>Ga0187893_10000004_pt1 | contig 467685 bp, 438 predicted proteins | sample MA1701074metaG_FD_139574 | JGI IMG/M metagenome (GOLD analysis project Ga0187893, IMG submission 139574) | White microbial mat communities from a basaltic lava cave in the Kipuka Kanohina Cave System on the Island of Hawaii, USA - MA170107-4 metaG ...
GAACTCGCCGCGGCGGCTGCGCAGCCGGGCAGCAACGGCATGATGACCCGCGAGGTCGGCCTGCCGCTGGCACAGGGCATCGCCGCGTTCGGGCGCGGGCAGTACGCCGCCGCTGTCGAGCACATCGAGCCGGTGCGCGACATCGCCCACCGCTTCGGCGGCAGCCACGCCCAGCGCGACCTGCTCACGCTGACGCTGATCGAGGCCGCTGCGCGTGCCAGCCAGCGCTCTCGCGCCAAGCACTACCTGGCCGAGCGCCTGGTGCACAAGCCCACACCCTGGGCGCACAGGTTGGCGCGCCGCGTCGACTTGGAGCAAAGCGCAAGGATCGCCGCGTGATCGGGGCGCAGGGCCGAGAGGCCCTGCGTCTCTGCCAGCCCTTGCACTGTGTGGTCCGCCGTTCGCTCGGAATTGCTGCGGCTTGAAACCGCAAGAACGTACTAAACCCGGATAGCCTTGACGCGGGGATATGAAGGGCGCAACCAGGGCGGGCCGTCGATTGCTACAGAACCCGGTAGATTTCCCAGCGGTTCGTCCCGGAGACGACGTGCGGTTCGAGTTCCTTGCTCCATTGCTTATGCGCTGCAATCGCAGCCAGTTTGTCCCAGGCCTGATTCAGTTCGGTGAGGTCCTTGACGAGATGCTCTGTCTGAATGGTCGCCTCTAGCGCGCCGATCGAGCCGGTCAACAAGCGCATCTTGTCCACAGTGAAACCAACCTGCGGTGCGATCTCACGGATCCAGCGCTGCATCAGGTCGATCACATTCTGTTTGTATCCGAACTTCGCATCGATGCTCCAACGGGCAACCATCATGCTTAATCTCCTCAGTTATGACAGGACCAGCGCTTCTCATACCACCTTGCAGCTTGGACGCGTTCGTTGCTCCTTCCTGTGCTTACGGGGAGAGGGCTGGTGCCATTTTGGCTCTGAAAATGGCTTTCCAAGCATCGAGAACCGGGGTCATGGTACTCGCATATTTCAGAGGATCAACGCCTCACCCAGATCCGACCAGGAATCGGCGGCGTGATTTTCGTATGGATTCGGCGGGGCGGCCGCCCTCACTCGGCCGCGGGGGCCAGAGTCGGCATGGCAACGGCGGGCTTGCGGTTGCGCCTTGCGTATACCAGCGGCGGACACACGTTCGCATCCTTGTGGATGACCTGGCAGTCGAGGCAATAGAAGCACTCGTCCATGTTGATTGCCCCGCTCGGCTCGATGGCCTGTATCGGGCAGCGCCTTGCGCACAGCTGGCAGGGGCTGCCGCATTCCGGGCGGCGCTTCAACGTCGTGAACCGGCGCAGCCGCAGCCGGCCGCCGATCGCCATCACCGCGCCAAGCGGGCAGAGAAACCGGCAAAACGCCCGCTCGACCAGCAAGCCGGCGGCGAGAATTACCAACGCGTACACCGCGAAGGGCCAGGCCCGGTCCATTCTCAGCGAGATGACGGTCTTGAACGGCTCGATCTCGGCCGCGACCGCCATGGTCTGCAGTCCGTGCAGGGCGGCGAGCGCGAGCACCGCGAGCGACACGTACTTCAAGGGCCACAACATGCGATGCGCCCGGTATGACGGCGACCACTGGGGCAGCGAGACGACGCGGGCGAGCTTGGCCAAAAGTTCTTGTAGCGCGCCGAACGGGCACAGCCAGCCGCAGAACACGCCGCGGCCCCAGATGACGAAGCTTACGACCACGAACGCCAGCAACACGCACAGCAACGGGTCGGCGAGGAACACGGCCAGGCCGTTGCCATCGACGAGCCCCTGCAACCACGCAAAAACGTTGACGACGCTCAGCTGTGCCCCCGCGATATAGCCTATCCACACCAGCGTGAAGAGCAGGAAGCCGATGCGCAACGCCTGATAGAGACGCGCGTGGCGCGTCAGCCTGTGCAGCGCGGTGAGCAGCACCGTGAGCGCTAGCAGAGCAAAGCCAAGGACGATAATGTTGTCCGCCTGTGCGCGCCAGCTTTCTCGCCAGGGCGCATCGAGCGGCTCCTGGGCAGACGGCTCGGCCGGCGGCAGTACGAATCGCGAAGGCAAGCTGTAGCCGAGCTTGAATTCTCCCGTCCGCGCGCCAGTACCGGAGCCGTCGCCCACGACTGCCACCAGCTGCCACGGCGCGAGCACATCGATGCCGCTCTCAGCCGGTACCCGGAAAAGACCGATCTCGTCGAACTTCGGCGCCCCTTTGGCTGAGACGAACGGCAGATACCGGTACTGCCCCGGCTTTCGCTCCAGCACGAATGGGCGAGCACCCTGCTCGACACGGATGCGGTCGAACGTGCCCGTATCGAACACCCGGGTGCCGACGAAGGACCACGGACCCTTCCCCATCAGCAGCACGATCAGATCCTGCGGGCTGTGCGGCGCCACGTACTCGCCGTAGCGCATGGCGCCCAGAAGATTGCGACCGATCGAGGCGGGATTGAGCACGGCCGCATGGAGCTCGAGTGCGGAATCCGGGCTGGCTGCGCCCGCCTTCGCGCCCACTGGAATCCGGATTCGCTCGACCGCGCCCGCCGCGATGAGCTCCGACCAGGTCAGGGGTTCGAAGCTCGCCATATCGACCATGGCGATCGACGCGGCGCCACGCGTAAGCCCACGAGAGCGGGCTACCAGGCGGGCGCTCTGAACAATCGCACTATTGAACGCCCGAGCACTCACCGTCGCCGAGCTGATGCCGTCGATACCCCCCGGCGTGCCGTGGCCGGAGAGCGAGATCGGGACGCCCGGGTCAATACCGGCGTACTGCCCGATGAAATGCGAGAGCCGTGCATTCACCGAGCTGTAGTCGACGATTATCGGCTCCTCGTGCTTTACAAGGACGACGCCAACGATCTTCCCCTGCAGATCCAGTCCGACCACGAAGTTGAACGGCGCACCGGAAAAGCCGACGACATCGGTCAGTTCATCGGTAGAGAACAGAAAGCCGATGTTGCGCCCGGCGCCGTAAACCGGTACGGCTGGCGGCTTTCCCGACAGCGGGCCGGTGTACGCCGCCTCCGGGAACAGGCGACTGATCGTGTCTTTCTTCAACCAGTCAGGCTGCTCCTGCGCAGCCGCCGATGCGGGGATGCCGAGGAGCGCCAGACAGGCCAGGAAGCCGAGCGCCCAGAGGGTCAAAGCGGGAGAAAGCGCCACCGGGACATGGGGCTTGCCAAACTGTGATAAGGGCCTCGCCGTCTTGGTAACGAGACCTGGCGAGACTGTGCATGGGGTGAGACTTACAGGGCGCACAGCCTGTGGGTGCGTTGGTTCGTTGCCTGACCAACTGATACGCATGATTCGTCCCGGTCTGAAGACAACTGCGTGCTAGCCAAGGAGGTGGGCACGGAGCGCGTCGGTGACACGGACATCAAAGGTGGACCCGGAGGCCGTCACCAGCAACGCCGCGAGCCCGCGCGCCTGCGCCAACGAGTACCCTCGCTCCGGTCCGAGGACCAGCAGCGCCGTCGCCCATCCGTCCGCTTCCATGGCCGTATCGGCGACCACGCTTACCGCCATGGGCAGATGTTCGACCGGCCGCGCCGTCGCGGGATCGATACAGTGCGAATAGCGCCGTCCATCCTGCTCGAAGAAGTCCTTGGTGGTTCCGGAGGTGGCGATCGCCCGGTTCTCGAGGACGACGATCTCTCCAAGGACGCGCCGACCCTCCACCGGGCGCTCGATGCCGACCCGCCAGGGTCTTCCCGCCGCCGTGGTGCCCCGGGCCCGGAACTCTCCGCCGATCTCCACCAGGTAGTCGCCAACACCCTGGCGTTCCAGGATCATGGCCACGCGATCGACACCGTACCCTTTGGCGATTGCGCTCAAGTCGACCTGGGTGCGACCGTGTCTCTTTCGGATCGCACCTGCGGATGGGTCGGTTTGCACATGCTGGTAGCCGACGCTGGCCTGAACCCGCTCGATGATGTCGTCATCCGGAATTCGTCGGGTCCGGTACTGCGGACCGAATCCCCAGAGATCGACCAACGGTCCGACGGTCACATCGAACGCACCCTGAGTCGAGGTGCTGATCCGCGATGCGCTGTCGAGCACCTCGACCAGGCCGCGTGAGGCGGGCACCCAGTCCAGATCCTGTCGGCTGTTGAATTCCGAAAGCTCCGAACGAGGGTCGTAGGTGGACATCGCCCGATTGATCGCGGCCAGCTCGACCTCGATAAGCTCCGCGAGCCTTTTCCGCACAGCACCGTCGATCGGCGCCGCCAACTCCACGGCGTAGCTCGTGCCCATGGTAAGACCGCGAATCGTTGAGTGAAGCGGCCGAGCGCACCCTGCTACAGAGCCCGCTGCCAGCAACGTGATGAACGCGCGACGTTTCATGCCCCATCCCCAGGCCTGCTGTTTCCGTGACGATTCATGCGCCGGGAGCCGACGGCGTTCGCCAATCTCCGGGAGCCAGACAGTCTTGCCGTAACTCAGACTACAGCAAGTATATGCGGGATCGCTCGATTCCGATTTCCTCTGCGTCCTCTGCGTCTCTGCGTCGGGTCTTGATGTAGTGCCTAGGCAGCTTTGCCCTGCCGAATAGCCCGCCACACCCGCTCCGGCGTCGCCGGCATTTCGATGTGCTTCACCCCGAGCGGGCGCAGGGCGTCGAGCAGAGCGTTGATGACCGTCGGCGTGCCGCCGACCGTGCCCAACTCGCCGACGCCCTTCGCGCCGAGCGGGTTGATCTTGCACGGGGTGGTCTCGTCGGTGTGGGTGTCGAAGCTCGGCAGATCGTCCGCCCGCGGCAGGCAGTAGTCGAGCAGCGAGCCGGTGACGAGCTGTCCGCTTTCGGCGTCGTACACCGCCTGCTCCATCAGCGCCTGGCCCACCGCCTGGGCGATGCCGCCATGCACCTGGCCGGCCACTATCAATGGATTGATGACCCGGCCGACGTCGTCCACCGTGGTGTAGCGCACGATCTGGGTGACTCCGGTCTCCGGGTCCACTTCCACCTCGCAGACGTGGCAACTGTTCGGCCACGACGGACCGCCGACCTTCTGCAGCGTCTTGATCGCGATTCGCTTTTCGGGCTGCTTCGCCGCCAGGTCGAACAACCCAACGCCGAGATCGGTCCCCGCCACCGAGAAGCGGCCGTCCTTGTAGACGATGTCAGACGCGGAGGCCTCGAGCGCTTCCCCGGCGAGCTCCTTGCCCTTCTCGACGGTTTCATTGGACGCGGTGAACATTGCCGAGCCGCCGATGTAGGCCGAGCGGCTGCCCATGCTGCCGATCCCCTGGGCGATATCGCTGTCGCCCTGCACGATCTCGATACGCTCGGCGTCAATGCCCAGCGTCTCGGAAACGATCTGGATGTAGCTGGTCTCGATGCCCTGCCCCATCGCCTGCATCGCAGTGAAGACCTTGACCCGGCCGTCGGCCTCGACGTGCAGGTCCACCGTCTCCTCGTGCACCACGCCGGTCCACTCCAGGAACGTGGAGATCGCCCGGCCGCGCAGCCTGCCGCGCTTCTGCGACTCACGCTTGCGTGCCTCGAAGCCCTTCCAGTCGGAATGCTGGAGGATGCGATCGAGCATGTGGGGAAAGTTGCCGCTGTCGAACTTCTCTCCCATCGGCGTGGTGTAAGGCATCTGCGAGGGCTGGATGAGGTTGCGGCGGCGCAGTTCCGCCGGGTCGATCTTCATTTCGTGCGCGGCCTGGTCCATCAGGCGCTCGATGAGATAGATCGCCTCCGGCCTGCCGGCGCCGCGGTAGGCGCCAACGACGTTGGTGTTGGTCAGCACTGCGGTGCCGCGTAGGTGCAGCGCCGGAACGTGATAGACGCCGGTGATGACCTTCGGCCCGACCGCGACCACGATGACCGCGCCGGGGCCGCTGGCGTGCGCGCCGATGTTGCCGACGATTTCGATTCGCAGGCCGAGGATCTTGCCTTCCGAGTCGAAGGCGATCTCGGCGCGGTTGGTCTGGTCGCGGCCGTGGTTGCCCGAGAGGAACTCTTCGCTGCGGCTCGCCCGCCAGTGCACCGGCTTGACCAGCTTGCGCGCTGCCCAGGCGCACACCACGTCCTCGGGGTAGAGCTGGGTCTTCATGCCGAAGCCGCCGCCGACATCGCCCACCAGCACCCGGACCTTGTCCATCGGTACCTTCAGCACCGACTCGGCCAGGGTCTTCTGCAGGCCCGCGGGGTTCTGGCAACTTGTGCGCAGCGTGACGCGCCCGGACTTGGCGTCGTACTCGCCGATGCTGCCGCGAGGCTCCATGCTGACCGGGACCAGCCGCTGGTTGTGGAATTCCACCTTGGCGACGTGCTTCGCTTTCGAGAAAGCCGCGTCGCAGGCGTCCTTCTTTCCGAACTGGGTCTGCGCGGCGATGTTGCCGGGCGCGTCGGCCCACAGTTGCGGCGCGCCGGACTTCGTTGCGGCCTCAATGGTCACCACCGCCGGCCGCTCCTCGTACTCGACCAGGATTTTCTCGGCCGCGTCCTCGGCCTGGATGCGGGTCCTGGCCACGACCGCGGCCACCGCCTCGCCGACGTACATCGCCTCTTCGATTGCGAGCGCATCATTTGGCGGGCCCGACATGGGCTTGCCGTCGGCGCGCTTCAACCCGGGGCCGATCGGGATCGGCCCGATGCCGTCTGACTTGAGATCGGCGCCGGTGTAGACCGCGAGCACGCCGGGCATCGAGCGGGCCTCTTTCGTGTCGATCGAGACGATGCGAGCCCGGGCGTGGGGGGAGCGCGCAAAGGCGACGAACACCTCTCCGGCAACCGACACGTCGTCGACATATTGCCCGGTGCCGAGCAGCAGCCTTTGATCTTCCCTGCGGGTAATTGCCTGACCGATTCCGTACTTGGCCATGTTGCTGTTCCTTGAGTTGCGCCTTGGGGCGACGTAGTCAGGCCGCCAGGGCCTGTTCGACGGCGCGCCGGGTCATGACGGTAACGAGGTGCGCACGGTACTCCGCGCCGGCGTGGATGTCCGAGTTCAGCTTGTCGGCCGCTACCGCGACCTTCGCCACGGCATCGGCGGAGAAATTCTTCGCCAGCGCCTTTTCCATTTCAGCGGCCCGGAAGACGCACGGCGCTGCCCCCGTCACGGCCACGCGGACCATGCTGCCGAAGTCGGCGACGAACACGCCGACGATCGCATAGCGCGAAGCGGGATTCTTGAACTTCGCATAGCCCGCGCGCTTCGGTACCGGGAAGGAGACCGAAGTGATGATCTCGCCGGGCTCGAGCGCGGTTTCGTACATCCCGGTGAAAAACTGGTCCGCCGCAACTTTGCGCTTGTTGGTGGCGACGGTGGCGCCGAGCCCGAGCACCGCGGCAGGATAGTCGGCAGCCGGGTCGTTGTTGGCGACCGAGCCGCCCAGCGTGCCCATGTTGCGCACCATGCGATCGCCGATTCCCGAGGCCAGCACTCTCAGAGCCGGAATCGCCTGCGCCTCCCCGGACGACGCCACCTCCCCATGGCGCGCCATCGCGCCGATCACCAGGTTCTTGCCGTCGTTCCTGATCCCGCGCAATTCGGCCACGTCGCGCAGATCGACCACGTCGGAAGGCGCGGCGAGCCGCAGCTTCATTGCCGCGATCAGAGTCTGTCCGCCGGCCAGCAGCCTGGCGTCGCCGGACGCGCTCAGCCTCTGCACCGCGTCCGCCAGACTCTTCGCTTTGTAGTAGTTGAACTGGTACATTCTTGTCTCCCTTTCAGGGATTAATTCAACAGCAACATCTCAACGGCAACATCAACATCTCAACGCAGAGGCGCAGAGAACGCAGAGTTCGCAGAGAAGATTAAGAGGGTGACTTCATGGTCAGTGATAACGGCACTAGGTATTCCGGCATTCATCCGCACTTATCGGAAGTGAACGCGCTTGGTCAATCCTGCGTAATGACTGCAAATCGGAACACACTCACATACTCCATTCAGTCTTCCTCTGCGTCCTCTGCGCCTCTGCGTTGGGTTTTGATGTTCAGTCCCGCGTTGGGTTTTGATGTAGTCAACCCTTCATGGCGGCGGCGCCGGCCTTCACCGCTTCGACGATGTTGTGGTACCCGGTGCAGCGGCAGAGATTGCCGTCCAACTCTTCACGGATCTCGGTATCGCCCGGGTTCGGGTGTCGCTTCACCAGGTCGATCGCGCTCATCACCATTCCCGGGGTGCAGTAGCCGCACTGCAACCCGTGATGATCGCGGAACGCCACCTGCATGGGATGCATGGCTCCGTCGCGCGCCACACCCTCTATGGTGACGATTTCGCAGCCTTCAGCCTGGACCGCGAGGATGTTGCAGCACTTGACCGCATTGCCGTTCATGTGGATGGTGCAGGCCCCGCACTGCGCGGTGTCGCAGCCGATATGCGTGCCGGTGAGCCGCAGATGATCGCGGATGAAATTGACCAGCAGGGTGCGGGGCTCGACCTCGGCGCTGACGGGCTTGCCGTTGACGGTCATGGATATCCGGACTGGCATGGGTGCTCTCTTTGGTTGTTCGGGCGGCCGGGGTTCGCAAGCGCGCGGCCAAAAGCGAATGCTAGACAGCATGGGCTGTCCGAGCAACTGGAAGTAGAATTGGCAGCCTGACGCAAAGCTTGCCCCGCGATCGACCGGGGGCGCAAGGAACCAGACTGACTCCTCATTGCAGTCGCTGATGAAGAACAGCCGCGTGCTGCCAAACTCCATCGACGAGACCCTGGCGCTGCTGGCGCAGGGCGAGTACGTCGCCGAGCGTGCGCTCGCCACCGCGGTGTTCCTGGCGCTGCGCATGCGACGCCCGCTGTTTCTCGAGGGCGAGGCGGGAGTGGGCAAGACCGAGATCGCCAAGGTGCTCGCCGCCGGGCTCGGCCGCAGGCTGATCCGGCTGCAGTGCTACGAGGGCCTCGACGTCGCCTCGGCGGTGTACGAATGGAACTACACGCGGCAGATGGTCGAGATACGCCTCGCCGAGGTCGAAGGCACGGTTTCCCGCGAAGCGCTGACCCAGGACCTTTTCTCCGAGCGCTTCCTGATCCGGCGGCCGATCCTCCAGGCGCTCGAAGGCGAATTCGCCGGACCGCCGGTGCTGCTGATCGACGAACTGGACCGCACCGACGAGCCCTTTGAGGCGTATCTGCTGGAGGTGCTGTCCGATTTCCAGGTCACTGTTCCCGAGATCGGAACCATCAAGGCGGAGCAGCCGCCGATTGTCGTCATCACCTCCAACCGCACGCGGGAGATCCATGACGCGGTCAAGCGCCGCTGCCTGTACCACTGGGTCGACTACCCGTCCGCGGCACGGGAGATGGAGATCGTCAGGCTCAAGGCCCCGGGAGTAGCCGAGCAGCTGTCTCGCGAAGTGGTGGCCTTCGTGCAGAAATTGAGAGCGATGGACCTGTTCAAGCTGCCGGGCGTCGCGGAAACCATCGACTGGGCCAAGGCGCTGGTCGAACTCGACCGGGTGTCGCTCGAGCCGCAGACTATCGACGACACGCTGGGCGCGCTGTTGAAGTACCAGGACGACATCGCCCGGGTGCGCGGCAGCGAGGCGGCGCGAATCCTGTCCGAAGTGCGCGCCGAGCTGGATGCGGCGTGACACCCTCCCCCGGCCCTCCCCCGTTCTAGGAAAGGGATGTTTCGGTCGATGAGAACAACACTGTCAGGGTGCGTGATCCTGCTGGCCGCGGGCTTGCTCGCGATCGGCAGCGCGCCCGCGGCCGCGCAGCAGCTCCCGGTGTTCGACGCGCACGTGCACTACAACCTCGACGAGGGACGACCGCTCCCGGTCGAAGCGGTGCTCGACCTGTGGCGTACCGCGGGAATCCGCGGTGTGCTGCTGAACAGCCGTCCGAACCGCGGCTCGCGCGAACTGCTGGCGGCGGCCGGAACGGAGTTCCGGGCGGTGGCCTTCGCCCGCCCCTACGAAGTGCTGGCAGACGTGCGGGGCTGGTTCCGCGACCCGGCGATCTACCAGATGATCGAGGAGGAACTCGAACGCGGCATCTATCGCGGCATCGGCGAGTTCCACATTTTCGGGAGGGACGCGGACAGCGAGGGCTTTGCCCGTTTTGTCCGGCTCGCAGCGCAGAAGAAGCTCTGGTTGCACGCCCATTGCGACGACTATGTCATCGAGCGAATCTTTGCGCTCGACCCGGCCGCGCGCGTGGTCTGGGCACACACCGGGATGTCGACCTCGGAGGAGCGGGTGGACGAGCTGTTCGCCCGCCAGCCGCAACTCTACGGCGAACTGTCCTACCGCAGCGGGATAACCGACGGCGAGACGCTGTCCGCCGAGTGGCGCGCGCTGTTCACCAAGTATCCCGATCGATTCCTGCTGGGCTCGGACACCTGGGTGCCCCAGCGCTGGCCGGCGGTCCCGGACATCATGCAAGGCTACCGGAGCTGGCTGGCTCAGCTTCCGCAGGAAATCGCCCGCAAGATCGCCTGGGGCAACGGCGCAAGGCTGTTCCTGGGCGAATGAACGCGGCCGCCGCTTCTCCCGGTCGTATCGCGGAGAACGTGGTGCACTTCGCGCGAGCGCTGCGCGACGCAGGGGTGCCGGTCGGCCCGGACCGCGCGATCGACGCACTGCGCGCGCTGGAGGTCAGCGGTGTGCAGCGCCGCGACGACGTGTACTGGACGCTTGCCTCGGTATTCTTGAGCCGGCGCGAGCAGTTCGCGCTGTTCGACCAGGCGTTCGCCGCCTTCTGGCGTAACCGGCAACTGCTCGACCTGGCCGCGGCACTGCCCCCTTCCTCCGCTCCGGAGGCAAGCAGTCGGGACGATCTCGCAGCAGCGCGGGTGGCCGAAGCGCTCAATCTGGTGCGAGCCGGGGCCGAGCAGTCGCAACCCGGATCGCAGCGGCGCGAAACCGGCTCCTCGTCGCGCGAACAACTCCAGCACCGCGACTTCGAGTCTATGACTCTCGACGAGCTCGCACAGGCCAAGGCGCTGATCGCCGGACTGCATCTGCCGATTCCGCAAGTGCGCACGCGCCGGGCGCGCCCGGACGGGCGCGGCCGGGCAATCGACCTGCGGGCGACGCTGCGCGCCAGCCTGCGCGGCAACTCCGACGTTATCGCCCTGCGCCGGCGCTCCCCTTCGCGCCGCCATCCGCCGCTGGTCGTGCTATGCGACATCTCCGGGTCGATGAGTCGATACTCGCGCATGTTCCTGCACTTTCTGCACGCGATCACCAACGACCGCGACCGGGTATTCACCTTCCTGTTCGGCACCCGGCTCAGCAACGTGACGCGGCAACTCCGGCGCCGCGATGTCGATCTGGCGCTCGCGGCGATCTCGCAGTCGGTGGCGGACTGGTCCGGCGGCACCCGGATCGGCAGCGCATTGAAGGAGTTCAATGTCCGCTGGTCGCGCCGGGTGCTCAGCCAGAACGCGGTGGTGCTGCTGATCTCTGACGGGCTGGACCGGGATTCCGGCTGCGATCTGAGCATGCAGATGGAGCGGCTGCACAAGTCCTGCCGCAGGCTGATCTGGCTCAATCCGCTGCTGCGCTTCGAGGCATTCGAGCCGCTCGCGGGCGGAGTACGCATCATGCTGCCGCACGTCGACGCCTTCCTGCCGGCGCATAATGTCGACAGCCTTGCCGACCTGGCACGAGCGCTTGGACCTGATCGGCACGTCGAACGGAGAACGGCATGGACATGACGGGCGAGCAGTCGATCGCGCTGCCGCAGCAACGGGTGTGGGAGGCGCTGAACGATCCCGCGATTCTCAAAGCCTGCATTCCGGGCTGCGAATCGATCGAACGGATCTCCGACACGGAGTACAAGGTCTCGATGACCGCCGCCGTCGGCCCGGTGAAGGCCCGCTTTGCCGGCAAGCTGCTGCTCAGCGACCTCGACCCTCCGCGCTCGTACTCGCTGGCATTCGAGGGATCGGGCGGCACGGCGGGTTTCGGCAAAGGCACGGCGCATGTGTCGCTCGAACCGGATGGCGACCATACCCGCCTCGTCTACAAGGCCTCGGCAACCGTCGGCGGCAAGCTCGCGCAGGTCGGCTCGCGGCTGATCGACGGCGTGGCGCGAAAGATGGCGGACGATTTCTTTGCCCGCTTCAACCGGACGGTGGCGCCAGGCCAGGCTGCTGCGCCAACGGCGGCGCAGGCCGTCCCCCGGCCCGGCATTTCGAAGTGGGTCTGGATAGTCGTCATCGCGATCGTGCTCGCGCTGCTTCTGTTTGGCTGGGCGAGGTGAAGCGGTGAGGCGAGAGGCGTGAGGGGTGAGGGGTGGGCTGAGGAGCAAAAGGTAACGAGTGAGGAGTGAGGATGACGTTAGAGCACTAGTCAAGGTATTTTCACTCCTTCACGCCTTTCGCCCTATCGCCTTACGCCTTACGCCTTACGCCTTACGCAATCAATTAGAATGCCGCCTTCGCCGCGCGCACGCCGCCGCGTCGGCCACATAACATCCGATCCAAGGGGGAGTCTCAATGAATCAACTGGACATGAAGGGCCGCAATGCGATCGTCACCGGCGGCGCTTCGGGTATCGGCCTTGCCATCGCCACGCGCCTGGCGCAGTCCGGCGCCAGCGTGTCCATCTGGGACATGAACGAAAAGACGATGGCGGACGCCGCCAAGTCGCTCGGCGGGATCAAGGTCCACACCGTCAAGGTGGACGTCAGCCGGATTTCGGAGGTCGAGTCCGCGTTCAAGTCGGCAGTTGCCGCTTTCGGCAGGATCGACGCGCTGGTCAATTCGGCAGGCGTGGCCGGCAAGAACGCATTGGTATGGGAGTACCCGGTCGAGGAGTGGGTGCGGGTGCACGACATCAACCTGCACGGCACTTTCTACACCTGCCGCACGGTAGCGCCGCACATGATCGCCAACAACTACGGCCGCATCGTCAACATAGCGTCCGTCGCCGGCAAGGAAGGCAATCCGAACGCCTCGGCGTATTCGTCTTCCAAAGCGGCAGTGATCGGCCTGACCAAGTCGCTCGGCAAGGAACTGGCGAAATACAGGATCACAGTGAACTGTGTCACCCCCGCGGCGGTCAAGACTCCCATATTCGATCAGGTCTCGCAGCAGCATATCGACTACATGCTGCAGAAGATTCCGATGGGCCGCTTCGGCCTGGTCGAGGAAATCGCGGCAACCGTGGTCTGGGCCTGCACCGAGGACTGCTCCTTCACCACCGGCGCCACGTTCGATCTCTCCGGGGGCCGGGCGACATACTAGGACCCGTGACGGGTGACGCGTGACAAGTGACAGGTATCCCTGTTAACCCTTCACTCATTCACCCTTCACACCCTTCCGTCACCTCGCGCCTCGGGCCTCGTGCCTCGCGCCTGATACTCAGAGGACATCGATGAAGATCAAAGCCGCAATCATCAGGCAGATGGGTCTGCCGCAACCGTACGCGCAGAGCAAGCCCATGGCGATCGAGGAAGTGGAGCTCGCCAGACCCGGCGAGCGCGAGCTTCTGGTCCAGATCAAGGCAGCCGGTCTTTGCCACTCGGACCTGTCCACCATCAACGGCGACCGTCCGCGGCAGATGCCGATGGTGCTGGGACACGAGGCAGCCGGAGTGGTGGTCGAGTGCGGCCCTGGCGTCGGCGATCTCAAGCAGGGCGACCATGTCGTCATGGTGTTCGCGCCGAGCTGCGGCGAGTGCATCGCCTGCAAGGAAGGCCACCCCGGACGCTGCGAGCCCGGGCAGAAAGCCAACGGCGCCGGCACTTTGCTGGGCGGCTCCATCCGGCTATCGCAGAAGAATCAAACCGTCTATCACCACGTCGGCGTGTCCGCGTTCGCGGAGTACTGCGTGGTCAACCGCGGCTCCGTGGTAAAGATCGACGAGCAGCTGCCTTTCGACGAGGCGGCGTTGTTCGGCTGCGCGGTGCTGACCGGGGTCGGCGCCGCGCTCAATACCGCGCAGGTCTTTCCCGGCGCGCGCGTGGCAGTAGTCGGCCTGGGCGGAGTAGGACTGAATGCGTTGTTCGGCGCGCAGGTCGCCGGCGCTTCGCAGGTGATCGCGCTCGACGTGCACGACGACAAGCTGGAACTGGCGAAAAAGCTCGGCGCCACCGATGTCGTCAACGCGAAGGACAGCGACGCGATCCAGAAGGTCAAGGACCTCACCGGAGGCGGAGTGGACTTCGGCTTCGAGATGGCCGGCTCGGTGCAGGCGATGGAGCTGGCCTATCGCATTACCAGGCGCGGCGGGACAACCGTGACCGCCGGACTGCCGCATCCGGACGCTCGCTGGCAGCTGCAGCACGTCAACCTCACCGCCGAAGAGCGCACCGTCAAGGGCAGCTACGTCGGCTCCTGCGTGCCCCCGCGGGATATGCCGCGATACATCGAGCTTTACCGCAAGGGCATGCTGCCGGTGAACAAGCTCATGAGCGATCACATCAGGCTCGAGCAGATCAACGAGGGCTTCGACAGGCTCGCCTCCGGCCACACCGTGCGCCAGATCGTCATGATCTGACTACCGCAACATCGAAACCCAACGCAACATCAACACCCAACGCAGAGACGCAGAGGACGCAGAGGGCGCAGAGAAAAGCAAGATCGATACTGAAATCGAGATGCAGGTCAGCAACAGTTGGAATAACTTGTGCCGAACCGCCCAAACATCGAAACCCAACGCAGAGACGCAGAGAAAAGCAGGAGCGATTGAAATGGGGCCGGAGACCAGGCCGCAGTTGCCGATACTCGTATGCAAAGCGCGTCTGACGGGAGCTTCAGCATCGACAGCCAACGCAGAGTAAGGCATCGTGATTGAGAACGAGTTGTCAGGGCAGATCCTCGGTGCCGCCATTGAAGTCCACCGCGTGCTCGGTCCCGGCTTGCTTGAATCTGTCTACGAAGAAGCTTTCGCGATCGAGCTCCAGGATCGCAATCTGGTTGTCTCCAGGCAGGTAACGCTGCCGCTCGGATACAAAGGCAGACTTCTTGAAAGTACTTTGAGACTGGACATGTTGGTAAACAACATGATCATCGTGGAAGTGAAATCGGTCGAACGGGTATTACCAGTGCATGAGGCGCAGTTGCTGAGCTATTTGAGGCTAAGCAAGAAGAAACTGGGGTTACTAATCAACTTAAACTCCGTCGTGCTCAGCAAAGCCGTCCGCCGTGTAGTGAATCGCCTGTAGCAGTGAGGTTTTCGCCAGGATCGATGAAAGCGACACGATCATTACATTTCAAGATTTCCTCTGCGCTCTCTGCGTCCTCTGCGCCTCCGCGTTGAGATTTTGATGTACACGATCTAGATGACCCAACAACGATACAAAGCCGAGGCGCTGATCGAGTTTGCCACTGCACTGCTCGACGAGGCCGGACTGGAGCACGAGAAATCCGCGACCGTGGCGCAGATCCTGGTCGAGGGCGACCTGCTGGGCCACACGACCCACGGCCTGCAACTGCTGCCGCCGTATCTTTCCGACATCGAGAAAGGCGAGATGGCGAACTCGGGGCAGCCGCGGGTCATCACTGACCGCCCGGCCGCGGTAGCCTGGGATGGAAACCGCCTGCCGGGTCCGTGGCTCACTGTAAAGGCGATCGATCTCGCCTGCGAGCGCGCCGTGACCCAGGGCACCTGCACGGTCGCGATCCGCCGCAGCCATCACATCGCCTGTCTCGCGGCATATCTCAAGCGCGCCACCGATCGCGGAATGATGGTGCTTCTGATCTCGTCGGCTCCGGAGAACCAGTCGGTCGCACCGCACGGCGGGCGTGCCGGCGTCATGACGCCCAACCCGATCGCGGCGGGCTGGCCGACCGATGGCGATCCGGTGCTGATCGACGTGTCGATGTCGATCACCACCAACGGAATGGTCTCGCGGCTGAACAAGGAAGGCTGCCGCCTCCCCGGCAAGTGGCTGATCGACGGGGAGGGAAATCCGACCGACGATCCGGCCGCGGTTCAGCGCGAACCGAAAGGCGCATTGCTGCCGATCGGCGGAGTCGAGTACGGGCACAAGGGTTACGCGCTCGGGCTGCTGGTCGAAGCGCTCACCGCCGGGCTCGCCGGACATGGGCGCGATGATCCTGTCGAAGGCTGGACCGCGGAAATCTTCGTCGAGGTGTTCGATCCGAGCCTGTTCTCCGGTTCCAGGGACTTCCTGCGCCAGACGACCTGGATGGCCAACGCCTGCCGCGACACGCCGCCACGCCCCGGGTTTGCACGCGTGCGGCTGCCCGGTGAATCGGGGCTCGCCAGGCGCAAGCATCAGCTTGCGCACGGCGTCGAGCTGTATCCATCGGTCATGCCGGTGCTGGAGCCCTGGGCGCGCAAGCTCAGGGTCGAACCTCCCGTCGCGCTGCCATGAGCAGCCCGGCACGCGATCACCGCGTCGCGCTGCTGCTCATGATCGGCGCAACCTTGTGCTGGTCCAGCGCCGGCGTCCTGATGCGCAACATGCGCGTCACCGACGGCTGGGAAGTCACTTTCTGGCGCTCGGTGTTCATGACCCTCACGCTCTCGGGCTGGCTGTGGCTGCGCCACCGTGGCGGATTCGTGACTCAGGTACGCGCGGTCGGCCTGCCGGGCCTGATGTCCGGCTGCCTGCTGACCGTCATGTTCATCGGTTTCATCCTCGCGATGACATACACGACCGTCGCCAACACGCTGATAGTGACCAGCAGCGCACCCTTCTTCTCGGCGCTGTTCGGCTGGCTGTGGCTTCGCGAGCGCGTGCCTGCTCGCACCTGGGGCGCGATGACCGTTGCCACGTTCGGTATCGCGGTGATGTTCGTCGGCGCAGTGTCCAACGAACGCTGGCTGGGCGCGATGATCGCGCTGATCGTGCCGGTCGCCTTCGGGCTCAATGTCGTGCTGCTGCGGCGCATGCGCGCCAGCGTCGACATGATCCCCGGAATCCTGCTGGCGGGCGCTATTTCCATGATCGTGACGCTGCCATTCGCGCTGCCGTTCGAAGTCGACCTGCGAGACCTCGGGCTGCTGGCGACCATGGGCGCAGTGCAGCTCGGTCTGGGGTGCGTGCTGCTGGTGGTCGCCTCGCGGCATCTGGCCGCGGCCGAGATCGGCCTGACATCGATACTCGAAACCGTGTTCGGCACGCTGTCGGTATGGGCGCTGGTCGGCGAACGCCCGAGCGCCGCCGCATTGACCGGAGGCGCAATGGTGATCGGCGCGCTCGCGGCGAACCAGTTTGTCGCGCTGCGCGCCCGCCCTGCGGCGGCGGCTGTCAGCTAACGAATAACAGTACGCAGAGAACGCTGAGGAGCAAGGAGGCCTGGAGCAGAGTACTTTGTGCCGTCTGCTTCTCACTCCTTACGCCTCTCGCATCACCGAAGCTTTATCCCGGAGAACAGGATGAATCTCACCGAGAGACTGACAAAGCTCTACACCGGCGCGGTGCACGACGTGCTGCGCGCGATGGGACAGGGTCGTTGTGTGCTGCCGCCGGCGATCAAGGCGCTCGACCCGGCCAGGAAACTTGCGGGAGAGGTCTACACCGTGAGCGGCCACATCGACCAGACGCGCGAGGCACACGACACGCTGGTGCAGTGGACCGGCCTGCTGTCGAAGGCGCCTGCCGGCAAAGTGCTGGTCTGTCAGCCAAACACCAGCATGGTCGCGCTGATGGGCGAGCTCTCGGCGGAAACGCTGCAAAGGAAAGGCGTGCTTGGTTACGTCGTCGACGGCGGCTGCCGCGACACCGAGTTCATTCTGAAACTGGGCTTTCCGGTGTTCTGCAGCTTCAATACCCCGGCAGACATCGTGGGGCGATGGGTGCCCGACCGCCTTGGCGAGCCTGTGACGATCGGCGAGGTCACGATCAGCAGCGGCGATTACCTGCTCGGCGACCGCGACGGAGTCGTCGTCATTCCCGCGACGCTGGCGCAAGAGGCGATCGCAAAGACCGAAGAAGTGGTGCGCACCGAGAACAAGGTGCGCAGCGCCATTCTAGGAGGAATGGATCCTCAGGAAGCCTATCTCAAGTACGGGAAATTCTGATAACTGCAGGCACGAGGCACGAGGCACTAGGGACGAGAAAGGAAGGCAGGGCAAAAAAGCAGAAAGGGATGGCGCGAGGCACCAGGCGCAGAAGCGGTGACGAGCGACGGTGACGGGTGACGAGGAACTGCAAGAGCGTCCTTTCCCCGTCACCGCCGGGGTCTCCGCGCCCCTCGGTTATGCCCGTTGATCATGACAAACGGGTTGGCCGCAGGGGCGCGCTTGCGTACGGGAGCATCCGTCACTAACCTAGCATGAGACGTGCTTGCACCCCGAATCGGTCTCATACCTAAGGAGCTTACCGATGGCCACTGACCCCTACGCAGCGCCGAAATCCCACGTCGCGGACGTCCGTTCGGCTGGTCCTGAAGGCAACTTCGTTCCTGAAGGCCAGGGGGTCGCCACCGGCAACGGCTGGTCCTGGATTGCCGATGCCTGGGCGCTTACCGGACAGCAGCGCGGCACCTGGATCGGGCTTTTCGTCCTGTTCGCGGTGCTGGTGATCGTGCTCAGCCTGATTCCGTTCCTGGGCTCGCTTCTGCTCATGCTGCTCACACCGGTGCTCTACGGCGGCATCATGCTGGGCTGCGACGCCCAGCGGCGCGGCGAGCGGATGGAAGTGGGTCATCTCTTCTCGGGGTTCAAGGCCCACACCGGCAAGCTGATTGCCGTCGGGGCCATAACGCTGGTCGCGTTCCTGGCGATCTTCGTCGTCATCATGCTGATCTTCGGCTTCGGAATGATGTCCATGATGATGGGCGGCGGCGAGCCCACCCCCGAGCAGCTTCAGACGGGACTGGCGAGCATCCTGATCGCGGTGCTGGTCATGGCTGGACTCAGCATCCCCATCTACATGGCGATCTGGTTCTCCACGCCATTGATCACTCTCGGCGGAATGGACGTCGGCGCGGCATTGAAGACGAGCTTCTTCGCCTGCCTGAAGAACATCCTGCCCTTTCTCGTCTGGGGCGTGATGATGTTCGTTCTGGCGATCGTCGCTTCGATTCCCTTGATGCTCGGCTGGCTTCTGCTCGGCCCGGTGCTCATCGCTTCGGTCTACACCGGCTATCGCGACATCTTCTACGCGAACTGACAGAGAAACATGCTGGAAATCAGTTGTGCTCGGGGTGACGACGCCGCGCCTGTAGCGGGACCTGTCCGGAGAGCATGGGGGACCTGAGCAGACTCTCGCTGGATACCGCGCGTCCGATCGCCACGCCGGAAGGCATCGAACTCACGCTGCGGCTTGCGGGACCGGTTCCTCGGGCGCTGGCGTGGAGCATCGACCTCGCCATTCGCGGCGCGATTCTCATCGCGATCGGAATGGTTGCCGGGGCGCTGGAGAAGTTCGGCGTCGCGATAATGCTGCTGTCCGCGTTCTTTCTCGAGTGGCTCTACCCTGCGTGGTTCGAGGTCGCCTGGGGAGGCGCCACACCGGGCAAGCGCGCGCTCGGCCTTATGGTGCTCAACGACGACGGCACCCCGGTGCGCTGGCCCGCAGCACTGACGCGCAACTTCCTGCGCACGGTGGATTTCCTGCCGTTCTTCTACTTCATCGGCTTCGCGGCGATGGCGATGAACAGGGACTTCAAACGCCTCGGGGACCTGGCGGCGAATACCCTGGTCGTATATCGCGAAGCCAAGCCTCAGGCGCTCAAGATCCCAGCCGCGGAGCCGATCGCACCCAGACTGGCATTGTCCATCGCCGAGCAGCGCGCGGTCCTCGATTTCGCCGAGCGTTCCGAGGGCCTGACGTCCGAGCGCGCGCAGGAGCTGGCCGAGATCCCGGCCTCTCTTACCGCCAGGCGCACCGGGCAGTTCGCGGTAAGCCACCTCATCGGTGTGGCGAATCACCTCCTGGGACGCGGATGAAACAGGCGGCGTTCGAGGAGCGTTACGCCGGCGAGTGGGGCCGCTTCGAGCTTTGGCTGGATCGCCACGGAAAGCTGCGCAAGAGCAGGCAGGATACCGACAGTCCTCTGTCGGGGCGGGAAGTGCCCGCCGCGTACCGGCGAATCTGCCAGTTGCTCGCTCTCGCCCGGGAGCGACAGTACAGCCCCGATCTCGTCGACCGCCTGAACCGCCTGGCTCTTCGCGGACATCATCTCCTGTACGGCTCTCGCGGCGGGCAGTCGATGCAAGTGCTGTCCTTCATCGCCGCGGGTTTTCCGCGGCTGGTGCGCGACGAGTGGCGGCTGGTGGCGGTATCGACGTTTTTGTTCGTGGGCACGCTGGCGCTGCTGTTCGGCGCGATCCTCGCCTACCCGGATTTCATCCACTACTTCATCGATCCGCGCCAGCTCGCCTCCTTCGAGGAGATGTACAACCCGTCGAATCCGAGGCTGGGAATGCGAACCGGCGACGACAACGTCATGATGTTCGCGTTCTACATCTGGAACAACGTGAAGATCGGTTTCCAGGTATTCGCGACCGGTATCCTGTTCGGCCTGGGCACGGTGATTTTTCTGGTTTTCAACGGCGCGCTGATCGGGGCTGTAGCCGGCCACCTTACGGGGGTTGGGTATGGGGTCCCGTTCTGGTCCTTCGTCTCGGGGCACAGTGCGATGGAACTGACCGCGATCGTGATCGCCGGCGCCGCCGGGCTCAAGCTGGGCGGGGCGCTGATTTCGCCCGGCGGGCTTTCGCGCCGGAACGCGCTGGTGCAGGCAGCACGGCCGGCTGTGCGCCTGGTCTACGGTGCGGCGCTGATGTTCACCTTCGCAGCATTCATCGAGGGGTTCTGGTCGCCGCTGACGCTATTCCCGCCGCAGACCAAGTACACGGTGGGCGGCGGGCTCTGGGCCATCCTGCTTCTCTACTTTGCGTTCGCTGGACGCAACCGTGGAGCTTGAACGGCTCGCGGTGGCCCTGAGGCCGCGCGGCGGATGGGAAGCGACCGATCTCGGGTTCCAGATGGCGCGGCAGTGGTGGCGCCCGGTCTGGTCGGCCTGGTTCGCTATCTACCTGCCGGTCGCCGCTCTGGCATTCGTGTTTTTCTCCAAACCGTTTTACGCCGCGCTGCTGCTGTGGTGGCTCAAGCCGCTGTTCGACCGGGCCGTGCTGCACGTTGCGAGCCACGCGGTGTTCGGCGAGCCGCAGGGCGTGCGCAAGACCATTCGGGCGGCCGGCGAATGGCTGCGGCCCGGGCTGTTTACGGCACTCACTTTCTACCGCTTCGACCTGGCGCGGTCGTTCGCGCTCCCGGTTTGGCAACTGGAGAAGCAGAAGGGCGCAGATGGACGGCAGAGGCGCCGGGCGCTTGGCAGCCGGATGCGCGGCTTCGGGGTGTGGCTCACGCTGGTGTGCGTGAACCTGGAGTGGATCGCGCTTCTGGCAATGGCCGGGTTCGTGAGCATGCTGGAGCCTTCCGCCGGAGGGCCGGACATCGACGAGGACCAACCGGAGGAGCTCGAGTTCTGGGAGGCGCTGGCGAACTGGACTGCGCTGGATCTCTTGTACTACGTCGCTGCGGTGTCGCTGATCGAGCCGTTCTACGTCACCGCCGGCTTCGCGCTGTACCTCAATCGGCGCGCGATTCTCGAAGGTTGGGATATCGAGCTGGCGCTGCGCAGGCTGGAGGAACGGTTGCGATCGGCCTCCCGTGCCGCCGCGGTGGTGCTTTGCGCTGGAACCCTGGCGATTCTGATCGCGCTGCAGCCATCTCCTGCGTTGGCCGCGGACAAGTCAGCCGAAGAAGAGATCAAGGCGGTTCTCGACAGCCAGGAGTTCTCGCAGCACCGCGAAGTTTCCGTGTGGCGTTACCTGGGCGCTCAAAAGAAGCCCGGCGAGCCATCGACTCGATGGGCCCTCTTCTGGTCCAACCTGGCGCAACTGTTCGGCGACCTGGCACAAGGCGTGGCTTGGGGCGCGGTTGCGGTCCTGGTCGTGCTGGCGTTGCTCTACCTGCGCCGATTCGTGCCCGAGCCGCGGCTGCGAGAGCGTGGCTACCGGCCCCCCGACGCGCTGTTCGGCCTTGAAGTCGCCCCTGAGTCCCTTCCTGCCGATATCGCCGGGACCGCGTCGCGGCTCGCGCAGGAAGGCAGGTTGCGCGAAGCGCTCTCCCTGCTCTATCGCGGCGCACTTTCGGCGCTGATTCACGGCCATCACCTGCCGCTGACCTCGGGACACACCGAAGGCGACTGCCTGAGAGCTGTACGGCAGGCGCTGCCGCAACCGGCCTCGGAGTACTTCGCCGGCCTGGTGCGCGCCTGGCAGGACACAGCCTATGCCGCACGACACGCCGACGCGGCGACGGTGGGCGCGCTGTGCGAAGCATGGCGCCCGCATTTCTCTGCGCCTGGTTCATGAGCGCCCGCCAGGCCTTCATCGTTGCCTTGATCGTCGCGCTCGCCGCCGCGGGAGCCGTCTGGTTTCTGGCCAACCACGAGCGCGTCACCGAGAAAGTCTGGGTCGGATTCCAGGGACGCGCGCGCGTGGATCCGTACCTCGCCGCGCAACGCCTGCTGCAGCGCCTGGGCGTGAATGCGCAGGCCGTGCGCACGCTGCCCGAGTTGCGTTCGCTGCCACCGTCGGCGATGCTGGTTCTGCCGCAGGCGCGGCAGAGCGTCACTCCGCAATTGCAGCAACGCCTTCTCGAGTGGGTTGCGCAAGGGGGCCATCTGGTGATCGAGGCCGAGGCGATCCACCAGCCCGACCCGCTGCTCGAGGCGCTCGGCGTGCACCGGTCCGCGGTCGAGATACCGGCGGAGGAGGAAGAAACCGATGAGGCGGTCCCGGAGGAGGAGGACGAGCACGCGCCGGATGTCGTCGAGGTTGCGGTCCCTGCCGATCTTCCTCCAATCCGGGTCCGGATGAGCCAGGAACTCTCCCTGGAATCGGAATACGCGGCCGCGAATTTCGGCGGCCTCTACGCGACTACGCTCGTGTTCATCGAACGCGGCAGCGGCCTGGTAACCGTCGCTTCCGATCTGGACGGCGTTTCCAATTACTTCATCGGCCAGCTCGATCACGCGGAATTCCTGTGGCGTCTGGTCCAGCTCGATCCCGACAGCACTGACGCGTTCTTCTTCAACAATCCGCAGCGACTGTCGCTCCTGGGCTGGCTGCGCGCCAACGCCTGGGCCGCGCTCGCCGGTGCCGGGGCCCTGCTGTTGTTGTGGCTGTGGCGAATCGCACCGCGATTCGGCCCGATACAGCCGGACCCCGAGCGAGTGCGCCGGCGCCTGCTCGACCACCTGCGCGCCAGCGGGCGGTTCCTATGGTCCAACGGCGGTGGGGTTCAGCTTCTCGAGGCAGCCCGCGAAGCCTGCCTGCGCAGGGTGATTCGTGCCCACCCCGATCTCGTGGCAACGCCCGAGGCACAGCGGGCAGCGCGGATCGCGCAACTGCTGGCGCTCACCGCCCAGCAGGCGCAGGCATTGCTCGCCGCACCCCCCGTCTCACGCATGATCGATTTCCTGCACGCCATCCGCCTGTACCAGGAAGTGCACGAGCGCCTCGCGGCGCGCAGGACCGGCGCACGCCCAACAAGGAGAATGCAATGACGACGATACCGGAAGAGCAATGGAAAAAAGCCGCGGAGGCAGCGCAGGCGCTTCGCGCCGAGATCGCCCGCGCCGTGGTCGGGCAGGCCGAGGTCGTCGAGCAGGTGCTGGCAGCGCTGATCGCCGCCGGCCATGTTCTGATCGAGGGCGTGCCCGGACTGGGCAAGACCCTGATAGTGCGCGCACTCGCCCGGACCTTCGGCGGGCATTTCGCGCGGATCCAGTTCACGCCCGATCTGATGCCGGCCGACGTCACCGGCCACACGCTCTACGATCAAAAGAGCGGGCAATTCACGACGCGACGTGGCCCGGTGTTCACCAACCTGCTGCTCGCCGACGAGATCAACCGCGCACCGGCCAAGACCCAGGCTGCGCTGCTGGAAGTCATGCAGGAGGGCCAGGTCACGATCGAAGGCGTCTCCCATGCGCTCCAGCCCCCGTTCATGGTGCTTGCCACGCAGAATCCGATCGAGCAGGAGGGCACCTACGCCCTTCCCGAGGCCCAGCTCGACCGCTTTCTGCTCAAGGTACGAATCGACTACCCGCCGGCGGACGAAGAGCTCGCGATGGTCAGGCAGGTGGCGACGAGCCAGGTGGGAGAGACGTTGAACGTCGAACAGGTACGAACCCTGCTGAAGCCCGAGCACGTGATGTGGCTGCAGCGCATGGCCGCCGCGGTGCGAGTCGAAGACAAGGTCATGGACTACCTGGTGCGCATCGTGCGCACCACGCGTACCTGGAACGGCGTGTCGGCAGGGGCCGGCCCGCGCGGCGGCATCGCACTGGCTCGCGCGGCGCGGGCTTCGGCCTTGATCGCGGGGCGTGATTTCGCGACCCCGGACGACGTCAAGCGCATGGCGCTGCCGGCGCTGAGACATCGGGTGACGCCGGCGCCGGAAATGGAGATCGAGGGCCACTCGAGCGACACGCTGGTCAAGGCGCTGCTGGAAAAGGTCGAGGCGCCCCGGATATGACCCACCTCACCCCCCGCCCTCTCCCCCCGCGAGCGGGCGCAGAGGGAGCAGCTTGTTGCAGTTGCTCCATCATTACGTCGGCGATCCGGTTTACTCGCCAGCTTCGATCGCGATCGGGTCAAACGCGGATCCGCGCGTTCGCACTGGCCGCCGCTCTCGAGAAAGTCACAGGCGTCGGTTCAACGCCTGACGTTGCTTGGTTCGCACCCTCTCCGCCCGCTTGCGGAAAGAGCGCCAGGGTGAAGTGAGTGCTGATTCCCTCGCATAGGCTGCTATGGCTTGCCGCAGCGGTCACCGCCGGCGGTGTTGCCGCATCGGTCTGGAGCGTCTCGATTCCCGCATGGATCGCTGCCTGCGCCGCGGCGGGCACACTGGCGCTGGCCGATGCCGCGCTCGCATGGAAGCTGCCCACCCCGCTCGGTCGCAGGGTGGTGCCTGGATCACTTCCGCTCGGCGTCGGGCACGAGGTATCGGTGCGCCTGGCCAACGCGGGGAAACGACCGATCCAGGTAACCGTGCACGATCACTACCCTGCCGGAACGGAAGTCCGGGGCCAGCCGCAAGCGGTGGCGGTGCCCGGCAAAGGCTGGGCCGAAATACGCTACAGACTTCGGCCGGTGCTCCGCGGCGACATGCATTTCGGCGATATCGAGGTGCGCATCCAGTCGCCATTGGGGCTGTGGCAGGTCAACCGCTCGACCGGGGAGGCGCAGTCGACCCGTGTTTATCCCAACTTCGCAGAGCTGACGAAGTTCGCGGTTCTCGCCACCGACCATCGCCTGTCGCAGATCGGTTTGCTGCAACGCAGGCGGCGCGGAGAGGGTCTGGAATTCCATCAGCTGCGCGAATACCGCGAAGGCGACTCCCAGCGGCAGATCGACTGGAAAGCCAGTTCGCGGATGCCTCGGCTGATCTCGCGGGAGTACCAGGACGAGCGGGATCAGCAGGTCCTGTTGATGCTCGACTGCGGCCGGCGCATGGCCGCCAAGGACGACGCCCTGTCGCATTTCGATCACGTGGTGAATGCCGCGCTGCTGCTGGCCTACGTCAGCCTGCGCCAGGGCGACGCGGTGGGAATGCTGACGATGTCGGCAGAGCCGCGCTGGATCGCGCCGCGCAAATCCCGCTCGACGATCAACCTGATGCTCAACCGGGTGTACGACCTTCACCCCACGCTTTCTCCGACCGACTACTACAAGGCCGCAGTGGACCTGATGCTGCGACTGCGCAAGCGCGCGCTGGTGGTGATGCTGTCGAATCTGCGCGACGAGGACGACGAGGCCCTTACCCCGGCGCTGCGGCTGCTGCAATCCCGCCACCTCGTGCTGTTCGCCTCGCTGCGGGAAAGCATTCTTTCCCGCGCGCTCGGCACGCGAGTGGATACCTTCGAGCGGGCGCTGACCCATGCCGCCACCGCGGAATACCTGCACAGCCGGGAGCGGATCTTCCGGGGGCTGGAGCGCGCCGGCGCGGTATGCGTGGACGTTGAACCGGAGAAACTGCCGATCGCTCTGGTGAACAGCTACATCGAAATCAAGCGCAGCGGCAGGCTGTAAGCCGCCGCACCCGGCCCTCTCCGGGAAGGTAGATCAAGTTCGGTGCGACCGGCGTCCCCCGCTGCCGACACAAAGAGGCACGAAAGTCCTGCGTCGAAACTTCGCCGCAGGCCTGTACGACGTCTATACTTCGAGTGGGCGCTCGGGGTCTCGACTGATTGGTCGCGGAGCTGCTGACCAGGGGGCGGTTCTAACCGCCTCGAAACAAACGGACCCGACGGCAACACAAGGGGTTCCGTTCGGAGTTCTTTGACCACTTCTGCCCATTGCGGGCACAAGCCGCCACCTTGCGTGGTATCGGCTAAAAGCCGGATGGGGCCCCGGGCGCTGACCTCCACGGTTGCGACCGGGGCGGTTTCCACATCCGTTCCCCTGGCCGGGCCCGGCCTGAACTCCTACTCCTCGTAACGCCCGTGCAGGTGGACCGGCTTGGGCGCCTTCCTGCGCACGCGCATGTTCAGGAACTCGACCGCGATCGAGAACGCCATTGCCGAATAGACATAACCCTTCGGCACGTGATGGTCGAATCCATCCGCCACCAGGACCAGTCCGATGGCGAACAGGAACGCCAGCGCCAGCATCTTGACCGTCGGGTGCGCTGAAACGAAGCGGCTGATCGGGCCGGAGAAAACCATCATCAGGGCCACCGACACGACCACCGCGGCCACCATGATCTCGATCTCGTCCACCATTCCGACCGCGGTGATGATGGAATCGAGGGAGAACACGATATCGAGCATGATGATCTGCGCGAGGATCGCCCCGAAAGTCGCCTTTGCGCCGCCTGCATGCCTGCCGTCGCCGCCTTCGAGCGCCTCGTGGATCTCAACGGTACTCTTCCACAGCAGGAACAGACCGCCGGCGATCAGGATCATGTCCCGCCCCGAAATCTCGTTGCCCAGGATGCTGAACAGCGGAGCGGTCAGGCCGATGACCCAGGTGAGGAAGAACAGCAGGGCGATGCGCATGAACATCGCCAGGAACAGCCCGATGCGCCGTGCCAGGTCGCGGCGCGCCTGCGGCAGCTTGTCAACCAGAATCGAGATGAAGACGATGTTGTCGATGCCGAGCACCAGCTCCAGCGCCACCAGCGTCAGGAAAGCAACCCATGCCGCGGGGTCGACAAGCAGTTCGATCATTTTTCGCTCACGCCCTCAGAATGCAAAGGGCGCAAGGATAATCAGAAAAGGCAGAGAGGACAATCGGTGAGGCGAGAGGCGTGAGGGGTCAAGCGATAGGCGTGAGGGGTGAGGAGTGAGGGGGTAGAGCCTGGAGCATTGCTTCGCCTTCACCCTTCACTCATTCACCCTTCACTCCTTCACGCTTCTCTCGTCACTCGTCAGTCGTCAGTTGTCACTCTCCTACAGGCTCGAACGCCAGTCGGCCTTCCACATCGGCAGGAAAGCCTCCGGATCGAAGGGGTGCTCCCTCGCCGCTTCGGCACGAAAACGGCCGACGCCGAGCCCCGGACGAGTCGGCAAATCGTAGCCGCCGTCGCGCGGCCGGGGCGCATGTTCCAGCAGGTCGAAGCGCCACTCGGGCGAGTACTCGCAGAACGACTCCTGCATTATGAAATTGGTAGTGCAGGCATCGAGCTGGATTGCGGCGGCGGTGGCGACCGGTCCGAAGGGGTTGTGGAAGGAGACCGGGACGTAAGCGGCGTCCGCGATCGCGGCAATCTTCTTGGATTCGAGTATCCCGCCGACATGGATCGGGTCCGGCTGCAGCACGCCGATCTCGTTGGTGGCGAGCAGCGCCTGCAAGTGGTATTTCGTGTAGCAGCGCTCGCCGGTGGCAAGCCGGGTGCGGATCGATCTGCCGACCTTGGCCAGCGCCTGGACGTTCTCGGGATCGCAGGGCTCTTCCATCCAGTACAGCTTGTACGGCTCCAGTTCCTGGGCGATCGAGACGGCCGAGCCCGGGCTGAAACGGCCATGACAGTCGATCAGCACCTCGATGTCGGGGCCGACCGCGTCGCGCACCCGGGCCACCATCTCCACCGCCGAACGAACCAGCTTCGCGTCCGGGTCGCGGCCGGCGTTGCCGAAAGGATCGAGCTTGAGTCCCCGGTATCCCTTGCGCGCCACCTGCGCGGCGGCGCGGCCGATCTCGTTCAGGTCGGCGCCGGCGCCATACCATGCGTTGGCATACGCCGGCAGCCGGTCGCGCACCATTCCGCCGAGCAGATCGTACACCGGACGGTCGAGCGCCTTGCCGACGATGTCCCACAGCGCCATCTCGATCGAACCGATCGCCGAGTTGAGGATCGGTCCGCCACGAGCGAACTCGTTGCGGAACATCTCCTGCCACAACCACTCGATCCGGAACGCCGACTGCCCGATCACCACCCGGGCGGCGAGTTGCTGGATCGCCGCCTCCACCGCCTTCGGCTGGAACTCGCAGGTTCCCTCACCCACGCCTTCCAGCCCGTCGTCGGTAAGGACATGGGCGAAGACCCAGTTGCACCACTTCGCGCCCACGATATAGGTATCGATCCGGGTCACTCTGCAATCGCGTCGGCTGGTCATGTTGGAGACACCTTGAGGTTGTCGCGGGCACGGACCGGTCTGGCGGGTCAGTCGCGGTCCAGCCCGCCGGAAACGTTCAGTCGCTCGGCAGTCATGTAATCGGGTGCATCGACCAGCAGCCACTCCACCGTCTTTGCCATCTCTTCCGGCGTGGTGCGATGTCCGAGCGGGATGCGCGCGGTGCGCTCCTGGCGAAACCGCTCGAGATCGCTGCGGCCTTCCAGCCGGCAGAAGATTTCCTCGGTCTGCATCTGCAGCGGCGTGTCCATCATTCCCGGGGAGAGGCTGTTGACCCGGATCCCGTGCTTCGCCAGCGCCACCGCGGCGCAGCGGGTCAGCGAATCGACCGCAGCCTTGGTGGCGGCGTAAGCGGCGTAGTTGGGCAAAGCCATGCGCGCCGCCGCGGACGTGATGTTGACGATCCGCCCGCCGCCGGTCCTGATCATCTCCCGGGCTGCGGCGGCCATGGCCAGCGCGACCGCGCGAACGTTGACCCTCAACGCCAGTTCCCAGGCATCCGCCGTCATGTCGAGAAATGCTTGCGCCGGCGCGGCTGCGGCGCAGTTCACCAGCGCGTCGACACGGCCAGCGGTGCGGACAGTCTGCGCCACCATCGATTCCGGACCTTCGGCGCTTGCCAGGTCGACAACGACCGGAAACGCCATCGGCGACACGCGGGCGCACTCGCCGGCGACTTCCTCCGCCTTGCCGGCATTGATATCGGCCACTGCAACGCCCCAGCCGCGCGCCGCCATGCGGCGACAGACCGCCTCGCCGAGACCCTGCGCGCCGCCGGTCACGGCGACGATTCTCGATGTGGCCAATGCTCCTCCCTTGCGCGGCTGACGCGCTCCGATCCCGCGTTTTTCTGGAAGGTTCCGGGACGCACGGATTCTAACGCCACCGGTAGATCCGGCGTTGGGATACGCCCGTCGACCCGGGGGCTCGGCGGTTTTTCCGCAGTCGATTCGGCAACGCCCTCAAGCGCCCAGACGGAAGGAAGGCCCTCGATACATGTGGTTACGTAACTTACCTGCATATCGAAGGAAAATAGCGAATTCACTCCGGCTTCACGGTTGCCCGTAGTCTGTAAGGGCGACCCCCTCTATTGCGACAAGGAATACCATGTACCGGTAGTCAAGGTCGCCGACAGATCGGCCAGACAACACCATGACAGCAAAACAATATCGGGGAGGACCGGTCACCGCGTGGTTGGAGCGCGACGGTGGCGGGGCGGCCCACGGCAGCGACACAGGCGCGCCCGGGGCATCGCCGGTCCCGCAGCAGGGGTCCGCTGGGCGCGATGAACTGCAGGCCGGACTGAGCGCTCCCGCAGCCTTTGTCTCGTCGAAGTACTTCTACGACCCGCTCGGCTCCAGGCTGTTCGACGCCATCACCCGGCTTCCCGAGTACTACCTGACTCGCGCCGAACGCGCGATCTTCGCACGCCACATGCACGATATCGGCCGGGTCTCCGGCAGAGGCGGGACGCTCATCGACCTCGGTGCGGGCAACTGCGAAAAGGCCCGGCGCCTGTTCGCAGTCCTTCAGCCGGTGCAATACGTGGCGGTGGACATCTCGGCCGAGTACCTGCGAGAGGCGCTCAACAGCCTGCGCAGCCTGTATCCGGCGATAAATATGCTCGCGCTCGGCCAGGACCTGGCTGAGCCGCTAGTGCTGCCTGAGGGCGTGCGCCAGGAGAAGCGTCTGTTCTTCTACCCCGGCTCGTCGATCGGCAACTTCACGCCGGAGCAGGCGGAAAGGTTTCTGCGCGCTCTGCACGCTCAATGCCGCCGTGACGGCGGCTTGTTGATCGGCGTCGATCTGGTCAAGGACAAGCCGATTCTCGATGCCGCCTACGATGATGCGCTCGGAGTCACGGCGGCGTTCAATCTGAATCTGCTCAATCAGGTCAATGCGGTCCTGGGATCGGACTTCGATGTGCGGGACTGGCAGCACCGCGCATTCTTCAGCCCGCAGAGGTCGCGGGTGGAGATGCATCTGGAGGCGCGGCGGGCGGTAAGCGTGACCTGGCCGGGCGGCGCCCGCGTGTTCAACCCGGGCGAGCGCATACACACCGAAAACAGCTACAAGTACCGATTGCCGGATTTCGAAGCGATGCTGAGCCGCACCGGATTCCGCGACGCAACGATGTGGACCGACGAGCGCAGATGGTACGCCGTGATTCACGCCCACGCATGACTCGAGGATCGGTGCAATCGACGAGGGACGTGAGTTGAACGATCCACGAAGACCGGGGTTCGAAGGCAGGCTGGCGCTCGATGGGGCAGGCGCGAACGCCCGCCTGCTTGCGGCCTTCGACCGGGTGCGCGCCCGCAGCCACCAGCTGGCAAGCCCTCTTTCCGAGGAAGACTGCTGCACCCAGTCGATGCCCGACGCCAGCCCGGTGAAGTGGCACCTTGCTCACACTACGTGGTTTTTCGAGACCTTCGTGCTCGAAAAGTACGAACCCGGTTTCCGGTCCTTCAATCCCCGGTTCCGCATCCTGTTCAACTCGTACTACAACTCCGTCGGCGACAAGCACCCGCGACCGCAGCGCGGACTGCTGACCCGTCCAGCCCTGTCGGAGGTCTACGAGTACCGAAGGAACGTGGACGAACGGGTTGCGGCCCTGCTGTCGAGTTCCATCGCTGACAGCGAGGTGCGGGCGTTGCTGATCCTGGGACTGAATCACGAACAGCAGCACCAGGAACTGATCCTGACCGATATCAAGCATCTGTTGTCCCTCAACCCGCTGAAGCCGGCGTACCGCCAGCGCAGGGCCGACCCGGGCAGCTCCGCTGCTGCGTTGGAATGGCTGGCGTTCAAAGGCGGAATCGCCGAGATCGGGCACGACGGCGACAGCTTCTGTTTCGACAACGAGCGTCCACGGCACGGGCATCTTCTGCGTCCGTACTCTCTTGCATCGAGACTGGTCACCAGCGGCGAGTACCTGAGGTTTGTCGAGAGCGGCGGCTACGACGATCCCCTGCTCTGGCTGTCCGATGGCTGGGACTGGGTGCGGGCCAACGGTTTGTCGCATCCGATCTACTGGACGCGGGAAGACGACGGGTGGACAGAGTTCACGCTTGACGGAGCGCGCCAGCTCGATTCGTCCTTGCCGGTGGTTCACGTCTCCTACTTCGAGGCCGAGGCTTATGCCCGCTGGGCGGGGGCGCGCCTGCCGACCGAAGCGGAGTGGGAGCGAGCCGCCGTCTCGCAGCCGATCGCCGGCAATCTGGCGAGCAGAGGCGAATTTCACCCGCGCGCGGCGACCGCACCCGGTTTGCAGCAGGTATTCGGCGATGCCTGGGAGTGGACACAGTCGAGTTACGCGGCGTATCCGGGCTACCGTGCCGCAGAAGGCGCGGTCGGCGAGTACAACGGCAAGTTCATGGTGAATCAGTACGTGTTGCGCGGCGGTTCCTGCGCCACGCCTGACGATCACATCCGCGCCACCTACCGCAACTTCTTTCCCGCCACCGCCCGCTGGCAGTTCTCCGGTATCCGGCTGGCGAAGGACGGCACAATCTGACGGCCCACAAGCCCTCGTCCTGTCCGGCGCAGTTCAGCCCGGCTCTTTCTCCCTCCCGGTTGTCCCCGCAGTCGGCCGGTTCACCTCAAGAGCCTTCCTCTTGCGGATCTGCCGCAACTGCTTCTGCGCCCGAACACAGTCGCCATCAAGCCGAAGGGCGGCGAGACATCGCTGCTCGGCTTCATCGGTCAGACCCGACCTCGCCAGCAAAGACGCAAGATCGCAGATAAGGTCTGCATCATAGCGGTCAAGAGATACCGCTTCCCGCGCGACGGCGACCGCCTGAAGCAGATCGCCACTTTCGGCAAGAATCCCTGCCAGTTGCCGAAACGCAGCGACGAATTTCGGGTCCGATCGCAGGGCCTTGCGCTGGGCGACTTCCGCCCCGCTCAGATCGCCTTGCCGTCGCAGCAGGTTGCCCAGATGGTGATTGAATCCGGCGTTGTGCGGTTCCAGCGCAACCGCCTCGCCGGCCGACGCGATCGCATCCTCGATCCGTCCCTGTTTCGTGAGTGCCATGCTCAGCAGGTAGCTGGTCCGGGCATCGGCGCGCCCCGACTCGGTCACCAGGCGCAGGAGCGCCTCCGCCCTTGCGGCATTGCCCCCGGCGAGCTCGGCTTCTGCGAGCGCGCATCTGAATGCGGCCTGATGGGCCGGCTCGGCCCGCGGCCCACCGAGGGTCTGTTCGAGCAACGCCAGCTCCTCATATCGACCCCGGCGGGCGAGGGCGTAGGTGTGAACGAAGATGCTCTCGACTGCCGCGGTCTCGACGCATCGCGCCACTCGCTCCTGCGGGATCCTCACGTCGCCCACAAATCCCTCTGCATGGAGGTATCCGAGGATCCGCTCGAGATCGAACCACAGGGCGGTTTCCCACGCGCGTTTCCCGGGCATCAGCGCATAGCCGGTGCCTTTCACAAACCAGGCCTGCGCACCCGACAGCCGCGCTTCCATGAGGAAATTGACTTTCGGGAACGCCTCTACGAACTGGCATGCAAGCTTGGTTCGCGGTGAGAACAGCGCCGAACGGAACGCCGAGCCCCAGGGCCCGAACAGGTACTTGTGCCGGTGCGCTACTTCCAGCTGCTCGCGCAGGCTATGCCGTTCCGGGCGAAACACGCGAAACCCGTTGCGCTCCAGCACTTCTTCCAGGATCGGCTCATTGATGATGCGGCGCTGGTGTCGAGCCAGCGCCGATCGCGACAGGTAGAGCGGCTGGTCGGTCTCGGGCGTCTGCTGCGTTCCCATCCTCGCCCCGATTGTCGTGAAGGTCTGGCGGTGGCCTTCGTACGCCCGCCTGTTCAGCACGAATGCCTGTCCGGGCATGCGGACCGAGCGCAGTCTGACCGGATGGCGCGGGGCAAGCAGCCTTCCGTCATCCAGTCCGAGCGCAACGAAGATCTCGCGTGCGTGCGGCTCCCGTGGAAATCCTTCGAGGTTGTGTACCAGCACGCGTGCCGAGCTCTGCTCGCGAGCGACCAGCCAGAGCCTCGACATGGTCTCCAGCGTGAAGTGGCCGAAATGCTGGAAGTAGACGCCGGCATAGATCACTTCCTCGTCTATCACCGGCAGATCATCGGTGAACGCGCTGACGGCACGTGCAGTCCAGGGAAGGGGATAGCGCAGGTGCTCCGCTTCTGCGATCACCGATCCGTCGAGGTTGTGCAGCCCCCCGGCGCTGGGCGCGTCTCCGCTGCGGCCGCCGGCCCAGGCATAGGGCACCGATACGGCGTCTGTGGCGGTCGAGACAGACGGCCATCCGGGTTCGATGTCTGCACCGCTGCGCGTGGCGCGTTCGAATTCGGCCTGCGGATCGTCGAACCCTATGAAACGGAAGTCCCCGAATCTGAGCTGCATCTCAAAGCCAGCGGAGCAGCAGCACCAATACGCCGCGAAGCTCCATTGAGAAAGTGCCAGGCACCTCGATCATCTTCCTGATCTGGCCCAGCGTCAGCCATCGGTAGAAATCCGAGGCCGGCAGCGAAATCGCCGGATCCAGCAACAGGACCAGGTAGTCGTTCTCGTCCCGGTAGAAGCGCCCGCCCTCCTCCGACTGCCGGCAGGAAGCGATCATCCTGACACCGTCTCCCGATTCGCTACGGCCGAGGACTTCCTGCTCGATGGGATCATCACCGGGATCGGTCCGCGCCCCGGGTGCAGCCATCACCGTAGCCGAAAGCTGCACGCCCTCGAGGAAGCCGATCTCGCAACTCGCCTTGAGAAGGAAATGCAGCACACCGGCGCGCTCCTGGCACGCGAGGACGATATGGCCGACTCCGTCGCTGTCGATCAGCGGCTGGTCCCAGCCGCTGACCTCTCGATGAAGGGCGTTTACACGAAACTGCCTGGCAGAGAACCCCTGCACGCGCTCGCGTTCACGGATCCTGTCCGGCTCGATCACCCAGTTTCGCAGCTGCGCGATCGGCAGCACCTGGGTACGCAGGGCGCAGCGGACCCGGAGCCGAGCAAGCCAGCCGAAAAGTTCGGCGGTCTGCCGCTCGCAACCCTGCTCCACGGCCTCGTACGAGCGTCTCAATGCCGCGCCCCAGCTGCCAGCCGCGTGACCCGTGAAAGGCCCGGCGTCGCCCGACAGCAGCGCCCAACTCATGCACGACAGTACCGAGCGAGAGTCGGTGTTCAGCACGTTGCTGGCACAGCAGAACTGGCGCAGCGCGTCGAGCCCGTACCAGCGGAAGTTGCCCGGGATCTCGACTTCCGTGTCCCGGGGAACCGCACGGACGATGTTCTGGTTGTACTTTCCGAAGTAGCGCGTTCCTTCCTCGGACTGAAGCTCGTCGAACACGGTGTGCGCGCGCTTGGGGTCGAGAAACCATTCGACCATGGGCGTGGCGCCTCCGCCATGCAGGCGCTTGTAGTTCGCCTCGGTCGATTGCACAGTTGGCGCCAGCTGAAGCGCATCGATGTTGCCCGGCTCGATCCGCCCCTGGAACAGCACTTCGCTGCCCTCCTCTCCAGGCCGGACAAGGAATCCGTTGATCGCAGTCTCCGGCTGAAGGATGATCAGTTGCTCGCAGCCATGCAGAGATCGGAATCTGGATTGAGCCCGGATTCCGCCAAGGGAGAAGAAGCCGCCTGTTCGGTGACGCAGGAAACCGTCGACAAACGACCACTCTCGCGAATCCTGGAAGTCGACCGGCTCACAGCTGAAGGCGTTGCGCGCGACGATCTGATCTCGCCAGCCCCGGTACTCGCCGAGCAGGGTCTGCGACGTGTCCAGGTCGCCGGTCAGCTCGCCGGCGGCACGTAACATTCTGTCAAAGGTCCGGGTCAAGTGTCTGCAAAGTGCGTGGACCGAAAACTTCGAAGTGTGGAGCCGCCTGTTGCCCGCGTTACCCTGCCGACGGTAGTGTAGTCAATGGCCGGGGCGACCGGTTGCACATTCCTCGTAGGGCGGCACCAGCACCAGCATCCGGCTGGGAAACGCATCTGGCTTGCGTCAAAGCTCCTGCCCAGAGGCAACAATCTTCTGCTGGACAGGCAGTCCAGGCCCGTGGCCAGATGGCTCGACGCCGCTCGGCGAGCAGGAGTCGCATCAGATCGCGGAAAGTCCGCCGTCAGCCGTGTACACGCCGCCAGTGCAGATACCGGCTTCGTCGGAGGCGAGGAACAGAATCAGGCTGGCGATCTCTTCGGGAGTACCGTAGCGCTTGAACGGCAGCCCGGCGAGGATCAGTTCACGCGCCTTTTCCGGTGCGCCGGGCGAGCGGCTCTCCTCGATGTTGCGGATCATCCGGGTTTCGGTCGGACCCGGCAGCACGCAGTTGACCCGGATGCCGTGCGGCGCGCACTCGACAGCGGCGGACCGCATCAGACCGATCTCCGCGTGCTTGCTGGTGATGTATGCCGAGTTGCCCTGCCCTCTGGACTTGATTCCACCGATCGAGGAAATGATGACGATGCTTCCTTTGCCCCGCTTGCGGATCGCGGGGATGGCATACTTCAGCCCGAGAAATACGCCGCGGACGTTGACCGCCATGACCTGGTCGAAAGCGTCAACCGGGTAATCGACAATGGAGGCGGTCACGCCCTCGGCGCCGGCGTTGGCGATGAAGACGTCGATTCCGCCGAACCGGTCTTGCGCAGCGCTGATCAGGCGCTGATTGTCTTCGGGCTTCGAGACGTCAGCGACCACATATCCGGCCTTATCCGCACCTACGCCGGCCACGGCGTCCTTCAGCGCTTTCTCGTTACGCCCGGCGAGCATCAGTCTCGCGCCTTCGTGCGCAAAGAGCTTGACCGTCGCGAGACCGATGCCACTCCCCGCGCCTGTGATCACCGCTATCTTCCTATCCAGTCTCGCCATTGGTTCCCCTGCAGCCCGGGTAGAGTCTCGACGCACAGCCCGCTCCGCGGGCACGGAGCAGCCGCCTATCCTCCGCGCTCTCCGCGTCTCTGAGCCGTGCTTTACTTCTCAATCGCGGCGACCGCTTCGATCTCCAGCATGAGATCCTCCTGCACGAGTCTATGGATGCCGATCATGGTCGCGGCGGGAGGGTTGACCTTCGAGATATAGCTGGCGCGCACGTCCATCACCGCCTTGCGTTTCTCCGGGGTCAGATCGGTAATGAATATCGTGAACTTGATGACATCCGCGAACGTGGCGCCCACAGCCTCCAGTGCCAGCTTCAGGTTCTCGAATACCTGTACCGCCTGCGCCCGGATATTGCCTGCGCCGACCGTCTTGCCGTTGCTGTCCACGGCAACCTGCCCGCTTATGAAGGCCAGCGTGCAGTCCCGAGCCGTGGTCGCCTGCGTGTACATGCCGAGCGGCTTCAGGCCGGACGGATTGACGAACTGTTTCTTTGCCATTGTTATCTCCCAAGGAAACCATGAACAGACTGAGCCAGCCGCGACACCCTCCTGCAACGAGAACATCCTCGCACTGGAACAGATGCCATGACGCCTGAAAGTCCTTGTATCGTGAGGCTCGCCGATGAAACCCGACTGCGCTACCGGGGCCCGAACATGATGATCGCCATGCCGCCGATCGCGACCGCCGCGCCGGCAAGGTCCCAACGATCCGGACGGACGCCATCGATCGCCCAGAGCCAGAATATGGCGGTCGCGACGTAGACCCCGCCGTACGCCGCGTACACCCGGCCTGCCGCAGCGGGGTGCAATGTCAGCAGCCAGGCGAACAGCGCGAGACTGACCGCCGCGGGCGCAAGCCACCATCCGCTCACACCCTTCTTGAACCACAGGTACACGAAATAGCAGCCTGCAATCTCGGCGACGGCTGTGGCCACGAACAGCAGGAAAGTCTTCATCCGGCCGCTTCGAGCCGCGCCTCGGACGAGCGCAGTCTGGGTGGATGCTCAATGCTACGGGCCGTCATCGCGACCAGCACGTCCAGCACGCAGTAGAAGGCGCCGACCGCCAGAGGCGGGTTGAAACTGGTCAGGCCGAAATAGGGCACATCGGCGTGCCAGGTCCAGTTGCCCATCCATGTGCCGTAGAGCTCGAGAGCGAGCGAAAGCGGGAACATGACCGCGCAGAGCGCGCGCCCTTCGCGCCTGAACATGCACAGTACGAGCATTACGGTCAGCAGGACGCTGAACGTGTCGAACCGGTACCAGGCGGCCGCAAGAGCGTAGCCGATTGCCAGGACCGGCACTGCGGCAACGAACCACTTCGGCACGCGCGGTACAAGGGCAAGGCCCAGCCAGAGCATCAGCACATGGCCCGGGGGAACGAAGAACGGGATATTCTCGAGTCTGTAGGTATAGAGGCCCCAGACCAGGGAAGCAAACGTCTCGCCCGCAGCCCCCCAGATAAGGCAGGCGTAGAAGGGGACCCGCCACTCGCGGGGACCGGTCTCGAGCAGCCGGAAGAAGGCCGCCCACATGAGGACGCTGGCGGCAAGCTGGCCGGCAAGCCCGCCGTATTGATCGACGAGCAAGCCCAGCAGCAGGCTGGTGACGGCCAGGGCAGCATTCGGCCCGGTGTATCGATTGGTCGACTGTGGTTCCATGTCCCGTACGCGCGGATCAGGAAAGCAGACTGTACTACGCCGCACCCGGAATCGCCGACCGGAAAACCGTGTCCGGTGCCCGGCAGACGGCACCGTCTTCAGTCCCTGCACCTGCCGATGCCGGGCATGGTCGCTGGGGACTTGAACCGCGACCGGATCGATACGGCAGAGCTGGCCTCAGGCATGCCGGACATCGGCGTCTGTCTTCGACCCGTGGCCGAATACAATGAGATCTCGCGCGCCATATCGGAGCTGGGAATGAACGAATCTAATCGGCGTCAAGTGGCGGTGTGGCTGCTCGGTTGCTGCGTCCTAGTCTTCGCGATGGTGGTCGTGGGAGGCATAACACGGCTCACACACTCGGGGCTCTCGATCGTCGAGTGGGAGCCGCTGGTCGGCACGATTCCGCCGCTGACTCGATCGGACTGGGAGGAAGTTTTCGAGGAGTACAGGGCCACGCCGCAGTATCACCAGATCAACAAGGGAATGACGCTTGAGGAATTCAAGGAAATCTTCTGGTGGGAATACATTCACCGCCTGCTCGGACGTGCCATCGGCGTGGTTTTTTTCGTTCCTCTGCTCTGGTTCCTCCTTCGCAGGAAAATAGACGGCCGACTCGCCTGGAAACTCGCGGCGATATTCCTGCTCGGAGGGCTGCAAGGCGCGATGGGTTGGTACATGGTCAAGAGCGGGCTGGTCGACAACCCCCGGGTGAGCCAGTACCGCCTGACAGCTCACCTTGGAATTGCGTTTCTGATCTTCGGCGCGATGCTCTGGACCGCGCTTGACTTGCTGCATCCCCCGCGCCCGGACCTGCCCCCGGTCAGGCGCAGACTGGCGCGCTATGCCGCTGGGCTCAGCGCGCTGGTGTTCCTGATGGTGCTCTCCGGAGGCTTCGTCGCCGGCATACGGGCAGGACTGGCGTACAACACCTTCCCGCTGATGGACGGACATTTCGTGCCGCCCGAAATCCTCGCCCTCGAGCCCTGGTGGGCCAATCTGTTCAACAACATGGCCACGGTGCAGTTCAATCATCGGTTGATCGCGTGGCTGCTGATTGTTTCGCTGCCCGCGCTCTGGTTCGCAGCTCACAAGACAGGCCTTTCCCGGCGCGCTCATCTCGCGGCGAACGCCATGGTTGCAATGCTTGCGATCCAGGCGGCGCTCGGGATCAGCACCCTGCTGCTCGCGGTGCCGGTGCCGCTTGCTGCCAGCCACCAGGGCGGCGCGGTGCTGCTGTTCGCCGCCACCCTCTGGTTCAGTCACGCGTTGCGAGAGGCATAGGGGCGAGTCACGCCGATAGGTGGCCGCGGGTGGAGTTTGTGACGCCAGCAGAGCCCGGTCGATCACCAGCCGCTCGCGGCTTGCTCGCTCAGTCCAGCACTGCGACTGCCTCGATCTCGATCAGCAGCTCGGGAGCCGCCAGTGCCGATATGCCGACCAGGGTATGCGCCGGCGGTCTGGGAAAGCTCTTCTTCACCAGCTCTCCGATCCATACTCGATCGTCCGGTTTGAGGTTCACCACGAACGTGGTGATTTTCACCACGTCCTGCATCGACCCGCCGGCCGCATGGACGGCGGTCCGGAGATTCTCGAACACCTTCTCGGTCTGCCTGCGCAGATCGCCGATCCCGACTATGCCACCTTTGTCATCGCGAGCGGTCTGGCCGCTGATATAGACGGTGGTCTGGCCTCCAGCCACGACCACCTGGGTGAAAGTCGAAGGCTTGAACAGGCCGTCCGGATTCAGGAACTTCAGATCGGCCGCGACAGCGGGCGCCGTCAACAAGCAGACAAACCCGCACGCAATGAAGTCTCTTGTTTGCATCAACTCTCTCCGGCCGACCGACAACGTGTCAGAGGCTGCGCAATCGACCCGGGCGCTCCCGGATCACGCCCGCTGGCTCGGTGCCCTGGTGCAATAATCAACGCGCTGCGCTGCAGGCCCGTTTCAGCCACTCGCCTTCGCGCGAGCTTGAAACCGGCTTGGCGTACTCCCACGCCCCCGGCGGGACGATGGCGTTCTTGAGCATACGCCCCACCTCGTCCTGCAAAACGACCCCCGAGAGTGCCATCGTGCCTTCGGCACAGTTGACCAGATAGCGGACGTACCTCGTCGCCGGCGCGCCCGGGGGGCGCTGCTCCGGGTTCATCCAGGTCACGCGCACCTCGAAGCGGGTGATGCCGCTGATTTCGCGTACCGATTCCGGGTCGAAGCGGGTATGGTGGGACTCGGTGACTTCCGCCAGCGCCTTCACCGAGTGATCGTCCTGCGCCAGAGCGTTTCCAGCTGCCAGCACGGCCAGGACGACGCTGATCTCGATTCTCATGCTGTTCTCCCGACTTTCGCGCTCGTCCGGTGCCGACTTCGGCCACAGCGAGGACGGACAAGTTCCTTTTCAGGCTGCCGGATCGGTGGTTATGCTGCAACGCAAAACCCTCCGGGCAGGCGGCGACGTGCAATCCTGCTTGCACTTTTCGGCAGACAGTCTAGAAAGGAAAGGGGGCGGGCGCCAGCCTGCCCTTTCGACAAGCAATGACCAACCTGAACATGGGAGAGAGATTGATGAAGAAGCTCAAGATTGCGCTGGCGGTGGCGGCTGCGTTCGCCGCCGGCGCCACCCTGGCTGGGAACAACCCGGTGGATGAGAAATGGTGGCCCAGTGAACTGGGAGCCGACGACGAAATGGGCGGCAGCGGCTACATCACCGAGCAGAAGCGAATCGCCGCTGCCAAGCTGGTCAAGCGCGGCAAGATGGCGCTTCTGGGCATGCCGTACAGCAACCACATGCCGCTGGTGCCCGGCCGCACATTCGCGTTGAGCATTCCCGGCGCTCCGACCCACGGCCCGCTCAACTGGCCCGGGGACAGTTTCGACCAGACTTTCATGGACGAGCTGGTCACTGCTGAGATCGGCCAGGTGGGCACCCAGTGGGACGGCCTCGCTCACCCGATGATCCGCATCCAAGGAGTGCCGGGCTGGAAGGACGGCAACTACTTCTACAACGGCGCACGTCTTGAGGATGTCGAAACCCCCCGCGGAATAAAGAAAATGGGCACTGAGAAAGCGGGCGGCTTCTTCACTCGGGGAATCCTGATCGATGTCGCCGCGCTGAAGGGCGTGCAACGTCTTGACAAGGGCTATGCGATTACGATGGCGGACTACCGCGCCGCGCTTTCCCGTCAGGGGATCAGCGATGCGACCCAGGGTGACGTCGTCCTGTTCCGTACCGGCTGGAACAGCCTGTGGAAGACCAACCACCTCGGCCGTCCGGTGGGAGAGAAAGTCAAGAGCGACGAGCAGCTCGCGAAGGACTCGGCGGAATTCGGATCCGGCGAACCGGGAGTTTCGGCGGAAGTCTGCGACTACCTTGGGGCGAAGAAGATCTCGATGATCGGGTCCGACACCTGGGGATTGGAGCCGCTGGACTTCAGCAAAGGCGTGCCGGAATCGTTCGCCTACTGCCATATGAACCTGGTCGTGCGCCGCGGCATCTCCAATTTCGAGAACCTCGACCTCGACGACCTCTCCGCCGACAAGGCCTATGAGTTCGCGTTTGCCTGGGCACCGCTGAAGCTGGTCGGTGCCACCGGCTCGCCGGGCAACCCGGTCGCGGCTTACTGAGCCTCGCTGCAGACGTCAAGCCGGCACGCAAGTGCCGGCTTTTCGTTGCTCTTGTGACCAACGGAGCTTCTTGACCTTTCGCCTTCACGAGGCAGTCTTGAAGCATGTCTGTATGGCATCTGTGAGTGCGCGTCCGCTAAGCTACAACGTGGGAGGAGTCATGAAACGCATACCGATGATTTGCCTGGCAACGCTCGTTTCGATGATCGCCGGCGGGGTGTTCGCCGAAACCTGCATCTCGCCGTACATCAAGGCTCTGACGGCGCCCGAGAAAGTGATGTACCTGTGGACGCTGCCCGCCAAGGCCAACGGCGGGCCTGATTACCTCGCCGTGATCGACGTGAACCTGGCCTCGCCCACATACGGGCGCGTCCTCAAAAAGGTGATGGTCGGTTCTTCCGGCAACGAGGCGCATCACGTCGGATTCACCGACGACCGCACCAAGATCTGGGCGGCGTCGCTGAATACCAGCCGGTTGTTCATCTTCGACGTCGGCAGCGATCCCATGAGCCCGAAGCTGATCCGCACGATTGACAACGTGCCCAAGATCACCGGTTTGAGCGGACCGCACACGCCGTACGCGATACCCGGCCGCATCCTGGTGAGCATGGCCTCCGGGCCCGACGGCAGCGGAACGGGCGGGATCTCCGAATTCACCAACGACGGCGAGTTCATCGCCAGTCACGCTGCCTCGAACCACCCGTACGAGACCGTGATCAAGCCGGAGTTCAATCGCATGATCACCTCCGCATGGTTTCCGCAGAAGACTTTCATGAGTCCCCTCGACAAATGGAATCCCGAGGACTGGGTGAACCCCAACACCATGCTGGTGTGGGACCTGAAGGAGCGAAAGGTCATCCAGACCCTGTCGGGGGATCCCATCAACCTGGCCGCGCGCTGGATGCTCAAGCCGGGCGCGAAGTACGGCTACAACATCAGCGCCTCGGGAAACTCGATCTGGATGTTCAGGATGGAGAACGACGGCACTTTCAGCTACCGCAAGGCGGGCGATACCGGTCCCGGCTGTGGCCCCGCTGACCTCCGGCAGTCGCCGGACGACAAATATCTCTATCTCAGCTGCTTCGAAAGCAGTGAGATACAGGCCTGGGATATCTCCAACCCGGACAGCATTCGGCTGCACGACACGATCCAGGGCGTGGTACAGCCCAACATGATGCACGTGACCTTCGACGGCCGGCGCCTGTACTTCACCAACTCGGCGATCAGCACGATCGATTACTCGTCCCGATACTCGCTGCAACTGATCCAGATCGGCCGCGATGGTCGCATGAAGCTCGATCCGAACTTCAAGATCGACTTCGCCCAGGCGCCGAACGGGCCGGCGCGTCCGCACGACATGCTGCTGAACTGACACCACCCACCTCACCCCGACCCTCTCCCCCCGCAGGCGGGCGGAGAGGGGCAAGGAGGCTCAGGGAGAGCTCATGATCATGAATCGGCGAACGGTGTCCGCGCGGCACCTGATCTTCTTCGCTCTGCTGGCGACACTGCCAGGCTTGCGGGCGGCGGCCGGCGAATCGGCGACCGGCGCACCGGTTCCCCGCACAGAGAACCTCTCCTCCAGCCCGCGACTGTCGGTCATCGCGACCGCTCCTGATTTCGCCCTCTTCGACACTTCGGGCAGGAAGGTCAGGCTCTCCGACCACCGGGGGAGAGTCGTCGTGCTTGCGTTCATCTTTACCTCTTGCCCGGGAGTCTGTCCGATAATCAGCCGCCAGATGGCTGCGCTCCAGGAGGACTTGAGAAAGCCCGGACTGTTCCCGCAGAAAGCTTCGATGCTTTCGGTCACCGTCGATCCGGAGACCGATTCGGCGGAAGTCCTGGCCGACTACGCCAAGACGTACGGCGCCGATCCGGCGGGCTGGCGCTTTCTACGCGATGAGCCGTCGCGCCTGAAGAAAGTGCTAGCTGCCTACGACGAGTGGACCAGGCTGCTGCCAAAGGGCGAGATCGATCACCCGGCCCGGGTCTACCTGCTCGACAGCCAGGGGCGCATCAGGGAGATCTACAGCCTGTCGTTCTTCGACGAGCGTCAGGCCAAGCTCGATATCCTCGCGCTGCTCAACGAGAAACAGTAGAAACCGGCTCCGAATTACCGGAAGGGCTCAGCGCAGGTCGCCGGCGCGGACTTTCTGGGAAATGGCGAAGAGCAGCGCGCCGACGCGCTTCATGGAAGCCGCATCCGGGCTCTTCTTGAGGTGGTTCCAGCGGCGCGCTTCGAAGAACAGACAGGTGCGAAGCTCGGTGAGCGTACCCGGAGCCTTTTCCGCAACCTGGGCGCATTTCTCGATAGAGCCCCAGTACCTGTAGCCGTCGAAAGTGAGCGCGAAAGGCTCGATCCGGGACCACGGTTCCTTGTACGACGGAATGTCGGCCGGACTCAGCTCGGTGTTCGCCAGTTCCTGAGGCATATCCGCTCCGATGCAAGTAACAGACCCAAAAAGGCAACCCGTTCAATCTGTTGTCGAATCGAATCGGCCTGCCGCCGCGAGCCGTCGCGGCTTAACGACAGATGGATCGTGGAAGCATCCCGGAAGGTCTGACAAACGAGGCGATAGCCCTCGGCACTGCGCCAGCTCACGCGCCCGCTAAACGATCAAGGCAGCCGAATCACCGGCGCAAAAACATGATACTCGTGGAGAGCCTCGACCAGTTCGACGATTCCGACCAGCCAGACAAACCAGAGCCCGTTTGCCATAGTCCGGCGATACAACTTCGGGTTCACCAGGTACGAGTCGGGTTCCTGCAACTTCCCCAGCTCGGGGAAGAAACGCGGTGTTCGCGCACGATACTCTGCAAAGGCGTCACCGAACTTCGAACCCAGATACCCCTCTTCCCGCAGGATGACGTACGGATAGATCAGCGCAAACGCAAGCACGATGATGACCGCAAGGGTCACGGTCTCGGTCGTCAGACCGATGCCGGCGAATCCGAGGAATGAAAAGAAGTACAACGGGTTCCGGGAGATCGAGTACGGACCGGAGGTCACCAGCTGCGCGTCCTTGTAGCCGCTGATGTACAAGGCGCACCACAACCGGCCAACGGTTGCTACGCCGACCAGAACCAGTCCTGTCAGAAACAGATAAGCCGAAACCACGCTTCCTTCCTGAGAGCTTTCCGTCAGCATCAGAAGGACAAAGAAGGCAATGGCGAAGAGTCTCGAGACAAGGATTCTGTTCGACGAGATCACCCCGAAAAGCGCCGGACGTGCCATCGGTCTTCTCCCTACCCCTGAACCACGGGGAGTTCAGCCGCCAGCCGGCCGCAATGCGCCCATGCCGACGGTACTCCTCGATAACGCTCCGGCAGCAGGTGTCATTTCAGCTCGAACACGCGCTCCGCCAGCGTCGTCTCGCCGGCGCCAAGCGCCACCGTCCAGCGGCCGGCGACGAGGTCCTGTTCACTCTCCACTGCGTGGCCGATGCAGCCGGCTGCTTTTCCCGCCATGACTTCCAGCTCGACTTCCTGAACGAAACCCTCGATCGTGCGGCCTCCCACACTTTTCGCAGGATGAGTCACGATCTTCTGCAGATCGGCTTCGCCATCCTCGAGAAAACCAGTCAGTTCGAAACAGAAGCCAAAGTGCTCGCCGATGCGAAGCGGTATCTGAGCGGTGGTCTCCAGCAGCTTCTCCTGGCCCCGCACCGGCGCGTGGCCCGCTGTCCGTATGAAACCGCCGCCGGTATCGGTGTAACGACCGGAGCTCTTTATTTCGGCCTTCAGCAGATGCTCCTGAACGCGCCCATGATGCGCGAGCGCCAGCCCGCTCGCCAGCAGCACGATCATGGCTACAGATGCTTTCGATCTCATATACTCCTCCGGCAGACAGTGACAAGTAACGCAAAAGACGTGAAAGAGTGAAGGGTCAAGACATTTGAACACAACCTTCTGACGCTTACCCCTTACCCCTGACGCCTCACGCCTCTCGCCTCACGCCTCACCCTTTCCCTTTCAATTCCGGAATGGTGAAATACGGCGCGGGCCGCAGGATCTTGTTCTCCATGCTGTCGAGCAGCGGCAGCGCCTTGTCCATGTACGCCGGCGTGCCGGGGTCCTGCGCCATCTTCGTCCTCCTGGCGTCGCGATCGGCGAGATCCTTGTAAGCCCACATATGTATCACCTGCGACAGCGGCCCGATGTCGTTGCTCACGTACCAGCCGACGCAATGTCCGAGGTGTTTGAGCTGGATGGGCAGCATTTCCTTCTCGTAGAGCTTCAGGAATTCGTTGAGCTTGCCCGGCTTCACGTTGTAAGTCCGATGATCGACGATCATGTTTCTCCTCCTGGCATGTACCTTGTGCCACTCGCGTCTACGTTCTTGTCCGCTCCGCCAGGAACTCCGCGATCACCCGGTTCAGAAATTCGGCGTCCTCGGCCCGGGTCGCGGTTGCCGCCTGGTGGCCCTGCGCCGAAGGGATCTCGACAAACTTCGCCCCGGGAATACGCTCCGCCGCCCAGCGCGCCGACTCGGCCGGGTTGAACAGGTCGAGCGGCGGCGCGAGCACCAGGGTCGGCGACTGGATCGCCCGCAGTGCGCCCTCGGTGCCTTGTGCTCCAGGCCCTGCGCCGACATCGTGTGTTTCGTAGGCCCACGACTGGAACAGGTAATCGTGCGCGTCGAAAGCCAGCATGGCGTTGTGCGCAGCCAGTTTCTCGAACCATTGTGGCACTGCGGCCGGCTCCGGGGCGAACTCGGCGACCGCGGCCGGCGTCCGGGACAGCAGCGCGGTCATGACTCCCGTGTAGGCGTGCCAGCCGTGGGTTGGCACCTCCCGGAAACCTCCGTCGCTCCACGAGGGATCGGCAGTCAGGCAGGTCCGAGCAGCCTTGACGACCATCGCCGACCAGGGCGCGGTTCGAGCCATCGGAGTCATGGCCACAACGGCCCGCATGAAACCCGGGTGACTCACCGCCCATTGCAGGGCCTGCATCCCGCCCATCGAAGCGCCGGCCACTGCCGCGAGTCGCTCGATTCCCAGCACTTCGGTCAGCAACCGGTGCTGGGAGTGCACCATGTCCCGAATCCCGAAGTGCGGAAACCGCATTCGCGGCTGGCGCTCACTGTTCGACGGGGAGGTCGAAAGGCCGTTGCCGATCGGATCGGCGCAAACGACGAAATAGCGGCCGGTGTCGAGTGCCATGCCCGGCCCGATGAGGAAATCGAGGCGATGATGGTTTCCCGTCAGGGAGATGCAAACCAGAATCGCATTGTCCCGCGCGGAATTGAGGGTGCCGTGCGTCACATAGGACTGCACATAATCCCGGATCGAATCGCCGCCCTCCAGTCGCAAGTCTCCGAGCTTGGCGAAGCGGTGCGGGCTGTCGATCCAGCCCGGCTGCATCGGGGGATGCCGGAAGTCGCTCACGGAGCAACCTCAAGCCGACAGCAAGAACTCAATGAAAAGCTCTGCGTCCCTTGCATCTTGTTTCTTCTTCCCTTTCAGTCGAACAAGACTACGGTGCGGATGCCCTCGCCTCGGGACAGCATGGCAAAGCCGTCATTGATCTCGTCGAGCGCGATTCGACGGGTGATCAGCTCGTCGAGCTTGACGCGGCCACCGAGGTATTCTCCGACAAGCCAGGGGAAATCGCGCATCGGTCGTGCGCCGCCATAGCTCGAGCGAACGATCCGCCGCTCGCCCATCAGCGATCCCCAGCGAAAACTGACTTCGTCGTTTACGTTCACCTTTCCCAGCCACACCACTTCGCCGCCCGGACGGCATGCCTCGACCGCGAGCCTGAACACCCGCGAATTACCTGCCGCTTCGAATACGTAGTCCGCACCTCTGCCTTGTGTAAGCGCCCTGACCTGCGCGGCAATGTCTTTGCCGGCAGCGCCGTCAATCAAGTGTGTCGCGCCGAATTGCATCGCTCGTTCCAGCTTCGCCCGGCCAATGTCGATCGCGATGATCGCCCCGGCATCGGCCAGCTTCGCGCCCTGGACGGCGTTGAGACCGACCGCGCCACAACCGACCACCACGACATTCGAGCCCGGCTCGACCTTCGCCTTGCGCACCACCGCTCCGAGACCGGTCATCACGCCGCAGCCGATTATGCAGGCGCGGTCGAACGGCATGTCCTTCGGGATCGGGATCGCCCCGGACTCCGGCACGACGGTCAGCTCGGCGTGCGTGGAGGTGACCGAGTAGTGGTGAACCCCGGCGCCCCGGCGCCTCATCCTGGAGGTGCCGTCGAGCAGAAGCCCCTTCGGTTGATTGGAAGTGAACGGCTCGCACAGAATCGGCAAGTCTCGCTCGCAGTAGAAGCAGTGACCGCAGTGCGGGTTCCACGACAGGATGACATGGTCTCCCGGCTTGACCCGCATCACTTCGCTGCCAACCGCCTCGACCACTCCCGCGCCTTCGTGGCCAAGGACGATCGGCATCGGATACGGCAGAGAGCCCTGGATGACCTCGAGGTCGGTGTGGCACAGGCCGCTCGCCTTGATTCGCACCAGGACGTCGCCGGGCTTGAGCGTATCCATCTCCAGCTCGTCTATGACGAGCGGCTTGCCGACCTCTTCCAGTACCGCAGCCTTGAATTTCATTCCACCTCACCCCTTCCTCTCCTGCACCTCATCCCCCTTCTCCCGCCAGGCGCGCAGAAGGAGCTGACTTCAGAATCGGTTGCGCCACCTCCTGTATCACAGGCGCCTCCACCGCTCGTCATCCGAGCGCGAAGCGTGGAGAGCGCCAGGAGGTCAGGCGCTAGTTCAACGACGGCAACCATAGAGCAACCTGCGGAAAAAACAGCACCACGGACAGCACTGCCGCCTGGAGGATGATGAACGGCCAAAGCGAGACAAAGATGTCGTTGAGCGAGATATCAGGGGGCGCTACGCCCTTGAGATAAAACGCCGCGGGGCCGAAAGGCGGCGTCAGATACGAGATCTGCATGTTCAGGCAGAACATCACCCCGAACCACACCGGGTCGTAGCCCAGCTCACGCACGATCGGCACGAAGATCGGCATGGTGAGCAGGCAGATCCCGACCCAATCCATCACGCAGCCGAGCACCACCAGGATCGCCATCATCATGAGGATGACCACGACCGCCGGCACATCGAGGCCGGTAAACAGCGCCTTCACGAAACCGGGACCGCCGGCGAGGTTGTACACGCCGATCATCGCGGTCGCGCCGAACGACAGCCACAGCAGCATTCCGCACGTGTGCATGGTCTGCTTCAGCGATTCGCGCAGCGCTTTCCAGTTCAGTTCGCGCCGCACTGCGGAGGCTATGAGAGTGCCGACGACCCCCATTCCGGCCGCTTCGGTCACAGAAGCTATCCCCATGTAGATGGTCCCGAGCACCGCGCCGATGACCAGCAGCGGCAGCGCCAGCCCTCTCAACAAGCCGATCTTTCGCGACAGCGGAACATTACGCTCGGATTCCGGCGCCGGCGGGCCCAGCCTCGGCTCCAGCTGGCAGCGGACGAAAATGTAGACCATGTAAACCGCGGCCAGCATCAGCCCGGGGACGATGTTGGCGACGAACAGCTCGCCGATCGGCACGTTGACCGTCAGACCATAGATGATCAGCACGATCGAAGGCGGGATCATGGTTCCAAGCGAGCCGCCGGCGCAGATCGTGCCGATGGCCAGTTTCCTGTCGTAGCCGAGCCTCAGCATCTGCGGCAGCGCGATCAGTCCGAGCAGCACGATTTCGCCGCCGATGATCCCGGTCATCGCCCCCATGATGGTGGCGGCGACCATCGTCTGGATCGCCAGCCCGCCGGGCAGCTTTCCGGCCCACACCCGCATGGCATCGAACAGATCCTTCGCCACGCCGGAACGTTCCATGAGCGAAGCCATCATGATGAACATCGGCACTGAAACCAGCGCGTATTCGTTCATGAAGCTGTAGATGCGGCTGGCGACGAGCTGCAGGCCGCTCATCCCGAACAGCCCGACCGTGAACACCACTCCGATCAGGCCGGTGACGAACGCGAGAGACAGCCCGAGAGCCAGCAGCACCAGCATCGCGCCGAACATCAGAACCGTGATCAGCTCGATGCTCATCCGCGATCCGTGCGCCCGCGCAACGTGGAAATATCCTGAGCCAGGTGCGCGGCCGACTGCAGCGTCATCACCAGCGCGCAGACCGCGAACAGCGTTTTCAGGTAAACCGGGATCGGCCAGTTGATCGCGGTGCCGGTCTTCTCCATCACCTTTAGCGCAAGCGCGGACTGGACGAAGGTCGCATGGGTCAGGAACCCGCAGAAAACCAGAGTCAAAAGCGACCCGAGCGCGCGTGCCCAGCGTCTCGCCGCCGGGCGCATGCGGTCGTATATGACGCTGATGGTGATGTGGTGGCGATCCTGGTGGACGTAAGGGCCGCCGATGACGAAGCAGGTGGCGGCAAGCGCGACCGACAGCTCATGCACCCATAGAGTGGGCGCGTTGAACAGGTAGCGCATCGTCACTTCATAGGCGGTGATGGCGACGACGACCAGATACAGCCAGCTCGCCGCCTCGCCCGCGCTGCGCATGAGCCGGGCGAGGCGCTCCTGCACCGGCATTGCTCCCCCTGATGTTGTTGTCGTGTCTTGTTGTAACGGCAAGGAGACGCCCCCCGCCGCTTCAGCTTACTTCAGCAGCCCGAGTCGCTGCAGGAAGGCGATCTGAGAGTCGTATACTTTCTGCGCCATCGGGCTCTTGGCAGCATAGCTCTTCCAAACGCCCCTGGCGATCTCCCTGAACTTCTGCCTCTCGGCGGGCGGCATTTCGATCGGCTCGAAGCCGCGCCTGGCAGCCTCGACCGCGATCTTCTGGTCGGCAAGGTAGTTTTGCTGGATCATTTCGCGCGCAAACTCGTTGGTCGCTGCTTCGATGACCGCCTTGAGGTCGGCAGGAAGCGCCTCCCAGCGTTTCAGATTGATCGAGATTTCTCCGCTCGGCATCGAGTGAAACCCGGGATAGCTCGGATACCTGGCAAGCTTGTGGTAGCCGAGATCCTCGTTCATCGACAGCGTGCCCCAATCGCTGGCATCCACCACTCCGCGCTCGAGGGCGGTGTACACCTCGCTGCCGGGAAGCTGCACCGGAGCAGCGCCCAGCAGACTGAAGATCTCTCCGCTCATTCCCTGCGGTGCACGTATCTTCAGCCCCTTGAAGTCGGCAAGGGTGCGAAGCGGCCTTTTCGACACCAGACATTCGACGCCGTACCACACGCCGCCGATGTAGCGCACCCCGTACTGCGCGTACAGTTCGCGCGCCAGATCCTTGCCGCCTCCGTACTCCATCCACATCTGCATCTGATACGGGGTGTCGAAGGCGCCCTGCGGGTCGCCGATCAGGGCGAACGCGGAGTCCTTCCCGGTGTAATAGGCCGGCCCGCCGTTCTGACCGTCGAGCACCCCTGCGCCGACCGCGTCCAGGCCCTCCGGCGGAGCGACGACTGCGTTGGTCGCCAGCGCGTCGATTTTCAAGCGACCGCCCGAGAGTGCCTCGACCCTCTTGGCGAATCCCTCGAAAAGCTGCTGCGGGAGCGTGCCGGATTGCCAGTACGACTGCATCTTCCATTGCATGGCAGGGCCGGATTGCGCCGCCGGTCCTGCCTGCTCCGCTTTCTGCCCGCAGCCAGCCAGCGCGAGCATCAATGCCAGCAAGACGATTCTTCGCATTATTGTCACTTGTCACCCGTCAGTGTTCACACCTTACGCCTGTCGCCTCACGCCTCAGGATTTCACCCTGTCCGTCCCCCGGTAGAGGATCCGGTTCGCTTCCTCGTTGATTCGCTTGTGGGCCGCGATCTCCTGTTCGCCGAAATCGGTCTGCGGCACAGGCTCGTAGTCGAAGTGATGATAGCGGTCGACTCCGTGGACCAGAGTCGCATAGTCCTTCGGGCCCGCGGTCTGGCGCACATAGGTCGGCACGTAACGGATCGCAAACCCGATGCGCCGGTGATCGCCGCGGTTGGGCTCCGAACCGTGCACCATTCGCACGTGATGAAGCGACATTTCTCCCGGCTGCAGTTTCAGGTCCACCACCTTGCTCTCGTCCACTTCGACCATGACTTCCTGCCCGCGGGTCAGAAGGTTGTCCGTGGCGAAGGTGTCCTTGTGAGGCAACTGGTCCTTCAGATGACTTCCCGGCAGGACCCGCATCGCACCGTTGGCAACTTCGCTGACCGAGAACGCAACCCAGGCGGTCACGATGTCGGGGTGGGACAGTCCCCAGTAGGTCGAGTCCTGGTGCCACGAGATGTAGGCAGGATCGCGCGGCTCCTTGATGAAGAAGCTCGATCCCCATACCAGCAGGTCCGGCCCGAGCAGGTCCTGGATCGGCTCCAGTATCTTCGGGTGCCGGATCAGATCGCTGGCCCATCTGAACACGAGGTGCGGCTTGTTGCGATAGGGCGTCTTCATGACCAGCCCGTGAATCGACTCGAACTCCTCCAGCCGGCGCCGGTACCCGGCCGCGTCCTCTTCCGACATTACGCGCAGCGGAAAATGATAGCCGTTGCGCTTGAACGTTTCGACCTCTTCCGCAGAGAGCCGTCTCAAGGTTCCGGCCGGTGATGCGCGTTGCGCGATTTCCATCCCAGTCTGCTCCTGTGTGGAAAACGCCGCGGGGGTTTGTAGCCCCCGCAGCCCTGATTGCAGAGATCAACTTTACGGCAACTGATAACCCCGCTTGTTCGTCTTGATCCTGTACAGGCTCTTGCCGGAGGTGATGTAAAGCGTGCTGCCCATGTCTCCGCGGCCGAAAGCAACGTTGGTCGGCATTTCCTTGCCGGTCGAGATGAAGCCGAGTTCCCTGCCGTCGGGCGAATACACCGCGATTCCCGGACGATGCTCGCAGCGCTCCGCGACCCAGGCATTGCCATCGGTGTCCATGACCAGACCATCCGGCCCGCTGCAAGCCGGGGTGCGGTCCTTGGCGTAGTCCTTGAATACCCGGCGGTTGGAAAGCTTGCCGTCCGCACCCACATCATAGATCTGCAGCAGGTGATGGCCGCTCAACGTCTTCTCGCCCTCCTTCAGGTTCTCGAATGCGAGGAAGCCGTTGTCGTTGCTGACGATGTACATGCGTTTCTGGTCCGGAGAAATGGCGATGCCGTTGCACTTGCCGCAGTCGGTCGCCACGCGCGAGACGGTGCCGTCGGGATCGACCCGGTAGGCGGCGAAGCCGTCAGCCATCACCGGCTCGTGGCCGAGATAGCGCGGATCGGTGAAATAGATCCGCCCCTGCTCGTCGATGCTGATGTCGTTCAGGGCATTGAAAGGCTTGCCTTCGAAACCGCCGGCGAGAATCATGCTGCGGCCGGTCTTCATGTCGATCTTCGCCAGCATGCGCAGGCCGTAGTCGGCGCCCATGGCCAGGATCATGTTGCCGTCGCGGTCGAATTTGGTGCCGTTCGACATTCCGGACGGGCTGCGGAAGATTTCCGCCTTGCCTGTCTTGGGATTGTATTTCCACACGTGACCGCCCATCGAGTGCTTGCCACTCGGGTCCTTGCAGAACTTGGTGAACGTGATGTCGCTGAAGTACACCATGTTATCGGGCCCCACCGAAACGCCCTCGCTGAAGCAGTCGGCCTCGAAGAGCTTCTCGACCTTCGCCCCCGACGGAAAAATGCTGCCGGTGGGTGCCGGAAACCCGGCGTCGCTCTGTGCCGAGGCGACCCCGATCATGGTCAGGCATGTGCCGATTGCGGCGGCACTCCGCTTTAGAACGCCTGCTGCTCTCATCATCTCCTCCTTACAGTCTTATTGGATTTCCCCGTCCCGCTGAAACAGACCGGAGTTGGACGCTTCCCCAGGCCGACCGACATACCCCAGTCCGGATCGTCCGGATGGATCGGGCCGGCCATGGTTCCGTGAACCCTGTAGTTTATAGATAAAATGCGGTTTCAAATCTAAAAACGAGGCGGCGTCTTGTCAACCGCAAGCGGTGTGCGACGCAGCAAGAACCTGTACTCCGCGCCCGCGCTGGAGAAAGGGCTCGACGTGCTCGAACTGCTGGCCCAGGAGGCTCACGGCCTGAGCCTGCAGGAGACCGCCCAGCGCCTCGACCGCTCGCCCAACGAGATATACCGGATGCTGAACGTGCTGGTTCGCAGGGGATACCTCGCGCGCCGGCCCGATGCGACCTACGTGCTGACGCTGCGGCTGTTCGAACTGGCGCATCGTCATCCGCCGATGGGCCGGCTGCTCGACGTGGCAATGCCGCACATGCAGGAGCTGGCGCGCCTCACCGGGCAATCGAACCACATCTGCGTGCATCACGACCAGCGGCTCGTGGTGCTGGCGCGCGCCGAGCCGCCCGAACCGATGAGCGCCTCGTTCCGTCAGGGAGCGCATTTCCCCTTTCACGACGATCGGGTTTCGGCGCGGGTAATCACGGCCTTTCAGCCCAAGGACAAGCGTTCCCTGTACCTCACGGAACTGCTCGCCGGCGACAAGCAGGGAGATGCGCGGCGGCGGGCGCTGGGAAGGAGGCTGGACGAAATCAGGGCCCGGGGCTTCGATGAAGGACCCAGCGACACGGTTGCCGGCGTGGTCGATATCTGTTTTCCGATCTTCGACCACTTCGGCGTGGTGGCGGCGATCACCGTGGTCTATCTCAAGCATCGAGACGTGCGTGTCGGAATCGCCTCGGCCCGCGACCACGCGCGCAAGATCTCAGGTTCGATCTCCCGGGCGCTCGGCTGGAGCGGGGCAGCAAACCTTCCTCACCCCGGCCCGGCGCCCTACCTCACCCCGGCCCTCTCCTCCCGCAAGCGGGCAGAAAAGGGGGCGCCATACGTTCTGCCTCGTCATAAGTCTCGACTGGCGCCGTGATTCTTCGCGCTTCGGGGTAAAGGCGCCGATCGAAATAAGGTGCGGGGTACGGCTGCTCAGTCGTTCGCCGGGGAGATTCTGAACTCGACCACCACCGGATTGGACAGCAGAGTGCGCGACAGGCTGTTGAAATTCGCCGCGTCTGAGGTGTGGATCATGGTGCGGTACTCAACCCGCGTGCCGCCCTCGATCAGACGGTAATGCAGGCGCGAGGCGCTGAAACCCTGCGCTTCCAGCGCCTGCCGCAGCTCCGATTCCGGCATCGCCGCGTCCTTGGCGAACATGACATCCAGGCGGGCATAGTTCTGGGTGGGCATCATCGACTCGACCCAGCGGAATGCCGAAAGGGCGAACAGCACCAGAACGGTGGTGATCGCGGCCGGAAAATACAGCCCGATGCCGAGCAGGATGCCGATCGCCGCGGTGATCCAGATGGAAGCCGCGGTGGTCAGCCCGCGCACGGTGATGCCTTCCTTGAAGATGACTCCGGCGCCGAGGAAGCCGATCCCGGTCATGATTCCCTGCGCCATGCGGGTGGGGTCCATCCGTATCATTTCCTCGGTGCGGGATTGCACCCACTGCCACTCGAACACGGTCACCAGCATCAGCGAGGCGGAGGCCAGGCAAACGAGGGTGTGGGTACGGAACCCTGCCGGACGGCCGCGGAAGCTGCGCTCGAAACCGATCAGCGCGCCGGCCAGCACTGCAGCCAGCAACCGGTAGATCATCGCCATCTGATCGTCGCTCATTTTTCCTGCCCTCGTTGGGTCGCGTGTGGCCAGAACCGGATCGCCGCAAGATGCGGCTGATCGACAGACGGTTTCAGATTAGACCAGCGGCCGGCGAAGATTGCATCTCTTCCAGTGCCCGAATCAGGTCTGTACACTGGGGACTAGGACATTGGAATCGACGCGCAGTCGGTACAGATCCATGGGGAGGCCCCGTGCACCTGCTAAGTAAACCGGACGACCCTCGTCGCCGCCTGTTGTTAAGGCTGCTGGCCATTGGGATGTTTGCCAACCTTCCCGTCGCTCGTGCCATCGCGGATGTCTTCGGCGAAAAGCCTTCCAGACTCCCGGCAGACCGGTCGATCTTCCGCATCACCGGACAGGTCTCGGTCAACGGAACCCCTGCGACACTCAAGACCGGAATCGGTCCCAGCGACACGATCCAGACCGGGAGGAAATCCGAGGCGATATTCGTCAGCGGAACAAGCGCGTTCGTCTTGCGGGCATCCAGCACTCTGACGCTCGGCCGGGAAAAACAGGATAACGCGCTGGTGAACGCTCTGCGGTTGGTCACAGGCAAGGTACTGGCGGTATTTGCTCCCGGCAATCCACAGCGCCTGAGCACCACTACCGCCACCATCGGCGTGAGGGGCACGGGCATGTACGCGGAGGCAGACCCTGAGCAGACCTATTTCTGCACCTGCTACGGCGTGACGGATGTCCGCGCCAACGCCGACCCCAACGCGGTAAAAACAGTGAAAGCCTCGCACCACGATGAGCCGCTGTACATACTGGCCAAGGCGAGGGACGGGAAGACCATCCGTCCGGCGCCCTTCATCAATCACACCGATCAGGAGCTGATGCTGATCGAAACTCTGGTCGGGCGCGTTCCGCCGTTCGTATTCCCCTCCGAGGACTACGGCGGGCCGCGCAAGGATTACTAAGCCGTTTCCTTCCGACCAAGCTGCGAGCGTCGTTCTGACGCGCCTGTCGCGAGCGGGCGCGCCATCAGTTGTTCAGCCCACCCCCGATTATCCAGGTCAGGAAGGTGATATAGCCCGACTCGCTGGTGTCGGCGAACATCTGCCCGCCGCCATGAGGCGTGACGTTGGGAGCAACGATCGGGTTGTCGTTGAACGCGTTGTTGACGTTCAACGGATTCAGCAACAGCAGACTCCTCTCGGGTGTCGCGACGTTGATGCGGCCTACCACGCGCTGGTAAAGCGTTTTCCCGTTGGAATCGAGTTCGTTGGCCCAGGAAGGTGCGAGCCCCGAGTTGTTCGCAGGATCCGGATTGGCGGCGCCGTTGACGTAACTGTGGCAGCCGGTGCAGAGGTAAACCGCATCGGTGAATACCGCGCTCACCTGGGTAAATGTCCGGTTGGCGGTTACCGTGATGGTCTTGGTTACGGTCGTGCCGGTGCTAAGCGCACCGTTGTCCACGAACAGTTGGACGGTGTAGACACCGTCGTTGACTATGTTCAGCGTCGCCGACGACGACGTGGAATTGGTGATCGACGAGCCCGCCGGCCCGCTCGTGACCGACCATTGATACGTGAGCGTACCGGGCCCCGAGGCGCTGGCTGTAAGCGCAATCGTGGCGTTGAAGGGGCTGCCGGCCCAGGTGCAGGCCGCGCCGGGCGTTGAGCCGCTGCCGCTGGTCACCGCGCAGCGGGTGGTCGTCGCCGCAACGTAGCTGGCGTTCGGGTTCTGGCCGCTGGCCGCGGCTATGGTGACGGTGGTGTCGGCCGAGTCGGTCGTCGAAAGGTTGCTCGCGGTCAAGCGGAAGGTGCATGTCTGGCCGATGGCGGACTCCGGGACCGTCAAGGTGGCGGTGGCGGCACTGGCATTGCTGATGGTTCCGCAAGTGGTCGCGCTGAGCGGCGCGTAGGCCCATGAATAGGTCAGTGGACTTCCGGTGGTGCCAGCCGAGCTCAAGTCGAACGTTGACGACGTGGGCGGCCCGCCGGAAAAGACGAGCTGCTGCGTTCCGCTCGGCGATGCCGAGGCGACCACTGCGGTCTCGGTAACCGCGATCGTGCGTTCGTCGAAATCGGTGTCGGCTCCGGCGCTTGCAGTCAGCCTTATCACGTACGTGCCGATGTCGAATGCGTTGAGCGTGGCGCTGGCTGAGCTCGCAGAGCTGATCGACGGGGGCGTTGCCGCAGGCCCGGTGCCGTTCGGGTGTGCAGCCGGGGTAAACGAGCTTATCGTCCAGGCGTAGGCTGTCGCGCCGATGCTTGCGTTCCCGCTCAGGGCCACGGCCGCGGTCGCCGGAGACCCGGCAAACACCGCCGCCTCAATGCTGTCCGCGCCGGCGTTGGCGGCCACGCCCCCGGCCGGCATGCCGTTCGCGATCCACCAGTAGAGCTTGGAGAAACTGGTAAACGCCGCGCTGCCGGAGGACAGGTCGATGGCCGCGAGACCTTTGTGATGATTTCCCGTGGGCTTGGTCAGCAAGGGGCTGGCAGCGATTTCCGTGAGATTGGCGCGGCCGCGCAATTCCTGCAGGAACCAGGTCTCGTCGGTCGCATCCCCGATGCTGCCGTCCGGCTGCCGGTCGACGTTGGCGGCATAGACGATCGGCGCCGCGCTGCCGAACGCGTCGTGACAGCTGGAGTTGGTGCAGTTCGTGCCGCCGTGCGGGTTGTTGCGCAGGACATCCAGGACGTGCGAGAACTTGATCGTGGCCGGATCCGGGAAGCCCGCATCGACGGTCAGATCCACGGTCGCGGAATCGGACTGAACCCCGTTCCCGACGGTCAGCCGGATGGTGTAGACGCCTGGCACGGTGGCATTGAAGGTGGCTGTCGAGGAGTTGGCGCTGGAAATCCCCGCGGACCCCGGGCCGGAAACCAGCATCCAGCTGTAACTGCTGGCGAACAGGCTGTCGGCCGCCGACAAGATCGCATTAGTGCCGGCTCTTACCATGCGGTCGGGTCCTGGATCGGCGATCGGCCTGCCTGGCTGCTTCGCGGCCCCGGCGCCATCGGTGGCGCTACCCGCCCCGAGAACCGAGTCGATGTACGACGCCAGAGCCGCGGGAGCGCTGGATTCCCAGAAATCCCTGTATACAAGGAACGCAAGGGGCATATTGCCGCGGTCGAACACGTGTATCTTGGTCCGGCGCGCAAAGCCCTGGAATTTCGCCTCGGTGGTGAAATCGACATCGCTTTCGTCGCCGGTGCCGCGGAGGATGTGGCAGGTGCGGCAGTAGGGCGCGACCACCTGCTGGTACAGCGCGGCGTTTCCGGACCAGCCCGCAGGCAAGTAGGTGTCCGAGAACTGGGAATCGGGCATGCCGCTGCCCCCATACCACGCCTCGATCATCTCGGCCGCGGTACCTTGCCACTCGTTGGCATCCGCGGTCGGACGCGAACAGCTGCCCCAGGTTCCTGAGACGCTTGCGCCGCCCGGTGCGGGATAGGTGCAAAGGACCCACTCGTTGAAAGTCTTGAGAACCGCTTCCTGGTCCGCACGAGTAAACCCCGGCAAGACGGACCACTCGAAGCTGTCGACGTGAAACGGCTGCAACTTGCCGAGCGCATCGCCGCGCTGCTGGGTGACCGAATTTGCCACCAAGGCGTAGCTGGGCTGAGGAGTCAGCGGGTCGCCCCGACCCCCGTGGCAGCTTATGCAGATACCGGGCATGGATTTCAGCCCCCTGTCATCGAGGTCGAGCACGTCCTGCCGCTGGCCGGTCGCAGGATTGAAGTTGTAGTACTTGGCGAACATTCTCGCGCACGGCGCGGGCTGCGGATGGCAGCTCCACTCGATCGCGTTGGTACCGACGTGCCAGTTGGGATCCTGCAACACGGCGGCTTCGACGTTCACCCCTGGGTAGTCGCCGGGGGCCGTGCTGATGTGATAGTTTTCGACGAAGAAAGCGATCGAACCGTCGACATTGCGCCGTCCGGTCATGCGACGGCCGTAGCCAAGGTCGCGCACGTCCCGGAACACGGCGGTGAACTCGGTTCCGGACCCCGAATTGCCGAAACCATTTGCGGCCATCCATTCTGCCAGCGTGTCCCTGGTGTCGAGCGGGTCAACCGCTGCGTAATACGAACTCGCGTAGATCGCCGAGTCGGTCTGGAAGCTGCCGTCCGACTGCGCCACGGGGTTGGGAAAGATAAGAAAGCGATCCAGCCCCAGCGGAATCGCCGCGCCGGCCTCGACGTCCCCCGAGTTGCTCTGGGTGCAGCCGCCCAGCAGGAGGGAAATAGCCGCCGCCAGCAGCAAGAAGGTTCCAGATCGCGGGGTCCTCATGTTCGCCCCTCTAGAATCGGATCAGCAGCGACACCGTCGCCTGGTTGTCGATGTAGTACAGGCGCTCGCTCGATATCGCAGCCGACGGCTGTTCGCTCGGCAGCGAATAGGCTATGCGATAGGAGATGTCGAGCGCGGCGCGTTCACCGAGACCGTAGTTGTAACCGAGCGTTCCGATCCCGGTGTACGCCTCGATGCGGTACGAATAGCGGGTGGTGTCGGTGAAAACGTCGTCGACGACCAGCGCATCTGCGATGTCGAGAAATCTCAGGTCGGGCCGTGCGGTCGAAACGATGTCGCCGTCGCGCGCCTCCAGCCCGAAGTACACGGTCTGACGGCGCGAAAGCGAGTAATCGACATGACCGCGAAGCGATACTTCGCTGGTGTCGAACACCTTGCTGCGGCCGTCACGCCGGGCATAGGCCAGCGCACCGAACAGGAAGACCTTGTCGGTGAGCGGTTTTCTGACTGTAAGACCGGCGCTGGCGCGATAGCCGTCGCGCAGCTCGGACCGGTACCGGTCCGCGGCCTGCTTTACGAAGATGCCCCAGATCGGCTCGGCGAACTGCCCCGAGCTGCGATACTGGACCTCGGCTTGGGCGTCGGCATAGTAGCGCCCGAGCCCATCGAAGCGGTCTGCGTGCTCGCCCCCGGCATTGGCGGAGAGGACCAGCCTCGTGGTGCCACTCAATCGCAAGGGCAGTCCTGCTCCGAGATTCAGCGTGGAAAGCGTGTCGTGGAACTTGTCGTCCTCGCGGGCGCGGGAGACGTTATCGTCGTAGGTTGCATCGGCGGTGAGCCTGAAGCGGATGTCGTCCAGTTCCGCCAGGGCGGTACTCGAACAGCATGCAAGGCAGGCAACGGCGACCAGCCCGCTACCAACCGGGTTGGACAGACGCGCTACAGCCCCCCTTGATCCCATAAGCTAGCCCACCCTGTCTTGGAATGCTTCTCGTGCGCCCCGAAAAAGGCCCCGGCATATCTATATTGTTTGGTAAGGTCGCGCGCCGGGCACGGGCGGGTGTGCCGGTACTGTAGCCATTTCCCGGCTTTTTCGGAAGGGCCGGGATGCGCGCGGCGATGCAAATGGGATAGAAGCGGTTCACCAGCATACGCACAGTCCGGTCGCAGCCCCCCCGCCGGAGACGCCGGGCTGTGGCGGACTACCTCGTGGTACCAGGGGGGTGCTTCAACGCACCATCTGGTTGATCTCGATGATCGGCATCAGCACCGCGAGCACGATGCCGAGCACGATTGCCCCCATGAAGAGAATCAGCATCGGCTCGAGCAGCGTGGCCATCGCGGTCGCCCGCCGTTCGACCTCCTGGGTCTGATTGCGCGCCGCATGCCCGAGCATGCGCGGCAGTTGGCCGGTGGCTTCGCCGATCTCGACCAATCGAATCAGCACCGGCGGGAAGACCCTCGCCGGACTGAGCGCGCGTGCCAGGCCGCTGCCTTCGCGCACCCGTCCGATCGCTTCGGTCACTGCGCTGCGCAGCACCGAATTGGAAAGCGTCGCCTCCGCCGCGGCGAGTGCGCGGAGCATCGGGACGCCGGCCTCCACGAGCATCGAAAGCGTCGAAGCGAAGCGCGCAGCGTCGATTCCCCGCACCAGCCGGCCGAACACGGGCAGGCGCAGAAGCGCACGATCCAGCGCCGCCTTCGGGCCCGGCCGGCGCAATGCGGTTCTCAGTGCCCAGGCGCCCCCGGCCGCAGCCACCAACAGCCATGGACCGAATACCCGCAGGAAATCCGACACCGCGAGCAACGCACGCGTCGGCCAGGGAAGGACCTGCCGTGTCTGCTCGAATACCTGCACTACCTGCGGCACGACGTAGGTCATCAGGAACAACACGATGCCGAACGCGACCATGGTGACGATCGCCGGGTAGGTCGCCGCAGCAAGCAGTCTGCCGCGCAGCGCCTGCCGCTCTTCGAGATACTGCGCGAGGCGTTCCAGCACTGTGCTGAAGCTGCCGGCCTGTTCACCCGCGGCCACCGTGGAGCAGTAAACGGGTGGAAACGCTTTCGGGTGACTTGCGAGCGCCTCCGCGAATCTGTGCCCGGCCTTCACGTCTGCGCGCACCATGCGAAACACTTCGCGCTGAGAATCGTTTTCCGCCTGATCGATCAGTGTCGCCAGCGCCACATCCAGAGGCAGCCCGGCTGTCAGAAGGCTCGCCAGTTGCCGGGTGGCGAAGGCGAGTTCCGCTTCGTTCAGCCGGCGCCTCGATCCCGCGGCAGTCTGGGGTTTGTCGCCGGCAAGCGGCTCCAGCGCTATGGGCAGCAGCCCGCGGGCGCGCAGCGCGCTGCGCGCACCGCGCGCACTGTCGGCATCCAGCTCACCGCGCTCCACACGACCGGAATCCCTTACGGCTTCGAAGCGAAAGGTTGGCATCTATTGTCAGCAACTACCGCCGCGTGGGCCTTCTGACGATACTCTGCGGCTGCCGGGCAGGGCATCACTGTTCCCGAGTCACGCGCTCCACCTCTTCGGGCGAAGTCGTACCGTCGGCCAGGAATCGTCCGGCGTCCTCGCGAATCGACCTGAATCCGCGTTCCCGCAACAGTCCTCGCAGGGCGTGCTCACCCCGGCTGCTGTGGATGAGTTCCCGCACTGCCTCGTCGGCGATCAACAGCTCGTAGATGCCGGTACGGCCGCTATACCCGGTATTGCCGCACACCGGGCAGCCGACAGGATGCCATTGCTGCTGCCCGTCCTGCCGGCTGCACTCGCGGCAAAGCTTGCGCACGAGGCGCTGGGCCAGGATGCCCAGCAGGGAGGAGGAAAGCAGAAAGGGCTCTATGCCCATGTCGACAAGCCTCGTCACCGCCGCGACGGCATCGTTGGTGTGCAGCGTGGCGAGCACGAGGTGCCCCGTCAGCGATGCCTGCACGGCGATCTGCGCCGTTTCCAGGTCGCGGATCTCGCCGATCATGATGACGTCGGGGTCCTGGCGCAGTATCGAGCGCAGCGCCCGGGCAAAGGTCATGTCGATGCGCGGATTCACCGGCGTCTGGCCGATACCGGGGAGGTCATACTCGATCGGGTCCTCCACGGTCAGCACATTGGTGCTGCCGGTGTCGATGCGCGACAGCAGAGCGTAGAGAGTCGTGGTCTTGCCGCTGCCGGTCGGACCGGTGACCAGGACGATGCCGTGGCTCTGGTGCGCCAGCGAGTCGAGCGAGGCAAGCACGTCGGGCGCCATGCCAAGCCGCTCCGGAGAGAGGCGCCCCCTCTCCTTGTCGAGCAGGCGCATGACTACCCGCTCCCCGTGGCCTACCGGCAGGGTTGAAACGCGCACGTCAATCGGCCGCCCGCCGAGCCTCAGCATGATGCGGCCGTCCTGCGGAAGGCGCTTCTCGGCGATATCCAGATTCGCCATGATCTTGATGCGGGACACAAGCGCCTCGTGCAACCCGCGGCGCGGCCGCACGATGTCGCGCAAAGTCCCATCCACGCGGTAACGTACCAATGAGTGGCTTTCGTAGGGCTCGACGTGGATATCGGAGGCGCTTTCACGCACGGCCTGAGAGAGCAGAGCGTTCAGCATGCGGATTATCGGTGCGTCATCGCGCGCATCGAGAAGGTCTTCGATTTCGGGGATGTCCTGCAGGAGGCGGTCGAGGTCCACCTCGCTCTCCACCTCGCCCACTATCGAGGCGGCCTGGTCCCCGCTCTCGACATAAGCAGCGCGCAGCCCCTCCTCGAACTGGGACTCGGGCACGAGCAGGGGCTCGATGTCGCGGGAAAGAGTGCGCCGTACTTCGGCTATCGCCGCAGGCGGCGTGCGTTCGGTTATCCAGAGCAACAAGCGGCCGTCCTTCTCCCCCGCCGGAAGCACCCGCTGCGTGCGGGCGAATCCGTAGGAGACCGGGCTTCTCACTGTTTGGCCTCCGGCCTGCCGCCCACCGCAGCGCCGCCAGCTCCGCCTCCCTGGCCCATATGCACCTCGGGCATGACCGGGCCCTCGAACGAGGGAATAGCGAAGTGAGGCGTCATCTGCGATTCCTCTTGCAGCTTGCGCATGTAGTCGTAGCGGTCCACGGTGAGCACGCCCGCCGAGGACTTGTCGCGAATCACGTACGGGCGCAGGAACAGCATGAGATTGGTCTTGACCCGCTTGCGCGACTCGTAGCGAAAGAGGTGTCCCAGTATCGGGAGATCGCCGAGCACCGGAACCTTTTCGACGTTGACTCCGATCTCGTCCTGAACCAGCCCGCCGAGCACTATGATGTTGCCGTCATCGACCAGCACGCTGGTCTCCAGCGATCTCTTGTTGGTGACCACGCCGGCAGGATTGGTGTCGTCCACTACGCTCGACACCTCCTGGTAGATGGCGAGCCGGATGGTCCCCCCTTCGCTTATCTGCGGCTTGACCTTGAGATTAAGCCCCACATCGCGCCGCTCGATTGTCTGAAAGGGGTTCACGGTGGAGCCGCCCGAAGACTGATTGGTGAATTGTCCGGTGATGAAGGGAACGTTCTGGCCGACCAGCAGGTTGGCCTCCTGATTGTCCAGCGTGAGGATATTCGGCGTGGACAGGATGTTCGCCTTTGCACTGGTCTCCAGTGCGCGGGCAAGGAAGGCAAGATTCGTTATCGTTCCCACGCCGGGCAACGTCACCTCCCCGCGGACTACTCCGATGTTCAACCCCCTGCCGAGGTTGCTGATATTGCTCGCGCCGCTGACGATATTCTGCGTGGGCCCGCCGAAATTCGTGCCGCCGCCGACGGACGTCCCGCTTTGGCTGAAGTTCTCGAGTCCCGCCAGCCACTGGATTCCGAACTCCGCGGCAAGATCGCCTCTGACTTCGACGATCAGGCATTCGATAAAGACCTGGGCGCGGCGCTGGTCCAGCTTGTCGATGACCGAACGCAGCGCCCTGTAGGCACCCTCCGACGCGGTCACGACCAGCGAGTTCGAAGCCGCGTCCGCCACTATCGATGTCACCCCCTCGAGGCTGGCAGGCGATTGCGACCCGGCTCCCGGCACGGGCTCCCCGGCCCGTTGTCGCGTGCCTGCCGCAGGATCCATGCTCTTTGGTTGGCCGCCAGGCCTCGCCGAATCGCCGGTCCGGATCCCCGTGAGTGTCTCGGCGAGCGCCTTGGCGTCCGCGTTCTTGAGTGGGACAACATACACCCCGCTTCCCGGTATCGGCGGCTGATCGAGACTCTCGACCAGGGCCCTGACCGATCGGCTGCGTGCGGGCGACGCCGACCGGATTACGACGCTGTTGGTGGGCGGGTCCGCGAGCACGACCACTCGCTGTGTCGGGTCGGGTGCCTGGGCGGACTGTTCGTTGAACTTTGCGACCAGCGCGGCGATGTCGGTGGCGATCGCGTTCTTCAGCGTTACCACCTCCGTGCCGAAGGAAGGCGGCGAATCGAGCGCCTCGATCACCTTCTCGATGCGCCTCAGGTTCTCCACATAGTCGGTTACGACCAGGGAGTTGCTGCCCGCGTAAGCAGTTACCGGATTGTTGGCTGGCACCAGCGGCCGCACGACCGCAAGCACGTTCTGGGCAGACTCATGCTGGAGACGAAAAACGTGGGTGAGAATCTGGTCGCCGCGCGCCGTTGCCGGCACCTTCGAAGTGCCCACGCCGCCGCCCTGAAATTTGGCGTCGGCCTCGGGCACTATTCGCGAGATGCCCCCGACCTCGACGATGGCAAAGCCCTGCAGGCGCAGCGCGGCCGTGAGGGTGCTGAGCGCTTCGGTGCGGGTCAGAGGCTTCTCGGACACGAGGTTGATCGTGCCCTTCACCCTGGGGTCGATCACGAAAGTGCGCCCGGTGAAATTGCCGATGGCGCGCACCACCGCGTCGAGGTCCGCATTGACGAAACTCAGCGTCACCCGGTCCTGGGCCACGGCGAGCGACGCGCTCAGCAGCGCTGCGCACAGTGTCCAGCGTACCAGCGATTCCATCGTTTCTTCCCTTCCCCCGTGAGCCTGGAACAGTTCTACACCTGTGAATCCCATCTGAGCAGCGCCTTGTCTCCGGACCTCGGGCCCAGCACGCCGATCAACCCGTTGAGGCTTGCCCGCATTTCCGGCAACGCATCGGCTGTTCCCGAGAAGCGCAGACGCCCGCGCTCCAGCACACCTTCACCTTGCAGCAACAGAGGCCCTTCCAGAGTGATGAGCCTCACATCCCCGCGGCTACCGTGCCCCGTCAGCGTTACTCGAAAGTTCCCAAGGGGCGCGACCTGCGACAGCGCAGACTGGGCGTTGCTCCAGTCCAGTTGCAGCGAGCCTTCCAGATTCGCCTCACCTAGGCCAAGAGTATCCCACTGAAGCCGAAGCTCGCCTCCCAGTCGCAGCGTGTCGAACGGCGCGCCCATGACAGCGAGCACTCCCGCCGGCGCCCGCGCCTTCCCTTCCCCGGCTCGCAGGGTGCGTCCGTCAAAAGACACGTCCACCTCGTGGTCCAGAAAAGGATGGGAAAGTCTTATCACCATCCTGCCGGATGCCAGCCCGCCCCAGCGCACGCGCCACGATAGCCGTCCGGAGACCAGCCGCGCTTTGGTCCCGTCGCTAACGGCAAGAATGGCTGAGCCGTCCCACAGCGTCCCCTCCGCATCTATCAGTCTCAGCCTGCTGCGCTGCGCGATCCAGTCTCCCAGCCAGGTCGCGGGGGCGAATACTATCAATGTCAGCGCCACCGCCAGCAGAAGCAGCGCGATTCGCCCCGAAACGCTTCTCAAAGTGCCCGCCTGCGGTCAGCGCGCCGGAAGTTCGAAAGCCGCTTCCGCATCCACGCTGCCGGCGGTCCTGGCGCGGGATGCCCGCGCGTGCACGATACGGACTCGCGATTCTCGGGCGAAACCCTCCAGCCAGGTAAACCAGGCGTGCGCACCGACCGAATCAGCCGTTACCGTGACCATCCGTTCGTTGTCGGGTCGAACCTTTACCGGCAGCCCGACCCGGGCAGAGGACCTCTCCGCCGCGGCGCGCAGGGACTCTCCGGTTTCGGCTCCCGATCCGCGCTCCTTGAGCAGCCGCATCTCTTCGCGCATCGCCTCCAGGCGTGCCGCCTGCTCGCGAAGCTGCGGCAACTGTTCCACAAGCCGGGCCCGCATCTTCCAGGCAGGCTCGATCGCTACGGTGTAGAGCAGCGCTGCGATCACCATGGCCGCGGCTACTGCGACGATCCTGCGCTCGCGAAGCGCGAGTCCCAGCCACCAGAGGCGCAACCGTCCCGTCACCGGCGATTCTCCGTGGTAAGGCGCGCGCTGTCGCCCGAGAACGTGACCGCGATGCCGGCCTCGCGGGCTTTGCCAATGAGTTCAGCCCGTTTCTGCGGGACATCGGCGATACCCGGACGAAACCTGACGGTCAGTTGTCCCTCACGGTACTCGAAAGACTGCACCGAGTCCTCATCCGCGGTCCGGCCGAGAGCGGAAGCCAGCAGGAGAAATTCACCGCCACCGACACCTGCTCGAGTTCGCAGGTCGGCCAGGTGCCTCTGCATTTGAGCGAGCGGATCAAGCACCACCGGCAGCGACGGAATCGCTTCCTTAACCACGCTCGCCATGCGACTTCGCAGCGCCGTCTCCTCCGCCTTCAGCCGCCAGGCGTGCAGATTCAGTCCGCCGATCACGACCAGAAACAGGATTACCAAGAGAGTGAAAGTCCGCCGCCAGAGGCTCCAGTCCGTCAGCGATCGGGCGAAGCCATACTGGAGCAAGTTGAGGACGACCGGTGGCGCCTCGCTCCCGGGGCGGGAAGGGTTTACTGTCACCCCGAGCACGGTACCCCAGACCGCCGTGTCGACTTCGCCTTCCACTTCGAGGGTCGCTGGCCTTTGGCCCTGAGCGAGCAGCAATCGCAACTCGACCGGCGGCTCGACGCCACTCAAGGCAAACCCAAGCCCGGAGTAGACACCGGTACGCACGCAGCCCTGGCCCGCTTCCAGCAGCAATCGCCAGGACCCGGCGGCAACGGGCAGAGCCAGCGGGCGCGGCGTCGCGGCTTCGACGCCGTAACCGGCGCGAGCGAACAGTTCCAATACCCGTTCGAGCAAAGCGCTGTCCACCACCGCAACCACAGCGCGGCCTTCGCCGTCTGGCGGGCCGGGAACAATGTGCGACTGCTCCACGTCGCCCGCGATGCGATCTTCGACCAGCGCCGCGAGCGACGCCGCAAGCTTGGCGCCGGAGAGCCGCGGCAACTGCACATCGAGCAGAACGACATCAAGAGAATGCAGAACAAGCTCACAGCCCATATCTTTGGGCAGAGCGGCGAGCACGCCTGCGGCGCGACGCTCTATCCGGCGCCGCGCGTCCAGCACCTGGAATGCGAGCACCGAATCCGCGCGCATTTCCGCCAGAGGCGGAAGGAAGACGCGTATTCTCAAGCCGCCTCCCTGCTCCAGAGCACGTCCACTCTTCCGCTGTCCCGCCTGAGGAGGACCATGCGGTCGAGGCGCGCCCGGCGGAATTCCACGGTGCCATGGACGAGAAAGAAACTGGTTGCGACCGCGACGCGAGGGGTGCTGGCTAGACGAAGTCCCGGCTCCCGGTTCACCAGGTCGTTCGTATCGCGAAACCAGGAGCGATCGCGGCTTTCGGCAAGCCGCCGGGCATCGCCGAGGGACAGGCCTTCGAACACCGCCGCCAGGACTTCGGCTGATGCGGTGTTAGCGTTCACCGGCGTGGCCAGGGGAAGCAGGGTCACGAAAGGCCGCAGGCGCTCCATTGCCTCCCGTTCTTCGTCGCCGGCCAGCGCTATGTCGTCAATGGTGGCCGGCAAAAAAACGCCTGCGCTGGTTGCCGAGCCCGCCAGCGCGGCCCGCACTCTCAGCGTTAGAGGTTCTGCCAGCTGAGGATCGGAGCCGACGACCGCAAGCAGCCGTACAAGCACATCCACCTCGCCCGGCTGCGATTGGCTGCCGCTGGCGAGATTGCGCAGATTGAAGCGCGCCTGCGGGTCTTCAATGTTTCCGGAAAGGTACGCAGGATCGCGCTCGTCGTCGTTCAGTCGCACCTGTTCGAGGGGCAGTGCCCACGGCTCGGAAAGGTGATCCACCGCCGATGTACGCGCGTCCTCGCGAAGTATGACTCGCACCCAGTCCACTGCCCCTGCCATCAGCCAGCGCGTTTGCGCCCCCGCAAGGTCGTTCTCCACCTGCCGCGCCAGCACGCTCTGGTTCAGGAACGCGCCGCTTACGATCAGCGAACCGAGGGCGACCACCAGCATGGCCATCACCACCGCCGCGCCGTGATCGCGGCTCATAGCGCCAGAACCAGCACGTAAAGCTCGCCGTCCATGCGCTCGACGGTAACCTCTATCGCCGTAACCACGCCGGCCTTGACCAGTTCAGGCTGCCGGGGACTCAACCACCCGCCGCCGGCAAGAAGCCGCAACCCGAGCCTCTTCACGCCCGCCAGCATGGTCAGCCGATCCTCCTCCCGCTCTCCCGCCTGTCGCACCAGATCGCCGTCCTCGACCGAGTAGCTCACCGCAAGCAATCCCGGCGCGTCCGGTCTGGTTCGGATTACCCGCAACTGCTCATCGTTCTCCTCTTCGGCGACAACCTGCATGGACAGGGGCAATTGCCCGGAAGAGACGCGGGTCGAAACGAACAGAGCGTTGGGCACCCGCTGGGCGACGTCGCGCTCGATCTGGGCGAATGTGCGTACCAGCCGCTGCGTCTCCTTGGTCTGGATGGCGATCCGTTCGCGCTGGGTGACGATCTCGTCCAGGCCACGCCAGGCGATCACGCCCAGCAGACCCAGCAGCGAAATCGCCACCAGCATTTCCACCAGGGTGAATCCCGATTGCTGGCGCACGGTCGCTACTTTCTCTGAACGATGCCCACCAGCTCGGCGAAGTGGAACTCGGGCTGACTCGCAAGCCGCACCCGCACTTCGACGCGCTGAAAGAACTCGTTGGGAGTCGGTTTGACTTCCTGCTCGCAGACGAAGCGAACTTCACCCTGGGGACAGGACTCGATGGTCACGCCCGTGGGCGGAAATGCGCTTGTCGCGCGCAGGTACGCGATCCTGTTGCCCGCCGAGAGTTGCGCGAGCAGGCGCAGCTTCAACTCGACTCCGGATTGCGCCATGGCTCCGACCGCGCGCACGCAGGCGAGCAGCGCCACCGCCACGATCGCCAGCGCAACCAGCACTTCCACCAGCGTGAATCCGCGATCTTTCATTGGCTCACGGTAATCGATCCAAAAGCGTCCAGCGACACGATCACTTCGCGCGCGGCGCCGACAATTCGAATCTGCGCCGGCGTAAGCAGCGGCTCCCGGCCAAAGGTGAGCCTCGGCGCCTCCACTTGCCGGACTTCGAAGGCCCAGGACCGGGGGCGCAGCGGGTCATCGGCCGAATCGCCGCGGACCTCGCCTCCCACCAGAAAGCGATAGCCGTCCGCATCCGCCTCCCAGGTAACATCGCGGCCGGTCAGCCGGGCCTCGTCCTGCGCAAGCCGCAGCAACGCACCGAGCCGGTCGATCTCTTCCGCCATTCGCCGTTCCTCGAGCGGGGCCACAGAGATCGAGACCACGCCCGCGGCGATACCCAGAATGACGATGACCACGAGAAGCTCGAGCAAGGTGAAGCCCCCGGCCAGGGAGGGACGCGACCTTTCGTCCGGCAGTGAATTTCCCTTGGCCTCCAGGGCTGCGATCGAACTCACAAGGCCCAGGATCCGATGTCTGCGTCCGCGCCTTCGCCACCGGCCTGCCCGTCGGCGCCCAGCGTGAACACGTCGACTTCGCCATGCAGCCCCGGACTGAGATACAGGTATACGCGACCCCAGGGGTCCTTCGGCAACCGGTCGAGGTAGCTCTTCCAGTTGGTCGGCGCGGGATCGATCGTCGGCCGCGTGACAAGGGCCTCCAACCCCTGGTCGCTGGTTGGATAACGGCCGTTGTCCAGCCGATATAGTTTCAGCGCCTGCATCACTGCGGCGATGTCCTGCCTCGCTGCGACTACCCGTGCGTCGTCCGCGCGGCCGACGACCCTCGGCACGATGAGCGCGGCGAGCACACCGAGAATCACCACTACCACCATTATCTCGACCAGGGTAAAGCCCCTCGCCACGTCATGCTTCAAGGGCGACTGTCTCCATGAACGTTGTACGTCTCCGAGCGACAATTTAGCGTGTCACAGGTGTCTTGTCACAGCGGCAGGGCTGGAGGCCAGTGGCGCCGCGAATCTGTTCGCATACAATCATGTTGCCACCCGACGACAATCGGCGATGATGAAGAGACGACTGCCAGGGCTGCTTAACCTGTTGTTGCTGCTCACCTGCGCGGCAGTGGGCGTCTATTGGACGCTGCAATTGACGACCGGTGGCGTGCCGAAGGAGCCGCTCGTGTCCGTGCCCACGACCGATCGCATACCGCGTACCCAACCGCTGGACGTGGCTCCGCTCTCGCGGCTTTTCGGGGCCGGCACCGGCAGCTCTGCCCCGGCGAACATTCGCCTGTCCGGTGTCATTGCCGAGGGCGCCAGGGGCAAGGGAACCGCCCTGCTCGCCATCGGCGACGGACCCGCCATGGCCTATCGAACCGGGGATGCGATCGACGAACGTACCCGTCTCGGCGCGGTGCATGCGGATCGCGTCGTGCTGTATAGGGGCGGCGCACCGATCGAGCTTCTTCTGCCGGAGCGGTTGGCGCCCAGCGGCATCGCCCCCGCGCCCGCCAAAACCGTTGTTCCCCGCAGTGCCGACTGGCGAAGGTGAGCCTCATGGGAACAAGGCCGCCCCGCATACGCGGGGCGGGCCATGAAGCTACTGGATGCTCAACGTGTAGCCTGTCGCGACCGTCACCACGAACGGCCAGACAACCGCATTGTAGGTGCCTGCCGACAGAGTAATCGTGATCACTTCATTGGAATCAAGGCCAGCGCTGAAATCCAGGACGGTACTGCCCGTGCTGTCGTACAACACGAGATCCATGTCCTGAGTGGTGCCGCCGGTAAGCGTTATGGTGATCGTCCCCGTCGCCGCCAGCGTGAAACGAAATACGTCGAGGTCGTCTTCCGGGCCTACGACACCGCTACTGGTGTTGCCTATCACGGTGCCGGTTATCGTCGCAGGAAACGGCACGACCTGCGCCGTGGCGGGAGAATCGTTCGGCTCGGCCTCCGCAAACGTAGTCCTCGTGCCGGTGAAGCTGGTCGTCCCCGAGCAGGAGGTAACGCCGTCGGTCCAGCTCCATGAACTCGAGCCGCTCAACGAGACGCCCAAAGCCGCGATCGTTGCGGTAAGCGAGTTTATGGTGTTCGTGCCGCCGTTATCGGGGTAGCTGCCCGACCAGGATAGGCTGCTGCCGCTGACAGTCCCCGAGAATGTCCCCGCCGGGGTCGTCACGGTGACGGAGCTGCCGTTTTGGGTGACGGTGATCGCGTATGGAGGATCGACCGGATCCCCGCAATCGTTGGTCGTGCCGGTTTCGGTAATGCTCCAGGTGCCGCCGACGCTCGCCGGCACCACGATGGAGTCCTCCCCGCCGCCGCCGCATCCAGTCGCGAGCAGCGCGGCGGAGATGGCCGCGCAGACCCACAGAGATACGCTGCGCCTCGGGCTCATCGACCCCTTCGTTCCACGAGTTCTTGACCCCGTGTCCGCCATATGACGCTCACACTCGTGCTCCTGTGAAGGAATTGGATCCCGAGCAGGAATCGACGCCGTCGGTCCAGCTCCAGGACGTCGAGCCGCTCAGGGAATCCCCCAATACCGTCGCCATGAGCGAGGTGATGGTTGTCGTGCCGCCGTTCTCGGGATAGCTTCCCGACCAGGACACGCTGTTGCCGTTGACAGTTCCCGAGAACGTTCCGACCGGGGTGGCTACGGTAATCGAAACACCATTCTGCGTGACCGTGATGTCATACATCTCTGGTACCCCGGTCGGATCGCCGCAGGTGTTGGAGTCGTTCGTGTCGATAATGCTCCACGTGCCGGCCGCGTTTACCGGAGCGGTGGCATCCACCACCGCCGACACCCCTTGCGGGGTGGTGATATGCGCGAGCGAACCCATGGCGTTGACCGATCTGCCGGTCGAAGTTATGCCGGCAAGAGCAGGCGCGCTTTCGCCGCCCTGGCTGATCGCGGCGACGGTATCGGCGTAGTCGTAGTCCGGGTTGAACGCGCGGACGAGCGCCGCGAGCCCCGCAACGTGCGGGCTTGCCATGGAAGTGCCGTTGATGACGCTGTAGCTGTTGGCGTTGGGCTGAATGCCGGACACGGTGAGCAGGACTATCGCCGCCCCGGCTCCGGTAACGCTCCCGTCGGATGTCAGTGTGAAGCCGATCGTGCAGGTGCTGGTGAGGCAGCTTGCAGGGACCTGATGCTCGTAGAACGGGGCACTGCCACCAGTATTGCCGTTCAGGCTGCCGATCAGCTGAGTGTTCGTGGGGTTTCCGCCGGCTCCGTTTGCGTACCCGCGGACGAAATCGAAGTTGGTTTCGAGCGCGTGAAACGCGAAGTAGCTCGCCGCCGCCGCGGTGAGTCCGCTGAGATTGAAGTTCTTGTAGATGGTGGCGTTGTTGTTGTTGCTGTACGTGCCGTTGCCCCCGCAGAACAGGTTGTTGATTCCGGGGTTTGCCAGCGTCCAAAAGCTGTCTCCGCTGAAAACGCAGGAAGTCGACGCCCACGCCGTGCCGCTGACGGTCGAAACCGTCCAGTTCAGGCCGTCGTTCTGGATGTCCGGACCCGGCCAGGTGCTCAGTACGTTGGTGCCCGGTGCGCCGACATCAACCCTTGTGGCGCCCCAGTTGGAGAAGTCGGCAAGTTGATAGGCCTGGTCCAGGGCGGCGACGCACAACAGGTTGGCCACGTCGAAACTGCAGGGCCAGCTCGGGGTCACGTCGTTGTTGTTGGTCTCGTTTCCGGCGGCGACGATGACCACCACGTCGCGATCCCGCGCGTACACGATCGCGTTGCGGAACGCCGTGTCCTCCGGGCCGTAACCGCCGAGGCTCATGTTGATCACCCCGGCGCCGTTGTCAGAGGCGAACTCGATTCCCTGGATTATTCCCGCGGTCGTGCCGCTGCCGTCCGCGCCGAGAACGCGGACCGAGATGATCTGCAGGTTCCAGCACACTCCGGTGGTGCCGATCGCGTTGTTGCCCATCGCGCCGATTGTTCCCGCGACGTGGGTGCCGTGCTGCTCGCTGCCACCGGTGGGCATCGGGTTGTTGTCGTTGTCGTTGTCGATGAAGTCGAAACCGTGAAACGTGTTGCCGTTCCACATGTTCGCCGCGAGATCCTGGTGGGTGTAGTTGATTCCGGTATCCAACACCGCCACCACTATGCTGCTGCAATCGGTGATCTGATCCCAGGCAAGCTCGGCGTCGATGTCGCTTCCCGCAGCGCCCGGGTTGTTGGTGCCATAGGCCGGGCTGGTGATCGGCTGCCCGGTATTCCTCAGCCCCCAGAGCTGGCCATAACTCGCATCGTTTGGCACCGCGGTGGCGTAGTAGCGATAGTTCGGCTGTACGTGCTCGACTGCCGGATTCCCCTGCAGGCCCGAAATCGCCTGGAGCGCGCTCGCGCCGGAAGGCAGCTTAAGCAGCGTCCAGCCGAGCTTTCCGAGACCGGCCCCGGCGCTCGCCCCGACCGACCGGAGCGCGGCGGCACGCGAAGCGGCCGCCGCGTCCGGTTTGAACTTCACCAGGACTTCGCCCTCGACGTAGGCCGCCTCCTTGGCCAGAGTCCTCGCGGCATTGGGCAGATTGTTCATGGTCAGGCTGACAGCGGCTCCGAGGCCCACCGCTGCAGCAGCGAAAAGCATCAGGCCGGCGACGTATACGGTTGCGCGCTTGCTTGAACGGAGTTTCATGGTTTCCCCTCCCCCGAATCCATGACGCTACGGAACCACGACCGTCGCCTGTGCCGACGGCGCGCTCTGGCTGCCGCCGCTGCTTCCCGGGCGGTTCAGCGACGAATAGGCCACCACCCGGAAATAATGGACTCCGCTGGAGAGTTGCAGGGTCGTCGTGGTGGGACTTTGCGCGCCCGACGAATAGGGCACGTCGACCACGCTCGCGCTCGGATCAGTGATACTGAAGCCATTGATGGTGCTGTAGTACACGCGGTAACCACCGCCGGCACGATTGACCGCAGTGTCAGGATTCGCCGTCCATGAAACCACGACGGTCTGGATCGTCCCGCTGCCGCCACCGCCTCCACCTCCGCCACCTCCGCAAGCAGCTGCAAGGAGTGCGGCGGCGACCGTTGCGCAAACCCGAATCCCTACTCTGCGTATCAGGTCCATTTGTGACTTCCTCCCTCAGACGCTTTGTCTGACCCGGGCCCAGACCGTGCCCTGCTGCCTCAGGCGCATGGGCAACGCACTCCGGCTCCGGGCGTCCTCCCAACTGGAAACCTGGCAACGATTCCTGCTTGCCCACGCGATGGCGTCGTTGCTCATATCCTCACTGCTCCAGTTTCCGACTCGAGGGTACCGGCGACGCGCGATAGACGAAGTTGGGCTGGACGGCCCGAATCGCCGCTTGGCCCCGAACCGCGGCGGAAACCTGTTCGGGGCCGGGGTCCCGGCCGAGACGAACCAGGTGGCGCGCGTTGCCGAGATCGCGAATCACGTCGGGGTCATAGGAGGCCAGAACCCGTACGATGAGTGAGGCCCCGGTGTCCGGCGCGAGGGAGACGATATACTCGCCCGGTACCCGTTCTCCCACAGTTGCACTTGGCGGCATGGGCTGCGACAAGGACGGATCAGGCGAATTCTTCAGCTCGGGCTCTGTGCCAGCACAGGCAGCCAGCAACGCGACGATCAACGCCAGTACGAAGGACTCGCCTATCGACGGTGAACGGACCGCGCCACGGATGCGTCCTGACTTTTCATCGACGGTCGGGCGCGTTCGCGATGAACTGATGCTACTCACATCTGCTGCACACGATTCTTGCAAATGCCGCAACCCCATCGAGTCCATAGATCGTCAGATGTCACCCTGCCACTTGAATCGTCACTTCAGAGTCGAATCGAACAGGCGATCACGCCGCGCGTGCCTGTCTGGCCTCTTCGTCCTCGATCTTCTTCCAGAGAGCGCGGATCATGTCCTTGAGCATCAGCGCTTCCTGCCAGCGATCGGAGAGCTCGTAGCCGTCGGCGCCGGTCATGGCGTATTCCTTCGGCCCGAGTTCGCACAGGAAGGTGAGCGTCGCGTCCTTCGGCGCGCGCCGGCGCCAGCTCCTGAAGCCGTATTCCCACCAGCCCATGAACAGGTCGACCCAGTCCTTGTGGTGAGGAAAACTGATCTGCACCTGCACCTGCTCTCGGCTGGCGACGCGTCCATGGAATCCCCAGCAGTTGTCGAGGATGCGGCGCATGTAGCCGTGATTCTCCTCGCTGATCGGCCAGGCGAACTCGCGCCCGACGACGTAGTGCGACAGGTCGCCGGTGAGGCGCAGGTCGGGAAAGCAGTCGAGCAGGTGCATCGTGAAGAACAGGTCGGTGGTCATCCGGTCGCGATGCGTCTCGATGTGCATCGGAATGCCGGCGTCGCGCGCCAGCTGCCGCCAACCGTCGATGTATGGAATGCAGTCCTCCAGGCGGTACGGTTTCACATCGGGCTGGAGGTTGATGTGGTCGGCGCCGAGCTCCATGACATGCTCGAGTATCGGCTTCAGATCGTCCACAGTCTTCGGGTAGCACTGCGCCTGCCAGCTCATGCCGTGTTTGCGCAGGAAGCCGGTGACCTGCCTGGCGTAGGGGTAGTCGAAGAAGCGCACACCGCAGCCATCGAAGCCGGCGTCGCGGATCATGTTGAGCTTCTCGTCGAGCGTCCACTCGGCAGCGTCCGGCCGCCGGCGCTCCATCGCCCACAGCGATTGGTAGACGAGCAGTTTCTGCATGGGTCGTCTCCTCCACCTCACCCCTGCCCCTCCCGAACGGAGGCGGAGAGGGAGACAGAACATCGCAGTTTATCCCCGTTGTATCGACTCTGCTGCCCGCTTTCCTCATCGCTCGAACGACACCCATCCTCATCGCGAATCTCCGGACTTGGGGCCATTCTTCACCCTGTCCGCCCCTTGGGCGCAGACGCCTGTGGCGAGGTGAGCTGGGTTGCGTGGTGTTTGAGGTGATCCTCGATGAACGTCGCGATGAAGAAGTAGCCGTGATCGTAGCCGGGATGCCGGCGCAGTTGCAGCGACTGCTTGCTCTGTCTGCAGGCGGCCTCGAACGCGTCGAGGTAGAGCTGCTCGGCCAGGAACTTGTCGGCCATTCCCTGATCGATCAGCACCGGACCCGGAAACGGGTCGCTCTTCACCAGTTCGGTCGAGTCGTATTCCCGCCAGGCGGACTGATCCTCGCCGAGATAGCCACGAAAGGCCTTCTGTCCCCACGGAGCGCGCATCGGCGCGCAGATCGGCGCGAGCGCGGACAGCGAGCGATAGCGGTCCGGATTGCGCAAGGCGCACACCAGCGCGCCGTGACCTCCCATCGAGTGTCCGAAGATGCCCTGCCTGCCGCCGTCGGCGGGAAAGTTCTCGCCGACGACCCGCGGCAACTCCTCGGTCACGTAGCTGTACATGCGGTAATGCTTCGCCCACGGCTCTTGAGTCGCGTCCACATAGAAGCCGGCGCCAAGCCCGAAATCCCAGGAATCCGCCTCACCCGGAATGTTCGCCCCCCGCGGGCTGGTGTCCGGCGCTACCAGGATGATCCCAGCCTTGGCGGCCAGGCGCTGCGCGCCGGCCTTGACCATGAAAGTCTCCTCGGTGCAGGTCAGGCCGGCGAGGTAGTAAAGCACCGGCAGCTTGTGTTTGCGCGCCTGCGGCGGCTGATAGACCGAGAAGCGCATCGGCAGCCTGACCTCCTGCGAGTCATGGCTGTAATAGCCCTGGACCCCGTCGAAGCACTTGTGTTCGCTGATCGTTTTCATGCGTCTCGAACTACCACATCAACACCCAACGCAGAGGCACAGAGAGCGCAGAGGAAAAACAAGTTCAAGAGTGTTTCATGAAATGGCGTGCGTGCCGGACTTACCCACCCGATCGTAGCCGAAGCCTCTGTACTCTCGCGGTCGATTCGCATTTCTCTGCGAACTCTGCGTCCTCTGCGCCTCTGCGTTGAGATGTCGATGTCTATAGTTGATGCTTAAAACACAACCACTGATCGAATCGACTTGCCGGCGTGCATCAGGTCGAAGCCCTGGTTGATGTCCTCGAATTTCAGCCGATGGGTGATGAGATCGTCGATGTTGATCTTGCCTTCCATGTACCAGTCGACGATCTTCGGCACGTCGGTGCGTCCCCTGGCGCCGCCGAAAGCCGTGCCCTTCCACACCCTGCCTGTGACCAGCTGGAAAGGCCGGGTCGAGATCTCGGCGCCTGCCGGGGCTACGCCGATGATGACCGACACCCCCCACCCCTTGTGGCAGCACTCCAGCGCCTGCCGCATCACCTTGACGTTGCCGATGCACTCGAAACTGTAATCGGCGCCGCCTTTGGTGAGATCGACCAGATGCGGAACCAGCTCGTTCTCCCCCATCTCCCTGGGGTCGACGAAATGGGTCACGCCGAATTTCTCTGCGAGCGCCCTGCGCCCCGGGTTGATGTCCACGCCAACGATCATGTTCGACCCGGCCATGCGCGCGCCCTGAATGACGTTCAGCCCTATCCCGCCCAGTCCGAACACCACCACGTTGGCCCCCGGCTGCACCTTCGCGGTGTTGATGACCGCACCTATTCCGGTCGTCACCCCGCAGCCGATATAGCACACCTTGTCGAACGGCGCGTCCTCCCGGATCCGGGCGAGGGCAATCTCGGGCACCACGGTATGGTTCGAGAAGGTGGATGTGCCCATGTAGTGATGGATCTTCTCGCCGCCCAGGGAGAAGCGGCTGGTGCCGTCGGGCATCAGGCCCTGGCCCTGAGTCACCCGGATCGCCTGGCAAAGGTTGGTCTTCTGCGATACGCAGTACTCGCACTCCCGGCACTCCGGGACGTACAGCGGGATCACGTGATCGCCCTTCTTCAGGCTCTTCACTCCCGGCCCCGTCTCGAGAACCACGCCCGCGCCCTCGTGCCCGAGGATCGCGGGGAAAAGGCCTTCCGGGTCGGCGCCCGAGAGCGTGTACTCGTCGGTGTGGCAGATGCCGGTCGCCCTGATTTCGACCAGGACTTCACCGGCCCTGGGACCATCGAGGTTGACTGTTTCGATGGCAAGCGGTGCGCCTGCCTTGTGCGCCACCGCGGCACGGGTCTGCATGGATCAGTTCCTCCCTCTTGTTGCGCGTTCCTCGTGGCCAAGTGCAGTGCGAGGCGCAGTCCGGAGTATAGAGAAGCCGTCCGCGCCGACGCCAATTCCCTTGGCCGCGGCGCAACAAAAAAAGCGCAGCCGGGCTGCGCTTCCTTGCTGAGACGGTGTATCCGGGATCAGGTGGCGGCGCTCTTCTTGACCTCGAAGAAGCGATTGCGCAGCACTGTCTGGTTCTCGTAGATCGACCCCTGCGCCAGCGCAGGCGGAAGCGGCATGCGGACGGGAACTTTTTCAACCCGCGCTTCGAGCGTCGGCTCGCCGCAGATCATGCGGCTGTTGAAATCGTCCAGACCGCCGAAGTTCAGCGCCGTGATCGGCCAGGCATCGGCCGCGGCGCATTCGTACAGCAGCAGGTTGCGGGACCGTTTCGAAGTATTCTGTCCCGAGCCGTGCACCAGCCGAACGTGGTGGAAAGAGCAGGACCCCGCCTTTCCGGTGCAGGCCACCGCTTTCGAATAGTCGAGGTCCGGGGTGCGGGTCGGGTCCATCGCTCCGCAGAATCGGCCGTCCAGGTGATGATCCCAGACCTTGTCAACGCGGTGGGAGCCGGGCATGACCAGCATCGGACCGTTCTCCAGTTCGATGTCGTCCAGCATCACGCCGATCGCCAGCAGGTCGTCGTTGGTGTGCGGATAAAAGGCCCAGTCCTGATGCCATTCCACCGGGGAACCGTACTCGGGCGATTTCAGATTGATCTTCGAGCCGTGCAGTCTGATGTTGGCGCCCAGCAGCGCCTTGAGGATCCCGACCATGTTCGGGCTTTTCACGATCTCCCAGAAGACCGGATGCCACTTATGGGGCGTCTTGATGCGGCGCACACGCGGGTGTTCGGGGATATGGGTGGACTCCAGGTCGTAGACGTCGTTGTGAGTGGCCAGCCCTTTCGCTCCTGCGACCAATTCCGCGATCACTGCCCGCGTTCGGGCGAGAGTCGCCGCGTCGAGAACATGGTCCACGACGAGATATCCGTCGCGGTGATAAGCTTCAATCTGCCGAGAGGTAATCACCGAATCCGCCCTGCCCAATCTGCTACCTGAGTCTGCGGAAGATAGACCACGCCCGCTTGCACCGCAAGAGTCGGCACTCCGGCAACCCTCCGTTTTCCGCATCGCAGCATGCGGTCGGGTCGACCGGAACACGATGTATTTTCGTGTTTCGTCTTGCGTGACGGGGTGGCTTTATGCCATCGTCGCCCTTGTCTGCAGGGCATGAAGCCACACGGATTCGCGCCTAACCAGGCGGAGCAGCAAAAAATCAAGAACGTGCCATAACGTCAGGCATTTTTTTGTTTACACCTTGAGGAGGAGACTTAGCAATGAAATTAGCCATATTCACGGGCGTGCTGCTGGGCACGTTCGCGATGTCCGCAATGGGCCAGATGATGCAGGGCCCGACAGACGATGCTGCCCTGAACTGGGGATACTCGAAGTGGGGTAAGGGCGACAAGGCGGGCAGCGCGAACCACACCAAGAACCCGGCCAACGTCAAGAGAGCTCTGGCCACCATCAAGCAGTACAAGGTCTTGACGGTCGGCAAGTTCTACCACAGCGAGGCCCCGGCCTTCGGCCCGCGCGCCTGGAGAATGGTGCTGCCTGGCACGCCGCAGGGTGGCCCGTTCGGCAAGAACGCGCTGGTGTACCACGACGAACTGGTGACGACGGAGATCGGCCAGATTCAGACCCAGTTCGACGGTCCAGGCCATATCGGCGTGAACACCTCCAAGGGCATGTTGTTCTACAACGGTAACTTCGCGCACGAATCCTATGAGCGCGGCGCGGGCGGCCGTGCCGTGGGAATGGGCCCGCTCGGCGTGGAGCACGTTGGCGAACTCGGCTTTGTTTGCCGACTGGTGGTACTCGACGCGGTGGCCTATCGCAAATCGCAAGGCAAGCTGTCGTCTTCGGCGGAAATGCTGCCGATCCCGAAAAGCGTTGACTCCCCGGGCATCGTGACTGCTGCCGACATGGCTGGAATGATCAAGGCCATGGGCATCGCCGACATCGGTCCCGGAGACTGCGTGGCGCTGCATACCGGCCAAGGCAATTCCTGGGGCAACGGCCGTTACAAGTCGTTGACCTCGGCACAGCGCGCCGAGGCCCGCGCCCTGTTCGCGCAAGGCGAACCCGGCTGGGGCATCAGCGGCTGCCAGTACATGTTCGACCGTGATATCGCCCTGCAGATGGGCGACACCTCGGCCAACGACGCGCAGCCCTTCGGCGAGCAAGGCGACGGCTATGCAGTACCCTGCCACACCGAAGGCATGCCCCGCCGCGGAATCTGGAACCTGGAAAACATCGACACCGAGTCGCTGGTCAAGGCCGGAATCAAGGAAGCCGCATTCATCTGGGCTCCGCTGAAGATCATCGGCGGCACCGGCTCGCCCGGCAACCCGGTCGTGATCTACTGAGATCCAAGCAGTCAATAACCAAAGCAGTACAGCCTCAAACCGGCAGCGCGCCACAGGCGCCTGCCGGTTTTTCTTTTATCACCTCGCCCCCCGCCTTCTCCAAGTGGAGAGGGCGCCCGGAAGTTGCCCTGTTTCCCGATCTGCGACCTGATCGCGCAAGCGTCGACCACGTTGCGATTTTCGCGCGAGAGACACTCGGCTCGACGCTCGACGATCGCTATCGAGGCACCTGGTGCTTCAACTCCCTCTCCGCCCGCTTGCGGGAGGAGAGGGCGGGGGTGAGGTGGCTGGTTTCCTGCCTGTACACGACACCCACGCCTGGGCGAACATGCCGCGGTCGCCCCGCCCCCACGCCCGCCAGGTTGCTGCGTTCCGGGCATCGCCGGCTTCCTCGAGGTTCAGCGCGAGAAAATCGCCGATGATGGTGCGGGGCTGGTAGTTCTCGTATCGAGCCTGCTGACGGATGTCGAGGAAACCGGCGACCTGGAGATAATCTCCGAGCTTGCGCCCGGCGAGCGCGTCACCGCCGTTTCGCTCCTGCAGAGATCTGTATGCCTCGAACGCCTGGCGCAGCGCCCGGGTTTGCGGCGAGACGATGAACCCACCCCAATCCGGCGTGCACACACCGAGCGCGGCGCCCGGCCTGAGCACCCGGAAGAACTCGTCTACCGCGCGCTGCGGTTGCGCGAGATGCTCGAGCAATGCGTGCGAGAACAGCGCATCGAAACTCGAGTCCTCAAAGGGCAACGAGTACACGCTGCCTTCCCGGAAGGCCACGTTTTCAAGGCACATCTGCTCGGCCCGCCGGGCCGCGAGCTGCAACTGTCCCGGGTTGGCGTCGAGGCCGGTGACCTTACCCGGAACAATGTGCGAAGCGATGTCGCAGGTGATGCTGCCGGGCCCGCAACCGCAATCAAGCAGCGAGATTCCCGGTCTGAGGAATGGAAGAAAGAAGGCCCCGTTCGGATCGAGCCGGCGTCGCAGCATGAAGGCGATCGCCTGTTCGCTGTGGCCGGGGGTATACGCTTCGGACATCTCGGGTAAAGGAGTGAATGAGTGAATGGTAGCTTCGGTTTTCTACCGTTTACTGTCCAGCCTTCACCCTTTACCCTTCACCTCCTTCACTCCTTCAACCCTCCAGATGGAGCTTACCGACTACGTCGACGCCTATTGCGAACGCATCGACCCGGGCTTCTGGGCCGAGCCGCTGAATGCAACCAGCAACGCCGGCTTTGCGGTCGCCGCGGCGTTGCTCGTCGCCCGCCTGCGGCGCTCGCCCGGGCCGTTACCCATGTCGATCCGGCTCCTGCCGGCGCTGCTGCTGCTGGTCGGCCTCGGCAGTTTCGCATTCCACACCCTGGCCACGCTGTGGGCGGGGTGGCTCGACACCGGATTCATTCTCGCCTTCGCCTGCGTCTTCTTCTACGCGTTCTTCCGCCACGTCGCCGGCGCCCCATGGCAATGGTCCGGTGCCGCGGCCTTCGGATTCTTCGGATTGAGTTTCGGCGCGAAAGCGTGGTTGCCGGATCTGGGCATGAACGGCAGCGAAGCGTACTCGCCGATGCTTCTGGGGCTGTTCGCGATGACCGCCTGGCTGCGGCGCGAGCCGGCTGCGTTCAAGTCTTTCCTTGCTGGCACCTTGCTGCTGTGCGTGTCGATTGCGCTCAGAACCATCGACCGGGCAGCATGCGAGTCGATTCCCGTCGGCACTCACTTCCTTTGGCACCTGCTCAACGCGGCAGTTCTCTACGTCCTGACGGCGGCGATGATCGAGAGCAAAGACGTGAAAGCGTGAGTGAGTGAAAAGTGAACGGTGATCCCGCTCCTTCACTTCACCCTTCACTCATTCACTCCTTCACGCCCTCCTCAGCCCATGCTCAGCCTTGCTTCCCCCAGCCCCTCGATCTCGATCCGCGCATCGTCTCCAGATTCCAGCCACCGGGTTTCGACCACGCTGCCAAGCAGAACGAAGGCGCCCTTTCTCAAACCCATTCCACGGGCCGCCCGAGAGCGCGCCAGCCATGCCAGCGCCTCGAATGGATGCTCCATTACCAGTGCGCCGGTGCCGCGCCCGGCCTCGAAGCCGTTGATGTAGGTCACGCCCGGGACCCGGGTGAGATCGAGCGCGTGCCATTCGTAAACCGGGTCGCCGAGCACGCAGCCGGCGTCGAAGAAGTCGTCCGCAATCAGGGTCGGTACGCCCAGCGTCCGGTAGTCGCTGTAGCGATCGTCCACGATCTCGATCGCGGCCATGACCGCAGCCACCGAGTTCGCCACGTTCTCGCGCGTAAAAGGGGCATCCTGGGGATAGATGTCCCGCCCCAGCTCTACGGCGATCTCACACTCGATTCCCGGTTTGACGAATCCCGCCCTCGGCACTCGGCCCGCCCGGTGCAGTACCGTCTTCTCGAACACCTCTCCGGCACAGGGACTCGGTATTCCGAGGAACTGCTGCATCACCGGCGTCGTGCATCCGATCTTGTGGCCCGCAATATTGCCCAGTCCCGAGCCCACGAGCAGCCGGGTCAACGCGTGCTGGATCCTGTAGCCATCCTCCTCGGTGGCGGGCCGCTGTCCGTGCGGCAGGGGCTCGATCGGGGTAAGCGACAAGCGCTGCTCGGCGAGCCGCCTTGCCGCTTTTGCAAATCGATCCATCGTCTGGTCCTCTCGTGGCAGGGCTTTCAGAAAGGCCGCAAGGGCGCTGCAGTATCCATGAGCCATCATAACGCGCTGCAGCAGGCGATGTCGCTTGACGAGCCGGCGAGCCCTTAAAGATAATCGGTTACGAACAATCAGAGGGCATAGCGAGCAGCGCCGAATGCCCCGTACATAAGAACTAATCCATAGGGAACCCATTCTTCAGGAGGAGTCAACATGAAGGAGCGTATATCCTTCCTTCGCCTTTCAGGTCTGCAAAAAGCACGTCAGGGATCGACAGGTTTCGGAACGGTAGTCGGCTGGGCTGGCATCGCGGCGGTCGCGCTGGCGCTTGGCGCCTGCGGCAAGAAAGAGGAAACCGCGCCGTCCGCCGGGCCTGCAGCAATCGCTGGAAAGAGCGCAGCGCAGATCGCGGTCGAAGCAGCAAAGCCGCTCTGCCAGGGCGGCAAGACCATCACCATCGTCTGGGAAGCGGGCTTGCAGTCCCTCGACCCGCAGAATTTCTCCGGGCCGAAGTGGGAGCAGGAAACCGGCTGCAAGGTCAAAGTGGTCGAGGTGCCGACGGCCGAGATGTTCACCAAGATCATGCAGGAGTACCGCGCCGGGACCGGCGCGTACGACGCGCTGAACGTGATCCCGGCGTGGATGCCGGACCTGGCCCAGGCCGGGGCGCTTGAGGTGCTCGATCCATATGTCGACAAGTATGGTTTCCGGGCAGAGCTGCAGACCATCGCGCCCACCTATCGCGACAACCAGATGACCGTCAACGGCAAGATCTACGGCTTCCCGGACGACGGCGATGTGTTCCTGTTCTATTACCGCAAGGACATCTTCGCCCGCGAAGACCTGCAAAAGGCCTTCAAGGCGAAGCATGGCTACGATCTTGCCCCGCCGCAGACCTGGAAGCAGTTCGACGAGATCGGTTCCTTCCTCACCGCCGCGCTGAAGAAGGAAGGCACGTACGGCGCCTCCTTCTTCCGCGAGCCGCCCTACACGATGTTCATGTTCCAGGAGCGCTTCCGCGTCGAAGGCGGGAAGTTCTTCGACGCCGACAGCATGAAGGCGTCGGTGAACAGCGAGACCGGCGTCAAGGTCCTGACCGAGATGCGCAACGAGAACCGCTTCATGCCGCCGGGGGTGGAGAAGTTCGGCTTCGTTGAGAACCTCGCCACTTTCCTCGATGGCAAGAGCGCGATGACGATTTCATGGCCGCCGTACGGCCGGTTTGCCGCGGGCTACCTGGCGGAAGAAAAGGCGCTGGCATGGGTGCCGAAGTCCAAGATCGCCGGCAAGGTCGGCTACACGCTGCCGCCGGGTGGCCACCCGCAGCTCGCCGCGGGATTCGCGCTGTCGGTCGCCTCGACCAGCAAGAACAAGGAGGCGGCGTACCTGTTCATCCAGTGGCTGAACAGCGAAGACATCTCCAATCAGCGGGTGCAACTGCCCTACGCGCTGCGTGACCCGTTCCGCGACTCGCATTTCACCAACCCCGGCTATATGAAACTCTGGCCGGATGCCAAGGATTATCTCGCTGCGCTGGGCGAAGGAGCGAAGACCGGTCTGCTCGACCTGTCGCTGATCCAGACCGACAAGTACGAAGAGGCGCTGCGCCAGGGCATCAGCCGTCTGTGGGCCGGAGAGGATCCGAAGAAGATCCTCGACGACGTCGCCAGGCAATGGGACGCCGTGACTCAGCAGGTGGGTGTCGACAAACAGAAGGCGGTGTACGCCGCGTGGGCGGCAAAGTCGGGCGCGTACCCGAAGTAACCGGAGCTCGGGGTCGCCGGTTCCCCCGCCGCGGCGCGGCGGGGGTCCGCAACGGGGGGCGGGCGCTGAGCCTTGCCTCCCGTTTTCCGTTCCCAGAACCAGACAGACTCGCGTGGCACTGATCTCGAACAGCCTGCGCCCCGGATTTTCCGAGCGCAACTTCAAATACCTGCTGGTCTGGCCGGCAATCCTTGTGCTGCTGCTGATCGGCATCTTTCCGCTGGTCTATCTCCTGGTGGTGAGCTTCCAGGGGATCACGATGACCGAGACCGACACCGGTTTCATCGGCCTTCGCAACTACGCCATGCTGTTCGATGACGAGCGGCTGTGGCAGGCGATCCTGCATACGGTGATCTTCACGGCCATCGCTCTGCCTGTCGAGCTGGTGCTGGGATTGGCGATGGCGCAGCTGTTTCTGGAGAGGATCCCGGGCCGGCAGGTGTTCATCGCGCTGCTGGTGCTGCCGGTAGTGGTGTCGCCGATCGTGTCCGGCGCCACGTGGTCCCTGATGTTCGACCATCGCTTCGGTCCGATCAACCAGATAATCGGCTGGTTCAGCGGCAGCGACGAGGCCATTCTCTGGACCATCAACCCGCACCTGGTCTACCCGGCCATCCTGGCAGCGGAAATCTGGCAATGGACGCCCTTCATGTTCCTGCTGCTGCTCGCCGCGCTCGCCAACGTCGACAGGTCGCAGCTCGAAGCTGCGTCTATCGACGGAGCCGGCTGGTGGCGCACCTTCTTCAGGATCGTGCTGCCGGCGATCTGGCCGGTGATGGCGATCGCAATCCTGATCCGCGGGCTGGACCTGTTTCGTCTTTTCGACATCGTCTGGGCGCTGACCAAGGGTGGGCCGGGAACCATGACCGAGACGATCTCGATCTTCACCTACGTCAAGGGCTTCCAGCAGTTCGAGACCAGCTACACCGCTGCGGTCGCCTTCCTGGTCATTTTCCTGCTCTCGGTCGTCGTCATGCTGGCGCTGAAGCGGGTGGAGCTGGCGCGATGATGACGTTGAGCCAGCGCCGGACGCTGCGGCTGTGGGCAAGGGTGCTTGCCGGGCTGGCGCTCACCGCGCTTTTCCTGTTCCCGATCTACTGGTTGTTCATGATCTCCTTCAAGACGCCGGAGGAGATCTACTCCTTTCCGCCAAAGTGGTTTCCCGGACAGATCCAGTTCGACAACTACGCGGTGCTGTTCAAGGACGGCGATGCCGAAACGGTGATGAACAGTTTCATCGTCTCGGGCGTGAGCACGATAATCGCCATGTTCCTCGGCACGATCTGCGCGTATTCTCTGGCGCGCTATCGCACCGGCGGGGAGCATCTGGCCAACTGGATCATCTCGCAGCGCATGATCCCGCCGATCGCGGTCGTGTTTCCGATCTTCCTGCTCTATGCCTGGGTCGGACTGGTGGACACCTTCATCGGTGTGATCCTGCTCTACACCGCGTTCAACCTGCCATACGTGATCTGGATGATGCGCGGCTACATTCTCGACATCCCGCGGGCGCTCGAGGAGTCGGCGCTGGTCGACGGCTGCACCCGCTGGCAGGTGCTGTCGAAAGTGGTGTTTCCGATGTCCCGCGCGGGACTGTTCGCCACTGCGATCTTCACTTTCGTGTTCGCATGGAACGACTTCCTGTTCGCGCTGGTGCTGACCCGAACCGAGGTGACCACGTACACCGTGCAGGTCACTCACTACTTCGGCGGCCAGTCGAATTTCTGGGCCAAGATCTCGGCGATGTCGGTGCTGGGAACGCTGCCGATATTCGTGGCGGTGGCCTTCATGCAGCGTTACCTGGTGCGTGGAATATCGCTCGGAGCGGTTAAAGGGTGAAGAATGAAGGCTGAAAGAGCGAAGGGGTGAAGGGCAACGACATAAACGACATATACTCGTCTACACGTTCACAAACTCAGGCATTCACGCGTTCACGGATTTCGAAATGGCGGATCTCAGAATCGCTGGCTTACACAAGTACTACGGCAACGTGCACGCCGTGCGCGGTGTGGACCTGGAGATTCCCGCGGGCGAGTTCACTGTCCTGGTCGGCCAGTCGGGCTGCGGCAAGAGCACGCTGCTGCGGACGATCGCAGGTCTGGAGGATGCCGACGAGGGCACGATAGAGATCGGCGGCGAGCCGGTGAACCACCTTCCGCCGCGCGAGCGGGACATCGCAATGGTGTTCCAGAACTACGCCCTGTACCCATACATGAAGGTGTACGACAACATCGCCTTCGGGCTGCGCTCCCGCAAGACCCCGGAGCGGGAGATCGGCCCAAAGGTCGAGGGCGCTGCGAAGATGCTGGCGATCGGGCATCTGCTCGACCGCTATCCGCGGCAGCTCTCCGGCGGTCAGCTCCAGCGGGTTGCGATCGGCCGCGCCATAGTCCGCAACGCCCGCCTGTATCTTTTCGACGAGCCGCTGTCCAACCTCGACGCGCAGCTGCGAGACGAGATGCGCGGCGAGATCAAGCGCCTGCACCAGGAGCTGGGCAAGACGATGATCTATGTCACCCACGATCAGATCGAAGCCATGACCATGGCCGATCGCATCGTGCTACTGCGCGACGGCAGGATCGAGCAGGCCGGCGCGCCGCTCGACCTGTATGAGCGGCCGGCGACAAAATACGTGGCGGGATTCCTGGGCTCCCCGTCGATGAATTTCATCGATGCCCGGATCGATGGAGCCGGCGGCGCCCTGGCGCTGACGCTGAAGGACGGGCTTAGCCTGGCGCTGCCGCAGAATGTGCAGGGGCGACTCGCCGGACACCGCGACAAACCCGTAGTGATGGGAGTACGGCCCGAGCACATAAGTTGCGCGGTGCCCGGTTCGACACGACCCGGCCTTGCCCGCTGCACGGCAGTGATCGACCTGTTGCAACCGACCGGGTCACGCACCTACGCCACATTCAGGCTCGGCGGGGTGGAAGCCGTCGCCGAACTGCAGTCCCACGATGTGTCGCAACCAGGCCGGGAAATCGAACTGGCGCTCGACATGAACCGGATCGTGCTGATCGATCCGGAGACCGAGAAAGTCCTGTGAATGAGTGAATGCGTGGATGTGAAGGCGTGAACGGGCGAATGTGCAGATTCGCGCTTTGGTTCGACCTTCACCCCTTCACTCTTCACTTGCTTCACGCTTCGCTTTGACTGTGCAAGAGGCAAAACAATGAAAACATCCAGCGTCTCCAGAGCGATCGCGTTGTACGGCACCGAGCAGCCGGATGTCGTTGGCCGGATCCTTGAGGCCGGGCCCGTGCAGGTGGAGTTCGACAACGGCCAGTTGCGCTATCTCAGGGTCAACGGCGTCGAGGTGCTGCGCGCGATCGGCTTCCTGGTGCGCGACGAGAACTGGGGCACCTACGTCCCGAAGATCAGCGATCTCAGGATCGATCAGGGCGCCGGAGGCTTCTCCGTCTCGTTCCACGCGGTGTGCAGCCGGCCTGGACAGGAGATCGCCTACGACGCCCGGATCGGGGGACGCGCTGACAGCCTGGAGTTCACCGGAACGGCAGTGCCGAAGACGGATTTTCTTACCGCGCGCACCGGCTTCGTCGTGTTGCACCCGCTGAGAGGCGTAGCCGGGTGTCCGGTAACCGTCGAGCACGTCGACGGCAAAACCGTGAATTCGAGATTCCCGCCGCTCATCGATCCGATCCAGCCCTTCCTCAACATCCGGGCGCTGACCCATGAAGTAGTGCCCGGCCTCAAGGCCACGGTGCGCATGGAGGGCGACACATTCGAAATGGAGGATCATCGCAACTGGACAGATGCTTCATTCAAGACCTATGTGCGTCCGCTGGCCCTTCCCTGGCCGTACACGCTGAAGGCCGGCGCGACGGTAAAGCAGTCGATCAAGGTCACGCTGTCGGGGGCGGCGAAGGGGGGCAGCCGGGGCGGTTCCCGGCCGATCGAAGTGAAGCTCGGGGCCGCTTCGCGCGACCCGCTGATCCCGATCGGATTAGGGGTCCCAGCCGAGGAAATCGATCCCGCGGTCAGGCAGCTCGACCTGCTGAAGCTCGCAGCCCCTCGAGTCCTGCAATGTCATTTCGACCCGCGCCGGAAACATGGGCTCAGGGAGTTGTACGCCTACCGGGTCCTTTCCGAGCTGACCGGCGCCGACACGGTGCTGGAGATCGTGGTCGAGAGCGTCGATCGCTATGCCACCGAACTCAAGGACGCGGCAGCGATGGTCGCCCGATCGGGGCTCGGACTTCACGGCGTCGCTGTCTGCCCGGTCGGCGATCTGAAGTCGGTACTGCCCGGCGGCCCCCGGCCCCCGGCGCCAAAGCTGGAGGATCTCTATGCGGCGGCACGCGCCGCCTTTCCCGGCGTCGATCTCGGCGGCGGAATGTTCTCGTTCTTCACCGAGCTCAACCGCAAGCATCCACCGGCGCGATTGCTGGATTTCGCGATGAACGCCACCTGTCCGATCGTGCACGCCGCAGACGACCGCTCGGTCATGGAGACGCTGGAAGCGCTCCCCTATCAGGTGCAGACTGCGCGCTCGTTCATCGGGCAGAAGGCCTACCGCATCGGGCCGAGCGCGATCGGTTGCCGCGACAATCCGCACGGCAAAACCTTCACCCCGAATCCGGGCAACGAGCGCGTGTGCCTGGCAAGAATGGATCCGCGGCAACGCGGCCTTTTCGGCGCAGCCTGGACGCTTGGGTATATTGCGACCTTCGCCCGCACCGGCATCCAGGCGCTGACGCTTGGAGCGCCGACCGGGCCGCTCGGAATAATCTACCGCAAGACCGACTACCCGCAGCCCTACTTCGACGGGCTTTCTGCGCCGGCGGTATATCCGGTATTCCATGTCGTCAGCGGAGTCACTCGTGGCGCCGGGCAGAAGCTCCTAGCGGCGACATGTTCCGACAATCAGAAGGTCGAAGCGCTGGCCTACCGTGGAAAAGGCGGCGCGACTCTCTGGCTCGCGAACCTCACGGCCAGCGAGCAGACCGTCCGGATCGACGGGGCGAAAGGGGCGATGTTCGGTGCGTTTCTGGATGAGGACAGCTTCGAGTCGGCCACGACCGACCCTCGCGGATTCCAGAAGTCCTGGAAACCGACCAGGCCCACGTTCGCGCTCAAGCCGTACGCGGTGGCCGTACTTTCCATCAACGACTGAGCGAGGCCACCGATGAGTTCGACCGCTATCAACCGCACCCGCCGGTGCCCGCTCATGCGGCCCGCCTTCGCCGTGTTCGCCTGCCTGCTGCTCGCGGCCCCAGGAATCACCGCGATAGGGGCCGAATGGGCAGCGGGCCTCAAGAACCTCACTCCGGCGCAGGGCCGGACGCTGCTCGCGCTGGCGCGCGACTTCTTCCCGCACCCGGAACTTGCCGACTCCCACTATACGGTGTGCATCGACCCTTACGACGACGCCGCGGCCGATCCGGAGGCGAAGGGCGCACTGGAAGAGTCGATGCAGGTTGTCGAGGGCGCATCGCGGCGCATGGGATACAAGACCTACTCGGAAATCTCGGACGACTACGAGCGGCTGCGGCTGTCGAAGATGCTGGCCGAAGGCCGATGGCTGCGGCAGTTCAAGAAGTCCTTCGAGCAGTGCCTGTACGATCAGCCCGATGTCAAAGCCAGGCTGAATCGCAATTGACCTTCAGGCCACGCAGCCGAGACGAATAGCGCCATCGCTCGATCGCGACCGGCCCACGACGCCAGCCAGCGACCGTGCGCTTGTGGAACGCGCGCCATAACCATAACCCCCAAGGGAGTGAAATGGATACTTCGCATCGCAGAGTGCTCATGGCGTCCACCGTCGGCTCCGCCCTGGAGTGGTACGACTTTTTCATCTACGGCACGGCGGCGGCGCTGGTGTTCGGCGACCTGTTCTTTCCCAAGCTCGATCCGACTGTCGGCACGCTGGCTGCCTTCGCGACGTTCGGAGTGGGTTTCTTCGCGCGGCCTTTCGGCGGAATGGTTTTCGGCCATCTCGGCGACCGGCTGGGCCGTAAGCCGGTGCTGGTCATTACCCTGATGCTGGTCGGAGTCGGGACGTTCCTGATCGGATTATTGCCGACTTACGATACCGCCGGGATCTGGGCGCCCGCCATGCTGGTTGCACTGCGCCTCGTCCAGGGCTTCGGCGCCGGCGCGGAGTACGGCGGCGCCGTGATCCTCGCGGTGGAACATGCGCCGCCGGGCAGGCGCGGCTTCTTCGGCAGCTGGGCCGCAATCGGAGTGAATTTCGGGTTGTTGCTCGCCACCGGCGTCTTTGCGCTGGTCGCCCTGCTCCCCAAGGAAGACTTCCTGAGCTGGGGCTGGCGCATTCCATTCCTGCTGAGCATCATCCTAATCGTAGTCGGCTTCTACATCCGCGCGCGGGTGTCGGAAACGCCGGTTTTCAGCGAGATCGCCGCCAACGCCAAGGCCGCGCGCTCTCCGGTCAAGGATGCCTTCCTCAAGCACCCGCGTGAATTCGCGGTCGTGCTGGGCGCGCGCCTGGCTGAAAACGGGCTGGGTTTTCTCTACCCGGTGTTCACCCTGAGCTACATGACCAAGCAACTCGGTCTGTCCCGGACCATGGTGCTTTCCGGGATCATGTGCGCCTACGCCGTCTCACTGTTCACCGTTCCCTTCTTTGCCTCGCTCTCGGACCGAATCGGCCGCCGCCCCGTGTATGGCGGTGCGGCCTTGTTCTCCGCGGCCATGGCGTTCCCATTCTTCTGGATGGTGAATACAGGCTCTCCAGTACTGGTCTGGATCGCGTTGATTCTGGTGATATCCGTGGGAGTTTCCGGCATGTTCGGCTCGCAGGCGGCGTACTTCGCGGAACTGTTCGGCGCGCGGCTGCGCTACAGCGGCTTCGCGTCTGCGCGAGAGCTGGGTTCGCTGCTCGCCGGCGGCCCTGCGCCCTTCGTGTCCAGCCTGCTGCTGATCTGGGCTGGCGGCCAGGCATGGGGGGTTGCGGGCTATATCATCATCCTGTCGCTACTCACTGCGATCGCGATCTACTACGGCCCGGAGACCTATCGCAGCGACATCCACGCCGACAAGCCATAGGCCTGGCGAAGGTGAACCGTGGAGTGCGAAGGGGCGGATTGGGAAAGGCCCGGTCGTGAACGTCTCGTCGACTGCGCCGCGCCTGTGGCATTTTCGGGTGTCGCACTACAACGAGAAAGTGCGTTGGGCCCTCGACTACAAGCATTGGCCGCACAGAAGGCAGGCTCTTGTTCCGGGTTTTCACATACCGAGAGCACGTTGGTTAAGCGGACAGAACCAGCTGCCGCTGCTCGAAGTGGATGGCCGTGTGCTGGCAGGGTCGAACCACATCCTAGCCGAAATCGAGCACCTGCGCCCCGACCCGCCACTGTACCCTGCCGAACCGCGCGAGAGGCAAAGAGCCCTGGCGATCGAGGCCCACTTCGACACCGTGGTCGCTCCGGATCTTCGGCGGTTGTTCTGGGCTGCATACATCGACCGCGGGTCGGACAGCGCCCGCATGGCGACCGACGGTTTCTCTTCCGCCACTCGCCTGGTCTGGCAAGCGGCCTTTCCGCTGATGCGGCCGCTGTTTCGAAGCAACATGCAGGTGGACCGGGAGAGTCTCGCGGCTGCGCGGCGGCGTCTTCAGTCGCATTTCGACAGACTGGAGTCCGAGATCGGCCCCAGCGGTTATCTTGTGGGTGATCGATTCGGTGTCGCCGATCTCGCAGTGGCCGCCGTGATGACCGCGATCATTCGGCCGGCGGAATTTCCGTATCCGCTGCCCGAGCCCTGGCCACCGGAGCTGGTGGAACTAAGGGAAAGTCTGGCTTCCCGGCGCGGATTCCGGTGGGTGCTGGACATCTACTCGCGTCATCGAGGCAGCTCCAGCGAGATGCGCTGACGGGCACCGGGCCGAGCGTGTAGGCTGTGACCGTACGCGGGGTGCTTGCCCGAGGGGCATTGGGATGGAACAGCGATTCCCGGGAGGAGACGATGCTTGCGGTTATCTTTGAGGTCTGGCCGGCCGATGGCAGGGGCGGCGAGTATCTTGACCTGGCGGCGTCCCTCCGAGCCGATGTGGAACGCATCGACGGGTTCATCTCCATCGAGCGCTTCCAGAGCCTCACCACACCGGGGAAGTTCGTGTCGCTCTCCTACTGGCGTGACGAGGAGGCGATTCAGGCGTGGCGCAGGCTGGAAGCCCATCGCTCGGCGCAGGCGAAGGGACGCGCCGGGGTGTTCGCCGACTATCGACTGCGGGTGGCGTCGGTGATCCGCGACTACGGCATGAAGGACCGGGGACAGGCACCCGCCGACAGCCGCAAGGTGCACGGCTAGGCGTCAGACCTCAGAACGAAGCATCAACGCAGAAGCCGCAGCAGACAATCGAGAAGGCGCGACCAGTCTTCAGCCGAGTCGCTCCCGGGCCAGCGCGGCGCCGGCACCGAGCGCCTCCAGCTTTGCCGTAGCAATGCTCCGGTCCATGGGCGCCATTCCGCAGTTGGTGCAGGCGAGGATGTGCTCCTTGGGAACGTACTTTGCCGCCTCTGCGATCAGACCGGCTATCTCTTCCGCGGTTTCGATCTTGTCGGTCGCCACGTCGATGACTCCGACCAGCACGTCCTTGCCTGCCAGCAGCTTCAACAGGCTCAGCGGCACATGCGAGTGCATGCACTCCACCGACACCTGGTCCAGCCGGCTCCCGGCCAGCGCCGGAAAGATCTCCTCGTACTGCCGCCACTGGCTGCCGAGCGACTTCTTCCAGTCGATGTTCGCCTGGATGCCGTAGCCGTAGCATATGTGCACCGCGGTGCGGCATTTCAGGCCTTCGATCGCACGGTGCAGGGCCTCGACCCCCCACCGCTTGACCTCGTCCATGTAGACATTGAAGGCCGGCTCGTCGAACTGGATCACGTCCACGCCCTGCTTTTCGAGGGCGCGCGCCTCCTGGTTCAGCAGCTCCGCCAGCGCCATCGCCAGTTTCGCCCTGTCCCGGTAGTGCGAGTCGGCCACCGTGTCGACCATGGTCATGGGTCCCGGCAGGGTGAACTTGAGCGTCCGGGCGGTGTGCGCGCGCGCGACCTTCGCCTCAGGCTCGTGCACCCGGCCACGTAACCGCACCGGGCCCGTTACCACCGGAACCATCGCCTCGTAGCGGTTGTTGCGGATGCCCATCTTCACCTTGTGATCGAAGTCGATGCCCTCTACAGACTCGAGGAACCCGTGCACGAAGTGCTGGCGCGACTGCTCGCCGTCGCCGACGATAGCTATACCCGCGTCCTCCTGGGCCTTGACCCATAGAAGCGTGGCGTCGCGCTTGGCCTCGGCCAGCGCCTCGCCGGAGAGCTTCCACTGCGGCCACAGCTTGTGCGGTTCCGCAAGCCAGGACGGCTTGGGCAGGCTGCCGGCGATCGTGGTATCGAACATGGGTTCTTATCCGTAGTTGTCGAGCGCTACATCATAATCCCGCGGGCAGGTCGTCTGCGGCGCTCTTTGCATGCCGGCGCTCGATCCGCGAGAATCCCTAATGAAGCATCGCGACCCGGGGAAGCAACGATGAAGATCCTGTTGGTGATTTCGCGCGCCATCGACTCGCTGAACGCGAAGATCGGGCAGGCGCTCATCTGGCTGGTGCTCGTCATGGTGCTGATCAGCGCGGGCAACGCCACCTCCCGCTATCTGTTCAGCGCCAGCTCGAACGCCTGGCTCGAGTTGCAGTGGTATCTTTTTTCCGTGGTGTTCCTGCTGTGCGCCGGCTACACGCTGCTCAGCGACGAGCATATCCGCATCGACGTCATCTCATCGCACCTTTCCCGCCGCGCCCGCACCTGGATCGACATCCTCGGCACCGTATTCTTCCTGCTGCCGATGTCGATTCTAATCATGTGGCTGTCATGGCCGGTGTTCGTCAATGCCTGGACAAGCAACGAGATTTCGAGCAACGCCGGCGGCCTCATCCGCTGGCCGGTGCGCCTGCTGGTTCCGCTCGGGTTCCTCCTGCTGAGCCTGCAGGGTGTCTCCGAGCTGATCAAGCGAATTGCTTTCCTGCAGGGCCTGATCCCGGATCCGGCAGACAAGCAGCCACACCCGGTCCTGCGACGCCGCAGCGGCGCCGAGGAGACTGCACAGTGACCCTGTTCATTACGGAGAACATCGCGCCGCTGATGTTCTGCGCGCTGGTGGTGTTCCTGCTGCTCGGCTATCCGGTGGCGTTCGCGCTCGGCGCCGTCGGCCTGTCGTTCGGCCTGCTTGGAGTGCACCTCGGTCTGCTGAGCCCAGCCCTGCTCCAGGCGCTGCCCGAGCGCATCTTCGGCATCATGGCCAACGAGACCCTGCTTGCGGTGCCGTTCTTCACTTTCATGGGTCTGGTCCTCGAGCGCAGCGGCATGGCCGAGGACCTGCTCGACACGGTGGGCCAGCTTTTCGGGGCGGTCCGTGGCGGCCTCGGCTATGCCGTGATCTTCGTCGGCGCGATGCTTGCCGCCAGCACCGGCGTGGTCGCGGCATCGGTGATCTCGATGGGCCTGATCTCCCTGCCGATCATGCTGCGTTACGGCTACGATCGGCGGCTCGCAACCGGCGTCATTGCTGCCTCCGGAACCTTGGCGCAGATCATTCCGCCCTCCCTGGTCCTGATCGTGCTCGCCGACCAGATCGGCCGGTCGGTGGGAGACATGTACAAGGGTGCGATCCTTCCCGGGCTTGTCCTGACCGGCCTGTATTTTCTGTATGTGCTTGGCAGGTCCTTGATGTCCGCCGACACGGCGCCTGCACTGCCGCCGGAAGCGCGGACCCTGCGCGGCGTCAAACTTCTGCGGCGCGTGGTGTTCGTGCTGATCCCTCCGCTGGGCCTGATCTTCCTGGTGCTGGGGACGATCTTTCTCGGCGTCGCGACACCGACTGAAGCCGGCGCCATGGGCGCCACCGGCGCGCTGATCCTGGCGCTGGCCAACCGCCGCCTGAACTGGCCGCTGCTAAGGCAGGCGATGAATACCACCGCGAAGCTGACCTCGTTCGTACTGTTCATCCTGGTCGGGGCCACGGTGTTCAGCCTGACGTTTCGCGCGGTCAACGGCGACCTGTGGGTCGAGCATCTGCTGACCGGGCTGCCGGGGGGGCCGACCGGGTTTCTCATCGTGGTCAACATCCTGGTATTCGTTCTCGCCTTCTTCCTGGATTTCTTCGAGCTGGCGTTCATCATCGTGCCGCTGCTCGCGCCGGCGGCCGACAAGCTCGGCATCGACCTCATCTGGTTCGGCGTGCTGCTCGGCGTTAACATGCAGACCTCCTTCATGCACCCGCCGTTCGGCTTCGCGCTGTTCTATCTGCGCAGCGTGGCCCCGGCGCTGGAGTACACGGACAGGGTTTCCGGAAAGCCGATCGCGCCGGTCACCACCGGCCAGATCTACTGGGGAGCCGTGCCGTTCGTCGTGATCCAGCTGGTAATGGTCGCAATCCTCATCGGATTCCCGGGTCTGGTGACGGGAAACCTGGACCGAAGGACGGTCGACCCGTCCAGAATCGAACTCGAGATCCCCACGCCGGATCGAGAACCCGAGTGGGTGGAGGAAAATGCGCCGATCGGGCCCGGCGATCCGGGCGAGCGCGGCCGGAACACCCGGCCGGACGAAGGATCGGAGGCCGGGCAGGCTGATGATCTGGAGAAGCTGCTCAGGGAATCCAGGTAGTCAGCGCGAGGAGCCTCATGAAATTCGCGGTGGTCGGAGCGGGTGCAATCGGTGGCTTTCTCGGCGTGAAGCTGGCGCGCGCCGGAGAAAGCGTGACCTGCATCGCCCGAGGCGCCAACCTGAACGCCATTCGCTCGGCCGGCTTGAAACTGATTCTCGAAGATGGCAGCGAGGAGATCGCCGGCGAGGTGCGCGCATTCGAGCACACGGCGCAAGCCGGACCCCAGGACGTGATCCTGCTGGCGGTCAAGGCGCACCAGGTAGCCGCAGTGGCGCCCCAGCTTGCTGCCATGTGTCACGCCGGCACCAGCATTGTGACCCTGCAGAACGGAATCCCGTGGTGGTACTTCCACCGCTTCGGCGGCGAACTCGACGGGCGGCCGGTGGTCAGCGCCGACCCGGATGGGACGATCGCCATGCATATCGACCCGAATCGCCTGATCGGCGCGGTGGTCTATCCCGCCTCCGAGCTGATCGCTCCAGGTGTGATCCGCGTTGTCGAGGGCAACCGCTTCACTCTGGGAGAGCTCGACGGTTCTGCCAGCGCGCGCATCGAAGCGATCGCCGCGAGCCTGGTCAAAGGCGGGCTGAAGGCGCCGATCAGCAACGACATCCGCAGCGAGATCTGGCTCAAGCTATGGGGCAATCTGAGCTTCAACCCGATCAGCGCACTCACCCACGCCACGCTGGTCGAGATCTGCCAGTTTCCCCTCACCCGCAGCTTGGCGGCAGCGATGATGACCGAAGCCCAGGCGGTCGCGGAGAAGCTCGGCGTGACTTTCCGGGTGTCTCTGGAGAAACGAATTGCCGGAGCGGAGCGGGTGGGCGCGCACAAGACCTCAATGCTGCAGGATGTCGAGCAGGGCAAGGCAATCGAGATCGAGGCTCTGGTCGGATCCGTCGCCGAGCTTGGCCGGATGACGGGCACGCCCACGCCGACCATCGGCACGGTGTACGCATGTGCCAGCCTCCTTGCCCGGACGCTCGCGTCCCGGCAGGGCCGGCTGCAAGTTGAGCGCATGGATTGAAGCCCAGGGCGGCGAAAGGAATCATGACGTGCCGATAACCCGCGAAACGCTGGCCGGCCTGATCGCAACGGGGGAAGCAGGCTCTCCGGCAATCTGCGCGCCCGGCCGCACTCCGCTCACTTACGGCGCTTTGCGCGACCTGACGGCCGGGGTCCATGACACGCTGCGCCGACTGGGCCTCGCTCGCCGCGATCGCGTGGCGATCGTGCTGCCCAACGGGCCGGAGATGGCGGCCTGTTTCCTTGCAGTCGCATCGGCATGCGCAGCCGCACCGCTCAATCCAGCTTACCGCTCGGAGGAGTTCGATTTCTATCTCGCCGACCTGAAGGCCAGGCTGCTGATTGTCCTCGCCGGCCAGCCGTCCCCCTCGGTGGCGGTCGCGCAGCGGCTCGGCATCACCGTCGCGCAGCTGACGCCCGCAGTCGAGGCGGGCGCGGGCGCGTTCGGGCTCGAGGCCGAAGGCATGGCCCGGAACAGACGAACACCGATGGAAGATGCGAGCCCGGACGAGGTCGCACTGCTGCTGCACACCTCCGGCACGACATCGCGACCCAAGCTTGTTCCCCTGTCACAGCGCAATATCAGCGTTTCGGCCCGCAACGTCTGCAGCAGCCTGGCGTTGACTCCACAGGATCGGGGTCTGAACGTCATGCCGCTGTTTCACATCCACGGGTTGATCGCCGGGCTGCTGGCACCTCTTGCCGCCGGCGGCCGGATATTCTGCACCCCGGGCTTCGATGCGCTGCATTTTTTCCGCTGGATGGCGGAAGCGCGCCCCACCTGGTACACCGCGGTGCCCACCATGCACCAGGCGATCCTGGGTCGGGCGGAGCGTCACGCCGAAGTGATCCGCGACAACCCGATGCGCTTCGTCCGCTCCTCGTCTTCTGCGCTGCCGCCGCAGGTGATCAATTCGCTGGAGGCAATCTTCAACGCTCCGCTGATCGAGGCCTATGGCATGACCGAAGCGGCGCATCAGATGGCGAGCAACCCGCTGCCGCCGGAGCAACGCAAGCCGGGCACCGTCGGTGTCGCCGCCGGTCCCGAGGTACGGATCATGGACGCCACCGGCAATCTGCTGCCTCCGGGCAGCACGGGTGAGATCGTGATTCGCGGTCCCAACGTGACTGCCGGTTACGAGAACAACTCCAAAGCCAACACAGAGGCGTTCAGCAACGGCTGGTTTCGCACCGGCGACCAGGGTGTGATGGACGCGCAGGGCTACGTCTCGATCACGGGACGACTGAAGGAGATCATCAATCGCGGTGGGGAAAAGATCTCGCCCCGGGAGGTTGACGAGACCCTGATGGATCACCCGGCCGTGCTCCAGGTGGTGACCTTCGCCCTGCCTCACGACAAGCTGGGCGAAGACGTCGGCGCAGCAGTGGTTCTGCGCCAAGGCGTAACGGTCACCGACAAGGAATTGCGGGAGTTCGCTGCCATGCGCCTGGCGCCGTTCAAGGTGCCGCGCCGCATCTTCTTCCTCGAAGAGATTCCCAAAGGGCCCACCGGCAAGCTGCAACGCATCGGGCTAGCGCAGAAACTCGGCATCGCATAGACGGAAGCCCCAAACTTCCCGGGCAGTTCCGGCCGGCCAGGCCCATCTGCCTGTGCTTGGCCGGCGGCAGCGGCAGAGGGTTACCTGTCCCTGCCGATCCTGGAAAAGAAGGCGTAATTGTCGTAGGTGAACTCGGCGGCGCGGAACCACAGAAACTGCTCGTCGCGGAACTTCTTCCACTGCGGGTAGATTCGCTTCCAGTGGGCGCTTTTCGCTTTGAGCTCTTCGTAGAGTTCGTACGACGCCTTCTCGCATGCTTCCATCACGGACTTCGGGAACGGGCGCAAGAGCGTGCCGCTGGCGACCAGGCGGCGCAACGCCTGAGGATTTTCTGCGTCGTACTTGGCGGGGGTCCAGGCGCTCGCCTCGCCACAGGCGGCCCTGAGCGCCGACTGGTAGGCCTTGGGCAGCTCGTTCCACTTCTTGTCGTTGATGAGCACCATTCCCATGGTGCCTCCTTCCCACCACCCGGGGTAGTAATAGTACTTGGCGACCTTGTTGAAACCGAGCTTCTCGTCGTCATACGGTCCGACCCACTCGGCGGCGTCGATCGTGCCCTTCTCCAGCGCAGGATAGATATCCGGCCCGGCGATCATCTGAGGCACCGCTCCCAGCTTTGCGAGCACGAGACCGGCCATCCCGCCGATGCGAAACTTCAACCCCTTCAGGTCGGAGACCGCCTTGATCTCCTTGCGAAACCAGCCGCCCATCTGGCATCCCGTGCTGCTGCAGAGTAGGGCGATGCAACCGTATTCCTTGAACAAAGGTGCCATCGCCTCGGCGCCGCCGCCGAAGTGCCACCATGCATAGCTCTGGCGCGCGTTCGGTCCGAAAGGCACTGAGGTCGCAAGGGCGAACGCCGGGTCCTTTCCGAAGTAGTAGTAGGTCGCGGTATGGCCCATCTCCACCGTGCCTGCCTGCACGGCGTCGAGCACCTGCAGCGCCGGAACGATCTCCCCGGCAGCGAAGGTCCGGATCTGGAACTTGCCGTCGGTCATTTCCCCGACCCGCCGTGCGATGAGCTCAGCGCTACCGAAAAGCGTGTCCAGGCTCTTGGGCCAGCTCGCCGCCATTCGCCACTGGATGGCGGGTTGCGACTGGGCGATTGCCGGGGCGGCGATCGCGCCGGCGGTCACGCCTGCGGCTGCACTCTTGAGAAACGATCTGCGTTTCATGGGCTCCCCTCCTGGTTGAGTGGCTACGAGTCGGCTTCGGTGCACGTACCCGGCGAACCTCCCAGAAGACGCGCAGGGGGATTCTAGCCCGGCCAGGCAGGAAATCCCCTGTCGCCGTTCGCGCCTTCGCCTCGTTGATATATCCTCAAGGTCTGATCGGCGCCTTCCCGAGGACTTGAATAAATGGCCTTCAGTTGGGATCTTCCCTACCACTCGCAACGCAGCCCGCTGCTGGCCAGAAACATCGTCGCGACCGCGCAGCCGCTGGCGGCGCAGGCAGGGCTGCGCATGCTGCTCAAGGGCGGTAACGCGGTCGACGCGGCGGTGGCCACCGCAATCACCCTGACCGTAGTGGAACCGACGATGAACGGTATCGGCGGCGACGCTTTCGCGCTGGTCTGGGCCGAAGGCAGACTGCATGGGCTGAATGCCTCCGGCCGCGCTCCGACCGCCTGGTCCGCGGCGCGGTTCGCACAGCGGGAAAGCATGCCCACTGAAGGCTGGGACAGCGTAACCGTGCCAGGCGCGGTTTCCGGCTGGGCTGCGCTGTCCGAGCGCTTCGGTCGACTCCCGTTCGTGGACCTGTTCGAGCCGGCAATCGAGTACGCCGAACGTGGCTACCTCGTTTCTCCTGTGATCGCCTGGCAATGGTCGAATGCAATCGACCGGCTACGCAATCAACCGGGCTACCGCGAAGCCTTCATGCCGGGCGGTCTCGCGCCCGGACCGGGCGAGGTGTTCCGCTTCCCCTATCAGGGCAGGGCGTTACGCCAGATCGCGGAAACCCGAGGCGAAGCATTCTATCGCGGCGATCTGGCAGCAAAGATCGCCGCCGCCAGCGCAGCCCAGGGCGGCGCGATGACCAAGGACGATCTGGCCGCCCATCGGGCGGACTGGGTCGAGCCGATCGACGTAGAGTACAAAGGCCATCGCCTTCATGAGATCCCGCCCAACGGCCAGGGAATCGCGGCATTGATGGCACTGGGAATGCTGGGCGAGCTTGAGGTGGCGAGGCATCCGGTGGACTCGGTCGACAGCATTCATCTGCAGATCGAAGCGATGAAGCTTGCGTTCGCCGACGTCTATCGACATGTCTCCGATCCCGCCACCATGAAGGTGCGTTCGGGCGATCTGCTGAACCCCGATTACCTGAAACAGCGCGCGCACCTCGTCGATCCGGCTCGCGCCACCGACTTTGGTCCGGGCTCTCCCGCGAGTTCGGACACGGTTTATCTCGCCACCGCCGATGCCGACGGCATGATGGTGTCCTACATCCAGTCCAACTACATGGGCTTCGGCTCGGGTGTCGTTGTTCCGGGCACCGGAATCAGCCTGCAGAATCGCGGAGCCTGTTTCACTTTGCAGCCGGGCCACCCCAACCAGGTCGGTGCAGGCAAGCGTCCGTTCCACACCATCATTCCCGCTTTCCTGACCCGCGATGGCAAACCCCTGATGAGTTTCGGCGTCATGGGAGGAGACATGCAGCCGCAGGGTCACTTGCAGGTCACCGTGCGCATGCTCGACTACGGGCAGAATCCACAGGCTGCGGCGGATGCACCGCGCTGGAAAGTCAGCAAGAACGGAGAAGTGCTTCTCGAACCGAACATCCCGAGCGCGGTAGTGGAAGGGCTGCGCAACCGCGGACACCGTGTGCGGGTATCGATGAGGGGCGAGGTCGAAATCGGCAGCTACGGCAGCGCGCAGCTCATCTACCGTGTCGAAGGCGGCTACGTCGCCGGCTCCGAAGGACGCAGAGACGGGCAGGCGGTAGGATTCTGAAGGACGGCTGTCTGCGTGACGGATGTTGGTCGATGGCGAACCGGCATTCCGGCCCTGCCCGCTTCAGCTATCGCTTCAGGTTTTCGCAGCTGCCGCATTGTGACGCCGCCTCACCCTGGAGGGGTTTCCGAGTCCGTGTCCCGAGCCGTACTGCCGCGACATTTGAGGAGATTCCATGAACGAGTTGTCCTACGTCACGCCCGGCGCCACGAGCCCCTGGCATACCTATCTTTCGCAGGTCGATCGCGTGATGCCCTATCTGGGATCGTGGGCATACTTGGCCGAAACACTCAGAAAGCCGACTCGTTCGCTCATAGTGGACGTGCCTATCGAAATGGACGATGGCAGTTATCGGCACTTCGAGGGCTACCGCGTCCAGCACAACCTGTTTCGCGGACCCGGAAAGGGCGGCGTGCGTTACCACCCCGAAGTGACGCTCGAGGAAGTGATGGCGCTGGCCGCATGGATGTCGATCAAGACGGCTGCAGTCAATCTTCCCTTCGGCGGGGCGAAAGGCGGCATCCGGGTCGATCCGACACAGCTCTCCATCAAGGAACTCGAAAGGGTGACCCGTCGCTACACCAGCGAAATCGGGATCATCATCGGGCCGCAGCGCGACATTCCCGCGCCCGACGTCAACACCAACGCCCAGATCATGGCGTGGATAATGGACACCTACTCCATGAACGTCGGCGCGACCGCGACCGGCGTAGTCACCGGCAAGCCGATTCACCTCGGCGGCTCTCTGGGTCGGGTGAAGGCAACCGGTCGCGGGGTGTTTGTCACCGGTCGGGAGGCAGCACGGCGCATCGGACTCAATCTGAACGGCGCACGTGTTGCCGTGCAGGGCTTCGGCAACGTCGGCAGTGCGGCAGCGGAGTTGTTCGTTAGTGCCGGCTCCAGGCTGGTGGCGGTACAGGATCTGAGCGGCACCATCGCCAATGCCAAGGGCCTGGAAATGTCGACGCTGATGGAGACAGTGCACCGTGACGGCGCAGTCGGCCGTTTTGCCGGCGCCGAGCAGATCTCCAGCGAGGCTTTCTGGGATGTCGACTGCGACATCCTGGTCCTGGCGGCCCTGGAGAGCGAGGTGACCAGCCAGCGTGCGAACAGAATCAAGGCGAAGCTGGTGCTGGAAGGCGCGAACGGCCCGATCCTGCCCGAGGCGGACGATGTGTTGCAGGATCGCGGCATCCTCGTCGTACCCGACGTGATCTGCAACGCCGGTGGGGTGACCGTCAGCTACTTCGAGTGGGTGCAGGATTTCTCGAGCTTTTTCTGGAGCGAAGACGAGATCAACCTGCGCCTGGACAGAATCATCGTCGATGCGCTGAAGAAGATCTGGGAAACGGCCGACCGCCACCGCATCACGCTGCGCACCGCGACCTTCGCGGTGGCCTGCGAGCGCATCCTGATCGCGCGCGAAGAGCGCGGGCTGTATCCCTGAATCCGGCACACCGGCGGTTTGCTCGCAGCGCACGTGCATGCACAGGACCGCGACTCCAAGCGATCTCCCGCAGATCGTGGAGATCTACAATTCCACGATCCCGTCCAGGATGGTGACCGCCGATGTCGAGCCGGTCACGGTCGAAAGTCGAACGCGCTGGTTTCAGGAGCACATCCCGGAGCACAGGCCACTCTGGGTTGTCGACATTGCCGACCGGGTAGCTGCATGGCTGAGCTTCTCCTCGTTCTATGGGCGTCCCGCCTATGCCGGGACCGTGGAACTGAGCGTCTATGTACACGAGGCGCTCCGAAGGCGAGGTCTCGGCTTGTATCTGCTGCAACAGGCGATCGGGTACGCCCCCATCATCGGGGCCAGCGCGTTGCTGGGATTCGTGTTCGGTCACAACACGCCCAGTCTTGGGCTGTTCGCGCGAGCCGGGTTCTCCCGCTGGGGAGAACTGCCGAAGGTGGCGGTGCTGGATCGGGTCGAACGCGATCTTGTGATCCTGGGAAGGCATGTATGAGCGCACACACGATGCTGGAAGAAAACCCGGGGAATCGATCGTGAGCATGGACGGAATCAAGGCGCTGACCTTCGACACCGGCGGAACCATTCTCGACTGGCACACGGGGCTGCGCACTGCGCTGGCAGCAGCCGGCGCCAGGCACGGCGTCAACAAGGACTGGCCGGCGCTCGCCAACCAGTTCCGCCGGCGCTCGCTCAAGCGGATGCTGAACCACGGCGAGAATGCTCCTGCGACCATGAACTTCGACGACGTGCATCGCGAAACCCTGGAGCAGCTCGTTGCGGAGGCCGGTCTGGAAATGTTCACAGAGGAGGAGCGCCGCGGCATCTGGTGGGACGCGATTCACAGCCTGGAATGCTGGCCCGACTTCCCCGGAACACTGCCAAAGCTGCGGGAGAAATTCTATTGCGTGTCCTTCACGATCCTGAGTTTCCGGATCATCATGGACACGGCCAAACGCAACGGCCTGAGCTGGGACGCAGTGGTCTCCTGCGAAGCCATCGGCAAGTACAAGCTGCTGCCCGAAGCCTACCTGACGTGCGCCAGGTATCTGCAGCTCGCCCCCGGTCAGTGCTGCATGGTCGCGTGCCACAACTTCGATCTCAACGCCGCCAAAGCGTGCGGCTTCAAGACCGCGTTCATCCGACGGCCGGACGAATGGGGTGAGGAAGGGCCGCCGGACCCGGAGCCTGATCCGCGGCACGATATCGTCGCGGACAGTTTCCCGGAATTGGCGAGACGCCTGGGGGTAATATAGACGACATTTCTCAACGGACTGCCAGACCGGGCGCAACGCGGCGGCAAGATGCCACCGCCCGGGTCATTTGAGATGAATCCTCCGGTTCGCTCCTGTTTTCTTGCGGCCTGCCTGCTCCTCCTCGCAGCCTGCGCCACCAGTTCGCATGTCATCACCGGCACTCCGCGTCCGCCGATCGATCCGTCGCAGGTAACGGTGTATTCCTCCCCCCCGAGCAAGTACGAGGAGATCGCGGTGATCAACGCCACGAGTCGTTCTTCGCTGTCTTTCGGCGCCCAGAAGAAAATGGACACGGTCATAGAAAGGCTCAAGAACGAGGCCGCCCTGCTGGGAGCGAACGGCGTTCTTCTGCAGGCAACCGGCTCGGAAAGCAGCGGCGGCGTCGGAGCAGGAGTCGGCACCGGGGGCGGCGGCGGCTTCGTCAGCACCGGGATCTTCATGTCGAGCGACAACAAGACCGGTCGAGGACTCGCGATCCACGTCCCGCCTGAGTCGCCGCAGTAGGCACCCGGGTCGAGTCGAGCCCGGGTTTTTGGTTTATCGTCCGGCTACTTGAACCAATCGGAGGTACTTCCATGAAGACCTTGTTGCGCCGCTTCGGCGCAACGCTGCTTGCCCTCGGCATCACCGGCTCGGCCCAGGCCCTGGACCCGGGTGAGCGCGTCGACAATTTCAGGCTGCTGGACCACACCGGCGCCTCGCACGAACTGTATTACCTCTCGGACGCCAAGGCGATCGTGCTCCTGGTGCAGGGCAACGGCTGCGGCATCGTGCGCCAGGCCCTGCCGGCGCTGAAAGAGGTGCGCGAGCGCTACCACGGCCGGGGCGTGCAGTTCCTCCTGCTGAACTCCAACCTGCAGGACGACCGCGATTCAATCGCCAGGGAAGCGGCGGAGTTCGGCATCGACTTCCCGATCCTGGTGGACGAAACCCAGATCGTCGGCGAGTCGATGGGCTTGATCCGGACCGCCGAGGTCCTGGTCGTCGATCCGGCGAACTGGAGACTGGTCTACCGCGGCCCTGTGGACGACAGGCTGGCCTACGGTGCGCGCAAGCCGGCGGCGCAGAAGCAATACCTGGCCGATGCGCTCGATTCGCTGTTCGCCGGACTGCCGGTTGGCGCGGCCAGGGTCGAAGCGATGGGTTGCCTGGTGAATTTCCCCGAGCGCGAGCGCCGCGAGGCGCATTCCCGGATCTCGTACGCCGAGCGCATCGCGCCACTGCTGATAGACAAGTGCGTCGCTTGTCATCGCCAAGGTGGCATCGGCCCCTGGGCGATGACGAGCTACGAGATGGTCCGGGGTTTCGCGCCGATGATCCGCGAGGTCGTCCGCACCGGGAGAATGCCGCCCTGGCACGCCGATCCCCACTACGGCAGTTTCGTGGGCGATCGGTCGCTCACCAACGAGGAAACCCGGGCCCTGGTGCACTGGATCGAGGCCGGCGCGCCGCGCGGCGGCGGATCGGACCCGCTGGCTGTAGTCGACAAGTCCTGGTCCGAATGGACTCTGGGCAAGCCCGACCTGGTCGTTGAAGTGCCTGCCTACGAGGTGCCGGCGACGGGTGTTGTCGCCTACCAGTATCCGTACGCGGACAATCCCCTCGGCCGCGACGTGTGGATTCGCGCCATCGAGATCCTGCCCGGAAACCGTTCGGTGGTGCATCACGTGCTGGCCGGAATCGACGATCCGGAGAACGGCGAGCGGCGCCAGATCCGCGGACAGATCGGCGAGCTGGGCGGGTATGCCCCGGGCAAGAACGCGGCGTTGTATCCGCCGGACACCGGGATCCTGCTGCGCAAGCAGGCGAGATTCCGCTTCCAGATGCACTACACGCCTAACGGCAAGGCCATCACCGACGTTACGCGGGTAGGCTACTACTTCCACGACAAGCCGCCGAAGCATGCTCTCGAGATGAGCATGATCATGGACTCCTCGCTCGAGATCCCGGCGAACGCCAAGGCGCACTCGCAGTCGCTCGAAGAGGTATTCGAGCGCGACGTCATGCTCTACAGCCTGCTGCCGCACGCGCACCTGCGCGGCAAGTCGGCGAAATTCACCGCCCATTATCCCGACGGCCGGCAAGAGATTCTGCTGTCGGTGCCGAAGTACGATTTCAACTGGCAGCCGCTGTACGTTCTGAACCCCTCGAAATTCATTCCCGCGGGCACCCGGGTGGTGCTCGACATCACCTGGGATAATTCCGCGCAGAATCCCGCCAACCCCGATCCGAACCAGATCGTGCGGTGGGGAGACCAGACATGGGAGGAAATGAACGTCGGCTGGTTCCGCTTCCGCGAGGCAGACGACCGGGACCGCGCCGCCGCGACTGCAAAGCGCGTATCCGATCGATCGCCCACGGAACAACGACATCACTCCAACTGACCATGGACCTGCAACTGCAGAACAAGACCGCGCTGGTTTCCGGCTCGACGAAGGGAATCGGCCTCGCTACCGCAACCCTGTTGGCGGCTGAAGGCGCCAAGGTAATCGTCAACGGCCGCACTGAAGCAGCCGTGGGCGAGGCCGTGGCGGAGATCAGACGCGCGGCGCCGAAAGCCAGGCTGGAAAGCTTCGCGGGGGATCTATCCGCTGCGGAGCCGACTGCCGAACTGGTGCGCCGCTTTCCGGCGGTGGACATCCTGGTGAACAACCTCGGGATATTCGAGCGCAAGCCGTTCGAGCAGATTGCCGACCAGGACTGGCAGCGCTTCTTCGATATCAACGTGATGAGCGGCGTGAGGCTCTCGCGCGCCTATCTGCCCGGCATGAAGGAGCGCAACTGGGGCCGGATCGTATTCATCAGCAGCGAGAGCGGGATCCAGATTCCGCCGGACATGGTTCACTACGGAATGACCAAGAGCGCGCAGCTCGCCATTTCCCGCGGCCTTGCCGAGAACTGCGCCGGCAGCAACGTCACCGTGAATGCCGTGCTCCCCGGGCCGACCCTGACCCATGGCAACAAGGCCGCAATCGCCAGACGGGCGCCGGGCAAACCGTTCGCCGAGGTGGAAAAGGAATTCTTCCAGGTCTATCGCCCCACCTCGCTGCTCAAGCGCTACGCCGCTCCCGAGGAAGTGGCCACGCTGGTTGCCTACGTCTGCAGTCCGCTATCCTCCGCCACCAATGGCGCGGCGCTGAGGGTGGACGGCGGGGTGGTCAAGGCGTGCTTCTGAGCAGTCGCGAGCAGGAGGGGAAATGTCGGAAATCAGGCTGAGCGGGCAGGACACGGCGTTCCTGAAAAGGCGCGCCGCGCTGGTTCGCGCCTGGCCACTCGCGGGAGGGATCGCGCTGGCTGCGCTGATCGTCCTGGCTGGCTGGATGTTCTGGCGCAGTCCGCTGCTGGTGAATCCCTACTCGATGATGGAGCGCATACGGGAGGGCTCGTTCGAACCTGGCACCCTGCAGCTGCTTGCGGGCCTGCTGCCGATAGCGGTGCTCTCCACCCTTGCGCTGGCCGGCGCACTGATCGCTTTCGCATTCGCCGCCTTCTCGAACGAAAAGAAGCATCTGCGGATCATCGCCGGGTTGCTTGGAACGGACGCTGCAAACAAGCACCAGAGGTGACCGCAGGCCGATGCCGCCAGCAGCGACCGGCCACGCAGAACAGCGCTCTGACTACGGCGACGACTCCAGGACCGGACGCGACGACGTATTCGGCATGGAGTGCTCTCCCGGCGGACCGGAGCCGTCCCTGAACTGCACAGGAGACATGCCGGCCAGGCGCCTGAACACTTTGCTCATGTGGCTCTGGTCGTAGAAACCGCACTCGATCGCGATCTCTGTCAGGGTCTTGTCGCACTCGTGCAGCAGTTGCCTGGCCTTTTCGACCCGCGCCTTCATCAGATAGCGATGCGGCGTCAGCCCCGTTGTCTTCTTGAACATCCGTGAGAAGTGAAAGACGCTCAGTCCGGCTGCGGCCGCGACGTGGTCGAGACGGATGTTCTCCGAGAGGCGCAGGCGAATGTAGTCTGCGGCGCGCTGCAGCCTGCGCCCGGACAGGCGGCCGGTTCGGGCAGTCCGGCTCTCCGGGCGCGCGGTCGAGGTCAGGAAGAAATCTATCCCGCCCATCGCCGATCTCGGGGCCGTCAGTCCGTCGACACGGCGATCGCGTCCACCTTGTCCGGGTAGAACGCCAGCCGGTCCTTGATTTCGACGACTTCGTCGTACGGCTGCTCATAGCTCCAGACAGCGTTCGCCGGCCCGTTCAGCAATGAGAAGTAGGACGCATGGCCCTTGAAAGGGCAGTAGGTCTGATGGCTCGATCGAACCAACCGGTCCATCTTCACGTCTTCGCGCGGCAGGTAGTACACCACCGGGTAACCGCTTTCCGTCAGCTCGGTCGCCTTCCGGGTGTCGCCGATGACTTCGTGCTGGAACGTTACCCGCACGCGCACCCCTGCGGGCCTGGTCGTTACGCGGTGCTGCGGCCTCTGCTTGTACCCGGGCCCGCTGTTGGCGCTCACGATTTCGCCTTCCACAGCCCCATCATCCGCCCCTCGGGATCGGTGAAGAGCGAGAACGCGCCCATCCCGGGCACCTCCTGTTCCTCGATATGGATCTTGCCGCCCGCCGCGACGACCTTCCTGCGATAAACGACAAGATCGTCGACAGCGATGTAGAACAGCATGTTTCCCGGCCACGGGCCCTCGCGATCCGGCTTCAGGATGCCGCCGTTGATACCGCCTTCGCCGCCGGTATCGACCATGCGATAGTTCATTTCCGGGACCTGCTGGATTTTCCAGTTGAATATCTTCTCGTAGAAAGCCGAAACCTTCTCCGGATCCTTCGACATCAGTTCCCAGTGGACGACTGGATTACCCATGGCAGTGCTCCTTCAGGCCGGTGATTTCGCGCTTGTCGCGGTGCCGTACCCATGCCTTCCCCGACAACTGCCTGCGCGCAGCAAGCCACTGTTCTCGCGAAACGATCGTGTTCTCCTTCATGATGCTCCTCCTTCGCATTCGAGCCAGCCGTGCGGCCGCCGTTGCGATGCATGTCCCCTACACGTCGACCAGGACCCTGAAGCCGCCGTAGACCATGCGCTTGAGGTCGAAAGGCATCGCTTTCGGGTCCATCATGTCCGCCAGGCGCGGGTCCGTCATGACTTTGGCGTTGACGCGATCGCGATGCGACCTCGACTTGAACACGATCCAGGAGAACAGGACGGTCTCTCCGCGCTTGAGCCTGACTGTGCGCGCGAACGAGACCATTCCCTTCGCCTTGAGATCGTCCCCGACGCACTCCTTGTAATCGAGGGCGCCATGCTCGCGCCAGATCTTTCCAGCCTTCCGGGCGATGCGGGCGTAGGACTGCAGGTTCTTCCGGGGTACGGCGAGGACAAACCCATCGACGTAGGGCATTGAAGCGCTCCTTGTGATTCATGGTCATGCGAATCATGACCCATGCCGTCCAATAGTCGTTCCCGGCGGTTCGAATTCGACAATACGGCTCAACCGGCGGCCGAGGCCCTGAGAGTCAGCCGCCGCTCAGCGCCTGAACAATTATCAACTCATCGGTCTCGCGCATGGGCTGCGACAGGAGGCGCACCTGTTCGCCGTTGACGAACATCCGGATGTGTGGCCGGATCCTGTCCTGCTCATCGATCATGCGGAAACGGATTCCCGGGTACATGCGCTCCAGGTCGACGAGGACCGCGGAAAGGGTCGCACCGCGGGCCTGGGTCTCGGCGCGGTCGGTGTACGAGCGCAGCGCGCTCGGAATGAGCACCCTCATCGGAGCACCTCGCGTCTACGCGGGTTGTGCTGCTTCCACCGAATAGATCTCCGGAAGGTGTCGCGCGATGCAGCTCCACCGGTTGCCTTCGTCGCGGCTCATCCACAGCTCTCCGCTGGTGGTACCGAAATACAGGCCCACCGGGTCGAACGCATCCGCCGTCATCCCTTGTCGCTTCACGGTCCACCATCCCTGCTTCTCTGGAAGTCCGGAGTCGAGGCGTTGCCAGGTATTTCCCGCGTTGCGGGTCGCGTAGACCGCCGGTTTGCCGTCGGGGCTGGTGCGCGGCCACACCGTGTCGCCATCCATCGGAAACACCCACGCGGTGTTGGAATCGCGCGGGTGCACCACCATCGGAAAGCCGATGTCGCCGACCCGTTTCGGCATGCTCCTGCCGATGCGCACCCATTCGTCCGATGGCCGGTCGATGCGATAGATGCCACAGTGATTCTGCTGGTACAGACGATCCGGGTTATCCGGGCAGATCCGGACGCAATGCGGGTCGTGCGAGGCGGGGTCTGACCGGTCGAAGCCCTCGACCACTTCCAGTCCCTCGAGGATCGGCCTCCAGCTATGACCGCTGTCCAGCGACTCATGCACGCCTCCGCCCGACATGGCGAAGTACAGATGCGCGGGGTCACGCGGATCGACGATGATCGAATGCAGTTTCGGCCCGTCAGGCGTGCCATCCTGCACGGTGCCCATCCACTGCCGGTACCGCGGATCGTCATTGATGCTGGACAACGGCGCCCAGGTGGCGCCGCCATCCTCGGAGCGGAACAGCCCCTGGGGCGAGGTTCCCGCAAACCAGACCCCGGGCTGACTTGCGTGACCCGGCGTCAGCCAGAAAGTGTGGTCGACTGCGCGTCCCTGTTCGCCCTCCGGAGCCTTGGAGAACGCCGGCGGCCGGGCGGCTTCCTTCCAGGTGCGTCCGAAATCGTTGGAACGAAAGACGGTCGGGCCGAGGTGGCCGGTCTTTGCGGCGGCCAGCAGCGTCCGCCGATCCCGCGGATCGAGCACCAGGTGGTTGATGATGTGACCGAGAAAATGCGGGCCGTCGGCCCGCCACGTTTTCCGCGCGGCATCACCGTGGTACAGCCACGCGCCTTTGCGCGTGGCGACCAGCAGCAGCACGCGGCGCGGCCGCGGCGGCGCGACCAGCCGCAGCATCGGCCGTTGCCGCCGCGAGCGTCCGGGGCTGCCCGCCCGCCGTTGCGGTCGAGTTGCAGGTCTGCCTGCGCCGGCTGCCATCATCCGCCCCGTTGCAACCCGTCCGTGCGCGGCTGGGCCCGGGCCTGCACCGCCTCCCGGATCGGGCGGACCGGGCGCACCTCGATGCTGCCCACTCGCGCCGGAGGAATCTTCGAGGCCAGCTGGATGGCTTCGTTCAGGTGCTTCGCCTCGATCAGATAGAAGCCGGCAAGCTGCTCCTTGGTCTCGGCGAACGGCCCGTCGGTAACCGACACTCTGCCGTTCCTGATCCGCACCGTGGTGGCGGTCTGAACCGACTCGAGCGCTTCCGAGGCGACACAGTGGCCACTGTTCCTGATCTCCACGTCGTAAGCCACGCATTCCTCGTCTGGCAATTCGTCCAGTCTCTTCTCATCGAGGTAAACCAGGCACAGGTACTTCATCGTTTGCTCCAAGTAGATTGAAGATGTCTCGATTTCATTGCGCCGCGGAGAATCCGAGCGCACGCAGAGTGCGCGAGTCCTCGGCGACAGGCCGCACCTCGACGCAGCCGATCCTGGCACCGGGAATCCTGGAAGCCACCTGGATCGCCTCGTTGAGGTCTCGGGCCTCGATGAGATAGTAGCCGCCCAGCTGCTCCTTGGTTTCGGCGTAAGGCCCGTCCGTGGCCGACACCTTGCCGTGCCTCACCCTGAGCGTGATCGCGGTAGCGGGAGGCTCCAGCCGGTTGACGCCGACAAAGTGGCCGCTGCGCCGGATCGCCTGGGTAAATTCCGCGTACTCCTGGAAGTGTTTCTCGGCATCGGCTTCCGGCATCTGCTCCATCACCTTCTCGGCGCAGATCAGGCACAGGTACTTCACCTTGCGCTCCTGTTTCAAGACGGCTTCTCGGCGGCGGCCTTCAGGTTGGCCAGGCCGGCCTCGAAGTCCCTGCCCACCATCTTGTCCATGTCGATGAACACATGAATGATCTTGGCGAAGTAGGGCGTGTCGCCCTGCATCGACCAGGTTACCTTCGTGGCGCCGTCTGCGGGCGCCAGGGTGAACTCGACGGTGTTGTGGGCCTCGAACGGCTTCACGAAATCGAGCCTGATCGCGACCCTGGAAGCCGGAACGGACTCTGCGATCTCCATCCGTCCCTGGCCGACATCCTTGTTGCCTTGCCACGCGTACATCGCGCCCTTGCCGCTGGTCGCGGCGCTGAAGGTTCGCTTCATCTGCGGGTCCTTCTTCTCCCAGGGAGACCAGGCGCCCCACCGGTTGAAATCGTTAATCAGCGCGAAAATCCGCTCCGGCGGTGCCTTTATGCTGGCCGCTCGCTCGACGCGGAACGTGTCCGGTCTGGTCGCAGCAAGGATGAGAATGCCGGCCACTGCGACTACAACGACAATTACCACGATTCTGAGCATGGCTCCTCTCCTTGGACGGTTTCCGGCGATCTATCGCTGCTCATATGCCTGTCTCAATCGGTTGATGTCAAGCTTGACCATCTGCAGCATCGCCTTCATGACCCGGTCGGACTTTGCGGTGTCCTTGTCCAGCAACATCGAGATCAGAACGCTTGGAACGATCTGCCACGACACACCATACCTGTCCTTGAGCCAGCCGCACTGTTGCGCTTTTTCGTCGCCGCCTTCGGAAAGCTTCTTCCAGAAGTAATCCACATCTTCCTGCGTCTCGCAATACACTTGGAACGAGATTGCCTCGTTGAACCTGAACGCCGGTCCGCCGTTCAGCGCGCTGAACGGCCGACCATCGATCTCGAACTCAACTGCCATCACCGTTCCTTCGGGCCTTCCGTGGATCTCGTAGCCTTCTTTTCCGTAGCGGCTGATTCGCCCGATCCGGGAATTCCGGAAGACCGATGTGTAGAACCTGGCGGCCTCCTCGGCTTGATTGTCGAACCACAGACAGGGGCTGATCTTTCGCATGGCACCCGTTTCCCTACTTCTTTGCCCCGATTCCGATCTCGCGAAAGCGTTCGACCGCGTCAGACTTCATGCCGAGCGAGGGCTCGAAGTCCTCCAGCTCAAACAACTGCCGGACCTCGATCTGGCCATCCTTGCCGCCAATGGCGGGATTGGGAAAGCGTTTCGTCCATTCGAGCGCCTCTTCGCGAGACTTGGCCTGGATGAGCGTATAGCCGGCGATCAACTCCTTGGTCTCGGCGAAAGGCCCATCTACCACGGTGCGCTTTCCTCCAGAGAAGTTGATGCGCCAGCCCTTCGAACTGGGCTGAAGTCCGGACCCATCGAGCAGCATCCCGGCTTTGTGCAGCTCCTCGTGGTATGTCGCCATGTCGGAGATAAGCTTCTCGTCCGGCATTGCCCCGACCTCGGAGTCCTTGGTCGCTTTGACGATGATCATGAATCGCATCTCTATAGCTCCTTGTATCTGCGATGGGTCGCCTGTTCTCGGCTGCTCTTGGCCGCTTTTGGCTGTCTTCTGCCGGTTAGTCGTTCGGCGGCACGTCAAATCGACAACGAAACGATCATTCTCCCGACTCGGCCAACCTGCGCTGGAGGAAACGCCGCTCCGGCTCGGTGTGGGTCAGGCCGAGCGCGCGCTGGTACGAACTCCGGGCATCGGAGTTCCGGCCCAACCGCCTGCACAGGTCCGCCCGGGCCGCGTGAGCGAGCCGATAGTCGTGCAGATCGCCCCGCGCCAGGATGGCGTCGACAACCGCGAGACCGGCCTCGGGCCCGTCCCGCATCGCCAGCGCTACGGCCCGGTTCAGCTCGATTACCGGTGAAGGTTCAATCCGCAGGAGCAGGTCGTACAGGCCGACGATCTGCGCCCAGTCGGTTGCCGTCGCATCGGGGGCTTCGGCATGCACCGCCGCGATCGCCGCCTGAAGCGTGTAGGGGCCGAAACGCCGCGACGACAATGCCTGCTCCACCAGACTCACACCCTCTGAAATCTGCTCCCGGTTCCATCGGGAGCGGTCCTGGTCCTCGAGCAGCACCAGGTCCCCGCTGGCCGATGTGCGCGCCTCGCGCCGTGATTCGTGCAGCAGCATCAGCCCGAGCAGACCCAGTGCCTCGGGCTCGGGCAGCAACCCGACCAACAGCCGGCCCAGGCGAACAGCCTCTCCCGACAGGTCGGGACGGGTCAGCGAATCCCCGGAAGAAGCGGCATAGCCCTCGTTGAACACGAGATAGATCACTCGAAGCACGGCGTCGAGCCGCCCGGGCAATTCGGCGTGTGTCGGCACTTGATAGGGAATTCGCGCGTCGCGGATCTTGCTCTTGGCGCGTACGATGCGCTGCGCCAGGGTCGGCGCGGGCGTGAGAAACGCGCTTGCAATCTGTTCGGTGGTCAGCCCGCAGACCTCTCGCAGAGTAAGCGCAATCTGCGCGTCCGACGAAAGCGCAGGATGGCAGCAGGTGAAGATCAGTCGAAGCCGGTCGTCCTCGACCGCTTCGCCGTCCCACGTCGAATCCTCCGCGGCCAGAGCGTCGACTTGATCGGCCACGTCTTCGAGCGAATCGAATCGGGCGCGGCGGCGAATGGCGTCGATCGCCTTGAAGCGTCCGGTCGATACCAGCCAGGCCCTGGGATTGGCGGGAACGCCGTCTCGCGGCCACTGCTCGAGCGCTGCACGGAAGGCCTCGTGCAGCGCCTCCTCGGCCAGATCGAAATTTCCCAGCAGGCGGATCAGCGTGGCGAGAACGCGGCGCGACTCGGCTCGGTAGACCGTGTCCACCAACTCGCTCGCGCGCCCGGCGTCACCGCTCATCATCGCTCCCTTTGTGCTACGACTGCTCGAACATCTCGATTGGCCGCACCTCGATACCCCATCCAAGCCGCTCGCCCAGATGCGCTGCCGGGTGCTTCGAGGCAACCCGGATGGCCTCGTTCAGGTCTCGCGCCTCGATGATGAAGAAGCCTCCGACCTGCTCCTTGGTTTCGGCAAACGGGCCGTCGGTCACTGAAGGGCTGCTGCTTCTCGGGCGAATGCTGGTGGAAGAGCGTGCCGGCCCCAGAGATGCCTGGACGACAAGCTGGCCGCTGTTGCGAAGTTCCGCGTCGTGGGGCGGACACTGGCTCACGATCTCGTTCAGCTCCGACTCGGGCAGGGCCTCGAATCTTTTCTCGTCGTAGTAGGCAAGGCAAAGGTATTTCATTGATTTCTCCCGGCATCGGATGGTTCTGCAGATTGCCGGAACTAGTCGTTCGGAGAAGCCCGGAATCGACACCTCCGCGTGTCGGTATCAGGCAGCAGCCCGGGTAAGGCAGTCGAGCCGATAGTACCGTCGGTGCCGGGCAGGTCCAAGCCCGAGCACCCGGTCCAGTCGGAGGATAATCGCACTAGCGTCGGGGAAATTTGAAAGCAAGAGCCGGAGTGCGGGATCCCGAGACAACCTCTACCGTGCGGCCATCGTCGAACTGCAATGAGGCGCCAGACATGAACTCGTTTGTAAACAATCAGGAAGTTGCGGCTGCAACCATGAGAGACCCCCGTTGGGCGCAGACGCTCGCACGCGACCCGTCGGCCGATGGCGAGTTCTACTACTCTGTCAGGACCACCGGTGTGTACTGCCGCCCTTCCTGCGGCGCGCGCCCGCCGAGGCCGGAGAACGTGCAGTTTCACTCGTCCCGCGCGGACGCCGAACGGGCGGGATTCCGTCCCTGCAAGCGCTGCAAGCCGGACCAGCCGGCACTGGCCGAACGGCATGCCGTCAAGATCGCCGACATTTGCCGGCTCATCGAGAAGGCCGAAACCGTCCCGGCGCTTTCGGCTCTGGCGAGCCGTGCGGGATTGAGCACATATCACTTTCACCGCATCTTCAAGGCAGTCACGGGACTGACTCCCAGGGCCTATGCGGCAGCCCATCGCGCCCGGAGGGTTCGAGGCGAACTGAGCAAAAGCAGCACGGTCACCGCCGCGATCTTCGACGCCGGGTACAACTCCAACGGACGCTTTTACGCGGATTCGGGCCGGATACTGGGTATGACGCCCTCGAAATACCGCAAGGGCGGCGCGAACGCCGACATCCAGTTCGCCATCGGTGAATGTTCGTTGGGATCGATTCTGGTGGCCGCCAGCGAACGAGGGGCCTGCGGGATTTTCCTGGGCAACGATCCCGAGGCATTGGTGCGGGATCTGCAGGACCGTTTCCCGCGCGCCAACCTGCTCGGAGGGAACCGGCGGTTCGAGCAGTTTGTCGCCAAAGTCGTCGGTTTCGTCGAAGCACCCGGGCTGGGCCTGGATCTGCCGCTGGACATACGCGGGACAGCTTTCCAGCAACGAGTGTGGCAAGCATTGCGAGGGATTCCGGCAGGCACAACGGCGACCTACTCGGAAGTAGCGAAACGGATCGGCTCGCCGAAGGCGGTGCGAGCCGTGGCGCGGGCCTGCGCAGCGAACGCGCTGGCCGTGGCGATTCCGTGTCATCGCGTGGTGAGGACCGACGGCGGGCTGTCAGGGTACCGCTGGGGTGTTGAGCGCAAGGAGGCCTTGCTGCGCAGAGAGGCGCATTCATGAGCGCGCAGATTCACTCCGTGTTCGCCGAGAAGCGCGCCCGAAGCATTGAGGAACGGGTCGGGGCGCTCGGCTGGCAGGGCGTTTCTTGCAGCCTGGATGCCCGTGGCAACGCGTTGCTCGAGGGCTTGCTCGCGCCGGACGAATGCGACACGCTGGCAGAACTCTATCCCGAAGAGCGGCGTTTCCGCAGCACGGTGGTGATGGCACGCCATGGTTTCGGCCGCGGCGAGTACAAATATCTCGCCCATCCGCTCCCCCGCCTGGTCGCGGATTTGCGCTCAGCGATCTACCCGCGGCTGGCTCCAATAGCCAACCGCTGGAATGCTGCGATGGGAGTCGGCGTGCGCTATCCGCTGACACATGCGCGCTTTCTCGCTCGCTGCCATGACGCCGGGCAGGTCAAGCCCACACCGCTGTTGTTGAAGTACGGCCCGGACGATTACAACTGTCTGCACCAGGATCTCTACGGAGAACATGTCTTTCCGCTGCAGGTGGCGGTCCTGCTCTCGCGGCCGGGGGCCGACTTCGCCGGCGGCGAGTTCGTGCTGACCGAGCAGCGACCGCGCATGCAATCCCGGCCGGAGGTCGTGCCGCTGCGCCAGGGCGACGCGGTGGTCTTCGCCGTCCACCATCGGCCGGTGCGCGGCAGCCGCGGCGTGTACCGCGTCAACCTCAGGCATGGCGTGAGCCGCGTCCTTTCAGGCCGTCGTCACACCCTTGGGATCATCTTCCACGATGCCGAGTAACACCGCGGAGTAATCGGCGTTCTCAGCGATTCAAGCAGAGCCGAAGATGCAGCCCGTGCCGGCGTTGCGCGCTACCTGCATTCGCCGATTCTTCTTCCAAGCTGTATCTCGGACATCGTCATGTTCTTGCCGCCCATGTTCATCGCGATGCTGCCGCGAAACGCGGTATCGGCGATCCTGAACGCGGCCCGTGCACTGCCCCGGTTCGGGCCGGGGCAGACGATCCGATAGGTAACCAGATCGGCGGCCGCCTCGTAGTCAAGCAGGTCGCAGCGCTTGAGCGGGTTGTCGCTCAGCACAAAGAAGGCCTGCCCCGATTCCAGATCTGCCGATCCAAGGCATCGCATCAGGACAAAAGGGGCGGCGGCATCCTGCACGTTGGGCAGCGCGATGCGGACCTCCACTTGATACAAGCCGGGAACCAGCGGCGGAGCAGCCGCGGCAGTACCGCCGGCCGCCCACGCAACGACACATGCAATGATGTGCCCAGCGCATGTCATGCCTTTACGACGATCTTCTGGTAGGTCGCTTCGATGTTCAGCCCGATGCGGTCACGGTACTGTCCCAGCGGATACTTCGACATGCCTTTCTCGTACCGTGATGAAAGCTGGTCGGGCAGCGTGCGCTTCATGTCCTCGAGGCTGGCTCCGTCCGCGGCGGCTTTCTTTACCGCCTCGACCACATCCGCCAGGTAGCCGCGAAAGAAACTCAGCCCGTCCCTGGGCAGCACCTCGCCATGGCCGGGAATGATCCGGGTGAAATCGAGCTCGTTGACTGCACCCAGCGTTTCCACCCACTCTTCCGGGAAACCGTCGTTCATGTACGGCATCCAGTCGATCAGGGCATCCCCGGTCACGATCACCTTTTCCTTCGGCAAGTGGATGAAAACATCGCCGTCGGTATGCCCGCGTCCCAGCAACAGGAGTTGGATCTCGCGGCCGCCTTCGTTCAGCGAGACCGAATTGGCTACCGTGCGGTTCGGCAGGGCCGGTTTGATCTGCTTCAGCTCGCCGAGATACGTCTCGGCTTGCCTGAGATTGCCTTCCAGCCGGGCCTTCTGAGCTGCGCTGGCCGCACGCAGGATTTCTCCTTTCAGTTTCTCGATCTCGAGCGGAACGCTCTGGAGCTGCTTCTCGATGTAGGGGATCCCTCCTCCTCCAGCGGCTGGATCGGTCATGTTTTCCGCCGTGCGCTTTGAAGCGATGATCTCCAGCCCGGGGAAGGCCTCGGCGTATATCTGATTGCCCTGCCAGTGATCCCAATGGAAATGCGTGTTGATGATCTTCCTGATCGGCTGCCTGGTGATCGCCTGGATCTCCCGGTACAGCGCGGCCGCGGCCGAAGGTTTCGAGTGGGAGTCCACCACGACCACGCCATCGTTCGTGAGGATCACCGCGGCATTGGAGTTCACCTTGTAGCGCGGGGCGGCGACCGCGGCGTACACCCCGTCGGCTACGGGCTTGAGCTCGAACAGATCCTTGTCCGCGGTATCCGCGTCCCCGGCCATCGCGCAACAGGCGCCGAAGTGCTCGATGGTCTCGATCGCCGCCACCGCAACGCCTGCGCGGGCCAGAAACTCCCGCCGTGTCCACGAGGTGCTCATGGCCTCCTCCCTTCGGGCTTTGCGCGCCGCAGCGGGGGGCCCGCTGCTCTGTCGTCTCCCGCCAAGCGCGCTTTCAGGCGACCGGGCGCCGGGTTTCCTTGGTGGTGATGCGGTACAGCGTGCGCGGATCCGCCGGGTCGGTCAGCGTAGCCGAGTGCAGCACCGAGGCATTGTCCCAGACCACCACATCACCGACCCCGTACTTCACCCGGAACTGGTACTCGGGTTGTGTCGAGTGCGCTGCCAGTTCACGCAGCAAGGCGAGGCCTTCCGCTTCCGGCATTCCCTCGATCGCATACGAGGTCCCCGACACGGCATACAGCGCCTTGCGCCCAGTGTAGGGATGGCGGCGCACCAGCGGATGCCGGATCAGCTTCGCCCCGCGGCGCTCTTTCTGTTCCTCGGTAGGAGAGTACGCCGACGTGCGCGAGTCCGGATCGAGATCGTCGCGGTTGCCGTAGATGTTCAGGGTCACCATTCCGTCGATGCGCTTCTTCGTTGCTTCCGGCAAGTCCTCGAACGCCTGCTCCTGGTCGGCGAACAACGTATCGCCGCCGGCCTTCGGCACCTGGATCGAGTACAACAGTGTCGCTCTCGCGGGTATGTCCAGGTACGAGTAGTCGCTGTGCCAGTATGTGCCGCCATCGGCCAGTCCGACCGGTCTGCCGTCTTTCTTGACGTTCGACAGGATCAGGATGTCGGGATGCTCGGGGTGCTGGAACTGGTCGAGCACGTGCGGCTCGGGTGGGCCGAAGCGGCGGGCGAAATCGAGGAGGGTTTCCGGTTTCAGCGACTGCCCGCGGAATACCAGCACGTGGTGGCTGTGCAGGGCATCCCGAACTCTTTCGAAATCCGTCCCGGGCAACGGTTTCGACAGATCGACCCCGGAAACCTCCGCGCCCATGCAGCCGCCCGTTCTGCGTGCTTCGATCATGGCCGTTACTCCTCCTTCTAACTCACAAAGTTTGGCATCAGCCACCGGGGGAGCGCAAGAATGGCTTCAGGGAACAGGATCACGAAAGTCACGATCACCAGCATGGGTACGAGCAGTATGAGCACGTCCAGGAGCGTTTCGCGGACCGTGACTTTGCCCAGGGCGCAGGCAATCATGAGGCATAGGCCATAGGGCGGGGTGACCAGACCGAAGGCTATCGAGATCACTCCGATGATCGCAAAGTGGATCGGGTGCATGCCGACGCTGTCGGCAAGGGGCGCCAGGATCGTTCCCAGGATGATGATCGCCGGAATGGCGTCGATGAAGCAGCCGATCACCAGGAAGGAGCCGGCGACTATGAAACCGACGCTGGTGACGCCTCCGCCCCATGCCGACACCCAGTCCACGAAAACTCTCGGCACGTGGAAGTAGGCCAGCAGCCAGCCGAAGGCCGATGCGGTGCCGACGCAGAAGAGAGAGATCGCGGCGAAGCGCGCCGACTCGTACAGCACCTTTGGAATCTCACGCGGCCCGAGCGCGCGGTAGACCAGAGCGCCTAGCACGAGCGCGTAGAGCACCGCTACCACCGACGCTTCGGTTGGCGTGAACAGGCCGCCGACGATCCCGCCGACGATGATCGCCGGGGTGGCCAGCGGCAGAAGCGCCTGCCCGAGCGCGGAAACGAACTCGCTGAACGATGCCCGTGGATGCAACGGGTAACGTCGCAGCCTGGCATAGACCACGACCGCAACCATCAGCGACAGACCGATCAGAACTCCGGGCAGCACGCCGGCCAGGAACAGCCCGCCGATCGAAACCGAGATCACCCCGCCCCATACCACCATCAGGATGCTGGGCGGGATGATCACGCCCATTACCGAGGCGCAGGCTGTCAGCGCCACCGCGAAGCGCGAGTCGAACCCCTGCTTCTTCATGGCCGGGATCATCACTCCGCCGACCCCGGCGGTCTCCGCGGTGCTCGAACCGGAGATGCCGGCGAACAGCATGCTCACGACGACATTCACGTGACCGATGCCGCCGGGAAGATGGCCGACCATGGTGCGCGCGAACCTGATCAGTTTCTCCGTGATGCCCGCGGCGTTCATCAGGTTTGCCGCAAGAAGGAAGAAAGGGATGGCAAGCAGTAGGAACGAGTTGTAGGACTTCAGCATCTCGTTCAGCAACAGAAACGGGGTAAGACGTTCGTCGACAAAGAACACCGGGACGCACGCCAGTCCCAGTGCAAACGCGACCGGCACACGTACGAGAAGCAGCGCAAAGAACGCGCCGAACAGTATCAGTGCGACCTGCAGGCTACTCATCGGCGCCCCTTCGGAGAAGCTGTACGTCCTGAAACAGCTTCTCTCCCAGGAAGAGCGTGTAGGCAACCCCGGCAAGTGGCCAGGCGACGTGAATGGCCAGCATGTTCAGTCCGGTCAACTCCGACTCCTGGTTGAACCCGAACCAGGCGAACTCGTATCCGAACCAGGAAAAAGTGAGCGCCACCAGCAGCATCGCCCCGTGCCTGACCAGCCGCGCCACCGCGCGGCCCGCCGCGGTCTTGGGTGCGGGCAGAACTTCGAGGTCGAAGTGCGAGTCATCCCGCACAGCGATCATCGATCCCAGCATGATGATCCAGATGAAGCAGAACCGCGCCACCTCCTCGGTCCAGATGTAGTGCGGCAGAAGGTCGGTGAATCGCGATGCGATCTGCAGGCATACCGGCACCATGAGCAGGCCCATCAGAGACGTGATAAGCACCTGCAGTCCGCGGTAGAACAAATCGAGGAGTCTAGTCAAACCGGGCTCTCAATTCTTGAGCAAAGCGATTGGCATTCCAGTTGTCCGCGCAGCCCGGGAGACGCTGGTTCCTCGCGTTGAGTGCGACGGGTATGGCCGCTACTTCAGGGCGTTGATCCGAGCGAGCACACCTTCGGCGCCGACTTCCCTGGCATAGGTCTCCTTGACCGGCTCGGCCAGCTTCAGGAGCTGTTCCCGGTCGGCAAACAGATGGGTCTTGAGCTTGCCCTCCTTCTCCATCCGCTCCAGCCGCTGCCGGTCTTCGCTCGATTCGATCTGTCGCCCATAGGCTCCGGCTTCCTTTCCTGCCCGCGCGATCGCCGCCTGCAAGTCCGCCGGGAGTCGCCGCAACGTCTTGCCAGAGAAGCACACCGGCCTGACGGTGATCGCGTGACGGGTGAGAGAGATATGCGGGCCGACTTCGTAGAACTTCATCTGCTCGAGGCCGGCCGCCTCGTTCTCGGCGGCCTGGATCACTCCGGTCTGGATCGCGTTGTAGATTTCGGTGTAGGCAATCACGGTCGGCGAAGCCGATATCGCCTGGAACATCTGCGTCTGGATTGGCGCCCCCATCACACGGATGCTCAAGCCCTTGAGTTCCCGCATGCTGCGGACCGGCTTGTTGACGATCAGGTTGCGGGTGCCGCCGCCCGCGTAGCCGAGAATCAGTACGTCGGCCTTCTTCGCGACTTCTTCGACTATGGGGGCCAGCGCGTCGCTGTCCAGGACCTTGTTCCAGTGATCCAGGTCGCGGAACAGGAACGGCATGTCCATCAGCGGGGCCGACTTGGCGAAAGTGGACATGTGCGAGGGCGAAACCACCGCGTAGTCCACCGAGATGCCCTGGCTCATGTAGGCGAAATAGTCCTCCTCCGTGCCCAGTTCGCTGTTGCGGTGGAGGACGAAGTTGACCGGCTTGCCGTAGTACTGCCTGACCAGCTCTTCGAACTTGAGCAGCGTCTTGTTGAAGGCATGGTCGTCGTTGAACTGCACTGCGCCGTGCAGCGTGATTTCCTTGCTGGACGAGCAGCCCGCCAGCAAACCGGCAAGGAGCGCGAAGAGCACAATCGATCTGACTGTTTTCATGTTCGTTCCCCTCTCGTTACTGTTGCGTGCCGCAGCGTGAGCCGGACGATCTGTTGCCGGTCAGGCTTTCTTCATGGCGTTGATCCGTTGCGCGAGCGCGGACTGGAGCAGGTAGGCGTCCGTTCCGAAGAAGAACATTCTGAAGCCCAGCGCCGAGTATTCCCTGGCGAAGTTCTCATCCGGCGCCGCAGTAGCGAGGATCCGATTGTGCTTCCTGGCAGCCGCGGCGATCCGTTCCACCGCGGCGAGGTATCTCGGATGCTTCAAGTCTCCAGGCACCCCGAGAAAGCTGGACAAATCGGCGTAGCCGATGCAGATGCAGTCCACGTCCGGAACCGCTGCGATCTCCTCGACGTTCTCGACACCCACCTCGGTCTCCACCTGGAGCATGAGCAGGCATCGCTCGTTCGCCAGGGCGAACTTCTCCTTCATGGATCCACCGCTGTAGTCGTCGTGGGCAGCGCCGAGAACCGCGCCCCGCCGGCCCCGAGGCGGATAGCGCGTCCAGGACACGATGTCCCGCGCCTGCTGCGCGGTTTCCACCATGGGAACCATGATTCCAAGCGCACCGGCATCCAGCGCCCGGGCGACGAAGTGGTACTGGTAGGTCGGCACACGCACCAGCGGCGCGATATCCAGTCCCCGGCAGCAAGCCATCTGCTGCTTGACGGTGTCGATGCCGGCACCGGAATGCTCCATGTCGAACAGGATGAACTCCGCTCCAGCCTCCTTCGCGATCTGCGCCAGCCCCGGAGTGAAGAATTCAAAGGCGAACAGCCCGTAACCACTGGCGCCGCCGAGCAGCCTTTTCTTGAGAGGGTTGGGTCTCATGGAGATGCGGTGACGGGTGACTGGCGAGCAGGGGTAAGACCGCGTACGGATCAGGAGGACCGGGGATGCGAACAGACCGAGAAGCGGTGGAGGAAAGACAAGAAGCGTTCTTCGCCCCTGAACCCCTCACTCCTCACGCCTCACCCCTCACGCCTTGACTCGTTACTCGTCACCGCCTTATCTGTGGAAATAAGGAACCTTGCCGAGCACTTCCTGGTTGACGACGTTCTTCGGCACGCGGCCGGCCGCGAGATCGCGGCAGGCACTGAAAACGCTCGCGGCAATGGTATTGATGCATTCGTCGGTCAGGCAGATGTGGTGTGGCGTGACCACGACATTTTCCAGCTTGAGGAGAGGATTGTCGGGGGAGACCGGCTCCTGCTCGAAGACGTCGAGTCCGGCGCCAGCGATGCGCTTGCCTGCCAGAGTATCGTAGAGCGCTTTCTCATCCACGATCGGCCCTCGGGCCGTGTTGATGAAGAACGCGGTGGGCTTCATCAGGGAGAACTGCCTTGCGCCGACCAGTTTTCGGGTCTCGGCGTTCAACGGGCAGTTGACGCAGACGAAGTCTGCCTCGCGCATCAGCGTATCGAGGTCCACGAGTTTCACGCCCAGCGGCGCAACCGATTCCTGGGTGATATACGGGTCGTAGCCCAGATGCTTCATCCCGAACGGTGCGGCTAGGCGGAACAATTCCGAACCGATGTTGCCCACGCCGATCGATCCCAGCACCCGGCCGGACAGCCCTGTCCCCAGGTGATTCAACCGTTCCTGCCAGCGGCCCTCGCGGGTGATCCGGTCCTTGATCATCACCCGCTGCGCCAGCATGAGGATGAAGGTCAGTGCCGAGGTTGCCACCGGACGGCGGACGCCATCGGGGGTTATCGTCAGGATCACGCCATTCTCGGTCAGCGCCGGCACGTCCACCGTGTCGTAGCCCACGCCGAAGCGGGCTATGAGTTTCAGCTTCTTGTTTGCGCCCGACACGGTGCCGCGTGTGACTTTGGCCAGCATGACCGCCAGCGCGTCGTATTTCGCCGCGGTTTCGCCCTTCAGTTCGGCCTCGTTCTCGGGCAGGAATTCGTAGTCGATTCCGGCCTGCTCGAGTATCTTCAGAGCCGACTCGTCGAAGATCGGCTTGCCGTTCGGCCTGAGGTTGTCGCGGGTGATGCCGACGCGAAACTTGCCCTGTGCCATGTCTCCTCCTTCTGTTGTTCATTCGACCGGCTGCCGTGCGCGATCGAGCGCTGGCGACCGTGTCACTTCTTCTTTGCCGCCGACTTGGCGGATTTCTCCAGTGTCCGCAACTGATCGATACCCTGCCTGAGCGCACCTTGCAGCAGCATGGAGTCGATCCCCATTGAAAACAGGCGGAATCCCCTGTCCCAGTACTCCCGGCTCCATTTCTCGTCGGCTGTCATGCAGGCCAGTACTTTGCCGTGCTTCCGGGCTGCGGCGACCATCCTGTCGATTGCCTTTGTGTATTTCGGATGCTCGAACTGCGCAGGAATGCCAAGGAAGTTGGTGAGATCGAAGTGCCCGAGCCAGAGCACGTCGACACCGGGGACCGCCGCGATCTTGTCCACGTTCTCGATGCCCTCGGCGGTTTCGATCAGGCACATCACCAGGGTGCGCGCGTTGGCGATCTTGATCTTTTCGGCGACGTCGCCTCCAATGTAGTCATCGCTGGCGAAGCCGAAAGCCGCGCCCCGGCGGCCCGCCGGAGGATAGCGCGTGCAGGAAACGATGTGGCTGGCTTCTTCGGCCGATCCCACCATCGGCGCCATGATTCCCATGATCCCGAGGTCCAGCGCGCGTGAGATGTAGTGGTACTGGTTGGTCGGCACACGCGCCATCGGCACCAGGTCGATCCCACGGCACAAAGCCGCCTGGTCCTTGATCGTCTCGTAGCTCGTGCCCGCATGCTCCATGTCCAGCAGCAGGAACTCGGCTCCCGACGCTTTCACCATTTGCGGCAGGCCGGGCACCATGAACTCCCAGCCGAACGCGCCGAAAACCGCCTCGCCTCGAAGGAGCCTTTCCTTGACTGGGTTGGTTCTCATACGAGCTCCGTGACCGATGAACACTGAATAGTGTCCGGCGAAAACCTGGATGCGTGCACTCGACTCAATCTAGACAAGAGCGACTTGCGAGTCATGGCATCCCTACATCGATGCCGAAAAAGCACCGTCCACCACCAGCACGTGGCCGTTGACGTAGGAAGATTCGTCGGAGGCGAGGAACACGGCGACCGGACCGATCTCCTTCAGCTCTCCCCAGCGCCCTGCCGGCGTGCGTTTGCAGACCCAGTCGTTGAATTCCCTGTTCTGGATCAACGCCGTGTTCATTTCGGTGGCGAAATAGCCAGGCGCAACCGAATTGACCGTAATGTTATGCGGGGCCAGCTCGATCGCCAGCTCACGGGTCAGTGCGTGAACCGCGCCCTTCGAGGCGATGTAGGCGGAGATCGTGGGGCGGGCGAGCAGCGCACTGACCGAGCCGGTCATTATGATGCGTCCACGCCCGGCGGGAATCATCACTCTTGCCGCTTCGCGGGCCAACGCCCACACCGCGGTGAGATTGGTGTCGATGACCCGCTGGAAATCCGCCGTTTCGAACTCGGTGATCGGTTTGCGATGCTGAATGCCGGCGTTGGCAACGACGATGTCCAGTCGGCCGTGCTTTTTCAGCGCACCCTGAATCGCTGCTGCACCGGCCGCGTGGTCGTTGACGTCGAACGCCGCGACCTCGCCCTTCAGGCCGCGAGAGGCGAGTTCCCGGGTGCGCTCCACAAGCACCTTCTCGTCGCGGGAATTGAGGAGCACAAGCGCCCCCGCGGCGGCAAGCGACTGAGCCATCGCCCAGCCCAATCCGCGTGACGCACCGGTCACGAGCGCCACCTTGCCCGACAAGTCGAACATTTCTCCTCCAACAAATAAAAGGCACGAGGCGCGAGGCTCTAGGCTTCAAAAAAAGCGCAATTCCTCCGCCTTTGCCGGGTTCTACCTTCCCCGGCTTTCATTATTTCAGTCGTGCTTTCGTTTCCTCGCGCCTCTTCTCTTATCTTGTTCTTGTTTTCCGTCGTGCCTCGCTCTTATGGCATATATTGCCCGCCGTTGACCTCGAGGATCTGCCCGGTCATGTAGCCGCTCATCTGCTCCGAGGCGAGAAACAGGAAGGCGCCGGTGCATTCGTCGGGCGTGCCGAGGCGGTTCATCGGGATCGTGGCCTTGAAGCCCTCGAGCATCTGCGGAGTCGAGAAGCGTTCGTGGAAAGGCGTCATGATCACCCCCGGCGCCACGGCGTTGACCCGTATCCTGTCCTTGACCAGCTCCTTGGCATGGCCGCGGGTCATGGTCGAGACGAATCCCTTGGCCGCGGCATAGAGCACTGCGCCCGGGCCGCCGCCGTGGCGGGCGGCGATCGAGGTAACGTTGATGATCGCACCCCCCGTTCCCTGTTTCTTCATCTGCACCGCGGCCGCGCTGGTGCACATCATCGCCGAGCGGACGTTGAGATCGATCACCTGATTGAAGAGTTCGTCGGTCATGGAATCGACCGGTACGCGTTGCACCAGCCCGCCCGCGTTGTTTACCAGCACGTCGAGCCGGGAGAATTTGCTGACTGCCTTCTGCACCAGGTCCCTGCAAACCGCCGAGCTGGAAACGTCGCCGCTTATCACGAAAGCCTTGCCGCCGGCCTGGTCGATCTCGGCGGCGACTTTCTCGGCCTCCGCCTTGCTCTTGTGGTAGTGAACCACGACTCTGGCGCCACTGGCGCCGAATGCTTTCGCAGCCGCCGCGCCGATCCCGGTGCTCGATCCGGTGATCAGCACGACCTTATCTTTCAGGTCTTCGATCATCCCCACCCCCAGGAAGACATGAACCGCCAAGGACGCCAAGACAACCGAGTTCGTTCAGAACAGCGCAAAGCCAGCACGAGACAGGTTTTCTTGTCCGAATTCTCGCTTGTAGTTCTTGGCGTCCTTGGAGCCTTGGCGGTTCGCGTTGTTGTTATGGCAATAAAACAGTGGAGCCGGTGGTCTTGCGGCCTTCGAGATCGCGATGCGCCTGCGCTGCGTCGGCCAGCTTCCGGGTCTGGTTGATCTCGATCCTGACCTTGCCCGACTTCACCACGTCGAACAGCTCGTTCGCCCCGGCCTCGAGGTCCTCCCGCGACGCCGTATAGTTCATCAGCGTGGGACGGGTCACGTAGAGCGATCCCTTGGCCGCAAGCATGTTCAGATCGAACGCCGAAACCGGCCCGGAACCGTTGCCGAAGACGCACAGCAGGCCGCGCGCCATCAGGCAGTCGACCGAGCCCATGAACGTGTCCTTGCCCACCGAGTCGTACACCACCGGAACCTTGCGCCCGCCGGTGATCTCCTTGACCCGGTCCACGAAATTCTCCCGGGTGTACACGATGGTGTGGTCGCAGCCGTGCGCCCTGGCGACCTTCGCCTTTTCGTCCGATCCGACCGTGCCGATGACGCTCACGCCCAGCGACTTCAGCCACTGGCAGGCGATCGTGCCTACTCCTCCCGCGGCCGCATGAAACAGGACCGTCTCGCCTTTCTGGACACGGTAGGTGCGCCGGATCAGATACCAGACGGTCAGGCCCTTGAGCATCATGGCGGCGGCCTGCTGGTCGCTGATGCCGGCCGGGACCTTCACCAGTTTTTCGGCCGGCATCACCCTGGACTCGGAGTACGCGCCCGGAGGCCCGCCCGCATAGGCGACGCGGTCGCCGGCCTTCACGTGGGCCACGCCCGGCCCGACCGCTTCCACCACGCCCGCGCCTTCCAGTCCCAGCCCGCTCGGCAGCTGGAGCGGATACAGCCCGCTGCGGTGGTAGGTATCTATGAAGTTCAGCCCGACTGCGGTGTGCCTGACCCGTGCCTGCCCCTGCCCCGGATCGCCGACCGCGACATCTTCGTACACCAGCACTTCTGGGCCGCCTGTCTTGTGAAACCTTACCGCCTTAGCCATATCCGGTCTCCTCCGTTTCGAACTTGCGAATGAACTGATTGACGAAATCCGGGCCGAGTCCGACCCGCTCGTCGTCGGGAACGGCAAGCGTCACGATCTCCGGCTGCATGCCTGGCGCCGAAAGAGGGCCAGGGTTGATACGAGCATTCATCTGATTATTCAAGGAAAGGAGCTGAGTTTTTGTTCTTGCGCCGGCCGGCGTGGAGAAATGCTCCGATCCGCGCTGCGACGCTCGCGGCTATTCTATCAGCGGCTTCCGGCTCCCCGGCGATCTCCGGTCCGGCGCTGATCCCTCGACTTCGCGCACCTCGCCGACGCGCGTGGCCCTTCGCGGGCTGCGATCACCGCGTCTTGGCGGCGAGGGCACGCCAAAGGCGCACGGCCACTGGCGAGAGCCACACCAGAATCGTGACCACGCCGAGCACGCCGGCGATCGGACGCTCGAAAAACGGACCGACATGGCCTTCGGCCTTGATCATCGAGGTGGCAAGATTCTCTTCGAGCATGCCGCCCAGCACCACTCCGAGAATCGCCGGTGCGACCGGGAAACCGTTGCGCTCCATGAAGAATGCGATGATTCCGGCAACCAGCATCACGCCGATGTCGAAAGACGTGTTGTTTATCGCGAACGCGCCGACCATGCAGAAGGTGAGGATCACCGGCATCAGGACCTGCCGCGGCACGCGCAGCACCTGTTTGTAGCCTTTTATTGCCATCAGACCCAGGGGAATCATCAACAGATTGGCAACGAAGAACACGATGAAGACCGCGTAGATGTTCTCCGGATTGTTGATGAAAATCGTCGGCCCGGGATTCATTCCTTTCAGGTACAGCACGCCGATGGCGATGGCAGTAATCGAGTCGCCTGGGATCCCGAACACCAGCGCGGGAATCCAGGCGCCGGACAGTGCGCCGTTGTTGGCCGCGCCGCTTTCGATCACGCCCTCGACGTGGCCGGTCCCGTACTTCTCTGGAGTCTTCGAGAACTTCTTGGAGATCGCGTAAGAGATCCACGCCGCGATGTCCGCGCCGGCGCCGGGCAGCGCGCCGATCGCGGTGCCCACTGCGCTTCCACGGAAGATCGCCGCTGGATACTTCCTGAGCAGTCGCCACTGCCCGCGAAAGATGTTGCCGATCCTCTCCTGGACCAGATGCAGCGGAGGCTCCTTCGAGGTTACGTAGCGCAGCACCTCGGAAACCGCAAACATTCCGATCATCATCGGGATGAAGTTGATCCCGCCCATGAGGTCGGTGTTGTCGAAAGTGAAGCGCGGAAAGGCAGCCGGATTGTTCAGGCCGATGCACGACACCAGCAGGCCGGTCAGGAGCGAAACCACCGCCTTTAGCGGCCGGTCGGAAGCGATGAAGATCGCACAGGTGAGCCCGAGCAGCACCAGCCAGAAATACTCGAACGAGCTGAAGTTGAGCGCCACTTCGGCGAGCGATGGCGCGGCAGTCACCAGCACGATCGTGCCTGCGATGCCGCCGATCGCGGAGAACACGAGGCCGGAGCCGAGGGCAAGCTCCGCCTGGCCTTTCTTCGTCATGGCGTAGGCCTCGTCGGTGTAGGCGGCCGAGGCCGGCGTGCCCGGCATGCGCAAGAGCGCACCCGGAATATCGCCGGCGAAAATGGCCATGGCGGTGGCGGTGACGATGGCCGCCACCGCGGGCACGGGAGGCATGAAGAAAGTCACCGGCACAAGCAACGCGGTCGCCATGGTCGCCGTGAGCCCGGGTATCGCGCCAACGAACAGGCCGAACAGCGCCGAGCCCAGTATCACGATCAGCACGTACGGGTCCAGCACCAGAGCGAAGGCTGCCGCGATCTCGCTCATCTACCAGGCGATCGGCTCGAGCAGACCCCACGGCAGCGGCACCCTGAGTCCGCCGTAGAAGATCCAGTGAATGAGCAGGCATGTCGCGATCGCCACCGGCAGCGCGGCCAGCCAGCGCGTGCGCACCGCCGCAAGGATCGCGCTCAGGGCGATGGGTGCGGCAATCAGGAAGCCGAGGGAGTCGGAGAAGAGGATGTAGAACAGCACGGCGCCTATGACGATCAGGAAGTTCACCGCCAGCCGCGGAGTGCGCATCCATTCGGAGAATTCAATCGCCCCTTCCGCCTTCCAGCGACGCGCGCCGGAGACGATCAGCGCAAGCCCGGTGAGCGCAAACCCGGCGGCGATTGCGCGTGGAAAAAGCGAAGGGCCGAACTCCTGGCCCGGCATGGGTGGGAAGCCGCGCACATACCAGGCGATCCACCCGGCGAACAGGATCAGCGCGATGCCGATCAGAGCGTCGTTGAAGCGCATGCGCCTGAGGCGTGGGGTCGAAGGCGCGAAGGGCCGGTGCCTTGCCTGCTCCCGCGCCGAGCGCCTCGTGCTTCGAACCTCATTTCGCCAGTCCGACCACCTTCATCAACCTGCCAAGCTCGACATCGTCGCCCACCATGAAGGCGGCGAACTCGCGAGGCGGCGAATAGCGCATGCCGAAGCCGCGCGAATTCATGAAGTCGCGGAACTCGGTGCTGTCGTAAGCCTTTTTCACTGCCGCGACCAGCCGCGATTCGATCTCCGGCGGCAGTCCCTTTGGCGCGGCGACGCCGCGCCAGGCGCCGCTTACCCACTTGCTGTTTATCGCCTGTTTCAGCGTGGGCACCTTGGGGAAAAGCGCGGACGGAACTGTGTCCATTACCGCCAGGCTCCTGACCTTGCCTGCTTCGATCAACGCGCGCGCCTCGGGATGCGATCCCGGAACCATGTCGACGCCGCCGGCAACCAGGTCGAGCAGCCCGGCCGCGTTGCTGGCGCTGGGAACCCACAGCACGGTCCGCGGATCGAGCTTCAGATCGTGCAGCATTCCGTACAGCGAGAGATGCCAGATGCCGCCATGAGCGGTGCCGGACGCTTTCAGTTTTCCGGGGTTGGCCTTGATCGCCGCCACAAGGTCAGCCAGGCTCCGGTACGGTGCGTCGGCGCGAACCTGCACCGAAGCCGGGTCGATGTTGACCATGCCGAGCGGAGTAAAGGAAGCGCCGTCCAACTGCGTCAATCCCTGGTGATGCATCATCCCGATCTCCACGGTGATGATGCCGATGGTGTAACCGTCGGCCTTGGCCGTGGCGAGCGCCTGGTGGCCGACTACACCGCTGCCGCCGGTGCGGTTGACCACGTTCACCGGCTTGCCCAGATCGCGCTCGAGAAGCGTTGCCATCATCCGGCCGACGGCGTCGGTTCCGCCTCCTGCGCCCCAGGGAACGATGAAAGTGACGGGGCGCGTCGGATAGTCGGCGGCAAAGCCGCTGCAAATCGTCGCCGACAAGGCGACCGCCAACAGGACCCTCACACTGGCTGCCATGTCTTTCGCCTCTCGCCTCACCGATTTCTCGTCACCCATCACCTGTCACTCGTCACTGGTTTTCGCGCCTCACGCCTCTCGCCTCACGACCCCACTATTCCCACCGCCTTCATCGTCCGGCCCATCGCTTCGTCGGTGTTCTTCATGTGCTGGGAGAACTGCGCAGGATCGCCCCAAAGCAGGCCGAATCCCCGGGTGGCCATGAAATCGCGAAACTCCGCGCTGTCATGCGCCTTCTTAAGCACGGAGGCGAGCCGGTCTATGATCGGCTGCGGCATGCCCTTCGGCCCGGCCATGCCGCGCCACGCACCGAGGGTCCAGTTGCTGCCGACCGCTTCCCTGAGAGTCGGCACATCTGGAAACAACGACCCTCTGGAGGCATCCATGATCGCGAGACTGCGGACTTTTCCCGCTTCGATCAAAGCGCGCGCCTCAGGGATCGAACAGGGAACGATGTCGGCTCCGCCCGCAACCAGGTCGAGCAGCCCGGGCGCTGCACCGTTGCTCGGCACCCAGGGAACGGCCCGGGCATCCAATCCCAGATCGGAGAGCAGCCCGTAGAGCGACACATGCCAGATGCAGCCGTGGCCGCATCCCGTCGCCTTGATTCTGCCGGGATTCCTGCGCACGTCATCGACCAAGTCCTTCAAGGTCCTGTACTTCGAGTCGGAGCGTACCTGTACTCCCGCAGGATCGAAGTTCATGAGCGCGATCGGGGTGAAGTCCGAGGGCGTAAGCGGCGTCACACCCTGCCAGTGCAGCATCGCGATCTCGGTGGTGATGAAGCCGAGCGTATAGCCGTCGGGTTGCGAGCTGGCTACCGCCTGATGGCCGATGACGCCGTTGCCGCCGGTGCGGTTGACCACGTTGACCGGTTGGCGCAGGTCCCTTTCCATCAGGCTTGCGATCATGCGGGCGACGGCGTCGGTGCCCCCGCCCGCGCCCCAGGGCACGACGATGGTGACGGGCCGCGAAGGATAGTCCTTGCCGCCGCCGCAGCCGCCGAGCATGAGCAACGCGGCAACGATTGCCGCAGGTAACCGGAACCTCCCCCGAGTCATTGTGCTTGTCTCCTGCGGGCCGCGCCAGGCGCGGCGAAAAACAAGCGGCGCTCACGCGCCGCCATGAATTCCCGGGAAATTGTATTGCAACGCTGCCGGGCCGGCCATCCGGCCAGGATTGCGCCTATTTCGCGAGGCGAAGGCGCTGCTTCGTTGCGGCCTGCTGGAGTTGATGCCCGATGAACTCGCGAATCTGCGGGTAGATCATCTCGCGGAACTTGCGCCCGCTGAAAATCCCGTAGTGGCCTACACCCTTGGCCAGCAGATGCCGGCGCTTCTCGCCCGGGATCGACTTGCACAGAACATGCGCCGCTTCGGTCTGGCCGTTGCCGGAGATGTCGTCCAGCTCGCCTTCGATGGTGAACAGCGCCGTATTGCGGATCGCCTCCGGGCGAACCTGCTTTCCACTCACCTGCCACTTGCCTCTCGGCAACAGGAATTCCTGGAAAACGACTCTGATGGTGTCGAGGTAGTACTCGGCAGGCATATCGAGCACCGCGTTGTACTCGTCATAGAACTGGCGGTGCACCGCCGCCGACTCGCCATCGCCTCGCACCAGGTGGGCGTAGAACTGCCAATGCGATTCCAGATGCCGGTCGGGGTTCATCGCCAGGAAGCTGGCGTGCTGGAGGAAGCCCGGGTAGACCTTGCGCATGAAGCCCGGATAGTTCGGCGGAACTCGCATGATTACCTTGTTCGCGAACCAGGAGTGCGCGCGGCCCTGGGCGAAATCATTCACCGCGGTCGGATTGCGGCGGGTGTCGATCGGCCCGCCCATCATGATCATTGTCGAGGGCGTTGCCGGATCGTTGTCCGCCGCCATCATCGAAACGGCGGCAAGTACCGGCACGGTCGGCTGGCAGACCGACATGACGTTCAGGTCCGGCGCCAGATGGCGAATGAACTCCCCGATATAGCCGACATAGTCGTCAAGATGAAAGGGGCCCTCACCGATGGGCACCATTCGCGCATCGACCCAGTCGGTGATCCATACGTCATGATCGGACAGCGCGGTGCGAATCGTGTCGCGCAGCAGGGTGGCGAAGTGGCCGGAAAGTGGGGCGACGATCAGCAGCTTCGGCTGCGCAAAGTAGTCTCCCTCCTTGCGGAAGTGAAGCAGCTGACAGAACGGCTTGGCTATCGCGATTTCGCGGTGGACCGGAATCGTCTCGCCACCGATTTCGACTTGGTCGATGCCCCATTCCGGCTTGGGATAACGGCGCAGGAGGCGCACGAAAAGCTCGCTGTTCGCGGCGACCGTGCGCGAACCCGGAGCGTAGGCGAACGGACTGAACGGATTGGAGAAAAGATGCCGCGCGGCGTCAGCCCAGAGAACCGCTGGCGCCATTACCGTCTTATGAAACTCGTGCAGCTGATAGATCATTGCGCGCTATCCTCCGCAATCCCGGTCTTTACGTTTCTATCTTTTTATCATGTAGTTACTGCGATGCTGCAACGCAATTCCATCGCGACTGTAAAGACTGTGGCATACCGCGTCAAGAAAAACGCACTCTATTGAGCAAGATCCAAACCGGTTTGCCGCAGGCAGCCCCGGCGCGGGCGCGTTCACCTGCCTGCCAGCGGTTCGACCGCTTCAGCGCGGAACAGGAGGCGGCTCGGAGAGCGCGGCAATCTGCTCCCTGATCTGGAGGACGTGATCCTGCCAGTAGCGCTGGGAGTTGAACCACGGAAACGCCACGGGAAAAGCCGGATCGTCCCACCTGCGCGCCAGCCACCCTGCGTACTGCACGATCCGCAAGGTCCGAAGCGCTTCGAGCAGATGCAACTCGCGATCGTCGAATTCCAGAAACTGTTCGTAGCCCTCGAGAACGTGGCCGAGTTGTTCGCCCATCGTCTCCCGGTCGCCCGAAAGCAGCATCCAGAGGTCCTGCACCGCCGGCCCGGTCCGGGAATCGTCCAGATCGACGAAATGCGGACCGTTATCGGTATAGAGAATGTTTCCGCGGTGGCAATCGCCGTGCAGGCGGATGGAAGCGAATCGACCGGCGCGGTCAAAGGCCGCGCGAACCGCCTCGAGCGCCAGGTCGCACGCTGCGCGGTATGGCTCGACCAGTTCCACCGGGACGAAGCCGCTGCCGAGGATGAAGTCGCGTGGTTCCTCGCCAAAAGACTCGATATCGAGCGCGGGGCGATGGGCAAACTGCCTCACCTGGCCGATTGCATGAATACGCCCGAGAAAACGCCCGATCCATTCCAGGACCTTCGGGTCCTCCAGCTCGGGCGGGCGCCCGCCGCGGCGGGGGTAGAGCGAAAAGCGGAATCCGGCGTGCTCGTGAAGCGTCGCGGAGCCCAGCACGAGCGGCGCAATCACCGGAATTTCCGCGGCGCCAAGTTCGAGCGCGAACTCGTGCTCCTCCAGGATCTGGGCATCGCTCCACCTCTGGGGGCGATAGAACTTGGCGACCACCGGCGCTCCCTCGTCGACACCGATCTGGTAGACGCGATTCTCGTAGCTGTTCAGCGCCTGCAGCCTTCCATCAACCCGCAGACCGCGGGACTCTACCGCGTCGAGGATGAGATCAGGTGTGAGGCGGGAATACGGGTGCGTCATCGCGCGATTGTATCGGCGCTTGCGGATACACTGGGCGCGATCCAAGGGAGAATCGAATATGACCTCATTGAAGCTCGCCCTGGCAGCCTTGTTGTCGCTGGCGGCCGCAGGCGCGATTGCCGACGAGGCCGCGATCCGTGCCAGGGTCGCGGGCCTCTCCACCGAGCATCTGATGATCGACTCGGATACGCCGGGCATCCAGCTGTACCTGCGCAACAAACGCCCGACGGGGCTGAAGCCCTCCGCCGGGCGCACTCTGCTTTACGTGCACGGCGCGACCTATCCATCCGAAACCGCTTTCGACCTGCCTCTGGACGGCCTGTCCTGGATGGACTACATCGCCGCGCACGGCTGGGATGTGTGGCTGGTGGATCTGCGCGGCTATGGCAGGTCGACCCGGCCGCCGGAAATGGAGCAGCCGGCCGAGGCCAATCCCCCGATCGTCACCACCGACGTGGCGATCCGCGACGTGGCGGCGGCGGTGAACTTCATCCTCGCGCGCCGCGGCCTGGAAAAGCTGAACCTCATCGGCTGGTCGTGGGGAACGACGATCATGGGAGGCTACGCCGCGGTCAACACCGGCAAGGTGAACCGGCTGGTGCTCTACGCGCCGGTGTGGCTGCGTACGACGCCTTCGCAGATCGCCGGCGGCGGCCCGCTGGGCGCCTACCGTACGGTGGCAAAGGACGCGGCGAAGAAACGATGGCTCGCCGGGGTGCCGGAAGAAGAGGTCGCCGCACTCATTCCGCCGGGGTGGTTTGACCAATGGGCCGACGCTACCTGGGCAACCGATCCGAAAAGCCGGGACAGCGGAATGCTGCGCGCACCCAACGGCGTCATCCAGGACGTTCGCACCTACTGGATGCAGGGCCAGTCGCTCTACGATCCTGGCGAGATCCGCGTGCCGACGCTCGTCATCCACGCCGAATGGGATCAGGACACGCCGCTGTACATGGCGCAGGCGGTGTTCGAAAAGCTCAGGCGGGCCCCCTACCGGCGCTGGGTCGAGATCGGCGAGGGAACGCACAGCATCATCATGGAGAAGAACCGCATGCAGCTATTCCGCGAAGTGCAGCTTTTCCTCGACGAATAGCAAGTCGAACAGCCAGCACCAGGGGCCGATCGAGGGCAGCATCTCGATTCCCCGCGATTCTTCGCGGGGTTCTGTTTTTCAGCTGGCCTCGTCGAGGTCGACCACGATGTCCGTGACTTCGATGCGGTCGAGGCGCACTTCTGCGAGCAGGCCGAAGAGGCTGTCGGACACTTCAACCAGGTCGTCCGCGGGCCCCAGCGGCCAGCGGTATTCCTCGAGGAAGGATGGGTCGAAGGGCGAGGCCAGCCTGACGCGAATCGACGCGTCGCCGAGGGCCGCGACTGTAACCTCCGGATCGCCGAAACGCATGCGCGCCCTGCGCAGCGCGCTGCTGAGAAAAAGCTGAAACCCCAGTTCGGCGTGGGCAAAACGCCCGGCCCGGGCTGCGCGCAGCGGGCTCATCGGCGGGCGGGCAATCGGCAGCACGCTCACGCCGTGTCCCGACAACTGCCGGCCCAGCGCCTGGGTAAACGACATTCCCCAGCGCCCGACGTCCGCGGCGCTCTCGACGAAACCCGGGGCGTCAGCGGGTGCGACCGCCGCTCCGGCCAGGAAGCGCAGGTCGATTTGCTCATCGTTTGAACGCAGCAGGACATCGGTCGGTGGCAGATCGAGTCCGGCGATGCCAGCCGGACCGTCCCCCTGGGCGACCCGGTACAGCGTGCTCCACGGCAAGGCCTCGAGCGAGCCGAGCGAGGTGAGCGCATTGGAAAACCCGAAGTTCTTTGCTCGACCGAGGGCACCGGCCGTTTCGAACAGTCGGGTCAGTTCCGCGATGTCGGGCACTACGCAAGGCAGAACCGAGCCGGCCTCACCTCCTGCTATCAGCAGGACCGGGATCGCGAACAGTCGCGTCTGCACGCCCCCGGCGGCGAGCGGTGGTGCCAGGGCCCGATCCAGCGCCTCCAGGAACAGCCTGCTGTGCGCCGGGGACAAGATCCCGCCCGCCGCAGCGCGGATGTCGCTTTCCTCCTCCTTCGCCAGTAATTCGGCGATCTCCCGGCCGAGCGCTGCCCGAATGTTGTGCTGCGACGCGGGAGAGTCGCTGGCTGCGGACATCAGGCTGGCGAATTTCGGGCCTCGAACGGCGTTGTAACGGCGTGGATCTGGAAGAGTTTTCATAGCGGGCGAGGAGGCAGGATTCTAGCAAGCGGAACGGGCGTTTCCTCCCGTGGCGCAGCGTAAGCATTTCTTGACTAAGTCCGGATAAAGGCTACAAATAGATGGGTCGCTGGCGGTAGGCCGGCAGGCAAGTGTGACGCCGACAGCAACCACTGAGCGTTCAGGCAATAAAACCTTTTGAGGGGGAGTCCATCGATGTGGTTGACCGAAAGAGAACGTAAGGAAGTAGCGCCGGCGGAAAAACTCGATATCGGGTTTTCTTCGCCGATTCCGACTCAGATCGTGTCGAACGGCGAATATAATCCGCCGCCGCAGAGCGAACAGCAGCGCCAGGTTGAAGGCCGTATCAAGGAGCTTGCGGACCAGTACGCCCGCAAGTTGAACATGGACCGCCGGCAGTTCCTGAAGACCGCTTCGGGAATGGCGGTCGCTTTCCTGGCGATGAACCAGGTTTTCGGCCCGGTTTGGGACGTCTCCGAAGCCGAAGCCGCCGACCTCGACATGGCCAACGCGCGTGCAAAGGCGCTCAAAGGGCAGTTCATCTTCGACGACCAGACGCACTTTGTCCGCGACGACTTCGACAAGGAAGGGCTGCTGGGTCTGGGCAAGTATGCCTCCGAGCACTGGAACCCGGACATGCTGAAGGACACGCCGCTGGTCCTGCAGCGTTACAAGTTCCAGAACTACCTGAAGGAAATCTACCTGGACAGCGACACCAAGGTCGCGCTTCTGTCCGGGGCGCCGTTCGACGATCCCGACTGGTGGTTGCTCAGCAACGATCAGATCGTCGCCGCCCGCGAAGCGATCAACAAGGTTGCAGGGTCGCGCCGCATGTTCGCGCATACCGTGGTCACTCCGGGGCAAGGCAACTGGATGGAAGACCAGGTTGCCCGCGGGATCGCGGAGTTCAAGCCCGACTCCTGGAAGTGCTACACGGTCGGCGATCCGCTTGCGCCCTCGACCAAGAACACGGCATGGCGGCTGGATGACGAGAAGCTGGTCTATCCTTGGTACGAGAAGGCGGTCAAGTCGGGAATCAACACCATCTGTATCCACAAGGGTCTGCTGCCGCGCGACTACGAGCAGTCCTGGCCCGGTGTGTGGAAACACGCCACCGTGGACGACGTGCTGAGAGCGGCGAAGGACTGGCCGCAGTTGAACTTCGTCATCTACCACGGCGCGCTGCGCATGTTCCTCGAAGACCCGCAATACACGCTGGATAACTTCGAGCGGACCGGCCGCATCGACTGGACCACCGACGTGTGCGAACTGGTATCCAAGCACGGCTGCAAGAACGTGTACGCCGAGCTGGGCACGACGTTCGCCACCTCCGCGGTCGCCAGCCCGCGGCTGTCCGGGGCGATGATCGGGCAGTTCGTCAACGAGATGGGCGAAGCCAACGTGGTCTGGGGCTCCGACTCGGTGTGGTACGGCAGCCCGCAGTGGCAGATCGAAGCCATGCGCCGGCTGGAAGTGCCGGAAGACATCATGAAGAAGATGGGCTGGAAGAAGAAGCTCGGCGGCCCGGACAGCAAGATCAAGAACATGATCTTCGGCCAGAACTCGGCACGGCTGTACAAGTACAACCCTCGGGCCGAGTACGAGCAGCTCAGCAACGACCAGCTTGCGCTGATGAAGCAGAAGTACGAACAGGAAGGCGTCGAACGCAACAACGTCGCCTACGGCTTCGTGCACAAGCGCACTGCCTGAGAGGAAAAGCAGTCACTCCGGAGGGGGGCCCTTGGGCTCCCCTCTTTTTTTCGCGGGTTCGCCTCCCGGACCGCCGCGTCTGGGTCTTCAGCTCGGGGCTGGAATTCCCGCTTTCAGGCAGATGCCGTTACCATGAACCGCACGGCCCGTTCTGGAAAGGAGATCAGCCATGTCCACCGTGATCTCGCAATCGGTCCTGCTGCCTGCTCCGCCGGCCAGGCTCTACCGGATGTACCTTGACCCGAAGCAGCACGCAGCGATCATAGACGCCTCGGCGCGGATCGTGCCGCGAGCGGGAGGGAAATTCAGCGTCTGGGACGGCGATATCCACGGAGTTTTTCTTCAGCTCGTGCCCAGGCGGCTCATCGTGCAGACCTGGCGGGCGTCCGACTGGTCCAAGGCGGATCTTGACTCGACCCTGATCCTGTCCTTCCATGCAACCAGCGGGGGCGGGCGCATCGAACTGATTCAGGTCAACGTGCCCAGGAAGCACCTCGCCGGCGTTCACAGGGGATGGCGCGAATACTACTGGAAACCGTGGCGGGCTCTGCTCAGGAGGTGAAGGTGCCTCATGGAGCGCGGGTTGTCGCGCTCGCCGGGCTCTCCGCCCTCATCATTGCGGCGGCGTTCATGCTGCCGCCTTTCGCCCAGCCGCCCGGGTATCACGACTTCGCCGACCGCCGCGAATGGCTGGGAGTCCCGTACTTTCTCAACTCGGTGTCCAACATTGCGTTCCTGCTGGTAGGGCTGGTCGGCCTGCGTCTGACGCTGCGCCGAACCCACCCCGCAGCGTTTCTCGATCGAGCCGAGCGGATCCCCTGCGCGGTCTTTTTCGCGTCGCTCGCGTTCACCTGCTTCGCTTCCTTCTGGTACCACATCGCGCCTGACGATACGCGGCTGGTCTGGGACCGCCTGCCGATGGCGCTGGGGTTCATGGCCTTTCTGGCAATGATGATCGTGGAGCGCATCGGGGTGCGCACGGGTGTCGGGTTGCTGCTCCCGCTGCTGCTGTTCGGTGTGGGCAGCGTGTGGTACTGGCAGTGGAGCGCGGCGCACGGCGCGGAGAACGTGCTGCCCTATGTCGTGGTGCAGTACTACTCTGCGCTGCTGGTCCTGGCCCTGATTGCTTTTTTTCCCGCGCGCTATTCGCACGGGCACCTGATCGTCGCCGCTTTCGCCTGGTACGTCGCTGCCAAGGCGATGGAGTTGCTCGATCAGCCGATCTACGCCTTGGCCGGGGTTGTGAGCGGGCATACGCTCAAACATCTTCTTGCCGCCGTCTCCGCCTGGCACATCTATCGGATGGTCCGCGACCGGCGGCCAGCGTTCTACTGACCGTGGCCAAGAAAAGCGCTGGAATTCTTCTTTACCGACGCAGCGGCAATGGCATCGAAGTGCTGCTCGGCCATCCGGGGGGGCCCTTCTGGACGTACAAGGACGACGGCGCGTGGTCGATCCCCAAGGGTGAGTTCGAGGACGAGGACCCGCTCGCCGCCGCGAGGCGGGAATTCGAGGAGGAAACCGGGTTCGCGGTGGACGGCGAATTCATCGCCCTCGCACCACTCAGGCAGAAAAGCGAAAAGATCGTTTACCTGTTCGCCTTGGAAAGTGACCTGGATCCCACGCAGGCACAAAGCAATCTGTTCTCGATGGAGTGGCCTCCAGGCTCAGGGCGAATCGGCGAGTTTCCCGAGATAGACCGGATCGCCTGGTTCGGGCTCGACGCGGCGCGGCGCAAGGTCCAGCCGGGCCAGCGCCCCGCGCTGGACGAAGTCGAGGGCCTGCTTTCCAGCTGACCCCGGGTGCCCGTCACGACGAGCCCAGCAATTGTTCCTTGCGTCTGTAGATCTGCCGGATCCTGTCGCTGAGCCTGAGCTCGAGGGCGCGCTTGTCGTGCCCCGCTTGCCTCTGCAGCACTACGCCGAGCTGTTTCAGCCTGTCCAGCTGCCGATGGATGGTAGCAGCCGGCCCGATGTTCTCCAGCAACAGGCCCTTGAAAGTGATCGGGTGTCCCTCCTCCTGGTGGTAGCCGATCTGCCGCACGATGTCCATGTCTTCCAGCGTTGTCAGAAACGGAAGGTATCGTTTCTGGTAGGCGCGGAGAGCAATCAACTTCTCGAATACTCGCATCGCTTGCATATGACAACAGGACGTTTGGGGGTGGAGATCTCTGTGGACGACTTCGGTACAGGGTATTCCTCCCTTTCCTACATCGCCCGGCTGCCGATCAACTCGCTGAAAATCGATCGCAGTTTCGTGGTGGAAATGAAGAGAAGCGGCGAAAGCGTCGCCATCGTCAATTCGGTCGTTTCCCTCGCACATGCGCTGAAACTCCAGGTCGTCGCCGAAGGTGTGGAGACCGATGAGCAGATGGCGATGCTCCAGGAACTCGGTTGCGACCAGATGCAGGGCTATCTCTTCAGTCCGCCGGTGCCGCCTGACAAGGTTCCTGCGCTTCTCAGGAAGAACGGAAGCACCGCGGGAGAAAACCCGGGCCAGAAGGTACCCGCCTCCACCAGGAGCGGAGGGAGAGCAAAGAGGCGCACGCGGCGCTGAGCAGTCTCCTTCCGTTCGATCGCCGGTCTGGCACGAGCCGAAGTCTGTCCTCCTTGCGCAAAGCTGAAAGTCCCCTAGAATGTAAGAAGATGTAGCAGATTCGTAGTCTTGATTGTCTGGCGTTCTGGTGTCTCAAGGGACAGCTCGATGGCGGCAAGGTCAGCGAGTCGAAGGACTAGGCAGCACGCTCTGCGTATCAGGACCGGAGCGATCTGATGAAATCACCGGATGCCGTAAATGAAGATAGGCGGCTTGCCGAGCTGCGGAAATACGATGTGCTCGACACGCCGCCTGAAGAATCCTTCGATGATCTGGTGGAGCTCGCCGCCAGTATCTGCCAGGCGCCGATTGCACTTATTACGCTGGTCGACGAGTCGCGCCAGTGGTTCAAGTCGAAGGTCGGTCTTCAACTCGCCGAGACCCCGCGCGACATCGCCTTCTGCGCTCATGCGATTAACCAGGACGATCTCTTCGTCGTGCGCGACGCCACGAAGGACTCCCGCTTCGCCGACAACCCACTTGTCCTCAGTGAGCCCAATATCCGTTTCTACGCCGGCGCTCCGCTGATCACCCCAGAGGGTCATGCCCTGGGAACGCTGTGCGTCATCGACCGGGTGTCGCGCCAGCTCAGCGCGGAACACAAGCGTGCGCTTCACGTCCTGAGTCGTCACGTGATGACGCTTCTGGAGCTGCGCCGGCGCGCGATTGAAGTTTCCAAGCTTCGCGCCGAGCGCGACGAGACTCGCAACCAGTTACAGCGCGAGCGCCTCCTGCTAGAAGCCGCGGAGAAGTCACGGCAGGCGTTACTGCATGCGCTCAACGAGAACGAGCAGATCAACGAGTCGTTGCGTGAAACAGACTCGCGGCTTCGCCTCGCAGCCAGGGCATCGAAGATTGGATTCTGGGAATGGGATCCCGGCACCGACAGAGTTCTGGCGTCGCAGGAGTGGAAGTACCTGGTCGGTTGTGAGGATGATGAAGTGCCCGGAACGCTGAAAGAGTGGGAATCCATGGTCCATCCCGATGACCTTGAACGGGTCCGCTCGCAGCGGGCCGCCCGGGTCGAGGGAAGGCCGCTGGACGCAGACCAGCGCGAGTTCCGCGTGCGGCACAAGGACGGCTCCTATCGCTGGATCGAAGCGCGCTCCGAACTGGTCTGCGGTGAGGACGGCAAGCCGCGGAGAATGGTCGGCTGCCACATCGACGTTACCGAGCTTGCCCTGGCGAAGCAACGCACTGCGGCCGAGAGACAGGTTCTTGGACTCATCGCCTCGAGCGCTCCGAGCGTAACCGTGCTGGATGCGCTGTGTCGGTCGTTCGAGAACCAGTTTTTCCCCGGAGTATGCTCCGTCCTGCTGCTGGAGCCGGACGGCGCCCATGTCCGTCACGCCGCGGCTCCGAGTCTACCCCCGCGGTACATCGCGGCAATCGATGGATCAGTGATCGGGCCGGCCGCCGGTTCCTGTGGCGCGGCGGCGTACACCGGCAAGCAAGTCATCGTCTCCGACATATCCACTGATCCGCGCTGGGTCGACTACCGCGATGTCGCCCTGCGCGACGGTCTTCAGGCCTGCTGGTCAACGCCCTTTTTTTCCGGGAACGGCAAGGTGCTGGGAACGTTCGCGATCTATTACCGCGATACGCGCGTTCCCGGGACCCTTGAGCTGCGCCTGATCGAGCGTGCCACCTATCTGGCCAGCATCGCACTCCTCCGGGAGCGTGGCGAGCGGACCCTGCGCGAAAGCGAGGAGAAGCTCCGCCTCCTGGTCCTGTATGCGCCTTCCGCTATCGCCATGTTCGACCGCGACATGCGCTATCTCGCATGCAGCCGCCGCTGGCTCGTCGACTATGGCCTGGGCGAACAGGACCTGATTGGCCGCAGTCACTACGATGTGTTTCCCGAGCTGCCCGATCGCTGGAAAGAGATCCACCGCCGGTGCCTCAACGGCATGACGGAAGAGCACGAGCAAGATCCCTTCCCGCGTCCGGACGGATCGGTGGACTGGGTGCGCTGGGCGGTTCACCCGTGGCACGACAACAGCGGAGAAGTCGGCGGGCTGATCATCTTCTCTGAAGTCATAACCGAGCGCGTGAACGCCCAGTTGGCGCTACGCGACAGCGAAGAGCGGTATCGCAGAATCGTGGAGCTTTCCCCCGATGCAATCACCGTCCACCAGGATGGCAGATGGGTATTTGCAAACACAGCTGCGGCACGAATCCTGGGCGTGGACCAGCCCGAACAGCTTGTAGGCCGATCGCTGTTGGACTTCATGCATCCGGAGGTTCATGAGCAGGTTGAGGCCCGGTGGAAGCTGCTCTATGAAGACAGGCAACCTGTTGACGTCGCCGAACTGAAGATGGTCAGGCCCGACGGTTCCATTGTTTACCTGGAGACGCGCGCCATTCCAGTGGTGTGGAATGGAAAGCCCGCAGCGCAGGTGTTCGCACGCGACGTCACAGAGCGCAAACAGGCGAACAAGGCCCTGCGCAACTATGCGGAGCGGCTGCAGGGGATGTCGCGACGGCTCATGGAAGTAGAGGAAGTCGAGCGCCGCACTATCAATCGCGAGCTGCATGACCGCATCGGTCAGAACCTGTCATCGCTTGGCCTTACCCTTAAGCTCCTCCGCCCCAAGCTTTCCAGGAAGTCCCGCGAGAGTGCTGATGCGCGACTCGACGCCGCGCAACGACTGATCGAGACAACCACGGCGCAGGTGCGCAACCTGATGACCGAACTGCACCCGCCGGCTCTGGACGATTACGGCCTTTTCGCAGCGCTCCGGACCTACGCCGAGTCCGTGAGAGCGACCACTGGGCTGTCGATCTCCGTGAAGGGTGAAGATGTGGAACCCCGGCTTTCTCCCCTTGTGGAGATGGCCTTCTTCCGGATCGCGCAGGAGGCGCTCGCCAACGCCACCAAGCACGCAAACGCAAGCCTCGTCGAGGTCACGGTCGCCTCCACGCCGAACAAGGTAGTTCTTACGGTCGCCGACGACGGTAGAGGCTTTGACGTTGCAGGCGTCAGTGCCAAGCGCACCAGCTGGGGACTTTCGATCATGCGCGAGCGCGCCGAGGCGATCGGCGCGAAGCTTCACATCGAATCCGCAATGCGGCAGGGTACGCGCGTTCTGGTCGAGACAGCCCGCGACTCCTCATGACCGTCCGCGTGCTCATCGCCGACGACCACGCCATCCTCCGCGATGGGCTCAAGGCATTGCTGTCCGCCAGCCGCGACATCGACATCGTTGCCGAGGTCGGCAATGGGCGCGATGCCGTGAGACGCGCCCAGGAACTCAAGCCAGACGTGGTTATCATGGATATCGCGATGCCCGACCTGAACGGGGTGGAGGCGGTTCGCCTGCTGCGGGAGAAATGCCCATCGACCCGCATCATCATGCTGTCAATGTACTCCTCCTCCGAGCACGTGTTTCGGGCGTTCAAGGCAGGAGCGATCGGCTACCTGCTGAAGGAATCCGCGGGTGCGGAGGTCGAGGCGGCCGTGCGCGCCGCCAGCGCGGGACGCCGCTATATCTCCCGTGCAATCGCAGCGCTGGCTCCGCCGGATACAGATGCACGACGCCCAAGTCCGCTCGAAAGCTTGAGCGCTCGTGAGCGACAGGTACTTCAACTCGTCGTTGAAGGCCACTCCAGCACCGAGATTGCGCAGCGCATACACCTTTCACCCAAGACGGTCGAGACCTACCGCAGTCGGCTGATGGGAAAGCTTGGGGTAAGTGACGTGCCGGCACTGGTGAAGTTCGCGGTCGAGCACGGGATCACGCCCGGAAGCGTCAGATAGCGGCCCGGACATCGCACTCTCCCGCATCCCGTCACTCGTCACTGGTTGCCGGTCCGGGTTTCCCGCCTCATCCTCCCCGCCTCTCGCCTCTCGCCTCACGCTTCACCCTGTTTGTAGGGTTCTCCCGACAGACCCCTGGGTATCCTCTGACTAGAGTGACAAGCGTGCCAAGAGGGTTTGGGCGCACCTGCCGAGGAGCAGGCGGCCCGCTACGATATCTTGCTGGAAACCAGTTCACACAAGCTGACGATTCTGATCGTCGAAGACCAGGACTTGCTGCGACAGCTGCTGCGAGAGCTGCTGCGCTTCGCCCACCCGCACGCCTTGATTCTGGACACCGACAGCGCCGAACACGTCTTCGAGCTGTGCGACAGTTACCACCCGAAGGTGGTTCTGATGGACGTGAAACTTCCTGACGCGAATGGCGTGGTGCTCAGCGCGAGGCTCAAGGCGTTGCTGCCCGGCACCGAGATCATAGTGATCTCACAGTACTCGGCGCAGGTCTTCATCGAGCAGGCGATGGCCGCAGGCGTGTTCGCCTACATCACCAAGGACAGAGTGTACCGGGAGCTTCTACCGACCCTGGCGCGTGCTTTGGAAACGCGCCACGGGCCTCCACAACCGGATGAAATGGTTTGAGGAATGGCACAAGACGAGAAAGCCATCGAACAGTACTCAGCAGTGGCCGATTCGACAGCCCGAGATCTGGTCTCGCCCGGGAGCTCCTCGACAGACGTTGCTCTGAGGATGAGCGCGCGGCGTCTGCGCGCAATCATCGAGGCTGAGCCGGAGTGCGTGAAGATCGTCTCAGACCAGGGATGGTTGCTGGAGATGAACCCGGCGGGTTTGGCGATGATCGAGGCGGCCTCGCTGTCCGAGGCGCAGAGCCGCCCGCTGCTCGAGTTCATCGCCCCGGAGCATCGGGCCGCGTTCGCCGAGCTGCACCGCAAGGTCATGAGCGGCGAGGAGGGCGCGCTGCGGTTCGAGACCATCGGCCTGAAGGGCGCGCGACGCTGGCTGGAGACGCGCGCGGTGCCCCTGCCGGACGAGGCGGGCAAGGTGCGGGAGCTGCTGGGAGTCACGCGCGATGTGACCGAGCGCGTACACTCGGAGCGCCGCTCAGCCGACGAATACCGCATTCTGGAGCTGGTTGCGAAGGATGCGCCCCTGCACGCGGTCCTCGAGGCGTTGTGCAAGAGCCTGGAAGCCCAGCTGGCATCCGGCGCGAGCTGCTCGATCTTGCTGCTGGACGGGGTGCATCTGCGCCACGGCGCGGCGCCCAGCCTGCCGCAGCGCTATGTGCGCTCCATCGACGGGGTGGCCGTCGGCCCGGCGGTGGGCTCCTGCGGCACCGCCGCTTATTCTGCAAAGCAGATCATCGTCGCCGACATCGCCACCGACCCGTTGTGGCGGGACTATCGTGATCTGGCGCTACGCGAAGGCCTGCGCGCCTGCTGGTCAACACCGGTTCTGGACGATCAGGCTAAAGTCCTGGCGACATTCGCGATCTATTATCGGGAGCTTCGCACTCCCGCCGATGCGGAACGGATGTTGATCGATCGGGCCACCTACCTGGCAAGTATTGCGATCGAGCGCCTGCGAAGCCATTCCGCGCTGCGCGAAAGCGAAGATCGCTTCCGCCAGCTCGCCGAGAACATCCGCGAGACGTTCTGGCTGACCGATCCATCGAAGAGCCAGATGCTCTACATAAGCCCCGCCTACGAGGAGATCTGGGGGCGTAGCTGCGACAGCCTCTACCAATCCCCGCGCAGCTGGCTCGATTCAATCCATCCTGAAGACCACGAGCGGGTGCTGCAGGCCACGACTGCCAAGCAGGCTAGGGGCGACTACGACGAGGAGTACCGCGTCGTGCGCCCCGACGGCTCGATACGCTGGATCCGCGACCGCGCCTTCCCGGTCAAAGATGCGCATGGAACGGCTTACCGCATTGCCGGCGTAGCCGAGGACATCACCGAGCGCAGGCGAGCAGAACAGGCATTGCGGGACCAGGCCACGCGGCTGCAGAGGTTGTCCCGGCGGCTGAGGGAAGTGGAGGAGGCGGAGCGGCGCAGAATCAGCCATGAGCTGCACGACCGCATCGGCCAGAGCCTTTCCGCCCTGAGCCTCAGCGTGGATCTGATCCGCCCCGAGCTCGACAAGAGAGGGAACAAAGCGGCCAAGCTGCGGCTGGATGCCGCGCAAGGACTGATCGAGACAACCATCACGCAGGTTCGCGATCTGATGGCGGAGCTGCACCCGCCGGCGCTGGACGACTACGGCCTCTTTGCGGCGCTTCGCCACTACGCCGATACGTTTGCAGACGGCGCCGGCGTCCCGATCGCGGCCACTGGAGAAGATATCGTGCCCCGACTTGCGCCCGATATCGAGATGGCACTGTTTCGCATTGCGCAGGAGGCGCTGGTCAACGCCGCCAAGCACTCTGGCGCCAGGCGGATCGAGGTCTCCCTCTCGGCCGAAGCCGGCAAGGTGACTCTCATCGTCGCCGACAACGGAAGGGGATTCGATACGACCGGTCTCGGCACCAAACGCGCCAGCTGGGGGCTTTCGATCATGCGCGAGCGCGCGGAAACCATCGGTGCGGAGCTTCGTGTCGAGTCCATCCCGGGTCGAGGCACCCGCGTTCTGGTCGAGCACGCACGGTAGATCTTCCGGACCCGGGCCCGCGACTGGCGATCTCGAGTTGCTGTTCGCGGACGCTACGCCAGACCGAAGGACCTGTCTTCCGTACCGTCAAACTCTCCCGACAGACCCCCTTGCTTGCGATACCTAAAGTGACAGGCGTGCCACAAGGCACGCAGCCAAAGCCGGGACGATGAAACCACACCAGTTGACGATCCTGATCGTCGAGGATCAAGACTTGATGCGCCGCATGCTGCGCGAGTTGCTCCAGTCGGCGTATCCGCACGCCCTGATCCTGGACACCGACAGCGCCGAGCGCGCACTCGAGCTGTCCGAAAGCCATCGCCCGAAAGTGGTGCTGATAGATGTGAAGCTTCCGGGTGCCAACGGCGTAGTGCTCAGCGCGAGACTGAAGGCACTGCTGCCCGATACCGTGATCATCGTCATCTCGCAGTACTCGGCGCAGGTGTACATCGAGCGGGCCATGGCAGCGGGCGCTTTTGCCTTTATCACCAAGGACATCGTTTACCGCCAGCTTCTCCCCACCCTTGCTCATGCGCTGGAACCGAGCACCCAGTCTCGGCACACCGGGGAAGCGGAATGAGCAGTTTTCACGCGGACGCCGGTTTCATGACGGAGACCCCCCGCAGACCACCGCTCGATCACCACGGGAACGCCACGACGGCCAGCGCCGGCGGCGGAGCCTTGCCTGCGGACAAGGAGCAAGCACTTAGGATTCTCTACGTAGAGGATGTGGAGGCGGATTTCGAACTTGCGATGCGGGAACTCCGCCGCGCAAAAATCAAGTTCGTTGCCCGCCGGGTAGAAACGGCGGAGGACTTCCGTGATGCCCTCCAGCACTTCGCGCCCGACGTCATCCTTTCAGATTTCGGGCTGCCTGCCTTCGACGGCTGGTCGGCCCTGGCGATCGCCAGAGAATCGCACCCCGACACCCCGTTCATCCTCGTCTCCGGAACCATCGGCGAGGAGACGGCGGTGGAATCGCTGAAACGCGGGGCGGTCGACTACATTCTCAAGACCAACCTGACGCGGCTTGCTCCTGCCGTGGTACGCGCGGTCCGTGAGCAGCGAGACCGCGCCGCCCGCCGAGACGCCGAAGCAGCCCTGGCAACAAGCGAAGCGCGCAAGAGCGCAGTCATCAATACAGCGCTCGATTGCATCGTCACCATCGATGCAGAAGGCCGCGTTCTCGAGTTCAATCCCGCCGCGGAAGCAAAATTTGGCTACTCGCGTGACGAAGTGCTTGGGAAAGAGCTGGCTGGTCTCATCGTTCCTCCGGAGCTACGCAAGGCTCATCGCGAAGGCTTGAAGCGCCAAGCCGCAAGCGGCGAAGGAAGAATACTCGGCAGACGGCTGGAACTTTCCGCGGTGCGACGCGACGGCAGCCGGTTTCCCGTCGAGCTTACGGTAGTTCCGATCCACCTGCCGGATCAGACGATCTTCAGCGCTCACCTCCGGGACATCACCGATCGCAAGGAGGCAGAGCGCGTGCTTGTGGAGCGGGCGCAGATCGTGGCTCTGGAAGCGGATGTCGGCGCCGTGCTCACGCGCGGGGAGTCCTTGCGCGAGATGCTGCGACTTTGCTCCGAGGCCATCGTGCGGCACATGCACGCCGCCTTCGCCCGCATCTGGACGCTCAACGAAGGCCAGGACGTGCTGGAGTTGCAGGCCAGCGCCGGCATGTACACCCACCTCGACGGGGCGCACAGCCGGGTGCCGGTGGGCAAGTTCAAGATCGGACTGATCGCGCAGGAGCGCAAGCCTCACCTGACAAACCAGGTCGTGGGCGATCCGCGGGTAGGCAACCAGGAGTGGGCCAGGCGCGAAGGGATTGTGGCTTTTGCCGGCTATCCGCTGCTCGTTGGAAACCGGCTGATCGGGGTGGTGGCGCTGTTTGCCCGAAACGAACTGACGGACATGACGCTTCAAGGTCTTGGAGAGATCTCCGGCACCATCGCACTGGGAATCGAGCGAAGACACGCAATGGACGCGCTGAAGGAGAGCGAGCAGCGCTTCAGGCAAGTGGCGGAACACGCACCCGATGCGATCCTGATCCATCAGGAAGGCAGGATCGCGTTCGTCAACGAGGCAATGACTCAACTGATGCGCGCCGCCAGCGCACAGGATCTCATCGGCCGACCGCTCGTCTCACTGATGCATCCGGATTGCCACCCCATGGTGGAGGAACGGATGCGGCGTCTCTACGCCGGAGATAGGTTGCCTCGCAGCGAGCAGCGCTATGTCCGGCTGGATGGATCCGAGGCAGACGTCGAAGTGGCGGCCTCAACCCTGGTCCTGGACGGCCGGCGGTACTCGCCACAGTGCGTGACATTGGCGAGCGCAAGGAGCACCAGCGGCGCATCGCCCGCTTGAGCCGCATTCACGCCGTGCTCAGCGGCATCAATTCCGCGATCGTGCGCATTCGCGACCGCACCGAGATGTTCCGGGAGGCCTGTCGTATCGCTACAACCCATGGCGAGTTCAAAGCCGCATGGATCGCCACGGTTGATAACGAGACCCTGGATGGCGCCGTCGTTGCCTGGTCTGGCGGCGACGACAGCTACATCAGCAAGGTCAGAGTCACGGCACGCGCGGATGCGGAATACACCGACCGGCCTGCCTCCGTGGCGGTACGCGAGATGCGCCCGGTCATCTCAAATGATGTCTCGACGGCGGAAGGGCTCTCCGCGCTCCGGGCGGAGTTGCTCGCCCTCGGGCATCGTTCCTCGGCAGCGTTTCCGCTCATGGTCGGCGACCGGGCCGTGGCGGTCCTGGTGCTGCACGCGGCAGAGAGCGGATTCTTCGACGAAGAAGAATGCAAGCTGCTGAACGAGTTGGCGGGCGATATCGCCTTCAATCTGGAGTACATCGAGAAGGAGGAGAAGCTCAGTTACCTGGCCTATTACGACGCACTGACCGGACTGCCCAACAGCACGCTCTTCCATGACCGACTGACCCAGTTCATCCAGGCAGCGACGCGCAATGCGGCCAGGATTGCACTCATCCTCATCAACCTCGACCGGTTCAGAAACCTCAACGACTCTCTTGGGCGCCAGGGCGGCGATACGGTACTCAAGACGTTGGCAAAGCGCCTGCGCGAGGTCTTGCGTGAGCCGTTCAGCATCGCCCGTACTAGCGGCGACACTTTCGCGCTCGCCGTTGCCGAACTCGGGCACGAGAATGATGTCGTCGGATTGCTAAAGGACCGGGTTCTGCCTGCTGTCGGCCAACCGATCCCGTTGGGCAGCGAGGAAATCCGGGTCTCGGCTAAAGCGGGCATAGCTATCCATCCGGGCGATGGGCAGGCAGCCGACGTCCTGTTCAGAAACGCCGAGGCTCCCTGAACCAGGCTAAGCGTTCCGGCGACAGTTACACGTTCTACGCGCCGGAGATGAACGCCCGGGTAGCCGAGAAATTGAGGCTGGAGAACAAGCTGCGCCGCGCGCTCGAACAAGGGCATTTCGTCCTTCACTATCAGCCCAAGGTGGACGCGATCGACCACAGGATCCTCGGCCTGGAGGCGCTGATTCGCTGGAACGACCCGGATATGGGATTGATTTCCCCAGCCCATTTCATTCCGCTCATGGAGGAAACCGGCCTGATCATGGAAGTGGGGCGGTGGGCATTGTCACAGGTCGCGAGGGACTGCCGCACCTGGGTGACCAGCGGAATCGAGCCTCCGCGCGTGGCCGTGAACGTCTCCCCCATTCAGCTTCGACAGAGGGACTTCGTGGAAAGCGTGGTCGAGGCAGCGGAGAACGCTCACCAGGCCGGCGGCAGGCTCGACCTCGAGATCACGGAGAGCGTGATCATGGAAGACGTCGAGGCGATCAACCGCAAGCTGCAAATCATACGCGGGCTCGGTGTGGAAATCGCGGTGGACGATTTCGGAACGGGATATTCGTCGCTTGCCTATATCGCCCGGCTGCCAATCCACGCGCTGAAGATCGACCGCAGTTTCGTGGCAAAGATCACCGTGAGCGGAGAGAGTCTGGCAATCGTCAATTCCGTGGTCTCCCTGGCGCATTCCCTGGAGCTGCAAGTCATCGCTGAAGGCGTGGAAACGAAGGAACAGACGGCGCTGCTCAGGGACCTCGGTTGCGATCAGTTGCAGGGCTATCTTTTCAGCGCTCCGGTGCCGCCCGGACAGGTCGTGGAACTCCTGCGCCCGCGGCGGGGAGCGCGATGACACCGCTGCGACGCAGTGTCGCGTGTCAGCGAACATGCCTACAATGACGCCATAGCTCCAGGCGACGGGATTGGGGCAGACGCGGCGCTGGTCGGGCAGGTCCTACTAGCCGGGTTCGCGATGCCCGATCGGGCGGACGCGCTTCGCTGGACTGCGGGCAACAGGAGCATATGCAGGGAACCTACAACTTCTGGCTGGTAGCCTGCTCCTACCTCGTGGCGGTGGCAGCCTCCTACACCGCGCTCGAGCTAGCAGGAAGAATCGTCGCTTCCAGCGGACGGGCGGCCTGGGTCTGGCTCACCTCGGGCTCGGTTGCGATGGGCCTGGGCATCTGGTCCATGCACTTCATCGGCATGCTGGCTTTCCACTTGCCGATCCCCCTGAGCTACGACGTCTCCTTCACCCTGCTTTCGATTCTTCCGGCGATCCTGGCCTCGGCCCTGGCGCTGGGACTGATACGTGGGGGCCAGCTGTCGGGTGGCCGCCTGATGCTGGGCGCGGTGGTGATGGGCGGTGGCATCGCCGCAATGCACTACACCGGAATGGCAGCAATCCCGGTGGTGCCGGCGATCCGCTACGACCCGCTGATCTTTGCCTCGTCGATCCTGGTAGCGATTCTCGTCGCTTTCGCGGCGCTTTGGCTGGCATTCTCGCTTTCCCACAGCAGATCGCGCCCCAGGAAGTTCGGTGCCGCGCTGGTCATGGGCGCCGCCGTTTGCGCCATGCACTACACCGGAATGGCGGCAGCGAATTTCGCGCCCGACTCCGTCTGCATCGTATCCCCGACCGCGATAAGCGATCTCTGGCTCGCAGAGATGGTGGCCCTGAATACCCTGGTCATCCTTCTGGCCACGATGGCCATCGCATTTTTCGACGCTCGGCTGGCCGACCAGAACGCCCGTTCGGCGCAGGCACTGGCGACCGCGAATGACGAGCTGCTCGAGCGGACCCAGCGCGCGGAGAACGCCGAAGTCGAATTGCGCGAAAGCGAGGAGCGCTTTCGAAGCCTCACCGAGCTGTCTTCCGACTGGTACTGGGAGCAGGACGAGAATCTCCGGTTCACCAGGATTTCCGGCGGCATTCTGAAAAAACTAGGCTGGGATCCTGAATCGTTCATCGGCAAGAGCCGCTGGAGTTTTCCGATCATCGTGGACGGCGAGACCCTGTCGGCTCACAAGGCGCTGCTTGCCGCTCACGAGCCGTTCCACGACTTCGTGTACGCGCGCAGCGAGAAAACCGGCGGGCTGGCCTATGTCAGCATCAGCGGCATTCCACTTTTCGACGACGACGGCGCGTTCCGCGGCTACCGGGGGACGGGACGCGACGTCACTGCGCAGAAGGTCGCCGAGGAAGCCCTGAGATCCGAAGAGCGGCGCCTGCGGCTGATGGTCGAGCGCCTGCCGGCGGGTGCGGTGTTCGTGCGCGGCGAGTCGCTCTACCTGAATCCACGGGTGGAGCCGATCACCGGCTACAAGCCGGTCGAGTTGCCCACGCTCGACGCCTGGTTCAGGGCGCTCTACCCCGACAAGCCCGAGGAGATCAGGAGCCTCTACGATGCCGACAGGGCCGCTGGCTTCCCGGTTCCGAGGGTAGTTCCGATCAGGCGCAAGGACGGGGCGCAGCGGCTTCTCGAGTTCGCCGCTTACGGCGACGACTCGGGGGAGGTGTGGCTGGTCAACGATGTGACCGAGCGCGTCCACGCCGAAGAGAAATTCCGTGTGCTTTTCGAGTACTCGTCGGATGCGCACTTGCTGTTCGACGAGAGCGGGGTCATCGACTGCAACAATGCGGCGCTTGCAATGGTCGGCTGTGTCGATCGGAAACGGATCCTCGGCCTGCATCCCGCGGTGCTTTCGCCGGAGGTCCAGCCGGACGGCCGGACATCGGCGGAGAAGTCGGTCGAGATGGACGCAATTGCAAGGCAGCAGGGATACCACAGGTTCGAATGGCTTCACCGGCGCCTGGACGGAACCGAGTTTCCGGTCGAAGTGACTCTGAACCCGGTCAGCCTCGGCGGCCGGCAGGTGATGCTGACAGTCTGGCATGACCTGACCGAACGCAAGCGTAACGAGGCTGAGGTCATCCGCACGCGCGAGCAGCTGCGTCTTGCGCTGGTAGGCTCGAAGCTGGCGCTGTTCGAGTGGAACGTCGGAACGGGCGAGCTCTTCCTCGACGAGCGGTGGGCGGAAATGCTTGGCGTGAAGCCCGGCCCGGTCCGGACGACGATCGAGGCCGTGGCCAACCTGGTCCACCCGGACGACGTGGAAGCATTGAGATCGCGAACCCGCGATCTGATCAAGGGGCGCCTGGATTTTTACGAGACCGAACAGCAGGTCAAGACCGCGTCAGGCCGCTATCTGTGGGTGCAGACCAAGGGGAAGGTGGTTGAGCGCGATTCCACCGGCATGGCTCTGCGCGTGGCCGGAACCAATGCCGACATCACGGAGCAGAAGAAGGCGGAGCAGAATTTCCGCGGGCTGCTCGAATCCGCGCCGGACGCGATTCTCCTGGTCAACCGGAAGGGCAGGATCGTCCTGGTGAACTCTCAGACCGAGAAGATATTCCGCTACACCCGCGCGGAATTGCTGGACCAGCCGGTCGAGCTTCTGATCCCGCAACGCTACCGCGATAAACATCCCTCCCATCGCGGCAGCTTCTTCAGCGATCCGCGGACCCGCCCGATGGGCGCCGGCCTCGATCTCCACGGGTTGCGCAAGGACGGCACAGAGTTTCCCCTGGAGATCAGCCTGAGCCCGCTCGAGACCGCGGACGATGTCCTGGTCATCAGCGCGATACGGGACATTAGCGCGCGCCGGAAGTCCGAACAGGAGCTGAAGGAAGCCTATGCCAGGCTGGCCAGCGGGGTCAGCGCTCTCGAGCAGCGCAACCGGGAGATCGCGCTGCTCGGAGAGCTGAGCAATCTTCTGCTGTCGTGCGTTTCGGTCGAAGAGGCCTGTGACGCGGTCCCCCGGTACGCGGAGAGGCTTTTCCCGCAGGAACGCGGTGTGCTGTATCTCATGCGCGCATCCCGCGACAGTCTTGTCCCGCACGCTTCGTGGGGCAGCCCGACAGAGGAGCATGCGCCTTTCAAGACGCAGGAATGCTGGGCGCTGCGGCGCGGACGAATCCATGTGGTAGCTGATCCCGCACGCGATCCGATCTGCAACCATGTCCTGACTTCCCCGGGCTTCCCCGGCCGGCCCTACCTGTGCCTGCCGCTGGCTGTCCAGGGAGACATCATCGGCGTGTTGTCGATCGCGCTCGAGCCAGGCGCGACACCGTCCGCCGAGCCGGCCGTCGAGGAGCACGGGAAGCGGCAGCTGGCGGTCGCGCTTTCGGAGCAGATCGCGCTGGCGCTGTCGAACATCAGGCTGCGCGAGAACCTGCGGCAGCAGACCATTCGCGATTCCCTGACCGGCCTGTACAACCGGCGTTTCCTCGAGGAGTCGTTGAACCGCGAGATCGCGCGCTGCAGCCGCAAGGGAACCGGCTTCGCCCTGCTCATGATTGACGTGGATCACTTCAAGCGCTTCAACGATACCCACGGACACGACGCCGGAGACAGCGTGCTGCGCGCGGCTGGACAGGCGGTGCAGAGGATTTGCCGCGATGGGGATATCGCCTGCCGGTTCGGCGGCGAGGAGTTCGCGGTCGTCGCGCCCGACACGGACAGCCAGGGTGCGCTGGTCCTGTGCAACCGGATCCTCGAGCTGGCTCGCGGCCTCAGGCTGTCGCACAACGGCAGAACTCTGGGCCCGATCACGGTTTCGATCGGCCTTGCCATGTTTCCAGGAGACGGCGAGACGGTGAAAGCAATCGTGCAGTCGGCGGACAAGGCGCTTTATGCCGCCAAGGGCGCCGGGCGGGATCGTGTGGTCGTGGCCGGGCAGGAAGCGGTGTCAGGTCGGCCGCGAAATCTGCGAAAGAAGACCGCGACCAGGACACGGTGAACCGGCGGCGGCGGCGCAAGTGCGGCGGGTGCCGACCCGCGCAGGCGAGGCTACACTTCGTCGCGCCAGGCCCGGTCCTCGGATTCGAACATTTCGCGAGCCTTGTCCGGACCCCAGCTGCCTGCGGGGTAGACCTGAATGGAGTCGCGCCGATCCCGCGATTTGAGAATGGGCTCCACCACCCGCCAGGCCCACTCGACCTCGTCGAAGCGGATGAAGTTGGTCGGGTCACCCCGAACGATGTCCGCCAGCAGCGTCTCGTAGGCGTCCCGCCGGGGCTCGTGATCCTTCCGGTAACCGGCGTTCATCCGGACCACCCGCGTCTGCATCCCCAGCCCCGGCTGCTTGGCGTGGATTTCGAGGTGCATGCTCTCGCCGGGCTGGATGCCGAGCAGAACCCAGTTGGGCGTCATGTTCTCCATCGGAGTCTCGCGAAACAACTGCTGCGGAGGATGGCGCAGACGCAATGCGATCAGCGATGATTGTGCTGCCAGCCGCTTGCCGGTGCGCACATGGAACGGCACACCCCGCCAGCGCCAGTTGTCGATGTAGAACCGGGCGGCAACATAGGTCTCGGTAACCGAATCCGGTCCGATCCCCGACTCTTCGCGGTACGCGGCAGCCGGCTTTCCCTCCACCGACCCCCTGCCATACTGGCCGCGCAGAACATGGTTCGAGATCTCGTCCGGGCGCAGCGGACGGATCGAGCGAAGCACCTTGACTTTCTCGTCGCGCAGCGCGTCGGCGTCAAGCGCCGGCGGCGGTTCCATGGCCACCAGAGTAAGAAGTTGCATCAAGTGGTTTTGCAGCATGTCGCGCAGCGCGCCGGACCGGTCGTAGTAGTCGCCTCGGGTCTCGATTCCCGCCTGCTCGGCAACCGTGATCTGCACATGATCGACGAAGTTGCGGTTCCACAGCGGTTCGATCATCAGGTTGGCAAAGCGGAACACCAGCAGATTCTGCACCGTCTCCTTGGCGAGATAGTGGTCGATGCGATAGATCTGGCGCTCGTCGAAGTGGCGATGAAGGAGCTGGTTCAACGCCTGCGCGCTTTCCAGGTCCACGCCGAACGGCTTCTCGACGACGATGCGATGCAGCCCCCGCGGCCGGTTCAGCCCGACCGCGGCGAGATTCTCGGCAACATAACCGTAGTCCTCCGGCTTGATCGCCAGGTAGAACACGATGGTCGAGCACACGCCGGTCTTGGGTCTTCCCAGCTCCCCGGACAGAACCTGGAACGCGTTCGAATCGCGCAGATCGCCGCGCACATAGCTGAACCGCCTGGCGAACCTGGAGAAGCATTGCGGCGCGAACTGCCCTGCCAGCTTCGACCGCAGCGTGGTTTCCATGTGCGCGTTCCAGTCCGCGTCGCCCCAGTCGCGCCGGCCAAAGGCGATGAAATTCGTGATCTCCGGCAGCCGGCCTTCGAGCTCGAGGCGATACAACGCGGGGATCAGCTTGGTCGCTGCCAGATGGCCGGTCGCGCCAAAAATGACAAAACTGCAGGGCTGCAGATCGACTTCGGGATTCACGGAGGCAGAGTCGCGGACGATCCCCGGATTCTCGGATCCTCGGTCCAGCGTTAGGCCGGATCGATCCCGCGCCGGCGAAAAATCCGCCTCAGCGCTGCGACGTGCCTGCCTCGCTCCAGGTTGCGGTCGGCATCGACGATCGCGCGGGCTCCGCGCGCAAAAGTCGTGAAACCGTCCTGCTGGAAATGGCTTTCGAGGATCAGCCGGTCTGCGCGCTCACGGCCGAGGGCCTCGCGGATGTCCCAGAGCGCTGCCGACCAGATGAGTCCGTTCACGTGCTCGTCGGCATGCCGTCCATGATCGAAGTCCCGGTACCTGAGCTTCGAGTCCACGCGACGCAGGCAGGGAGGGTTGCTTCCCTCCTCAAGGCCGGCCATCAGGCCGTCCCAGGTCATCACGCAGGCGCGGTAGCGCGGAGGCTTGCGAGACGCGAAGAAACTGGCCGCAAAATAGTCGCCGAAGCCCTCGCCCATCGCGGCCGCCTCGGTGGACTGCCCGAAATCCGGGCAGATCGCATCCTGTATCGCGTGGCCCAGCTCGTGAAGGATGGTCTCGGCATCTTCAGCATCGTCGATGGCGCCGGTGCCGAACGTCAGCAACCGGTCCCACGGACTGTACCAGGAGTTGTCGTCCCGCGAGCCGTTGACGTTGGCGCGAACCGGTTCCCGGAAGATCGCGCGCCTGCCGCGGAATCCAAGACGCTCCAGATAGCGCAGCGCCTGATCGACGTGGTAGTACACCATCGCCTCCTCGAAGCCGCGCTCGTGCGCCCGGAACAGGAACCGCCCGTCCGCACGTTTCACACGGCGCGAGGTAGGCCGAGTGCTGACTCGCGGCCCGTCGAGAAATCCTTCGGGGCGCAGCCCAGGCAGCGCGACTTCGCGATAAGTCCGTTGCGGCGGGCGGCGCGCCTTGCCGCCGGCGGTGAGCAGGGGCCGATGATCCCCCAGTGCGGTGACCGGACTCGGATCGAACACCAGCGCCCGGCCATCGGCTTCTGCGAGATTGTCATAACGGCTGAGAATCTTTCCGGTCGCCGCATTTACATAGACGATCCATTCCTCGCGTGGCCTGTCGCGCACCAGTCGAACCTTCCACGCCGGACGCAGGCTCGCCTTGTCGGGAAACCAGATTCGCTCGGTTTCCTTCACGCCGGCCGCGCGCCCACTGCGCGGCAGCGCGCCTCGCGCCTTGCGCACAGCCTGGTCGCGGCCAAGAACAGCTTTGAACGCCCGTGGCAACAGTCGTGCCGGCGCGACGCGGCTCTTCGCCAGGTAGACGCGGCATTCACGGTCGAGGTGCACTGTGACGTATCCCCGCCGTATGCGCAGTTTCAGATGGCGCTGACGGAAGATGACATGGTAGGCCCCGAGGCTCTGGATCACGCGGCCGGTCTCGAGCCCGGCAAGATCCTGCGGCAGGTCGAACAGAGCCCGATTGGCTTGCAGAAAAGCGCGCGCCGATGCTTCAGCGGAGGCGCGCTGCGCGCGGGTGCGGAAACCCCATATCTCCTTGGGAGTCCCGTAGTACTTTCCGGGCTCGGATCTGAATCTGCCCGGCTTTAGGCGGCCGGTGGTTGCTGCCATCGCGATCCGGTTCGACAGCCTGCCTAAACGCCCTCGTCACTTATCACTTGTCACTCGTCACCGGTTCTTCTAGTAGCGCCGCGGTGACCCGTAACTCTCGTCGAACAGCGAGAACGGCGGCTTTCTGCCGACCAGGCTTTCGATCAACATGAGCTCCAGGTCTGTGTGGTTCTTGAAAGGCGCCGGCCGTATTCGCCGGCCGGCGCCGGCCCTGAGCACGTAGCGCGGCGAGTCATGGTGGGTCGAGACGATGCGCTCGCTCACCGACGGATCGTCGCTGGCCGTGATGTCGACTTCCCCGTAGCAAGTGCAGACGTAGGTCTGGTCGGGGTCGGACTCGACGTAAAGACCGGTTCCGCGGACGCCGATCGTGGCTGTGACGCCGTACACCTGCTTCGTTCCCCTGCCGAACACCGACAGCAGGGCGCCAGTGGCCAGGCGCAGGGTGTTGACCAGCGCTCCGCTTCCACCCAGTTCCAGCCTGCTGTTCTCGCGCAAAATGAAAGCGTCGGCCCCGACCACGAAAATCGCCTGGGCACCTTTTCCGGTCTCGACCCTGTCGGTCGGGGAGATCGACGCGCCGCGCTTGATAAGTTTGCCATTGACCATAACCGGGCCGGTCAGGTCATAGACCGACTGCCCTGCGGGCATCTGCTTCGGTCTGCGTCCGAGAATCTGCGCCGCGGCATTCCGTCCACCCGGTAGCAGGGCTCCAGCGGCGATCAATCCGCTGGCGAGAGCCCTGATCAGGAAGTCGCGGCGCGGGTCCTGGCCCTGCTCGGGTCGCATCGGCATCTGCGCATCCTCTTGGCATAGCGTTCAATGACGGCCATTATTACGCGGTACACGCTGGAAGGGTAGCCGATGTCCGAATCTTCGATTGCGCTGAAGTTGCGTCCTGTGTGCGCCAGTCTGGCCGCTGGCTGTCTGCTTGCCTCACTGGCGGTGCATGCGGACTCGACCCGCTTCGGCGTGGACGCCGAGTTCTTGCATGACACCAACGTAACCCGCGGGCCGACCGCCGAGGACGAGAAATCCGACACCATCGTCTCGGTGGAAGGCTACGCCGCGCGCAGTTACCAGCTCGGCGTGCGCAGCGGCATCGTGATGCGCGGTGGACTGCGCCTGGCCGAGCACACGACTTTCGGCGATCTGAGCCATGTGGCGGCCAGTGCGAGGGCCATCTATCGGCTCCAGCCCCAGCCCGGCTACAGCCAACCGTGGTTCGAAATTGCCGGCGCGGGGCAATGGCTCCAGCACCGCGACAGCGACTTGCGGGACGGCTTCATTGCCTCCGCTTCTCTCGGTGCAGGCAGCTACCTGACCGACCGGGTGCGCGCCTCGATCAACGCCGGACTCGAGGAGCGTATCGGCAGCGAGGGCACGCTCTATGACCTGACGCAGAACAGGATCTGGGGCACGCTCGACTACCGGGTGGGCTTGGCCGCTACGCTCTACGGCAGCGTGATCCGGCTCGCCGGGGACCAGGTGTTCAACGCCGGCTCGGCAGCCGGCCAAGCCGGACTTTCACCTTACTACGATGTCCGCGTCCGGGATCCGGCGTTGTCGGAGGAGTTCAACGGTGTCGCGCCGTACGGCTACCGCCTGGAAGCCACTACTTACATCTTCGAGCTGGGACTGAACCTTCCGCTGCGCGGCAACCAGGCAATCGACCTGAGCGGATCGTTTTTCGACTCGAGTACCGATCGTGGCTCCCAGAGCTACGATGGAGCGGCGGTACGGGCGATCTACATGTATCGGTTCCGATGAACCGGCGCAAGGCGCACGGTCCCGGTTGATTTTCCGCGAATAGCCAGGCGTATACTGTGGACCCCCTGCTCGATAATCGCGGTGTGCACTCATGCCCGCCCAGGAACCCGCCTACCGCCTTGCAAACCTTGGCGACGCGCTCACGATCGCCGAATTGTCGCGCGACCTGATCGAGACGGGACTTGGGTGGAGTTGGACGCCGGCCCGGGTCGCGAAGCAGATTCGCGATCGCGACACGCTGGTTCTCACCGCCCGCGAGGGCGCGAAAATCATCGGCTTCGCGATCATGGCCTTCGGTGACGAAGTTGCGCACCTGTCCCTGCTCGCGGTACGGCGCGACAAGCAGCGCCGGGGCGTCGGCAACGCCCTGTTTCAGTGGCTGAAGATCTCGGCGCTGACTGCCGGGATCGCCACCATTCGGGTCGAGCTGCGCACCGCCAACCGCGAAGCAAGACAGTTCTACCGCTCGCTCGGCTTCGAGGAAACAGGCTACGCGCCCGGCTACTACCGCGGCCGGGAAACTGCGCTTCGCATGCGCCTCGATCTCAGGCCGGCGACGCTCGGTTTCCGCACCTGAGCAACAACCTCTGCCACAGAGGATACAGAGAACAGGTCTGCCGGGATGCAATGAATATCCCCGAGAGGGGTGGTATTCGGAGCGTTTCGATCCGTCTTTGTGTCCGAAAACTGCGTTAATCTGCCGGGGCGTTTCACTGCTGGATTCCTGCCCTGTGCCCACTGTGGTTGACTTGTCTTTCCGTGAGTGCTGAGAAAAAGGAAACCGCGGGGATCGTCGCGCCCCCGCCGTTGATCTATGTCGCCGGACTGGTCGCCGGTTGGCTGCTCGAGCGGCGCTGGCCGGCGCCGTTCGGGCTGATCGAGCCGGCCGCGCAGTGGGTGGGGTGGGTGCTGATTGGGGCGGGGCTGGCGATTGTGGTCTGGGCGATGGTCGCCCTGCACCGAGTGCGCACTTCGGTCAATCCCTACACGCCGACCGCGGCCATTGCGACCACCGGCCCGTATCGCTTGTCAAGAAACCCGATATACGCCGCGGACGTCGTCATCTATGTCGGCGTGTGCGCTCTGTTGAACACGCCGTGGCCCTTGCTGTTTCTGCCCCCTGTGATCTGGATCGTGAACAAGGGCGTCATCGAGCGCGAGGAGCGCTATCTCGAGGGCCGTTTTGGCAACCTGTACGCCGTTTACAGTTCGCGGGTGCGCCGATGGCTGTAAGAGTCTTCCGTCTCACCCGATTTCCGTCCCCGCCGATGCAAGCGCGGGGTACGATACTGGTGCCATGGAAGCAGCCGCACTGAGACAAGCACTGCTGGAGCGCTTCCCGGTATTCGGCGAGATCTCACGCCAGGTCTTGGAGCGAGTATTGCGCGCCGCGCAGGTCCGCACGCTCGCCGCAGCCAGTCCGCTGTTCAGTGCCGGCAACCCGTGCACCGGTTTCCCGATGTTGTTGTCGGGGAGCGTTCGCGTGTCGAAAGCCGCGGCAAACGGTCGCGAGGTCCAGCTCTACCGGGTGTATCCCGGAGAGGCATGCATCATGAGCACCGGCTGCCTGCTCGGCGACATCGAGTACGGCGCTTCGGGGACGGCCGAGACCGAGGTCGTGGTGTTCACGCTGCCGCCCGCGCTGTTCGCCGAAATGATGGCCCGCGAGGAGAGCTTCCGCCGCTGGGTCTTCACGCTGTTCAGCGAGCGGCTGTCGGGAATGATGGAGCTGGTGGAAGCGGTGGCTTTCCAGCGGCTCGACCGGCGGCTCGCGGCCTACCTGCTGGAGAACGCCCCGCTGCTGCAGGTATCGCAGCAGAAGCTCGCGGACGATCTCGGCACGGTGCGCGAGATGGTCGGCCGCGTGCTGCGCAGCTTCGAGGATCGCGGCCTGGTCGAGCTGGGCCGCAACCAGATCAAGGTCCTGGACCCCGGGGAGCTGCGCGCCATCGCCGACACCGCCTGAGGCCATGAGACTTTTGTCGCAGACACAAGGCGCCGGCTGCCGTACCTTTCTCCCCGTCACCTGCAATCGCTCTGCCGGAGCAATGACGGAGGAAGAAAGATGTTCAGGCAATTGTTCGACGAGGCGTCCGGAACCTATACCTATCTGATCGCGGACGATTCCAGCCGCGAGGCCGCGCTCATCGACCCGGTTCGCGAACGCGTGCCAGAGTACGTCCGGCTGCTCGACTCGCAGGGGCTCAAGCTGAAGTGGGCGCTGGACACCCATGTGCACGCCGACCACGTGACCGCGGCAGGTACCCTGAGAAAGGTTACCGGCTGCCGCTCGGCGGTCGGCGCTGCATGCGAGGCCGTCAACTTCGATCGCCAGCTTGCGCACGGAGACGAAATCGTCGTCGGCAACGAAGCCATCCGCACGATCGCCACCCCGGGCCACACACCCGGCAGCATGTCCTATCTCTGGCACGATCGGGTCTTCACGGGCGACGCACTCCTGATCGGCGGCTGCGGCCGCACGGATTTTCAGCGCGGCGACCCCGAGGCGCTCTACAACAGCATCACCGGCAGGCTGTTGACTTTACCGGACGACACGCTGGTGTATCCGGGGCACGATTACAAGGGGCGGCGCGTGTCCACGATCGCCGAGGAGAAGTCGCTCAACCCGCGGCTTGCCGGAAAGACGAAAGAGGATTTCGTCACGCTGATGAAGAATCTCGATCTGCCGGTACCGAAAAGGATCAACGAAGCCGTGCCGGCGAATCTCGCCGGCGGCAACTAGGGAGCTGAAGCATGCACATGCATTCCATCGGCCCCGCGCAGGTCTGCAGCACCGCGCGGGATCATCACATCAATCTCATCGACGTGCGAACGCCCGCGGAGTATGCGATCGTCCACGCCGCCGGCGCGGTCAACATTCCGCTCGACGAACTGGATGCCTCGAAGGTCGCACATCTCGATCCGACGGAGCCGGTCTACCTCATCTGCAAGTCGGGCGCGCGCGCCGCAAAGGCGATCCACAAGCTGCATGCCGCCGGGTATCGCAACCTTCTCAATGTTCACGGTGGCACGGACGCCTGGGTGGCCGCGGGCTGCCGCACTTGCGCGGACGCGACGCGATCTCGCTCGACAGGCAGGTGCGGATCGCCGCCGGTTCGTTGACCGCGCTCGGCGTCCTGATCGCGCTGTGGCAACCGGGCGTGGGCCTGGCGATCGCAGGACTGGTGGGCGCCGGGCAGGTCTACTCCGGCGCGAGCGACACTTGCGCCATGGGCACCCTGCTCGCCAGCATGCCGTGGAACCGCAAGGCACGCGAAAGTTGTTCCGCCCCCGCGGCGGGGTGAGGCACGCCGCGCCTTGCGCGATAATCCCCCGATGGCGGGTACAGCGAGTTCGTTCAAGGCGCACCTCCAGCATCCTCTCGAGCGCTGGCTGCCGATCGCCGGCTGGTTGAGGCGATACACGCGCGAAGACTTTCACGGCGACCTCACCGCCGGCATCGTCACCGCGATCCTCCTGGTCCCGCAGGGCATGGCATTCGCGCTGCTCGCCGGCCTGCCGGCGCAGATCGGGCTGTACGTCAGCATCCTGCCGCCGCTCATCTATGCGCTGTTCGGCACCAGCCGCACGCTCGCCGTCGGCCCGGTGTCGGTGGCGGCGATCATGGTGGCGCATGCGTTGAGCGATCTTCCGGCAGGAACCGACCCGCTGATGGCTGCGGTAGGCCTGGCACTGCTTTCGGGGGCGGCGTTACTGGCAATGGGAGTGGCGCGCATGGGGGTGGTGGCGAATTTTCTCAGCCACCCCGTGCTGAGCGGCTTCACCACCGCCGCGGCGATCCTGATCATCGCCAATCAGCTTTCTCCGCTTACCGGCATCGAGTGGCCCGAAAACCCGGCCTGGCAGACGCTGCCATCGCAGTTGGCGCAGGCAACCGCCGACGCCCCGGGGGCGACGGTGGTCATCGGTCTTGGAGCCGTCGGCTGGCTGCTGTTTGCGGGAATGCCCATGGCGCGCGCGCTGCAACGCGCTGGCGTGTCGCAGCACAGGGCGCTGATCGTCACCCGTGCTGCGCCATTGCTGGCGGTGATCGCCGGCGTGGCGGTCGTGAGCGCCGGGAATCTCGACACCAGTGCCTCGGTGGCCGTTGTCGGCCGGATTCCACATGGATTGCCAAGCATCACGATCGGACCGGTGCCGATGTCTTTGCTGATCGACCTGCTGCCGGCTGCATTCCTTATAGGACTGGTGGGATACGTGGAAAGCGTGTCGATCGCGAAACTGCTCGCCGGCAGACATCGTCAGCGAATCGACGCCAACCAGGAAATGATTGCGCTGGGCGCGGCGAACGTTGCTGCGGGCCTGTCGGGCGGCATGCCGGTGGCCGGGGGATTTTCCCGCACCATGGTCAACTACGCAGCGGGCGCCCGGACCCAGCTCGCGGCCATCATCACCGCCGCCCTGGTCGGGCTCGTGGCGCTGTTCTTCACGCCGGCTCTGGCCAGCGTGCCCAAGGCGGTCCTGGCGGCGATCATCATCGTCGCAGTATCGAGGCTGGTGGACCTGAAGGGCGCGGCGGCAGTCTGGAGGTACGACCGGGTGGATGGCGCCGTTCTGGGGCTGACGGTGGCTGGTGTCCTCGGGCTTGGAATCGAGCCGGGGCTGGCGATCGGCATCATAGCGTCGCTCACCAGTTTCGTCCTGCGCGCAGCGCGGCCTCATGTGGCGGTGCTGGGCCGCATCCGCGGCAGCGAGCATTTCCGCAACATCAAGCGCCACGAAGTCCAAACCTGGCCGCACGTGTTGTTTCTGCGGGTGGACGAGAACCTCAGCTTCGCCAACGCCTCCTTCCTCGAAACTTGCTTGATGACGGAACTGGCAACACGCGCAGAAGTCAGGCACATCGTTCTGGTGATGAGCAGCGTGAACGCGATCGACAGCACCGCGCTGGAAACGCTGGAACGCGCTGCCCGCAGCGCCTGCGAGGCCGGGGCGACGGTCCATCTTTCGGACGTGAAAGGACCGGTAATGGACCGGCTGAAGCTGACCGGACTGCTGGAAGCGCTCGCGCCTGGAAGGGTGTTCCTGAGCGCACACCTGGCGGCGGAAGAGCTCGGCCAGCGACCTACTGGTATCTCAGCGCCTCGATCGGACTGAGCAGCGCCGCCTTGCGCGCAGGATAGAACCCGAAGAACACGCCGATCCCTGCGGCGACGGCAAAGGCCAGCACGATCGAGGACGACGTGACCAGGGCCGCCATTCCTGCAATCCCGCTGACCGCGAATGCGCCCGCTACGCCGAGCCCCACCCCCACCATGCAGCCGATCACCGACACCATGACCGCTTCGAGCAGGAACTGGAGCAGGATGTCACGGCGGCGCGCACCGACGGCCATCCGGATGCCGATCTCGCGGGTGCGTTCGGTGACCGACACCAGCATGATGTTCATGATCCCGATGCCTCCGACCAGCAGGGAAACCGAGGCGATTGCGCCAAGCAGCAGGGACATCACCCGCGTGGTCTGCGCCTGGACTTCGGCGATGGCAGACAGATTGCGGATCGTGAAATCGTTGTCCTCGCCCTCGCGCAGCCGGTGCCTGTGGCGCAGCACCTCGGTCATCGCCCGCTCGGCCCGCGGCATCGCCTCTTCTGAAACCGCCTGTACCAGCGCGAAGCGCACGCTGTCCGGAAAGCGGTTGCCGAACAACTGCCGCTGCGCGGTGGTGAACGGCACCAGGATCGCGTCGTCCTGATCGCGGCCGTCGAGGCTTTGGCCCTTCGGTGCGAGCACGCCGATCACCAGAAACGGGCTGTTGCGGATGCGGATCGTCCTCCCCACCGGGTTCTCCATGCCGAACAGCGTGTCAGCGACAGTCGTGCCGATCACCGCCACCCGTGCCGCCGAACGCAGGTCGCTGTCGGTGAAAGAGGTGCCGGCGATCAGCCGCCAATCGCGCACTTCGAAGTATGCCGGCGTGGTGCCGGAGATCGAGGTGTTCCAGTTGCTGGAACCGTAGACCACCTGCTGGCTGCCGGGCGATGCCGGGGCGACGCCGGCAATCATCGGCAACTCGCCGATCGCCCTGACGTCGTCCAGTGTCAGCGTCGGCGCGGACGCTGCACCACCGCGCGCACCCGAGACGCGGGTCCACCCGGCCTGGAGGATGAACAAGTTGCTACCCATGGTGGCGATGGTCTGACGCACGAGAACCTGGGCGCCCTCGCCGATCGCGAGCATCAGCACCACGGCGCCGACGCCGATCATCATTCCCAGCATCGTCAGGAAAGTTCGCATCCGGTTGGCGCCCAGGGCGCGCCAGGCTTCGCGCAACAGCTCGACGATCACACGGTCACTCCCGCCGGCTCCGGCACTTCGCCGTCATGCTCTATGCGCCCGTCGACGAAACGCACCATGCGCCGGGCAAAGCGTGCAACGTCGGCCTCGTGCGTGACCAGCACGATGGTGATCCCCGCCTTGACGTTGAGCTCGGAGAAAACGCCCATGATCTCGTGGCCGGTGTGGGTGTCGAGATTACCGGTCGGCTCATCGGCCAGGATCAGGCGTGGATCCGCGGCAAGGGCGCGGGCGATGGCAACCCGCTGCTGCTGCCCGCCGGAGATCTGGCTCGGCAGGTGATGGCGGACCGGCGACAGGCCGACGCGCTCCAGGAGCCCTGCCGCGAGTCGACGCCGCTCCCTTGCCCGCGCTCCGGCGTACAACAACGGCAGCGCGACGTTGTCCAGCAGGTCGGCCCGCGGCAGCAGGTTGAATCCCTGGAACACGAATCCGATGGCCCGGTTGCGCAGCGCCGCGAGACGATCGGGGCCGAGCCGCCCGGTGTCCTGGCCCTCGAGCAGGTACCGGCCGCCGCTCGGCGTATCCAGGCAACCAAGGATGTTCAGGAATGTCGACTTGCCGGAGCCCGAAGGCCCCATCACCGCCACGAACTCACCGCGGCCGATCACGAGATTCACATCCTTAAGCGCCGGGTAAGCGCCGGCCTCGGTCTCGTACTGCTTGTACAGCGACTCGACCTGGATCAGCGGTTCGGTCATTCTTCAATGAGCCACAAGTTGCGAGTGACAGGTGATGAGCGCAATGCCGGAAGATAATGTCGGCGCAAACCCCGGCAGACTGGGGCGAAGTTCAGAGAAGAAGCAGGCCGAACGATAGGGACCAAAGACCGCGTAAGACCCTTACGAACCTTCATTCTTCGTTCTCCCCTGACTTTTCACGCTTCATCCCTCACGCCTCACCTGTCACTCGTCACCACCTTCATCAGAACAGGCGGACACGCGGCGTGCCCACCGGCGCGGCGGATTGCGCGACGGATTCCTCCACCACGACGCGATCTCCGGGCCGCAGCTCGCCGCCGATGACTTCAGTGAGCCTGCCGTTGCTTATTCCGGCGCGGACGGCAAGCGGGACGAGCTTCGCCTCCTTCAGCATCCACACCGTCGAACCGGCAGGCCGGGTGCGGGCGAGTTCGCGATCCCGCGGACGAAACCGCAGCGCGGCGTTGGGCACCAGCAGAGCGTCGTCGCGCTGGTCCACCTCGATGCTGATATAGGCAGTCATGCCGGGCAGCAGAAGGAGGTCTGGATTGCCCACCGAGACCACTACGTTGTAGGTCACTACGTTCTGCTCGACGATGGGGTTGAGCCGGATCTGTTTCACCGCCCCCTCGAAGCTGCGGTCGGGATGGGCATCCACGGCAAAACTCACTTTCTGCCCGACTTTCACCTTGCCGATGTCCGCCTCGGCGACGTTGCTGTCGATCTGCATGAGCCGCAGGTCGCGCGCGATCTTGAACAGCGTCGGGGTCTGGAAGCTCGCGGCCACCGTCTGGCCGACGTCGACCTCCCGCGATACCACCACGCCCGACACCGGGGACCGGATCACCGTGTAGCCCAGGCTGGCGCGATCGCGTTGCAGCCGGCCGCGGGCGATCTGCAGCTGCGCTTGCGCTGCTTCCCTGGCCTGCACCGCCTGGTCCAGCTCCTCGCGGGAAACATACTCTTGCGCGAACAACTCCTGCAGCCGCGACTCGTTGGCCTGCGCCAGGCGCAGCGAGGCTTGCGCGCTGCTCACTTCGCCCTCGCTTTGCCCCACCACCGCACGGAACGTGGTCGGGTCCAGCTCGAGCAGCACCTGCCCGGCCTTCACCTGGTCGTTGAAATCCGCGAGCAGTCGAATCACGGTGCCCGACACCTGCGTGCCAACGTTGACGAGCGACACCGGATTGAGCTTGCCGTTGGCGGTTACGGTCTGGGTCAGCGGCCCTCTGCCCACCGGCTCGGTGGTGAAGCGGGACTCGGGCGAAGCGTGGTTGGTGTTTTTCCAGGCCAGCCAGCCGCCGCCGGCGACAGCCACCGCCAGCAGGAAAACCGCGAGCGTGCGCACTGTGGCGTTGAGCATCCGGTTCATCGCTGGTCCTGCACAGCCGGCGCCTGCGCCGCGCCACTGAAAATGTCCACGTCAAGGGTACCGAGCGCGCGCACCAGCGAGGCCTTGGAGATGTACCAGTTGAACTGCGACTGGATTTTCTGCGAGTCTGCGCTGGCCGCCGAACTCTGGGCGTTGAGCACGTCGATCAGCGTTCCGACCCCGGCCTTGTAGCGGGCGAGCGCCGCCCGGTACGACTCCTGCGCGCTCACCACCAGGTCGAGCGCCGTTTCATAGGCCTGCCCTTCGGTCAGCAGAGTCTGGTACGCAGTCCATACGTCAAGGGCGATCTCGGAAGCGAGGCGGTCGCGGCTGGCGATCTGCGATTGCACCTGCTCTCCGGCGGCGCGCACCTGATAGGTGCTCCGGTAGCCGGTAAACAGCGGAATGCTTACCGTCACTCCAACCGCGCCGCTGCGCGGGTCGGAGCCCGGCGCGCTGTGCGAAGCCGTCACGCTGGCAAAGCTGGAAACTGTCGGCATGCCCTGGGCTCTGGCCGCGCGTTCGTTGGATTGCGCCGCGCGGACCTGCGCTTGCGCGGCTAGCAGGTCCGGCCGTCTGCTGCGTGCCGTCTCGATCAACTGGCCGACTGCCTCTCGGGCGAGCGCCTGAGATGTCAGATCCGGAGGCGGGGCCAGCGCCAGGGTGCGATCGGCGTCAAATCCCAGGGTGCTGGCGAGCGTTCCCCGGGCCGTCGCTGCGTCTCCCTCGGCGCGGGTGCGGTTCAGCCTGGCCTGAGAATAGGCGGTCTGTGCCTGGAGGAGGTCGGCGCGGGTGCCGCGTCCCGCGGCGAGCCGCGCCTGCGCCGCCTCGAAGCTCTCGCGAGCGCTTTCTTCCGCCGCGCGCGTCGCGCCGACGTTCTCGGTCGCGGCGAACAGGCGGTAGTAGGCGTCGATGGTATCGAACAACACTTGCTGGATGGTGGCGCTGTGGATCCAGTTGGCGGCGATCAGCGACTGGCGCGCACTCTCGACGCCGGCTTCCCGGGCGCCGAAATCGAACAACACGTAGTTCAGCCTGGTTCCTGGCGAAACCTGCGTCTGCCCGCCAGACGCCGGGACGTTTCGAGTCTCTGTGCGTTGCCCGGAAAGCTCGGCGTCGATAGTAGGCAGCTCGGCGGCGCGCGCCACGCCCAGCTGCGCCGCCGCGATGCGCGCGCTGGCCCATGTCTGACGGGTGCGGGGATTGCGGCACAAGGCGGTATTGATCGCCTCCACCAGTGTCAGACTCTGCAACATTGCCTCGGTATCGAGGCAAGGACCGGCGATCGCACCGGGCAGCGCGGCATTGCGCGCCAGGGGTGCCAGCCGTTCGGTTTCAAAGGGATCATCGGCCGAAGCCGACAGGCGCCACGGTGCCAGCGCCGCGACCAGCGCCAGGGTGCCAAGCGCCCGCCTGGAGCCCGACCGTCCGATGAAGAGAGGTGAGATAGTCATGCTTGATACAGATTAAAGGGAGCCGGCAAACCTATCGTAGCCCGGCAGAGTTTCGCGTGTCGCTCGAATTGGATGGTTTTGCGGGGACGCAGGGAGGACCGGTACCAGGTTGCCTGATCCAATCGCGAGTCTTGGTTGCCCTTAGTGTGTCTCGCGCCCCTGGTGGTTCATTCCTGAACCCCGGGCTCGGCAAACCGGCGAGGATGTTGACGGTTATCGGCGCGGCCTCGAAACTGGCAACATCGTCTCCACGGAGTCCCGGCCGATGAAACCCTCACACCTGCTGCTCGCAGCGACTCTCGCGGCTTCGTCTGCTGCACGCGCCGACCTTGCAAGCGAGCTCGACTCGCTGGCGCGAGAGATCGAACCCAGGGTGATCGAGTGGCGCCGCGACATTCACCAGCACCCGGAACTGGGCAACCGCGAGTTTCGCACCGCCGGAGTCGTGGCGCAGCACCTGAAATCGCTGGGGATGGAAGTCAGGACCGAGGTGGCTCATACGGGCGTGATCGGAGTGCTGCGGGGAGGCAGGCCCGGTCCGGTGGTGGCGTTGCGGGCGGACATGGACGCGCTGCCGGTGACCGAGGATGTCGATCTGCCCTTCGCATCCAAGGTGCGCACCACGTGGGCCGGCAAGGAGACCGGCGTGATGCATGCCTGCGGACACGACACCCATGTGGCGATGCTCATGGGCGTGGCGCAGATTCTCGCCCGCAAGCGCGGTGAACTTCCGGGCACGGTAAAGTTCATCTTCCAGCCGGCAGAAGAGGGTCCGCCGCCCGGCGAGGAGGGCGGCGCCGCTCTCATGATCAAGCAGGGCGCGATGGACAATCCGAGGCCCGAGGTCGTCTTCGGCCTTCACATAGGCTCGATGCACGAAGCCGGCACTATCGCCTATCGCCCCGGTCCGGTCATGGCCGCGGCAGACATACTCAGGATCACCGTCCAGGGACGCCAAACCCATGGCTCGGCGCCCTGGACCGGAGTCGACCCGATCGTAGTAGCCGCGCAGATCGTGCTCGGGCTGCAGACCATCGTCAGCCGGCAGATCAACGTGACCCAGGAGCCGGCGGTGGTCTCGATCGGCGGCATCGACGGCGGCAACCGCTTCAACATCATTCCGGACAAAGTGGAGATGGTCGGCACGATCCGCACATTCGACGAGGCCATGCGAGACGACATTCACCGCCGCGTCAGGCTGGTCGCCGAGAACATCGCCGAGTCGGCGGGCGCGAAGGCGATGGTCGAGATCGAGAAACCGTATGCCGTGACCATCAACGATCCGGGCTTGACGGAACGCATGCTGCCGTCTCTCAAGCGGGTGGTGGGAGAGGCAAACGTGCATCTGCGCCCGAAGACCACGGGAGCGGAAGATTTCTCCTTCTACGCGCAGAAAGTGCCCGGGCTCTTCTTCTTTCTCGGCGGCTCGCCCAAGGGCACCGACCTGGCCAAAGTGGCTTACAACCACTCGCCGCGATTCTATGTCGACGAGGCAGCGCTGCTGGTCGGGGTGCGCGCCCTGACGCGGGTGACGATCGACTATATGGAAGGCAAATGACGGGTGAGGCGTGAAACGTGAGGAGTGAGGAGTGAGGAGTAGAGCGGAATACCCCGACGGCGCCCCTAAAAACCGGAGGTGAGAGGTCGATATCGCTGTTGCCGCCTGCGCCCGGCCTTCTTGAGCTCACCCTTCTCGCCCCACGCCTCCCGCCTCTCGCTTCACGCCTTACGCCTCATCAGATGAATTACCTCGGCCATCTTTATCTCTCCCCGCCCGGCGAAGACGCGCTGCTCGGCAGCCTCCTCGGGGATTTCGTGAAGGGACCGATCGCAAACCGCTATCCGGGCCCGGTCGCTCGCGCCATTGCGTTGCACCGCCGGTTGGACGCCTATACCGATTCGCACCCGGCGGTAAGGCTGTCGAAGTCGCGCATGAGCGCGGCCAGGCGGCGCTACGCCGGGATCATGATCGATCTGTTCTACGACCATTTCCTTGCCCGGCACTGGGACGAGTTCCACGAAGAGCCGCTGCGAGTGTTCTCCACCCGCGTGTACCAGATGCTGGACCGGCGGCGCGACGAGCTGCCCGAGCGCTTGCAGCGGATGGTGCCGAGCATGGTGCGCTGGGACTGGTTCGGCTCTTACGCCGAAGTGGAGTCGATTCACGGCGCCCTGAACCGCATCAGCCAGCGGCTGAAGCGAGTCAACCCGCTGATCGATTCCGCCGACGAGCTGCTCGAACACTATGCCGATCTGGAGGCCGACTTCCGTCGCTTCCTGCCCGAAGCCCGAGCCTTCGTTAGCCAGCAGTCCACCGCACCTGTCGGGTCCTGGAGCGGATAGCGGCAACCCGCCTTCGCCATCGTCGCCGGCAACGAGCGGCGCCACATCGAGCAGCGCCGCCCCAGGGAACCGTATCGGCGGCACCCGAGACAGCTAGTCGGTCGCCGGACACTGATGCTAAGCTCGTGTCGCGCGAGCAGACCTGAGACAGCTTCCAAGGAGCCCGGCAGATGATCGACATGCGCAGCATCGGCGAGGCCCTCTCGAACCTTGCGTCGACGCTGGGCAATCGCATAGCCGATTACCTGCCGAACGTGGTCGGCGCGATCCTGCTGCTGATCGCGGGCTGGGCGCTTGCCCGGGTCCTGCGGGCGCTGACGATTCGCGCAGTCCTGCTCCTCGACAAGCTGTTCAGCCAGTTCGGCGCGGTCTCGACCATCGAGCGATTCCGGGTCGGGCGCGCATCGGCGGTGCTCGGAACGGTCGTCTTCTGGCTGGTCGTCCTTTCCTTCATTGCCGGCGCGGCGCAGGTCCTCGGACTGGAGGCCTTCACCGACTGGCTCAAGCGCCTGATCGACTACCTGCCGACGCTGATCGCCGGCGTGCTGATCATCGCTGCCGGCTGGATAGTCTCCCGCTTCGCCGCCGATTTCATCCTCGCAACCGCGACGCGCCTCGCCTCGCGCCAGCGCACCATCCTCGCCCGGATCGCACAGGTCCTGATTCTGGTTGGCGCCATCCTCGTAGGCGCGGATCAGATCGGGATCAGGATCACCTTCCTTGCGATCTTCATCGCCGCGGTCGCGTCTGCGGTGGTAGGAGGCGTAGCGCTCGCAGTCGGCCTGGGCGCACGCGACTACATCGCCAATCTGATCGGGGCACACTATCTGCGGCAATCCTTCCCGGTCGGGCAGACCGTGCGCATCGGCAGCATCGAAGGCAAGGTCCTCGAGGTCACCGCTACCGTCTTGATCGTCGAGACCGGGGAAGGACGGGTAACGCTGCCCGGGCGCGTCTACAACGAGCAGCCGATCGCCGTCATCACCCGTTCCGCCAGGGCCGTTCCAACCGACTCGAGCTGAGCATGGAAAGCATCTCAACTGCCCCCTGGCCCACCCTGGTTCGCCCGGTTTCTGTCGGTGCCGAGGCTCATAGCGGCGACGGGCCGGAATCAGCAGGCATGACAGATTGGAACCGCGCCTGTGGCTGAAATCGAGAACCTGACCCTTTCCTACCTCGATGCGCACGCGCCGGAGGCCGCACGAGTGCTCGAGCGCATGCCCGGCCAGGACACCGCCGCCCTCTTCGCCCGCGTGCCGGCCCGCACCGGCGCTTCGGTTCTCGCCGCGATGCTGCCCTCGGCGGCAGCGCGGGTGATCGCTCAACTCGACGAGACCGCGTCGCTCGCTCTGCTTTCCACCGTCGGCACGCAGACCGCGGTGGCGATTCTGCGATTGATGCCGCAGCCACGGCGCGCCCAGTTGCTGAGTGCCCTGCCTACCACAACGTCGATCGCCGCCAAGCTGATGCTTGGCTACCCGGACGACTCGGTCGGGGCCTGGATCGACCCGGACGTGATCGCCCTCCTCCCCGAAACCCGGGTCGGCGACGCGCTGGCAAGGGTTCGCGCCGGCGAAGAGACGATCGTCGATCAGCTCTTCGTAACAGGGGCAGACCAGAAGCTCCTCGGTATCGTCGATCTGCACAAGGCGCTGCGCGCGCCGGACTCCGTGGTGTTGGAGGCCCTGATGCATCCGGCGCTGGCGGTTCTCTCTGCGGTCACGCCGCTCACCAGCGCGGCGACTCAGCGCGGTTGGGAGCGATCGAGCTCGCTTCCGGCAGTAGAGCGCGACGGCAGGCTGATCGGAGTGCTGCGTCGCGGTACCTTGGCGCGGGCGCTGGTGCGCAGTCGAATTCCCGCGCAGGCAGCAGGCGAGGCCCCCCTTTCCGGAATCCTGGCGCGAGGCTACTGGGACGCGGTGTCCGGGCTGGCCGAGGCGATGGTATCTTCCTTGCCGCCGGCGAAACCTGTCTACGAGGATGAGCAATGAGCGAAGATGTCTTGCCCGCGGTGCGCGCGCTCAACCAGCGCTTCCTCCTGGACTACCCGCACGAGGCGGCCCGGCGGCTGGAATCGGCGACTCCAGGGGAGATCGGCGGTGTCCTCGCCACGCAGCCGCCGCACGCCGTGGTGCGCGCCTGGCAGTTGCTGGCGCCGGACATCGCCCGGGCGGTCATCGCGCATATTCCCGAGCCGCTTGCCCGCCACCTGTTGAGCGAGGCCGAGCCGGCGTCGAGCGCGGCAATCCTGGCGCAATTCGATCCACCTGATCGCGAGCGGCTGCTTGCCACGCTCGACTCGCAGGTCGCCCACGAGCTTCGCGGGCTGCTGGAATATCCCGAGGATTCCGCCGGCCGACTGATGGACCCGCACGTCACGCCGCTGCGGATCGAGCTCTCGGTAGCCCAGGCGCTGGCCCGGCTGCGCGGGCTGAAGCGCCACGGGTTGCGGGAGATCTTCGTGGTCGACGACGAGGGGCGGCTGAGCGGCAGGGTGGAGATGCAGGATCTCGCGCTTGCCGAGCAGTCCGAGCCGCTGCGCGATATCGTCCGCCCGTTGCTCGCCGCGGTGACCGATCTCGACCCGAAAGAGGATGTGGTGGAAATACTCCAGCGGCAGCCGATCACCGAGCTGCCGGTGGCCAATCACGAGGGCCGCTTTGTCGGCGTGATCCGCCAGTCGGGTCTGATGTCTGCGATCCAGGAAGAAACCAGCGTGGACATGCAGACCATGGTGGGCGCAAGCCGGGACGAACGCGCACTGTCCAGTCCGGCGTTCGCGGTTCGCAAGCGGCTGCCCTGGTTGCAGATCAATCTGCTCACCGCATTCCTGGCCGCGGCCGTGGTCGGCCTGTTCGAGGGGTTGATCGCGAAGTTCACCGCTCTCGCGGTGCTGCTGCCGGTGGTTGCAGGCCAGTCGGGCAACGCCGGGGCGCAGGCGCTGGCGGTGACCATGCGCGGCCTGGTGCTTCGCGAGATCAGCCTGCGCCACTGGCCGCGAATGGTGTGGAAGGAGGCCAGCGTGGGGCTGGCCAACGGCCTGGCGGTAGCGGCGACGACCGCGCTGGGCGTCTGGTTCTGGAGCCGCTCCAACGGTCTGGTCGCGGTGATCTCGCTGGCCATGGTGATCTCGATGGTGGTCGCGGGCATCTCCGGCGCGCTGGTGCCGCTTATCCTGCGCCGCTTCGGTCAGGACCCGGCCCAGTCCTCCTCGATCGTGTTGACCACCGTTACCGACGTGGCCGGGTTCTTCTCCTTCCTGGGAATCGCGACCGCACTGGCATCGATGCTCGAGTAGTGCGGATCTCCCGCAAGACCGGCTCGCCCAGGGCATCGGCGCCGGTCGAGCAGACGGCTATCGTCCTCAGGACGAAATCGGAACTGCGATCGGAGGTGCCATGAACGCGACGTCGCTGTTGAGCGCTGCCGCGGCCGTAGTTGGATTGTCCTGCGCGGCGGTGGCGAACGAAGACCTGCTGCCTGAGGCCCGCTCTGCCGGCAGCGTAGCCTACCGCTCAGGCGGCATCGGGGCTGAGGAGCGCGCGGCGCTGCGTGCGCACGCCAGGGATTACAACCTTCGCCTTACGTTCGCCGCCGAGGGGCGTGGAGCCTACCTTGGCGGAGCCAAGGTGCGGATCGAGGACAGCGACGGCCACGTAGTGCTCGATGCAGGATCGGAAGGCCCGTGGTTCTTTGCCAGACTTCCGAAGGGCAGATATCGCGTGGTTGCAAGCCACGAGACCGGCGCGATCGCGCGAGACGTGGACCTGAGCATCCGCTCGGTCGATCTGGTGCTTCGCTGGAATGTCCCGGTTCGCGACTGAAGCGCTATTGGGCGTCGGCGCCGACGTCTCGCAGGCTTGCCGGAGACCGGGGCGTGTCATAGCGGTGGGCGGTGCTGGGCCCATGGGCGAGCCTGTTCGAACGCGCGCGAGGCTTGCAGCACCCGCAGGTCCTGGTTGCGGCCGGCAACAATCTGCAGTCCCACCGGCAGCGCGTCTTCGGTAAACCCGCACGGGCAGGTGGCTGCAGGCAGCCACGTCAGGTTGAAGGGGTAGCTGAATCCTGCCCAACGCAGCCAGTCCCACTCGTGCTGCTCCCAGTGTTCCGGGATGAGCCGGTCAGCGGGGAAAGCGGCAACCGACAGCGTCGGGGTGAGCAACAGATCGTAGCGCTCGAAGAACGCCCGCACCCTGTCGTAATAGGCGATGCGCTGAGCGTAGGCCCGGCAATAGTCCGCGCCGCTGAAGGTCAGGCCATGGCGGATGAGCGCAACCAGCCCGGGATCCATCTTGTCCTCCGCATCCGGCAGGTAGTCGGCGAGCATGCCGGCGATGTTGGTGGCAAACAGGCAGTGCTCCATGTCGGTGGGATCGCCCCATGCAGGATCGACTTCGTCGACCTCGCAGCCGAGGTCTTCGAACGCAGCAATGGCCGCCCTGACCTTGTCGGCAATTTCCCGATCCACTCGGAGATACCCAAGATCGGAGCTGTATGCCACCCTGAGCCCGGCGACGCCCTCGTCGAGCCGCGAGAGAAAGTCCTGCGGAGGGCAGTCGATGCTGGTCACGTCGCGGTCGTCGGGCCCGGCCATCGCCTGAAGCATCAGGGCCGCGTCCCCGACGGTGCGGCTCATCGGGCCGACGTGCGAAATCAACCCGTTGGGCGGCTGCGGCCAGTAGGGCACGCGCCCATGCGAGGGCTTGAAACCGTAGATCCCGCAGAATGCCGCAGGCATGCGAATCGAGCCGGCGCCGTCCGAGCCTTGATGGATCGCACCTATGCCCACCGCGGCGCAGACCCCGGCGCCGGCGCTGGAAGCGCCGGCGTTCATTCCCAGTTTCCAGGGGTTATGAGTAACGCCGGTCAGCGGGCTGCGGCTCACTCCGCACCAGCCGAACTCGGAGGTCGTGGTTTTTCCGATAATGATCGCCCCGGCTGCGCGCAGCCGCTCGACATGCGCGTGGTCGAACTCGGGCACACGGTCCTTGTGGATGTGCGATCCGGCCATGGTCCGCACGCCTTTGGTGAAGGCCAGGTCCTTGATGGTCGTGGGCAAGCCGTGCAACAGGCCCAGAGGCTCTCCACGCACGACCCCCTGCTCCGCCGCGCGCGCCTCGTTCAGCGCCGCTTCGTAAATCGGCGTGCAGATCGCGTTCAGCAGGGGATTGAGCCGTTCGGCGCGCTGTATCGTGGCTTGCAGCAGCTCGACCGGAGAGATTTCCTTCGCCCGGATCATCCGCGCGATTTCGGTTGCCGGCGTATAGCAAAGTGCTTCCCGATTCATTGTCCGCTCGCTAAGTCGCGCTACAGCAGCCCGAAAGGTTCTCTGTCATGCGGCCTGCAAAGCGTATGCAGCCGCACTCGCCTGGTCAACGCCTCTGCAACCGATTCAGCAGGCCAGCCGCCAGGGGCCGCGCCGGTCGACCGCGAGGCAACCCGGCGCTACTCGTTGTGCGCCAGGAATCTCGAAAGAATTTCCTGCTCGGTCCGGGTGCGCCGTTCGGAAGGACAGGGAAAGCGCAGCAGCAGATTGACTTTCCCGGCATCCACCATCCGCACGGTCACCCTCGGTTCGGGCGAGGGCATCACCACGAACTGCTCGCCCTCCAGCTCGCGCAGTGCGGCAGCGGCTGGCGCAACATAGTCCGCGCACACCGTGTTGGCAACTTCCTCAAGGCGTCGCTTGGCGCCGTCCAGGTCACTGGTGGCAGCGAGCGGGATCGTCATGATCGCCAGTTGATGGCTGCCCAGCCGGGAGTGATTGCGCAGCGCATGGCTCACGTAGTAGCTGTTCGGAAACTGCACGACGCGGCCGGTGAACTGTTGATCCTCGCTCATCTCCAGCACGGTGGTCGAAAGCAGCGTCTGGTCGATCACTTCGCCTTTTACCCCGTTGATCTCGATCACGTTGCCGAACTCGAAACTGCCCGAGGTCGTTCGGTGGATGTAGCCGAGGATGGAGGTGAGCAGCTCTTTGCCCGCCAGCACCAGGGCCACGCTCAACGCCGCCAGGGAAAGGGCCGCGGCTCGCAGTTCCGCGCGCCAGATGAACAACAACGCGACCAGCGCCACCAGCAACGAGAAGTTGCGCCAGAACACCGTTGCCCGCAGCTTGGTCTCGCGCGAAAGCCATGAACGATTGCGCAGGATCGCGGTGATCGCAAGGTTCGCCACGATCACAGCGACGAATACGATGAGAGTTCCCAGCAGTTCGATCCCGAGGTTGGCCAGGAACATTTCGCTTGGCATGGTCGATTCAGGCTGTGGAAAGTGCATCCATTATGGCAAAGCCTGCTGTTCGATCAAACCGGGCAACGCCCGGGTCGGAACCCATTGAGGTAAGCTGCATGGAGGTAACTCCGGGAAGTCGTCTTGGACTCTCTCACTCAGCTTGCCCTCGGGGCGACGGTCGGCGAGGCAACCTTGGGCCGCAAGGTCGGCAACAGGGCGATACTTTGGGGCGCGATCTGCGGCACGATTCCCGACCTCGACGTCTTCATTCCCTTCGGCGACCCGGTCAAGGATTTCACGTACCACCGCAGTTTCAGTCACTCGTTCGTGGTCGATCTGCTGCTGACCCCGTTGATCGTCTGGCTGATCCTGAAGCTGCATCCCCAGACCGTGCCGCAGCGTCGCGGCTGGATGCTGATGGTCTACCTGGCTCTCGCCACGCACGCGCTCCTCGACAGCTTCACGGTGTACGGCACGCAGGTATTCTGGCCGCTTTCCACCGAGCCGATGACCTGGTCGACGATATTCATCATCGACCCGGCATACACCCTCCCGTTGCTGGCCGGCGTGACATGCGCCCTCGTGGCCCGACGATCGGGAAACTTTGGCCACCGTGCGAATGCCGCCGGGCTGGTATTGAGCACGCTGTATCTCACGTGGAGCGTCGGCGCAAAGCTGTATGTCGATGGCATTGCGCGCGAGTCGCTGGCGGCGCAGAACCTGCCTTATGGGAAACTACTGAGCGGGCCCGGCCCGTTCAACACGGTCCTGTGGCGGGTGGTGGCGATGGACACCGAGAGCTACTACGAAGGCTTCTACTCGCTGTTCGACCGACAGGGCTCGATTCGCTTCGCCCGCTACCCCAGCCAGCCTCGGCTTCTGCGAGCAATCGAAGATCACTGGCCGGTGCGACGGTTGCAGTGGTTCACCAACGGATTCTATTCGGTCAGCCTGGAAGGCAACGGCATCGTCATGACCGATCTGCGCATGGGACTGGAGCCGGGCTACGTCTTTCGTTTCAGAGTCGGCGACCAGGGCAATCCGCACCCGCGGCCTCTTCCTGCCGTGCGCATGCCAAGCGTCCGCCAGATCGAACGGTTGCCGTGGGTCTGGGAACGCGTCTGGTCCGAAGACGCGATGTGGCCGCGCTGAGGCGCCGGCCCCCTGCTCCGCTCGTCGCGGAAAACCTGACTCCGGGATCAGTGCCCGCGCCCGGCAACCGGTGCATTGAGCACCCAGTCGCCATCGGACTCCTCGGGAAAGAATGTCTCGAGCTGGTCTTTCATGGGCTGCGCGGCGTGCGACGCAGTTTCGTCCGCCTTTCTGACCGGCTGCGACTGAACTGGCAGACTGGCGACGCCCATCTTGGCCAGGATTGCGGCGCTTTCTTCCGCTTCGAGCAGGCGCGCGTACTCGAAGACGTCAAGAAGGTTCGGGTCCCGGGAAGAACCCGTCTCGGCTTCAGAGAGCAGTCTTTCAAGCCGGCGCTTCTCCTGCTCGTCCAGACCGGTGGCGGGCGCGACCGCCGCGCCAAGTACCAGATCGCGGGAGCAGTACCGACAGACGATCGCCTCGGGGCGAATATGCTCTGCGCAGTAGGGGCAGCGCTTGAAATTGCCGACGGGGCTGTCGGACGGGTCGCTCAGGCTCCACTGCGGTTCGAGTAGCGACTCTGGAGCGGCGGTGGGAAACTCTTCGAGCGGGTTCTTGACGTCCTTGTTGACCGACCAGACAAGGGTGGCGACCCAGCCGAGAACAGTCCATCCGGCCGCCAGGTTGACAACGCCGATGGTCCAGAGGAAGCGGTGCCTTCGCTCGAAGGCGATCAGAAACGGGGCAAGGTAGGCAAGGACGGCAAGAGGGAGCACCGCAACCATCCACCCTGGATTGGCAGAGATCAGCAGGCCAAGCTCCTCGAAGTTACCCATGTCCCCTTAGCTGTCCTCCCTTGCAGTTCCTCCCGTTTGTAAGCAGTGTAGCCCCAGTGCAAGAAAAAACCAATAAAAATCATTAATACTGGTATTCCTCTTCAACCAGATCATGAAATCCGGAGCGGCGGCGGATGCAAGCCGCAGGGAAAGGCTCAGAGAGGGCTGTCGGATGCAGCCACCCGGCCTTTCGGGTTAGGCGCGCGGTCACCCCGGGTTCAAGGTCGGGTCATGCTCTCCAAGGACCGGGGGTGCAAGCTCGTATTCCAGCGGGGTCGCCGACATCTTGATCGGGTTGGCAACCATCGCGATCCGCCCTGCGGTTCGGTGGGCAAGTTCGATCTTCATGCCGCGCGCCTTTACCTGCGGATCTTCGAACACCTGCTCCATCGTATAGATCGGCCCGCACGGCACGCCGGCGTCGGTCAGCAGCTTTACCCAATGCGAAACCGGGTGCCGTGCGAACCAGCCTTTGAGGATGTCAATAATCGCCTGACGGTTGCCGACGCGCGCACTGTTGGTCGAGAAGCGAGGATCGCGGGAAATCTCGCTATGGCCGGCAGCGGTGCACAGGCTTGCAAACTGCGAGTCGTTGCCTGCGGCGAGAATGAGCCAGCCGTCGGAGGCCTTGAATACCTGCGACGGCACCACGCTGGGATGCACGCCGCCGTTTCGCTTCGCCACTATCCCGGCGCCGAGATAAGCCGAGGCGATATTCGCCATCGATCCGACCCCCACGTCCAGCAGCCCGATGTCGATCTGCTGGCCTTCGCCAGTCTGCTTCCGGTGCAATAGCGCCGCGAGAATGGCGATCACCGCATAGTGCCCTGCCATCAAATCGACCACCGCGACGCCGACTCTCTGCGGCCCGGTGCCGGGCATGTCCTCGGGTTCGCCGGTAACACTCATCAGCCCGCACATCGCCTGGGCGATCGGGTCATAGCCTGCGCGCTGGGCGTACGGCCCGTTCTGGCCATAGCCGGTGATCGAGCAGTAGACAAGGTGCGGGTAGAGCGAGTGCAGCGACTCGTAGTCCAGGCCATGGCGCTTGAGGTCGCCCACTTTGTAGTTCTCCACCAGAACGTCGGCCTGCCCTGCAAGCGCGCTGACCCGCTGCCGCCCTTCACGCGTCGAGAGGTCGACGGCCACCGACTTCTTGCCGCGGTTGCAGCTCGCGAAGTAGGTGGATTCGGTGGTATCACGCCCCTGCCGGTCCTTGACGAACGGGGGGCCCCAGTTCCGGGTGTCGTCGCCGGTGCCCGGCCGTTCGACCTTGATCACTTCCGCGCCGAGATCGGCGAGGATCTGCGTGGCGAACGGGCCCGCGAGCACGCGGGTCAGGTCCAGCACTCGAATTCCCTTCAAAGGTCCGGCCATTCTTTCCTCACGGCAGAAACAATAACCTCGATTCAGAGGCGCACAAGCGATTCTCCTCTCCCCCTTTCCAGCAAGCCGGGAAGGAATCAGGAGCGTCCGAACTTCAAGACTTCGCGTTTCATATCCTCTCGCCTCCTCACCGAAAAAAAGCGGTTGGTGCAGATCGAGAACTTCGAAAGCTTCGTTTGGTGGTCAGAGGGAGACGGATGGGGTGAGGTCGGGTGCTCAATCTGGCGTGGCACCTGACATCTTGACGATCGGCCGCCACTTCTCGATCTCATCGAGCACCAGGGCGCGAAACTCCTCTGGCGTGCTGGACTGTGGCTCGAATCCGTTGGCGATGAACTTCTCGCGTACCGCCGGATCCTTGAGCGCCGCGGCCAGCTCCTTGCGCAGCCGGTGGACGACCGGTTCGGGAGTGCCGGCCGGAGCAAACAGCCCCAGCCAGGAGTGCGCGCTGTAACCTTTCAGCCCCGACCCGTCGATGGTCGGCACGTCCGGCAGCAGCGGGGAGCGGGTCTTCGCTGCCACCGCGAGCGCCCGCAGCTTGCCGGCGCGGATGTGCGGCAACGCCGAGGCGATGCTGTCGAACATCACCTGCACCCGCCCGCCGATCAGGTCCAGTATCGCCGGTGCGCTCCCGCGATAGGGCACATGCAGCATTTCGATGCCCGCCATGGATTTCAGCAGTTCGGCCTCCAGGTGCGACACGGTGCCGCTGCCCTGCGAGGCGATGTTGAGTTCTCCGGGGTTCGCCTTCGCCAGCGCAATCAGGTCTTCGACCGATTCCGCCGGAACGTCGTTGTTGACCAGCAGCACGTGCGGAACGTTGGCGACCAGGGAAACCGGAGCCAGGTCCTTCACCAGGTCGTAGTGGAGTCTTGCGTAGAGCGTCACCGAAATAGCGTACACCGACGCCGGGCCCATGAGCAGCGTGTATCCGTCCGCCGTGGAGCGCGCTGCAATCTCCGCGCCGACGTTTCCCCCGGCGCCCGGCTTGTTATCGATCACGACCGACTGGCCGAGCCTGACACCGAGCTGTTGTCCGGTGAGCCGGGCAAGGATGTCTGTCGCTCCGGCCGGCGTGAAAGGAACGATCAGACGCAACGGTTTTTCCGGGTAGGCAGCCGGCAGTGGCCCTGCCGCAACAAGTGCGAGCAGCGCTGTCAGCAACCGCCTCCTGCAACCCCGCATCGTCGACCTCCAGTCCGATGAAGTGTAGTCCGGATCTCTTTCACCCGCAGGGACGCGCCGCTCCGGCGCCCGGGACTCAGGTTTTCCTTCCCGGTCGCTTATCATGTCGCCGGGAGGACTCAATGACTGTCAGGGCGGAAGAAGCCGCGGCAGGGCTGATGCGCGATCACGAACGGAAGAAGAGCATCGTCCCCTTCGCCCGCGAGTACGGCGCGACCGACCTCGCGGGCGCCTATGCCATCCAGGCGGCGTACAACCGCTTGCAGGATGCAAAGCTCGGCCGCCGCGCCGGCTACAAGATCGGGCTGACCTCCAGGCGCATGCAGCAGATGTGCGGGGTCGATCATCCGAACTCCGGGGTCGTGTTCGAGAGGCGCCTGTACCGCAGCGGCGCCACACTGTCGCTGGGGAGCCTGGTGCACCTCGGCATCGAATTCGAGTGCTGCGCCCGGATCGGCAAGTCGCTCGGCCCGAGAGCGGGCCCGTACTCGCTCGAAGAGATCTCCGCCGCGGTCGAGGCGATCGCGCCGGCGTTCGAGGTTATCGACGACCGCAACTCCGCGTACCCGCTCGATCTGCTGTCATTGATCGCCGACAACTCGTGGAACGAAGGCAACGTTCTCGGCGAGTTCAGAGATTCATGGCCCGATCTGGCCAACGCCAGGAGTGTTCTCGAGTGCGACGGCAAGGTGATTGACCAGGGCTACGGGCGCGATGTGCTCGGCCATCCCTTCGAGCCCCTGCGCTGGCTGGCGAACAACTTGAGCCGACAGGGCGAGAGCTTGAGGGCCGGCGAGATCGTGTTGACCGGAAGCTGGGTCACCACCCGATTTCCCAAGGCGGGGGAACTCTATCGCCACACTATCGAGGGTGTGGGATCGGTAGAGCTCACCCTTGCGGCGTGACGGAGCCCGGGCGTCGAATTTTCAGGCCTTCAACCAGGTTTCGCTGAAAGCCAGGAATGCGGTGCTCGAGTCCTTCTTTCCGCCGAACTCGCGCGGAAACGGCCTTCCGTTCACCGCTCTGCCGTTGATCGTGGCGGAGGCCGCCCGCGCGTCGAAAAACAGTGAAATCATCTCGTGCCTGCCGGTCGCCGACCGCTCCCTGTCGAATTCGACCAGAAACGCGTCGGACAGATTGGTCCAGGTAAGGCTGACCTGGCCGATTGCCGAACGGAACCACTCGTTATGTGTGCTGCGGCCATCGCCTCCAGGCATGAAATCCCAGGCAGGCTTGTATTGCAGCGTATCCAGTCCCTTGGCTGCCCGGAATGCGCCGAAGTGGGCAACGAATCCTTTCTTCAGGTACTCAGCCATCGGTTCATTGTCGGTCAGACACACGTTGGATCTGGCCGGATTCTTTCCATCGCCTTGCGGGTCGAGCAGGACGAAAGCTGCATGGCCTTTTCCGTACGGCGAGGTCACGACCCGGAAAAAGCTGATCAGGGTGACGAAAGGCCCGTCCTGGGACTCTTTCAGGTACATGCCGGGGTTTTCGCCTGACCAGTCGACTTTGGCCGGGTTGATCGGTACGCGTGGCATTGCTCCTCCTTATCAAGTCTTCTTCGGTATCCAGCATCCCTGCGCAGAGCCGGGTGGGCGGGATGCGTCCCACCCGGGTCAGCAGGGGACGGCGGCTTGTCGCGCCGGCGGAAGTGTAACGCCCATCGTCGCGAGCTTCTCCGTGTCCCCGACACCACTCAAGGCCGCACCGCCCGCAGATAGTCCGCCGCCTGCCTCGCCAGCATGATGTAGTCGGTGCACAGGCCGATCACCCGGTAGCCCTGCTCCATGTATCCCTGCGCATGCTTCGGCGTATGCGCGTAGATGCAGCGGGCGATCTCCCGCTTCTCGCATGCCCTGATAACGGCCCTTATCGCGTCCTGCACCTTCGGATGGTTGATCTGGCCTGGAAGGTCCATGCTCCCGGACATGTCGAAGGGCCCGACGAAGACCCCGTCGATGCCCGGAGTATCGAGAATCGCTTCGATGTTCCTTACCGCTTCGAGGTGCTCGATCTGGACGATCACCGCGATCTCGTCGTTGGCGCGCTGCATGTAACCGTCGAAGTCGAGATCGAAGCGGTGGCCGCGGGTGATTCCCACGCTCCTGAATCCCGCCGGCGGATACTTGCAGCGACCGACCGCCAGCCTCGCGTCCTCGGCGGAATTGACCAGCGGCACGATGATTCCGGTGGCGCCGATATCGAGCGCCTTCTTGATATTGGCCTCGTCGTTCCACGGCACACGCACTACGCACGGAATCCGGCTGTCGACCGCGGTAAGCACGTCGAGCGCTTGGCGCGCATCCATCGGTGAGTGTTCCAGGTCGACGAATAGCCAGTCGTACCCGGCGGCAACGAATATTTCTGCGACCTCCGGAAGCGGCATTTGCAGGAGAGCCCCGACCATCGGCTTGCCTTCGCTGAGTCTCCTGCGGAAAGAAATGGTCATCTGCGGTCTCGGTCGTTGAATGCCCGGGAATCCCGGGCGCAAAGCGTGCCTACCTCAGCTCTCCCGCAGTCGGTCGATGAGATTGTCAGTCGTCGATCGTCTTGAAGTCGGCCGGCGAAACGATCTCGATCAGCTCCAGGTCATCCGAATGCCCAAGCTCGGTGTGGCGGATGCCGGGAGGCTGATGCACGCAGGTCCCGGCCTTCAGAGTCACTTCGCCGACACCCTCATAGTGAAACCGGATCCACCCTTTGAGCACATAGACCATCTGGAACTGGACTTCGTGATGGTGGCGCTCCGGCTTGGCCGGCTTCCCAGGTCTTGCGCGAATGACGTGTGCCAGCACCCGTCCGCCGGTGGCATCCTTGATCCCGAGATCGCGGTACTCGAAGAACGGGCGAAGACCGTCGGTACTGAACTGCGATTCATCGAGATGGCTTACCGAGAACTTCTGAGCTTGTTCCATCTCTGCCTCCCGGACTGCTTCCGTAATTGTCGGAGTTGGGCATTATACGGGGCGCTAGAATCGGGGAAGAAAACCATGGTGAAGCGATGGCAGGTTATTCGGGAACTCCGCTGATCAAGAAACTCGGCGTCGAACCGGGTGCCAGGCTGACGTTTGTCGATCCGCCGGCGGGCTTTGAAAAGCTGCTCGGGACACTGCCGGAAGGAGCCCGCAAGGCAGCATCCGGGCAAACCGATTTTTCGATGGCCTTTGTAATGTCCGCGGCAGCGCTGAGAAGGATTTTCGTTCAGCTGGCCAAGCGCACTGCGCCGGACGGGATGCTCTGGATCGCGTGGCCGAAGAAAGCGGCAAGGATGCAGACCGACCTTGCGGAGGATGTGGTGCGGCGGATCGGCCTCGCCGCGGGACTGGTGGACGTCAAGGTCTGCGCGGTCGACGAAACCTGGTCCGGGTTGAAATTCGTCTTCCGGCTCAAAGACCGGAACACCACCTCTTCCCGGCGCCGCCTCCCTCCCCAGACCGCTCCTCGAACCCGGGTTCGGCGGCGCGCTTCGCGACGCGCAACATGATCGAAGTCGCAGGCCGTCGGATGGGGTCGGTCATCGCGTGAAAGTGAGAATCACCGACCTGTCAGCGCTTTCCAGAACCAGCTGTTCGCCTTCGACGCGGTAGTGACGGGTTCGGCGCAGCGCGGTGAGGAAGGCGCGCTCCTGCTTCATCAGTTCCGGCGGGCCGCTCATTCGGGTAAGGGCGAACCCGGCACGCGGCCATTCGAGGTCGCCATCGGGGTTGAACCGGTATTGTCCGTTGAACCGGTTCACCGAGGCGTTGCCCGACAGCTTTCCGGACGGGTCGAACGATATCGTGACCCCAGACTCCGGCTCGAGCGAGCGCTCCAGTCCGTCCGCCAGCCAGCTCACCAGCCGCCACTCCACACCGCGCCGGGCGCCATCGTTCTGGCGGCCGCTCGCCGCGGGCGGCTGCGGCGGCGTGACGATGGCAGTAACGCCGTTATCCTCGGCCTCGGTGGCCACCGGCGCCTGAGCAGTCTCCGCCGCCGGAGCGGGACCGCTCGCGGCCGCGGCTTCGGCCGGCAGAGCCGCCGCAGCGTTCGATTCGGCCTGAGCGAATGCCAGCAGCTCCCGCTCTCGCAGCTCGGTTGCGCGGATCTGGCAGTCCCTTACGATGTCTTCGCCGCGGCTGCCCGGGGCGGCCTGCACCGCCTGCCATGTGCAATTGCTGTCCCGATAGGCGTTGAACTTCCGCTGACTGTCGATGAAATTGCTCATCCCGGCGCGCCGGTTCTCCTTTTCCAGTTTCTCGACGCGCTCCTGTGCCGTCTTGAGTGCGGCGTTGAGTCGAAGATTTGCCTGTCTGAGCTTCTGATCGAGGCACGTTATGAGGGCGTTTCGATCGGCGGCGGCCTGCGCGCACTCCTCTATCGGCGTCTGAGCATGAGCGCCGCAAGCCAGCAGCAGCGCCGGGAAAAACCATCGCAAAGAAGCACCGATATTCATTCGTCCCCTTGGCAACGTGATTGTGTCCTGTTGCGCACCCGCGGCCCGCGCTTCGCCGCACCCTCTGCCCTCGGGCCCGCGGTTCTCAACCGGCGAGTACCCGTTCGCACCAGCGCGCGGCCTGGAGAACGGCAGCGTCGGCGCCGGGCCGGCCGACGATTTGCAGGTTGACCGTGGGCCCGCTCTTCGCCGTGCCGCACGGCAGGCTGAGCGCCGGCAGACCGCAGAAATTGATCGGCGAGGTGAACCGCGTGAGCAACGGCGCGACGTGCAGAGTCTGGCCCCCGATGCGAATGCTCGTCGTGCCCGATTTCGGCGGCAGTACCGGCATCGCGGGTATCACCATCACATCGGCGTCGCCGAACGCGGCGATCATGGAATCCCGCACGCGCTTTCGGAGCTGCTGCGCCTTGATGTAGTCCACTGCGAGGTGGAACTGGCCGACTTCCAGGCGCACCCGCACGTCTTCGCCGAGTTTTTCGCCGTATTCCTTGAGCAGCGGCCCGTTGCACTGCGCCGCCTCGCTGTTGATCGTAATGAGCTGAATCCCCGGCGCCAGCTCGATGCCGGGTATGTCGGTCTGGCCGATGCGGGCTCCGGCCGACTCGAGCCTGCGCAGGGCCGTTTCCACGGCCTCACTCACCTCATCTTCAAGCAGATCGTAGAAGAACTGGCGCGCGCGGGCGAGCCGAGGGGGCATCGTCGCCTGCTGCGGCAGCGTCGAATGCACCGGAAGCCCCGCCATCACCTCGAACATCAGGGCGGCGTCTTCCACCGAGCGGGTGATCGGTCCAATGTGATCCAGCGACCAGGCGAGCGGCCAGACATCTCCCGCCGGCACTGCGCCGAAGGTCGGCTTGAACCCAACCAGCCCACAACACGCCGCTGGCTGACGGATCGAGCCGCCGGTGTCCGACCCGATCGCCAGAGTGGCCAGGCCTGCGGCCAGCGCCGCTGCCGAGCCGCCACTCGAGCCGCCCGGCAGATGCCCCGGCAAGCGCGGGTTCTGCACGTGCCCGAAATGGGGATTAGCGCTGGTCACGCCAAAGGCCAGTTCGTGAAGGTTGGTGGTGCCGATGACAAGCGCTCCCGCTTCGCGCAGCCGCGCCACGCACAAGGCATCGCGCGACTGCATCCGCGGCTCGATCGCCTTGGTGCCTCCGGTCAGCGGATAACCCCGGATCGGGCAAAGATCCTTGACCGCGACCGGGACGCCGGCGAGCGGTCCGAGATCCTCGCCGCGCTTGAGCCGCACCGCCAGCTCTTCCGCGTCGTCCCTTACGCGCGCCGGATCGACCGTGATGAAGGCGTTGAGGTGCCGGTGCGACTCGATCCGGCCGAGAAACAAGGCGGAGATCTCCAGCGGCGACAGCGCGCGCGATCTCACCTGCTGGGCGATCTGCACGGCCGATGCGAACGCCAGGTCCGATGCCATCCCGAGGCTGCGGTACTCGCCGGCCGGATGCTGTTCACGCAATGCAGGCGCCGGCGGCACGAGCAGCGGCTCGCCACACACCGCGGTTTCGAACACCTGCTCGATGTCACTCACCCCGAAGGCGAATCGCTCTTCCCACAGCCTCGCTCGCTCGGGGTGATCGTAGCGGCGGAAGGCGGCGATCGCCCGCAGCAGTTCCGAATATCGTTGATCCATTCTCAGCCCGGAAAGTAGACCTCGATGCGGAGACGGTCGGAGCGCCGGATCCAGTTCCCTGCCTTTCGCAGATCTGCGACGCGACGAACCGATTTGACCACGATATCACCGTTGCCGTCCCTGCTCCCGCTCCACCCAGTGGAAAGGAACCGGGGCGAGCTGATTCTTCACAGGAACAGGGTCAGGACGCCAGTGTAGCCGTAGAGGCGGTTGTGAGAGATCTCGCCGTTGCAAAAGAAGCCTACCAGGGGAAAATCTCCAAGTTCCTCCCGGATCATTCCCAGTTCTTCGGAGTTCTCGCCGAACAGGCTGGCCCCGCGGCCGATGCAGGAGTAGTACACGCCGCCGCGGGGACTGCCGTACAGCCCGCTTTTCATGCTCTCCAGCATTCGCCACATGTCCTCTACCGCCGAGGCGTTGTCGCGCCGGCAGAACATGATGCGGCCGCCCTCTTCCGGCACGTCGCCGATCGCCAGCAGCTTGTGCACCGGGTCGATGCCCACCAGGTTGCGTACCAGATAGTCGCCGGTGTCGGCGCCGCGAACCGCGAGCCCGGCGAAGATCGTGCCGCCGGCCTGCGTGAGGTTGCGCCACAGCGGTTCGCCGACGTCCTCCCGGAAGACGTCGAGCGCGGCGCGGCCATCGAGCGAAATGAGCACGTTCTGCTGGACATCGGTAATGGTGTGACGCGGCCCGATGGGTGAGCAGCCCTGGGTCAGACGCGTCGAGACCACCACATCCTCCGAAAACAGCACCCCCGACAGCCCGCCTTTGACCACGCCGTCGGCGACCTGAACATGGTCCCGGCGCGAACTGGATAGTCCACCGGTGAGGAAGCCGCTCTCCAGCGCACCGGCGAAATCCGATACCAATCTTCCGAGTTGCGCGTTGCGAGGGTCGCCGTGTATGACCGCGAAGTTGGCCGGCACGCCCTGGAAGTGCAGCGACACGCGCTCAAGGTCCTGCGGTGCCCGCACTCCCGAGAACACGCGGAACGCAGCGGGATCGAAGGCGCACAGCATGATGGCGAGCGCGGGCCGGTCGTAGAACTCCCGGCCGGTAGCGCAGATTCCCATGCCCACCGTTCCGACCCAGTGAAGGATTCCGGTGTTCTGGCGGAAGTATTCAAGGATCTCCGCGGTCTGTGCAGACAGACTGTCGGTGAGATACAGGAAGCCGAGATTCGCGCCGCGGGGACCCCTGCCGGCCTGTGCCAGGCACTGTGCCGCCGCGTCGCGCCAGTTGGGCGAGGCGGCGCAGCCGTGGGTAAAGGGTTCGGTCAATCTGGTCTCCGCGATTCGGCAGGCTCCTCCTCCAGGCCGGTCGCCTGCCGGTAATGAGTTTACCTCCGCAGCCGGGACGCCAGCATGATCCGAATATAATCCGATCACACCCTGAGGAAACCGTGAATCTAGACCGAGTCGGCCCGGGCCGCGACCTCCCGGACAACTTCAACGTGATCATCGAAATCCCGATGAACGCCGACCCGATCAAGTATGAGGTGGACAAGGAAACCGGCGCGTTGTTCGTAGATCGTTTCATGTCCACCGCAATGCACTACCCCTGCAATTACGGATACATCCCTCACACGTTGTCCGCCGACGGCGACCCTGTCGACGTTCTGGTTATTTCTCCGGCACCGTTGGTCTCAGGCGTGGTGGTTCGCTGCCGGCCGCTGGGCATGTTGCGGATGGAAGACGAGGCCGGCGACGACGCCAAGCTCCTGGCGGTGCCCATCGACAAGCTGACCGGGTTGTATCTGGGAATAAGTTCGCCGGATCACCTGCCGCCGATCGTGCTGTCGCAGATCTCGCACTTCTTCCAGCACTACAAGGACCTCGAGCCCGGCAAGTGGGTGAAGGTGCGCGGCTGGGTGGGCGCGGACGAAGCCCGGGCCGAGATTCTCGCCGGGGTCGAGCGCTACAAGGGCGCGCGCCCCAAGCCGATGTTCTGACTTGGATGCTGGCGCTGCGGCGACTAGAATAGCGCGAACAGAAGTACTTTCCTGGAGCGAACCATGTCCGCAGCCCAAGCAACCGCCAACGAAACCAGCCTCAGCGCCGGGCCGGTGCTCCTGCGAGGTGATTCCGGCGCAATCGCCACCTTGAGACTGAACCGGCCGAAGAACTACAACGCGCTGTCCGAAGAGTTGCTCACCGAGCTGCAGTCCGCGCTGGACTCGATCGAGAAAGACGAGTCGGTGCGGGTGGTGGTCATCGCCGGAAACGGCCCGGCATTCTGCGCCGGCCATGATCTGAAGCAGATGCGCGCCACCCCGCGCAAGGATTATTACGACAAGCTGTTCGCGCAGTGCAGCCGGTTCATGCTGACGCTGGCACGGATTCCGCAGCCCGTGATCGCGCGGGTGCACGGCATCGCCACCGCGGCAGGCTGTCAGCTGGTCGCCGCCTGCGACCTTGCGGTGGCTTCCGACAGCGCCAGATTCGCCACTTCGGGGATCAACGTCGGCCTGTTCTGCTCCACGCCCGCGGTGCCGGTTTCACGCAACCTGCCGCGCAAACAGGCGCTGGAGATGCTGCTCACCGGAGAGTTTGTTGCCGCCGAGACAGCCAGGGAACTGGGGCTTGTCAACCGCGTGGTGCCCGCGGACCGGCTGGACGCAGAGGTCAAGGCGCTCGCCGACGCGATCATTTCCAAATCGAAGGTGGCCGTGACCACCGGCAAGCGGATGTTCTACAAGCAGATCGAGATGGGAATGAAAGAAGCCTACGACTACGCCGCCGAAGTGATGGCCTGCAACATGATGGCCGAGGACGTCGGCGAAGGCATAGACGCCTTCGCGCAAAAGCGCCCTCCGGTGTGGAAGGGCAAGTAAGGGCAGCGGGCCGGGGTCGTCCTCGGATCGAGTTTGCTGCGGCGAGAGGCGCCCCGGCGCTCAATCGCCTTTCTTCAGCCACATGCGTGCGTACAGGCCCAGCGACAGCACCACGGAGACCAGCAGCACGACCTGAAGCCCCAGCAGCAGGCGGGGAAAGTCGATCCACTGTGCCGCGTGCGCGATCGTGGCGGCGAGCACCAGCAACGTGAATCCTGTGTGTGCCTTGCCCGTCGCGCTCGGCGATGGCCACTCGTCCTTGTAGCGTGGATCGCCCAGCAACGGGATCAGGATCAGAACGTCGCGCGCGATCAGCGGAATCGCGACCCACAACGGCAGCAGCGCCGCCCAGGTCAGCACGAAGACGACGGCGATCATGAAGGTCTTGTCCGCCACCGGATCGAGGATTACACCCACTTGCGACTGTGCATGCAGTTTGCGCGCCAGCCAGCCGTCGATCCCGTCCGACAGCGCGCCTAGAGCGTAGGCGATGAAAGCCGCCGGGTAGCGCTGCTCCGCCAGCAGCACCGCGACCACCGGCACCAGCAGCAGCCGAAGAAGCGTCACCAGGTTAGGGAATCTTTTCATTCCCGGCGCGCTGCAGCGATCACCCGGCGCCGTGCCTGGCGAACCAGTCCAGCATGCGCTTCCAGCCATCCTCGGCCGCGTCCTTGCGGTAGCTCGGCCGGTAATCGGCATGGAAGCCGTGCGGCGCGCCGGGATAGACCACGATTTCCGACCGGCTCTTCCCGCGGGAGAGCGCCGATCGCATCTGCTCGACACTGTCGAGCGGGATTCCCTGGTCGGCTTCACCGTAGAGGCCCAGCACCGGCACATTGAGGGATGCAGCGACATCGGCCGGATGTTTCGGGTTCAACGCGCTTTGCTGCCCGACCAGCCTGCCGTACCAGGCCACGCCTGCTTTCACTTTCGGATTGTGGGCACTGTAGAGCCAGGTGATGCGCCCACCCCAGCAGAATCCGGTGACGGCGAGCTTCGCGCTGTCCGCCCTGCCGGTGCTGCCGGCCCACGCCACCGTTGAATCCAGGTCGCCCATCGCCTGCGAATCCGGCACCTTGCTCACGACGCTGGAGATGATCTGCTGGATGTCCCGCATTCCCGAGACGTCTCCCTCTCGGGCGTAGAGCTCGGGCGCAACCGCGAAGTAACCGCGCTTGGCGAGACGGCGGCAGACGTCCCTGATGTGCTCGTGCACGCCGAAAATCTCCTGCACGACGAGAACAAGGGGGAACGGGCCGCCCGAATCGGGCATCGCCCGGTAGCCGGGAATTTCTCCATCGCGCACGGGAATCCTGATCTCTCCCGCGACCAGGCCCGCAGGGCTGGTGGTGACCGTCTGCGCAGCAACCGGCCGCACCGCGAGCGCAAAACCGCCCGCCAGAGTCGTGACCACGAAGCTGCGACGGGTCCAGGGAAGTTCCGGGATCAGGCTTTGGATGTCGGGATGCTGCATGGCGGCCTCGCTTGTTGGACGCAAGGAGGCCAAGTTAGACCAGCAGGATCAAAGCTTCAACCCTCGATCTCGTCCGTGCAATCGCGACGGGGTGGACGCAATACGGCGGCTCCGGGCCTGGTGCGCATACTGCTGATCGCATGCAGGTCCGGATGGCGGCCCGGGTAGGGCGCGAATTTCTGTAACACGAGGACCATAGCCTCCCCGCCGTGCTTCCAGTCTGGCTGGCCCAATCTTGAATCGGCCATGCTGGTTGCAGGTCGGGCTGTCGGCCCGAATCGGATGACAATCTCGGAGGAATCCACGATGGTCCTGCGCAACAAAATCGTTCTGGCCGTATCTTCGGCCATCGCACTCGGCACCGGCAGCGTACCCGCCGGGACCGGAGGCGTTTCGACCGGGCCCAGCAGTTCCCAATCGCCGTATGTCGAACCCACTGCCGCAGGGGTGGAAGTGACTTCGATTCTGACTGTCGGTGATGTCGTCAAATCAAGCGGCTATCGCATGGCAGGCATTCCCGACGGGCTCGGAGTGGTTGCGGGGCGATATGATGACCGCAAGGGAGAGTACGTCGATGATCGATCCTACATGACAGTTTTCATGAATCACGAACTTCGACCCGGTACCGGTGCCGTGCGTGCACATGGGCAGGACGGAGGGTTCGTCTCCCAGTGGACGGTGCATCTTGATTCACTCGCCGTCACCCACGGCGAAGACCTGATACGCAGGGTCATGACCTGGAACGGCACCGGATTCACGGACACTACCGGTACCACCGCATTCAACCGCTTCTGTTCCGGCGATCTGCCGGGCGATAAGGCCTTCTACACCCCGCGCGGCGGCAACGGTTTCGACGGACTCATCTACATGAACGGTGAAGAATCCGGCAGCGAGGGTCGCGCTTTCGCGCACATCGTGACAGGCAACGAGAAGGGAACCTCTTACGAACTGCCTTACCTGGGCAAGTTCTCCTGGGAAAACTCGGTGGCGCATCCGTATGCGGGGGACAAGACCATCGTCGTCGGTCTTGACGATTCCACGCCCGGTCAGGTGTATGTCTATGTTGGCGACAAGCGACGCGATGGTAACGCAGTCGAGCAGGCCGGGCTGCAGTACGGCAGGCTTTTTGGCGTCAAGGTGATCGACGGTGGCACCAACTACTCGGGTGCGCCGGTGCCTCGGGAAAACGCCGGTGCTATCAGCGGCACATTCGTGCTCGAGGATGTTTCCGACGTGGCTACCGGCGCCGGGTCTGTTCTGCAATCCACCAGCATCACCCGCCAGATCACCGAGCTTGCGCGTCCGGAAGACGGCGCGTGGGATACACGCAATTCAAGGGTCTTCTACTTCGTTACCACCGGGGCCACCGTCGATGGCAGCACGCAGGCTGCGCGATTGTACAAGCTCACCTTCGACAGCCTGCGCAACCCCACCGGCGGCACCATTGAACTTGTGGTGGACAGCGCCACGCTGACCGGCACCGACGGCGCAGCCGCGCGTTCCTTCGACAACATCGCCGTCGACGGCCGGGGAGATGTGCTGGTGCAGGAAGACCCGGGCGGCAACCCGTACATCGCCAAGACCTGGAAGATCAGTCCGCAGAGCCCAGCCGCTGCCGTACAGCTGGTCGAGTCCGATCGCGACCGCTTCCTTGCAGGCGGCGCGCAGTTCCTGACGGAGGACGAGGAGAACTCCGGCATCATCGACATCACCGACATCGTGCGCCGGGCCCGCTGGGCCGAGCCCTTCCGCCGGTACTACCTCGCGGACATGCAGGCGCACTACTCCAATGGCGCCGAACTGGTCGAAGGCGGGCAGCTCTACATCATCTCCGTAGCATCCAGGCGCCACGACCGCGACCATGACGACAGGGACGACGACTGAGCCGAGCTGAGAGACGGTTCCCGCAGTCGCAGTTCGGATGCGGCACGAAGGTCCGGTTATCGCCGGATCTCAAGAGACGGGTCCCTTCATGGGGCCCGTTCTCATCGATCTCCGAGAAAAGCCGTGAACTTCGGCTGTCCGGGCAGTTGTGTGACGGTCTGTTCCGTCCAGGACCCCGGGCGAGCCGAGAACGCCCGCAGCGTCCCGACGGGCTTCCGCGACACTAAACCTCTCCGCCAGGAGTCCAGATCCGCGGCCTGTCGCCGGCGAGCGTGAGAATCAGCCCGTTGAGTCGCTTGACGAACCCGGCGGGATCTTCGAGCGTGCCGCCCTCTGCGAGCATCGCCTGGTCGAACAGGATCCGGCTCCAGTCCGCGATCTGGGAATCTTCCGTCTGCGCCTTGAGCCGCTCGACGAATGGATGTCTCGGGTTGATCTCGAGGACCGGTTTCGCGGTCGGCACCTTCTGTCCTGCGGCCTTGAGCAGCCGCTCCAGGTTCATGCTCATGCCATGCTCGTCGGAGACCAGGCAGGCAGGCGAGTCGGTGAGACGATAGGTGACGCGCACGTCCTTCACCGCCTCGCCGAGCGCGCGTTTCATGTTTTCGAGGAGGTCCTTGTAGTCGCCCGCCTCTTTCTCCCGCGCCTCTTTCTCCTCGTCTGCGAGCTTGCCCAGATCGAGATCGCCTTTGGCGACCGAGGCGAGCTGTTTGCCCTCGAACTCGTGGAGGTTCGCCACTACCCATTCGTCCACCCGGTCGGAAAGCAGCAGGACCTCGATGCCTTTCCTGCGAAAGATTTCCAGGTGCGGGCTGGACTTCGCCGCCTGAAAGCCATCGGCGGTGACGTAATAGACCTTGTCCTGGCCTTCCTTCATGCGCGAGACGTAGTCCGCGAGCGAGACGGATTCGTCCGGGGAATCGGCGTGGGTCGTGGCGAAGCGCAGCAGCTTCGCGATGCGTTCGCGGTTGCCCCAGTCCTCGCCGACACCCTCTTTAAGCACGCGGCCGAACTCAGCCCAGAATGTCGAATACTTGTCTTTCTGATTTTCGGCGAGGTCCTCGAGCAGCGCCAGCACCTTGTTGACGCAGCCCTTCCTGATCGCCTCGACGTCCTTCGATTCCTGCAGGATCTCGCGCGAAACATTGAGCGGGAGATCATTGGAGTCCACCACCCCGCGAGCGAATCGCAGATAGGCGGGCAGGAGCTGCTCGGCGTCGTCCATGATGAACACCCGCCGTACATAGAGCTTGACGCCGTGGCGGTGTTCGCGGTCCCACAGGTCGAACTGGGCACGCGATGGGATGTAAAGCAGTTGGGTGTACTCGTGGCGGCCCTCGACCCTGGAATGGGTCCACGCGAGCGGCGGTTCGAAATCGTGGGCGACATGCTTGTAGAACTCCTGGTACTGCTCTTCGCTGATCTCGGACTTGGGGCGCGACCACAGTGCAGAAGCCTGGTTGACCTGCTCGTCCTCGTCCCTGACCACGTAAGCGCCCTTGTCCTTGTCCCACTCCTCCTTCTTCATGAGGATGGGCAGGGTGATGTGATCGGAATACTTGCGAAGAATGGCGCGCACCCGGGATGAATCCAGCAGATCGTCCTCGCCTTCCCGCAGGTGCAGCGTCACTTCGGTGCCCCGGGCATCCCTGCGCACAGTCTCGATGGTGTAGTCGCCTTCCCCATTCGATTCCCAGCGCACCCCGTGCTCCGGGGCAAGGCCGCCACGGCGGGTGACCAGGGTGACGCGGTCGGCGACGATGAACGAGGAATAGAAGCCCACGCCGAACTGGCCTATCAGGTGAGCGTCTTTCGCCTGGTCGCCAGTCAGGCTGTTGAAGAACTCGCGGGTGCCGGACTTGGCAATGGTGCCGATGTTGTCGATGACCTCCTGCCGCGACATGCCCACGCCGTTGTCCGAGATGGTGAGGGTGCGCGCCGCCTTGTCCACGCTCACACGGATCTTCAGCTCGGGAGCGTTCTCGAAGAGCGCGGGATCGGTCAGCGCCTCGAAGCGTAGCTTGTCGCAGGCGTCGGAGGCGTTCGAGACCAGTTCGCGCAGCGAAATCTCCTTGTTGCTGTACAAGGAGTGGATCATCAGCTTCAAGAGCTGCCTGACCTCGGCCTGGAATCCCAGAGTTTCCCTGGTGACGGGAGCTTCGCTCATCGTTCTCCTTTTCCTTTTTCGGATTGCGACCGATATGATCCCGCAATCTAAGGGCGGTGCCGAAAGGCTTCAAGCCCGCCGGAACTCGATTCGATGCCCACTGTCTGCCCCCTATCCGCGCCGGCACCCGGCGCAGCACTCAGAGGAGACCCGATGTTTCACCGATCGCTGCCTGTCGTCTTCATCTGCCTTTCGGTCATGGGCGGGGCGCACGCCGCACCCCCTGTTGAACGGATAAAGCTGCCACCAGGTTTCTCGATCGAGGTGTTCGCCACGGACGTGACCGACGCCCGTTCTCTGGCCTTGGGCAGCAAGGGCACCGTGTTCGTCGGCACTCGATCCGGGGGCGATGTCTACGCCTTGGTGGACCAGGACAAGGACGGCAGGGCGGACCGCAGGTTCACCATCGCCAAAGGTCTCAACTCGCCCAATGGGGTGGCGTTTCGGGACGGCGCGCTGTACGTGGCGGAGGTCAGCCGTATTCTTCGCTATGACCAGATCGAATCCCGTCTGGACAACCCGCCCAAGCCGATGACTGTAAGCGATCGCTTTCCCAGGGATCGGCACCATGGCTGGAAGTTCATCGCGTTCGGACCCGACGGCAAGCTCTACGTACCGGTCGGCGCACCTTGCAACATCTGCGAGCCCGAGCCCGATCGCTACGCCAACATCATGCGCATGAATCCGGACGGCAGCGCTCTGGAGGTTTTCGCGCGCGGGATCCGCAACTCGGTCGGCTTCGACTGGCACCCCGCAACCAAGGAACTGTGGTTCAACGATCACGGCCGCGACTGGCTGGGAGATGACCTCCCGGCCGATGAATTGAACCATGCTCCCAGGGCCGGAATGCACTTTGGCTACCCGTACTGCCACCAAGGCGACATCCAGGATCCCGAGTTCGGGGGCAAGCGCAACTGCGCGGAGTTCACCCCACCCGCCCTGAAACAGGGCGGGCATGTCGCCCCGGACGGACTTCGCTTCTATACCGGCAGCATGTTCCCGCCCGAGTATCGCGACCGGATCTTCATCGCCCAGCACGGTTCCTGGAATCGCACACGCAAGAACGGCTACCGCGTGATGTCGGTCAGTCTCAGGGACAACAAGGTGGATCGGGTCGAAGTGTTCGCCGAAGGCTGGATGAGCGACGAGCAGAACTGGGGCAGGCCGGTGGACCTGCTGGTGATGCCGGACGGTTCGATGCTTATTTCAGACGATCAGGCGGACGCAATCTACCGAGTCACTTATTCGAGATAGGCGGTGGAGCGATTGCGCGTGCCTCCGGCTCGGGATGGCCACCCGCGGCCGAGAGCAGCCGGGCGAAAGTGTCTCCTTCGATCAGCGCTTTCAGCCCGACGTAGTCGGTCTTGCCGTTGGCCAGCACAGGGATTTCCGGCACGAGCACGATGCGGCGTGCCACCGACAGATCGTGGGTGCCGAGAGCGCGCGCCGCATCAGCGAGCTGTGCCCGGGTGAGCGCCGGGTCGGTGGTGAACAGCACCGTGCCCTCGCCGCCGAAGTCCTGCTCCCAGAGTATCGAGGCGTGATAATGCTCACGCGAGGCTTCTCTGGCGACCTGCTCGATCACATCGAGCGAGACCATCTCCCCTGCTATCTTGGCGAAACGCTTCACCCGGCCAGAAATCGCTACGAAGGCTTCCGAGTCCACCTCGACCACGTCGCCAGTGGCGTACCAACCTTCTCCCACCGATGATTTGGGTGGCTCGATCACCCCGGGGTTGCCGAAACGATAGTAGCCGGACATCAGGTTCGGCCCGCGGATGTGGAGGATGCCGCCTTTATCGATGCCTTCGACCGGTTCCAGTTCGTGGTCTATTCCGGGCAGGAACCGCCCGACCGAACCACGCCGGTAGCTCGCAGGCGTCGCGAGCGCTATCACCGGCGCCGCCTCGGTGGAACCGTAGCCCTCGTAGATCCGTAACCCGAACTTCTCCTGCCACATGCGCGCGACTTCAGGGGCGAGTTTCTCCCCGCCGGAGATCACGTAGCGCAGTCGGCGGAAATCCATCGGGTTGGCGTGACGGGCGTAATACGACAGAAACGTGCTGGTGCCGAACAGAATCGTGCAGTCGCGCCGATAAGCGATCTCCGGAATCGCCCGGTATCGCAGCGGCGAGATGTAGAGCAGCATCCGGGTGCCGGTAATGAGCGATAGCAGCATCCCGGCGGTGAAACTGTAGGCATGATAGATCGGCAGCGGGTTGAGGATCCTGTCCTCGACCGAGAAATCGAACACGGCGCGCAACTGGGCGACGTTGGCTATGACCGCATGGTGCGACAGCACCACGCCCTTGGGCCGGTCCTCGGAACCGGAAGTGAAGAGGACCACGGCCGGATCAAGGCTGGACTGAGTGGCGGCGGCAAGGCGCGGGAAGCGCAGCGCAAACAGGACCAGCCACAGCTTGTCTGCAAGGCTGAACTGGCGGCGGATGTCCTCCAGGTAGAGGATCCTTCGTCCGGCAAGCGCCTCGATCAGGGGCTCGAGCTTGGCCTGCTCGATGAACTTCCTCGAGCTGACGACCACGTCGATCCGCGCTGCGACCGCCGCGCTGTGCACCCCCAGAGGCCCGCTGGTGTAGTTGAAAATCGCCGGCACCCGGCGCGCCGCCGACAAGCCCATTACCGCGCACACCGAGGCGACGACGTTGGGAAGGAGCAGCCCGACATTTTCTCCAGGCTGCGTGTGCCGGCGGATCCAGCGAGAGATCGCCAGGCTGCCTTTGAGCAGGAAACCGTAGGATTTCGGTTCCTCGCTCTGGTCCTCGATCAGCAGCCGGCCACGGCCGTGAATCGAAATCGCGTCGAGGAAGCATTGAAAGATGCTCTTGCCGGTGCGGGAGTGCAGGACCATCGACTGCAGGATCGAATCGAGCCTGCGAGTGGCGAACATCCGGCGCCGGCGACCGCTCGCCGCCGGGCCGCCATCGATCCGGGCCGGAGCCAGCACCCTGAGCGTGAACGACGGAAGTAGCCGGGACAGCACCGATTCGCGGCCTGAGCCGGAGTAGCGCTGACCGGCGCGCTCCAGATGCACAGGCACGACTGTCGCGCCGCTCTTCAGGGCGATCAACGCCGGCACCGGATAGACCTTCATGACGCCGTCGCCCGTGCTGATGCGACCTGCGGGGAACATAGCCACCGGCCGACCGCTCCTGAGCTGCCGCAGCACGCGCTTGATGGTCAGCGGGTTGCTCACATCCAGGGTGAGATGGGAGGTGAATCTGAGCACTCGTCTCAGCCAGGGCAGTCTCGCCTCTTCTGGCGGAACGACCACCACCGGGTTGCGGGGAAGGAACAGTGCCAGCAGAAGAGCATCCAGGCGGGATCCGTGGTTGGCGACTATCAACAGGCGGTTCGCCTGGACGAACGGCGCCAGGTCCCCGACGACTCTTATCCGAAACACTGCCCGGATCAGAAGGCGAACAAGAAATCTCATTTTTGTGGAAGGAACGGCGTCCCCGTGCCGTCCGGCAATTGTCCACGCACACGTGTCCATAAGTCAACGAAATCCATAGGTTGCACTGTTTAGTTGAGGCAGGTTGCAGGTTGTGCGGCAGTGGCACGATTTATTGAAGTTGACTTACTGAACGTCTCCTGAGGGTGACGAGTTCACGCAACCTCTTGAGCAGTAAGAGGGAAATTCAAATCTATCAAAGTGTTAGATTTGCAAACCTCCCGCGCCTTAGCTAGATTCTGTAAGCAATCTGCTGGGGAAGCTCTGTGTGGGTTTCGCGCGGATCGAACTCCGGGTGCCGCTTGTGCCTGGATGGTCGCGTCGTTACTGCGCAGAGCTTCCCCGCAGCCGCTTGCACATGCGACTACAAAAGCCAACCTCTCGCTAGGAGAACCAGAAAATGGACATGAACGTTCCGCAGGCAGTGCTCAGGACTCCCGTATCCGGAGCCGAGTCCCGTCCGACGAGCGCGCCGCAGGCTCCTTCGCTGGCCGGACCATCAGAGTATTTCTTCTCGGAGCAACTGTCGGCGTTCTACGACCGCGAGTTGCGTGCGATGTGGCTGCGATGGAAGCCAACCCCACGCCCGAACTTCAACCCCGGCCTGCTGCGCGATCTCGATCGCTACTGCCGCTTCCTAACCCAGACAGAGGGGCGACTGGAAGTAAGCGGCGAAACGGAACCTATCGAGTACGCGGTACTGACCTCCAAGGTGCCGGGTGTGTTCAATCTTGGCGGCGACCTCAGCCTGTTCGTGCAGCTGATCGAAAACCAGGACCGTGCCGCGCTGCTGCAGTACGGCAGAGCCTGTATCGACGTGGTCTACCGCAACTACATCGGCCACGGCCTGCCGATCAATACCATTTCCCTGGTTCAAGGCGAGTGCCTCGGCGGCGGATTCGAAGCGGCGCTATCTTCCGATCTGCTGGTGGCGGAACGGCAGGCGCGCTTCGGTTTCCCGGAGATCATGTTCAACTTGTTCCCGGGAATGGGGGCCTGCTCCTTCCTGGAACGCAGGGTCGGGCGCAAGCTCACCGACGAGCTACTGTCCAGTGGCAGGATCTATGGCGCCGATGATATGCTGGCTCTGGGGGTGGTCGACCTCGTCGTTGACGAGGGCAGGGGGGAGGCCGAAATCGCGTCCCTCATCAGGTCGCGGACCCGCAGCCGCAACGGCCTGACAGGCTTGGCTGCGGCCAGGCGCCGGGTCCAAAAACTCGACTTCCAGGAACTCGAGGCGGTTGTCGACATCTGGGTCGATACGGCCCTGCGTCTCGGCAGCCGCGACCTCAGGCTGATGCAGAGGCTGGTGACCCGCCAGAGCGAGTACATAGGCAACCGAGCCCTGCATTGATGCGCCACCTCTTCCCGGGGCCCGCCGTCCCAGTGGTTCGGCGGAGAGGCAGAGGCGTGCGTTCGATGGCTCAGGACGAGTCGGAGTACACAATCCAGGAAGCCGCGGCCAGGCTCGGCATCCCGCTGCAGAAATTGCGGCGCTGGGATGCGCAGGGCGTTCTGGTTGCGCGCCGCACCGACGGCGGGCACCGCCGCTATTCGCGCGAGATCATCGACGGCCTCGCCGGGTCGTCCGTGCTGCTCAGGGAAGACAAGTACAACGACGAGTTGGCGCAGGCGCGCAAGTCGCTCAAGGAGAAGCGCCGAATCATCCAGCTGCTGCTTGAAAGCGAATCTCGTTACCGCGACTTGGTGGAAACGTCGCACGACCTGATCTGGACCACCGACTCCCTGGGCCGATTTACCTACCTGAACAACGGCAGCGTCGACATATTCGGGCTGCAACCGAAAGAACTGATCGGCCAGTGCTTCTTCGACTTCGAAGCCAAACCATCACATATCTCCAACCGCCGTTTCCTGTCCACGTTGCGAAAGAACGGCGAAGTCAAGGACTACCTTACGCACCTGGTCGCCGGCGACGGCACGGACCGCTGGGTCGGCATAAACGCCCGGGTTTCACACGACGAGGACGGCCGGATCGTGGGCCTGCGCGGGACCGCGCGCAACATCACCGAGCAGCACCGAGCGGCACTGCAGATCGAGCACCTGGCGACTCACGACTCGTTGACTGCCCTGCCGAACCGGGTAAGCCTGCAGCGCGCCCTGGAAGCGGCGCTCTCCTCGGGAGAGAAGGGTGCGGTGCTGCAGTTTGACATCGACCACTTCAAGTATGTCAACGACAACTTCGGGCACAAGGCCGGCGATCAGGTGTTGAAAATGATCGGCGGGGTACTGAGGGACGTCGTAAAGGGCCGCAGCGCCCAGGTATTCAGGCTCGGGGGCGACGAGTTCGCAGTGCACCTCCCGGACGCCTTGCGCGCCGAAGCGGTCGAGACAGCCGAACATGCGCTCGACGCGCTGCGCCGCTTCAAGCCCCAGGTCGCACCGGATGCCTGTCTGACGGCGCTTTCCGCGTCGATCGGCATCGCAACTTATCCGTTCCAGGGCGGAGACGTGGCAACCCTGCTCGCCAACATCGACATCGCGATGTACCAGGCCAAGGACGATGGCCGAAACAGATACGTGCTTCATGACATCACCTCCGAGGAACTGCGGGCTACACATCGCCGCGTTCACTGGGTTCGGGAGCTGCGCGAGGTGCTGGACGAGGACCGGGTGGTGATCTGGTCGCAGCCAATGGTGCGAATCAACGACCGCAAGGTCGTTGCCCACGAGGTGCTGGTTCGCATCGTGGACAGCAGCGGGGAAACCGTGCTGCCGAGCCAGTTCATGGAAATCGCCGAGGAGCTCGGGCTGGCGCAGGAGATCGACAACCGGGTGGTTGCCAAGCTGCTCGGCTGGATGGCAAGACCGGACCACCTTGCCGAAGACGTGTGCTATTTCGTGAACCTGTCGCGCGCGAGCATCGCCGACCCCCACTGGGTGAGGCGCTTCCTGCACCTTCTGTCGGCGGCCCCGGTCGACCACAGGCAGCTGGTCTTCGAGATCACGGAAACCGACGCGATGGCGAACGTCGACGTGACGCAGCATTTCATCGCCGAACTGCGGCGTTTGGGATGCCGGTTCGCGCTCGACGATTTCGGCGCCGGGTTCAGCTCTTTCTACTACGTGAAGCGCTTCGACGTCGATTATCTCAAGATCGACGGGGCTTTCGTGCAGGAACTGGAAAGGGACGAAGCTGCGAAGCTGTTCGTGCAGGCGCTTTGCGACGTGGCGAAGGGGCTGGACAAGCAGGTGATTGCCGAGTGGGTCGAAACCCCGCAGACGCTCGAGATCCTGTCGCGGATGGGCGCACAGTTCGCTCAGGGAAACCTGTTTGCACTACCACAGCCTCTGCTCCCCGACGGCGCCGATACGGAAGAGGAACAGGCGCGCAGCGCTTGATTGCGCGGCACCAGGGGACACTCGAGAACAGCAAGGCTCCCTTCTGGTTCTCTTGCGACGTTGGTGTCCTGGTGGCCGACGGCGGCTCCTCCTAAACCTTCCAGTCGCCATTGACCAGTTTTTCGGCGAGCAGCAACCCGTACATCGTCTTGACATCGGCGATGCGCCTCTCGCGCAGCCACTCCAGGGCCTCGCCAACCGGCACGACTACCGTCTCGAGGAACTCGCCCTCGTCGAGCGATGCGCCCTTGAATTCGAGCTGGCGGGCCAGAAAAAAATCGATCCGCTCGTTCGAATAGCCGACGCAGGGATAAAGCGGCCCAAGATCGGACCACTCCAGCGCCGTGTAGCCGGTTTCTTCGAGCAATTCGCGCTTCGCTGTTTCCAGCGCCGGCTCCGCCGGCTCGAGCTTGCCGGCGGGGAGCTCATAGCAATGCATCCCCACGGGATAGCGAAACTGGCGTTCGAGCAGTACTGAGCCGTCTTCGAACAGCGGCAGTATGAGCGCCGCGCCAGGATGGACAATGTACTCGCGCCGGGAGGGCTTGCCGTCGGGCAGCCGAATCTCGTCTTCGTTGACTTGCAACAACCGCCCTCGATATACCACTTTGGAAGCAAGTTTCTTCTCGGTGAAGTCCACTGGAACGCGCCTTTGCCTTCTCAGAATGAAAGTTGAATCGCGCGCTCGCACGCCGCGAGCAGGGCCCCGGGAAGCACTCCGACCAGGATCACCGCCAGGCCGTTCAGAGCCATGAGCACACGGGACTCGGGGCGCGGGCTCATGCTGACATCGTCCGAGGGGTCCTCGAAATACATGAGCCTGATCACTCTCAGATAGTAGAACGCGCCGATCAGCGAGAAAAAGACCGCGACCACCGCCAGCCAGACCTGACCGACAGACACAACAGACTGCAACACGAACAACTTCGCCCAGAACCCTACGGTCGGTGGAACGCCCGCCATCGAGAACATCAGGAGAAGCATTACGAAGGCGTACCAGGGATTCTTGCGGTTCAGACCCCTGAAGTCGTCCAGATTCTCGGCCTCGAAGTCGTCGCCCGCCATGAGCAGGATCATGCCGAAGGCACCCAGCCCCGTCAGCACGTAGACCACCGCGTAGAACATGGCCGCGCCAAAGCCTTCGACCGTTCCCGACAGGACGCCAAGCAACAGGAATCCCATGTGCGAGATCGTGGAGTAGGCCAGCATGCGCTTGAGATTGCTCTGGGCAATGGCGGCGACATTGCCGAGTGCGAGCGAGGCCACCGCCAGCAGCACGAACATCTGCCGCCACTCGACGGACAACGCCTCGGCCCCGAGGGCCGCAACCAGCAGGCGCATGATGAATGCGAAAGCCGCGAGCTTGGGCGCGGTGCCGATCATGAGAGTCGCCGCGGTCGGCGCGCCATGGTAGACGTCGGGAACCCACATGTGAAACGGCACTGCGCCGAGCTTGAAGGCTATGCCAGCCACCACGAATACCAGCCCGAAGAGCAGGATTGTCGGAATGGCGTCGCCCTCGGCGATCCGCCTGGCGACCTCGCCTATCTCCAGCGACCCGGTCGCGCCGTAGATCATCGACATGCCGTAGAGCAGCATCCCGGAGGCGAGCGCGCCCAGAACGAAATACTTCATCGCCGCTTCGGTGCTGCGTGCCGACTCCCGCGCCAGCGCCACCATCGAGTAGAGCGACAGCGAAAGCAGCTCCAGTCCGAGGTACAGGGTGAGAAAGTGATTGGCCGAGATCATCACCATCATGCCGAGGGTGGCGAACAGGGCCAGCACAAAAAACTCGCCGCGGAACATCCCGCGCGGAGCAAGGTAGGCACGCGAGTAGGCCATGCCGACAGCCACCGTCGCGCACACCGCCGGCTTCAGGATGTCGGCCATCGGATCGGCGATGAACATGCCGTTGAACGCATGGGCTATATCGTTGCCGCCCGTGGCGACGGATACCAGCGCGGTTGCGACCAGGGCCAGCTCAGAGAGGAGGTACGTCACGCCCCGCTTTGCGTCCGGCAGGACGAGGTCCACCAACAGGATGGCCATTGCCGCCGCCAGCAGGAAGATCTCCCCGGCGGCGGGTAACAGCTCCGTTACGGAAAATTCGCTCATCCGGAGGTCCTTGATGCGCACCTGGCGCTTCGCATTCGCTGCATCTCGCGTGATTTCATAGCTTCGACTGCGCGACGTGCGCAAGCAGGCCGTCCACCGAAGCATGCAGCACCTCGATGAAAGGCAGCGGGTAGACGCCCAGCACCAGCACGGCCGCGGCCGCTAGGCCCAGCACCAGAGCCTCGCGCCAGCAGATGTCGGCAAGCGCCGCAACCCTGTCGTTTCCCGGAGCGCCGAAGGCTACCCGCTTGTACATCCACAGCGTGTAGGCCGCTCCGAACAAGAGCGTTGTGGCCGCGGCCGCCGCGTACCAGAAATTCTCGTCCATCGCGCCGAGGACTACGAGGAACTCGCCGACAAAACCGCTGGTGCCCGGCAGCCCGGCGTTGGCCATTGCGAACAGCATGAACAGCGCGGCAAACCATGGCATCGCGTTTACAACCCCGCCGTAATCGGCGATCAGCCGCGAGTGCAGCCGATCGTAGAGAACGCCAACGCACAGAAACAGCGCTCCGGAGACGAATCCGTGCGAGATCATCTGCATCACGGCGCCCTCCATGCCGTGGGCATTGAAGATGAAAATGCCCAGCGTCACGAAACCCATGTGAGAAATGGAGGAGTACGCGATCAGTTTCTTCATGTCGTCCTGCACCAGCGCGACCAGGCCGATGTAGACAACCGCAATCAGGGAAAGCCCGATCACCACCGGCGCCAGTACGTGGCTTGCGTCTGGAAGTATCGGCAGTGACAGCCTGATGAATCCATAGGCGCCCAGCTTGAGCATGAGAGCCGCAAGCACCACCGATCCCCCTGTCGGCGCTTCAACGTGCGCATCCGGGAGCCAGGTGTGCACCGGCCACATCGGAACCTTGACCGCAAATGCGGCGAAAAAGGCGACGAAGACCAGAATCTGCGCCGCGAGCGGAATGCGCAGATCATAGTAGTCGGACAGGGCAAAACTGCCGCCGGAGACGTTGTAGAGGTAGATAAGCGCCACCAGCGTGAGCAGGGACCCGAGCAGCGTGTAAAGGAAGAACTTCAACGCCGCGTACACCCGGTTCTGCCCGCCCCACATGCCGATGATGATGAACATCGGGATCAGCGTGCCTTCGAAGAAGACATAGAACAGCGCCGCGTCGAGTGCGCTGAACACCCCGTTCATCATCCCGGACAGGATGAGAAAGGACGCCATGTACTGGGCAACGCGACTGCGGATAACGTCCCAGCCGGCGATCACCACGAGCACCGTGGTAAAGCAGTTGAGCAGAATCAGCAGCAGCGAGATGCCGTCGATGCCCAGGTGGTAGTTGATGCTGAACGACTCGATCCAGGGTTCGAATTCGACGAACTGCATGTCGCCGCTGGCACGATCCAGGCCGGTCCACAACGGGATAGCCACGGCTAAGCCGGCTACCGCGCCGACCAGCGCCATCCAGCGAGCCGCGCGGGCGTTGCCATCGCCCCCGGTAAACAGCACACCGACACCTGCCAGGATCGGCAGCCAGATGACGGTGGAAAGCGCAGTCGATCCGAGCATCGGTTCCTCTCAGGCGCGGGCGAACCAAAGCGTCAACAGGACGAACACTCCGATGATCATTGTGAAGGCGTAGTGATAGATGAAGCCGGACTGGAACCGGCGGACCACCCCGGCGAACCAGCCCACCAGCCGAGCCGAGCCGTTGACCAGCAAGCCGTCGATCAGGGTCACGTCGCCGACGCGCCAGAGCCCTTTCCCGGCGAGGCGCGCCCCGCCGGCGAAGAACCAGTCGTTGAACCGGTCGAAGTAGTACTTTTCGCTGAGCAGCACATGCAGCGGACTTACTGCCGCCTGGATCTTTCCGGGCAACTCGGGCCGCTTGATATAGAGGTACCAGGCGGTGGCCACGCCCCCGGCAGCCAGCCAGAACGGCAGGGTTGCAAAGCCGTGCGCGGCCATGGCCGTCCAGCCGTGGAAACCCGTTTCCAGTCGCGCCACAACGTCGTGCTTGGAGGCAACGCTGATCGAATCCCCGAAAAAGCCGCCGAAAAGTACCGGGTCGATCGTCAAGGCGCCGATCACGACCGAGGGAATCGCGAGCGCGACCAGCGGCACCCAGACCACCGCAGGGGACTCGCGCGGCGGTCTCGAAACGGCGCCCGTGTGAGAAGCATGCTCCCGGTTGCCGAGAGCGTCGGTCGCGCCAAACCGTTCCTTGCCCTCAAATACCAGGAAGTACATGCGGAAGCTGTACAGCGCGGTGACGAAAACCCCGATAGTGAGCGCAGCGCTGGCGACGCCGGCGCCGGGAAGCGTTGACAAGTGCACCGCCTCGATGATGCTTTCCTTGGAGTAGAAGCCCGAGAAGAACGGAAATCCGATCAACGCCAGCGAGCCGATCAGCGACGTGGCCCAGGTGACCGGCATGTGGCGGCGCAACCCTCCCATGCGCCGCATGTCCTGCTCGTGATGCAGGGCGATGATGACCGAGCCAGCAGCGAGAAAAAGCAGCGCCTTGAAGAAGGCGTGAGTCATGAGATGAAAGATCGCCGTCGAGTAGGCGGAGGCTCCGAGCGCGACCGTCATGTAGCCGAGCTGCGACAGCGTCGAGTAGGCGACAACCCGCTTGATGTCGTTTTGCACTATGCCGAGCAGTCCCATGAACAGCGCGGTGATTGCGCCGATGATCATGACCAGGGAAAGGGCCGTCTCCGAGAGCTCGAACAGCGGCGACATGCGCGCCACCATGAATATCCCGGCAGTGACCATGGTCGCGGCGTGTATCAGCGCCGAGATGGGCGTGGGGCCCTCCATCGAGTCCGGCAGCCAGACGTGCAGCGGAAACTGAGCCGACTTGCCCATCGCGCCGATGAACAGGCAAACGCAGATGGCAGTGAGCACAGGCCAGTGCACGCCGTGGGCGCTCCACACCAGATCGGCGGTCTTCTGCGGGGCAGCGGCAAAAACCTGCGCATAGTCCAGGCTGCCGAAATGCACCAGAACGAGAGCCACCCCCAGGAGGAATCCGAGATCGCCAACCCGGTTGACGAGAAAGGCTTTCAGGCTGGCATGGTTCGCGGAAGGCCGCGTGTACCAGAACCCGATCAGCAGGTAGGACACCAGGCCCACCGCCTCCCAGGCGAAAAAGAGCTGGAGAAAATTGTTGCTCATCACCAACATCAGCATCGAGAAGGTGAACAGCGAGATGTAGCTGAAGAAACGCTGGTAGCCCGGGTCGCCGGCCATGTAGCCGATGGTGTAGACATGAACCATCAGCGACACGAACGTGACCACCAGCATCATCAGCGCCGAAAGGCGATCGACGAGGAATCCGATCTCGAACGCGTTGCCGCCGCTCGTTGCCCATGTATAGACCACGCCGTTGAAGGTGTTTCCGGCCAGCACGTCCAGAAACACCAGTGCCGCCGCGCCGGTCGACAGAACCATTGCGGCGATCGTCACCCAGTGCGCACCCGCGCGCCCGACCTGGCGGCCAAGCAGTCCGGCGATGAGCGAGCCGATCAACGGCGCCAGCGGAACGATGAGGTAGAGGGTCTTCATGTTCCAGGAAGGCGTGAGGCGAAAGGCGTCTTTCCCGCACGCTGGCTGCCTATCACTCCTGACCCCTCGTGCTCCTGGCCTGTTTGCGCCTCACGCCTCACGCTTTTCGCCTCACCCTTTCAGCTGGTCCAGATCGTCGACGTTTATCGTGCGCACATTGCGAAACAGCACGACCAGGATCGCCAGGCCGATCGCCGACTCGGCGGCGGCGACCGTGAGAATGAAGAAGACGAAGACCTGACCGGCCAGATCATCCAGGAAATGGGAGAAGGCGATGAAATTCAGGTTCACCGCCAGCAGCATCAGCTCGATCGCCATCAACAAGATGATCACGTTCTTCCGGTTCAGGAAAATGCCGACTATGCTGATGGCGAACAGGATCGCGCCGAGGATGAGATAGTGGGACAGGGAGATCACGTGCTCACGCTTTCTGCCATGCAGATGACGAGTGACAAGGCAACCGCTCGTGCACGTCTCCCGACTCTCTAGCATGCGATGCCTTGCAGCCCTGCACGCTGTTCGACATCTCACCGGTCTTTTCGCCGGTCGACAAGCACCCGTGGCTTCCTGCCCTGATCGCTGATCTGTCACCCGTCACTGGTCACTCCTCACCGGATTTCTCCGCCGGCATCTTTACCAGCCGCACGCGGTCCTCGCGCCTGATCCCGACCTGGATCGCCGGGTCGAGAAACCTGCTGTCCTTGCGGTGGCGCAACGTGAGCGCGATCGCCGCAACAATTGCAACCAGGAGGATCACCGCGGCGATCTCGAACGCGTAGACATAGTCGGTGTACAGCACGCGCCCAAGTTCCTTGGTATTGCTGTATCCAGCCCCGCGGGCCTGCGGGCGTGGCATTCCCTCGAGATCGAAGTAGCGCCCGCCAAGCACGATGAACATTTCCGCCAGCATGATTCCGGCGACGATCAGCGCCGGGACGACATAATCCCAGTAGCCTTCCCGCAGGCGGTCGAGGTTGATGTCGAGCATCATCACGACGAACAGGAACAGAACCATCACCGCGCCGACATAGACCAGCACGAGCGCGATCGCCAGAAATTCGGCTTCGAGCAGCATCCAGAGTGCCGCCGCGGTGAAGAACGCCAGCACCAGGAACAGCGCCGAGTGCACCGGGTTGCGGGCGGTGATGACCCGCAGCGCGGCAAACAGCATGATCGCCGCAAAGAAGTAGAAGACGCCGCCCTGGAAATCCATCTTGTTGTCGGTAAGGATTGGGGACTGAGGGTGCCCTCACTCCTCACTCCTCATCCCTCACACGTCGTGCCTCACCTGTAGGTCGCGTCTTCGGCGCGGTCCTTGGCGATCTGTTCCTCGTAACGGTCGCCAATCGCCAGCAGCATCTCTTTCGTGTACACGAGGTCGCCGCGGCTTTCCCCGTGATACTCGAATATCCGGGTCTCGACGATCGAGTCCACGGGACAGGATTCCTCGCAGAAGCCGCAAAAGATGCACTTTGTCAGGTCGATGTCGTAGCGCGTGGTTCGCCGCGTGCCGTCCGAGCGCTTTTCCGATTCGATGGTGATGGCCAGAGCCGGGCAGACCGCCTCGCACAGTTTGCAGGCGATGCAGCGCTCCTCGCCGTTGGGGTAGCGGCGCAGCGCGTGCAGGCCGCGGAAGCGCGGGCTAAGGGGTGTCTTCTCCTCCGGGTACTGGACCGTGATCTTGCGCGCGAAGAGATAACGGCCAGTCAGCATCAGCCCCTTGGCCAGTTCGAAAAGCAGGAAAGTACGAAAGAATTCGCGGATGCGGCCGATCATCGGCTTGCCCTCACCATGGCCACCATGCCGTTCTCATCACGACACCGATCAGGACAAGCCAGACCAGCGTGACCGGAATGAAGACCTTCCAGCCTAGCCGCATGATCTGGTCATAGCGGTAGCGCGGAAACGTCGCGCGGAACCAGAAGAAGCAGAACAGCAGAAACGCCACTTTCGCCGCCAGCCAGAAGATGCCATCCGGCAGGCCCGGCACCGGGGACAGCCAGCCGCCAAGGAACATGATCGCGGCAAGGGCGGACACCAGTATCATGTTGGCGTACTCGGCGAGGAAGAACACGGCGAACGCGGTGCCGGAGTACTCGACGTGAAAGCCGGCGACGATCTCCGACTCGCCTTCGGCCACGTCGAACGGCGCCCGGTTCGTTTCCGCGACGGCGGAAACGAAATAGACCAGAAACATCGGGAACAGCGGGATCAGGTTCCAGCCGAGCGCTCCCCAGGCCGTGTCCTGGGCCCGCACGATCTCGCTCAGATTCAAGCTGCCGGACATCATCAGCACGCACACCAGCGCGAACCCCATCGCGATCTCGTAGGCGACGATCTGCGCAGCGGAGCGCATGGCGCCCAGGAAGGCATACTTCGAGTTCGATGCCCAGCCGGCGACGATCACCCCGTACACGCCCATCGAAGTGATCGCCATGATGTAGAGCATCCCCGCATCGACATTCGACAGCACCCACCCCTCGGCGAACGGAACCACCGCCCAGGCCGCGAGTGCCGGCATCAGAGAGAGCACCGGGGCGGTAATGAACAGGAATTTGTTCGAACCGGTCGGGATCACCACTTCCTTGATCAGCAGCTTGATCACGTCGGCGAAGGGTTGTGCCCAGCCGCGGAGAAACGGCACACCGAAGAAAGTGACCCGGTTCGGCCCGAGGCGGAGCTGCATGTAGCCGATCACCTTGCGCTCGCCCAAAGTGAGCAGCGCGACGCAGAGAATGACCGGGATCACGATGGCGAGAATCTTCGCCAGCGTCCACAGCGTGTGGGTCGCCCCGAATCCGATGAGTCCCTCGAGCCAGTTCATTCTCAGGCGCCTGCCTTTTCCATGGCTGCGACGCTTTCGAGCGACACCGGTCCGAATGACGGTCCAAGGTCGGCGGTGTCCGGGCAGGCGGCAGGCAATCGCACGCAGTTCGGCGGCAGCCGGTCATCCCGTGAAAAGGCGACGATGGCCTCCCCGCCATCCTGGCGGACGCGTACGCGGTCGTTCGGCCCCAGTGCGAGCTTCTCAATCAGGCTGCCGTGCAACCCGGCGATCGAAACCCGGGCATCGCGCGTTTGCTGAAGCGAGTGCGCGCGCCGCACGATGCCGTCCACTTGATAGATCGGAACATCGCCCACGCGCTCCAGCGCCTGCGGGGCGGCGGCTGGCGCGGTCGGCGCTACGGAGATGCGATTGTCGAGCCGACTGGCGATGTCTCCTATCGAGGCAGCCAGCTCGGAGCGCACGTCCTCGAGGGTCTCGTAACCGAACCCGTCTGCATCGAGCAGATTGCCGAGCACTCTGAGGACCTTCCACGCAGGACGCGATTCTCCTCGGGGGCGCACCGCCGCCTCGAAACTCTGCAACCGGCCTTCGGTATTCACGAAGGATCCGGCAGTCTCGGCAAAAGGCGCGATGGGCAGCAGCACCTGGGCATATTCCAGCGCGCGATGCTTGTAGGGAGCGAGGGCAACAACGCATTCCGCCGCGCTCATTGCCGCCCGCGCGAGCCTCGGGTTGGCGGTGTCCAGGTCGACCTCGGCGTGCAGGAGAACATAGCCCTTGCGCGGGCGCTCCATCATTTCGCGGGCATTCAGCCCACCCGGCACCGTGCCCGGCCAGGCCCGCGCGAGGTAGCCGCCGACGCTGTTTCCCGCCTCGCCGAGGAAACCAAAGCACCCCCCCACGATGTCGGCGAGCAATGCGGTGAGTGCGTGAAGCTGCGAGCGCGCCGGATGTTGCGCGGCAAGGTTTCCGAGGAACAGCCCGACCCGTTTCCCTTCCGCCAGGCTTTGCGCCACGCGCTGCGCCTCCGGGCCGATTTCGAGCCGATCCAATTCGGCGGAGACGCTCCTGCCCTTGAGCCGCGCCGCCGCCTTGACGATCTGTGCCAGCTCGGCCGGGATTGCACTCGGAGCGACGATGCGCTTCACGTGCACGCGGGCCAGCAGATCGTCCTCGAGCGGGTTGACGATCGAGAACTCGGCGCCCTTTTTTACCGCCTGGCGGATGCGGTGAGCCAGCAAGGGTTGCTCCTTGCGCAGCATCGAACCGATCACAAGCACGCGGTCGAGCGTGTTCAGCCCGGAGACTTTCATCCCCAGCCAGGGCACGCCGGTCGAACCGCCATCGGCTGAAAAATCGACCTGCCGCAGGCGGAAATCGACGTTGTTGCTGCCCAGTGCGCGAGTAAGCTTGGCCAGGAGGTACATTTCCTCCAGCGTGGAGTGCGGCGCGGCCAGTGCGCCAATCGCCCCTGCCCCGTAGGCATCGCGTATCCGCTTCAGTTCGGTGGCGGCGTACTCCAGCGCCGCCGGCCAATCGACTTCCTGCCACGCGCCTTCGCGCTTGATCATCGGGGCGTCGAGCCGCTGCGGCGAACCAAGGCCTTCGTAGGAGAAGCGATCGCGGTCGGAAAGCCAGCACTCGTTCACATCCTCGTTCTCCAGCGGCAGCACCCTCATGACCCGGTCCTGTATCACCTGTACAACCAGGTTCGACCCGAGCGAATCGTGCGGCGCAATGGATCGGCGCCTCGCGAGCTCCCAGGTACGCGCGCCGTAGCGAAACGGCTTCGAAGTCAGCGCGCCGACCGGGCAGACGTCGATCATGTTTCCGGACAGTTCCGAGTCCACCGTTGTGCCGACGAAAGCCATGATCTCGGCGTGTTCGCCGCGCCCGGCCAGTCCCAGCTCCATTATTCCCGCGATCTCCTGCCCGAAGCGCACGCAGCGCGTGCAGTGAATGCACCGCGTCATCTCCTCGGCAGACACCAGAGGTCCGAGATCCTTGCTTGCGACGACGCGCTTGGGTTCCTCGTAGCGCGAACTGGACGGGCCGTAGCCGACCGCGAGGTCCTGCAGCTGGCATTCGCCGCCCTGGTCGCAGATCGGGCAGTCGAGGGGATGGTTGATCAGCAGCAGCTCCATCACGCCCTTCTGCGCCTGCACGGCCACCTCCGAGTGCGTCCAGACCCTCATTCCCTCGGTGACCGGGGTGGCGCAGGCAGGCATCGGCTTGGGTGCTTTCTCCACCTGCACCAGGCACATCCGGCAGTTCGCCGCGATCGACAACTTGCGGTGATAGCAGAAATGCGGAACGTAGATGCCCAGCCGGTTAGCGGCATCCATCACGGTGCTGTTTTCCGGCACCTCGATCGGCTTGCCGTCGACTTCGAGATGGATCATTTCAGGCTACCGCGCATTTCTTCTGGCGAACGTGGTGCGTGAACTCGTCGCGGAAATGCTTGATGAACGCTCGCACCGGCATTGCCGCGGCATCGCCGAGCGCACAGATGGTACGACCCTGGATATTGTCAGCCACCGAGTTCAGGGCATCGATGTCCGCCTCGCGGCCCTGGCCATGCTCGATGCGGTGGACAATCCGGTACAGCCAGCCGGTGCCTTCGCGGCACGGCGTGCACTGGCCGCATGACTCCTCGAAATAGAAGTAGGACAGGCGCTGCAGGCAGCGCACCATGCAGCGGGTTTCGTCCATCACGATAACCGCGCCGGAGCCGAGCAGTGACCCGGCCCTGGCGATCGAGTCGTAGTCCATGTCGGTGGCCATCATGATATCGGCGGGCAGCACCGGCATCGAGGAGCCGCCCGGGATGACGGCCTTGAGCTTGCGTCCGCCCCGCATGCCGCCCGCCATTTCCAGCAGCTTTGCGAAAGGCGTCCCCATCCTGACTTCGTAGTTTCCGGGCCGCTCGACGTCGCCAGTGACCGAAAAGATCTTGGTCCCGCCATTGTTCGGTCGGCCAATGCTGAGATAGGCCTCGCCGCCGTTGAGGATGATCCAGGGAACCGCGGCGAAGGTCTCGGTGTTGTTGATCGTGGTGGGTTTGCCGTAGAGGCCGTAACTCGCGGGAAAAGGCGGCTTGAAGCGCGGCAGGCCCTTCTTTCCTTCGAGCGACTCGAGCAGCGCGGTTTCCTCGCCGCAGATGTACGCGCCCCAGCCGTGATGTGCATGCAGCTGGAAGGAAAATCCCGAGCCCAGGATGTTGTCGCCGAGATAGCCTGCGGAACAGGCCTCTGCGAGCGCCTGCTCGAAGCGCTCGTACACCTCCCAGATCTCGCCATGGATGTAGTTGTAGCCGACGGGGATGCCCATGGCGTAGGCGGCGATCGCCATGCCCTCGATCAGGATGTGCGGGTTATAGCGCAGGATGTCGCGGTCCTTGAACGTTCCGGGCTCGCCTTCGTCCGAGTTGCACACCAGGTACTTCTGCCCGGAGTAGGCGCGCGGCATGAAGCTCCACTTCAGCCCTGTCGGGAAGCCCGCACCCCCGCGCCCGCGCAACGCCGACTTCTTCACCTCCGCAATGACCGCGTCCGGCGTGACGCCCTCCTTCAGGATGCGGCGCAGCGCCGCATAGCCGCCGCGCGACTCGTAGTCCTTCAGCCGCCAGTTCAGGCCGTCCAGGCCCGCGAGGATGATGGCATCCGGGCCAAAGAACCCGGGTGGCAGCGGCGGAATCGGTGCGTTCATTTTTTCAGCCCGTCGATCAGGCTGTCGAGTCTGTCTGGCGTCATGAACGACAGCATGTTCCTGTCGTTGAGCAGACACACCGGCGCGTCGCCACAGGCCCCCAGGCATTCGCCTTCCTTCAGGGTGAAGTTGCCGTCGGGAGTTGTCTCTCCGAATCCGATCCCGAGTGTGCGTTTCAGGTGATCGGCCGCCTGTTCGGCGCCCTGCAGCGCGCACGGCAGGTTCGTGCAGATGACGATCTTGTGGCGCCCTACCGGCTGCAGGTTGTACATCCCGTAAAACGTGGCGATCTCCCACACCGCGATCGGCTGCATACCGAGGAAGGTGGCGACGAACTCGATCGTCTCCTTCGAGATCCAGCCCTTCTCTTCCTGAGCGATGGCGAGCGCCGCAATGACCGCGGACTGCCTGCGTTCTTGCGGATATTTCGCGGCCGCCTTTTCGATCTTCGCCAATGCCTCCGGACTCAGAACCATGGGCGCGTTCATCTGTCGACTTCCCCGAACACGATGTCCTGCGTGCCGATGATCGCCACCAGGTCGGCGATCATGTGTCCCTTCGCCATTTCGTCCAGCGCCGACAGGTGCACGAAGCCGGGTGCGCGGATCTTCATTCGATAGGGCTTGTTCGCGCCATCCGATACCAGATAGATTCCGAACTCGCCCTTCGGCGCCTCGACTGCGGCGTAGGTCTGTCCGGGAGGAACATGCACGCCCTCGGTGAAGAGCTTGAAATGATGGATCAGCTCTTCCATGTTGCTTTTCATCGCCAGTCTGGAGGGCGGCGCAGCCTTGTGATTGTCGGTCATGACCGGTCCCGGGTTCCGGCGCAGCCAGTCGACGCACTGTCTGACGATGAGGTTCGACTGGCGCATTTCCTCGATCCGCACCAGGTAGCGGTCGTAGCAGTCGCCGTTGACGCCCACCGGGACGTCGAAATCCACACGGTCGTAGACTGCGTACGGCTGTTTCTTGCGCAGATCCCACTCCACGCCGGATCCGCGCAGCATCGGGCCGGTGAATCCGAGCGCGATCGCGCGCTCGGGGGATACAGCGCCGATTCCCACTGTCCGCTGTTTCCAGATCCGGTTGTCGGTAAGCAGGGTCTCGTACTCGTCGACCAGTCCCGGAAAGCGCGCGGCGAAGTCGTCGATGAAGTCCAGCAACGACCCTTCCCGGCTTCTGTTCATTTCCCGCACGGTCTTCTGATCCCGCACCGGCGAAACCTGGTAGCGCGGCATCGAGTCGGGAAGGTCGCGATAGACCCCGCCGGGGCGGTAGTAGGCCGCGTGGAGGCGCGCGCCGGATGCCGCCTCATAGCAGTCCATCAGATCTTCGCGCTCGCGGAAGCAGTAGAGGAACACCGTCATCGCTCCCACGTCGAGCGCGTGCGCGCCGAGCCAGAGAAGATGGTTCAGGATCCGGGTGATCTCGTCGAACATCACACGGATGTACTGCGCACGCAATGGAACTTCCACACCGAGCAGTTTCTCGATGGCAAGCACGTAGGCGTGCTCATTGCACATCATCGACACATAGTCGAGCCGGTCCATGTATGGCAGCGACTGCATGAAAGTCTTGTGCTCGGCCAGCTTCTCGGTGGCGCGGTGAAGCAGTCCGATATGCGGGTCGGACCGCTGGATCACTTCGCCATCGAGTTCAAGCACCAGCCTCAGCACCCCATGCGCCGCCGGGTGTTGAGGACCGAAGTTCATGGTGTAGTTGCGAATTTCAGCCATCGGTTTCACGACGCGGACACTGAAGCCGGGAAGAAGGGCAGGAAATCGTCACCGCATCGCGCCCCGGATTCCCGCTGCCGGTCCTTCGCTTTCTCTGTGGTTTTACGACTCTCCGGTTCAAGCGTCACTCCACGTCGCCGTAATGCTCTTCGCGCACCACCCTGGGCACGATCTCGCGCGGCTCGATCGAAACCGGCTGGTAGATGACTCGCCCCTGGTCCGGGTCATAGCGCATCTCGACATGCCCCGAAAGCGGGAAATCCTTCCGCAAGGGATGGCCCACGAATCCGTAGTCGGTGAGAATGCGCCGCAGATCCGGGTGTCCCGGGAATACGATCCCGAACAGGTCGAAGGCCTCGCGCTCGTACCAGTTGGCGGAAGGCCAGATTGCACTCACCGAGGCCACCTGCGGAAAATCATCGTCCTTGCAGTACGTCCTCAGCCGCAGGCGGCGGTTATGAGCGATGGACAGCAGGTGATAGACGACCGCATACCGCGGCCTGCTCCTTGCGCGGCTGCAGTACTGGCTGTAGTCGATGCCGCAAAGATCGCTGAGTTGCTCGAACTTCAATTCCGGGTCGTCGCGCAACAGGCATGACGTGTCGAGAATCGACGAGGCGTCGACCGTCAACGTCAGTTCCCCCAAAGCCGATTCCAGGCCCACTACACGCTCGGCCAGCGTGCTGCGCAGGCTCTGTTCCAGCATTCGGAGTTTTTCGGGCATCAAAGACGGGTCAGCGAGCGATGGTATTGGTTCGCCTGATCTTGTTCTGAAGCTGGATGATTCCGTAGAGCAGCGCCTCGGCGGTCGGCGGGCAGCCCGGCACATAGACGTCGACCGGCACTATCCGGTCACAGCCGCGTACGACCGAGTACGAATAGTGATAGTAGCCCCCGCCGTTGGCACAGGAGCCCATCGAGATTACCCAGCGCGGCTCGGCCATCTGGTCATAGACTTTTCGCAGCGCCGGAGCCATCTTGTTGCACAGGGTCCCGGCCACGATCATCACGTCTGACTGCCGGGGACTGGGGCGGAACACGACCCCGAAACGGTCGAGGTCGTAGCGTGCCGCGCCGGCATGCATCATCTCGACCGCGCAGCAGGCCAGTCCGAACGTCATCGGCCAGAGCGAGCCCGTGCGCGTCCAGTTGATGACGTTATCGAGCGTGGTAGTCACGAATCCGCGCTCGCTGATTGCCTCGGTACCCACAGTCATCTGTCAACTACTCCCATTCGAGCGCACCCTTCTTCCACTCGTAGACGAAACCCACGACAAGGATGCCAAGGAATATGACCATGGAAGCGAAGCCAAAGGTCCCGATCTCCTCGAAAACCACAGCCCAGGGAAACAGGAATGCGATCTCCAGATCGAAGAGAATGAACAGGATCGCGACAAGGTAATAGCGCACGTCGAACTTCATGCGCGCGTCCTCGAACGCTTCGAAGCCGCATTCGTAGGGTGACAGTTTTTCGGGGTCCGGGCGATGCACGCCGAGCAGCCGGCTCAGCACCGCGCCGGCAAGTGGGAGCGCTACCCCGACCGCCAGGCCGACGAAGATGAACAGCAGAATCGGGAAGTATTGCTCTAGCATGCCTAGCTTTCGTGCCGCCGTGCCCGGCGCATGCGGATCGACTCGTGTGGCGGCGCGCTCTCTCGATCTGCGAAACCTGACTGGAGGCTGCCAGACCGGCAACGGGTCTGCGCCGAGCCCGCTGCGAAATCCTGGTGCCGATGGTGAGACTCGAACTCACACGGCTTTCGCCACCGCCCCCTCAAGACGGCGTGTCTACCAATTTCACCACATCGGCTGCAAACAACTGTGACCGGTCGGCGTTGTCAGGCGCAGTACGCCCACAGTCTCCCGCAACCGGTCTTCCATCGCCTACTTCGGAATCTCGCCTGCCTTTGAACCCGCCTCGGATCCCGCCTGAGGCGGGGCCTCTGCCGGGGCCGTCGGGGTCGGAATGGTCGACACCGGCGGCGCCGGCTCTTCGTGTGTCGACATCACGCCCTGCGGGGCCGACTTGTTGAACGACAAGTAGGTCAGACCGAGGCTCGACAGAAAGAAGACTGTGGCGACGATTGCGGTCGAGCGGCTCAGGAAATTGGCCGAGCCACTGGCACCGAACAGGCTGCCGGCCGATCCGCTGCCGAAGGCGGCGCCCATGTCGGCACCCTTGCCGTGCTGGAGCAGGACCAGTCCGATGACGCTCAGCGCAGCCAGTACATGTACGATCAGGACAACGATTTCCATTCAGGCTCTTTCCACTGTTTCACGATCCGCCGCCAGGCAGATCGCGGCAAATTCGGCGGCCTCTAGAGACGCACCACCTATCAGTCCGCCGTCGATATCAGCCATGTCGAAAAGGCCGGCAGCATTCGCCGCCTTTACGCTGCCGCCGTACAGAATCTGCAGCGCCTCGGCCGCCTCCAGGGAATGCCGAGCGACCTTGGAGCGAATGAACGCATGCACCGCCTGCGCCTGCTGCGGCGAGGCGGTCCGGCCCGTGCCGATCGCCCAGACCGGCTCATAGGCAACGACCGATCGGTGCAGGCCCCGAACTCCGATCCGCTCCAACACGGCCTCGAGCTGCCTGCCGACCACCCGCTCGGTGTCGCCGGCCTCGCGCTCGGAGAGCGTCTCGCCCAGGCAGACGATAGGAAGCATTCCGGCTCCCAGTACCGCTTCCGCCTTCATCGCGACCGTCGCGTCGGATTCTGCGAACAAGATGCGCCGCTCGGAGTGCCCGACGATCACGTAGGTGCATCCGAACTCTTTCAGCATCCCCGCAGCTACTTCTCCGGTGAAAGCGCCCTTGGGATGCTGGCTTACGTTCTGTGCGCCCCAGGCCGCGCGGCTTCCGGAGAGTACCGTCTGTGCCTGTCCCAGGTACGGGAATGGCACACACACTGCGCACTTCGCGCTGTGCAGCCTGGCAGCCGCTCCGGCGGTCGCCTCAAGCAGCCGCTCGTTGCCCGGAATGCTGCCATGCATCTTCCAGTTGCCCGCGACGAGCCGCTGCCTCATGCCCCATTCCCCTGAAAAATCTTTGAAATTTTACCGGTCGGGGGGAAGGGGGGTCAACGTTGTGCGCCGCCGGGTAGTGTCTCAGTTTGAAATGTAACGGCTGAAACGTCCTCCCGGACGCTAAAATGTCGCATGGCCAAGCCCAAGCGCCCACGAGACACGAATCAGCTTGCTAAGCTGCTGGTGAGCATCTCGACAGGAGAGTTTCAGGAACAAGACCCGAATCTTGGCAAGGATATCGCTGCAATCAACAGAGGAAGGCTTGGCGGCATAAAAGGGGGGAAAGCCCGGGCAGAAAAGCTGAACTCTGCTCAACGAAAGCAATCAGCGAGAAAAGCCGCTATAGCGAGGTGGAAGAACAAGAAGCCGAGCTAGTTGTCGGTCTTGGGAACCGATTGTTTGATATCCAGTGGTATTTCGGCTACTGACTCCCACTTATCGGGACTCGTTTCCATAGAAACGACAAACTTGTGTTGGCCCGATGACCAAAAACCAATTCCCCTCATAGAGAAATAGTTCCTCACTCTGGCATGGTTCATCAAACTCACGTTGGCGGTGACAAACGCCTCGTTTGGTTGGCCGTTGGGGGCAACCAATTGTATTCTCAGCTTCACTTCTTCCGGAACACTCACATCAGAGCGAACGACGAAACTAACTAACGTCGCCTCTAAGCCACCTATTACACTCCATTGACCTTCTTTGAACGGTCTTGGTGGCGCGAATTCAACGTTCTCTAACGAATCGATCAGAGACACATTGTTCGTGTACTTGTCCAGTATTGCGCGACTACACAGGACACTCCAGACATGTTTAGCCATAGGCGATCTGAGTATGATCGTTAGTATCCTTGGCTGAGGTTCTTGGCAGAATGTCAACGGTTGCGGCACCTCCAATACGAAAGATAGAACGTACGTTTGCGGCATTCTTCCAGTCTTCAAGGCCTTGGAGATCGCCTGCGCAAAGCCGCGTCAGGAAGCGGGATTAGAAAGCAATAGATCAAACTGAGACACTACCCGCCGCCGCGAGCGCGGCATGAGCGCCCGACGAAAGTGACTAAGCGATTGAGCGCGAAGGGGAAACATTACCGATCAGGAGGATCGGCGCACAGCAAACAGATCGGCGTCGAGACTGGGACCAGAACTCGGCCTTTTGGGGGCAGGGCTTGCCGCAAATCACCCGCAGCGGCGGCTACACCACAGTCGGCTCGACGTCAGCCGAACCTTCCCGTGATGTAGTCCTCGGTGGCCTTGTTCTTGGGCTTGATGAAGATGGTGTCGGTGGCGTCGAATTCGATCATCTCGCCCAAGTACATGTAGGCTGTGTAGTCCGACACCCGCGCCGCCTGCTGCATGTTGTGGGTCACGATCAGGATCGTGACCTTGTCCTTGAGATCGTTGATCAACTCCTCGATGCTGGCAGTCGCTATCGGATCGAGCGCCGAGGTGGGTTCGTCGAACAGCATGATCTCGGGCTCTGTCGCCAGCGCACGGGCGATGCACAAGCGCTGCTGCTGGCCGCCCGAGAGATTGAAAGCAAGATCGTTCAGTCGGTCCTTGACTTCGTCCCAAAGCGCGGCGCTGCGCAGCGCCTGCTCGACCTTTTCGTCGAGGGCTGCCGTGCGCACCCCGCGTACTCGAAGGCCGTAGGCGACGTTCTCGAACACCGATTTAGGGAACGGATTCGGTTTCTGGAACACCATGCTGATGCGCATGCGAACTTCGATCGGGTCGACCTGTGCGCCGAGCAGATTGGTGTTGTCCGGATGGAAGCGGATCTCTCCTTCGTAGCGGTTGCCGGGGTACAGGTCGTGCATGCGATTGAAGCAGCGCAGGAATGTCGACTTGCCGCAACCCGACGGGCCGATCAGAGCGGTCACCTTCCTCTCATAGACCGGCAGATTGATGTTCTTGAGCGCATTGAACGCGCCGTAGTAGAAGCTCAGGTTCTTGACTTCCGCCTTGACGGAAGGGGTCGCCTGCTGGTGGGGCCCGCCGGTGCGGTTTCCCAGAGAAACGGTGAAGGCGGTTTCTACCATTTTATTTTCTTTCTCAGCCGATAGCGGATGAAGATCGCCAGCGCGTTCATGGATACCGTCATCACCACCAGCACCAGGCCCGCCGCCGCAGCGTTCTGGTGGAAGGCTGCTTCCGGACGCGAAGTCCAGTTGAACATCTGTATCGGCATGACGGTGAACGGGGACATGATCCACTCGAAGGGGCCGGCGGGAGGATCGCCGGTGAAAGGTGCCGGCGGAAGAAAGGCGATGAAGGTCAGCGCGCCGATGGTGATGATCGGCGCGGTCTCGCCTATGGCTCGCGCCATCCCGATGATGACCCCGGTCAGGATTCCGGGAATCGAGTACGGCAGGATGTGATCGGCCGTAGCCTGCCACTTGGTCGCGCCGAGCGCCATTGCGCCCTCACGGATCACCTGCGGAATCGAGCGGATCGCCTCTCGAGTGGCAACGATCACGATCGGCAGGATCAGCAGTGCCAGAGTCAGCCCGGCGGACAGAATGCTTTGGCCCAGTCCGAACTGGTAGACGAACAGGCCGAGAGCGAGCAGTCCGTAGATGATCGAAGGCACGCCTGCCAGGTTGGTGACATTGATCTCGATGATGTCGGTTATCCAGTTGCGGGGGGCGTATTCCTCCAGGTAGATCGCGCCGCCGACGCCCACCGGAATGGCCGCCGCAGCGGTCACGATCATGACCAGCGTAGTGCCCACCCAGGCGGACAGGATTCCGGCCTGTTCCGGCCGCCGCGAGGGGAAGTTGGTGAAGAAGTCCGGAGAAAGGCGTGCCGCCCCGTCAATCGCCATGCCGGCAAACAGTGCCGCAAAGGTCAGCACCCCTACCATCAGTGCTAGGAGCCCGATGATGGAGAAGAACAGATCCCAGCGCTTGTGCCGGACGATCAGTGCGCGGACTTCCTCGACCGACTGGTGCATCATGTCAGTAGGCCTGCCGGAAGCGCCGGGTAAGATAGTGCCCGACGATGTTGAAGAACAGCGTCATCAACGCCAGAGTCAAACCCGCTGCAAAAATCGTCTGGTAGCCGATGCTTCCATGGGGCAGGTCGCCGAGCGCTACCTGGACGATGTAGGCGGTGATCGTCGCGGCAGGCTCGAGCGGGTTCCAGGTCAGGTTCGGCTGCATTCCGGCGGCGATAGCGAGAATCATCGTTTCCCCGACCGCGCGCGATATCCCGAGGATATAGGCCGCCGCGATGCCGGAGAACGCCGCCGGTGTGACCACGCGGATTGCGGTCTGGAAGCGGGTGGCCCCCATTGCGTAGGAGCCTTCCCTCATCGCCATCGGCACTGCGCGCATCGCGTCCTCCGAGACCGAGGCAACGTAGGGAATGATCATGATGCCCATGACCATGCCCGCGGAAAGCAGGTTGAAGCCGGGCAGGCCGGGGATCAGCAGTTGCAGCAGCGGCGTGACGTAGAGCAGCGCGAAGTAGCCATACACCACCGTCGGCACCCCACCGAGCATTTCCAGGAACGGTTTCGCCACTTCGCGCGCCGAGAACGGCGCGAACTCCGAGAGATAGACGGCGATGATCGTGCCCAGGGGAATCGCCACCGCAAGCGCCACCATGGAGCTGACCAGGGTGCCGGACAGCAGCACCATGATTCCGTAATGGGCGTCATCGAACAGCGGGGTCCACTGCGGGTCCGTCAGGAAGTCCCAGAGGGATACGTGCCGGAAGAACTCGAGCGATTCCTTGACCAGGATGAACACGATGCCGATGGTCACTACCACCGACACCGAGGCAGCGAGAAAAAGTGCACCCTCTATGAAGCGCTCGTGCAGGTGGCGCGTCGTTTTTCTGGCGAGGCGCTTGCTGATGGTGGAGGCGGCCAACGTGTCCAGTCCCTGGGCTGAGGCGATCGACGCCATTGTTCTGCGCTTCCCCTTATTCTATTTCACCTTGGCATGTGGCCGGGCCGGCCCCCGCCGGGCAGCCAAAAAAAAGGAGGGACCAGCCCCTCCCGAGACGGCGTGAGCTGGTGGCGCCGGTCAGAGCTTGGCCTCCATCTCCATCAGTTGTTCGATCGTCAGCCCCACCTTGTTCTCGCCGCCGAATTTTGTACCCAGAACGTTCTTGTTGAAGTGGTCCAGGTTGTAGGCATAGGCCTTGGCGGGCAGAGGCACGTACTTGACCTCGCGCACCAGGATGTCCGCGTTCTTCATGTAGAACTCGACGAATTCGCGCACGTCGGCGCGAGCCGCGGACTTGGCATTGACATAGATGAAGATCGGACGGGACAGCGGCTGGTAGCTGCCGTCGACCACGCTTTCGATTGACGGGCCCACCGCTTTGCCCCCAGCCTTCTCGGCGATCTTCACGGCCTTGAGCTTGTCGCGGTTTTCCGAGTAATAGGCGAACCCGAAGTAACCGATCGCGTTTTCGTCGCGTGATACGCCCTGGACCAGGACGTTGTCGTCCTCGGACGCAGTGAAGTCCCCGCGGCTGGACTTGGACTTGCCGTTCACCGCTTCGGTGAAGTAATCGAAGGTGCCGGAATCCGCGCCCGCACCGTACAAGGCGAGCGGCCGGTCCGGCCAATTGGGATTCACCTGCTTCCAGTTCTTGATCTTGCCCTGCCCGGCCGGCTCCCACATCTTCTTCAGCTCTGCCACGGTCATCGTTTCTGCCCACGTGTTATTGGGGTGGATCACCACCGTCAGCGCGTCATACGCGACCGGGAGTTCCATGTACCGGATGCCGTTCTTTCTGCATTCGTCCATCTCCTTCTTCAGGATCGGACGCGACGCGTCGGAGATGTCGATTTCTCCACGGCAGAATTTCTTGAACCCGCCGCCTGTCCCCGAGATGCCCACCGTGACCCTGATCTTCCCCTTTTTCATTCGCTGGAAGTCCTCGGCCATCGCTTCCGAGATCGGGAAGACGGTCGACGAGCCGTCGAGCTTCACGGTTTGCGAGTGGGCCGGAAGGGATGCGGAGCCGAGGGTGCCGGCCAGCGCCAACGCCGCGGCCGGCAGTGACACGCGATATGCTTTGAACATGCGGGTTCTCCTGTGGAGCTGCTGCTTGGAATCTGACCGCCGCATTCTAGGTTTCGATTGTGACGGTTTGATTTCAGGCTGGCCTCTCCGTTGCCGGCGGAGCACAGCCCCGACCTGTTTGAGTCAGGCGGACGCCTGGCGGCGGATGGTGTCGGCCAAGGACTCGGCCAGGTCGATGATCGTCTCCCTGCCTTCGCCTTCGACCATAACGCGGATCACGGGCTCGGTTCCCGACGCGCGCAACAGCACGCGCCCTTTTCCCTCCAGCGATGACTTGGTCTTCTGCAGCGCCGCCCGCACGGCCGGGTTAGCGTCGACGTCGAACCCGGCGCCCACCTTCACGTTCACCAGGACCTGAGGGTAGAGCGTCACCTCCGCGGTCAATTCCGCCAGCGAACGCCCTTCGGCCCGCATGACGTGCAGCACCTGCAGGGCTGAGATTATTCCGTCGCCGGTCGTGTGTTTGTCCAGGCAGACGATATGCCCGGAGTTCTCGCCGCCCAGTTTCCAGCCTCGCTTCTGCATCTCTTCCAAAACGTATCGGTCGCCTACCGGGGCGCGTGCGAACGGGATGCCGTGTCTGGCAAGCGCCTGTTCCATCCCCAGGTTGGTCATCAACGTGCCGACTACGCCACCTTTCAGGGCGCCGGTTCCGTGGCGAAACCGTGCGATGGCGTACAGAAGCTGGTCGCCGTCGTATAGCCGCCCTTCATGGTCGGCCATGACCAGCCGGTCGCCGTCGCCGTCGAAGGCCACACCGAGATGCGCACCGCTCTCGCGCACGGCTCGTGTCAGCGCCGCAGGATGCACCGCGCCGCACTCGCGGTTGATGTTGAAACCGTCTGGCTGATCGCCGACCACGAACACGTCGGCGCCCAGCTCGTGGAACACCGGCCCGGCAACATGGTAGGTGGCGCCATGTGCACAGTCCACAGCGAGCTTGAGCCCGCGCAGGTCGAGCTGGCCCGGGAAAGTGCTCTTGCAGAACTCGATATAGCGTCCGCCGGCGTCGCTGAGCCGGCGCGCTTTGCCCAGCTCCGCGGGACGCGTCGTTTCGATCGGGGCGTCAAGCAGCTGCTCGATTTCCTGCTCGGTCGCGTCCGGAAGCTTGTTGCCGTCGCCGGAAAAGAACTTGATGCCGTTGTCCTCGAACGGGTTGTGCGAGGCGGAGATGACGATCCCGGCCTGCAACCGCAGCGCCCGGGTCAGGTAAGCCACGGCCGGCGTGGGCATCGGCCCGGAAAGATAGATATCCACGCCCGCTGCCGACAGGCCTGCTTGCAGAGCGGATTCGAGCATGTATCCCGAGACCCGTGTGTCCTTGCCGATCAGTACCGCGGGATGTTCGCCCGCCGGCAGCGCGACTCCTGCCGCGAGGACCTTGCCCGCCGCATAACCGAGATGCATGACCAGACCCGGTGTGATCGGCAGATCGCCCACGCGACCGCGTACACCGTCCGTTCCGAAGTACTTTCTAGCGCTTTTCACCAGTTTCGAGCCAACCACCGTTCACCGCTTGCATGACCAGAAGCGCGTCCCGTGTCGCAGCGACGTCGTGGACCCTGACGATGGCCGCTCCTCGTTGCACAGCGAGCAGCGCGCCGGCAACGCTTGCGGGCATCCGTTCGGCAACCGCGCGCCCAGCGATTCTACCGAACAGCGACTTGCGAGATAACCCGGCGAGAACCGGGTAGCCCTCCGCTGCAAGCTTGTCCAGATCGCGTACCAGCGCGAGATTCTGCTCGGTGGTCTTGCCGAAACCGAAACCGGGATCTATCACTATTCGATCCGCATCGACTCCAGCGGCCTGTGCCGCCCTGGCGCGCTCGACCAGAAACTGCCTGATTTCGCCAACCACGTCGCCGTAAACCGGTTCTTTCTGCATGCTGCGCGGTTCGCCCTGCATGTGCATGATGCACACCGCCGCGTCGCTCGCGGCGAGCGCCTGCAGGGCGCCATCCGCCCGCAGTCCGAGTATGTCGTTGATCATGGATGCCCCGGCCGATACCGCCTCGCGCATCAGCTCGGGCTTGCAGGTATCCACCGAGACCGGCACCCCGAGTCCGGTAATGCTTTCCAGCACAGGCAGTATCCGCCTGCGCTCTTCTTCGAGGGTGACCGGCTCGGCGCCAGGGCGCGACGATTCCCCGCCGATATCGAGAATGTCCGCACCCTCTCCCGCTAGGCGGCGCGCGTGCTCGATCGCCTCAGCCGGGTGGAGAAACTTGCCGCCGTCGGAGAAAGAGTCGGGCGTGACGTTGACCACGCCCATGATCAGCGGATGGGCGAGCGGCAGCGCGAAGCGGCCCGCCCGAAGGGTGGGAGGTGACCTGAGGCGAGAGGCAAGGGGCGCTGTCATTGCGTCGCAGTCGGTACTGGAGAAAAGCAAAGGGTGAGGTTGTTACCCCTCACCCCCTGCACTGCCCGTGCGTCCCGAATGTATCCGCTTCGGCTTTCCGGGCTTTCGGTCTCACGCCTGGCGCGATCAGGCTTCCTGCGCTGGGGCCGCGGTCGGCGACGGCGAGGGCGAACTGCCGCTCGTGGAGGACGGTGCCGGTGGCGTGGCGGGTTTGGGGGGGCGAGGTGGACGACCCTGCATGATGTCGTTGACCTGGTCGCTGTCCAGAGTCTCCCACTCGAGCAGCGCCTTGGCCATGGTGTCGACCTTGTCCCGGTTTTCCTCGATCAGACGGCGCGCGAGCGAGTATTGCTCGTCTATGATTCGCCGGATCTCGGCGTCCACCTTCTGCATCGTGGCCTCGGACAGGTTCTTGTGGGTGGTGATCGAGCGGCCGAGGAAAATCTCCCCCTCGTTCTCGCCGTACACCATCGTGCCGAGTTCCTTGCTCATGCCCCACTGCGTTACCATCCGGCGCGCTATGTCGGTCGCCCGCTCGAAGTCGTTGGAGGCGCCGGTGGTCATCTGCCCCATGAACACCTCTTCCGAGATGCGCCCGCCGAACAGGACGGAGATGTTCTGCAGAATCTGCTCTCTGTCCATGCTGTAACGATCCTCCTGGGGCAGCTGCATGGTCACCCCCAGCGCGCGGCCGCGTGGAATGATCGTGACTTTGTGCACCGGATCGGTCTTGGGTAGCAGCTTCGCCACAACCGCATGCCCGGACTCGTGATAGGCGGTATTCCTGCGCTCGTGCTCGGGCATGACCATGGACTTGCGTTCCGCGCCCATCATGATCTTGTCCTTGGCGCGCTCGAAGTCCTCCATGTCCACCAGCCGTTTGTTCGCTCGCGCCGCGAACAGCGCCGCTTCGTTCACCAGGTTCGCGAGATCCGCACCCGAAAACCCCGGGGTACCGCGGGCCAGGATGTCCGGGCGCACGTCGGGCGCCACCGGCACCTTGCGCATGTGCACCATAAGGATCTGTTCTCTGCCGCGGATGTCGGGCAGCGGCACGACGACCTGGCGGTCGAAGCGCCCGGGACGCAGCAGGGCAGGATCGAGCACGTCGGGCCGGTTGGTGGCCGCAATCACGATAACCCCGGAGCCGGTTTCGAAGCCGTCCATCTCCACCAGCAACTGGTTCAGTGTCTGCTCACGCTCGTCGTTGCCGCCGCCCAGGCCCGCGCCGCGCTGCCGGCCGACCGCGTCGATTTCGTCGATGAACACGATACAGGGCGCGTGCTTCTTGGCCTGTTCGAACATGTCACGCACCCGGGCTGCGCCGACGCCCACGAACATCTCGACGAAATCTGAACCGGAAATCGAGAAGAATGGAACTTTTGCCTCGCCGGCGATGGCGCGGGCGAGCAGCGTCTTGCCTGTTCCGGGGGAGCCCACCATCAGCACGCCGCGCGGAATACGCCCGCCCAGCTTCTGGAACTTGCTCGGGTCGCGCAGGAAGTCGACCAGTTCCGCCACCTCCTCCTTGGCCTCCTCGCAACCGGCCACGTCGGCGAAAGTCACGGTGTTGGTCGATTCGTCGAGCATGCGCGCCCGGCTCTTGCCGAAACTGAATGCGCCTCCGCGACCGCCGCCCTGCATCTGCCGCATGAAGAAAATCCACACGCCGATCAACAGCAGCATCGGGAACCAGGACACGAAGATGTTCATGAGCAGCGAAGGCTCTTCCTCGGGCTTGGCCTCGACCGTCACCCCGCCCTTGAGCAGGTCGGAAACGAGCCAGGGGTCCGAAGGCGAGTACACGGTGTACTTGCGGCCGTCGCTCTTCTGCACTCGAAGCACTCGCCCTTCGATCGTCACCTTGGTCACGGCTCCCTTGTTCACCTCGTCGATGAACTGGGAGTACTCCATCATGGATTGCTGCTGGTGCCGGGCGCTGAACTGGTTGAAAACTGTCATCAGCACCAGCGCGATGACCAGCCAGATCGCAACATTCTTGATCAGATTATTCAATGTGACTCCCGAGAGCGCGACGACCACGCCGCCGCACGAACCAAAGTGATTCTAAACCGATTCCGCAGCCGCCCCAACGCTGCTTCAGATTCGTCGTAAGCCCTTGGCCAAGAGGTAGAACTCGCTGGAGCGATCGCGCGAGGCCTTGGGTTTTCGCACCACGACCGAGTCGAAAGCCTGCGATACAGTCCTGCGCAGCTCGTCGATCCCCGCGCCGTGGAAGGCTTTGACCAATAGCGCGCCACCCGGTTTCAGCCGGGAAAGCGCAAAATCGACCGCTAGTTCAGTGAGATGCGCCGATCGCACCTGATCGGCTACGGATACACCACTGATATTGGGGGCCAAATCCGACAGCACAAGGTCGACCGCCCGGCCGCCGAGCGCCTGTACCACTGCCTCGAGAACATCGCTTTCCCTGAAATCCCCCTGGATGAAAATCACGCCGGGAACGGGCTCGATCGGCAGCAGGTCCAGAGCCACCAGCCGCCCGCTGGGCCCGAGTATCGGGGAGAGCACCTGGCACCAGCCGCCAGGTGCCGCGCCAAGGTCGACCACGACCATCCCAGGTTTCACCAGCCGGTCGCGCTCGATTATCTCCAGCAGCTTGAACGCGGCGCGGGAACGGTAGCCCTCCCGCTTTGCCCGTTTCACGAACGGATCGGAGACATGCTCGCGCATCCAGGCGTCGCTGCTCTTGCTCCTCGCCACTGTAGAATCGTACCAACGTCCTCGGAGAGATAAGTTTGAGAATACTCTTACCTGCGGAGCGCAGCGCCCTGAGGGCGCGCGCTCATAAACTGCATCCCGTGGTGCTGGTCGGCGAAAACGGCTTGACCGATCAGGTGCTGCTGGAAATCGATCGCAGCCTCGCCGCGCACGAACTGATCAAGATTCGCGTTGCCGGCGCCGATCGCCTGGCGCGGGGTTCGATTCTGGAGCGGATCTGCCGGAAGCTCGAGGCAGCTTCTGTGCAGCACATCGGCAAGACACTGGTCGTCTTCCGCCCGCGTCCGCCGGGCGATGGAAACGAGCGCCCCAGGCCGCGGCGCCGGCCGAAACCGCCAAGACGCCAGACCAAGCGCAGCTTCCAGAACCGCTAGCGCCTGGGTTGCCCCCCCGGAATGCACCGCGCCGGGGGTCAGGGCTGAGGCCGGCAAGACGGTCTCGATCAAACGTATCTGACATCGAGGATTTCGTACTCTTTGACGCCACCCGGGGCTTGGACCTCGGCGACGTCGCCCGAGTATTTCCCGATCAGTGCGCGTGCTATTGGCGAACTGATCGAGATCTTGCCGTTCTTTATGTCGGCTTCGTCCTCGCCGACGATCTGGTAGGTGACTGCTTCGCCGCTGTCGAGATCGGTGAGTTCCACCGTCGCACCGAAAACACAACGTCCGTCGGCGTCCACGTGCCTCGGATCGATGATCTGGGCGTTGGCGAGTTTTGATTCCAGGTCGAGAATGCGGCCCTCGATGAAGCTCTGCCGCTCCTTGGCTGCTTCGTACTCGGCGTTCTCCGAAAGGTCACCGTGCGACCTCGCGTCCTGGATCGCGGTAATGACTTTCGGACGCTCAACGGTCTTGAGCTGATGCAGTTCCCTTCGCAGCAGCTCGGCCCCCATTGCGGTCAATGGAATCTTGCTCATTTCTGAAACCCCGGTTTGTCGCGTATGTTCAGTTGAGGTGGCAAAACGACCGCCGCGACCGGTAGGACAAGGCCTGCAGGCGGTCCCCCGATCTAGTGAAGTCGAGCATGCAGACCCTGCACCGAGTAGGCTCGCAGCTCTTTCATCGCCTGCATTCCGCTGCAGGCCGCGCGCGCGCCGGCAACCGTCGTGTAGTAGGTCACCCGGCCCTGGAGGGCCGAACGTCGGATCGAATACGAGTCCTGAATCGACGTACGCCGCTCGTCCACGGTATTGATGATCATCGAGATCTCGCCGTTCTTGATCATGTCCACCACGTGAGGACGCCCCTCCATTACCTTGTTGACCGGCGTCACGTTCAATCCTGCTTCCGCCAGCGCGGCAGCTGTACCGCGCGTTGCGATCAACTGGAAGCCGAGCTGAGCGAGCGTGCGTGCGATGTCCACGACCTTCGGCTTGTCGGCGTTCTTCACGCTGATGAAAATCCTCCCGCTCGAGGGCAGCTTCACTCCCGCCGCAAGCTGCGATTTTACGAAGGCCTCGGCAAAGGTTTCGCCGACGCCCATCACTTCACCGGTGGACTTCATCTCCGGGCCGAGAATGGTGTCTACGCCGGGGAACTTGATGAAGGGGAATACGGCCTCCTTCACCGAGTAGTAGGGCGGTACGACTTCGCCGCCGATACCCTGCTTCGACAGTCCCCGCCCGACCATGCAGCGTGCCGATATCTTTGCCAACGGCAGCCCGGTAGCCTTCGATACGTAGGGGACGGTTCTGGAGGCTCGCGGGTTCACTTCGAGCACGTACACCGTACCGTCCTGGATCGCATACTGGACGTTCATCAGTCCTATCACATCGAGCGCTCTCGCCATGGCCACGGTCTGACGTCGCAACTCCTCCTGCAGGTCTGATGACAGGCTGAACGGGGGCAGCGAGCACGCCGAGTCGCCAGAGTGCACGCCAGCCTGCTCGATGTGCTCCATGATTCCGCCGATGAGGACGCGATCTCCGTCGCAAACCGCGTCCACATCCACTTCGATGGCGTCGTTCAAGAACCTGTCGAGGAGCACCGGACTGTCGTTGGAGACCTTCACCGCCTCTCGCATGTAACGCTCGAGATCGGGCTGCTGATGCACGATCTCCATCGCCCGGCCGCCGAGAACATAGGATGGACGCACGACCAGGGGGTAGCCGATCTCCTGCGCCAGCGCGAGCGCCGCCTCCGCGTTCCTGGCGGTGCGGTTCGGCGGCTGCCTGAGACCGAGATCATTGAGCATCTTCTGGAAACGCTCTCGATCCTCGGCGCGGTCGATCATGTCGGGGCTGGTGCCGATGATGGGCACACCGTTGGCTTCCAGATCCTGGGCAAGCTTGAGCGGGGTCTGGCCGCCGTATTGCACGATTACCCCGAAGGGCTTCTCAACCTGCACGACCTCCAGTACATCCTCGAGAGTCAGGGGTTCGAAGTACAGGCGGTCGGACGTGTCGTAGTCGGTCGACACGGTCTCGGGATTGCAGTTGACCATGATCGTCTCGAAACCGTCCTCGCGAAGCGCCAGCGCCGCGTGCACGCAGCAGTAGTCGAACTCGATGCCCTGGCCGATTCGGTTCGGCCCGCCTCCCAGCACCATGACTTTCCTGCGATCGGTGGGCCGGGCCTCGCACTCCTCCTCGTAAGTGGAGTACATGTAAGCCGTCCTGGTGTCGAATTCCGCAGCGCAGGTATCGACCCGCTTGTAAACCGGGCGAACGCCCAGTTCCCAGCGCTTGGCGCGCACCGCGTCCTGCGACGTTGCAAGGAGAGCGCCCAGGCGCCGGTCAGAGAAGCCCTTACGCTTCAGGCCCCACATCGCCTCGCGGTCAAGCTCGCCGATGCGCTTGCCCGACAAGGCCTTCTCCTCGTCGATCAGGTCGGCGATCTGCGCCAGGAACCACGGATCCATCCGGGTGAGCTGATGCACCTGTTCGAGTGCCATCCCGATCCGGAAAGCATCGGCCACGAACAGAATGCGCTCCGGGCCCGGTTCGGCTAGCTCGGTTTCGATCTGCTGTCTGTCGCCGGATTGCTGGTCGAAACCGTCGATTCCGGTCTCCAGGCCGCGCAATGCCTTTTGCATGGACTCCTGGAAAGTACGGCCTATCGCCATGACCTCGCCGACCGACTTCATCTGGGTGGTCAAGTGCGGGTCGGCCTGCGGGAACTTTTCGAAAGCGAAGCGCGGGACCTTGGTGACAACGTAGTCGATGGTGGGCTCGAACGACGCGGGCGTGGCCCCGCCGGTGATGTCGTTCTTCAGCTCGTCTAGCGTGTAGCCCACGGCCAGCTTGGCAGCGACCTTCGCGATCGGGAACCCGGTCGCCTTCGAGGCCAGAGCGGAGGAACGCGACACCCGCGGGTTCATCTCGATCACCACCATGCGCCCGTCAGCGGGGTTGACGGCGAACTGGACATTCGATCCTCCGGTATCCACTCCGATTTCGCGCAGAACCGCGATAGAGGCGTCGCGCAGAATCTGATACTCCTTGTCAGTGAGCGTCTGCGCCGGTGCCACTGTGATCGAGTCTCCGGTATGAACACCCATCGGGTCGACGTTCTCTATCGAGCACACGATGATGCAGTTGTCCCGTGAGTCGCGCACCACTTCCATCTCGAATTCTTTCCAGCCGATGACCGATTCCTCGATCAGCACTTCGTGAGTCGGCGAGGCGTCCAGACCTCGTTCGACGATCGCTGCGAACTCTTCCCTGTTGTAGGCGATGCCGCCGCCAGTGCCGCCGAGCGTGAACGACGGGCGGATGATCGCGGGAAAACCGATGGTGGCCTGCACCTGAAGCGCCTCCTCGGGGCTGTGCGCGATCATCGAGCGCGGGCTGGCAAGCCCGATGCGGGTCATCGCCGTCTTGAACTTCTCGCGGTCCTCCGCCTTGTCGATCGCCTCGCGGCTGGCACCGATCATCTCCAGGCGGTGCTTCTGCAGCACGCCATGCCTTGCCAGATCCAGCGCGCAGTTCAGCGCCGTTTGGCCCCCCATGGTCGGCAGCAGCGCGTCGGGCTTCTCGATCTCGATCACCTTCTCGATCATCTGCCAGGTTATGGGCTCGATGTAGGTGACATCGGCCATCTCCGGGTCGGTCATGATGGTCGCCGGGTTCGAGTTGACCAGGATCACCCGGTATCCCTCTTCGCGCAGGGCCTTGCAGGCCTGTGCACCCGAGTAGTCGAATTCGCACGCCTGGCCGATGACGATCGGGCCGGCGCCGATGATCAGGACGCTCTTTATGTCGGTGCGTTTCGGCATGTCACGCTATCTGTGTGGCTTGTGCTCCGAAATCATGCTGACAAAACGATCGAACAGATAGTCGACGTCATGCGGGCCGGGGCTTGCCTCCGGATGACCCTGGAAGCAGAACGCCGGCTTGTCGGTGCGCGCGAAACCCTGAAGGCTGCGGTCGAAAAGCGACACGTGAGTTACCCGCGCGGTCGCAGGCAGCGTTGCAGCGTCGACCGCGAAGCCGTGGTTCTGACTGGTAATCATCACCCGCCCGGTATCCAGATCCTGCACCGGATGATTGGCACCATGGTGGCCGAACTTCATCTTGATGGTGCGCGCCCCGCTCGCCAGGCCGAGCAGCTGATGGCCGAGGCAGATCCCGAAGATCGGCATGCTTACCTCGAGCAGACTGCGAACGGCGGCGATCGCGTAGTCGCACGGCTCCGGGTCGCCGGGGCCGTTGGACAGGAATACTCCATCGGGCTTCATCTTCAGCACCTCTGCGGCCGGGGTCTGGGCCGGGACAACCGTAACGCGGCAGTTGCGGCTCGCGAGCTTGCGCAAGATGTTGCGCTTCACACCATAGTCGTAGGCAACCACGTGATGCCCGGCGGAATCGCTCGTGCCGTAACCCTTGCCCAGAGACCATTCCGTCTGGTCCCACTTGTAGGCCTCGCCGCAGGTAACCCCTTTCGCGAGATCCATCCCGGCGAGTCCTGGGAACGCTCGCGCTTGCGATAGCGCAGAGGCCTCGTCGACTTTGCCCGCCATCAGGCAGGCGTTCTGCGCGCCCTTCTCGCGCAGGATGCGGGTCAACCTGCGGGTGTCGACCCCGGCGATCGCCGCGACACCGTGGTCGTGCAGGTAATCCCTGAGGTTCCGGGTCGCGCGGAAGTTGCTGGTCAGCACCGGCAGGTCGCGCACCACCAGCCCGGCGGCGAAGATCCGATCCGATTCCAGGTCTTCGGGGTTGATCCCGGTGTTGCCGATGTGCGGGTAGGTCAACGTTACGATCTGCCGGCAGTAGGACGGATCGGTAAGGATCTCCTGGTAGCCGGTCATCGCGGTGTTGAACACCACTTCTCCCGCCGCCGAGCTTGCCGCCCCGATCGAGGCGCCTCTGAAGACCGTGCCGTCTGCTAGCACGAGGACGGCAGGTTCCTGCTTGAGGGCGGACACGAACAACTCCAAGGAGTGCGCAGATATGGAAAGCGGGAGGGGCGAACCCCTCCCGCTTCTGGATTTGCGGAATTATAGCCGCGCCAGGCGCCGCCCTTCAATGGCAGGCCGCCGGCGCCTGCCCGTTACTTCAGACCGAGCACGTCCTGCATGTCGTAAAGACCCTGGTTCTTGCCGGCCAGGTAACGCGCAGCGCGCAGCGCGCCCAGGGCGAACGTCGCCCTGCTCGACGCCTTGTGCGTAATCTCCACGCGCTCGCCTGTTCCGGCGAACAACGCGGTATGGTCGCCGACGATATCGCCGCCGCGGACAGTGGCAAATCCAATGGTGGTCGCCTTGCGGTCGCCGGTTACGCCCTCGCGCCCATACACGGCGTGAGATCTAAGGTCACGGTTGAGCGTGGCGGCCACCACCTCTCCCATGCGCAACGCAGTGCCCGAGGGCGCGTCGACCTTGTGACGGTGATGGGCTTCGATGATCTCGATGTCGTAACCGTCGGTCAGCACTCTTGCCGCAGTTTCCAGCAGCTTGAACAGCAGATTGACGCCAACGCTCATGTTCGGCGCCATCACGATCGAAATACGTCTGGCGGCGAGCTCGATCCGCTGTTTCTGTTCCTGACTGAAACCGGTGGTGCCGATGACCATGCGCACCCCGTGGCGCAAGCAGGACTCGAGATGGCGCAGCGTGCCCTCGGGCCGGGTGAAGTCGATCAGCACGTCGCAGCCGTCGAGTGCCGTATCGACATCGGCACCGATGAGGACCCCATTCGGGGACCCGATGATCTCTCCTGCATCCTTCCCCAGGAAGGGGCTATCGGCCCGTTCGAGCGCGGCCTTGAGGCGGAAATCCGGCGATTGGGCGATGGCCTCGAGCAGCGCTCGGCCCATCCGGCCCGAACTGCCGGCGATGGCGACCCGCTGACTCATCGCTGCGGGGCCATTCTGATCAGGGATTTCTCCCGTCTGCATCGCCAGCCGCTCTGGTCATGTCCCGAAACTCTCCGGGTACAGAGCCCAGCGCCCGAAGTTCGGAAGGAACGGCGTCGCCTTCGAGCCGTTTGAGTTGGTCACCCTCGAACACGACGGTTATCCGAGACCCGCCGCGCACCTTGCCGGCTCTTCCCGTCAGGTAGACATAGTCCCAGCGATCGGGATGGAAGGGATCGGCAATAAGCGGCGTGCCCATTACAAACCGGACCTGGGACCTTGTCATGTCGAGCTTTAGCTTCTCGAGCATCTTGCGATCGACAAGGTTGCCCTGCTGCATCTCGATCTTGTGCGGAACGAGGAAGCAGCCGGTCAAGAGCAACGTCAGCAGGAGCGGCACTATCAGGCGCATGGCATCGGGCCGGTCGATACGAAAACCGCGCTTATCGCGCGGTTTCCAAGCCAAATCAAAGCCGATATGATAGTTGACGTCCCCTCCCGTGTCAGTCCCCATGAGTACCCCTCAGGACCTGAAAACCATCGGGCTGAAAGCCACGCTTCCCCGGCTGAAGATCCTCAATCTCTTCGAGAGCAGCAAGGAGAGGCATCTTACGGCCGAGGACGTGTATAAGCTCCTGCTGAGCGAAGGCATGGAGATCGGGCTCGCTACCATCTACCGCGTGCTCACCCAGTTCGAGCAGGCGGGGCTGCTCACCCGCCATCACTTCGAAAGCGGCAAAGCGGTGTTCGAGCTGAACCAGGGCGGACATCACGATCACCTGGTATGCGTGCAGTGCGGGCACGTAGAGGAATTCTTCGATTCCGAGATCGAGCGTCGCCAGGTAAAAATCGCCAAGGAGCGGGGTTTCAACATCCAGGAGCACTCGCTTCAGATTTACGCGGACTGCACCCGGCCCGCTTGCCCGAACAGGCCGAAAGCGTGACAGCCAAGCGCTAGGGCGCTGCAGCCGCGCAAGGTATCGGGCCGCGCGCTCGCGGTTCCCAGTTCCGATCGTCGCTTTTCACTCCTCAGGCCTCTCGCCTAAAGCCTCTCGCCTCACGGGTCGCGCCCAGCATTTCCTCTGCATGCCTGCGGCTGGTGTCGGTGATCTTGATCCCGCCCAGCATGCGCGCAATCTCCTCGATCCGCGCCTGCCGGTCGAGAGGCGTCACGCTGCTCGCAGCTCGTGCGCCGGTGGTGCGCTTGGTGACCTGCCACTGGTGATCAGCGGCAGCAGCGACCTGCGGCAGATGGGTCACGCACATCACCTGATGCTTGCGCCCGAGCGCCTTGAGCATGCGCCCGACGACCTCCGCCACTCCTCCGCCGATCCCTGCGTCGATCTCATCGAAGATCAGGGTCGGTACTTGCGCGATCTCGGTGGTCGCCGTCTGGATTCCAAGCGACACACGGGAGAGCTCGCCGCCGGACGCCACCTTGGCCAACGGTCGGGGCGTGGTGCCGGCATGTCCTGCGACCAGGAACTCCACCTGCTCGGCGCCGTAGGCGGCGCCTTCGGCAAGAGGCGTCAGGGCCACCTCAAAGCGGCCGCCCTGCATCGCCAGGACCTGCATGGCCTCGGTAACTTTGCTCGATAGTTCCTTTGCTGCCTTGGCGCGCGCCGAGGTGAGGGTTCGCGCGGCATTGACATACGCTGCACTCAGTTGGGCTTCGCGCTTCGCCGCGGCTGCGGCGTCCAGACTGGTCTCGAGGTCTTGCAGGCGGGCGGATGCCTGCGCCAGCAGTTCTGGAAGGTTCTCTGGCGAGGTCTTGTACTTCCGTGCCGCGCTGTGTATGGCGTCCAGGCGCGATTCGACGTCGCGCAAGCGTTGCGGATCAAGGTCTAGGCGTTGCCGATAGTGGCGAAGAGAGTACGCCGCCTCCTGCAACTGGATCTGCGCCTGGTCCAGAATCTCCAGCATCTCCTTCAGTGCGTTGTCGTAGTCGACAAGCCCATTAAGGCGGGATCGAACCGAAGCCACCGCTGCAAGCACCGACATCTCGTCTTCGGAAAGCGCTTGCATCGCCGTTTCCACGCCCTCCATCAGGCTGGCGGCGTGAGCAAGGCGTCTGTGCTCGGCGCCCAGTTCCGCCCACTCCCCGGCGCGGAAGTTGAGCCCTGAGAGCTCTTTCACCTGCCCCTCGAGCTGCTCGCGCTCGCGGGCGACCGCCGCAGCGTTGCCCTCCGCTTGGAGGCGCGCCTGGCGGGCTGACTGCCACGCGCGCCAGGACTGGCCGACCTCTAGCGCCAGCTCTGCGGCGCGCGCATAGCCGTCCAGCAGGTCACGTTGCGATGCTGGCCGCAGCAATGACTGGTGCACGTGCTGCCCATGAATGTCGACCAGGAATTCGCCGACTTCCTTCAACTGCTGGACCGTGGCGGGGCGGCCGTTGATGTAGCCGCGGGAGCGCCCGCTCGAGTCGATCACACGGCGCAGCAGACATTGGCCGCTCTCGGCCAGGTCGTTGGACTCGAGAAAGTCCAGGACCGCTGAGCGTCTCGGCGGGAGGAACTCAGCAGCCACCTCGGCTTTCTCGCACCCTTCGCGCACCAAGCCGGTCTCCGCGCGCTCGCCCAGGACAGTGGCAAGGGCGTCGATCAGGATCGACTTGCCGGCGCCCGTCTCGCCGGTCAGGCAGGTGAATCCGTCGTCGAACTGAATCTCGAGCCGCTCGACGATGACGAAGTCGCGTATGGTCAGGCTGCGCAGCATGGAGCCGGGTGCGCCTCAGAGAGTTTCCGACCAGTGCAACTTCTCGCGCAGCATGTGGTAATAGTTGTGATCAAGCGGATGCAACAGCCGTATCTGGTGCGGGCAGCGGCGAACAACCACCTTGTCTTTTTCTCCCAACTCGTAGTGGGAATGGCTGTCGAAGTGCACCCGGGCATCCGGGCCGCTGTGGACAGTGATCTCGATGACCGAAGCTGCGCCCACGACGATGGGTCGGTTGGAAAGGGTATGCGGCGATACCGGCACCAGGGCGATCGCATCCAGGCTCGGGTGCAGTATCGGCCCGCCGGAAGACAAAGCGTATGCGGTCGAGCCGGTGGGGCTGGCCACGATCAGGCCGTCCGACCGAAGGTTGTAGACGAATCTCCCGTCGATCCGGACTTCGATCTCGATCAGGCTGCCTTCAGCGCCCTTGTTGACCGCGACGTCGTTGAAGGCAAGCACCTTGGCCGCCGGGCCATCCCCGCTGAGCACCTCGGACTGCAGAAGCATTCGGCTTTCGGTGACGAACTTGCCGGCGAGGATGGAACCGATGCTTTCGAACATCGTCTCCATCGACAAATCGGTCAGAAAACCCAGCCTTCCCTGGTTCACGCCCACGAGGGCGACGTCATAGGGCGCGAACGTCCGGGCGATATTGAGCATCGTGCCGTCGCCGCCGATGATGATTGCCAGTTCGGCCCGCTCGCCGATTCGCTCGAGCGGCAGGACTTGGTGGCGGTTCCCGACCACGTGCTCCGCTGTGAGCGGATCCAGCATGACCTGCACGCCGTGCTGCTCCAGAAAGACGGCCAGCTTGAGCAAGGGCTCGGCGATCTGCGGGCTCTTGTACTTGCCGATCAGGGCAACATGCTTGAACAGGCTCATGGGCCTGGAATTAAAGCACATTTCCCTCTGTCCAAAGGCCCGAAGGGCGTTCCAGCCCGGCTTGAAGGGCAGCCGCTCGAACCTCACTTGGAACGGCCAAAGGTTTGTAGAATGCGCCTATGCTCAGCGACCGCTCTAGAGTCCTGTTGAAGACGCTGGTCGAGCGTTACATCGCCGAAGGGCAGCCTGTGGGCTCCCGGGCGCTTGCCAGGTATTCGGGTCTTGATCTGAGCCCGGCAAGCATCCGCAACATCATGGCGGATCTCGAGGAAATGGGGTTCATCGCCAGCCCGCATACCTCCGCCGGACGCATTCCGACGCCCCGAGGCTATCGCTTCTTCGTCGATACCCTGCTCACTGTCAAGCCCCTTGAGCAGACCGAGATCCACCAACTCGAGGGACAGCTCCAGCCCGACAATACCCAGAGACTGGTCGCCTCCGCTTCGCACCTGCTGTCGGACCTGACTCGCTTCGCGGGCGTAGTCATGACGCCGCGACGCCGAAGCGCTGCCTTTCGCCATATAGAGTTCGTCAATCTCTCGGAGCGTCGCATTCTCCTCATCATCGTTACCCCCGAAGGCGCGGTTCAGAACCGCGTCATCGCCACCGAGCGCAACTATGCGCCGTCGGAGCTGATCGAGACCGCCAACTTTCTCAATCAGAACTACGCCGGGATGACCTTTGACGAGATCAAGTCCCGGCTGCACGAAGAGTTGAAGAAGCTTCGGGAGGACATGCTTGCGCTCATGACGCGGGCGCTCGAGGCAGGCAGCGAAGCGGCGGCGCAGACCGACGATCCGTATGTGCTTTCGGGCGAGAGCAACCTGCTCGACGTGCAGGAATTGTCGTCGAACATGCAGAGTCTGAGACGGCTCTTCGAACTGTTCGAGCAGAAGACCGGCCTGCTCCAGCTGCTCGACATGAGCAGCAGGGCCCAGGGGGTGCAGATTTTCATCGGCGGCGAGTCAGGCCTGGTTCCGCTCGACGAATACAGCATCGTCACGGCTCCCTACAAGGTCGACGGGCAAGTGGTCGGCACGGTGGGGGTCATCGGGCCGACGCGGATGGCCTACGAGCGCGTCATTCCGATCGTCGACATCACCGCGCGGCTGCTCTCCAGCGCGCTTTCCCAACACTGAGGCGACGCAGGGCTCCAGCACCCTGCTTGCGCCCCGGGCCTCGCGCCTGAACGTATGCGCTTTTTCCCCGAACCGGAATTCCAGCACGGCTCACTTGCGAAGACCGGCATCCTGATCGTCAACCTCGGCACACCGGCATCGCCGACCCCCAGGGCGTTGAGCAGATACCTCAAGCAGTTCCTGTGGGATCCCCGCGTGGTGGAGATCCCGCGCCCGCTTTGGTGGCTGATCCTGCACGGGATAATTCTGCGGACCCGCCCCAGGAAATCCGCCGCGAAGTATGCGCAGATCTGGACCAAGGAAGGCTCGCCGCTCAGGATCCACACCGACAAGCAGGCCGTGCTCCTTCGCGGCTACCTGGGGGAACGGATCAAGACCCCGCTCGCGGTCGGCTGGGCCATGCGCTACGGCGAGCCTTCGATCAGCTCGGCGTTGAAGGCGCTTTGCGAGCAGGGCTGCGATCGGCTGCTGGTCCTGCCGCTGTACCCGCAATATTCGGCGAGCACGACCGCGAGCGTGTTCGATGCGGTGGCGGATGTGTTCAGGAGAATTCGCAACGCGCCTGCTTTGCGACTCGTCAAACATTTCCACGACCATCCGGCCTACATCGCCGCCATCGGCAAGCAGATCAACGAGTACTGGATGATGCACGGCCGGCCTGACAAGCTGGTACTTTCGTTCCACGGCGTTCCGCGATTCACGCTCGACAAGGGCGACCCGTACCATTGCGAGTGCCACAAGACCGCGCGACTGGTGGCACAGGAGCTGGGGCTGAGGGACGAGGCCTGGGCGATCGCCTTCCAGTCGCGCTTCGGGCGCGCAAAATGGCTGGAGCCGTACACGATCGACGTGGTAACGCGGCTCGGCAAGAAGAAGACCGGCCGGATCGACGTTTTCTGCCCGGGTTTTGTGTCGGACTGCCTGGAAACCCTGGAAGAAATCGGCATAGAAAACAGGGCGGCGTTCCTCAATGCTGGCGGCAAGGAGTTCCATCACATTCCCTGTCTAAATGAGCGCCACGAGTGGATCCATGCTCTCGCAAGGATCGCGGTCGACAACCTGCATGGCTGGGCGTCTACCGAGTTCGATGCGGCCGTCGCGAGAGGCGCTGCAGAGTCGTCCAAGGCACGCGCGACCGCGCTCGGCGCCAGGCAGTAGCTGCGAAGGCACTCGCGCTCGAAATTTCGTATCTCGCGGCTGCGCGGATCGAGCCGGCGCAGGAGCGCGTAGTATACGGGCGGTCGTCCCCGCTCTTTCCGCCGCCGGGGCTTGAATTCAGGCTCCGAGTCCCCATACACCAGTTTTGACCCGGGAGGATTACATGCAGGACCAGGACCAGCGCGCGATCGTCGAGTCAACCGAGGGGCAGGCAAGCGCACCCGAGGTGCGCGACGCGGCGAACGACGAGCGCGCAGCCGAAGTCGTACCCAGCCTGGAAGAGTTGCTCAAGAAGGCGGAACTCGCCTCACAGGAACATCACGATGCCTGGCTGCGCGCCAAGGCGGAAACCGAGAACGTGCGCAAGCGCGCGCAGGCAGAGGTCGCAAACGCCTACAAGTTCGCCGTCGAGACTCTTGCCGGCGAGTTGCTGCCGGTGCGCGATAGCCTGGAGGCGGCGCTGGCAGCCGGTAACGCGACTCCGGAATCTTTGCGGGCCGGGGTGGAGTTGACGCTGAGGCAGCTGAACTCTGCGTTCGAGCGTTCAAATATCAAGGAAATCAATCCTTTGGGCGAAAAACTCGATCCCCACAAACATCAGGCGATGAACGTCGTGGAGTCCGACGCTCCCGCCAATACCGTGGTCGTAGTGCTACAGAAGGGCTATCAGCTGCACGATCGGGTAATTCGCCCTGCACTGGTCAGCGTGGCCGGGCAAAAAAACGCTTGAAACCCCGGGCTCGTGCCCTAACCTACGGCCGCATCGAAGGAAATCAGGCCTTGGAAAACCAGAGGAAATAGCATGGCAAAGATCATCGGCATCGACCTCGGCACCACCAACTCTTGCGTGGCCGTAATGGAAGGCGGCCAACCCAAGGTAATCGAGAACTCGGAAGGCGCACGCACCACGCCTTCGATCGTCGCCTACATGGAAGACGGCGAAGTCCTGGTCGGCGCGCCAGCCAAGCGGCAAGCGGTCACCAACCCGAAAAACACGCTCTATGCTGTCAAGCGGCTGATCGGGCGCCGCTTCAGCGACAAGGAAGTACAGAAAGCGATCAAGCACGCCCCCTACAAGATCATGGAAGCGTCCAACGGGGACGCCTGGATCGAAGTGCGCGGCAAGAAGCTGGCGCCTCCGGAAATTTCCGCGCAGGTGCTGACAAAGATGAAGAAGACCGCCGAAGACTACCTGGGCGAACCAGTCACCGAAGCGGTGATCACCGTACCGGCGTATTTCAACGACTCCCAGCGCCAGGCTACCAAGGACGCCGGCCGCATTGCCGGCCTCGAAGTCAAGCGCATCATCAACGAACCCACCGCGGCCGCGCTGGCCTTCGGCCTGGACAAGAAGCAGGGCGACCGCAAGATTGCGGTTTATGACCTTGGCGGGGGCACATTCGATATCTCGATCATCGAGATTGCCGAGGTGGACAAGGAGCACCAGTTCGAGGTGCTGTCGACCAACGGCGATACCTTCCTGGGTGGAGAAGATTTCGATCAACGCCTGATCGACTATCTCGCCGATGAATTCAGAAAGGAGCAGGGCATCGATCTGCGCAGCGACGTTCTGGCGCTCCAGCGGCTGAAGGAGGCTGCCGAGAAAGCCAAGATCGAGCTTTCCTCCAGCCAGCAGACCGAGGTCAACCTGCCCTACGTCACGGCGGATGCCAGCGGGCCCAAGCACCTGGCGGTGAAAGTCACACGGGCGAAGTTCGAGAGCCTGGTCGAGGACCTGATCCAGAGGACCATCGAGCCCTGTCGCATCGCGATCAAGGACGCCGGGGTGAAGGTCGCCGACATCGACGACGTGATCCTGGTCGGCGGCCAGACTCGCATGCCCAAGGTGCAGGATGTGGTTCGCGAGTTCTTCGGCAAGGAGCCACGCAAGGATGTAAATCCGGACGAAGCGGTCGCGGTGGGCGCCGGGATCCAGGCCGGCGTGTTGCAAGGCGAGGTCAAAGACGTGCTGCTGCTCGACGTGACCCCGCTGTCACTGGGAATCGAGACGCTCGGCGGCGTCATGACCCAGCTCATCCAGAAGAACACCACCATTCCGACCAAGGCGCAGCAGGTGTTCTCGACCGCCGACGACAACCAGACCGCGGTCACCATCCACGTGCTCCAAGGCGAGCGCGAAATGTCGCGCGACAACAAGTCGCTCGGCCAGTTCAACCTGACCGACATTCCGCCGGCCCCACGCGGAATGCCGCAGATCGAGGTCGCCTTCGACATCGACGCCAACGGCATCCTGCATGTGTCGGCCAAGGACAAGGCTACCGGCAAGGAGAACAAGATCAAGATTCAGGCGAGCTCCGGGCTCAACGAGCAGGAGATTCAGCGCATGGTCAAGGATGCCGAAGCGCACGCCGAGGAAGACCGTCGCGCGCGCGAGCTGGTGGATGCCCGCAACCAGTGCGATGCACTGATCCACACCGTGAAGAAATCGCTCGCAGAGCACGGCGACAAGGTCGGCGCCGACGAGAAGGCGAAGGTCGAAACCGCGCTCAAGGCCGCGCAGGACGCGCTCAGGAGCGACGACAAGGACGAGATCGAAGCCAAGACCCGGGCGTTGGCGGAGTCGTCTCACAAACTGGCGGAGAAGATGTATGCCCAGGCGCAGGGTGCTCAGCAAGGCCATGGCACCGAGGCGCCCGAAAGTGGGGCCGCAGACAAGGCGAGCGACGACGGCAACGTGGTGGACGCGGAGTTCGAAGAAGTCAAGGACAACAAGAAGAAGTCCGCCTGACGCTCTGCAGCGCTGCAGGATCGAGAAGCCACAGAGACACGGAGTCACAGGGAAAGCGGGGCTCTGTGTGCTCCGAGCCCTCTGTGGCACATTTTTTTGCGTACTGATTGAACGATGGCCAAGCGCGACTACTACGAAGTGCTCGGTGTGAATCGCGACGCCTCCGAGGAGGAAATCAAGAAGGCCTACCGGAGGCTGGCGATGAAGCACCACCCTGACCGCAATCCGGACAATCCCAAGGCCGAGGAGCAGTTCAAGGAGGCCAAGGAAGCGTACGAGGTTCTTTCCGACTCCGGCAAGCGCTCAGCCTACGATCAGTACGGGCATGCCGGGGTCGATCCCTCGGCCGGTATGGGTGCGGGCGCAGCGGGTGCGGGCTTCGGCAATTTCGCTGATGCGTTCGGCGACATTTTCGGCGACATCTTCGGCGCCGGACGCACGCGCTCCAACGTCTATCGCGGCGCCGATCTGCGTTACAACCTCGAGGTCTCGCTCGAAGAGGCGGCGCGGGGAACCGAAACCCGGATTCGGGTGCCGACCATGGAGCAGTGCGGCACCTGCCACGGCTCGGGCGCAAAGCCGGGCACCGAGCCGGTGACTTGCGCAACCTGCGGCGGCCATGGTCAGGTGCGGATGACCCAGGGCTTCTTTTCCATCGCTCAAACCTGCCCCAAGTGCCATGGCAGCGGCAAGGTCGTTCAGCACCCGTGCCCGACCTGTGCGGGAGCAGGTCGTGTGAAGCATCACAAGACCCTGTCGGTCAAGATTCCTGCCGGCGTGGACGACGGTGATCGTATTCGTCTGTCTGCGGAGGGCGAAGCCGGGGTCAACGGCGGGCCGAACGGCGACTTATACGTGGTCATTCACATCCAGTCGCACGATGTGTTCACCCGCGAAGGCAACGATCTGCACTGCGAAATGCCGATCAGTTTCACCCGGGCTGCGCTTGGAGGGGAGATCGAGATCCCCACCCTGGACGGTTCAGCCAAGGTGAGGATCCCACCGGAGACCCAGTCGGGCAAAGTATTCCGGCTGCGCGGCAAGGGGATCAAGGGTGTGCGCAGCGCAGCCTATGGCGATCTGCTGGTGCACGTGGTGGTGGAAACGCCGGTCAGTCTCACCCCGCGACAGAAAGAGCTGCTGCTCGAGCTGGAGGAAATCAACCAGCGCGACAATTCGCGGCACAACCCACGCTCGAAATCCTGGATGGACAAGGTGCGAGAGTTCTTCGAGTCCTGAGACTCGCAGAGCCGAGCCTCTTGTGGTGCAGAATCACTCCTGCGTTGTAGCGTCCGGATGGGCCGCGGCCGCAAGGTACCGAAGTCCCTTAGAGCCGCCGCGCCCGAAAGGTGTAACTCCGCGCAGCAGTTGACTGAAGCCTTTGCGGCCTTGCTTATTGCAGCGCAGCCCCGGATACCGATGCGGCGGCGCGCAGCCCTCGCTCCATAGCAGCCGCGCCTTCCGCACGCTCTCCCTGATTGATCAATGCGCGGCCCAGCGCTTCCCAGGCCTGGGACGCACCGGGCTCTTCCAGCGTCCACTCGCGCGCCGCCGAAGCCATGTCGCTCCATTTTCCGTCCGCTTCAAACGTCGCGACCCGCAGGAACCGCGGCTGCTCCGCAGGCGCCAGCATCCAGAAGGGCTTGCCCACGGTCTGCTTATCGATCGGGGACAGGGCCAGCTGATCGATCCATTCCACCGGAACAGCGAAGAAGGCCAAACCATCGGCGCCGCGACGGAAGAAAGTGATCAACCCGACCAGTCTGCCGTCCCGGTCGAACAGGCCGCCTCCCGAAGCACCTGGCCGGAACGCTGCCGTCGCGCGAATCACGTAACCACCACGATAAGGGAAGAGCGCGGTTATTTTCCCTGGCGATACCGTCTTCGCGAACCCGCCGCCGAAGCCCACGGCGGTCACCTGATCGCCTACTTGCAGGCTTCGCGAACTGGCCAGCTGCGCCGCGGGGATGTTCAGTCTGGAGACTCGAAGCACGCAGACGTCAGCAGCCGGGTCGCCAACCTGCTCCAAGACGTCCGATCGCGCGCCGTCCACGACCACGGATACTCGAGACGCCGCATGAGTTACATGGCAGTTGGTAGCGACCCGTCCACCCGGGATCACGATGCCGGAGCCGAACGATCCGTGCGACGCCGGCGTCGACGCGAGGACCCTCACCACGCTGACCCCTGCCTTTCGCCCAGCGTCGTAGTCTGCAGCCAGGGCGCAGAGGGCCGATAGCGACGAGAAAGCCGCGATGGCGAAAACTGAACGCTGGAGCATTTCGGATACCCCCTTTCATAGCCGGATACCCCCCAAGCGCATCGTGCTTGTTCTTAGTGCTAGCGGTGCTCTGCTACCGAACGGCTCTGGCAGAACCAGCTGCCGTCATGGCTCTTGCATTCAGAGCTTTTGTGCAGGCCGGGGCGGCTGCGTGCCCAGGGCGACGATGCACTCGATATCACAGCAACCGTCGTGCCTGCGCACGGTCCATTCCGACCAGCGGCAGGCAGCCGGCAGCCTGTCGAAACCGTCCTGAGCGACCTTCGGTGGGTGCGTCCAGGCCGCGGGAACCGGAGTCCACAGAGCAAGCACATGCAGATTCCGGCACCGCGCCAGCCAGAATCAATGACGCACACCAGTCTCTCGACACAACCGCTAGCTGCGGCGCCAGCTCGTGCCCTTCGGTCCGTCTTCGAGCGCGATGCCGGCGGCCAGCAACTCCTGGCGGATGCGGTCGGCCTCGGCGAAGTTCTTGGTTTTTTTCGCGGCGCCACGTGCCGCGATGGATTGTTCGATCTTTTCCACGCTCCAGCCGGCCGGCAGGTCTCCTCGCAGAAAGGCGTCCGCGCTTCTGCCGAGGAGGCCGAGAACGCCTGCCAGGGCGCGCAGCACACCGGCGGATCGGGCAGAGTGCGTCCGATTCAGATCGCTGGCGAGATCGAAGAGCACCGCAACCGCTTCGGGAGTGTTCAAGTCGTCGTCCATCGCTTCCCGGAAGCGGGCGGAGTGCGGTTGCGACCAGTCGATCGGGCCGGCTGATTCATCGAAACCCTTGAGCGCGGTGTAAAGCCGGGTCAACGCCTGCTTCGCGTCTTCGAGGTGCACGTCGGAGTAGTTCAGCGGGCTGCGATAGTGCGCCCGGACGATGAAGAAGCGGACTACCTCGGCGTCGTATCGGGTCAGCAGCTCCCGCACGGTGAAGAAGTTGCCGAGCGACTTCGACATCTTCTCGTTGTCCACGCGGACAAAGCCGTTGTGCACCCAGTAATTGACGAACGTGTGGCCGTGCGCGCCTTCCGACTGGGCGATTTCGTTCTCGTGGTGGGGAAACTGAAGATCCTGGCCGCCGCCGTGGATGTCGAAATGAGCTCCGAGATAACGTTCGCTCATCGCCGAGCATTCGATATGCCATCCGGGCCGGCCTTTGCCCCAGGGCGAATCCCACGCCGGCTCACCGGCTTTGGCCGCCTTCCACAACACGAAGTCCAGCGGATCGCGCTTGCCCGGATCGACCTCGACCCGCTCACCGGCGCGCAGTTCGTCGAGCGACTTGCCCGAGAGCCTGCCGTAGGCGGAAAAATCTCGCACCGAGTAGTAGACGTCGCCGTTGGCAGCCTGGTAGGCCAGGCCTTTATCCATGAGCGCGCCGATCAGAGCGAGCATTGCCGGGACGTTGGCGGTGGCGCGCGGTTCATGGTCTGGCTTTTCCACCCCCAGTGCAGCAGCATCCTCCTCCATGGCACTGATGAACCGGCCGGTAAGCGCGTCGATCGGCTCGTTGTTCTCGGCGGCTCGCTTGATGATCTTGTCGTCGATGTCGGTAATGTTGCGGACGTAGTTGACCTGGTAGCCGCTCGCCGCCAGCCAGCGGCTGAGCAGGTCGAACACCACCATCACGCGGGCGTGGCCGAGATGGCAGTAGTCGTATACGGTCATCCCGCACACGTACATGCCGACTTTGCCCGGCACGATAGGAACAAAATCGTGCTTGTTACGGGTAAGCGTGTTATAGAGCTTGAGCATGACTCGGCTGGGGCCTTGCTTCCGTCTGCCGAAGGCGAGCACCGCCGCACGCCCCTGAAGATGGGCATCCGGGGAGTCCTGCCGGAGGGTGCAAGCGGGCCTTTTCGGTGATTGTGGGCGGGGACAGCTTGTTGGTAGAATCTACTATTATTTACAAGACCCTATCGCCTCTATTTCACGCGAAGTATAGCAGATGACATTGCCGCGCATTTTGGTGCAGCTCACGCTGGCACTTGCTCTCTCCGTGTCGGGGGCGGTTCGCGCCGACGACTATCAAGACGCAGCACGACTGCACAAGCAGGGGAAGCACTCCGCCGCGCTGGAGAAAGTGGAAGCGGTGCTCGCCCAGAATCCGAAGGAGGCCCGCGCCCGTTTTCTCAAGGGTCTGATTCTCACCGAGCAGGGGAAGCCGCAGGAGGCGATCGCGGTCTTCAACGCACTGACCGACGACTACCCCGAGCTACCTGAGCCGTACAACAACCTCGCGGTGTTGTATGCGGCGCAAGGTCAGTACGAACAGTCGCGTAAGGCTCTGGAAATGGCGATTCGGACTCACCCCAGCTACGCGATCGCACACGAGAATCTCGGCGATGTATACGCCAAGATGGCGAGCGAGGCCTACGACAAGGCGCTGCAACTGGACCGTGGCAACAAGACCGCGCAGACCAAGCTTTCGCTGATACGCGAGCTGTTTGTCGCGCCTGCGGTCAAGCCCTCATCCGGCTCGGTTCCGCCCGCCACGGTTGCGGCAGCCAAGCCCCCAGTGGCGGAGAAGCCTGCTGCCGCCGAGCCGGCAGCGCAGACGACCGCGGCCGACTCGACCGGGGATGTCCTCTCCACGGTCCAGGGATGGGCTAGGGCCTGGTCGAACCAGGATGTCGAAGCCTACTTGAGCTTCTACTCCCGTGACTTCGCCACGCCTGGCGGCGAGTCCTGGAATTCCTGGGCTGCTTCGCGCCGCGACCGGCTGACCAAGCCTAAGTCGATCGCGGTGTCAGTCGAATCTCCGAAGGTCTCATTCGACGGCAATGCGCGGGTCGTGGTGACTTTCAGGCAGAATTACCAATCCGACACGCTGCGCAGCGCCGGCGAGAAGAGGCTGACACTGGTCAAGAGTACGGACCGCTGGCTGATCGTCCAGGAGCAGATTGACCGGTGAGCCAGGCGCCGCCGTGTACTTTCCGGGCGAAGCAGGCTGGTTCCCGCCAGCCGCTGCTGCAAGCGGCGCTCGTCATAGTCCTGTCCGGCGTAAGCTACGCATGGTCGATCAATCTGATCCCTGCACGCGAAGCGCTCAGCCGCAATCTCGCGCTGCCGGAGCAGATGCTCATCCAGGTGCTGAACGAGATCGCCGAGAACCGCACCAAGGCGGCGCTGGTCCAGCTCGACGAACTGCTTTCGCTGAATCCCAACTTCAAGCTGGCGCAGCTGATCAAGGGCGACCTGCTGTTGGCGCGCACCCGCGCGATCGATTCGCTCGGCGCCGGCGCTCCGGCAGACCGCGTCGGCGACCTTCGCGATGAAGCCAGGGCGCGACTCGCGCGTCACACATTCCAGCCGCCCCAGAAGCTCGCGCCCAGGTACCTGCTCGAACTGCCGCAGGACCATAGGTACGCGCTGGTGATGGACGCTTCGCGCTCCACGCTGTTCGTGTTCGCCAACACCGATAACGGGCCGCGATACGTCGCCGACTTCTACATGACGGTAGGCAAGAACGGCACGGCCAAAGTGCGCGAAGGGGACAAGCGGACACCGCTGGGCGTCTATCGTGTCACCGGCAAGATGTCCAGGGACAAGCTGACCGATTTCTACGGCTCCGGCGCGTTTCCGATCGATTATCCGAACGAATGGGACAGGATTCACGGCCGTAATGGACATGGCATCTGGCTGCACGGCACGCCGCTCGACACCTACAGCCGGCCACCGCGGGCGAGCGACGGCTGCATCGTGCTCGCCAACGACGACCTGGAGGCCCTGGAGCAATACCTCCAGTTCGGCACCACGCCGGTGGTCATCGCCGACAGCGTCGAATGGGCTCCTGCAGAGGAGATCGCGCGATTACGCACCGAACTGCTCAAGCACGTTGAGCGGTGGCGCGGCGACTGGGAGAGCCGCGATACCGAGGTCTACCTGGGGAACTACTCCAAGCGCTTCTCGGCCAATGGCGCTGACTGGTCGAAATGGGCAGCGCAGAAGCGCCAGGTCAACTCCGCCAAGAGCTGGATCAAGGTGGAGGTCAGGGACGTTTCGCTGGTACTTTATCCGGGAGAAGACTCGCTGGCGGTGGCGACCTTCGAGCAGGACTACGCCAGCAGCAATCTCAGCAACCGGATGAAGAAACGACAGTACTGGATCAAGGAAGACGGCCGCTGGAGGATCCTGTTCGAAGGCGCGGCCTGACGGCGGGTTCGAGACGCGAAACCCGAGAGCACTGAACGAAACCTGTAGGAGTCCCTGAATGATTCGCAATGTCCTCGCCCTTGGCGCGCTCATGCTTGCTGTTGCCGCCCACGCAGCCAACCCGCAGGTCGAGATGAAGACCAGTCTGGGCAGCGTCACCATCGAGCTCTACCCGGACAAGGCGCCGAAAACGGTCGAGAATTTTCTGCAGTACGCCAAGGCAGGGTTCTACGACGGCACGATCTTCCACCGCGTAATCGACGGCTTCATGGTCCAGGGCGGCGGCTTCACCGCCGAGTACAACCAGAAGCCGACCCGAGGTCCTGTCGAGAACGAGGCCGCGAACGGCCTGAAGAACGACACCGGAACGATCGCGATGGCACGCACTCGCGACCCGCACTCGGCCACCGCGCAGTTCTTCATCAATGTCGCCGACAACGGTTTCCTCAATTACCGCGGCCCCTCGGTACAGGGCTTCGGCTACTGCGTGTTCGGGCGGGTAACGAAGGGGATGGACGTGGTCAACCGCATAGCCAAGCTCGAGACCGGGCGGGCAGGACCGTTCCCGCAGGACGTTCCGCGACAGACGGTGTCCATCGAGGCGGTTCGAGTGGTCGGGGGCGGGCAATGAACACCCGGGTCAGGCTTTCCACTTCGCTCGGAGACATCACCCTCGAACTCGACACCCAGAAAGCACCGCAGACGGTTGAGAACTTCCTCAGCTATGTCGATGCAGGCTTCTACGACGGTACGGTTTTCCACCGCGTGATAGACGGATTCATGGTCCAGGGTGGCGGATTCGAGCCGGGGCTGAAGCAGAAGTCCTCCCGGGCGCCGATCCGGAACGAAGCGTCCAACGGCTTGACCAACGATGCTTACACCGTCGCCATGGCGCGCACTTCAGATCCGCATTCGGCCAGCGCCCAGTTCTTCATCAACGTCAAGGACAACGACTTCCTCAACCACAGCGCGCCCAGCGCCCAGGGCTGGGGCTACTGCGTGTTCGGCCGCGTGGTCGAAGGCAAGGAAGTGGTCGACAAGATAAAGCGCGTGAAGACCGGCTCCCGGGGATTCCACCAGGACGTTCCGGTCGAAGACGTCATGATCACCAAGGCGGAAAAAGTCGCGAAAGACTGAAGCGTGAATGCGTGAAGGCTGGTTGGGTGGAGGGTAAGCGCCTCAGAAGCGAGAATCATTTCCTGTTCGACCCGCAATCCTGAATCGTCACTCCCTCTTTCCAGGTCACTTGTCAGCGCTTCATACCTCTTGCCTCACGCCTTACGCCTCACCCCGATGCACTCGCTCTTCATCTCCGACCTGCATCTTGCGCCGCAAAGGCCTGCGGCGGTGGATGCGCTGTTCGGTTTCCTTGATTTAACCGCCCCCGCCGCCGAGCGGCTTTACGTGCTGGGCGACCTGTTCGAATACTGGATCGGCGACGACTGGCTGTCCGATCCGTTCAACCGGAGTATCGCCGAGGCCTTCTCACGCCTCGCCGTGCGCGGAACCAGACTCTGCTTCATGCATGGCAACCGCGATTTCCTGATCGGAAAGGACTTTGCCCGGGCCGCCTCGATGACGCTGCTGGAGGACGAGACTGAAGTCGATCTCTACGGCGAGCGCACGCTGCTGATGCACGGCGACGCGCTGTGCACCGACGATGTCGAGTACCAGAGATTTCGCGCAATGGTGCGAAACCCCGCCTGGCAGCGCGCGTTCCTGTCGAAGCCTGTCGAGGAACGCATCCGCACGGCGCAAGCACTGCGCGGAGAAAGCGAGCGCGCCAAGCAGGCGCACGACATGGCGATCATGGACGCTGCTCCTGCCGCGGTGGAAGGCGTGTTGCGCGCTCACGGCTACCCGCGGCTGATTCACGGCCACACTCACCGGCCGGCGCGCCATGAACACCTCGTCGACGGACACGCGTGCGAACGCTTCGTGCTCGCCGACTGGTACGAGCAGGGGAGTTACCTGTTCTGCGACGCCGGCGGCTGCCGCGCTGTCCCGATCAACTAGAACCGCCTCACCCAGCCCTCTCCACAAGTGGAGGGGGTCCGAGAACATCAGGCGCAGAGGACGCTGGCAAGTACCAGACTCGGTATATCTACTGCGCAAGCTCGAAACTAACGCCAGGCCTTGAAACGCCCTCTCCCTTCTGCGGGAGAGGGGGCTGCCTTCAGCCTTTCAGTTCGACCAGCACCTCGTGATAGCGATGGCTATCGATGTTCTTGGCCGCGTGGGTGTCGCCGCCCTTGCGGAAATAGACCTCGCCGGCTTTCAGAGTCGCCCGGGTCACGCCGCTCGCGCGGGTAACCTCGAGAGTGCCGCCCTCAATCGGATAGAAGAAATAGTCGTACTCATGCCGATGCGCCCCGATGCTCTCGCCGGGCTGCAGCGTGAATTCCCACACGCGAATGCGCTCGTTCTCGAAGATCAGTTTGGTCCCCACTTCCACCATAGGAGCCTCCCTTGGTTCATGGATTGGTTTTCAGGAGTCACTTGTTTCGGCTATCGAGATACGCTTTCAACCGATCCATTTCATCCCGCAGACGATTCGCGACCGAGGATGCGACTTCGTGCCCCATCAGGTGCGCACCCGTGGAGATCAAGGCCTTTGCCAGTACCGCGGCAACCACCAGCGCCAGAATGTACAGGAATGAGCCGACACCGAAATAAAGCCCCTCGGGCAGCTCGAAATTCCCGCTCGGGGTGACGATTGTGCGGGCGGCGGCATCGAACGCCAGGAACTTGGCGATCAGCGGGATGTTCTGCGGGCCGCCGCCCAGCACGATGATCCGCTCCGCGATCCAGAGCACACCGGCAATACCCAGTACGATGAGTATCAGCCCCACCGTCGACCGGAGTTTCCTGGAGCTAGCCTCTTCTTCGGTTTTCTGTTGATCGCGCGGGTCCATTGCCCAAAACATCGACTTCGTTCTGCTAGCTTGTGTGCTCTTGGTTACGAGACCGGGATCGGCTTACGGTGTTTCGTTCTCAATGCGATTACACTCCATCCCGTTATCACGGATTCCACTGAATCATGAAATGCGTTTTGATGAGCGAGCAACGCCTCCAATCTTTTAGCTGTACCTTTCTGCTTCATTTCTCCCTCGAGTAGAAGCCAGATTTCCGTGAGCTTTTCTATGTTTGTTTTCGAGTAGTGGCGCATGTCTTTGAGCTGAGAGATGATATCTCTCGATTTCTCCAGATTGGTTTTTTCTTCCGGCTGGTCTGCCATGCGTTCTCCTGGATTGAGTGGATGGGTATAGGGTAAGAGCCGACGTCCACGCGTAATGACGCGAACCAGCATTCACCGCTGAAGTCGCGGCTCTTCTCCCGCCTGTTTAGCCAAGTGTGTGCGAGCGGCACCACCGCCAGCGTAGTCTGAGCACGGATCGGCGGTATGTCTACTGAGTGCACTGGTTGGTGTGCATCCAGGATCCCCCCGCTCTTTATTCGAATGTCCACTGCTGTAGTGGTCTCAGATCTTGCCCAGTCCTCTGGCAAGATCGGCCTTGATGTCCCCGAGCGCTTCCAGGCCCACGGCTACCCGCAACAGACCCTCGGTTACGCCAGCCTGTGCCCTTGCCTCCGGTGTCAGCCGCCCGTGCGTGGTGCTCGCCGGATGGGTGATGGTGGTCTTGGCGTCGCCCAGGTTTGCGGTGATGGAAATCAGCTGAGTGCTGTCGACCACTTTCCACGCCTCCGCGCGGCCGCCCTCGACCTCGAACGACACAATTCCACCGCCCGACTTCTGCTGCCGTATCGCCAGTTCGTGCTGGGGATGCGACGCCAGGCCGGGATAGAACACCCGCTTCACTTTTGGATGCGCTTCGAGCCACTGCGCCAGTTCGAGCGCGGCCTGTGAATGCGCCTGTATCCGCAGGCTCAGTGTCTCCAGGCCTTTCAGAATGACCCAGGCGTTGAACGGGGACAGCGCCGGACCGGCGTTGCGCAGGAACACGGTCAGCGGTTCCGCGATCAGCGTGCGCTTGCCGAGCACGGCGCCGCCCATCACCCTTCCCTGCCCGTCGAGATACTTGGTGGCCGAGTGGATTACGATGTCGGCGCCCAGCGCGAGCGGCCGCTGCAAGGCAGGAGTACAGAAGCAGTTGTCCACCGCCAGCAAGGCGTTGCTCTCCTTCGCCACCTGCGCCAGCGCGGGAATGTCGGAAATTTCGGTCAACGGGTTGGACGGCGTCTCGAGGAAGAACAGCCGGGTCTGCGGCCTCACCGCGCCGCGCCATTCATTGACGTTCGTTGCCGAGACGAAAGTCGTGGCGATGCCGAACTTCTTGAGGAGGCCGTTGAACAGGTTCACCGTGGCGCCGAACAGACTGCGCGAGGCAACCACATGGTCCCCGGTTTTGAGCAGGCCCATGATGCAGCCCAGGATGGCGGACATCCCGGAGGCAGTTGCCACGCAGCACTCCGCGCCCTCCAGCGCAGCGAGCCGCTCTTCCAGCGCCTGCACCGTCGGATTGGTGTAACGCGAATACACCATCCCGGGCTCTTCGCCCTGGAAACGGCGCGCTGCTTCGGCCGCATCGCGGAACACGAAGCTCGAGGTCAGGTACAGCGCCTCGGCGTGTTCGTTGAACTGGCTGCGATGGATGCCGGCGCGCACGGCGAGCGTGTCGAATTCGAGTTCGTCCCACCTCATGGCTCGTCCTTTCGGTGTAGCAAGGACAGCGGCGTGACGAACTGCGGCCTGAGACACCGGAACAAGTGTCCGCGACTGGCACCAGGCCGCGGGGTTGTCGTGAGGACAAACGGAAAACCCGCTAGCTTGCGCCAAGCGGGTCTGCGTTCGACACGCTTTAGCTGGATTTTTAACGCGCCCGCAAGCTGTTCATCAAATCGGCGCGAACTGCAACGCTACCGGCGGCCCGCCTGCTTGTCAAGACGTGCAAGCCACGAAGGCACGAGGACACGAAGAAAACTTGAGCGACACTGAGTCTGCGCTTTTGGTGGTTCGCCTTTGACTTTCTCCCTTTCCACTTGTGGAGAGGGCCGGGGTCAGATGTTTCTCAGTCGTTGGTGGCCAGGTTCAGGTCAAGCTGGGTGCTGACGATTTCCTGCCGGCGCTGGATCTCGCCATCGTTGCGCTGGGCCTCGACGCTGGCGAGGTACTCCGGGGTAATGTCCCCCGTAATATAGATTCCGGTGAAACACGATGTTTCAAAGTGCTGGATCTTCGGGTTCACCGAGCGGCAGTCTTCCACCAGCGCGTCGAGGTCCTGGTAGATCAGGCGGTCGGCGCCGATTTCTCGCGCGATCTCCTGGTCCGTCCGGCCGTAGGCGATCAGCTCATGGGAAGTCGGCATGTCGATGCCGTAAACGTTGGGGTAACGCACCGGTGGCGCGGCAGAAGCGAAAAACACCTTGCGCGCGCCGGAATCGCGTGCCATCTGGACGATCTCGCGGCTGGTTGTGCCGCGCACGATCGAGTCATCGACCAGCAGCACGTTCTTGCCCTTGAACTCGGTGCCGATGGCGTTCAGTTTCTGGCGCACCGAACGCCTGCGCACTTCCTGCCCCGGCATGATGAAGGTACGCCCGATGTAGCGGTTCTTGATGAATCCCTCGCGATACGGCAACCCGAGACGATCGGCCAGATCCATCGCCGAGGGCCGACTCGAATCCGGGATCGGGATGACCACGTCGATGTCGATGTCGCGATGTTCGCGCCTGATCTTCTCGGCAAGGCTCCTGCCCATGCGCATTCGCGTCTCGTAGACCGAAATGCCGTCGATCACCGAATCCGGCCGGGCCAGATAGACGTACTCGAAGATACAAGGGTAGTGCTGCGGGTTCAGTGCGCACTGCTTGCTGTAGAAATTGCCTTCGTTGTCGACGAAGATGGCCTCGCCCGGCGCGACGTCTCGCACCAGCTCGAAACCGAGCGCGCCCAGCGCAACGCTCTCCGATGCGACCATGTACTCGGGGCCCTTGTCGGTGCGGGTCATGCCGACGACCAGCGGGCGGATACCGAAGGGATCGCGAAACGCGAGCAGGCCATAGCCGGCGATCATGGCCACGCAGGCGTATGCGCCGCGCACCCTGCGATTGACTCCCGCCACCGCGGCGAAGATTGTCGGCGGATCGAGGCGCGAACCGCTCGCTGCATCCTGCAGCTCGTGCGCCAGCACGTTCAGCAGCACTTCGGAGTCGGAGTTGGTGTTGACGTGCCGCAGATCTTGGCGGAACAGCTCGCGTTTGAGCTGTTCGGCGTTGGTAAGGTTGCCGTTGTGCCCGAGAACGATGCCGAACGGCGAGTTGACGTACAGCGGCTGCGCTTCGGCGAACGAGGAGGCCGAGCCGGCCGTCGGGTAGCGGCAATGGCCGATGCCCATGGTGCCGACCAGATTGCGCATGTCGCGTGTGCGGAACACGTCTCGCACCAGTCCGCCGCCTTTGTGCATCTGGAAGTGGCTGCCGTCGGCAGTCACGATCCCGGCCGCATCCTGCCCACGGTGCTGGAGAACCAGCAGACCGTCGTACAGCAGCTGGTTGGCCGGCGATCTGGCTACAACGCCGACGATTCCACACATGGTCTAGTACCGTTCCAGCCTGTGGTGCTTATCGACCAGGAAGCGCGCGAAACGGTCCTCGATGTACCGCTGCCCCTGTTCGGGAGAGCCCCCGTCCCTCTCGCTCGATAACGCGTACATGTAATGCATCGGCGTCCTTCCTTTAGTCAAGCAGGTTGGAACGGGCCAGTCCGGCGTATCGCACGCCGCCCCTGGCAGGCAGCGGCGGCGCAGCGCCGTCGAAGTATACCCTCAGTCATAGCTGATCCGGGCGCTGATGTTATCCGGCAGCCACGGCTTGAGGATGCTCGCCGCCGCTTCCAGAGGCGCGCTGAACATCGCGTCCTGCCAGTAGCGCCCCTTGGGCAACGGAGTCAGCCCGGCTATCAGCACCGCGACCACGGCTATGACCAGTCCGCGGGTGAATCCGAACAACCCGCCGAGCGCCCTGTCGGTTCCCTGCAGGCCGGTGATCTTCACCACCTTGACGATCTGCATCGAGATCAGGCTGAAAAGCAGCACGGTCGCGATCATTACCAGCGCAAAACCGACCGCGAGACGCACCCCGGGATGCGTGATCCACCCCGGAAGCCAGCTCGCCACCACTGTGGCGCCGAACTTGGCGACGAAGAAGGCGCCGATCCAGGAGGCGAGCGAGAGCACTTCGCGCACCAGGCCGCGTACGACGCTGATCACTACCGACAGCACGACGATCAACAACACCGCGAAATCGAATACCGTCATGCGGCGCCTCTAACCTGCACGCCATGCAGGTGCTGGCGTCCGCGCTTGAGGTTTCGGCTCCCGGTCAACTGTCGCTGCGCACCACGGTTGCGTCGCCGATCACCAGCCGGCGCGCCTTAAGTTGCACCCGGGCCTTCTCCGCCGCCTCCCTGGTCGGATAGGCGCCGACCCGCACTCGGGTAAGCTCGCCACCGCCGGCGGTCTTCACGGTCTGGGTATAGGCGCGGAAACGCCTTTCCTTGAGCTTGGCAACCAGCTCGCGGGCCTTTGACGGGTCGGAGAAGGCCCCCAGCTGGACGACGTAACCATCTTCCGATGTCTGCTCCGTTGCTGCCGGCTTAGCGGGGGTTGCGGGTCTCGCCGGCTCTGCCGCCGGGCGCGGCGCCGCGATGGGTTGCCCCGGCAGGCCGGCTGTCGGCAGCTCGCCGGAAGCGGGCTTGCGCACATCCGGCCCCGTTTGCGGCTGGGCCGGGGCAAGCGTCGGGCTTTGATCGACCGGCGGAATCGGCGGGATGGTGATTGCAATATCCCGGCTCAACGGTTTGGGCTCGTTGTCCAGGAACATCGGCAGGAAGACGACGACCACCAGGACCAGCGCGATCGCACCGACCAAGCGCCGCCGTGCACGTTTCTTGAGCTGTAGTTCCTCGTCGCTAATCGCTTTCGCCATGGTCGTGTGAGCGTATCAACCGACATCCCCAGTCTGCATGACCCCGCTCACTGTATAGAACGATCCGAACACGACGATTCTATCATCGTCCCGCGCCACCTCTCTCGCGCGCGCGAATGCGGAAGCAGGGTCCGGCAAGGATTCCACATCAGCATCGGCGCGCACGCTGCGAATCGCAGCCCGCAGGCGCTCCGCACCTGCCCCGCGCGGCCCCGGGAGCGAGCACACGAACCAGCGATCCATCGCGCCCATCACTGCCGAGCAGACGGATTCGAGATCCTTGTCGACCAGCATGCCGAAGACCGCAAACGTCCGGCCGGCCCGCGGCATCTCGCGCAGGCTCGCCGCCAGCGCCCGAGCCGCCTGAGGGTTATGGCCGACGTCCAGAATGACCTGCGGCCGGCCGGGCAGCACCTGGAACCGCGCCGCAAGCGTGACCTCGACCAGCGCGCGGCGAACCGCACCCATGTCCACCGCGACGCGGTCGCGCAGCGCCTCCAGCGCCGCGATCGCTGCCGAGGCGTTGGCGATCTGGTACGCGCCGCGCAACGCCGGGTGGGGCAGGCCGCTGCGCCTGCCCCGCGCACTCCAGTAGTGCCAGTCGTGTGGGCCTACGGTGTAGCCGAAGTCGCGTCCGATCAGCTGAAGCCGCGCGCCAGTTGCAGCGGCGTGCTCGAGCAGGGAGCGCGGCGGGTCTTCGTCCGCGCAGACTGCCGGCTGCCCCGGACGAAAGATGCCGGCCTTTTCGAAGCCTATGCTCTCCCGGGTCGGGCCCAGGTAATCCATGTGATCGAGATCCACCGTAGTCACCACCGAGCAGTCGCCATCGAAGACGTTGACCGCGTCGAGCCTGCCGCCGAGCCCGACTTCCAGGACCGCCACGTCTACCGCCCCGCGCTGGAACAGGTCCATCGCAGCCAGCGTGCCAAACTCGAAGTACGTGAGCGGCACTTCGCGACGAGCCGACTCGATACGCTCGAATGCCTCCACCAGGGCAGCGTCTTCGGCTTCGCGCATGTCGATTCTCACTCGCTCGTTGTAGCGCAGCAGGTGCGGAGAGGTATACAGGCCTACTCGAAAGCCGGCGTTGGCCAGCATCGCTTCGAGCATGGCGCAGGCCGAACCCTTGCCGTTGGTCCCTCCTACTACGATGAGCGGAAAGGAGGGCGCAAGCTCCGCCGAGTCGCGCACCCGCGCCACGCGCCCCAGGCCCAACTCGATCTGGCGCGGATGCCTGCGCTCGAGCAGCGTCAGCCAGTCGTTCAGCGCTTGTCTCAAGAAGTCTCGGAGTCGGAGTGGAGTTCCGGGGGACGAGCGCCGCGCCGCGACGGCTCGAGGGCTGTTCGCCTCGGGGCGCCCGGGCGGTGCTTCAAGAACCCGCGCCTTCGGAACCTGACGCCGTGTTCAGGGCGCAGGTGCCCGCATCGTCAGCGTGATGAGGCTGGCAAGCTTGTCGCGCATGTTGCGGCGATCCACGATCATGTCGATCGCACCGTGTTCCAGCAGGAACTCGGCACGCTGGAATCCTTCCGGCAGCGTCTGACGCACTGTCTGCTCGATCACCCTCGGGCCGGCGAAGCCGATCAGCGCGTTTGGCTCGGCAATCACCACGTCGCCGATCATTGCAAAGCTCGCGGACACCCCGCCCATCGTCGGATCGGTGAGCACCGAGACAAATGGCAACCGCGCTGCGGAAAGCTGGGTCAGCGCCGCCGTTGTCTTCGACATCTGCATCAGCGACATGAGGCCTTCCTGCATGCGTGCGCCGCCGCTCGCCGAAAAGCAGACGAAAGGCAGATTCTGCTCGCAGCAGACCTGCACTCCGCGCACGAAGCGCTCACCGACCACTGAACCCATCGAGCCGCCGAGGAACCTGAACTCGAACGACGCGACCACCAGCGGCACTGTCTTGATGCTGCCCTGCATGACCACAAGCGCATCATCCTCGCCGGTTTCGGCGCGCGCCTGCTCGAGGCGTTCCACGTAGCGTTTGCTGTCGACGAACTTCAGGAAGTCGATCGGCTCTACTTCAGCGCCGATCTCGTAGCGGCCTTCAGGGTCGAGGGTGATGTCGAGCCGCTCGCGAGCGGTGACCCGTTCATGGTGGCTGCACTTCGGGCAGACGTTCAGGTTCTTCTCGAGGTCGGCGCGATACAGCACGGTCTCGCACACCTCGCACTTGCTCCATAGCCCCTCGGGGACGGCCTTCTTGGTCGATCCGGCGCTGCGCTTGATCTTCGGCGGCAGCAGTTTGTGCAGCCAGCTCAACGGAGTTCCCCCGGATCGATTACTGTCATGCGCTGTCCATCGCACGGCGTATGCCGCCGATCAGCGAACCGACGTTGGCGAGCAACTGCGCCGGCGCGGACGTTTCTATCTCCTGGACCAGACGGCTGCCCACTACTACCGCGTCCGATACCGCCGAGATCGCCTTTGCTGTCTCGCCGTCGCGGATGCCGAATCCGACGCCGATCGGCAGCTTCACGTGCGCGCGGATCTGCGGCACCTTTGCTGCCACTTCCTCCAGATCGAGGTGGGAGGCACCGGTTACGCCCTTGAGAGATACGTAATACACATAGCCGCTCGCCGCCCGCGCGACCTCGTCCATGCGCGAATCCACCGTGGTGGGCGCGAGCAGGAAGATCGAGTCGATTCCGCGCGCCTTGAGCAGCTTGCTGAAATCCCTGCTTTCCTCCGGCGGATAGTCCACCACCAGCACGCCGTCCACCCCCGCAGCCATTGCCCGATCGGCAAACGGCTCAAGGCCCATCGCTTCGATCGGATTGGCATAGCCCATGAGCACCACGGGAGTAGTGTGGTCCCGGGTGCGAAACTCGGTCACGAACCGAAGAACGTCGCCGAGGCCGGTTCCCTGTTTGAGCGCGCGCTCGCTCGAGCGCTGGATGGTCGGGCCGTCGGCCATCGGATCGGAGAACGGCACGCCCAGCTCGATGATGTCGGCGCCCGCGCCGACCAGCGCGTGCATGATCGGCACCGTCATCGCCGGTGACGGATCTCCCGCGGTGATGAAGGGGATCAGCGCTTTGCGGCCCCTGGTATGCAATCTCTCGAATGTGGCTGGTATGCGCGACATGTCAGGCACGAGTCGATGACAAATCAAGGGTGCCAGCAAGCGCCTTGAGGCTTTGGCGGCATTCCGTGTGCCCTCCTCGCGCGTGCGCCACTGTCACAGTTCGATTCCGGAAGCCTTGGCGACGGTGTGCATGTCCTTGTCGCCGCGGCCGGAAAGATTGACCAGCAGCACTTCGTCGCGGCCCATCTGCGGCGCTATCTTTATTGCCTGCGCCACCGCGTGGGCCGACTCGAGAGCCGGCATGATGCCTTCCGTCCGGGTCAGCGTGTGGAAGGCGTTGAGCGCCTCTTCGTCCGTCACCGACACGTACTCGGCGCGGCCGCTGTCCTTGAGCCAGGCGTGCTCCGGGCCCACTCCCGGATAATCCAGTCCCGCGGAGATCGAGTGCGTTTCGATAATCTGGCCGTTCTCGTCCTGCATCAGGTAGGTGCGATTGCCGTGCAGCACGCCAGGCTTTCCCGCGCACAGCGTCGCGGCGTGCTTGCCGCTGGCCAATCCGTGACCGCCGGCTTCCACGCCGATCAGCCGCACCGACTTGTCCTCGATGTAGGCGTAGAACGCGCCCATTGCGTTGGAGCCGCCCCCGACGCAGGCCAGTATCGCATCGGGCTGTCGCCCGATCGCCTCCGGCATCTGCTGACGCAGCTCGCGCCCGACCACCGCGTTGAAGTCGCGCACCATCATCGGGTACGGATGCGGACCGGCCACCGTGCCGATGATGTAAAAGGTGGTCTCGACATTGGTCACCCAGTCGCGCATCGCCTCGTTGAGTGCGTCCTTCAGCGTCTTCGAACCGCTTTCGACCGGGACGACTTTGGCGCCCAGCAGCTTCATCCGATAGACGTTCATCGACTGGCGCTGGATGTCCTCGGATCCCATGTACACAACGCACTCCATCCCGTAGCGCGCAGCCACGGTGGCGGAGGCAACGCCGTGCTGGCCTGCGCCGGTCTCGGCGATGACCCGCTTCTTGCCCATCCGCCTGGCAAGAAGCGCCTGGCCGACGGTGTTGTTGATCTTGTGCGCGCCGGTGTGATTCAGGTCCTCGCGCTTGAGCCAGATCTGTGCGCCGCCCAGTTGCTGGGACAAGCGCTTGGCATGGTAGACCGGGCTCGGCCGGCCCACGTAGTGCTTGAGTTCGTACTCGAATTCGGCGAGGAACTGGCGGTCGCCGCGCATCTGTTCGTACTGCGAGCGCAGCTCGTCGAGCGCGTGGATCAGCGTCTCGGCAACGAACACTCCGCCATACGGCCCGAAATGCCCGCTGCGGTCTGGAAGCTGGTAGGCCTTCAGGGCCTCATACATCTGCATCTCTCGCTCCTCGGACGAATGCGCTCACCTTCGCCGCATCCTTGATTCCGCTGGCCGACTCGACCCCGCTGGCAACATCGACCGCCCATGGACGGACCCTGCGAATCGCCTCGGTCACGTTCTCGGGTGTCAGTCCTCCGGCGAGAATGATCGGCAACGGGATGTCTCTCGGTATCAGCTCCCAGTCGAAGGACGCTCCCGTTCCGCCGGGGCTGCCTTCGACAAAGGCGTCGAGCAGCAGGCCTTTGGCGTCCGCATAAAGGCGCGCGTATTGTAGCAAATCGACTCCTGTGCGAACCCGCACCGCCTTGATGTATGGCACGCCGAACTGGGCGCAGAACTTCGGATCTTCATTGCCGTGAAATTGCAGCATCGAAGGCTGAACCTCTTCCAGTGCCCGTTCCACTTCGGCCGCGGTGGGATCGACCAGCAGCGTCACCGTGGTCACGAACGGCGGCACTGCGCGCACGATCCGCCTCGCCTGTTGCGCGTCGACCGCGCGCGGGCTGCGCGAATAGAGCACCGTGCCGATGGCATGCGCACCAGCGCGCGCCGCCAGCAGAGCGTCCTCGACGCGGGTGATACCGCAGATCTTTACCGCGGTTGCCATGGAAGGGGAGAAAGCCTTATTCAGCCGGCGGCGAGGGTCGTTTCGATCACCGAACAGTCCTGAGCCGGCGGCAGCTGCCAGCGCGCCGGGTATTCTACTTGGGCGAGGTACAGGCCCGCTGCGGAGAAGGTCGGCGCGGCGCGATTGCGGTCGCGGCTTTCCAGCACTTCCCGGAGCCACTCGACGCTTTGCCTGCCGCAGCCGACATAGACCAGCGAGCCGACGATGTTGCGCACCATGTGCTGCAGAAAAGCGTTGGCTCTAAGCTCGAAGCGCAGCAACGCGCCGCGCCTTTCGATCTGCATCCGCGTCAGCGTTCGCACCGGGCTCTTCGCCTGGCACTCGGCGGCGCGGAACGCGCTGAAGTCGAGTTCGCCGAGCAGGCAGTGTGCTGCCATCTGCATTCTGTCCACCGACAACGGCAGATGGAACCAACCGACTCGCGAGGCGGTCAGCGCCGGCCGCTGCGAGCGCTCAAGCAGGTAATAGACGTAGGTGCGGGAGAGTGCGCTATAGCGCGAGTGGAAATCTTCATCCACCTCCTTCGCCCACAGGACGCAGGCTTCCTCCGGCAGCAGGGTGTTCACCCCGCGCACCCAGGCGCTGGGTGGCCGCGGCGCCGGGGGATCGAAATGAACCACCTGGGCGAGCGCGTGCACGCCGGAATCAGTGCGGCCCGCGCAGACCGTGCCCACTGTTTGTCCCGCGATCTTCGACAGCGCCCGCTCGAGCGCGTCCTGCACGCTGCAGCCGCCGGCCTGCGTCTGCCAGCCGCAGAAAGCGGCGCCGTCGTACTCCAGTCCCAACGCTATCCTCGCCATTCAGCGTCCGGTCCGTGTCGGAAAAACAAAACGCCGCGGTGCAAGCCCGCGGCGCGTGGGAAGACGTCTACAGCAGTTGTCGCTACTCGAGCGACGCCAGCACCGCCTGTGCAGCCGCCTTCTGCTCCGTATCGCCTTCGGCGATGACTTCCTTCAGGATTTCGCGGGCACCATCCTTGTCGCCCATTTCCTGGTACGCCTTCGCCAGGTCGAACTTGGTCTGCACTTCGTACCATTTTTCGTTCTTGCCCGTCGAGCTCGCGCTCGGCGAGGTCGTTGCGCCCAGATCCAGGCTGATGCCCGAGAGGTCAATCGAGGGCGTGGCTGAGGTCGAAGGCTCGGTGGCGCCGCCGGCGTGTATCGACAGGGTGCCGATGTCGAAATCGAGGCCGCCATCCCCTGCGCTCGCCGCCGTCGCCGATGCCGGAGCTGCAGCCGGTTCGGCGGGAGACAGCTTGTCGATGTCGAAGTTGAAGTCGATGGCGTTGGAGCTCGGGGCACTGGGCTCCGCAGCAGGCAGGTCGATGTTCAGATCGACACTGCTTGCCCCCGGCTCGGTGGCTTCGCCCGCACCGACCTGGCTGGCGGGCATGATGTGCGTGCGTTCCAGTTGCCCGGTATCGCCGAGATCGATGTCTGTCACGGTGGACGACGACTCGGTGCTGTCTCTGAGCCCGACTTCGAAGTCCAGCCTTTCGGCGGCTGACGGTTCAGTCGGCTCCTCCGGGATGGACTGCGCAACGCCGCGGCCTGCGGCGTAGCGCGGATTCTGCGGGTCGATCTGGTAGCCGAGGCCGGCCACCCGAGCCCACACCTCGCCTTGTCCGCCAGTGCCCTGCTGCACGTCGCGGGCGATTTGCTCAAAGGCGTTCAGATCCTTGCGCTTGGCGTAGATCTCAAGCAGTTTGGCGTGGGTCTCGTAGCGACGGGGGTTGGCTGCAATCGCTTCCTTCAGCAGTTCCTCTGCCTGGGTATCGCGACCGTACGCCAGGAAGATTTCCGCTTCCTCCAGCGGATCGACTTCCTCGGAGACATCGCGACCCTGAGTCGCCAGAGTGGGATCGGTCTCGGGTGCCGCATAGGTTGCGCCGGCGCCGGAGACACCGTAGCCCGCTATGGCAGGCGCAACCTCTTCGGTCTTCGCCTTCACCTCGCGGCGGCGACGTACTGTTCGCACCGCCAGCAGCCCGACGAGGCCGATCAGAAGGACTCCGGCCACGAGATAGGTGGGCTGGCTAAGCACATTGTCGAGCAGGCTGGGCTCGGGCGGTGGCGGGGGCGGTGGCGTCGGGCGCGGCCGCGCCTGTTGCGCGGGGGCCGGAGCGGGCGGTGGGGCGGCTTGCGGAGCCGAGCTGGCCGGGGGAGTGGCAGGCTGTGCTGGCCCGGGACCAGGTGGAGGCGCAGGCTGAGCGCCTGGGCTACTGGTTGCGGGCGCGCTTGGTTGCGCCGGCGCAGTTGGCTTGGCTGGAGGCGTCGCCGGAGCGGGTTGTGCCGTGGCCCCGGGCGCGGCAGTCGATGGTTGAACCGGTTTGGCCGGCGGGGTCGCTGCGGGTGCGGCACCTGCGGCCTGGCGCTGCAATTCCGCCATTCCCTGGTTCTTTACTTCGACCAGCGCCTGAAGGTCCTTGACGGTCTTTTCCAGCTTGGCAACGCGCTCGTTGGACTCCCTCAGCGCCTTGTCGCGCGCAACAAGTTCTTCCTCGAGCGCTTTGGAGCGATCAGCTCCCGAGGCACCTGCAGCGGCAGCGCCGGGTTCGCCTTTCGAGAGCCTGACTACTTCCTTGGGCTGCGCCGCGGGTACCGACTTGTCCTCGACCTTCGGCATGACCTCGCCCGCCGCCGCCTGCTGTGCTGGGGCTTCAGCGGGGGTTTCCTGCGCCGCTCTCGCGGCCAGGCGCTCCCGATAAGCATTCCAGTCTGCCGACTGAAGACGCACTTCCTTGCGCGCATCGGCTGCGCTGGTCCTGCCGTACTCCGCAGGGTCGGGCAGCCGAATGATCTTCCCGGTCTTCAACCGGTTCATGTTCTTGCCGGAGAACGCGTCCGGGTTGTTCCGGAACAGCAGCACCAGCATCTGCTCCAGCGTAACGTCTGCCGGCTTCGAGGCCAGCGCGATCTTCGACAGAGTGTCTCCGCGCTTGGTCGGTCCGTAACTTTCACCGGCCACGGTCGGCATCGCCGAGCCGTCTTCCGCCAACAGCAGCGTCGGCGCCGTACCACCGATGGTTTCAACCGGCCTTGACTGCTCCTGCGGCGCGGCAGAAGGCGCTGGCGCGGCCGGTTCGGTGGCAGGAACCGTGGCCGTGTCGGTCGGCGTAGTGGAAATGGGCGCTTCGGCGGGCGCGGTCGCTTGCTCGGGAAGCGGCTCCGGTTTGGGTGCGGGCTGCGGCGGCGCGGCGCTGGTGGTCGGCCTTTGCTCCGCGGCCGCGGCGCGTTGCTTCTCGCGCTCAGCGATAAGGTAAGGCGGGTCGACAAAGGCAGTGTACTCGCGAATCACCCGCCCGCTCGACCATGACAATTCCAGAAGCAGATCGACTACCGGCTCGTTCAGCGGCTTGGCCGTGGTGATGCTGATGTAGGGATCGCCGTTTGCGCGTTTCTCGATCACCACCCGCATGTCGGCGATCACTGGGCTGTGAACCAGCCCGGCATTCTGGAACGCGGCGGGCGGCGCGATCTTCGCAGACAGAGATAGGGCCTCGTTCTTGTCGGCGATAACTGCAACCTCTGCGCGCAAAGGTGCGCCCAGAGCGGTCAGGACTTCCATTCGACCGAGACCCGCGGCGAACGCATTCGCGCTCGCGCACAGCAATGAAGCCGCGACGAACAGCGCGCGGAGAAACGCGATTCTCAAGGCGCCCACCCTGAACCTTATGGTTATGCGACTGGGCATTTAAAGTAACATCATATAGTTAGATATGCAAGCTCAGGTATCCCGTTAGTTTCGCGGTCAAGCGCCGCATTTCGTGGCCGAAATTCCGCAGGGTCAGCGGCGTCTTTCGACTGAGTCACTGCTTATCTATGTCCGAGCAGAATTCGCAGCATTCGGCGCAGCGGCTCGGCCGCGCCCCACAGCAACTGGTCGCCGACCGTGAACGCGGCGAGATATTCCCCGCCCATGGGCAGCTTGCGCAGGCGACCGATCGGTACCGAGAGAACTCCGGTAACTGCCGCGGGCGTCAGATCGCGAACGCTGTCCTCACGCCGATTCGGGATGACTCGCACCCATTGGTTGGCTTGCGACAGCAAGCTCTCGATCTGCTCCAGTGGCAGATCGCGTTTCAACTTGAAGGTCAACGCCTGGCTGTGGCAACGCATCGCGCCGACGCGCACGCAGATTCCATCCATGGCGATGGCGTTGTCTTCCCGACCGAGTATCTTGTTGCCCTCGGCACCTGCCTTCCATTCCTCGCGGCTTTGGCCGTTGCCAAGATCCTTGTCGATCCAGGGAATGAGGCTGCCGGCGAGCGGTACTCCGAAGTGCTCGGTGGGCAATTCGTCGCTGCGCAGAGCCGCTGCCACCTCGCGGTCGATATCGAGGATGGACGATGCCGGATCGTCGAGCAGGGATCGGGCGGCGCGGTGAGCGTAGCCCATCTGCGCAACCAGTTCGCGCATGTTCTGGGCACCGGCGCCGGAGGCTGCCTGGTAAGTCATTGCCGTGATCCACTCGACCAGATCGGCCTTGAGCAGGCCATGCATCGCCATGAGCATCAGGCTCACGGTGCAATTGCCGCCGATGTAGTTCTTCACGCCTTTGGCCATCGAGGACTGGATCACACCCAGGTTCACCGGGTCGAGGACGATCACCGAGTCCCGTTCCATTCGCAGCGCGGAGGCCGCGTCGATCCAGTAGCCGCCCCAGCCGCCCTCGCGCAGCTTCGGATAGACGGCGCCGGTGTAATCGCCGCCCTGGCAGGACACGATCGCGTCCATCGCTCTGAGCTCGGCGATGTCGTTCGCGTTCTTCACCGCCGGCACGCGTTTGCCGATGTCCGGCGCCTTGCCGCCGGCCTGCGAAGTGCTGAAGAACACCGGCTCGATCGCATCGAAATCGCCTTCCTCGCGCATGCGTTGCATGAGCACCGAGCCCACCATGCCGCGCCAACCGACCAGCCCCACTCTCATGCCTTGCATCCCCTTGTTTCTGTCGAAGCCTGCCGCCTACAGTGCGGCGACCACCGCGTTGCCCATCTCCGCCGTGCCGACCTTGCGCGTGCCCGGCTGTGCGATATCGGCGGTTCGCAGACCCTGTCGAAGCACCGCGCGCACCGCGGTCTCGATTCGGGCGGCCGAAGACTCGTCCTCGAAGGTATGGCGCATCATCATCGCCACCGAAAGGATGGTGGCAAGCGGGTTGGCCACGCCCTTGCCCGCGATATCCGGCGCAGAACCGTGAATCGGCTCGTACAAGCCCTTGTTGCCCGCGTCCAGCGAGGCTGAGGGCAGCATCCCGATCGAACCGGTGAGCATGGAGGCTTCGTCGGACAGGATGTCGCCGAACATGTTGCCGGTCAGCATCACGTCGAACTGTTTGGGCGCGCGCACCAGCTGCATCGCCGCGTTGTCGACATACATGTGCGACAGCTCGACATCGGAAAACTCGCCCGCCACGTCGGCGACCACCTCGCGCCAGAGAATGCTGGTATCCAGCACGTTCGCCTTGTCAACCGAGCATAGCCGGCGGCCGCGCTTGCGGGCGATTCCGAAGGCGACACGAGCGATGCGGCGGATCTCCGGCTCGCTGTAGCGCATCGTATCGAAACCCTCGCGTTCTCCGCCATCGGTTTGCCTGCGCCCGCGCGGCTGACCGAAATATATGTCGCCGGTGAGCTCGCGCACGATCACGATGTCGAGACCGGCAACCACCTCGGCCTTGAGCGTCGAGGCCTGGGCCAGCTCCTCGTAGAGCACCGCGGGCCGCAGGTTGGCGAACAATCCAAGTTCCTTCCTGATGCGCAGCAACCCCTGCTCCGGGCGCACCGCCCGCGGCAGCTGATCGTACTTCGGCCCGCCTACCGCGCCCAGCAGCACTGCGTCGGCGGCGCGCGCCAGCGCCAGTGTCGACTCCGGCAGCGGGTCTCCTGCCGCGTCGTAGCCGGCGCCGCCGATCGGCGCTTGTTCGACTTCGATCTTCAAGCCGCCCTTCCTCAGCGCCTCCAGGATCCGGACCGCCTGGCCGACGATTTCCGGGCCGATGCCGTCGCCCGGCAATACCGCGATCTTCATGCTCTCCCTGATCAAAAAAGAGCCGGGGCCAACTGGCCCCGGCGCATTCGGCGATAACTTCAGTCTACGCGAACAGCCAGGGCTGGGCCGCCCGGTGTTTGGCTTCGAAAGCCCTGATGTCCCCGGCGCGCTGCAGCGTGAGCCCGATCTCGTCCAGGCCGTTCAGCAGGCAATGCTTGTGAAAAGCGTCGATCTCGAAGCGCGAAGATTGTCCAGAGGGCGCGGTCACGCTCTGCCTGTCCAGATCGATCGTCAACCGGTAGCCCGGTGTTGCCGCTGCTTCGGCGAACAACCGGTCGACCACAGCCGCCGGAAGCACGACCGGCAACAGCCCGTTCTTGAAACTGTTGTTGAAGAAGATGTCGGCGTAGCTCGGCGCGACTACGGCGCGAAAGCCGTAGCCCATCAGGGCCCAGGCGGCGTGCTCGCGGGAGGAGCCGCAGCCGAAGTTCTCGCGGGCGAGCAGTATCTGAGCGCCTTGGTAGCGCGGCTGGTTGAGCACGAAGTCGGGGTTGAGCGGCCGCTTCGAGTCGTCCTTGCCGGGCTCGCCCGGGTCGAGATAGCGCCAGGCATCGAACAGGTTGGGGCCGAAGCCGCTGCGCTTGATCGACTTCAGGAACTGCTTTGGAATGATCGCATCGGTATCGACGTTGGCGCGGTCGAGCGGCGCTACCAGTCCTTCGAGTCGGGTGAATTTCTCCATGGATGCTCGCGTTCGCTATTTCTTGTCTTCGGCCTTGTCTTCGATCTTGCCGCCCAGCGCCTTCAAGTCCTTGCCGAGACCTTCCATGGTGTTGCAGCCGCAGAGCGCAACGAGTGCGACAAGCAGGATGCAGGCAAAGAAGCGCTTGATCATCGAAGCACTTCTTCAGAAATCGCCGCTGACATCGACGAAGTGGCCGGCGATCGCTGCGCCCGCCGCCATCGCCGGGCTGACCAGATGGGTACGGCCGCCGGCGCCTTGCCGCCCCTCGAAATTACGGTTCGAAGTCGAAGCGCATCGCTCGCCAGGCTCGAGCCGGTCGTCGTTCATCGCCAGGCACATCGAGCAGCCTGGCTCGCGCCATTCGAACCCGGCGTCGCGGAAAACCCGGTCCAGCCCTTCCTGCTCGGCCTGCGTTTTCACCAGCCCGGAGCCGGGCACCACCAGGGCGAGCTTGACGTTGGATGCGACGCGCCGCCCCCGCACCACACCGGCTGCGGCACGCAGGTCCTCGATTCTTGAATTTGTGCATGAGCCGATGAATACCTTGTCGATCCTGATGTCCTTGATCGGGATGTTGGGTTCGAGGCCCATGTACTTCAGTGCGCGCTCCAGCGAGGCGCGTTTCGCCGGATCGTCGATAGTCGCAGGATCGGGCACACGGCCATCCACCGTGCCCACCATCTCCGGTGAGGTTCCCCAGGTGACCTGCGGCCTGATCGCGGCGGCGTCGATCTCCACGACCCGGTCGAACTTCGCGCCGGGATCGCTCCTGAGCGTGCGCCAGTAGCCGACCGCGCGGTCCCACATGTCTGCCTTGGGAGAGAAAGGCCGTCCACGCAGGTATTCGAACGTGGTGTCGTCTGCCGCGACCAGGCCGGCACGGGCGCCGGCTTCGATCGCCATGTTGCAGACCGTCATGCGGCTCTCCATCGACAGCGCCCGGATCGCCTCGCCACCGAACTCGATCGCGTAGCCGGTGCCTCCGGCAGTACCGATCCGGCCGATGACCGACAGGATGATGTCCTTCGCGGTCACGCCGCGGCCGAGTCGGCCGTCGACCTGCACCAGCATGGCCTTTGCCTTCTTCTGCAGCAGGCACTGGGTGGCAAGTACATGCTCCACTTCGGAGGTGCCGATCCCGATCGCCAGGCAGGCAAAGGCGCCATGGGTGGAAGTGTGCGAATCGCCGCAAACCACGGTCATTCCCGGCAGCGTCGCGCCGTTCTCCGGGCCGATGACGTGAACGATGCCCTGACGCCGGTCGCGGAAGGGGAAATACGCCTTGGCGCCGAACTGGCTCATGTTCGCGTCCAGCGTTTCGACTTGCAGCCGCGAGACCGGGTCCAGGATGCCCTTGTTCCAGTCATGGGTAGGCGTGTTGTGGTCCGCGGTGGCGACCACTGAGTCCATCCGCCAGGGCTTGCGGCCGGCGAGCTTCAAGCCCTCGAATGCCTGTGGACTGGTAACTTCGTGGACCAGGTGGCGGTCGATATAGATGAGCGCGGTCCCGTCCGGCTCCTGGTGGACGACGTGGCCGGCCCAGAGCTTGTCGTAGAGAGTCTGCGGGATCATTCGGGCGTACTCGTAGAGGGCCAAATTATGACATGTGGACCCGGCCTGATCACGGTTGGTTCAGCCGCCGCCGGATGCGCGGCGCGGAGCAAACCGCAGGACCACCCATGCGCACGCCGCCATGAGCGCCGCCAAGCTGAACGTTACCGCACCGCCGACCGACTCCCAGAGCCCTCCGGACACCAGCGTGCCGAGCGTGCCGCCGACTCCATAGCCGAGGCTGGTATAGAGCGCCTGGCCGCGGGCCTGGCTGGGCCCGCGAAAGATCCGGTGCATCGCCGCCACCCCGGCCGCATGAAACGCGCCGAAGGTCACAGCGTGCAGCAACTGTGCAAACGCCAGGACCGTCACCGAGGCCACTCCCCAGGCGATCAGCAGGAAGCGAAGCACAGCGCAGGCGAAGCTGGCGAGCAGGATCTGCTCCAGGGTCCAGCGCTGCATCACCCGCGGCAGGGAAACAAACAACGCGATCTCGGCCAGCACGCCCACTGCCCACAGCCAGCCGACGACGGTCTTGGAGTGGCCGTTCTCGACCAGGAAGATCGAATAAAAGGCGTTGTAGGGCCCGTGCGCCACCTGCATCAGCAGAAATCCGGCCAGCACGGCGATCACCCCTGGCTGCGACAACGCCACGGCGAGCGACACCTTTTTCGCATGAGGCGACACGCTGCGGTCTCGCGGCAGGGTGAAGGTCGCGGCAGCGGTTACCGCGAGCAGGGCGAGCACCGTCGGTTCCAGAGTGCGGATGCCGAAACGATCCAGCAGGTAACCGCCGGCGACAACGATGCACACGAAGCCGATGGAGCCCCAAAGCCGGATGCGACCGTACGTGCCGATGCGGCTGCCGAGCAGCCCCATCGTGCTGGCCTCGGCGAGCGGCAGGATTCCGGACCAGAAAAGGTTCAGCACCGCCAGCAACACGAACATCCCCCAGAAGCCGGGGTGCAGCAGCACGGCTGCGAACACCACCGCAGTTGCTGCTGCGCAGGCGCGGGCGATTGCTCCACGAGCACGGTAGTGATCGGCCAGCCAGCCCCAGAGATTCGGCCCGTAGATGCGCGAAACCGGATTGATCGCCAGCAGCGCGCCGATCTGCAGCGGGGTGTAGCCGAGCCATTGCAGGTAAAGCGCAAAGTACGGCGCGAATGCGCCGATGAATGCGAAATACCAGAAATAGAAATTCGAAAGCTGGAAATACAGCGAAACGCGCGGCATCGTGGCTACTCCGCTCCAGTCACCGCACGCCCCGGCCTCATGAAAGACGAGATCTGCCGAGTCGAGCAACGGGACCCAGCGCTCCCCGGTGTGCGCCAGCGAGGCAATCGAAAAAGCGCAATGGACGCGGCGAGACCCGCGAATCCGGCCGGCTGCCAGTCCTGCTCCGCGACCTCGCGGAGTCGAAGCAGCCATGGCATCGGGATCGGCTAGGCCTCGTCGGGATCGGGGTCGTCGGCCTGCGCCGCGGCACGCAGCATGTCGACCACTTCGCGCGGCGCCTGTGCCGGGATGCGCGGCGTTGAGACCGACACGTCCGCGTTCTGGGCCCGTTGTCGCAGCGCATGGTCCATCAGTACGATCGCCAGCATGGCTTCTGCGATCGGTGTGGCCCGAATGCCCACGCAGGGGTCGTGGCGGCCATGCGTGTTGATCACGACGGGCTGGCCGGCCTTGTCGATCGTGCGCCTGTCGAGGCGGATGCTGGAGGTCGGCTTGACCGCGATGCTCACCACGATGTCCTGCCCGGTCGAGATCCCGCCGAGGATTCCGCCGGCGTTGTTGGAAACAAACCCCTCCGGCGTAATCTCATCGCTGTGCTCGGTGCCCTTCTGCTCGACAGCGCCGAATCCGGCACCGACCTCCACGCCCTTCACCGCGTTGATGCTCATCATCGCGTAGGCGAGGTCGGCGTCGAGCTTGTCATAGACCGGCTCACCCCAGCCCACTGGCACGCCGGAGGCGATCGCGGTGATTCGCGCGCCGCAGGAGTCGCCCGACTTGCGCAGCCGGTCCATGAACGCCTCCAGTTCGGGAACGATATCCGGGTCCGGCGAAAAGAAGGGATTGCGCTCGATCGAATCCCAGGTCTTGAACGCGATCCTGATCGGGCCGAGCTGCGACATGTAGCCTCGAACTACAACGCCGTACCGGTGCCGGAGCCACTTCCTGGCGATGGCGCCAGCGGCGACCCGCACCGCGGTTTCGCGCGCCGACTGCCGGCCGCCGCCGCGATAGTCGCGTATGCCGTACTTCTGCCAGTAGGTGTAGTCGGCATGTCCCGGACGAAAGGTGTCCATGATGTTGCCGTAGTCTTTCGAGCGCTGGTCGACATTGCGAATCAGCAACGCGATCGGCGTGCCGGTGGTCCTGCCTTCGAAAACGCCGGACAGGATTTCGACCGTGTCGGGTTCGCGGCGCTGGGTTACATGCCGGGAGGTGCCTGGTCGGCGACGGTCGAGTTCTTTCTGGATATCGGCCTCGGAAATGTCGAGACCGGGCGGGCAGCCATCGACCACGCAGCCGATCGCAGGCCCGTGGCTCTCGCCGAACGAGGTCACGCAGAACAATCTGCCGAGGGTATTGCCGGACATGATGGAACTCTTTGAATTAACGCGAGAAGTGTAGCACATGCTGGCGCCTGAACCAGTCCCCCGCGGCGGCGCGTCCGGATCAACACTGCTGCCGTGCCGTGCTCCTGCATTAAACTTCGCGCCAGACTTACCTCAAGCGCCGGAGCCCACAACATGCGCCGTTACCTCGATCTCATGCGCCACATCCTCGATCACGGCACGCGCAAGATGGATCGCACCGGAACCGGGACGCTGAGCCTGTTCGGCGCCCAACTGCGCTTCGACCTGCAGCAGGGCTTTCCGCTTCTGACCACGAAGAAGGTGCACCTGAAGTCGATCGTGCACGAGCTGTTGTGGTTTCTAAGCGGCGACACCAGCACCCGCTACCTGAAGGAACACGGCGTCTCGATCTGGGACGAGTGGGCCGACAAGGACGGCAATCTCGGCCCGGTTTACGGCTATCAGTGGCGCTCGTGGCCAGCGCCCGATGGCCGTCACATCGATCAGATTACGCGCCTGCTCGAAGAGATCAGGCGCAACCCGGATTCACGCCGGCTGATCGTGTCGGCGTGGAACGTCGCCGATCTCGACAAGATGGCGCTCGCGCCCTGCCACGCCTTCTTTCAGTTCTACGTGGCCGAGGGCAGGCTCTCCTGCCAGCTCTACCAGCGCAGCGCCGATTTTTTCCTCGGTGTGCCTTTCAATATCGCGTCCTACGCCTTGCTGACCATGATGGTCGCGCAGGCCACGGGACTGAAGCCCGGTGACTTCGTGCACACATATGGCGATTGTCATCTCTACCTCAATCATCTCGATCAGGCCCGCGAGCAACTGTCCCGCGAGCCGCGGCCCTTGCCGCAGATGATCCTCAATCCTGAAGTAGCGAACCTCTTCGACTTCAAGTTTGAAGATTTCACCCTGGTCGGCTACGACCCGCACCCTGCAATCCGGGCCCCGGTGGCAGTGTGAAGCAGGAGGCGGGAGGCGGGAAGCAAGAGGCGACGAGGAAACCGACCCGCAGGCCTGCGCGGCCGCGCATCTCCATCATCGTGGCGTACGCGGCTAACCGGGTCATCGGCAATGCCGGCAGGATACCCTGGCATCTTTCCGAGGACCTCAGGCGCTTCCGCCGGATCACGATGGGCCACCACATCGTTATGGGCCGCAAGACCTGGGAGTCGATCGGCCGGCTCCTGCCGGGACGCAAACACCTGATACTGAGCCGCGAGCCGGGCTACGACGTGCCCGGCGCGCTGGTTGTCTCTTCGATCGAGGCCGCGATCGCCTCAGCGCAGGACGACAGCGAGATCTTTGTCGTCGGCGGCAGCGAGATCTACGCGCTCGCGCTTCCGTTGGCGCAACGCATCCTGGCAACCGAGATCGAGCAGGATTTCAACGGCAACGTGCATTTTCCGCAGGTCGATCGTTCCGACTGGCGTGAAACCGCGCGGGAGAGCCGGCAGGACGCTGCGAGCGGGCTCAGGTTCAGTTTCCTGACCCTCGAACGACGGAACTGACTCCCGCTTCAGTGCCAGGTACCGCGCTTGACGGCGGCGAGTTGCGGCACGACGTCGAAGGATTCGGGCGCCAGCCCGGACTCATGTCGACGCCACATTTCGGCATAGGCGGCCTCGAGTTGCCGGACCCGCGCTTCGGTGTCAAACAGCGGAGTGCTCAGCGGGTCGCTGAGTAACCGTTTCCTGAGCGAGAGAAGTTCGCCCGGCTTTCGTCCCCACCGAACCGCCCGCTCGCGGTAGCCCGTGAGGGAGTCTGCGATCCCGTCGCGAAACCCGACCGCGTTAAGCAAGCTGGCGGCGACACGCGACGGAAAGGCGCTGCCGGAGACGGTCAACAACGGCAAGCCGGCGGCCAAGGCGTCGCACGCGGTGGTCATGGCGTTGAAGACCGGCGTATCCAGGAACAGGTCGGCTAGGCGGAAACGCGCACGGTAGCGCACTCGGGTTTCCAGCGGCGCGAACGCAAGACGCCCCTTGCCGACCCCGCACACCTCGGCCTGGCGCTGAAGGTTGGCAACCGCCGCCGGGCTGCGCCCCGCCAGCCAGAGGACCCCCGAGGGCACGGCGTCGAGGATCTGCATCCAGGCGGTAAAAATTTCCGGCTCGATCTTGTAGTAATTATTGAAGCAACAGAACACGAATCCTTCCTCCGGCAGCCCATACTCGGCGCGCGACAGGGAAACATCCGGCGCCGGCTCAAACCGGTCGTAAATGAAGAAAGTATCGGGGAGAAACACCAGCTTCTCCCGCCAGTACCTCACCTGATCGGCGGGAGTTGCCGTTCTGTCGGTGATTCGATAGTCGATCCAGGCAGCGCCCATCGTTCCCGGGTAACCGAGGAAAGAGACCTGCACCGGCGCAGGCCGCAGGGCGGCGATTCCCGGCCGGCAGTGCTGGGTGTAGCCACCAAGGTCAACCAGAACGTTGACACGGTCGGCGTTGATCCGCTGCGCCGCTTCCAGGTCGCTCAGGCCGGACAGATCCACGAATCGGTCTGCGTCACGCCGTATTCGGCTCGCGATTCGACTGTCGTCCGCCGGCCCTATGCTGTAGGCGAAGACTTCAAATCGATCCCTGTCATGCAATCTGAACAGGGGACGGGCGAGATAGGCGTTGAGGTGCTCGCGAAAATCCGGAGACAGATAGCCGACGCGAATCCGGCCGTCGCTCTGCCCGAGCAGCAATCGGACACCGGTCTCGGCTGCCTTCGCAGCGTATCGTTCACCGACTGCAGTCGAAATCGCCAGAGGGATCTCCGGCGAGACCGGCACCGTCAATGCGTGGTAGGCGAGCGGCAAGTCGATATGCTCCGCCCTAGGGTCGAAGGGCGCACCGACAAGCTGTGTCAGCGTCTGGATATAGAGATCCCGCGACGACCAGTCGCAGCGACCGAAGCGGTCATAACTCCGGTACATGAACAGCAGTCGCGGATTGCAGACGCGTTTAGCCGAGGGATCAGATGGCGCGATCTCGTCGAGGTAATCGAGCGCCGCACCGGACGAAACGGCCTCGACAGAGTCGAATGCAGTCTGGGCATCGGCAAAGTTCCCGAGGTCGGCAAGTGCCAGCGCCCTGTTCAACAAGGCCCTCGGATAGGACGGTCGCAGGCACAGGGCCCGTTCGGCCGCCGACAGTGCGTCTGCGGGCCGAAACAACGCCAGGAGAACCTCGCTTCGGTTGAAGTGACCCTCCGGGGAGTTGGGGTAGAGCGCGGCCAGCCGATCGTTGTTTTCCAACGCTTCCTCCAAACGCCCCATCTTCATCAGCAGAGCGCCCCTGTTCAGGAGCGCTGTGAAGTGACCTGGCGCAGCGGCCAGAGCCCGCTGGTACAGGGAAAGAGCTTCTGCCGGATTCTGCTGCCGCTCGGCCAGAACGGCCCTGGAGCTGATCAATTGCGGGTCGTCGGGAGCCTCTGAGAGAAGCGGTTCGACTATGCCGACCGACTCGTCCAGGCGGCCCATGTCGCAGAGAACGGCCGCCTTCGCAATTAGAACCTGGCGGGTGCCGGGCGCGAGGACCAGAGCCCTGTCAAGATGGTTCAGGGCCTCCCCAAGCGCGCCCATGCGGTGGCATGCCGCGCCAAGCAGGAGCCAATACTCCGGAACGCCTGGCGAACCTTGTAGAAGCGCCCCGACTTGTGCTTTGACGGCAGCCAGGTCGCCGCGGCCGAATGCCTCATAGAGCTGCGGCAGGAGACTTCTGGGGTCGATCACGCGAACGGCAGTCTGAAAAACTGGCGGCGTCCGATCGACCTATCGTGACGCTTCATGCAGGCGAACGTTGACCGACGCGCCCATCGTCACCGACGTGGCTCCGAATTCGTCCCGGCTGCCAGGAAATTTCGCTCCGAGCCCCGGCTAATTCGCCGCCGCTGATGATGGCGACAGGACTGCCGCCCCGACGCCTACGTTGCCCAGCGTGCTGCCGGTAACCTCATAAGTAATCCCGACGCGCTCCGCCGAAGTCCCCGAGAAAAACCCGTCCACGGTACCAGAGCATGACTGGGCACATCCGCCTCCGAACCCGGATACCGGAATACTGAAAGCGGGACCTGGCGCCGTAGAAAACAACGACCCCGAAAGGCCGATATCCTCCGAGGCTCCTCCAGGCCCAAGAAGATTCATGCTGAAAGTCGATGTTCCGATTCCCGAGAAGTCCACGAAGAAACTGGCGGAAACGAACGTACCCGTGCCGGCCGAACCGGTGGGCGAGGTCGCGGTCGACGAATTGGCGAAGTAACTCAGCGTGCCTGTAGTCGGCATGGAAGCCGTGGGGACCCCGGTCACGTAGTGGAAGCTGTTGGGATCGGCGAAGGAGCTGCCCGCATGATCACCCAGCCTGGGGTCTCCCGTACCGCCCAGCGTGCCGTTCGTAACTCTTCCCCAGCTCATGATTCCGTCGGTGCCGAACTCCTGGAACTGGGCGGTACCTGGAGTGACCGTCCCTCCGCCCGAGTCGGTCATCGATGTAAAGCGGCCCGAGGAATCGATCGTCACAGTCCCGCTGTAGGCACCCGACGACCCCTCGTGGATCCCCAGATTATGGGCCAGGCTGATCTTGGCCGTGAGCGTGGTAGTGCCCTGGGCAACCACACACTTGCTTGGAAACAGCACGCACGGATCGCCCTGATCGTCGACGCGTTCACCCTCCTCGAAGTCGGCTGGTGGATTCTGCGGCGGTGCCGGCGGCAGGTCCGTGCCCTTGCTGCTGAGCTGCGGCTTTGCGTCCTGGTTGGCGACGTAGTACGACTCGCCGTTGGTGACGTCGATGCAACCGGCGCCGTTGCAGACTTCGATCTCGCCTTCGCCAACCGTGCCGCTGATCGACCCGCCGTACTGGATCGTGTACTCGGTGCCGCGGATCCCGATCGTGGCCACCGCCGTGCTCACCTGGTAGTTCTTCTTGTTCGTCCGGCCGACGAATCCGGTAATGGTGCGAAGGCCGCCCTTGAGCAGGCTCACCAGCGTTCTTTCCGAGCCGTCCTGCTTGCCTTCGTAGCGATACTGGTCGATACGGAATTCCGACTGAGGTTGCAGCGATACGTAGGCACCGTCGGTAAAGCGAAGCTGGGCCCGCCCGCTGTTGGTATTGATGGTCTCGCCTTCGTCTATCTGCGCGCCCTTGGCGACAGGTCGCGACTGACCCGCCCGGTTTACCGCCGCCACGTTGCCGATGGCGAAATCCACCCGGGCGGCTGGAGCGGATTGCGCCGGGGTCGGAAACGCGGCCGCGATCGAGGCCAGCAGCGCGGCTTGCGCGGTGAGGCCGAATCTGGACTGGTGCATGTGAACCTCCCTTGCTGACTGCTGATTCTGCTGCTAGAAATCGTTTCTCAGAGTCAACGAGACAAGCCAGCGATCGAACTCGTTGATCGCGATATTGGAACTGTTGTCTGCGTAGGAACCCTGAAGTGTCAGGCGCAAACGCTTCCTGGGGATGAAATGGATTCCACCGGAAGCCGAGTACTGTTCGTCCTCACGGCTGATCAGGAATGACGGATCGGGCCCGCCGTACCACCTGCCCTCGCCACTGGCATTGATGAAGATCGAAAACTTCTCGTTCAGAAACTGCTGGGCGCCGATCCGCACGCCTGCCAGATCGTGCCCGAACTGCGGAAAGCTCTGGTCCTGCTCCCGTTCCTGGCCGCCGTAACCACCCATGTAGACCACCAGGCTGCTGCGTTGGCCGAAGGCGCGAGCGTATCCAGCACCGGCGACATAGCGATCCACGTCGCGCGGACCCTGCCCGGGATAAGTCAGTCGGGCGTACTGACTATAGGCGCTGAGCTGGTTTCTGGCGTTGAAGTCGTACTGCCACTGTAGCGTGGCGCCCACCACCTCACGATATGCCTCGCTGTAGAGTGCCGCGTCGTCGACGAAGAAAGCACCGAGCTGAGTGGCCAGCGTGACGGTGCTGCGGTCGCGTTTGTAGCTCAACCCAAAGTTCAGGTCATAGGAATAAGTCGAGAAATCGTCCTCGTTGATGTTGGATTTGTTGCTGTAGGCCACACCGCCAAACAGCGACAGGCGGCGCGAGACGGGTCCGCGGAGGTTCACACCGCCGCCAAAGGCTAGATAACTGTCCGCCTGCTCAACGCTGGAGCCCGTCAGGGTGAAGATCGCGCCGCCAAAGGCAGGGACGGCAACCTGGCCTTCCGCCGTCGCGCTGTTGACGTTGGAGTCGTAACCGCCGCCTACCTCGAAGTAGCCGCGAATGGTTACCGTCTGTGTCTCTTCTATCTGGCGGATGGCATCCAGAAATCGGTCGATGGTCAACGCGACTTCCTCCGGCACCTCCTGACTGCGAACGTTTTCGAACTCGCGCTTGGCGGTCTGGGTTTCCTTCAAGTTGAAGTAAGCGCGGGCGATGAGCGCCCGGGCCGGCGTCGCATCCGGCCTGACCGCCAGCACCCGTTCCAGCGCGAAGATCGCTTCCGTGTTCTTGCCGAGCTCTAGCGCCGCCGAACCCAGAAGGAAGTCATACTCTGGATCACCGGCACGATCGCTCTGGAGCGGAATCAGGAGACTGTAGGCAGCCTGTGGATTGCCCGAGTCGAGGTGGCGCTTCGCCGCGAGCAGGACATCGTCGGCGGCGATTGCATGGAACAGAGGCGCAAGCGCGAGGCTCGCAATGAGCGCGATGCGAATCAGGCGCCGCATGTGCACCTCCCTTTAGGGAAAGGATTCTCGCCCCAGGGTCGCCGACCCTGCAAATCTGAGCTAAGACCAGAGTTTTTAAGTCTTTTTAGTGCAGGAAAAGTATCAGAGAGCGGCGCGCGACGTCAAAGCTTTTTTCACACGACTTGCATCTGGCCGGGGCGATGCGGAGCACAAGAGGCCAGGGACGGTGCGCCGGCCGCCGCCTCGCCGCCCTGCCGAAGCTCACACCAGGCGCACGTCAGGCAGCGGGAAGCCATTGAATTCGCTTGCGTATGCAGTCGTGTAGGCGCCCGCGTTGGGGATGTAGATGTAGTCCCCGTCGGTCAGGTCCTCGGGGAGCATCTGGTCCTGCATCAGTACATCCACCGAGTCGCATGTAGGGCCGGCGATGTGCCACGCAACCAGCCTGCCTTTGCGGTCGGTTCGCAGGTCATACGTGAGGCCCTGAGTGCTCTCCAGCAGGCCCCCGAACATGCCGGTGTCCAGGTATACCCAGCGCTTGCCCGCACGGGTCGCTGTGCCGATCACCCGGCAGACGAAATATGCCGAATCCGACACCAGGTAACGTCCGGGCTCGGCCATGACCCGGATGTCGTCCGGGATGTCGCTGATAGCGCTGTTCACTATCTCCGCGATGACCTCGATCGATGGAATCGGCCTGGTAAGGCGCACCGGAAAACCGCCGCCGATATTGAGCAGCGTCGGCGTCAACCCCTTGAGGCGCATCCTGCGGAAGACGCGCTTGGCGTTGTCGATGGCGACTCGCCAGTTCTCGGCATTGCGGCATTGCGAGCCCACGTGAAAAGTCACCCCGCACAGGTCTGCGCCGAGTCCGGCAGCGATGTCGAGGATGTGCTCGACCTCCTTCGGTTGCGCCCCGAACTTGCCCGACAGCGGCCAGTCGCTGCCGATATTCGGGGTGTCGATTCGCAGATACAGCTTCGCCCCTGGCGCCACTGCGTGGATCTTCTTCAGTTCCTCGACGCTGTCGAGCGAGAACCACTGCACACCCTTGGCCGCCGCATACTCGACGTATTGCCGGGCCTTCACCGGGTTGCTGTAGTGCACCTGTTCCGAGGGCACGCCGAGGCGAAGCAGCAGATCGAGTTCCGCCGTCGAGGCGATCTCGAATCCCGCACCTTCCGCCGCGAGCACCCCCAGTACCCGGGCGTCCGGGTTGGCCTTCACCGCGTAGTGCGCGTGGACTCGCGGCATGGCGGCATGGAAGCGCCGGTACTTGGCGCGGATGATGCCGGGGTCGATCAGGAGGAAGGGCCTCGTGTAGCCGGACTCGAGGGCTTCGCGGATGTGCCGGAAATCTAGGCTGATCTCCGGGTGAGTGTCGAGCAGGTTTTCGCTGGAGGTATTGCGGTCGACTGCGGTGCGCAACGTCATTCCGGGGCTCCTCGAGGCGAACGGGTGACGGACAAGTGCCAGAGAACGAGCTGTGTTGCCTCCAAGCGTTTCCTCTTGCCTGTCATGATGACCTCCCTCCTTGCCAACAACGCCATTTCGGGCGCGAACCGAAAGGCGGACCCGAAAATTTGACGCGAATTATAGGGCCACGCGTCTGCGACGCAAGCGAAAACTTCCGTGGGTGCGCGTGAGGACTGGCGGCGGATCGAGCCAAGCGGAGTGATTGACCGAGCGAAGGCGCAGCGGCGTCGGGACCGCGCCGGGCTGCGGCAGTCTGGAGGCGCTAGATCCGGGGGAGCGTGACGCCTTTCTGCCCCTGGTACTTGCCGCCGCGGTCGCGGTACGAAGTTTCGCAGATATCGTCGGCCGCCGACTCCAGGAAGATCACCTGCGCCACGCCCTCGTTGGCGTAAATCTTTGCCGGCAACGGCGTAGTGTTGGAGAACTCCAGCGTCACGTACCCCTCCCATTCCGGCTCCAGTGGCGTGACATTGACGATGATCCCGCAGCGGGCGTAGGTACTTTTTCCCAGGCACAGGACGAGAACGTTACGCGGAACCCGGAAGTACTCGACCGTGCGGGCCAAGGCGAAGGAGTTCGGAGGGATGATGCACACGTCGCCTTTGAAATCCACGAACGAGCGTTCGTCGAACTGCTTCGGATCGACTATCGTCGAGTTGATGTTGGTGAAGATCTTGAATTCGCTCGAGCAGCGGATGTCGTACCCGTAGCTCGAGGTGCCGTAGGACACCACCCGGTGCCCGTTCGCCTGCTTGATCTGCTTCGGCTCGTACGGCTCGATCATTCCGTGCTGGCCGGCCATCCGCCGGATCCACCTGTCTGACTTTATGGTCATTCTTCGCTCGTGAGAGGTGAAGGGTGAAGGGTGAGGAGTGTGGAGCGACCCCCCTCACTCCTCTCGCATCACGTATTCTGGATCACGATCTTGGGAAAGGCGCTGCTGTAGTCCCTTGCCAGCGAGGACAGCTTGGCAGCGACTTTTCTCGCGATCTCCTTGTACACCTGCGCCGGGCGGCTATCAGGGTCGGCGACCACGGTCGGCCGGCCGGAGTCCGCCTGCTCGCGGATCCTGATGTCGAGCGGCAACTGGCCGAGCAGGTCGACGCCATAGTCCTGGCACATCTTCTCCGCGCCGCCCTCGCCGAAGATGTGCTCCTCGTGGCCGCATTTCGAGCACACGTGGGTGCTCATGTTCTCGACGATGCCCAGGATCGGCACCCCCACCTTCTCGAACATCTTTAGCCCCTTGCGGGCGTCGATCAGCGCTATGTCCTGCGGCGTAGTGACGATAACTGCCCCGGTGACCGGCACCTTCTGGGAGAGCGTGAGCTGAATGTCGCCGGTGCCCGGCGGCAGGTCGACCACCAGGTAATCCAGGTCCTTCCACTGGGTGTCGCGCAACAGCTGCTCCAGCGCCTGTGTCACCATCGGCCCCCGCCAGACCATCGGCGTGTCCACGTCGATCAGCAGTCCAATCGACATCGCCTGCACGCCGTAGTTGACCATCGGCTCTATGGTTTTCCCGTCCTTCGACTCCGGGCGGCCGGCGAGCCCCATCATCATCTGCTGCGACGGGCCGTAGATGTCGGCGTCGAGCACGCCCACCTGCGCCCCCTCGGCCGAAAGGGCGAGAGCCAGGTTCACTGCGGTAGTGGATTTTCCGACCCCGCCCTTGCCTGACGCCACGGCGATGACGTTCTTCACGTTCGGCAAGAGCTTGACCCCGCGCTGGGCGGCATGGGCGACGATCCGGGTCGAGACCTCCACCGACACCCTGCCTGCGCCTGGCAGCGCGGTCAACTTGTCGATGACCGACTGCTTCACCGTCTCGATGACGCTGCGCGCCGGGTAGCCGAGCGCTATTTCCACCGCGACGTCGCTTCCGGACACCCGCACCGCCTTCATCTCGCCGCCCGAGACATAATCCTTGCCGGTCACGGGGTCGATCAACTGGGAAAGCGCCGCCTGGATCTGCTGTTCGCTGATTGCCACTTGGGAAGAATCTCAGAGGGACGACGGCGAAATTGTAGCGAAAAGCCTTGCCGGCGAATACGTTATGCGAGTGGGGTTTGTTAAACTCCAAGCTTTTCACGGGCTGTTCGATGTCTCGCAGTATCCTCGTCACCTCCGCGCTGCCCTACGCCAACGGCAGCATCCACCTCGGCCATCTTGTCGAATACATCCAGACCGACATCTGGGTGCGCTTCCAGAAGATGCAGGGACACGCCGTGCACTACGTGTGTGCCGACGACACCCACGGCACGGCGATCATGCTGCGCGCGGAGAAAGAGGGCATTACCGCCGAGCAGCTCATCTCCCGGGTACTCGCTGAGCACCGGCGCGACTTCGCCGGCTTCCATGTCGAGTTCGACCACTACGGATCGACCAACGACGAGGCCACCCGCGCGGTTTCATACGACATCTACCGCAAGCTGCGAGACCGCGCGAACTTGATCACGACAAGATCGGTCGAGCAGTTCTACGATCCGGTCAAAGAGCTGTTCCTCCCCGACCGTTTCATCAAGGGCGAATGCCCTAAATGCGGTGCCAAGGATCAGTATGGCGACTCCTGCGAGGTCTGCGGATCGACTTACAGTCCGACGGATCTGAAGAACCCTTACTCGGTGGTTTCCGGCGCGAAACCGGTCCGCAAGAGTTCGGAGCACTACTTCTTCAGGCTCTCCGATCCGCGCTGCAAGGCTTTTCTCGAGGAGTGGACGCAGGAGGGTGAGCGCCTGCAACCCGAAGCCAAGAACAAGATCCGCGAGTGGTTCGAGCAGGGCTTGAACGACTGGGACATCTCCCGCGACGCGCCTTACTTCGGTTTTGAGATCCCGGACGCCCCCGGAAAGTATTTCTACGTCTGGCTGGATGCGCCGATCGGCTATCTCGGCAGCTTTCGCAACCTGTGCGACAGGAAAGGCATCGACTTCGCCGCATTTACCGACGAGGCAGGGGCCGCGGCCGGGAATACCGAGATGGTGCACTTCATCGGAAAGGATATTCTCTATTTCCATGCCCTGTTCTGGCCGGCCACGCTGAAGTTCGCGGGTTACCGCACGCCAAGCAGGGTATTCGCCCACGGCTTCCTCACCGTGAACGGCGAAAAGATGTCCAAGTCCCGCGGAACCTTCATCACCGCCGGCAGCTATCTCGAGCAGGGGTTGAACCCGGAGTGGCTGCGCTATTACTACGCTGCCAAACTCAACTCGACGATGGAGGACATCGACCTCAACCTCGATGACTTCGTGGCGCGGGTAAACAGCGACCTGGTGGGCAAGTACGTCAACATCGCCAGTCGGGCAGCCGGCTTTATCGACCGGCTCTTTCAGGGAAAAGTCACAGGTCTGCCGGCAGGCGTATCCGCCGCGCTCAACGATCCAGAATCACACGAGAGGATCTCGGTCGGACTGGACGCCAGCAGACTGATGGCTCAGTTCCACATCACTTCTCGAAGTATCGCTGGGTTCTATGATCAACGAGAGTTCAGCAAGGCCATTCGAGAGATCATGGAGCTTGCTGACATGGCCAATCAATACGTGGACGAGCAAAAGCCTTGGGAACTGGCCAAGAAGGGGGACAACGCTTCCAGGCAGAACTTGCACCAGATCTGCAGCGTGATTCTCGAGCTGTATCGTCTCTTGACCCTGTTCCTGAAGCCGATCCTTCCGGATCTCGCCAAGGAATCCGAAGCCTTCTTGAACGCCAGATCGCTTGTATGGAGTGATTTGGCCAACCCGCTGCCCTCTGGTCACAGGATCAACAAATTCAAACACTTGATGACCCGCGTCGAGCGCAAACAGATCGACGCGCTCATCGCGGCCAATACCGAGTCGCTGCAGCCGGCGCCGCAATCGCACTCGCCACAGCGTCACGCCCAACACCAGGAGAAGCAAGTGCAGACCATCCCGCCCCAGACCTCTCCCGCCTCACCTCCTGCGCCCACCCTCGCAAGCGGCAGTGCCACGAGCCCGGCAATGATAACGATCGAAGACTTTGCGAAGGTCGATCTTCGAGTTGCCAGAATCGTGGACGCCGAACATGTCGAAGGCGCGGACAAGCTTCTGAAACTCACGCTGGACATCGGCGCCGAGACGCGGCAGGTCTTCGCCGGGATCAAGTCGGCTTACGATCCGGAGAAGCTCAAAGGCCGGCTCACCGTGATGGTAGCCAACCTCCAGCCGCGAAAGATGCGCTTCGGCGAGTCTCAGGGAATGGTGCTCGCCGCCAGCGGCGAGGCGCCCGGAATCTTCCTGCTTTCCCCCGACGACGGAGCCCGGCCGGGGATGAAAGTAAAATGAAATCAGACTCGACGCGCGCCCCTGGGCAAGAGATTGCAGTCGTCGCGACGCCCAGGTTGCCAGATTCCTTCGGTTGACACCCCGTGTCCCGCGCTACGAAACACCTGGTCGTTCACGGCCGCGTCCAAGGCGTGGCGTACCGCGACGCGATGCGCATCCGTGCGGAGGAGCTGGGCGTCTCCGGCTGGGTGCGCAACCGCCGAGATGGCACGGTGGAAGCGATGGTGCAGGGCAGCCGCGAAGCGGTGGCGTCGATGATCGCCTGGGCCAACTGGGGCCCGCCCGCCGCCAAGGTCACACGGGTCGAGATCGAGGACGGCATCGGCGACTTCCAGTCGTTCGATATCGCCCCCTCTGCCTAGGAAACGCTTCAGCCGGCCACTTACATCAAGGCGGCGAGGCCCGCGGGCGCGGACGTGCGCAGCAGCACGTTGCGCGCCTCCCATGCCTTCTCGGGATCGAGCTTCTCGAAGTATTGCACTTCGCCTGACACCAGTGCGGCGATCGCGATCCCGTCACGGTAAAGCACGCGATTGCCGGACAGCGCCGTCACGCGCGCGCCCGGCAGGACAATCCCCGCCAGGTTCAGCGGATCGGCGCCGCTCACCGCCACCAGGCGCCCGCTCTTGTCCTCGTTGCGCGCGCTGCGCAGCACCCCGACCGCCTCGGGCAGCGCGAACTGTTCTCCCGAGAATCCGGCGACGAAGCGCCCTCCGCGGATCTCGCCGCGCGTCTCCAGCCGCCGGAACGCCGTCAGCAGCTCCCGCCACGGCGGCAGCCAGTCGGCTTCCCGCGCCAGCAGTCGCCAGAACACCACCCCGTAGCGCTTCAACAGCGTGCGCGCAATCTGTTCCGCGCTTTCCCGCGCCAGCGAAGGCGGCGTCTGTGTTTCGGCTGTCTTGCGCCGGATCAGCGCCCAGCGTCCGGCATCCTCGACCCCGAAAACCGCCGTGCGTCGCCGGCGCGTTCCGGAAACCGGCTTGCGCCGCTCGGCGGGCAGCAGCAACGCGCGCAGCCCGCTGAAACCGTCCGAATTCACCAGGCCCGTCGCGGTCAACTCGCGAAGCGCATCCTCGACGAAGGTGCGCGGCTGCTTCACGCCTTCGGCGATGTCCTCGAAGAACGAGGCTCCGTGCTGCTGGAGAAAATCCGCCACCAACTGGGCACGCGTGGACAGGTGCGGCGGCGCCGCGCCCGCCTTCGCCAAGGCAGTCCACACCGGCAGATTCCTGCGGGTAAGCAGCGTGATCGGCGTGTTCCGCACCGGGCTCGCGCCGTGCGCGCGCTGCACATCCGGGCGCGGCGCATCGAGCCGGGTCCACACCACCCGCCCGGCGCGGCACAGGTCGTCCAGCCAGTCCGGTTCGTACGCCGCGACGCGCGCCGGGATCAGTTCGGTCTCCCACGACACGGCCGCGGCCTCGTAGCCCTCGAGCTGTGACACCACCGCCGCGACCGCGTCCGGGCCTTCCATCCGCGCATCCGCCGCAACCCGCTGCCAGTCGAGCAGAAAGCGCATGAAGTCGGCCGCGCCGACCGGTTCGATCTCCTGCCGCAGGCGCTTGACCGTGTAGCGCGTGATGCGCGCCAGCAGTCGGCGCTCGCACCACTCCACGGCAGTGCTGCCAGCGGTGAAGCTGCCGCGCATGACGAAGCCCTCGGCTTCCAGCGCGACCAGGGCCTGTTCGATCGGCGCAATGCTCAGAGCGATCGAATCGGCGAGCGCCGCGGTCGTAGTGGGTCCGAGTCCTTCCAGCCGTCCGCGGACGATCTCCACCAGCGCGCCTTCGCGGGTCCACGTTTTCGCCGCGTACTCCGCGGGCGCGGCGACGGCAGGAGAAAGCTGCGCCCCGGAATGCACCACCGAGAGTTCCGGCAGACGTTCCGCAGCGACCCAGATGGCAGCGCTCCCGGGAGGCGACAGCTCCGTCGCCCTGCCCTCCGCAGCCAGACGTTCGAGCAGCCCCGCCCAGGCTGGACGCGCAGCGACTTCGGCCTGGGTCAGCAAGCCCAGCCAGCACAGCGCGTCGTGCAGCTCGTCCGCGGTCTCGGCTTCCGGCCAGGCTTCCTCTCGCACCCTGGCGATCGCCTCGGGGTCGAGGCGGCCGATGTCGGCCGCGCTTTCCGGGTCGAGCCAGCGCCGGCCGATGACTGCCTGTGTGCGCCGCTCCTCGAGCGGCGCATCGTCGAGATAGGCGTAAGGCCGCGCCGACAGGATTTCCGCCGCCAGCGGAGACGGCTCGGCCAGATCCCTGCCCGTGACCTGCACCTCACCGCGCTCGATGGCCCGCAGCAGGTTTTCGAAACCCTCGATGTCCATCGCCTGATGCAGACAATCCGAAATGGTCTGGTTCACCAGCGGATGATCGGGAATCTCGCGATCGCCGACGATGTTCTCCTGGCAGGCGAGCTGATCGGGAAACACCGCCGCGACCAGGTCTTCGGCTTCCATTCTCTGCAGTTGCGGCGGCACCTTGGCCCCGCCCCGGTAGCGCGGTAACGCCAGCGAAATCGCGGCGTCCCAGCGCCAGCGCGTCATGAACATCGGCGCGTCCAGCAGCGCCTGCACCAGAACCTGCCGGGCGCTGTTGGAGTGCAGGTAACGCGCCACTTCCTCGAGCTGGAAGCTGTGCGTCGAGGTGAGCGAGAGCACGATCGCGTCCTCGGTGGCCGCGGCCTGCAACTCGAAGTTGAACTTCCGGCAGAAGCGTTTCCGCAGGGCGAGGCCCCAGGCGCGGTTCACGCGGCTGCCGTAAGGCGAGTGGATCACGAGCTGCGTGCCGCCGCTCTCGTCGAAGAAACGCTCCATCAGCAGATGCTGCTTCGTCGGCAGCAACCCCAGCGCCGCTTTCGCGCCGGCGAGGTAATCGAGGATCTGCACCGCTGCTTCCGGCGCGACGCCGACTTCGCCGGTCAGGTAATGCAGCGCGCCGTCCGGCTCGGCGAGCCGTGTCTCGATATCCGAGCGCAGCCGCGACACCGCGGTGGACACTTCGTCGGTTCGCGCCGGCGCTTCGCCAAGCCAGAAGGGAATCGACGGCGGAATGCCTTGCGCATCCTCCACCCGAACCCGGCCCGCCTCGACCCGCAGGATGCGGTAGGAAGCGTTGCCGAGCTGGAACACATCCCCGGCGAGGCTTTCCACCGCGAAGTCCTCATTGACCGTTCCGATCACGATTTCCTCCGGCGCCAGCACCACCGCGTAGTCCGCGGTGTCGGGAATCGTCCCGCCGCAGGTGACTGCAGTGAGCCGCAGGCCCTGCCTCGGACGCAGCCTGCGATTGACCGCGTCGCGGTGAAGCAGCGCGCGGTTGCGGCCGCGGCGCGTGGAGAATCCCTCGGCCAGCATCTGCACCACCTCGCCGTACTCCTTGCGCGTGATCTCCCGGTACGGCCAGGCGCGCTGCAACAGCCGGTAAAGCGAATCCTCGTCCCATTCCTCGCAGGCGACTTCCGCCGCGATCTGCTGCGCCAGCACATCGAGCGGCTTTTCCGGGATGCGCAGCCGGTCCAGCTCCTCGCGCCGCACCGAATCGAGCAGCGCAGTGCACTCGACCAGGTCGTCGCGCGACAGCGGAAAGATGCGGCCTTTCGGCAACCCGCCGACCGCGTGGCCCGAGCGGCCGACCCGTTGCAGCAGCGCCGAGACCGCGCGCGGCGTGGAAATCTGGCACACCAGGTCAACGTGACCGATATCGATGCCGAGCTCCAGCGAGGCCGTGGCGACCAGCGCTTTCAATTCGCCGCGCTTGAGGCGTTGCTCGGCCTTCAGCCTCTGCTCGCGAGCGAGGCTACCGTGGTGCGAAGTCACCCGATCTTCGCCCAGGCGCTCGGTGAGCGCGCGCGCGACCCGCTCCGCCAGCCGCCGCGTGTTCACGAACACCAGCGTGGAACGGTGTTCGCGCACCAGTTCTGCCAGCCGGTCGTACACTTGGGTCCACACTTCGCCGGACATCACCGCCTCGAGCGGCGACTCGGGCACTTCGATCGCCAGGTCGCGGCGGCGCACATGGCCGGTGTCGATGATCGTGCACTCGCCTGCGTCCAGCAGTTGCGCAGGACCGCCATTGCCCACCAGGAAGCGCGCAACCTCTTCGATGGGCTTTTGCGTGGCCGACAACCCGACCCGCGTCAGGCTCCCGCCGCACAGATGTTGCAACCGCTCGAGCGACAGCGACAGATGCACGCCGCGCTTGTTGGGCGCGAGCGCGTGGATCTCGTCGACGATCACGGTGCGCGCCTTCGCCAGCGTCTTTCTGCCCGACTCGCTGGTAAGCAGGATGTAGAGCGACTCCGGCGTGGTCACCAGGATGTGCGGCGGCCTGCGCCGCATGCGCTCGCGCTCCGACTGCGGCGTGTCGCCGGTGCGCACCAGGGTGCGGATCTCCACGTCCGGCAGGCCGGCTGCCGCCAGCTCCTGGCGTATGCCCGCCAGCGGATCCTCGAGGTTCTTCTGGATGTCGTTCGACAGCGCTTTCAGCGGCGAGACATAGACCACGTGGGTCTCGTCGCGCAGCTTCCCGCGCACCCCGAGGCGGACCAGCGCGTCGATCGTGGAAAGAAAAGCGGCCAGCGTCTTGCCCGAGCCGGTCGGCGCGGCGATGAGGACGTGCCTGCCCGAGGCGATCGCCGGCCACGCCTGCACCTGCGGCTCGGTCGGCGCCGCATACGTCCGCCTGAACCACGCCGCCACCGCGGGATGAAAGGAATCAAGGACGTTCATGGTGCGATGACGAGTGACGGGTGACAGGTGACGGCCATAAGGCCCCGATCGTCACCCGGCGTGCTCGTCCTGCCTTCGATAGTCATTTTTTGCTTCGCTCGTCACTTGTTACTCGTCACTGCTTTCTTGTCCTCTTTTCTCCCTCTCCACTGGAAGGAGATGCCCCCTCGCTCCTCGCGCCTAACGCCTAACGCCTAACGCTATTCATACACGATCTCGACATTCTGCGGCTCGAGCCATTTGCCGAGGTTGATTACGAGGTCATCCTCCAGTTTCACCTTCCACTCGTCTCCCAGCTCGATCTCGGCTTCCGCGCGCTCGTTGGCGTAGACCACCGAGACCGGCACGCTGCCGTTGCGATAAGGCTCGAGCAGCTCCTTCAGCTTCTGCCCGCTGGACTGCCCGTTGCAGTGGATCTTCATCATCCTGGCGAAGCGGTTGCGCGCCGCGGCCAGATCGTACAGCCGGTCGGCCGTCAGCCGCAGGTTCTGGGTGAAGCTGTCCAGCATGGCCTTGCCTTCCACGATCAACAACTGGTCTTCCTTGAGCCATGCCCGGTGCCGCTCGAACAGTTCGTTGAAGATCGGGATTTCGACCCGCGCCGTGCCGTCGTCCAGCACCACCACCGCCATGCGCCCCCGCCGGGTCTGCTGTGTGCGGATCGCGTACACGATTCCGGCCACCGTGACCGTCTGCCCCTGCGGCTGGAGGTCGGCCAGCCGGGTCCTGGCGAAAGCCTGCACCTGATCCCTGTAGGAGGCGAACGGGTGTCCGCTGTAGTAGAAGCCGAGCGCCAGCTTCTCGTGCATCAGCCGGTCACGCACGTCCCATGGCGCGGCCTCGATCGCCTTCGGCCCCCCGGTCGCGGGCCCGGAATCTCCGAACAGGCTCACTTGCGTCGCGGCGCGGCTCGCCTGCTCCGCTCCTTCCATCGCCACGCCCACCGAGGCGAACAGTCGCGCGCGGTTCGGATCGAGACTGTCGAACGCCCCGGCACGCACCAGCGATTCGATCACCCGCCGGTTCACCAGCCGCCGGTCCACCCGCCGGCAGAAGTCGAACAAGTCCCTGAACGGGCCCGCCGACCGGCGCGCTTCGAGCATGCTGGCGATCGCCGCTTCGCCCGTACCCTTGATCGCCCCCAGTCCGTAGCGGATCCGGCGGTCGTCCACCGGCACGAAGCGGTACTCGCTCTCGTGGATGTCCGGCGGCAGGACTTCCAGTTTGTTGGCGATCGCGTCCTCGTAGAACTGCTGCACCTTGTCGGTGTCGTCCATCACCAGCGACAGGTTGGCCGCCAGGAACGCGGCAGGGTAATGCGCCTTCATGTACGCGGTCTGGTAGGCGACCAGCGCGTATGCGGCGGCGTGTGACTTGTTGAAGCCGTAGCCGGCGAATTTCTCCATCAGGTCGAACAGTTCCTCGGCCCGTCGTCCGAGCATGCCGTTCTTCATTGCTCCGGCCTTGAAGATGTCGCGGTGCTGCGCCATCTCTTCCGGCTTCTTCTTGCCCATCGCGCGGCGCAGCAGGTCGGCCGCGCCCAGCGAGTAGCCGCCGATCACCTGCGCGATCTGCATCACCTGCTCCTGGTACACCATGATCCCGTAGGTCGGGGAGAGAATCGCCTCGAGCCGCGGATCCGGGTACTGCCAGCGTTCCTCGCCGTGCTTGCGCTTGATGAAGTCCGGGATCAGTTCCATGGGTCCCGGGCGGTAGAGCGCGACCAGCGCGATCAGGTCTTCGAAGCGGTCGGGCCGCGCGCGCACCAGCAGGTCGCGCATGCCGCGCGATTCAAACTGGAAGATGGCGGTGGCATTGGCCGTCTGGAAGATCCGGTAGGTGGCCGGATCGTCGAGCGGCAACGACTCGAGCCTGACCTCCGCTTCCGGATGCAGCCGCCTGATGTAGCGCAGCGTCCAGTCGAGAATGGTGAGCGTGGTCAGGCCGAGAAAGTCGAACTTCACCAGCCCGATCAGTTCCACGTCGTCCTTGTCGAGCTGCGAGATCACGCTCTCGGCGCCGGCGGCCGTGTAAAGCGGGCAGAAGTCGCTGAGCTTCCCCGGCGCGATCAGCACGCCGCCGGCGTGCATGCCGACGTTGCGGGTCAGCCCTTCGAGCTGCTCGGCCAGCGCCAGGAGTTCGCGCGTTTCCTCCTCGGTCTTCTCGCGCTCCTTCAGCCGCGGCTCCATCTCGCGCGCGTCCTTGAGCGTGACGAGCTTGCCGGGCTGGAAGGGGATGAGCTTGGCCAGCTCGTCCGTGCGGCTGTAGTTCCACTCCATCACCCGGCCGACGTCGCGCACCACCGCCTTTGCCGCCATCGTGCCGAACGTCGCGATCTGCGACACGGAGTCGGCGCCGTACTTCTGCCGCACGTAATCGATCACCCGGTCGCGCCCGTCCTGGCAGAAGTCGATGTCGAAGTCCGGCATCGACACCCGATCCGGGTTAAGGAAGCGCTCGAACAGCAGGTCGTAGCGCAGCGGATCGAGGTCGGTGATGCCGAGCGAATAGGCGACCAGCGAACCCGCTCCCGAGCCGCGGCCCGGCCCGACCGGCACGCCGTTGGACTTGGCCCAGTTGATGAAGTCGGCCACGATCAGGAAGTAGCCCGGGAATCCCATCTGCACGATGGTCTGAATCTCGAACGCCAGCCGCTCCCGATAGCGCTGCAAGTGCTTCTCGCGCTTGGCCGCATCGGGATAGAGCTGATCCATGCGCGCCTCGAGCCCCGCTTCGGCGCGCTCCTGCAGATAGCGATCGAGCGGGACGTTGTTGGGTGTGGGAAAAAGCGGCAGCCGCGCCTTGCCGAGCTCGAAGGCGAAGTTGCAGCGTCGCGCAATCTCCACGGCGTTCTCCAGCGCCTGCGGCAGATCGGCGAAGAGCTGCGCCATCTCCTCCTGGCTCTTGAAATACTGCTGCTCGGTGAAGTGCCGCGGCCGGCGGCGGTCGGACAACACGTAGCCTTCGGAGATGCACACTCGCGCCTCGTGCGCGAGAAACTCCTCTTTATTCAGGAACTGGACCGGGTGGGTGGCGACCACCGGCAGCTTCAGCGCCGAAGCCAGGCGGATCGACTGCTGCAGCAATGGCTCGGCGTTCGGCTGCCCGGCGCGCTGGATCTCCACGTAGTAGCGGCCGGGGAAGAGTTCCGCCCATGCCTTCGCGTGCCTGCGCGCTGCTTCGAGATTGTCCGCGAGCAGCGCGCAGCCGGCGTCGCCGTGCTGCGCGCCGGAGAGCGCGATCAGCCCGCCGGTGCCGGTCTCGGCCATCCACTCCTTCCTGATCTCCGGCCGGCCGCGGTGCTGATTGGTGAGATACGCGCGGCTCAGCCAGTCGCAGACATGGAGGTAGCCTTCCCGGCTCTGCACCAGCAGCAGCAGACGGTTCGGCTTGTCGCGATCGTTGTCGTTGGCGATCCAGACGTCGCAGCCGATGATCGGTTTCAGCCCGCTGGCCCGCGCCGCCTCGTAGAACTTGACCATTCCGAACACGTTGGCGAGGTCGGTGACCGCCAACGCCGGCATCGAATCGGCCGACGCCCGCTCGCAGGCCTGGTCCAGCCGCACGATTCCGTCCGAAATCGAGTACTCGCTGTGCAAGCGCAGGTGGACGAAGCGCGGTGACATGGCCGGCATTTTACGACGCGACGCTTGCGTGGCACGTGAGGAATTGCGGGTGAACCAGTAGAATCGCGCTTGCGTCGCGCGGCCGGCCGAGTCAGGCCGCGCTCTTTTTTGTTGGACCTGCCCGAAATTTCAATCAGATGCGCTCGCCCTCGAGTCCCCGCACGGCCGTCCCGCCGCCCCGATGAGCGCGAAGCAGACGCGCAAGGCCGTCATCGTGATGGTGCTGCTGGTGGTGATCTGGGGATACAGCTGGATCACCTCGAAGATCGGGCTGAACTACGCGAGTTTCCTGGACTTCGCCGCGTTCCGCGTGGTGATCGGCACCGTTGCGCTGCTCGGCTTCCTGCTGTGGTCGAGGGTGTCGCTGCGGCCGCAGCAGTTCAAGTGGATTCTCTTCATCGGCTTCGTTCAGACCAGCCTCTTCATCGTGCTCAACAGCTGGGCGCTGGCCGAGGGCGAACCCGGCAGGACCTCGGTGCTGGTCTTCACCATGCCCTTCTGGGTGCTGGTGTTCGCCTGGCCGGTGCTGGGCGAGCGCATCCGCGGCCTCCAGTGGCTGGCGATCGGTCTGGCCTTGGCCGGGCTGCTGCTCGTCATGCAGCCCTGGGATCTGCACACCTCTTTATTGTCGAAGACTCTGGCGGTGCTCGCCGGCATCGCCTGGGCAATCAGCGTGGTGGCCGCCAAGCGCCTGCACTCGAAGGAGAAAGTCGACGAGGTCGCGTTCACTTTCTGGCAGATGGCGATCGGTGTGATCCCGATCGTCGTAATCGACGCGCTGTTCGACACCCGCTCCATCGACTGGACCCCGGTGTTCGTCGCGGCTTCCATTTTCAACGGCGTGGTCGCGACCGCGATGGGCTGGGTCATGTGGCTCTACGTGCTGCACCGGCTGCCGGCGGGCACGACCAGCGTGTCCTCGCTGGGCGTGCCGGTGATCGCCGGCCTCGCGTCCTGGCTCCAGCTCGGTGAAGAGCCGACGCGGATGGAGCTTTCCGGCATGCTGCTCATCGGCGCGGCGCTCGCCATCGTCTCCTGGCTCACCATCCGCCGGCACGAAGAGCCGGAGCCCTTGACCGCGCAGGAGTAGAACTGGGGGCTGAGTGCCCTGGACCGAGTAGACAGGCAGGACCTATCAAGGCGAACTTGAAGACTTTGCGAGGTGCGCATGGCCGCCATGAAAACCGTTGACTGGTACTTCGATTACATTTCCCCCTACGCGTACCTGCAGTCCACTCGGCTGCCGGAGCTGGCGAAGGCCGTTTCGCTAAACCTGAAGCCGGTGCTGTTCGCCGCGCTGCTCGACGCGAACGGCCAGCTCGGCCCTGCCGAGATCCCCTCGAAGCGCACGCATACGTTCCGCCAGGTGTTGTGGCTTGCACAGCGTGACGGCATTGCGATGAAGCTGCCGCCGGTTCATCCGTTCAATCCGCTGCCGCTGCTGCGGCTGACCCTCGCGCTCGGGCCGAGCGTCGAGATCGTCCGCACCCTGTTCGATTTCGTCTGGCGCGAAGGGCGCGATCCGGGCCATCCTGCCGAATGGCAGGCACTCTGCGAGCAGCTCGGTGTCGAGAACGCCGACGCGCTGATCGGAGACGTCCAGGTGAAGGACGGGCTGCGGCGAAACGGCGAAGAAGCGATTGCGCGCGGGCTGTTCGGGGTGCCGACGCTGTTTATCGACGGCGAACTCTTCTGGGGCGACGATTCGACGCAGCACTTCCTGGAGTACGTCCGCAACCCGGGCGCCGTGCGCTCGCTCACGTTCGAGCCTGTCACCCGCTTGGCTCACGGCCCGGGCCGTCGCAGGAAGACGACGAGTGCCGGAACCTGAAGGCCGCATCTCCTGAGAGCGAGCTGAATGAATCTCAGTCGATCGACTTTTCTACGGATCCGCGGCTTGCGCTATCACGTGCGCGAGTGGGGTCAGGCTCCCGCGCCAAAGATCGTTTTTCTTCACGGCTGGATGGACGTGTCGGCGTCGTTCCAGTTCGCGGTCGACGAACTGGAACACGAGTGGCATGTGCTCGCGCCCGATTGGCGGGGCTTCGGGCTCAGCGAGTGGGCCGCAGGCGGCTACTGGTTCCCGGACTACATTGCCGATCTCGACGCCATAATCGGGCATTTCGCGCCCGATGCGCCGGTCAATCTCGTCGGCCACAGCATGGGCGGCAACGTCGCCAACCTCTATGCGGGCATCCGTCCCGAGCGGGTAGCGAAACTCGTGCTCGCCGAGGGGTTCGGGCTACCGCCCACTGTGCCGGACCAGGCGCCGGGGCGCTACGCGAAGTGGCTCGACGAATGGCGCGACCCGCCCGCCCTTCGACCCTACGGCTCGTTCGACGAAGTGGCCACGCGGCTGCGGCAGAACAACCCGAGGCTGGCCGAGGACCGCGCCCGTTGGCTGGCACGCGAATGGGCGGAAGAAAAAGCGCCGGGGCAGGTCGCGTTGCGCGCCGACCCGCTGCACAAGATGATCAACCCGGTCCTGTATCGCTTCGAGGAAGCGATGGCCTGCTGGAAGCGAATCACCGCTCCGACGCTGTGGATGCTGAGCAGCGGAAACTGGCTCGAGCACTTCATCAAGGACGAATCCGCGCTCGATGCCTATCGCGCCGCATACCGCGACCGCTCGGAGTGTAGAATCGATGATGCCGGACACATGATGCACCACGACCAGCCGCAGGCTTTCGCCCGCGCCATCGAGAACTTTCTCAGATCGTAGACCCCGGAACCCTGGGCGAGCCAACGAGGGCACCAAGGACACCAGGAAACGCAAATGCGCAGAGCACAACGACACGAACGAACGATCCATTCCGGATTTTCACACCCGGGGCGGTTTTTCCTGGTGTCCTTGGTACCCCGGTTGGTTGCTTGTCTTCTCTTGTTTAGCGCGCCGGCCCAGGCCGATCTGTTGCAGGACGTCCGGTCGCGCGGCACGCTGGTCGCCGGCGTCAAGGACTCGATTCCACCCTTCGGCTTCATCGACCCTTCGACGCGCGGGATCGTCGGCTACGACATCGACTTCGCCGCCGCCGTCGCCAAGGCGCTTGGCGTGAGGCTGCAGACCGTCCCGGTCACGACCGCGACCCGCATCCCCGAATTGATGCAGGGAAAGATCGACCTGATCGCCGCCACCATGACCCACACCCCCGACCGGGCGCAGCAGATCGACTTCAGCCTCACCTACTTCATGACCGGACAGAAAGTTCTGGTGCGCAAGGACGCCGGCGTAGCTCGGGTTTCCGATCTTGAGGGCAAGCGCGTGTCCTCCGTTCGCGGCTCGACTTCCGAGCAGAACATCCGCCGTGAGGTCCCAAGAGTTCGGGTCATCTCGTTCAATGACTACCCCAATGCCTTCCTCGCGCTGGCACAACGCAAAGTGGTGGCAATGACCACCGACGAGATCATTCTCATGGACCTGCAGCGCCGCTCGCCGAATCCCGACGACTACGTCCTCATCGACCAGTTCATCAGCACCGAACCGTACGGACTGGGGGTGCGCAAGGGCGAGCCCGCGTTCCTGAAGGAAGTCAACCGCGTGCTCCTGCAGACGGAGGAATCGGGCGAGGCAGCCAGGATCTTCGACAAGTGGTTCGGCCCGAGGTCCGAGACCCCGCTCAAGCGCAACTTCAGGATCGGACAGGAGCGATGACGGGTGACCGGTGACAGGTGACGAGGCAAAGGCACCCGGCGGGGCGCCGTGAAAGAACCGATGGCTTCTCCTGCGCCGTTTCGTTGCGGTCCCGGATTCCTCCCCTCACTCGTCACTCGTCACTGCCGTAATGTCAGAGCTTGACTTCAGCGTCGTCCTCACCGGCGAATACCGCCAGGCGCTGATCGACGGCACGCTGCTTACGCTGCAGCTTTCCGGGCTGTCGCTGCTGCTCGCGCTCCTGCTGGGCATCACGGTGGCGGTCTGCCGCCTGGCGCCGTACAAGCCGCTTAACTGGTTGGCCGCGGCCTACGTCGAGTTCGTGCGCAACACGCCGCTGCTGGTGCAGATGCTGTTCTGGTACTTCGGCGCCACCCAGGTGCTGCCGGTTGCGGTGAACGAATGGCTCTATGCCGGCAACTTCGAGTTCGCGGCCGCTGCCACCGCTCTCGTCATGTACACCGCCGCCTTCATTTCCGAGGACGTGCGCAGCGGCATCCGTGCCATCCCTCGCGAGCAGACGGAAGCCGCCCGCGCCTCCGGAATGACCTTCCTCCAGGCGATGGGCTACGTGATCCTGCCGCAGGCGCTGCGAGTGACCGTTCCGCCGCTCATCAACCAGGCGCTGAACCTGACCAAGAACTCCAGCCTGGCGATGGCCATCGGGGTGGCTGAGCTGACCTACAAGACCCGCGAGATCGAGAGCTTCACCTTCAGGACCTTCGAGGCCTTCGCCGCCTGCACCACCATATATCTGGTGCTGTCGCTGCTCATCACCCTCGCCGCGCTGGGCTACGAGCAGGCGTTCCTGCGCCGAAGAGCAGCGTGAGAGGCGGCGAATGTCTGAAATCCTTCAGGAGAACTGGCTCTACCTGCTGATCGGCCAGTACCCGAAGGGACCGCTCGGCGGGCTGGCGCTGACACTCGCCATCGCTTCGGTCGCGCTCACGCTCGCGCTGCCGGCGGGAATCCTGCTGGCCCTGGGGAGGGTCAGTCACTTCGCGGCGTTCCAACTTCCCGCGACCGCATTCGTGCATCTCGTGCGCGGACTGCCGCTCATCATGGTCATCTTCTGGGCATACTTCCTCGTGCCTCTGGCTCTGGGCAGGACGGTGCCGAGCTTCGTGACCATGATCTACGCGCTGGTGTTCTTCGAGGCGGCCTACCTGGCCGAGATCGTACGCGCCGGAATCCGGAGCGTGCCGACGGGCCAGGTTGAAGCCGCCCGCTCGCTCGGGCTCGGCTACCTGCAGACCATGGGAAGGATCGTGCTGCCGCAGGCGCTGCGCAACATGATTCCCAGCCTGGTCAACCAGTTCGTCGCGCTCACCAAGGACACCTCGCTCGCTTTCATCGTGGGAATCAACGAGCTGACATACGCCGCGTCGCAGATCAACAACCGCACGCTCACCCATCCGGCAGAGATATTCCTTATCGTCGCGCTGATGTACTTCCTGATCTGCTTCTCGCTGACCTCGCTTGCCCGCCGACTCGAGTCCCGCCTCGCCTGGGGGCGATAAGCCGTCGCTGGTGACAAGTGACCACAGAACGCGGACCGGGTCCCGAGTCTCTGCACTGTCTTTCCCCCTGACTCCTCACGCCTTTTTCTTCACGTTTCACTCCTCACTCGTCGCTGGATCGTCACCGGCTGCGGTCTTTTCCCTCTTGCTCCTCTAGCTCCTCACTTTTTGTTGCTTCCTCCTCGCCTTTACTGAGTTACGATAAGCGGAAGGGAGTTTCTGCCGCAACGTTTCCAATAACAATCCGCCAATACCGTGAGTCTCGGAAAACGGCGCCTGCTTGCGCTTATCGATTTCGCGCAGGAGTCCCTGCGTACGCGCACAAGGGCGGTTGTGAACGTTGCCGATTACGGCAGTTTCACTCTGTTTGATCGCCAGGCCCGCGAGCTGGACGGCTTGCGCCTCAACATCGCTCCGGCCGACGGCAGTGACGAGATCTGGCTGACGGTCACGCCTGCGGCCAGCCCGGAAGTGCCGCCAGGACCGGAAAGCCCGTGGCTCGCTCCGTGGCTTGGCGTCGGTCCGGCAATGTTGGCGCCGCCGGGACTAGCCAACGAGGTTCCGGGCGCGGCGCTGATCGCCGCCGGCACCCACCGTGACCCCAGCCACCCGGTAGAGAACCTCACCAACGCCGTCGACCCGGTCGCCGATCCTCGGGCCGCCGTGAGATTCTCCGACTACCCGTTCAGGGCCGAGGTCGAGAAACAGCACGCGCTCTACCTCGACTCGGCCTGGCAGCCGTGGGCCGAGCGCGAACGCCGGCGCCGGCGTCTGTCGCAACTTCACTCCCGGCTCTTCACCCTGCAGCAGCAACTTGCGGGCACTCTCACCGAGAGCGAGATCGAGCTGGTCTGGGGAATGGGCCTCGCCGTGCGTGAACAGGCCGATGCCCGGCTCGCCTACCCTCTGGTCACCCGCCCGGTCGATGTCCGCTTCGATCCGCAGAGCCGGAGCATCGAAGTCGTCCCGCGAGATCTCGACCCCCGTCTCGAGTTGGAGACCTTTCTCGGCGACACCACCCTGCTCGCGGAAGCCGAGAAGGCAGCTGCGCAATACCTGTCGTCCGCTCCGATCCCGGTCTCGCCGTTCGACCCGAAAAGCTACGCACCGCTGATCGACATTGCGCGGCCCTTTCTGGAGTCTGCGCCGGCCGGCGGTGAGGTGCAGATTTCCGATGCCTGGGTGCTCTTCGCCCGGCCGCGCAGCGTCAGCACCGTAGTGCAGGACCTTGAACGCCTGCGCCGCGCGCTGAAAGATCTTGCGGACGACGCGCCGCTGCCGCCGGCCGCCGCAGCGCTGGTGATCGAGCCGCCGGATAATTCCGCGCCCTTTGATCTGCCGGCGTTTCGCGGCCTGAGCTATCGGACTGCCGGCGCCGAAGACGATCACCTGGACCTGTTCTTTCCCAAACCCTTCAACGACGAGCAGGCGCGTATCGCCCAACTGCTGGAAGTCACCGATGGAGTGGTAGTCCAGGGACCGCCGGGCACAGGCAAGACTCACACCATTGCCAACATAATCTGCCACTGGCTCGCCAACGGCCGCAGTGTGCTGGTGACTTCCATGAGGGATCCCGCGCTCGCTGCGCTGCTCGATCACCTGCCGGCGGATATCCGTCCGTTGGCGCTTCCGGTGCTGGCCTCTGAGCAGGAAGGCCTGCGAATGTTCGAGAACGCGATCGAGAGGATCGCCTCCGAGGTACAGAGTCTCGACCGCCAGGTGCTTGCCGGCCAGATCGGCCGGCTCGAGCAGACCATCGATGCGCTGCAGAACCGCCTGCAGCGCGCCGACGTCGACCTGGGGCGCTGGGCCAGGCTCAACCTCTCGCGCATAGACCTGCAAGGCGAAATCATCGACCCCCAGGACGCCGCAATGGAAGTGGTCGCTCACGCCGGAGAGTTCGAGTGGATTCCGGATGCTCTCAGCGTCGGCGCGCAATACGCGCCGCGCTTCACGGCTCAGGACATCGCCGGCCTTCGCAGCGCCCTCGCCCGTGTCGGCCGCGACGCGGAATACGCCGCGTGCACTCTGCCGGCGCCGTCGGAGCTGCCGGACACCATCCGACTGATCCAGGCGCACGAAGAACTCCAGCGCTTTGCCGGGATGAACGCACAAGCGCGCGGCAGCGAGCTGCCATGGATGGATGACTCCAGCCCGGACACGCTTGCGGCCGCCCGCGAGCTCGCTGCCGAGATCGTGCGCGTCACGGCGATGGGCCAGGCGCTTGCCGCAGAGCGTCTGCCATGGAGCGATGAGGTGGTTGACTGCATCAAGGCCGGCGAGCCATCGCAGACGTTCGAGTCCCTCGACGCGCTCGGTGTCGAGTTGGAGCAGGCGGCGGCGCAGCGCGCGCAGTTCCTGGCTCGTCCGGTCGTGGTGCCGGATGCGGCACTTGCCGACACCGGGTTCCTCGGTGCGCTCGACAACCTCGCTCAGGGCAAGCGCGCCTTCGGCCTGTCGGGCATGTTCGGCAAGGGCGACGCCCGCAAACTGATCGACGCGGTACGCATAAAGGGTGCGCCACCTGCAACGAGCGAGGACTGGCAGTACGTCAGCTCATTCGTGTCGTTGCAGCGCAAACGCCGCGAGCTGACCTCGCGCTGGAACGCGATCGCTCCGGACATCGGCCTCAAGAGCGTTCTGGTCGCCGACGCCAAGGGCAGGCTGTCGGCTGAGTCGCAGTTCGCCCTCTATGCCAGGATACGGGCGCTCGCGCGGGAACAGCGCGCGGTGTGGTGGCGCGGCATCGATCTTTTCGCCGGCTGGATGCCCACCGATCCGACCGACGAAGAAGGCACGCTGGAGGAACTGCGCCAGGCCCTCGAGCATCATCTGCGCCGCAACCGGCTGAGCGAAGCCGCAAGAGTGATCGAGCAGGCGCGTGCCGCGCTCGCGGACCGCACCGGCCCGGCGGTCGAGGCGATGCGCGACTTTCTCACCAGGCGGCTCGGCAACCCGGAGTTCGACGAAGCGGCACTGATGTCCGAGTGGTCCCAGCATCTTGCCGTGCTGGAACGCCTGCATGGGCTGGCAGGACCCCTGAGCGAGATCGCCCGCGTCGCCGGACTCATCGCCGAATCCGGCGCGCCCAAACTCGCGCGACTGCTCGGGCAACTGGCGAGCGACAACGGCGAGCGTTTGCTGCCGTCGACTTTTCTACGCGACTGGAGACTGCGCCGGCTTGCCGGCCATCTCGGAGCTATCGACTCGCACGACGAGTTGCAGCGCCTGTCGGTGCTGCGCTCCGGACTGGAGCACGATATCGCGCGTGCCTACGAAGATCTGGTGGTCAAGCGCACCTGGTTCGAACTGGCGGAGAAACTGACGCCGGGCGTGCGCGCCGCGCTGCAAGCCTATCTGAACGCCATTCAGCGAATCGGCAAGGGCACCGGCAAGCGCGCCTACCGTTACAGGCAGGACGCGCGCTTTGCCGCCAGCGAGGCATACCGTGCTGTGCCATGCTGGATCATGCCGCACTACCGCGTGTCGGAGTCGCTGCCGGCGCAGCTTGCCTGCTTCGACCTGGTAGTCATCGACGAGGCCTCTCAGTCGGACCTTTCCGCGTTGCCGGTGCTGCTGCGCGCACGCAAGCTGCTGATCGTGGGCGACGACCGGCAGGTCTCGCCGCAGGCCATCGGCCTGGAGGAAGAGCGCATCAAGTCGCTGATGCAGCGCCACCTGAACGAGCAACCGGCACTGTACCGCGCACAGATGTCGCCGGACAGATCCATCTATGATCTTGCCAAGGTGGTGTTCGCCCGCAGCGGCGTCATGCTCAAGGAGCATTTCCGCTGCGTGGCGCCGATCATCGAGTATTCCAAGCGCGAGTTCTACAACCACGATCTGCGGCCGTTGCGGCTGCCGCGCACTTCGGAGCGAATCGATCCGCCGCTGCTCGATGTCCTTGTTTCCAACGGCCAGCGCGAGAACGGCGTCAATCTGGCAGAGGTCGAGCATATCGTCGGCGAGATCCGACGCATCGCCGAGGATCCGCGCATGGCCGATCGCTCCATCGGCGTCGTATCGCTCCTCGGCGAGGAGCAGGCGCTTCACATCTGGGAGCGTCTGCTCGAGGAGCCTGGGCCCGACGTCGTGCGCAGACACCATATCGCCTGCGGCGACGCTCGGATGTTCCAGGGACGGGAGCGTCATATCATCTTCCTGTCGATGGTGGTGGCTCCGAACGACATCGGAGCGCCGTTGACTCGCGAGGCGTATGCACAACGGTTCAATGTCGCCGCTTCACGCGCGCGCGACCAGATGATCCTGGTGCGTTCGATAGAGCCGGAGCAGCTCGCCGAAGGAGACAGGCTGCGCCGCAGTCTTATCCTGCATTTTGCCCGGCCGTTCGGCGACGATCAGAGGCGCGTGGCCGACGCGCGCGAACTTTGCGAGTCCCCGCTGGAGCGAGAGATCTACGATTGGCTGACCGGCAACGGCTATCGAGTGATGCCGCAGGTCAGGGTGGGCAGCTTCCGCATCGACCTGGTAGTGGAAGGCGGCAGCGACAGCCGCCTCGCCGTGGAGTGCGACGGCGACAAGCACCAGGCTCCGGAGCAGTGGACAGAGGACGTGCGCCGGCAGCGAGCGCTGGAACGCGCCGGATGGGTGTTCTGGCGTTGTTTCGCCTCCAGCTTTCTGCGCCGCCGTACGGTCGTGCTCGAGGATCTGCGCCGGACCCTGGCTGCGCAAGGCATCGAGCCGGTGCGCTCCGGCGGCTGGGCGAGAAGACGCATCACCGAAACGCGCCGCCTGCATGTTTCGCTCGCCGGTGAAGAGGCCCACGCCAGCCGGTCCCTGTCCTCCGCCTCGTGGCCCGGAGCGTCCTGAACGGCTCCTGGTTCTTGGTCGGCGTCGCCTGCACAAGTAGACGATAATCAGGGAACCGGCAGGCGGTCTGCGGCCGGACCATCGCCTCGACCGGTGACAGGTCTCTCGATGACCATCGTGAATCGTCGAGGTAGGCCAAGAGGATCGACTGTCCTCACCCGAATGAGCAAAGGTAGAAGCCCCCCGACCACTCAGCGCGCCTTCTGGGTCGCGCTCGTCCCAGCGATCGCGTTCGTGGCCGCGGTCTTTGCACTGGCGTTTTATTTCGCCGAGCCGGCTCCGCCCGACCGGATCGTAATAGGTACCGGCACGATGGATAGCGGCTACCAGATGTTCGGGCAGCGCTACCAGGAAATTCTGGAGCGCTACGGCGTAGAGGTCGAACTTCGGGACTCCGCCGGATCGCAGGAGAACGTCAACCGCTTGACGGATGAAGAGGCCGAGTTGGATGTCGGCTTCTTCCAGGGCGGTTCCGGCTACTCGGCGAACGCTCCAAACCTGGTCTCCCTCGGCGCGATCTACTATGAGCCCCTGTGGGTTTTCTACCGGGGAGCGGAGGTTCGCGACCTCGCCGGCCTGAAGGGCAGGAAACTGGCGGTCGGCCCGCCGCAAAGCGGCACGCACGCCCTCGCGCTGCAGTTGCTGGCGGTAAATGCCGTGGTGCTGCCGCCCACCGAGTTGCTCCCGATCGGCGACCGTGAAGCCAACGAAGCATTGTTGCAGGGGAGGATCGGCGCGGTTTTCCTGGTCGCGCCACCGGAATCTCCGTTGGTCGCGCAACTGCTGTCGGCGCCGGGGATACGGTTGCTCAGCCTCGAACTGGCGGAGGCTTACACCCGGCGTTTTCCTTTCCTCACCCGGTTGACCTTGCCGCGAGGCGTGTTCGACTTCATCAACAACGTTCCGGCGCGCGACATGACGCTTGTGTCTCCCACCGCCAACCTGTTGGCGAAGCAGGACCTGCATCCGGCGCTCGCCTTCCTGCTGATGCGCGCAGCCACCGAGATCCACAGCGGCTCAGCACTGCTGAACAAGGCAGGCGAGTTTCCGGCGCCGCTGGACGCCGACTTCCCGATGAGCGAGGAAGCGAAGCGATACTACAAGTCAGGGCCGCCTTTCCTGCAACGCTACCTGCCGTACTGGGCTGCGGTCCTGGTGGACCGCCTCTGGATCACGCTGCTGCCGCTGCTCGCCATAATGGTGCCGCTGATACGACTCGTGCCCCCGGTCTACCGCTGGCGCGTGCGCTCGCGCATCTATCGCCGCTATGCCCAGCTCAAGGAAGTGGAACTCGATCTGGAGGAAGACCCCAGCCCGCAAGAGTTGAAAGAACTGCTCCAGCGGCTGGATCAGATCGAGCGTGCAGTCAACCGCATCAATACGCCGCTGGCGTATACCGACAACCTGTACATGTTCCGCCAGCACATCAACCTGGTGCGACAGAGGGTGGCGAGCGCGCTGCGAGAAGAGATATAGTTGCACGGCACCTACCATCGTTCTTGCAGAAGGAAATGGCCGTGATATCCAGAACGCGCACCATTGTCGTTGCAGCGGCTCTGATCCTCGCAAGCATCGCGCCTCAGTGCGCCTTGGGCGAGCCGAGCTTCGTGCTAAAGCCGGTCGCTACCGGGCTGTCGGCGCCGCTCAGCGTCGTCAGCGCCGGTGACGGGTCAGGCAGGCTCTTCATCGCTCAGCAGGACGGGCTGATTCGCATCCTGGACGGGCAGCAACTGAACTCCACGCCGTTTCTCAACATCTCTTCGCTGGTATCGTGCTGCGGCGAGCGCGGCCTGCTCGGCCTTGCCTTCCACCCGCAGTACCCGAGCAACGGCTTCTTCTACGTCAACTACACCAACACCGCGGGCGACACCGTTGTGGCGCGCTACATCGTGTCGTCTGATCCCAATATCGCCAACCCGAACTCGGCCCAGATCCTGATCACGATCGATCAGCCGCTTCGGAATCACAATGGCGGCCAATTGCAGTTCGGACCGGACGGCTTCCTGTATATCGGAATGGGGGACGGCGGCGGATCCGGAGATCCCGGCGACCGCGCGCAGAACCTGGGCGAACTACTCGGGAAACTGCTCAGGGTCGACGTTAACGGCGCGACACCGTACTCGATCCCGCCAAGCAACCCGTTTGTGCTGACCCCGGGCGCGAGGGGCGAGATCTGGGCCTACGGTCTGCGCAACCCGTGGCGGTTCAGTTTCGATCGCCTTACAGGAGACCTATTTATCGCCGACGTTGGACAGAACCAGTGGGAGGAGGTCAATTTCCAGCCCGCAGCCAGTCCGGGCGGGCAGAACTACGGCTGGCGCAAGATGGAGGGCAATCATTGCTTCAATCCAACGTCCAACTGCAACAACGGCTCCCTGACGGTACCCGTCCTCGAGTATGACCATTCCATCGGCTGCTCGGTCACCGGTGGATATCGTTATCGCGGCGCCAAGTTTGCGGGAATGAGAGGCGTCTATTTCTTCGGCGACTACTGCTCGGGGCAAATCTGGGGCGCAACGGACGCGGGCGGCGACCTGGCGAGTTTCGCGGTTTCCGACACCACGCTTTCAATCACCTCTTTCGGTGAGGACGAGTCCGGCGAACTCTACGTCGTCGATGGCAACGGGGGGATCTACCAGATAACCCTCGAGGGACTGAGCCTCGCACCGCCGACCCCGGGCACGGCGAACGCAGTCAACACGTTTTACGCAACTGGTGCGACACCCGGCGCCACGATCACGTTCGTCTATGGAACGCAGTCCGGCACCGCTCCCATCCCCGGGTGCCCCGGCGTGTCCGGAAACATTCTCAATCCAAAGATCGGAGCGACAGCGGCGGCGAACGTTCTAGGCCGTGCGAGGTTCCGCGTGAGTGTGCCAGGCGTCCAGGGGCGTACGTTCCTGTTCCAGGCTGTCGAGCACTCCAGCTGCACCGACAGCAACGTCGTCGAATACCGCTTTCGTTAGCGGCGGCCGTCCGCTAAAGCGGTTTGTGCGGGTCGATGATCGTCCGCCAGATGTGTGCGGTCGCGCTGTTGTCGTTGCCTAACCCTTCCTTCGGCTGGCGAAAATGCCGGCCGATTATTTCCATGAACGGATCGAGATCGATCGGCAGATTCCGGTCGAAGCTGTAGTCGTCGTACAGCGTGATATGGCGCGCTGCCATGTACCAATGGTGATTGCGCGCTTCCCGGTAGGCCGCTTCGATGTACTCCGGGGGTCGGAATTCGGCGCCGAACATCGTCACGTACATCTCTGGATATTCGTAGCCGACGTCGGGATCAGGGTAAAAGCGCAGCGCCTGGTGGTAGCGGATCGCCCAGGAAACGCGTTCTGACACGTAAGGTTCGACCAGTTGCGCACCCCACCAGCCGTGGTCGGGGCGAGCGACACCCAGGCCGATGTCGTGCAACAGGCAAGCGAGCACAGTCTCCTCGTCCACCCCTGCCCGCATCGCCAGTTTTCCGCACTGCACCCCATGGCGGGCGACGGCGATCGGCAGGCCGAACTTGGGCTCATGCAGCCGGCGTGAGAGGATTTCGGCAAGCGTCGGCCGCGCGGAAAGCGCCGGCAGTTGGTCCGCCGCTCGCGGGCGCGAGAGAGAGGCGCCTATATTTCTCAGATCGTTGATCTGCTCCTGCTGCACATGCACTCCGTCATGCGAACACCGTCAGGCCGGCTGAGGATACTCGAATTCCAGCCCGAACACACTCCGGCGCCACCGATTCGCGGCGACTTGTGAATCGGAACTTGGAACAGAGGCACGGTTGGTCGATCCGTAAGATACTTACGGCTCTGCCAAACCACAGGGACAAGAGCCATGATTCACGTCGTCGCCATCGTTTCCGCCAGACCCGGCAAGAGAGGGGAGATCCTGAAGGCGATCCAGGCCAATTTACCGGCGGTGCGAGCCGAGAAGGGTTGCATCGAATATGGACCGGCGGTGGATGCGGAGGGAATCGGCCCCTTCCAGACCAAGGCCGGACCCGACACCATTTTCGTGATCGAGAAATGGTCGGATGGGGACGCACTCAAGGCTCATGCCGTCTCGCCGCACATGGCCGCCTACGCGGCAAAGGTCAAGGAGCTGATCGCGAGCCGGGTGATCCATGTCCTCACCCCGGCAGGTTGAAGAGCGAGACCGAGTGCCGCGGACCGGCGAGGCAACAGGGCCGGGTTGGATGAAGTTGAATCGCCACGAGTTGCAGCGGATTGCCGGCCTGACACTGGAAAGCTACGACCGGCGGGCGGAGGAGTTCTGGAACGGTACGCGCTGTCACGACGTCAGCCAGAACATCGAAGCGCTGCTTCGGCACATCGAGGGTAGGTCGCCTTTCACGATCCTCGATTTCGGCTGCGGGCCGGGTCGCGACCTGAGGACATTTGCCCAAGCGGGCCATGTTGCGATCGGTCTGGACGGCTCATCCCGGTTCGTCACGATGGCTCGCGAATACAGCGGCTGTGAAGTGTGGGAGCAGGACTTCCTCAGGCTTGATCTGCCCGAGGCGCGCTTCGACGGCGTGTTCGCCAACGCCGCGCTGTTTCACGTTCCCGGACAGGAGCTGCGGCGGATACTGACTGAACTGCGCGCGGCGCTCAAGCCGCGAGGCGTCCTGTTCAGTTCGAACCCGCACGGCCAGAACGAGGAAGGCTGGAACCGTGACCGCTACGGCGCGTACCATGACCTGGAAAGCTGGCGTCGCAATCTCTCGGTCGCAGGATTCGTGGAGCTCGAGCATTACTACCGGCCTCCCGGCCTGCCACGCAATCAGCAGCCCTGGCTCGCCAGCGTGTGGCGAGCGGTAGACCGCGTCTGAGCGGCAGCGAGGGGCAGGAGGAATCGGGCATGCGTTATGAACTCTATTACTGGCCTTCGATTCAAGGGCGCGGCGAATTCATACGACTGCCCCTTGAAGAGGCCGGCGCCGACTACGTCGACGTGGCGCGCCATTCAGGGCGCGGCATGGGCATGCCGGCGTTGGAACGTTTGCTGGAGGGCCGCAGCGTCGATCGCCCGCCGTTCGCTCCGCCTTTTCTCAAGGCCGGCGACCTGGTTATCGGCCAGACCGCCAACATTCTGCTTTATCTCGGGCCGAGGCTCGGTCTCGCGCCGAAAGCGGAACCCGGAAGGTTGTGGGCGCACCAGCTGCAGCTCACGGTGACCGACTTCCTGGTGGAAATCCACGACACTCATCATCCGATCTCGGGCAGCCTGTATTACCATCAGCAGAAGGCGGAGTCGCGCCGCCGGGCGAAGTACTTCACTCGCGACCGCCTGCCGAAGTTCCTCGATTATTTCGAGCAAGCGCTCCAGCGCAACTCACGGGGCCGCGGATACATGATCGGCCGCGGCCTGACCTACGTCGACTTGTCCATGTTCCAGCTGATCGAGGGCCTGCGCTGGGCCTTCCCCGGAATAATGGTCAGGGTCGAACGCAGCATCCCAGGACTGGCGGCGCTGCACGACAAGATCGCACTACGACCGAAGATCGCCCGCTACCTCGTGTCCGAACGGCGCATCCCCTTCAACCAGTACGGCATCTTCAGACGCTATCCGGAACTCGGAGGCTAGAGCCTTGGCCGAGGCTCAGAACCGGAACGAATCTGGCTCCGGGACTAGATGACAACCGGAGAGCGGATACCGAAACCTCTCGCCCAAGTTCTGGTCGCAGGTAGAAGACTTCCCAAGCCGCATGCGAGTCCCTCCCTTCATCCTGCCCCTGAGCGTCTTCACGCTGGTGGCATTGTCGGCCTGCGGCGACAGCGCGCAGGCAAGCGGCAAGCCGGGCCCTGCTGCGAGACCGGAGTTTGCGCTCTATGCGCTGTCCCGAGGCAAGGGGGTGCCGGAACCGGCTCGCGATGCGCTCAGCAAGGCGCAAGCGCTGGTCGAGGAAGCCCGGAAGCGCGGTGAGGTGCTCGCGCTCAAGGAGGCTCGAATCGGTCTGGAAGGCGAGATGCGGCTGTGCGTCGAGGCCAGGGACAGCGTCGTGGCGCGCAGGCTGTTGCTGGAGGTCCGCGAGATCGGGAGGAACGTGGACCTGTTCAACGTCGTCGAAGAGTCCTGCTCCAGAAAATGAACAAATGGCGCGACAGTTGAAGCATCCGGGAAGCAGAGGCGAAGGATGAAGCTCATCATCCCGGCTGCTCTTGCCGGCGGTTCCCTGTTCTTCGTCTGCTCCGCGCATGCCGGGCAGGATCCGGCAACGGTCGGCTACTGTGAATCCAGGCCCGCGTCGGGCCATGACACCGCCGCGCGAATCCGCCCGGCGACGCAACGGGTGCAAGCCACTCCCGAGACGGTCGGGGAGGCCCTCGCGAGGATGGACCGCAACGCGAAAGAAGAGTGCCGGCAATGGGCCGACAGGGCCTTCGACGAGTTCGAACGATCCACTTACCGGGAACCCTTCGACGGCGGGAAGTACATCGTAAGCGGCGACATCGCGATTCCCGGCCTAGACCAGCTTCGTGAATTCTTTGAGACACGCATCAAGCAGGAGGCGGTAGAGCCGGTAACCGGTGCGCTGATCGTTCACCGGGTCGGTCAACGGGATGCGGTCTGGGACTCGACCCAGAGGAGGCTTCTGACCTACTGCGTGAGCAGCGCTTTCGGTGAGCGCCAGCAGCAGGTCATCACCGACATGCACTCTGCTGCCGGCGCCTGGGAAGCGGCTGCGGATGTGGATTTCATCCACATGTCCTCGGAGGACGCGGACTGCACAGCCGGCAACCCGAACGTCCTGTTCGATATCCGGCCCGTCGACGTAGGCGGACAGTATCTTGCCCGCGCGTTCTTTCCGAACGAGCCGCGCCCGGAGAGAAACGTTCTCATCGACGAATCAGCGTTTAGCCTGGATCCGGGTGCTGCCTTGCAACTCGCCGGAATCCTGCGCCACGAGCTTGGGCACGTGCTCGGATGGCGTCACGAGCATACCCGCCCGGAATCCGGAACCTGCTTCGAGGACAGCGACTGGCGGCCGCTCACCGACTACGACCGCTTCTCGGTGATGCACTACCCGCAGTGCAACGGCGGCGGCGACTGGTCGTTAACGCTGACGCACAAAGACAGGAACGGGGCAGCGTGCGTCTACGGCGCTGCGCCGGGATTCCAGGTGGACCCGAAGATCTGCCCGAATCCCCCGCAGGCCGCCCTGGCGACCGGCAACGAGTGCTGAGGACTGGGTAGAAACAAGCGGCTCACCAGTCCTTCGCTTGTCCATCCCCAACTCCTCACTCCTCACGCCTTACCGCCGACAGACTACTGGTCGATCTGCACCTTGACCCATTCCGCGGTACGCTTTCGATCCGCCTCAAGGAAGCGGACCTCGGCCTTCCGCCCCTTCTGCAGGTGTGCCAATGTTCCGGTCCGATTGGATAACTGTGACCCGCTGCGGTCCAGCCAGATCCAGGTGCTGCCCGTCAAGGTCACCGACTGCGGCCCCGCAGGCATGCTGATCGTCAGCGTCCTCCGTTCAGAATCCACTGCCGCAATCTCTCCGATGAGACTGGTCTTTCCGGATACGCCCGGAGATTTTCCGATCGGGATGAACATCTCGGTCATCTGCTGGCCTTGCGCTGGCGCGAAACCACCGAGCCAGAGCCCCAATAGCGAGCTAACCAGAAGTTTCTTCATTGTCGTGTCCCCGTTGGTCCGCGGCTGTCGTCGCCGGCAGTGAAGTCCTCAGCCCGATTCGACCAGTTCGGCACGAGCCTTCTCCTGTTCTTCGATGGCCTGGATGGTCAGACGGTTCCTGAAGAACAAGCTGCGCGCCGCTTTCTCTGTCAGTCGGCGCGCTTCGCGCAGGTGCGCTACCGCCGCCGGGTGCAGACCCGCACCCTCGAGCACGCGGATGCCGTCCTCCGTCTCGTCCAGCCCGCTTTTCAACAGCGCGAGCGCCGTCGTGCGCTGCGAGAAGCCCTTGCCCCTGCTGGACTCGAGGAACTCGACGCTCTGCCTGATGTTTTCCAGCGCGTTCACAACCCGCAGGAAGGCGGCGATGGCGGCGATCTGCGTCCCGTCCAACTCGATGCCGACGCCAGTAGGATCAGCGGCGGCAAGCAGTCTGCCGGAGGGCGAGTCGTTGAATGCCTCGCCGTCGTAGAAGGCGACCGCAGCCTCGATGGTTTCTATGGCGTTGTTGTGGAAGAACGGTCCGGTATCGGCGGCTTCGACCAGCGGCGGCGTGTTGAAGGTGCCGTCGCCGGGCGTGCCCAGACCGTCGTCGGGTGGATTCTTTTCTCCGCTCAGATCAGCGGGCTGGTCAGGAAGATTCTCTACTCCGGTGTTGAAGTTGGCGTTTCCGATGCTGCCCGTGCCGAAGTTCGCGTTTGCACCGGCATTGACGTGACAGAGGTTGCACTTGCCGAGCGTGTTGTCCAGGAAGATCTCCTGACCGCGCTTGGCGACGACTCCCTTCAACGGCAACGGCAGTGCCAGCTCCTGCTGCCGGCCCAGGGAAAGCATGAATGCCTCGATCGCGTCCAGTTCCTCCTCGCTCGGCAGGCGGAAGTCCTTGCCGGGGACCCGGTTCAGAGTGCGCGTGAAGTGCTGGATGACGGCGCCTGTGGCAAACGAGCGCAGGGAGCCGTCGCCCGGTGCGCCGTCGCCCGACCAGCCTGTGCGCGGCCCACCGGGGCTGTTTACCGAGGTGCGCTGCGCGAGCACGTGCGGCACGCCCCGCATCACGAACTTGTTGTCGAGATCTTCGAACCCGTCCAGGTTCTCGAGAATGAGGCCGAACTGACGCATGAGCGCCGGATTCTCGAAGTTCTTCTTGAGGTCGGGATTGATCTCGGCCACGAAGAGCGAATCGGTCGGCGGCAACGTAGCGATGAACGCCGGATCGATGGTGAAATTGTTGCTCGCCGGGTGACAAGTGCCACAGGTCCTGCCGTTGCCTTGAAATGTCTCCTCGAAGAAAAGTTGTCTCCCCTTGGCGACAAGATCCTTCGGGGGAGCCGAACCACACGCGGCGAGGATTACGACGGAAGCAACAGCGATCGGGTCAAGAAGACTACGGATCAGTCTGCTGCCGGGACGGCGCGCATTCCATTCCATGCTGCTCCTCCTGATCTCTCGAGCTGCTGCCTCGCTTGCGCGCGCGGCGCCTGATGCGAGGGCGAATCTGCAGCTTCCGGAGCCTCGGCTCAGGCAAGTATCCATGCGCCTGAGCCGTTGAAGCCTTGCGAGCACGCATCTGCTCGCGCATACCGAACAAAGGTACCCCGCCCCAAACGACCGGTTCAGTAAGGGAGGAAACCGAACCGGCGGGGGCGGGGCGAAAACTGACAGGCTTGCGAACGTCTCGCAGTCCTGGCGCTACAACCTCTGGCCCGCTTGCCTCATCTTTCTCACCAGCTCGGTCACCCGGCTGGTGACGATGCTGCTGAAGGCGTCGCCGCCGAACGGATCGATGTCTTCGAGACACTGAAACGGGAAGCTGGTTTCGGTCACCCAGACTGAACCATCGGCAGTGGAAATCGTCAGTGCGTGAGGCTCGGCGGGTGTGGAGAGCCCCTTGGAACGAATGTGAACCCGGTAGTTGTATGGTCGCAGATGGTGCTTGAGGAGAACGTCGTAGGCTCGTTGAACCGCAGCGTCCACTTTACTGAAGTACTCCTGCTGTTTGCTCGCCAGCATGGCTCTGATCCTCGGCTTCGTGCACTGCTCTCCCTCGATCTCTTTTTAGTACGAATGACTTCTCTGTGCAAGAAAAAAAACAAATATTCTTGTCGCGTTCCGGAGACGCCGTCGCTGAGCAGCGACAGCATGATTGCAGCCGCCGTGTCGATAACCGGTGAGTCTCGATGCGCTAGGGCCCGGAGAAGGGACGGCGATGCGCGGACAGAGAGGGCATTTGGTCACTCGGCCTTCTTCAGAACAGAAACCGGACGGGAATCGAACTAGGCGAGAAGCAGACCGGGATCAACTGCGGTGGCGTTGAGAAAAACACTGAAATGCAGGTGGGGCCCGGTCACCCGTCCCGTGGCGCCGACCTTCCCGATTTGCGCACCGGCACCCACCCGGGCGCTTAGAGCCACATCGATCGCACTGAGGTGTGCATACAAGGTAAGAAGGCCGCGCCCATGATCGATGACCACCGTCTGTCCCGAAAAAAAGTAGTCACCGACGTCGAGCACTTCGCCCGCGCCAGCGGCCACCACCGGCGTTCCGGCAGGGGCCGCGATGTCCATCCCACTGTGGGGGTTGCGCGCCTGCCCGTTGAAGAATCGCCGCTGCCCGAATGTGTTCGAGCGCGTCCCTTCGCAGGGAGACAACAGCAGCAGCGATTCCGGCGCAGACTCCGAGTAGGTCCGCCGCACCCCGGCAAGATGCGCCCGCTCTTTCTCGTAGCGCGCAAGATCGCCCGGCGAGAGTTCAACCTGGCCCGGCTTGACGGTCAGATATTGGGTCGCGTACTGCTTCGCTCGAATCGCGAGCGGCATGCTTTGAGGTTCGCCACCGGCGCGCTCGATCTCGAGCCGCAGTTCGCTTCCGGGCCTGGCCTCGAGCGGAATGCCCACGATCGCCAGCCACTCGAAGGAATCTCCCACGATCATGACCCGAACGCCGTTCAGCCGGACGACCGGAGGTGGCTCTCCGGGCCCGAGCCTGACGAAGGAAACACCACCCGGGACCGACGCCTGCTGCGGGAGCCCGTCCGTCCTCGCGCGGGCGATCAATGGGTACAGGGCGGCTGCGGCTAGCAGCCGGCGAAGGATGTGACGGCGGTCCATCGTTGGCAGATCGGCAGCCGAATCATTGCACATTCGGTGGACATGCGGACCAGGCAGCGGGACAGCAGCTCTCAGCGCCTCAAGAGCCGGGTTACCATTCCAAGTTACTCTGGTGCCTTCTGGACCACGGTGGACCGGAACCGCACGCGTGCCCCAGAGCCGAGCGAGCCCAATGAAGCCCCGACTGCCTGTGAAGCTCCTGTCCGCGATCCTGCTGCTGTTCACCGGCATGCCGCCGGTCCTGGCGGATGCGGAGGAGGATTTCGGCCTGGGGTACGCTGCCTACACCCGGCGTGAGTACGCGCAGACGCTGTCCCTCTGGCTCAGAGCGGCGGAGCAAGGCCACCCCCGGGCGCAGAACGGTCTCGGCGTACTGTACCGTGACGGGCTGGGAACCGCGAAGAGCGATGCAGTCGCGGTGAGATGGTTTCGGGAGTCGGCCGAGAGCGGCTACGCCTTCGGGATGTTCAATCTCGGACTGATGTACCGCGACGGCAGCGGCGTCGCGCGGGATGACATAGAGGCACTCAAGTGGTTCAGCCTCGCCTCGGCGGTCCACTACGACAGAGACGCCGCGGTCCAACGCGGCCTGCTTGCCAGACGGATGAGCGCGGCACAGACCGAGGAGGCGCGAGCCCGGGCGCAGGCCTGGTTCGACAGGTTCTTCTTCGGCAAGAGCAGCAAAATATCCAGGCCGAGGGGCCGGGTGCCGACAACAGAGTAACGTGGACAGACGCGGTCGCAGGAAACGCCGATAAACCAGACACGATCCATCCCGGCTGACCGGCCGGGGCCGATACCGCAGGGATATTTTCAAAGTGCCCGAACCGAAAGAGCGCCAGAAGGCGAAATCAACCGTTCAACTACAGAACGAGCGAGTGATCGTCACCGAATACCGCTTCGCGCCCGGCGCGGAGACCGGCTGGCACCGGCACGGCTACGACTATGTAGTGGTGCCGATGACGACAGGGAAACTACTCTTGGAAGAAGGAGAGGGAGACCGCGAGGCGCAGTTGACGGCGGGTGCGGCCTACTCCCGCACTGCCGGCGTGGAGCACAACGTGGTCAACGCCAACGATTTCGAGTTCGTATTCATCGAGGTGGAGATAAAACGGCGGTAGACAGATCAACGTTGGGGAGAGCATATGACCGAGCTTCGATCAAGGCCGCTGTTCGAAATCCGGATCACCCTGCATCCGTTGCAGGAATTGGGCAGCACGCCGAACGGCCGGCGCCGCATCGCCCCGGTATCGGGCGGCAGCTTCAAGGGAGAACGCCTGAAGGGCATAGTGTTGCCGCATGCCGGCGGGGATTGGGTCCTGATCCGGCCCGACGACTCGCTGGCGCTCGACGTGCGCCTGACACTGAAAACCGACGATGAGGCGCTGATCTACATGACCTATCGCGGCGTGCGTCACGGACCGGCTGCAGTAATGGCTCGGCTTGCGCGAGGCGAGCGGGTCGACCCTGCGGAGTATTACTTTCGAACCGCGCCCATGTTCGAGACTGCAGGCCAGCGCTACGCCTGGATGAACAACATCGTCGCGGTGGGGGTGGGCGAACGGCTGAGCGACGGAGTGCGCTATGAGGTGTTCGAGATACTGTAGGGCGTAAAGCGTGAGGCGCAAGGGGTGAATGAGTGAAGAGTCAAAGCATGTGACACGAACCCTCCGAAGCTTTACCCCCCTCACGCCTCACCCCTTGCGCCTCACGCTTTACGCCTCACGCCTTCACTCCTTCCATATATGTAATTTCCTGATAAACATCTTGCCATTCGTTCGTTTGCCCCCCGGGCGACGTCGCCTAATGTGGGCGGTCCAACTGCAAGCCCGCACAAGGAGGCACGCATGAGCACCGTCCTGAACGAAGTTCTCAAGGCCAACGAGAAGTATGTCGCCTCATTCGGCGACAAAGGCAAGCTCGCTCTGCCCCCCGCCCGCAGGTTCGCCATCCTTACCTGCATGGACGCACGGCTGCAGCCGTCCCGGTTCGCGGGGCTGGTCGAGGGCGACGCGCATGTCATCCGCAATGCCGGCGGTCGGGCGAGCGACGACGCCATCCGTTCACTGGTAATTTCCTACAAGCTGCTCGGAACGAGAGAGTGGTTCGTGATCCACCACACGAACTGCGGAATGGAACTGTTCACCGACGAGATCATGAGCGACCTCCTGAACAGGAGCCTGAAGACCGCGGCGCTCGATGGCAAGGCATGGAAGGACGTCGGGCCTGGACCCGGCTCGGTCCACGGGAGATATGTGAAATGGCTCACGATTCGCGACCTCGAGGGCAGCGTGGTGGAGGATGTCGAACGCATTCGCAGCCATCCGCTGGTACCAGGCGAGATCCCGATCTACGGGTATGTCTACGACGTGAAAACCGGGAAGCTCATCGAGGTGGCGAAGGCAACGCAGGCAGGCAAGCCGCGATAGCTGCATCTCTTCGCGCCCTGCGGGGTGATCCGGGGCTACGACCGTAGGCTCGCAAGGTAGGCACGCCAGCCGCCGAAGCGCGAGATGTCGGCCGCGCCGGCCACGGCTGATGCCTCGCAGAGGAAACCCTGCACCCAGTCACCGTTCTCCAGCTCGATGCGGCCTATTCCCAGCGGCGCGGGGATCGCGGCCACGAACGGGCCGAAACCGCTGATCGGCATTCGCCAGACCTCCACCTCTATCGCGCAGTCGCCATTGCGCACCAGCCCTGGTTTCGGCGGAGTTGTCCCCGGAAGCGCAAACAGCCGGTAGCGCGGCGCCGTTCTTGCCGCCCGCTCGAGCCGCGCCCCCAGTTCGACCAGTTGATGATTGAGCGGCAGGCCGGACAGGTGGGCCCCGACCACGACCACGCGCACACTGTCCTGCGGCAGCGCTATCGGCTCGGGCGGGGGAAGCGGTTCGTCAAGCGCCCCCAACTTGAGCTTCGTCAGTTGATGGAACCGCTGGGCGAGATCGGCCAGCATGCGGTCGGTGCCCTTGGGCGCGATCAGCGTGATGCCGCAAGGCAAACCGTCGGGCCGGATCGAAGCCGGCACGGCGCAGGCGGCGAGATCGAGCAGGTTCACGAAGTTGGTGTAATGGCCCAGCCTGCGGTTGTTCACGAACGGCTCGGCGAGCACGTCCTCGATCGTATAGGCGGTCGGCGCGGTCGGCACCGCCAGCACGTCGGCGACGTCCCATATTCGGGCCGCTCGCTTCCTCAGTGCCTCGAGTCGGGTCAAGCCGGCGAACAAGTCGGCAGCTGAATAAGACGCGGCACCTTCGATGATCTTGCGCACCACCGGATGCACCTCCTCCGGGTGGCGCTCGAAGAACGGCCGGATCGCGGCGAGGCGCTCGGCCACCCACGGACCCTCGTAGAGCAAAGCCGCAACTTCCAGAAAGACCGAGAAATCGGTCTTCATCGGTTTACCGCCGAGGCCCTCGAGCTTATCGATGGCATCGTTGAAGGCGTGCATGGCGTGCCGGTCACCATGGAACTCCAGCGGATCGGGCAGAGCGAAGGTAAAACGCTCACCGCAAACCGGCGAGGAAAGATCCAGCTCGCGGGACCAGGGGTCGCCGGCATCGTAGCCGCGCGCTACCTCGAGAACTGCAAGCGCGTCGGGCACGGTCAGCGCGAACACCGAAACGCAGTCCAGCGATTGGCAGGCGGGCACCACTCCCCGGGCGCTGATCAGTCCGCGGCTGGGCTTCAGTCCCACGATATTGTTCAACCCCGCCGGCACCCGGCCCGACCCCGCGGTATCGGTGCCGAGAGCGAAACTGGCGGCGCCCAGCGCAACCGCCACCGCCGAGCCCGAACTGGAGCCGCCGGAGATGTATTCGCTGCGAAACGTGTTCGGCACTGCGCCATAGGGCGATCGGGTTCCTACCAGCCCGGTTGCGAACTGGTCGAGGTTGGTCTTGCCCAGCACAATGGCGCCGGCAGAGTCGAGTCGTTCCACCACGGTGGCGGAACGCTCCGGCACATACGAGAATGCCGGGCATGCGGCGGTCGTCGGCAGGCCTGCCACGTCGATATTGTCCTTCACCGCGTAGGGAATACCGTAGAGCGGCAACCGGTCGAAGGCACTGGGGTCTGCACGTACCTGTTCCTCCAGCTGTGCCGCCCGGCGCTCGAGCGTGGCCGCATCGACCCGGCATATCCAGGCGCCGGAGTAGGCGGGGTCGCCTTTGCCGGCTACGGTCTTGATGACTTCCGTCGGTTTGCGTGCGCCGCGCCGGTAGTCGGCCAGCAGCGCCGAAATCGTCATCGACACCACCATCCCCCCAATGTATTTTATGTACGATTGAGTATATAGCCTGGCGGGTACGCAAGAGCAGCCGCGGGCAGATGCTTCATTCCTGAGCCGGCGAAAGTTCGCAAGACCGGCCTAGTCACAAGGGAGGGGACGCGAAATGGCAAAGAAGGCGATGCAGGCAGAGCCTTACGAGCTGGAGTTCGACCCGCAGGCAACCGCGCTGCTCATCATCGACATGCAGCGCGACTTCGTGATGCCGGGTGGTTTCGGCGAGGCGCTGGGCAACGATGTGACGCCCCTGCAGGCGACCATCGCACCGACGAAGAGCGTGCTCGATGCCGCGCGCAAACTCGGGATTCTGGTGATCCACACCCGCGAGGGCCACCGTCCCGATCTGACCGACTGTCCGCCGACCAAACTCGTGCGAGGGCGTGGCAAGACCCGCATTGGTGACCCGGGACCGATGGGTCGCATCCTGGTGCGCGGCGAAGTCGGTCACGACATCGTGCCCGAGCTGTATCCCCGGCCTGGCGAACCCGTGATCGACAAGCCCGGGAAAGGCGCGTTCTACGCCACCGATCTGGAGCTGATACTGCGAGATCGCGGAATCAGGACGTTGATCGTCTGCGGGGTGACTACCGAAGTGTGCGTCAATACCAGCGTGCGCGAAGCCAATGACCGTGGCTTCGAGTGCGTTGTTCTCTCCGATTGCGTCGGATCGTATTTTCCGGAGTTCCAGAAGGCTGCGCTGGCGATGGTCAAGGCCCAGGGCGGCATCTTCGGTTGGGTGTCGGACTCGAAGCGCGCCCTTTCGGCACTCGGAGCGTAGCCGCTCGAGGCATGACACCCGCGCCGCTTCCCGCTGACGGGCGCCTGCCGGTCACTTCCCCGATGCCGGACCGCCACCGCAGACCGATCCTTCCATGAGTCCGGACATGTTTCCCCCGGAACATTACAGGTTGTCGGCGCGAAGCGTGGGTCAGTGCGTGCCGCTATCGGCGCGCGGCCGGGTGCACAGCGTCTTCCCGCGCGCCTGCAATATCGAGCTGCAAAGCGGGGAGCTGGTGACGGCGCTCACGGTGGATCTGGGCGATCTTCCCGCCGGCATCCGCTGCGCTCCGACGGGCGATTCGTTCCGCGAGTGGCTGTGCCAGGAACAGGTCGCCCTCATCGATCGCGGCATTCTCGAAGTACCGCAAGCGCGATTCTGCGTCGATTTTTCGCGGGCACCGGTGTGGCGTTGCCCGGCTGTGCGAATCGATACCCGGGACGCATCTACCGTGCGCGCACTCTCGGAGCTGCGGGCCACTTTGCGTCGGGCCGGGCCGGCGGGCGGCTTTTCGGCGCTGTTGCTCACCACGGACGGAGCCCGGTCGTCGCTGGAACGGTCGATCCGCGAACGACTTCAACTGGCGCTGCCCTTCCTCGCAACTGCGGTCCGCAGACGAAGCGTGGACGAGGTCAGCGCCGCGCTGTCGCAGCTCATCGGGCTTGGAGTCGGGCTCACGCCCTCAGGGGACGATTTCACCGTCGGATGCCTGGCTGCGTTGCACAGTCGCTCGTGGGCTTGTCCTGGAATCGGCGCGCTGCTGGGGGCGCTGGCGGCGCCGCTCGGACAGCTTGCGCTTGGCACAAACGCGATCAGCCGGCAGCAGTTGCACGACGCGGCGCACGGGCGATTCGCCCGACGCCTTGTCAGCGTGCTGCAGGCCCTCGCGCTCGGCGAGGGCACCGCGTGGCATGCTCAGCAGGCTCTTCGCAGCGGATTCAGTTCCGGCGCCGATACCCTGTGCGGCTTGCTCTTCGGACTGTCGGCGTTCTCGGCAACAACGGTGTCGCGGCCACCGAATCGGCCGCGGATTCCATTGGCCGCGGACTTGGCGCAGGCCGCCATGCCAATCCGCTAACGGGGACCGGCATTTGTCCGCGACGCTCTTCAAGCTCGTACCCAGGGAATACCGCGACTCGGTGTCGCTGATGCAGCTCTCGGCAGCGCTCTCCAAGCTGCCCGGGGTTGAGCAGGCCTCCGCCGTAATGGCCACCGAGAACAACCTTGCGCTGCTGGCAGAAGCCGGAATGCGGGTCGATTTGGACGGCACGCACGCCAACGATTTGCTGATCGTCGTGCAGGGAGAGAAGTCGGCCCTTTCCGCAGCACTCGAAGAGGCACTGAAGAGCCTCACGCGGCAGACCGAAGACACCTCGGCGGACATCCGGGTCGCACCGCGCCCGCGAAGCATCGCCATGGCTCTCAAGACCGGCGGCGATGCCAACCTGGCACTGATTTCCACCCCCGGAGACTATGCGGCCGCCGAAGCGATGAAGGCGCTGAGGCTGGGGTTGAATGTCATGCTGTTCAGCAACAACGTATCCGAGGACGAAGAGCTTGCACTCAAGCGCTTCGCCCGCGAACGCGGTCTGATCGTCATGGGCCCGGATTGCGGCACGGCGATCATCAACGGCATCCCGCTCGCGTTCGCCAATGTCGTCAGGCGCGGCCCGATCGGCGCGGTCGGCGCATCGGGCACCGGATTGCAGCAAGTCACTGTGCTGGTCGACCGGCTGGGCTCGGGTATCTCGCAGGCGGTCGGCACCGGAGGGCGCGATCTGCATCGGGAGATCGGCGGAATCTCGATGCTGAAAGGCTTGAAGGACTTCGCCGCAGACCCTGCCACCCAGGTGATCGTGCTGATCTCGAAGCCGCCCTCACCTGACGTGGCGGAGCACGTGCTCGCGGAGGCAGCCAGGGCGGGCAAGCCGGTCGTGGTGAATTTTCTCGGTGCGGATCCCGGGAGCATCGGTCGCAAGGGCGTTCACGCGGTGAAAACCCTTGAGGACGCGGCGCGCGCCGCGGTCGCCATTACCCGGGGAGAGAAGCCGCGCGACAGCTACGCCGAGGAGATCGCCATTCCGGCGGGGCTGCGCTTCACCGAGACGCAGCGCTACGTCCGCGGGCTCTACAGCGGCGGCACGTTCTGCTACGAGGCGACTCTGCTGCTTGCCGAACAGTTCGCGGATGTGCACTCGAACACGCCGACACGCTCGGCGGTGGAACTCGCCGACGTATGGCAGAGCCGGCATCACACCCTGGTCGACCTGGGCGACGACGTTTTCACCCGCGGTCGCCCGCACCCGATGATCGACTACCGGCTGCGTACCGAGCGCATCGTCAAGGAGGCCGAAGATCCGGAGACCGCGGTCATTCTCCTCGACGTCGTTCTGGGACATGGCAGCATCATGGATCCTGCGGCCGAGCTGGTGCCGGCCGTGCATCGCGCCCGCGCCGCGGCGTCAGCCCAGGGGCGCGCGGTTGCATTCGTCGGCCACATCTGCGGCACCGCGGCCGATCCTCAGGATCTCGGGCGGCAGGCGCGCTCGCTCGGCGAGGCCGGGATTCTCCTCACCGAAAGCAACGCCCAGGCGGTGCGGCTTGCCGCCGGGATCGTGTCCGCCATCGGCCGCCGCCGAGCGGCCTGAACCTGCCGGCATCGCACCAACAGACCGGGATGAGCACTCTGTTCGAGGGCGGATTGCAGATCATCAACGTCGGCTTGCAGTCTTTCACAGACTCGGTCGTGTCGGCGGGCGGCAAGGCGCTGCAAGTGGACTGGACGCCGCCTGCCGGCGGCAATCGGGCCGCAGGCTGGTGCCTGGCGCAACTGCTCAATCACCCTGCGGTGGAAAGCGCAAACGAAAAAGCCTATGCCGCTTTCCTGAACGCCCAGCCCGTGCTCACCGGCATCGGCCGCGCGCGCGACCAATTGCCCCGGATGAGCGATCGCATGATTCTGCACGCCGGTCCGCCCATCGAATGGCAGGACATGTGCGGTCCGATGCGCGGGGCGGTGGTCGGCGCAGTGCTGTACGAGGGCTGGGCCGGCGACCCGGAAGCAGCGCAACGACTGGTGGAAAACGGATCGATCCGCCTTGAGCCGGCGCATCATCACGGGGCGGTCGGCCCGATGGCAGGGGTTATCAGTCCTTCGATGCCGGTCTGGATCGTGGAGAACGCGGCCGGCGGCAATCGCGCCTTCTCCAACATGAACGAAGGTTTGGGGAAGGTGCTGCGTTTCGGTGCCAATTCGCCCGAAGTGATCAGGCGGCTGCACTGGATGGCCGAGGTACTGGCGCCTGCGCTCGCGGCTGCGCTCGCGAAGCACGGCCCGATGGAACTGAAGCCGCTGATGGCACAGGCGCTGCAGATGGGAGACGAAGTCCACAACCGCAACGTAGCGGCCTCCTCGCTGTTCCTGAAAAAGCTGGTGCCCGCGGCGCTGCACTCGGGTTTCGAGCCGCACGCCATCGCCGAAGCGGTGACTTTCATCGCCGGCAACGACCACTTCTTTCTCAACCTGTCGATGGCGGCGTGCAAGGCGATGCTGGATGCCGCGCACGGCGTTAACGCGAGCAGCCTCGTGACCGCGATGTCGCGAAACGGGGTGCGTTTCGGCATTCGCCTTTCCGGCACCGGTGACCAGTGGTTCGAGGCACCCTCACCGGTAGTGGGCGGGCTGTATTTTCCCAGCTACGGACCGGAGCATGCTGCGCCTGACATGGGCGACAGCTCGATCACCGAGACTGCAGGGCTTGGCGGCTTCGCCATGGCTACCGCGCCGGCGATCGTGCAGTTCGTGGGCGGCACCCCGCAGGACGCGGTGGCCAACACCCGCGAGATGCGGCACCTGACTCTCGGGCGCAACAGCGCGTTCATGCTGCCGGCAATGAACTTCACCGGAACACCCGCTGGGATAGATGCGCGGCGGGTGCTGGACACCAACATCGCTCCGATCATCAATACCGGCATAGCGCACAAGGAGCCCGGCGTGGGCCAGATCGGCGCCGGCATCACTCGGGCGCCGCTCGAGTGTTTCACCCAGTCAATCGTGGCCCTGGCGCAGCGGGTGAAGATCGACGTGCCCGCAAGCATGCGGGCGACGCTGCCGCCGTGACGCGTAACGGGAGGCCGGTGGCGCTCGTTCGCGATTCTTGCGCCGGGCTTCTCTCTTGAAGGAATGCAGGCGATGACCAAGCGAAAGCAGACAGCGGTCGTGGCGGTCGGCGGCAACTCCCTGATCATCGACGACCAGCACCAGTCGATTCCCGACCAGGTAAAGGCCGCGGCGATGACCTCGCACTATGTGGCCGACATGGTCGAGGCCGGCTGGACCGTGGTGCTTACGCACGGCAACGGCCCCCAGGTGGGCTTCATCCTGCGCCGCTCGGGCATCGCCAAGGGCGTGGTGCCGGAAGTCCCCGTGGATTACGCCGACGCCGACACCCAAGGCGCGATCGGCTACATGTTCCAGCGCTCGCTGTACAACGAGTTCCGCCGCCGCAAGCTCAAGCGCAAAGTGGTTGCGATCGTGACCCAGGTGCTGGTGGACCCGGGCGATCCCGCCTTTCAGAATCCGACCAAGCCGATCGGCGCGCATATGAGCGAGGACGTGGCAAAGTCGCTCGCCAAGGACTTTGGCTGGACGGTGAAGGAGGACGCGGGCCGCGGCTGGCGCCGCGTAGTCGCTTCGCCGATGCCGAAGAAGATCATCGAGCTCGACATCATCGAGTCACTGATCGACCTGGGCTACATCGTGATCGCCTGCGGTGGCGGTGGCATCCCCGTGCTGCAGGACTCCAGCGGCGACCTGCAGGGGCTCGAAGCGGTGATCGACAAGGATTTCGCGTCCAGCCTGCTCGCGCGCGACGTCGGCGCAGAGCTGTTCGTGGTCTCCACCGGGGTGGAGAAAGTCGCGATTAACTTCGGCAAGCCTGACCAGCGCTGGCTCGATCGCATGACCCTGGCGGAAGCGCAGCGTTATCTCGCCGAAGGCCAGTTCCCGCGCGGCAGCATGGGGCCGAAGATCGAGGCGATCGCCTCCTTCCTGCAAGGCGGCGGCAGCCGCGCGCTGATCACCAACCCGCCGAACCTCGGCCAGGCGCTCTCGGGCACCACCGGCACTCACGTCGTGCCCGCGTAGACCAGCCACCTCACCCTACCCTCTCCACCAACGTGGAGAGGGAGCTGGAGCTGAGTGTGCCCTGCCTGCTTTGCTCTAATCCTTTCTGCCCGCTTGCAGAGGAAGAGGCCTCGCCGACCCGGCAGTCGCGGAGCAACCATGATGCGGGAGGCGAAGCGTGCCGCGCTAACCGTAAACGGCCGGTTCCGCCGGTAACGTGTCAGCGCGGCGAGCTGAAGTTCAACTCGAGGCAGGCGCGGTCTGGCGCGAACTGATCAGGCAGAGCACCCCGAACATGACATAGCCCAGCGACACCAACGGAGTGACGTTCCATCCGAGCTGCGGACCGTGGATCAAGCCGACGAAGGCCAGTGCCGCGCCGATGAATGCGGTCCACGCCGCGTGGCTTAATTTGCGGTCGATGATGAACGCCGCCATCGCGCCGAGCACCATGCCGACGAGTACCGACCCGCTGCCGAGCGTGGCAAGCCCGTTGTAGACCACGCCCACCTGGCCGAGGGCGGCGACGCCGACCTTGTCGGCGCTGCTGCCGGCCGCGTTCAACGCTCCGTCGATGTTGATCTTCGCCCACTCGGCGATGTTGGGAATGATCGCGAGCACGACCGCTGGCGCGTGTTTCGAGGGGCTTGCCTGGAACGCCTGCGCCCCGATCACCAGACCGATGTACAGCAGGATTGGCAGGATCGCCACCAGCGGGATGATGTTGAGCAGCAGAGCGGTCAACCCCAGGAAGCAGACCAGCGCGATCATGACTCCGGTGGCAAGCGAGTAGCCGATCCGGCCGCCGACCGCCTTCCATCCGGGGTGCCCGATGTACACCGCCGGCGGGAAGGGGCTGCCGAGCATCGAGCCGACGATCGCACCCAGCCCGTCGGCCGCGAGGATCTTGCGCAGATTGTAATTGTCGCCGGCGGCGGAGGCGCTTTCGACGTTGTTCATCGCCTCGGTGAAATTGTAGATGCCGAGCGGGATCGCGGTGGCGAGCAGTGGGCCGATGCTCGCCAGCCCGGCGAACACCTGGCTAGAGAACCACGGCAGGTGCAGGCCGAAGGAGTCGAAGGCCTGCCGCACCCCCTCGCCTTTCATGTAGTCGCTCCAGCCGAAAGCGGCGGCGACCCAGCCGATGACGGCGCCGAGGATGACCGCTGCCAGGCCGCCGGGAACGCCTCCGGGCAGACGGATACTGGCAGTCCAGGCGATCAGCACGACCGCGAAGCAGGCCAACCCTATCCACGGCAATTCGAACATCTGGAATGCGGGGCGCATCGAGATGAACGCGATCGAGATTCCCGCCAGCGTGCCCAGCATTGCGGCACGCGGCGTCACGCTGCGAACCCACGGGCCGATGAATACGCCCAGCAATACGATCACACCGATGATGAAACACCAGGCGAGCCCGGCCTGGTAGGCGAGCATCGGATCCTTGGTGGCAAGGTAGGTGGGCAGCATGATCACGAACACGACGATGAACATGTGCGGCACGCTCGGCCCGTAGGGCATCGCGGTGACGTCGCTGCGCCCTTCTTTTTTCGCCAGCTGCCAGGCGAGGTAGGCGTAGAAGATGTTGCCCAACGGCAAGGCGATACCCATCGCCGGCAGGACGCGGCCGTAGACCACATCGGGCGGCAGCTGGACCACGTAGAGGCACAGGGTGGTCAGGACGATTACATTCAGCAGTACGTTTGTGAAGAGTCCGAAGAAGCCGTTCCAGTCGCCCGCAACCCACCAGCGCGGCGCCGTGGCTGAGCCAGCAGTGCTCATCTTTTTTCCCCCTTCTGTTCAGTGGTCAGCAGCCGGGCAGGTCCAGCCGTATGCGTGCTGCATGTCCGCAGTCCGCACAGCTCAAGGCGACAACCCCGCCCTCCCAATTCCGGCGCAAAGCATGCGCTTGCGCCGCGGTCGCGTCCAGACCCGGCGCTGCATGGGCCGCTGATCGGCGAGCGGCGGGCGGATGCATTACTCTTCACGTTGGTGTCGCGAGGCCGCTCAAGGCCCTGGGCGTTTGCTGGCTCGCGACGTGATGTTCAGCCACCCTTCCCCGGGAGGACGTGATGTCGAGATTTCCGTTCGCCGCCGCCGCTCTGGTGGCCGCATACGTGGCGCTGGCGATGGCGCCGATCGCGATCGCCGGGCTGTCGGGGTTGCCGCCGCGTCCATTCCTCGACGATTTCTCCAACGGCATTGCCATGGCCGGCTTTGTCATCCTGCTTCTGGAATTCATCCTGTCGGGAAGGTTTCGCATCTTCTCCACCACCTTTGGAATCGACCTCGCGATGCAAATGCACCAGTTGCTTGCACGCACCGCGGTCGTGCTGCTGTTGCTCCACCCGCTGCTCTATACGCTGCCGCTGGCGCCGCAGCGCCCGTGGGACATGACTCTGGCACTGACTCTCGGCCTGACCCCTGCCGCTACCGTGTCCGGACTGATCGCCTGGGGAGCGCTGGCGATCCTGGTCGTCTCTGCGCTGTGCAGAAACTCATACTCCTGGCGCTACGAAACGTGGCGTCTGACGCACGGCATCGGAGCGCTCGTGATCGGCGTTGCAGGCTTGCACCACGCACTCGACGCCGGCCGCTACACGCGCCTGTCCGGCTTCGCCGCATTCTGGTGGGCAGCGCTGGCGGTCGCGGCAGGGTCCCTGGTGCTGGTCTACTTCTGGCGCCCCCTCTTGCAGCAGCGCACGCGCTGGAATGTGAAAACGGTGACCCGCGCCGCTGCCGGAATCTGGGAGATCGCGCTGGAGCCGGCTGCTTCGTCGCGAATTGCCTACCGAGCCGGCCAGTTTGCCTGGCTGAAACTGGGCAGCTCGCGGCCGCTTTACGAGAATCCATTCTCTTTCAGTTCCGCGCCCGCCGCCGACGGCGGACTGTTGCGTTTCCTCATCAAGGAGGCGGGCGACTTCACCTCCGGTATCGGCAAGGTCGCACCCGGCACGCCCGCATACCTGGATGGCCAGCACGGGGACTTCACACTCGACCAGAATGGCGCCGACGGGATCGTGCTTATCGCAGGAGGAATCGGAATCGCGCCGATGCTCTCGCTGCTGCGCCACCTTTCCGCTACCAAAGACTCGCGGCCGGTGATCCTCGTCTATGGCAACCGGGTTCGCGAGCAGATGGTCGACGTGGAAGTACTCGCGGCCACCGCCGGCCTGCTCAGCTTTTCTTATCATCCGGTCCTTTCGGAACCGCCCGAGGGCTGGGCCGGGTTGCGCGGGCAGCTCGATGCCGAAACCATCGGCAAATGCCTGCCGAAGGAGCAGCGCAACGCCTGGAGGTACTATGTGTGCGGCCCGACTCCCATGATTGACAGCGTGGAGCGCACGCTGGATTCGATGGGCGTCGCCTTGCAGCGGATAATCTCGGAGAAATTCCAGTACGACTTCGGCCGACGCACTCGACGCAATCGCCGCACGGTCTCGCTCTGGCTGGCGATCTCGGCGACTCTGATCGCGGGCGCCGCCCTGTTCGCACTGCGATAGAGCGCATGCGGGCGCATACAACCGCGGCTTTAACTCCGGCCAACCGATGAACGTCGCCGCTCTCCTCGCGCGCGCGGCGCGCGTTTTTCCCGATCAGCCGGCGCTAGCGAAAGGCGAGCAGGTCTGGGCCAGCTACCGCCAACTGATGGGCCGGGTCGCCGCCACTGCTGCGGGCATGCGTCACTCCCTGGGGCTGGCGCCGGGCGAGCGAGTGGCGCTGGCGATGGCGAACCGCCCGGAGTACCTCGAGGTACTCTATGCGGCGTGGCACGCCGGGCTGACCGCGGTGCCGATGAACGCCCGGCTGCATCCCCGGGAGTTCGAGTACATCCTCGAGCATTCCGGGGCACGCGCCTGCTTCGTCTCGCCGGAGCTGGCAGCCTCCGTGTCGCCTCTGCGCTCGACTGTCGCCAGCCTGAAATGGGTCATCGAAGCCGGATCGAAAGAGTATTCCGCCCTGCTGGCCAGCGAAGCGAACGTCGACCTGCGCGAGGCACAGCCCGACGACGTGGCGTGGCTTTTCTATACCAGCGGCACCACCGGACGGCCCAAGGGCGTGATGATCACGCACCGGAACATCCTGTGCATGACGCTTTGCTACTTCGCGGATGTCGACACGATCTCTGCAAACGATTGCATTCTGCACGCGGCGCCCCTGTCGCACGGATCGGGGATGTACAACTTTCCCCACGTGGCCGCGGCGGCGACCCAGGTCTTGCCGGAAAGCGGGCACTTTGATCCTGCGGAGATTCTCGCCCTGTCGCGCCGCTGGCAGGGAATGGCCTTGTTCGCCGCGCCCACGATGGTGCGCAGACTGGTGGCGCACGCACGCGAGCGCTCGCCGAATCTCGACGGGCTCAAGACGATCGTTTACGGCGGCGCCCCGATGTATCTCGAGGACATCAGGGAGGCGCTGCGGGTGATGGGGCCGCGCTTCGCACAGATCTACGGCCAGGGCGAATCGCCGATGACCATCACCGCGCTGTCGAAGTTTCACCTCCGCGATCGCGACCACCCGCGCTACGAGCAGCGACTGACATCGGTCGGTGTGGCTCAGTCGGCGGTGGAACTTGCGGTCGCTGACGCAGGCGACCGGCAGCTGCCGCCGGGCGAGATCGGGGAGGTCCTGGTTAGGGGCGACTGCGTGATGAAAGGTTATTGGCGCAGTCCCGAGGCCACGGCGCAGACGCTACGCAGCGGCTGGTTGCATACCGGAGACCTCGGCTCGCTCGATGCGGACGGGTTCCTGACGCTGCACGACCGCTCGAAGGACCTGATCATCAGCGGCGGGTCCAACATCTACCCGCGGGAGGTCGAAGAAGTGCTGCTGCGCCACCCGGCGGTGGCTGAAGTGTCGGTGGTCGGCCGCCCGCACCCCGAATGGGGCGAGGAAGTCGTCGCGTTCGTGGTGCTGCGCCAGAAAACGCCTGCCGTCAGGGAGTCGGTGGAGCGGGAACTGGACTCCCTCTGCCTGGCGCACATCGCCCGCTTCAAGCGCCCACGGGCGTACCGATTCATTGCCGAACTGCCCAAGAACAACTACGGAAAAGTCCTGAAAACCGAGCTGCGACAGGCGATGGCGCGGGATCGCTAGCGGTTAGCGGTGCCGGGATGAGTCGACTGCCGGCCGCAGCGGGACGCTCCGGAACCGCCCGCAGGGAAAGAATGCCGGCGGCGCGTTTTTACCGGCTCGATCCGTGCCGGTGTACAATGGCTGGCACGTAGCGACTCGATAAGAACCTTGAACTAAAGTAAGCCCCCAGCCTGTTGACATGGTCGGGGGCTTTGCGTTTCGGGCTCCCCATAGGAGGTACTGAATGGCCAGGAAGCTTTCGCCCGAGGAGGCCGCGGTGATGATCATCCGGCGCCGTCTTCAGCAGATGCAGGAAGCGAAGCAGCCTCGACCAGAGAAGGAAGCCGATAAGCCGCGCGAGACGCGGCCGGAGAAGCCTCGCACCAAGCGCTGACTTGCGACTGTTCACCCTTAGTACGATCCCCTCTTTTCCCCTGTAGTGTGCGGCCCAGTCTCACCAGACCGACCACTGCGCCCCCTCAACTACCACGCAACTTTGCAACTGGAGGTATCTCATGGCCACTGGCACCGTCAAGTTCTTCAACACGACCAAAGGTTTTGGCTTCATTCAACCGGATGACGGCTCCAAGGACGTGTTCGTCCATATTTCAGCCGTAGAACGGGCCGGACTCGGCTCGCTGAAGGAGAATCAGAAGGTTTCGTACGAAGTCGAGAAAGGGCGCGACGGCAGGTCCTCTGCGATAAATCTCAAGGCGCTCTAACCCCCGCTTTTCCGCTGCCACTTCCGGCGCTCCGGACGCGAGTCCGGCACCGGTCGCCCTTTCGTCGCGTGAAGAGCGGCGAGCGGCCGTGTCTCGTCGCCAGGTGTGAAACTGCCCTCCCAGGGCGGCAGCAGCCGCTGCCTCAGCCTTCCAGCGTGCGCAGGAAACGCCGCAGGATGGCGTTCACCTCGGCCGGGCGCTCCTGCTGGATCCAATGCCCGGCGCCGTCGATCAGTTCGCAGAACCTCAGATCGTCGACCCAGCGTTTCATGTTCTCCACCAGATCCACATTCGGCACGAATCGCAGCACGCCGTCGCGGCTGCCGGCGACGAAGCACGCGGGCACGGTAATGCGCGCGCCCTCGAGCTGGGTCAACCGTTCCCAGTCGCGCTCCTGGTTGCGGTAGCGGTTGAGCGAGCTGCGAAACCCGCTGCGCTCGAACTGGGCGACGTAGTAGTCCAGGTCCTGTTCCGTGAGCCAGGCCGGCGGCATCTCTGGGTCGGGAATGTCGTCGAGCATCCGCGCTTCAGGAGGCTTGTCGGTGCGAAACAGGCCCTTCGGAGCGTCTCCCGATCCGGAGTAGTAGATCTTGCGAAGGGTCGTTCGGATGTCGGCGTCGAACTCGGCCTCCGCCCGGCCCGGTTCCTGGAAGTACAACTGGTAGAAGAATCTGCCTGCATAGATCTGGCGCCATAGAGCGATCGAAGAGACCTTTCCCCTCGGCGCGTAGGGAACGCTGAGTGCGGCCACTGCACGCACGCGCCCGGGATGCAGCGCGGCGGTGTTCCAGACGATGCGCGCGCCCCAGTCGTGGCCGATCAAGATTGCGTTGTCCTCGGCAAAATGATCGACCAGTCCGAGCAAGTCTGCGATCAGGCTCTCCATATCGTAGGCCTCGACCCGCTGGGGCTTGTCGCTGCCGCCGTAACCACGCACGTCGGGCACCACCACCCGGTAGCCGGCTGCACGCAAAGGCTCGATCTGGTGTCGCCAGGAGTACCAGGATTCCGGCCACCCGTGCACCAGAATGGCAAGCGGTCCGCCACCCTCGACCACGCAACGCAGGCGAACGCCGTTGGTGAGTATGGTCTCGAAACGCCGGTCGCTGCTCACCGGTGCGTGTAGATTTCCTTGTTGACCACGTTGTCGATCGCCGGTCGGCCGTCGAGCACGCTGAGGAGATTGTCCGCCACCGAGACCGCCATGCGGTCCAGCGATTCCTTGGTCACCCCTGCCATGTGCGGCGCTGCGATGACGTTCGGCAGCTTGAGCAGCGGGTTGTCGTTCGCGGGAGGTTCGGAATCGAACACGTCCAGCGCTGCCCCGCGAATCGTTCCCGCGGCAAGCGCCGCGTGCAGCGCGGCCTCGTCGATGATGCCGCCGCGCGCGGTGTTGACCAGGAACGCGGTCGGTTTCATGTGCTGCAGCCGCGGCGCGTCGAACATCCCCTTGGTCTCGTCGGTCTTGGGACAGTGGATTGTTACGAAGTCGGCTTGAGCCAGCGCCTTGTCCAGATCCGGCTCGGGGCGGCAGCCTGCGAGTCTGATCGCCGCCGGGGCAACGTACGGATCGTAGACACAGACTTTCATTTGAAACGCCAGGCAAATGCGGGCAACCCGCATGCCGATGCGGCCAAAGCCCACCACCAGCACGGTCTTGCCGTACAGGTCCAACGGGAGATCTTCGACCAGCCGATCCTTCCAGCGGCCCTCGCGCACCATCGCGTGCAGCGCGGCTTCGCGCTTGGCGAGCGCAAGCATGAAACACAGGGCATGCTCCGCGACCGAAGGCGAGTTGGCGGTGCCGGTGACCATCAGCGGGATGCGCCGGCGGGTAAGCGCCGTCACGTCCACGGCGTCGAAGCCGACCCCATGGCGCGCCACCACCCTCAGCGCCGTCGCGGCACGCACCTCGGCTTCTCCGAAGCGAGTGAGACTGAGCGCAACGCCTTCGGCATCGGCGAGTAACGCGTGAAATGCGGCAGGAGCGATCGCTGGATCGTAGGCGATCGCCTCGATATCGCTGCGCGCCGCAAGCGCATCCCAGCCGGCGCGCGCCAGCGTCGCGGGTAGCAGCAGTTTTTTCCGGGTTCCAGGCATCGTAATGCGGCGAGCGTTCCGCTTACGAGACCACTACGCGGTAGCCGACCCGCGGGAAGTGGACGCAGACGCTCCCCACCCGCGGGTCGCTGCGTAGTATCGCGATCCGGTCTCGGTCCGCCAGTCTGATCGTACCCTGCACCGCCGGCTCGCCGCTGTCCATGTCAGGGATCACGCTGACTTTCTGCCCGGGCCGCAGGGTCTGCGGATCCTTCCCGTCGGCCTGTTCCGGCGTGGCTGGTTCGCTCGTTCTTGCGACTTCGATCGCTTCAGTGGAGGTCATTGGAGAGGGCTTGCCGTGGCCGATGGCCTTGACCCTCTGTTCCCAGGCTTCGAGAGCAGGGAATTCAGCGAACAGCGCAGCGCCGCCCTGCCAGCGCCCGCGCACGAACCAGACCAGGTAGTAACCGATCGCGTCAGGCAGCCCCGGCTGGTCGCCGAGCATGAACTTCCGCCCGGTTGCGAGGCGTCGATCGAGCCAGCCGAACTGCGCGCGCAATTGCGCCGCCACGTGGGGAAGGTCCGACTTGAGTTTCTGCAGACTGCCGCCTGGTCCGAGAAAAAGCCGCACACGGTCGGCGGCAAATGCCTCCGGAAGCTGGTCCGCGTTGGCGCCGAGAGACAGCCGCACCGCAAGGTCGAACAAGCCGTCGGCCCAACGGTTGATTCCCCACGGCATGCCGTCCGCTCCGCCGGGATAGAACGTCGGCTCCGGATGGCGCCGCTGCAGCTCGCGCAGTATGCATTGGCTGTCGCAATAGATGTCGGCGCCGATCTGCATCACCGGCGTGCGCCGGTAGCCGCCGGTAAGCGGCAAGACGTCCGGCTTGGGCGGGAGCCGCGGGATCTCGACCGAGCGCCAGGAAAGACCCTTGATGCCCAGGCCGACCCGCACCTTTTCCGACACCGGAGACTGCGGGTAATGATGCAGGATGATTTCAGTCATTCCGGTGCAACCCTGGTATATGCGACCCGCCTGCGCGACACCAGGAGCGGGAGTGCGGTATCGAAGTACTTCCTGAAGTGCGGCGTTTCCTGGTGCGCCTCGAATGCCGCTTCGTCGTCGTATGTCTCGTAGAACACCACCTTGGCCGGATCCTTCGGATCGGCCAGCACATCGAACCGGCGGCAGCCTGGCTCGGTTTCGCGCGAAGCCCTGGCGTTCTCAAGCGCCAGGGGCATGAAAAGGTCCACAGCGTCCCTCTTGATCTCCAGATGCACGATCAACACGAATGCAGGCATCAACTCGTCCTCCGTCCCCGGTCCGTCACGCGGTTCCTGTCCTCGCCTGCGCCCTCTATGTCGCTGCGTCGAGCTTTTCTCTTCCGTCCGTGGCTCGGCTGTCGGCGGCTCTCATCCTGCGATCGTTACCCCGCCGTCAGCGACGATCGTCTGTCCGGTAACGAATGCACCGGCGCGCGAGGCGAGGAAGACGGCGATGCCGCCAATGTCGTCCGGCTCACCGATCCGCCCCAGTGGCGTCATCGACTCGTAACGACGCAGGATATCCGGGTTCTCCCACAAAGCCCTGGCAAAATCGGTCCTGACCAGCCCCGGGGCGATGCAGTTGATCCGGATGTTGTGTTTCCCCCATTCCACCGCGAGGTTGCGCGCAAGCTGCATGTCGGCGGCCTTTGAGATCGCGTAGGCACCGAGCGTGCCACTGCCTTTCAGTCCGCCGATAGAGGAAACGACGATGATGACGCCGTCCTTGCGCTTGGCCATCTCCGGTAGAACGAGATTTGCGAGCCAATGATTGGACACGATGTTGTTTTGCAGGATCTTGGTGAAAGCTTCGTCCGGCAATCCCGCCATCGGCCCGTAGTAGGGATTCGAGGCGGCGTTGCACACCAGTATGTCTATCCGCCCACAGGCCTTGCGGGTTTGCGTCACAAGATTCTCGAGCTGTGACTTATCGCCGATGTTGGCCGGAATGGCGATCGCCTCGCCGCCCGACTTGACGATCGCCTGCACGACCTCCTCGCAGGCCGGCGCTTTGCGGCTCGAGATCACCACCCTGGCGCCCGCGGCGGCGAGATGCTCGGCGATCGATCGGCCGATTCCGCGACTCGATCCGGTCACGACGGCGACCTTGCCGCCCAGTTCAAAGGGTCGAGTACCGGGTCGCTTCGCGCCTTTCGCCTCCCGCCTCACTGCTCTTCAACCACTTTCTTCAGGCTGGCCAGACCGCCGGAGTAGATTCGGTTGAAGAGACCGACCAGTGTGTCGTCCTCCTGTCCGGCCGGCGGCTCTTCGGTCCAGTAGTCCAGTCGCCGGAAGCGCGCTTTCCAGTCGACCTGAGTCTTGCCGCCACCCGCGTCCTTCACGGTCATCGACGCGAAATAGTCGCTGACCAGCGGTTGGCCACCGACGTAGGTATAGGTAAAGGTCATGTTCCACGGGTCGTACTCGATCAGCTTCTCCTGCACCTTGGTGCCATTGCCGCGTGTCAGTTCCCGGACGCAGCCGGTTTCCCGGTTCCTGCCCAGGATCAGCCTGCTGGACGGGATTGCGGTCAGCCAGCGGGGAACGCCGACGAAGTCTCCCGCAACTTCCCAGACCCGCTCGACCGGGGCGTCGATCGTGATCGACTGGGAAACACTCAGCTCCTTCGCATCCGCCCACGCCACCTGCGGCGCGACCAGCGACAACAGCACTAACGGACCTGCAAACATCCTGGCCATGAGACTCCTCCCTCCACTAAGTGATCTGATCGTTGTATCGGCGCCGTGCAATGCGCCTACTTCCACATTACTTCGCACCCGTCCTTTGCCGCACGGCCCAGCAGTTCCATCAGAGGGAATGCGCGCCGCTTGAGCGAAACCGGCGGTTCCTTTTCGTTGTCCGCTTTGGCGCCAGTTGCGCTCGCTTCAGCCTTCGGGTCGGCGTCGAGCGCATGCCTCAGCCGTTCGAGCGCTCCGGGAATGTCCTCGGGAAGGATCGCGCTCGGCACGGTTCCGCTGTGACCCATCATTTTCAGCAGCTTGACGGCAATTTCTCCAAACATCGTAAGGTTGCCGACATCGCTTTCGAAACGAACCAGCATTGAGGCGCCGCACCGGATGACGTGACCACGGAATCGTAGCGGCAATTCTCCACCGGCGGAAGCAGGCAAAACACTGCGGCCGGATCGAACGAACCCGCTTGCGCACAGCCTGTCCGTTTCCTCCTTCACCTTTTGGAGTTCTTGTTGTTCGTTCTCGCGGTACACTTGCCGGGCAATCGCCATGTCTGCCGACCCGCTCCTGCTAGCCCGGGCCCAGTTCGGGCTCAACATCGGATTCCACATCCTCTTTCCCAGCATCACCATCGCGCTTGCCTGGGTGCTGGTTTATCTGCGGGTGCGCGCTGGGCGAGGCGGCCCCGGCTGGCTCGACCAGGCCTATCGACTGTGGGTGAAGATATTCGCGCTGTCTTTCGCGCTGGGGGTGGTATCGGGAATCACCATGAGCTTCCAGTTCGGCACCAACTGGCCAGGCTTCATGCAGAAAGCAGGAAACATCGCCGGGCCGCTGCTGGGCTACGAGGTATTGACCGCATTTTTCCTCGAGGCGACGTTTCTGGGCGTAATGCTGTTCGGCCGAGACCGCGTCCCCGGATGGCTGCATACGCTGTCGGCCTTTCTGGTGGCGGCGGGAACAACCGCCTCAGCATTCTGGATTCTGGCGCTGAACTCATGGATGCAGACCCCGCAGGGTTTCGAGCTCATCGACGGCCAGCTTCACGCCACCGACTGGTGGGCGATCATCTTCAATCCCAGCTTTCCCTACCGCATGATCCACATGACCATCGCGTCGGGACTGACTGCAGCGTTCCTGATCGCAGGCATCTCCGCGCTGCAGTTGCTGCGCAGCCGCGGTTTCGAGCCGGCGCGGAAGATGTTGCGGATCGGCGTTGCAGTGGCAGCTATCCTGACGCCGCTGCAGATCCTCGTCGGCGACCTGCATGGGCTCAACACCCTCGAGCACCAGCCGGCCAAGATCGCTGCCATCGAGGGCATCTGGCACACCGAGCGCGGCGTGCCGCTGCTGCTGTTCGCGCTGCCCAACGAGCGCGAACGGCGCAACGACTACGTGATCTCGATTCCGAAAGCCGCCAGCCTGATCCTCACCCATGAAGCGGACGGTGAATTGAAGGGCTTGAACGAGTTTCGGGACGCGCATCCGCCGGTCGCGCCGGTGTTCTGGAGCTTCAGGGTGATGGTGGGGGTCGGAGTGTTGATGCTGGCGTTCGCCTGGTTCGCGGGAGCGCTGTTGCTGCGCAGGCGTGAACCGCCGCGCTGGCTGCTGCTCGGCTTTGCCGGAATGACTTTCTCGGGCTGGGTAGCAACCCTGGCCGGCTGGATTACCACCGAGATCGGCCGCCAGCCATATCTGGTGTACGGCGTCATCACCACTGCGGAAACCGCCTCCAGCGTGCCGGCCGGCCACATCGCGCTGACGCTGACCGGCTATGCGATCGTCTACGCGTTGCTGCTCACCTCCTACATGGTGGTGCTCACCCAGCTTGCGATCAAGGAAGCAACCGGCGAAGGCTACGCGGCCGCCGCGCCGGCGCTTCGGCCGGCGGGAAGCCGAGGATGACGCTCGACCTGCCGTTCGTCTTCATGGTGCTGATGGGCCTGGCAATCCTGGCCTACGTGATTCTCGATGGTTTCGACCTCGGGGTCGGCATTCTGCTGCCCCTGGCCGCACGCGAGGAGCAGGATCTCATGGTGGCCTCGATCGGTCCGTTCTGGGACGCCAACGAAACCTGGCTGGTGCTTGGGGTCGGGATCCTGCTGGTCGCCTTTCCCCATGCCCACGGCATCATCCTGACATCGCTGTATCTGCCTGTCGCGATGATGCTGATCGCGCTCATCATCCGCGGCGTCGCGTTCGAGTTTCGCGTCAAGGCTTCGGGCTGGCATCAAGAGGCGTGGAATCGCGCGTTCTTCGTCGGCTCCCTGGGGGCGGCGATCGCGCAAGGGGTCATGCTGGCAGGGGTGGTGACCGGCTTCAGGCAGGGTCCGCTGTACACCGCGTTCGGCCTGCTGACCGGGGTCGGGCTTGCCGGGGCCTACGCGCTGCTGGGCGCCACCTGGCTGACGATCAAGACCGAAGACGAGTTGCACAGGAAGTCTCTGGTGTGGGGCCGTGCCGCGGTGCTCTTAACTGCGGCGGGCGTTGCGGCGATCAGCCTCGCCACGCCGTTTGCGAACGCCGGGATCATGGAGAAGTGGTTTTCGTGGCCGCGTTTCCTCTGGCTGTCGCCGTTGCCGGTCCTGAGCGCCGCGGCACTGGTTGGAATCCTGGTCTCGATCGCGCGGCTGCAGCACGGCTCGGGAAAACGGGAATGGCTGCCCTTTGTGCTGTCGGTATGGGTTTTCGTGTTCGCCTTCGCCGGGCTGGCATACAGCCTTTACCCTTATCTCGTGGTGGACCGAATGACGATCTGGCAGGCTGCCGCCGCGCCATCATCGCTGAAGTTCGTGTTTGTCGGAGCCTGTATCGTTCTGCCGATGATCGTGGCGTACACCGTGTTCTCGTACCGGGTGTTCTGGGGCAAGGCGAGAAACCTGACGTATGGGGCGTGACGACCACTTCGCGCCGGTGCTCTCCCCGCATGCCGCGGGAGGGAGCCTGGTTCCGGAGTCCGACCGACTGCCAGCCGCGGCAGTCACCTCCTCGAGCAATTACGGTATTCGATGATCGAGTTCGAAAACGTCTCGAAGCGCTACGGCGATTTCGAAGCGCTGGCGCAGATAACCCTTTCGATCCGCGAGGGCGAGCGGGTCGTCGTCTGTGGTCCCTCGGGCTCGGGCAAGTCGACGCTGATCCGCACCATCAATCGCCTCGAGCCGATCGACCGAGGCCGCATCCGCGTCGACGGCGTCGACGTCAACGCGCCCGATACCGACATCAACCGGCTGCGGCAGGAGATCGGCTTCGTTTTTCAGCAGTTCAACCTGTTCCCGCACCTCACGGTCCTGGACAACATCGCGCTCGCGCCGGTCAAAGTGCGCAGCGTCCCGCGGCACGAAGCCGAAGACACGGCCCGGGCGCTGCTCGACAGGGTCGGGCTCTCGGAAAAGGCACAGGCTTATCCTTCCCAGCTTTCGGGCGGACAGCAGCAGCGCGTGGCAATCGCCCGGGCTCTGGCGATGAAACCGAAGATCATGCTGTTCGACGAGCCTACCAGCGCACTCGACCCGGAGATGATCGGCGAGGTTCTGTCGGTGATGGAAGATCTGGCGAAGGACGGAATGACCATGATCGTGGTCACCCATGAGATGGGTTTTGCCCGCCACGTCGCCGACCGGGTGCTGTTCATGGACCAGGGGCGTATCGTCGAGCAGGCCCCGCCCGAACAGTTCTTCAACTCGCCCCAGACGCCCCGCGCGCAGCAGTTCCTGAAGCAGATTCTCCGTCCAACGACTTGAGACAGTCCGGCGCACGGATCTCGAAGAGACTCGAAGGAGGCTCGTTCCGTTCTCCTCCGTGCGCTCTGCGTCTCTGCGTCAGGTGCCGATTCGGTTCCGCAGGAAGAACGAGCCGCGCCAGAGAGTGAGCGCTGCGGCGGCAAGATAGGCGGCGGAGTAGCTGTCGGTGAGCGACACGATGATCCAGAACAGCATCGGCAGGAGCACCACGCCGGCGTAGGTCATGGCCAGAGAGGCGCCGGTGGCGGAGCCGGCCTTCCCGGCCGGCGCGATGCGCGCCACCTCCGAAAGGTAGACGCCATTCCACCCGATCGCGGTCGCTCCATAGACGAAGCTCACCACGAAAATCAACGCGACCGGCCACGCCTCGGTAAACGCCGCGGTGAGCGCGGCGCCGGCGGACATGGTCACTCCCAGGATGCCGAGCAGCCTGCGGGGGCTCACCCAGTTGTCGGCGACAACACCCAGCGAGATCCGGCCGAAGATTCCCGCCGTCATCGCGGTCGCCAGCACCGCCCCCGCTACCGGGACCGACAGCTCTATTCGCTTTGCCAGATACACCACCAGGAAGGTAGCCAGGCAGGACTGCATTCCGGAGTAAGTGCAGGAGGCGAGCGCCATCTCCCGAAGCTGCGGATGGCCGAGCACGAAACGCAGCGGCTCGAGCAGGCTCACGGGCTTCAGCGGGCGATCCACATGGGTGGCAAGATCGACCGACGCCCGCCATGGCTGGATCGCCACCGCGAGCAACACGCACGCCACGCCGACAGCGAACGCGGCGGCCTTCCAGCCGACCACCAGGATCAGCGCGGGAATGATCGCTCCCGCGAGCGCGCCCCCGATCGGCACGCCGGTCTGCTTCAGAGAGAAGATGAACGCCCGCATACCCTCAGGCGTGCGGTCCACCAGGATCGCGGAGCTGGCCGGGGTGACCGGTCCGTAACCGAGACCCATCACCAAAGCGCCCAGCACCACCAGCCAGGGATTGGCGCTGGCGATCAGCGAGATCCCCGCGCCGCACAGCATCAGCGAGGCCTGGCTCATTCGCAGCGCGCCGACCTGGGCGATGACGCCTCCCGAGAACAGCGCCCCGAGCGTCGCGGCGGCAAAGGTGAGCGCCGTGACCACTCCGATCCAGCTTGCGGGAAAGCCGATTTCTGCGTGCGCCGCCGGCGCCAACACCGGCGGCGAGAACACCGCCATCGACATGAGGGCCTGGATCGCCATGGTGACGATCAGCGGCCACATGACGCTTTTCATCTCAGGAACTTTTCATCGCCAGGACGGCAGGTAGAGGACCCTTCCCATCACGGGGGACGCGAGGCGTATTCGCGTGACAGCTCTACGGGCGTGTCGTGTCACACGCCCACCCTTTTCTCTTTCAATGGTTTCTCTTGGCGTTCCTGGATTCCTGGCGGTTCAGCTCTTCTTCGAGGACTGGCCGAGCGCCTGGTCGAGATCCCACAGAATGTCTTCCACTTCCTCGATGCCGATCGAAAGCCGGATCATGTCGGGCGACACGCCGGCCTTGATCTGTTCCTCTTCGGAAAGCTGGCGATGGGTGGTGGACGCGGGATGAATGACCAGCGTCTTGGCATCGCCGACGTTGGCCAGGTGCGAGAAGAACTGCAGGGATTCGATGAACTTGATCCCGGCATCCACGCCGCCCTTGATGCCGAAAGTCAGGATGGAGCCGCAACCCTTCGGCAGGTATTTCTGCCCGAGCTGGTAGTAGGGGCTGCTCTTCAGGCCGGGATAATTGACCCACGACACCTGCGGATGGCCGGCGAGGAACTCTGCGACCCGGGTGGCGTTCTGCACATGTCGATCCATGCGCACATGCAGCGTCTCCAGCCCCTGCAGCAGCAGCCAGGCATTGAGCGGCGAGAGCACCGGCCCCAGCGTGCGCATGGTCTCCATCCGGCATTTCATCGTGTAGCCGAAATCGCCGAAGGTCTCGTGGAAGATCACGCCGTGATAGCCGCGGGAGGGTTCGGTCATCATCGGGAACTTGCCGTTGCCCCAGGGAAACTTGCCCGACTCGACGATGACTCCGCCCATTGTGGTGCCGTGGCCGCCGATGAACTTGGTGGCGGAATGGACGATGATGTCGGCGCCGAACTCGATCGGCCGGCAGAGGTAGGGCGAGGCGAAGGTGTTGTCGATGATCAGCGGCACGCCGGCTTCCTTCGCGATCCTGGCCACCGGCTCGATGTCGAGCACGTTGATTCGCGGGTTGCCCATGGTCTCGGCGTACAGCGCCTTGGTCTTCGGCGTGATCGCCCGGCGGAAGTTCTCCGGGTCCTCGGGATCGACGAAGATGGTGTTGATTCCGAACTGGCGGAAAGTCACCTCGAACTGCGAATAGGTGCCGCCGTAGAGCGTGCTGGCGGACACCAGGTCGTCGCCTTCCCTGAGGAGCGTCAGCAGCGCGCACATCTGGGCCGACTGGCCGGAGGCGGTGCCCAGTGCGGCGCGGCCGCCTTCGAGTGCGGCCATGCGCTCCTCGAAGACCGCCACGGTCGGGTTGGAAATGCGCGAATAGACATTGCCGAACGTCTGCAGGTTGAACAGGCTCGCGGCGTGGTCTGCCGAGTCGAACACGTAGGAGGTCGTCTGGTAGATCGGCACCGCGCGCGATCCGGTTGCGGCGTCCGGGATCTGGCCGGCGTGCAGGCACAACGTGCCGAATCCGTAGTCTCTGTCTGGCATGTGAGTCCCGTGAGGCGTGAGGCGTAAGGGGTGAGGAGTCAGGAGCGATAAGGTCGAATGGTGAAGAGCTGGACTTTACCCCTCACCCCTCTCTCCTCACTCCTCACGCATTTCAGTAAGGAAGCCACTGCGGGCGCTTGGCGGAGATCACCTTGGTGTTGACCCCGACCCAGTTCAAGCCGCCGAACAGCCTGCCGTGCTCGATCTTCACGCACCGGTCCTGCACTACCTCGAGCCCGGCCTTGCGCGCCCGCTGCGCCGCCTTCTCGTTCATCACGCCGAGCTGCATCCACAGCACCTTGGCGGCGATCCCGACGGCGTCCTCGGCGATCGGGCCGATGTCCTCGCTCTTGCGGAAGCAATCGACGATGTCGATTTTCTCCGGAATGTCGCGCACGCTTGCGTAAACCTTCTCGCCGAGGATCTGCTGCCCCTTGTAGGACGGGTTGACCGGGATCACCCGGTAGCCGTGGTCCTGCATGTACTTCGCGGCGAAATAGCTCGGCCGGTACCAGTTGGCCGACAGGCCCACCACTGCGATCGTCCTGGAGTTTCGCAGAATGCGCCGCAGGGAGTTGATGTCGGTGTTGTCGCTCATGGTCGTCCGGGAAAAAACGACGGGGCCCGCCTGGCCCCGTCTTGCACATGACTGCGCGAATTCTACACTGCGCCGTGGCCTCTATATTCTCACTGGGAGAGAGCGCACCCGTTTCCCGGTGGCGCTGAAGACCGCGTTGCACACCGCGGGCGCCAGCGAAGGCACTCCCGGTTCGCCGGTGCCGGTCGGATCCTCCGCGCTCTGGACAATGTGCACCTCGATTGCCGGCGACTCGCGCATGCGTGCTACCGGGTAATCATGGAAGTTGCTCTGTTGCACCCGCCCGTTCTGAAAAGTGATCTCTCCATGCAGCAGCGCCGCAAGCCCGAACACCACCCCGCCGCTGATCTGCTGCTCGACGATGTTTGGGTTGACCACCCGCCCGCAGTCCACCGCGCACACCACGCGGTGCACCCGCGGCACGCCGTTCTCGATGGAAACCTCGGCCACCTCGGCGACGTAGGAAAGGAAAGGGCGCGACAGCGCGATCCCGCGGAAGCGCCCCTTTGGCAGCGCCCTGCCCCAGCCGGCCTTCTGCGCCGCCAGTTCGAGCACCTTGAGATGCCGGGGCGAATTGACCAGGAGCCTTCGCCGGAATTCGAATGGATCCTGCTTCGCGGCGGCCGCCAGTTCATCGATGAAGCTCTCCACCACGAGCGCATTGTACGAGTGGCCGACTGAGCGCCAGTAGCCTATCGGCACCGGCGTCTCTGCGAGAACCCAGTCCACCAGCAGGTTCGGAATGGCGTAAGGCATGTCGAAGGCGCCTTCCACCGTGCTTTCGTCCACCCCGTCGTGAGTGGCGCCGAACCAGTCGGCAGCGAAACCGGGCATCCACGACGGCAGATCCCGCAGGATGATCGAAGGCGCCACGATGCGGTGGTGGAGGGCAAGCGGCATGCCGTCCGGTCCGAGCCTGGCCTTCAGTTCGTGGTAACTCATCGGCCGGTAGAAGTCGTGGGCCGTGTCGTCCTCTCGCGACCACACCACCTTCACCGGCGCGCCCGCCTTTTTCGATACCTGTACCGCCTCGAAGACGAAATCCGACTGCAACCTGCGGCCGAATCCACCGCCGAGCTGAGTGGTGTGGATCTCTATCCGGTCGGCCGACAATCCGCAGGCCTTCTTCGCCGCGTTGAGCGCGCCTCCGCCCAGGAACATGGGGAAGCCCGACTGGTACTGGGTCGGCGCCCACACCCGGCAACGATCCTTGTCGACGTGGGCGGTGCAGTTCATCGGCTCCATCGCGGCGTGCGCGAGGAAGGGCAGCTCGTAGCTCGCCGTAACCGCGCCGGCAGCCGCGCCGAGCGCCTTGGCTGCATCGCCTTCCCTGCGCGCCGGCCTTGCTTCGCCTCTGGCGGCGAGCGCCTTGAATGCGGCCTTGAGCGCTTCGGTCGAAAGTTCTGCGTTCGGCCCCTCCTCCCAAGTCAGATCCAGTGCCTCGCGCCCCTTGGTTGCCGCCCAGTAATTCTCGGCGACCACTGCCACGCCGGAGTCGATTGCAAAGACCTGGTGCACTCCGGGCACTGCCCTCGCCTTGCGCTCGTCCAGCTTGCCGAGTTTTCCGCCGAGCACCGGGCAACGAGCTACCACCGCGACCAGCATTCCCGGCACCCGCACATCGATGCCGAACTGCGCTTCGGCCTTGACTTTCGCTCCCGTGTCGACACGCTTGAGCGGCTGGCCGATGAGGCGGAAGTCCTTCGGGTCCTTGAGCTCGACGCGCTCTGGCACAGGGAGTTTCGCCGCGCTTTCGGCCAGCTCGCCATACCCGAGCATGCGTCCGGACGCCTCGTGGATCACGCGGCCCTTGTCGGTGCGGCAGGTCGCCGGCTCGACCCCCCACTCCCTGGCCGCGGCGGCGACCAGCATTGCCCGGGCTTTGGCCCCGGCCTGGCGCATCGGCAGCCATGCGGCGCGCACGCTGGCGCTGCCCCCGGTCACCTGAACCGGAACCGGAAACGCCGGGTTGACATAGGCCTCGTTGGCCGGCGCCTGCTCGACGCGCAAGCGCTCCCAGTCGGCATCGAGTTCCTCCGCGGCAAGCATCGCCAGCGAGGTAAGCACGCCCTGCCCCATTTCCGAGCGGTCGATGACGACGCTGACGCTGCCGTCGGCCAGCACTCTCACCCATGCATTCGGGGCGAAAGGTGCGTCGCTCTTCGGTGGCGCCTGTCTGGAGCAACCGGGGACGCAGGCCGCGATGACCAGGCCGCCCGCGGCGGCGGCACCGCTTCTCAGAAACTCACGACGAGATTGCAGCAGTCGATTGCCCATCGTCCTCTCCATTCGGAACCGCAGAGGCAGATGGTCCGCAGTTCCTCTTCGTGCTGGCGCCTTCATGTTTCGCGCGGGTTTCGGTGCCCGTCAGGAACCCGGTTCCCCGGAGGCAAGCCGGGCCGCGCGCTCGGCCTTGGGCAAACGCGCCAGCCGTTTCACTTCCGCGTAGAAAGCAGGAAGATCTCCGCCCTTCTCGGCGAGCATACGCCGGAACGCGGGCACAAGGTCGCTGTAGGCGGCGATCGAAACCAGCTTGGCGTTGTTCAGCGGTTTCTCGAACCACGGGTCGAAGCCCGCGAACCCGTCCCAGCTTTCCTTGAGCGACCGATACTCCTCGCGCATGACGCGCAGCACATCGGCCTTGGCGGCTCGCCTGGAGTGCTCCGGCATCTCCTGCGCGTACAGCCCGCGAAGCCGTTCCCGCGTGCGGCCGGTCAGGTCGAGGAACTGCTCCTTTCTTGCCTGAGCGACATGAAAGGCTTCGCGCTGTTGAGGCGCGCCGTTCATCGTCAGCCAGCGCTCCACGCCTTCGAGCTCGACCGCGGTGGCGAAGGATTCGTTGAACACGGTATCCCCCGAGACGTACACCACCCGGTGAGCCAGCTCGTGAAAGATCAGGCGAGCGATCTCGGCTTCGGGATAGCCGATGAAAGTGTTGAGCACCGGGTCGTCGAACCAGCCGAGCGTCGAATATGCGGGGACGCCGGCAACAAATGTGTCTAGGCCCTGCTCGTCGAGTCCTGCAGCGAAGACCCGGGCCTTCTCCTCGGAGAAATAGCCTCGATAGGCGACGCAGCCCGCGATCGGGAAGCACCACTGCTGCGGGCTGAGCGAGAACTCCTTCGCGGCGAATACGTTCCAGACGGCGTATGGCCGGCGCAGGTCGGCGTACTCGCGATAGCTGTCGTCGTCCGGCATCGCCAGGTGCTTGCTGGCGAAGTCGCGGATCCCGGCAACCCGAACCAGGCGCTCGCGCAGCGCCGGCTCCGTGGTTTCGTCGCTCACCAGGCTGTCTATCGGGCGGGTCGCGCACCATAATTCCCACTGCCCGCCGATCGCCTGCGCGTAGTAGCCCAGCGTCTGGCAGCCGCTCAGCATCAGCGCCATACCCACGGCGCAGCTACTTGCCGCGTACGAATTTGCCATTGCGCAGAAAGGCGCACACCTGCCGCGCCACCCGGCCGGAGAAAATCATCGCGGTGTGGCTGACCGGGAGAACGATGGAATCGGTTGCGGTCTCGAGCCTGGTCTCTGCCACGGTGACCGCACCGTCGTTCGGCCGTGGAAGCCGTACTACCAGGCGACCGAGACCGAAGGGGAGATTTCCGGCCAGCACCCCGACTTCGACGCCATCGGGAACAGCCGGAGGCGGCGGCACGCTCCAGATCGGCAGCGTCTTCCCGAGCATCCATCGCCCGGTTCGAGTGCGGCCGAGGCTGCGTCCCGCAATGCTGCCCGCGAGCGGGGTGCCCAGCAGCACGACCCGCTTCACCCGCGGTTCAGTCCGCTCTGCCAGCGCCCGCATGATCACCAGCCCGCCCAGGCTGTGCCCCACCAGGTGCAGGGTTTCGCTGCGTTCGCCTGCGAGCTGGTCCGCGAGCCTGCCGGCGTTTTCCTCCAGCGGCGAGCCAACAGTCGCGTAGCGAAACACGCTGACCGGAAAACCGCAATGCTCGAGTTTGCGGCCGAGCGGGTACAGCGCCAGCGGATTCATCCACAGGCCGTACACCAGAATCACCCTGTCAGACATTCCGCTCCTGCCCGTCACGCAGTATTTCCAGAGCCCGCCGCAGTGTCCGGCTGTAGCGGGCCTTCTCGGCTGCGATGCGCTCGGTGGTCCACGGCCAGAATCCTTTGCCGGCTTTCATCCCGAGTTCGCCGCGCCGGACCTTCTCGACCAGCATAGGCGGCGGTCCGGAATCGTTGCACAGGTCCGGGTACACGGCTTGCGAAGCGGCGCAGTTGATGTCGAGACCCGACATTTCCTTTTGCAACACCGGACCCGCAGCCAGGTAGCGCATGCCGAATCCGTAGCGCACCGCCTTGTCCACGTCCTCCGGCGAGGCAATGCCGCGGTCGATGAGCGACCAGACCTCGCGCATCAAGGCGTGCTGGATGCGGTTGGCGAGAAAGCCGGGGATGTCACGCTTGACCATGACCGGGACGCTGCCCAGCGACTCCATGAGCTTGAACACGCGCCGGGCGATCATGGCTTCGGTATGTCCGGAACATACCACCTCCACCAGAGGCACCAGGTGCGCGGGCATGAAGAAGTGAAGGCCGAGCATGCGACGCTGGGTCGCCAGGCCCCTGCCGATCGCGCTGATGGGAAAACCCGACGAATTGCTCGCCAGCGGCACGTGGTCCGGCGCGTGTTTCTCCATCTCGGCGAAGATCCGCGATTTCAGTTCGAGATGCTCGGCAACGGACTCGATCACCAGCTCGATCTCCTGCCATGGCAGAGCCGCGAGATCCGTGTCCACCTGCAGCTTCAGGTCTCCCGCGCGCGCGCCGATCTGCTCCGCTGCGTCAGCGACCCTGGCGGGAAGGGTTTCGGCCTGCGGGCTCGGTCGGATGACGAAATGCACAGGAATGCCTTTCGCCGCGAACAAGGCGCCTATATCGACGCCCATCGTACCCGCGCCGACGATTGCGACGCGGCGGACCGCTGCCCCGGATGACATGAGCCGTTCCCCTTTGAGCTCGCCGACGAGATTGCCGGCATTATAGGGAAGGTCCTATCCTGGACTTGCCGGCCGTCCGACACGAACCGATGCCATTCGCTCCCGAAACGCTGGTCGCCGTACCGCTGATCGCGCTTGCGGCCTACATCATCCTGGGAATCTCCGGGTTCGGCTCGGCGATGGTCAATATCCCGCTGCTCGCCCACTTCCTCCCGTTGCAGACCATCGTTCCGATGATCGTCGCAGTGGACTTCTCGGCGACCATCACCACTCAACTGCGGTTTCGCCGCGATATCGAGATCGCCGAGTTGAAGCTGCTGGTGCCGCCGATGGTCGTCGGCATCCTGGCCGGCGTGACCTTGCTCGCCACGCTGCCGGCGCGGATCACGATGCTCTGCCTGGGAGTGTTCGTGGCAGGCTATGGCGCATACCGACTGTTCGCGCCCCAGTCGGCAAGAAAGATCTCGCGCTGGTGGGGGGTCCCGACCGGGTTGATCGGCGGACTGCTCGGCGGGTTACTGGGCGTCGGCGGGCCGGTTTACGCCGCCTACATGGCAGCGCGCATGGACGATCCGGCGAGGATGCGGGCAACCATAGCGACGATCTTTTCGATCAGCACCGGGCTGCGCCTGATCGTATTCCTGTTGTCCGGACTGCTGCTTCAGACCGAGGTGTGGTGGGGCGTGGCGCTGATGCTGCCGGGAATGTTCACCGGTTTGTACATCGGGCACCGCCTGCATGGCCGGCTCGGCCGCAGACAGGTGGGTGCCTTCATCAGTCTTGTACTGGTCGCCAGCGGAGTGTCGCTGCTGCTGAAAGCGGTCTGACCGCAGGGCCTTACGTTCCGGGGGTCAATCCAGGAACCCGACTGATCTCGGCAGCCACAACGCGATCTCCGGGAACGCGATTATCAGGGCAAGGCCGACCACCTGCAGAACCACAAAAGGGATGATGCCGCGGTAGATGTGCGCCATGGTGATCGAGCGCGGCACCGTGCCTTTCATGTAGAAGAGCGTAAAGCCGAACGGCGGCGTCAGGAACGAGGTCTGTAGGTTGACCGACATCATGATGATGAACCAGGTCAGGAACACGATCGGCGCGCCCTGCCCGATGTGCGGCCCGAACTCCAGCCCCTGCAGCACCGGGGCGAATACCGGCAGCACGATCAGGCAGATTTCGATCCAGTCGAAGAAGAATCCCAGCACGAACACCAGCACCATCAGGAAAATCAGGATCTCCCACCCGGTATTGAGCCCCATCGCCGCAAGAATCTCCTTGACCGTATCGTCGCCGCCGAGCGCCCGGAACACGAACGCGAACAATGTCGCGCCGAATACGATGAAGAACACCATGGCATTGGTCAGCGCCGCGCTTTCGATCACTTCCTTCAGCGACTTCATGTCGAGCCGGCCGTTGAACCAGGCGAGCAGGATGGCGCCGAAGGCGCCCACCCCAGCCGCCTCGGTCGGAGTGGCCCAGCCCGCGAAAATCGAACCGAGCACCAGGACGATGAGGAAGGTCGGCGGCAGGAAACTCCTGCCGATCATCGCCCAGAACTCTTTCCGGGTCTTGGGGCCGATCGCGGCAGGCAGAGGCGGCGCGAACTCAGGCTTGGCGAAGCTCAGCACGCCGATGTAGATCAGGTACAGCAGAGAAAGTATCAGGCCGGGGATGACGGCAGCAGCGAACAACGTACCCACGGATACCGAGAGCAGGTCGCCCATGATCACCAGCATGATCGAGGGCGGAATGAGAATGCCCAGTGTGCCGGCGGATGCGATGGTGCCCACCGCCAGCTCCTTCCTGTAGCCCCGCTCCAGCATGGTCGGCAGCGCGATCAGGGTGAGCATCACCACCGAGGCGCCGACGATTCCGGTGGTAGCCGCCATGATCGTCCCCATCAGCGTCACCGACATCGCCAGCCCGCCGGGTATGCGGCGGGTGAGCACCTGCAGGCAGTGGAGCAGATCGCTGGCCACTCCGCTGCGCTCGAGCATCGTGCCCATGAAGATGAACATCGGGACTGCGACCAGAACGGGGTTGGAGGCCGCTGCGCCCCAGATCCTCGGGAGGAGATTGAAGAACTGCAAAGGGTGGAACACATCGAACAGGATGCCGATGGCGCCGAAGAAGATCGCGATTCCCCCGAGCACGAAGGCCACCGGATAGCCGCAGAACAACGCGATCGCCAGGACGAAGAAGAGCACCAGCGCGAGATGTTGGCCGAGCCATTGCATCGCCAGGCCCTCAGTGCTTCCTGGCGCCGGCGAATGCGGCGGAATCGCGCAGCCGCTCGGGCCCGAACAAGAAGACGATCACTCGCATCAGCACCGAGGCCACCGCGGCAAGCAGGAGCACGAGCCCGATGAAGATGATCCCCTTTGGAATCCAGCGCCAGGGCAGGCCGCTCGGGTTCTCGGAATACTCGTTCTGCTGCCACGCGATCCAGAAGAAGTCGAAGCTGAAGTAGATCGCGATCAGGCAATAGGGCAGCGCGAACACCAGGCAGCCGAGAAACTCCGCCCAGGCATGCGTCGCCGGCTTGGCATGGGCAAAGGCGATGTCGATACGCACGTGGGTGTTGCGGATGTAAGCTGCACCGAGCCAGAACGAGAAGATCGCGGTATGCAGGTGCCACTCCAGTTCCTGCAGCCGGGTCGATCCCAGCCCGGGAATCTGGAAACCGGCCTTGCGCGACAGCACGTCCGCCACGATCACCACCGTGCAGACCACGAACAGCCAGCCCGCGGCCATCGCGGTTGCCTCGAGCACGCGCTTGATGCCCTCGCTCGTCTTCAGCAGGCGGTCCATGTCGCCGTTCCTTCCGTCTCGAATGGTCAAACCCGGGCCTGATCCGGCGACCGCATTTTCGTTCCCTCTCCCTGCACGGGAGAGGGTCAGGGAGAGAGGGATTTACTGGTTCAGGTAGCCGTACTCGCGCCAGATTGCGTAGTCGGCGCGGAACCTGGAGTACGAATCCCAGACCTTCTTGAAGTTGGCGCTTTTCGCCGACTCCTCGGCGACGACCTCGTTCCACGCCTTCTCGTAGGCCTTCATGATCTCGGGAGACCAGCGCAGGATCTTGACACCGTTCTTGTCCTGCATTTCCTTCATGGCCTTCCACTGGATCGCTTCGCCCTCGGCGATGACGTCCCGGACCGAGTCACCGCACGCGAGCTCGATGATCGCCTTGTGCCGGTCTGACAGCGAATCCCATTTCTTCTTGTTGATGAACAGGTCGAAGATCGAGGCCTGCTGATGCCAGCCGGGGAAGTAGTAGTACTTGGCGACCTGGTAGAAACCAAGCTTCTGGTCGAGCGCCGGCATGGAGAACTCGGTGGCATCGATCGTGCCGAGCTGCAACGCCTGGAAGATGTCCCCGGGCGCGAGCAGCTGCACCGAGACGCCGAGCTTCTCCATGACCCGCCCGCCCAGGCCGAAGAAACGCATCTTCATGCCCTTCAGGTCCCCGACCGTCTTGATCTCCTTGCGGAACCAGCCGGAGGATTCCGGCGGGTGGATACCGCAGATGATCGGCTGCACGTCGTGCTGGGCGAACATCTCGTTCTGCAATTCCTGCCCGCCGCCGTAGTACATCCAGGCGAGGTACTCCCCGATCCCCGGACCGAACGGCACCGTGGTGAAAAGATTGAATACCGGGTCGATCCCGGAGAAGAACCCGGGAGCCGACCACGCCGCGTCCACCGACCCGCGCGACACCGCCTGGATCGCCTGCAGACCCGGGACGAGCGCGCCGGGCTCGTGGATTTTCAGCTCGATTTCTCCTCCCGAGGCGCGATGGATCCGCTTGGCGGTCTTCAGAGAGGATTCGCCAACGAGCGTCAGCGACGTGGGGTAGGTGCTGGTGACATCGAGTTTGACGTGTGCTGCCGATGCCGGAGCTGCCGCGGTCTGGGGCGGCGCGGAAGCGCGCTCGCCGCACGCGGCGAGGAGAGAGAAAGCGATTGCTGCGGCGAAAGCCGCCAAGACAGGACTGTCGAGCCGCTTCATTGTGATTCTCCTCCGTTGCGCCCGGTCGGCTGCGGGCTTGTTATACGGCGCCGATGCGCCGCGGGGGGAATTACAGACGTATTACGGCCGCTTGTCCAGCGGGACGGAGAAAACCACCGGCCGGCAACAGCGAAGGAAGTTCGCTGTTGCCGGCCGGTGTAGGGAGAGAGATTAAAGACAGCTTGAAATGAGCGGGGCGAGACTTATCGGTTCCAGGTGGCGAATCCGGTTGACGTACCGTCCTGCCAGTTCACCTGGGTGACCCCGACGAAAGTGTTGTTCCCGCTGATGCTCTGGTACTTCCCGGTGCCGCCGGTGTACTGGAACGTGCCCGGCCCGGTGACGGTGTCGCCCTGGTTCTGCCAGGAGAGATACGCCTGATCGCCGTCCGAGTCGGTGATGATGCAGTATCCGCCGGCCCTGCCCTTCCTGTTTTTGAAGTCGGAGTCGACATAGGCGGGACACTTCACCCCGGCACGATGGAAAAGACTGCCTTTGCCTTTGTCGTTGAAGAAAGTGCCGCTGAATTCGCCGACCCAGTAGAAATGGTCCTTCTCGATCTGGTAGGCCTTTCCGACACCGAACCAGCCGAACTCTCCTATCACCTTCCAGTCCTGGGCTTGCGCAGAAGCGCAGGCCGCGAGGGCGGCGCCGGCCACCATGGCGCGCCACAACAGTTTGGTGCGTTTCATTCTTTCCCCCAGTATTCGATGCGGAGCTGCAAAGTACCTTCAGGCTCCTTGACGGCAGCTCCGAGCGCCAGTGAGCGTATTCACTCCTGGATGTCGGTCAGTTCTCGAACCAGTACTCGCCTTTGCTCGATGCCCGGCTGTAGCCCGTCTGGGGATCGGTGTCGAATTGGACCGTGTCGCGCATCAGTCCGCGGATTCCCTTGTACTTTCCTGTACCGTTGATGATGCGGGTGACAGCCTCGCTCGAGCCTTTTCTGGATCCGGTTGCAGTGGATTCCGATTGGGTAATGGAGTCCCACTGGAGAAAGACCTTCTCTCCGTCGTCGAGGACCCACACCGTGTAGCCGCGTGCTGGACCGCTTCCGTTGACATAGTCGGTCAGGCCGCGAAGCCAGCTTTCCTTGACAGGCGCGCCCATGATCCTGAGTTTGGTCGCGTCGGAATACGTACGCATGATCTCCACCACGCGAACCTGGTGCCCTGGTACGTCGCCGACGTCGATTGCAAGTTGCTGGGTGTACTTGCTGCCGGTTTGTCCCTCGCCCGCGGTTTCGATCGGATACCGTTGCTGCGCCGATGCGACGCCGATTGTCATGAGCGCGACAACGACGCAAGCCCAGAGCAGGCCGACTTCGGGAAGCCTTCTGATCCGAACGACCGGATACGCTTTGCCGAACGAGAACACTGCCGTTGAGATCGGCAGTAGCCGATGGCTGGCTGGTTTCATGATTCCTCCCAAAGGGAAATCGCGCCCGCACGGGCGGACGCCAAGTTCTTGGTTGCGGGCAGGAAGACGCCCGAGAAAGACCGCCGCAGAATCGGGCGGTGAAGGATTGTTGAAAACTTATGTCGCGCCTCCGGACAGGCGCACTCCAGTTATAGCCGATATTCGAACGGCATCAAGGCCGATCCGACGTCCCTGGGTCCGAACCGGCGTCCCTGCCTTCGTCGAAGCCCGGGCCGTCCCCTGCCCGCCGGCTCCGGTCCCCCATCCCCACGTTGTCCCCTAAAAAAACGGCCGGGGTCCCGGAACCCCGGCCACACCTCTCGCAAGGTGATTCCTCAGGGGGAGAGCCGTGCCGGACGATCACTTAGAGCGCCCTGCACTCGCAACCAAGGCTACCGCCTGAGCGCCTACAGATCGGTTACGGATCTGGGGTTAAAGCAGCCCGCTGCAACCAGCCGACTACGCAGATCGCGGGCCTCTTCGAGCAGCGCGAATAGTCGCTCCGGCAGGGTGGCGAGAGTTGCATCGCGTTAGCAACCATGTCCCTCCGACACCTTGGCGATGCAGCCGGCCGGTCAATCCGACCGATCGCGGTCGCTTCGCCTAATTGACCTATAGATCAACCACAGGCAGAATGCAGTTGATTATGAAGTCAACCTCAAGTCTTGGGGAGCTATTGGACCAGCTCACGCAATATGCGCGCGCCCGCGGGCTGAACGACTCGCAGTGGTCAGCGCTTGCGGGGCTGCCCAAGGAGACCCTCTCGCGGCTGCGCCGGCGCGAAAGCTGCGATCTCGCCACGTTGAGTGCATTGGCCAAAGCCATTGGCGCCAGGCTCGCGGTGCTTGAGGGTGCGCCGCCAGGGGCCACGCCCGATGGTCACTTTCCCGGTCGACTCGACCGCGAGTACGAGGCGGCGCTCCTGTCGCTGGCAGCATCTGGCAATCGGGATCCTGACGCCTGGCGCGCGAAGGGGCCTGCCTTCTTCATGGCCGGGTTTGCGGTGATGCTTGCAGGCGTTGCTGGGCTGGACAGGCGTGCATTCCTTGCGCTCGCTGAAACGCTGCATCCCGGAAGCTCGCACCCGGAAGTCTTTCGGGCATGGCTGGCGCGCAGCCCGCTGCGTCCCTCCCGGTTCCTGCCAATGCTGCGCGCGGAACTGCGCCGTGCTGCCTGATCCTTCCGCGCGGAGGGAGTACGTCGAGGCTTTTCGGGAAATCGTGTCGCGCATTTCGCGTTCGTTGGCCGGAATGCCGCGGCGCAATCTTCCGGTGCGGATGTATGTCGCCGGAGGCGCGGCGATGCATCTGTATGCCGGCGAACGCGTCTCGGAGGACATCGACGCGGTGTTCTCCCGCCGGGTGGCGCTGCCCGAGGACCTGGAGGTGGCTTATCGGGATGCCGACGGCGCTGCGCGACTGCTCTACCTCGATCGGCAGTACAACGATACGCTCGGGCTCATGCATGAAAACGCGCACAAGGATTCGGTCCCGCTTGTGCTCGATGGCATGGACCGTCGAGTGATGGATGTGCGCCTGCTTGCCCCGATGGATCTCGCCGTTTCAAAGATCGGCCGCCTGTCGGACCAGGATCGGGACGATATTGCGTTGCTCGTGCGTCGCGGGCTTGTCGATCCCGGGAAACTGCGTAAGCGGGCCGAAGAAGCGGCGGCTGTATACGTCGGAGACTTGAAGCGACTGCGAAACTCGATAGATATCGCCTGTCGCATCGCGGAGGATGCGGTGCGCCGATCGAGATAGCCCCCTATCCCCGACCCCTTACTCTTACGGCCTTTGCATCTTGCAGTTGGTGGGCAGGATGGTGTCGCCGGCCCCAAAACGCTCATCGGTCCTGAAGCCCATCCCGGTATCCTCGAGGTCGTACCTGACCTCGCCGCCGAGCTTGGTGAAGGTCGCGACATACAGCGGCTGCATGAGCTGGTGATCGTCCTTGCGCATCCACACTTCTCCGGTGGAAGTCTGGTAGCGCATATCCTCCAGGGCGAGGGCGACCCTCAGAGGGTCGCTTGATCCGGAGTGTTCCATCGCCGCCACCCACATTTCCAGCGCGGTCTGCGCCGGCATGAAAATCCAGTCCTCGTTGAACCGCTTCTTGAATCGCAACGCCCGGTCGACCGCGGAATCGCCCGGAATGTTGATGTGCCAGTTCACCAGTGTCTTGACTCGTCCGTCTCCGGCCCGGCCGATGCTTCGCGGCGTACCTGTGAGGTACGCATAGTTCGTGTAGAAAGTCGCCGGCAGCGCCGCGTCCGCCGCCGCCCGGATCAGCAGCGCGAGATCGTTGCCCCAGTTGCCGGTCAGCACCGTGTCGGCGTCGCTTGCCTTGATCTTGGATATGTAGGGCGCGAAGTCCTTGATCTTGCCGATCGGGTGCAGCTCATCGGCGACGATCTGGATATCGGGCCGCTTGGCCGCGAGCATCGCCTTCGCCGCCCGCGAGACCGAATGGCCGTAGGCGTAGTCCTGGTTGATCAGGTAGATCTTCTTGATGTCCTTCTGCTTCGCGATCGCAGAGGTAAGCGCGTCGATCTTGATGTCGACGTTGGAGTCAAAGCGGAAGTGCCAGAAGTTGCACTTCTCGTTGGTCAATGCCGTATCCACCGACCCGTAGTTGAGGTAGAGGATGCTGCGGGCCGGGTCGCGCTCGTTGTGCTTGGCAACCGCCTCGGTGAGCGCGTGTGCGTTGTGCGAGCCCGCCGCCTGTGCCACGACACGGATTCCCTGGTCGATCACCTGCTTGAGCACGATCAGGGTTTCCTGAGGGCTGCTCTTGTTGTCGAAGGCGACGAGTTCCAGCTTCTTGCCGCCCAGGACTCCGCCGCGGGCATTGATCTCGTCCATGCCAGCCTGGATCTGGCGCATGGAATTGTTACCCTGATACGCGAACGGCCCGGTCATCGGATCGATCAGCGCCAGCCTGACGGTGTCCGCTGCCCCGGCGGGCAGAGCAGCCCCAAGGCTGAACGTGAGACAACAGGCAAGTGCAGTGAAGACTCGGCGCATGGTCCCTCCCCCGAGAGTCGCCCGGATAACTTCCCAAGCCTGCTGTAGTTATAGGTGGAGTTTCCGGTCCCTGCCAGCCTCGATTCAGGGGACTGAGAAAAGAAACGCGGGCGGGCGGCCCTCCCGCCCATCCGCCCGCGCTTGCCCTGCTTGCAGGACTACTGCTTGGAGTACGCGGCCTGACGATCGTCCGCAGGCTTGTCCGCGGTCCAGTCGCGCATCAGGTCCTTGTGCATCGCGTTGGTGCTGCGCTGCTTCACCGTGGAACCGGCATCCGCCGACGGTTTCGCGTTCCAGTCGCGCATCAGATCGGCCTGCGCGGCCTCCTGGTTGCGGGACGCGATCGGCAGAGTGGACTGGTATGCGAAGGTACCGGTCGAGCTGCGGCCATAGATCTTGTTGACATCGACGTCACCTCGGGTCACCAGGCCGTCGGCGGCAGAAACCGCAAACGTCGCGCCGGTACAGATTCCCGCGATCGCCATGGCGAGCCACAACTTCCGGGTGGAGCGAATCGATTGATACATGTCATGCCTCCTGTTGACCGTTAACGGATCGGCGGAGGCGCCATTCGGCGCTCGCTCCGCACCGCCGCGGCCGTGTACTCCCGCACAGGGCTCGCGGTGGATGAGGACACACTACGCGTGCAGGCATGACAATTCGCTTACAGATCATGAATCTTTGGCTACGGATTGCTTACAGATTCGGGCTCACCTGCTTCTGGTAACCGATCGTAGTTGTGCGACTACGGAAGCTTTCGAGGCAACTCCGCTGTCCCGGCTCGGCAGGGTTTTTCATCCACCAGAAGAAAACTCGCGGGAAACTTGGAGATTACCCGGGTGCCGTGGGCAGACAGACGCTGCTCCGGGAGTGTTGGCCCAGTTTATCTGTCACGCGTCCCGCGCGATCGCGGGACGCATTGATCAGCAGGACTCTTCAGGCACAGGCGTGGCAATGGGCGAACTGGTTCGCCCGTTGCCCGTCACTCAATTGCCCGACTGTTCGAAGGCGTAACCTGCCCGATAGATGCTGGGTTCGTCGAAGTGCTTGCCCACGATCATCAAGCCGATGGGCAGGCCGTCCACCATTCCGCAGGGCACGGTCATTGCCGGATGGTGGGTGATGTCGAAGGGGCTGGTATTGCCGATCATCTCCAGCGCGCGCTGCACGTAGAGTTCGCGAGGAGCATCGGCCGGCGGGAGCGGCGTGGCCTTCATCGGCATGGTCGGCAGGACCAGCACGTCGTAGTTGCTCAGCGCCGCGTCGTAGGCTGCGGTAATGCGCCGGGAAATATTGACCGCTTTGCCGTAATAGCGGCTGCCGAAATACTTCTTGATGTGCACACCGAGCACGGTGAGGATCTTGGTGGTCTCGGACAGCTCGTTGGCGCGTAACTCCCAGCCATGCAGCTTGTCCATCATGCTGGTGACGTACAGATCCTGCCGGCTCAGGCCATACCCGTCACCGAGCATCATGGTCTGCGCGATACCCTCAGTTCCGATCGGCGTCCATACCGCGGGCGCGACCAGATGTTCGGGGATGGAGATTTCCTCCACCGTCGCTCCGAGTTTCTTGAACACTTCGATCGCCTTGCGAACTTTCTCGTCGGATGCCGCTTCGGATTCCGGCCGGCCGAAACCCTCCTTGATCACGCCGATGCGCATCCCCTTGGCGCCGCCTTGCAGCGATTGCGTGTAGGCATGGGTCTTGGGCGAGAACTGGCGCGGGTCGTACCCATCCGCGCCGGCGATGACCTCCAGGAGCAACGCATTGTCCTTCACGGTCTTGGTCATCGGGCCGGTGTGGTCGACATAGATCTCGATGGGCATGATCCCGGTGTAAGGAACCAGGCCATGAGTGGGTTTCATGCCGACGATGCCGCACCAGGAGGCTGGCATGCGAATGGACCCTCCCTGATCGCCCCCCAAGGCCATGTCCGCCTCGCCGAGCGAGACGACCACGCCGCTTCCCGAGGAGGATCCCCCGGCCGAGTAACCCTTCTTGTGCGGATTGTGCACCGGGCCCTTCGCGCCTGTGTGGCTGCCCCCGGAAATACAGTAGTTCTCGCAGTGCGTCTTGCCGATGATTTCGCCGCCGGCGTCGAGAATGCGGGAAACGACGGTTGCATCGATCTCGGGCACGTAGCCCTCGAGGATCGAGCAACCGTTCATCATGGGTACGCCGGCCACCATGATGTTGTCTTTTGCTGCGATCTTCTTGCCGGCCAGTTTTCCGGATGCGGCACCCTTGATGGAGGCCTTCACATACCAGGCGTTGTGGGTATTCTCTTCTGGTGCGGGAAATCGACCGGGAGTGCGCGGGTACTTCACCGGCGGCAGATTGTCCGGCATCGCATCCACCGCGTTGTAAGCGTCGATGAACCCCTTCATCAATCCGATGTAGGAACCCACATCGGCATCGGTCAACGACAGTCCGACGGTATGCGCTGCGTCGAGCACTTGGTCGGGCGTGATAGGCGGTACAGCCATGGACTCCTCCTGTTGGATTTGAGTGACACTAGGGGGCGAGCAATCGTACCAAATTTGGATCGCTTCGAATCTGCTCGGAAGGCCCTTCCAGAGCTATGTGTCCGCGGTCCATTACGTAGCAGTAACTCGAAACGCGCAACGCCAGTTGAACGTGCTGCTCAACTATGAGTACGGCGATTTCCTTTACCAACGCCTCCAGGCGCTCGGCGATCTCCTCGACGACTTCATGCCATACCCCTTCGGTGGGCTCGTCCAGCATGAGCAGCTTGGGACCGCCCAACAGGGCCCGGCCAATCGCAAGCATCTTGCGCTCGCCGCCGCTCAGCGTTCCGGCTTGCTGCGACATGCGCTCACCCAGCCTGGGGAACAGGCGCACGACCTCTTCAATGTGATTGTTCCTGCTCGCGCAGGCCATCGCCCCGACCAGAAGATTCTCCCTGACAGTAAGCCGGCCAAACACCGCCTGCTCCTGTGGGACATGCCCGAGGCCGTTCCGTACCCGTTGCTCGGTGCGGCTTGCGGTCCGGTCGGCGCCATCGAAGTACACGGATCCCCTCCGGGGGCGCAAGTCTCCCGCAAGGGTCTTCAGCAAACTGGTCTTGCCCGCGCCATTGCGGCCCAGGATTGCGACCCCGCCGCGTCTGGGTACGCTCATGGAAACGTCGAACAGAACCTGGCTGGTACCGTAGTAGGTGCACAGGCCCTTCGCCTGGAGGAGCGCTTCAGACATGGCTCAAGTACGCTTCCTTTACACGAACGTCTTCCTGTACCTCCTGCGTGCGGCCGCTCGCCACGACCTGGCCTTGATCCAGCACGGTGAGCGAATCGCAGATGTCCTTGATGAAATCCAGATCGTGCTCGACGATCAGCATCGAACAATCCCGCTTTATCGAGGAGAGTAATTCGCCAGTGGCACGCCGTTCCTGGGGACCCATCCCGGCCGTAGGCTCATCCAGGAGCAGGAGCTTGGGCTCGCGCGCCAACGCCATGGCGATCTCCAGCCACTGCTGTTGCCCGTGGGACAAGTAGCCGGCGATCTCATTCGGGCGATCGGCGAGCTTGAAGCGCTCCAGAGTGCTCATCACTCGATCGTGCAGCGCGCGACGCGAGCGAGACGCCATCAGACTCATCCAGGATTCGCGCGATTGCAGTGCCAGCAACACGTTGTCGTAGACTGACAACTCCGCCAGCACGGCAGTGATCTGAAACTTGAGGCTTAACCCGGCACGGGCTCGCTCGGTCGGGGTCGATTCAGTGATGTCGGTACCCGACAGGGCAATGCTTCCCCGCGTGGAAATCTCCGCGCCGGCGATGCACTTCAATAGCGTGGTCTTGCCCGATCCATTAGGTCCGATGAGCCCGTGAAACTCGTTGGTCTTCACCTCCAGATCCGCTTTGTCGAGGGCGGTCAGCGGCCCGAAGTTCTTGGTAACTCCCCGACACTCAAGCAGGCTCATGGCTGGCCTTTGCCGGGTTCGATTCCTTCGTTGGACGCCCGAAGAAACCCACACGCTCACGATCGCTGACGATGAATCCGATCAATCCGGTTGGTCTGAACATCACCACGATGAGCAGCAGCAGTCCCAATATGATCGGCCACCCGGTATCCCAGAGTTGAGACAGGTAGAAACTAAGCAGGTCGATCAGGCCGACACCGATGACCGAGCCGATGAGCGTGCCCGCTCCACCGAACAGCGTGTAGAGCACCACTTGAGTTGACAGTACGGGCCCGAGCTGACCGGGACCGATATAGCCCTCGTGGAAACCATAGAGCCCGCCCGCGATTCCCGAAACAAGCCCGGCGAGGCAAAACGTGATGCCTTTGTAGGTCTGCGTCCTGTATCCGAAGAACGCGATGCGGCTCTCCTGTTGCCGAATTCCAGCGAGCACCAATCCGAACTGCGAGCGGGTCAGCAGTCTCAACAGTACGTAGACGATGACAAGGATGGCAAGCGCCATGAAGTAGAACGCGGGCCCTTCGCTGATCTCATAGCTTCCCGCGGTCAGGCGCGGAAGGCCGGGAATGCCATTCTGCCCGCCGACGTAGGACCAGCCTCGTGCGAGACGTTCCACTACGTAGCTGCCTGTGAGCGTGCCGAGGGCAATGAACACCATGCTGGGTTGCCGCTTCCCGAGAATCAGCAACACCGCCATGATGAAAGACACGATCAATCCCACCAGCGCACTTGCCGGCAGGATCACGAACACCGAAGTGATTCCGAGCTTGGTGGCGATCAGGGCGGTGCAGTAAGCCGCCATGCCGAAGAAAAGCGCTTGACCAAAACTCATGATGCCCGCGTAACCCCATACCAGATCGAAGGACAGCGCGATCAATCCCAGGATGAAGACACGCGTGGTGAACAAGATCCAGAAGTCATCGAGGAAAACCGGCAGTATCAAGGCGACTGCCAGCAAAGCGACCTCGGTCAAGGGGATCGCCCGGGGGGTTCGAATAGCATCAGCCATCGTCAGGCATCAGATGAAGGAGGGTGATTCGATTCCCTTGACACCACTCACACAGGCACGGCTGGCTCTGCGCACGCCCGCCTCCCCCGCGTGCGGGGGAGGGAACGCGAAGAGCCAGGGTCATGCGCCGCGCCTAACACTCGCGCGGATCGACCAAACCCTTGCTTTTCTCGACGATCTCGTACTTGCCCTTCTTTGCCACCGCGATGTACATGTTCATCCTTACATGCCACTTGCCCGGAACGACTTCGCAACCTCCGCCCAGGCCATCGGCTAGTTTGGCCGTCTCCAACGCTGCGGCTACGTCTTCTCGCTTGACGCTCTTGGCCTGCCTCACGGCCTCCGCCCACAGATTGATTCCGCGCCACATTCCGGTCGCCGCGCTGCCCGCGGTAAGCGGGTTCTTGGTGCCATAAAGTCTGGTGTACTTCTCCTGCACCTTGTTGCCGAAGGGATCGTTTACTTCCTTGAAGTAGTCCAGACAGCTAGCCAGGCCTTCGATCTCGTGCGCAGGGGTGATGTTCAGCGCATTTTCGTCGTAGAACACGCAGGACAGGCGCCCACCCCTCTTCTGGAAGCCGGCTTCGTAGAGTTGCTTGAAGAACGCCGCCACACCGGGAGGTATGGTCGTGTTGAATACATTGTTCACGCCGCTGGACATGATCCTGTTGACCGTCGCGCTGTATTCGTTGTGGTCCACGGGGAAGTACTCTTCGCCTACCACCTCTCCGCCGTTGGCCTCGATCACCTTGCGAGCGTACCTGTTCAAGGTGTGCGGCCACACGTAGTCGGCAGAGGGGAGATAGAACTTCTTGCCGCCGTTCTTGATCAACCAGGGAATAAAAGTATCGCACTGCTGCGCCGGTGTGGGTCCAGTGCAATACAGGTACTTCGTGCACTCCAACCCCTCGTAGAGCTGCGGATATATATAGAGTGTCCTGCCGCGATTGACAATCGTGTCCTTGATCGCGTTGCGCATCGAGCTGGTAATGCCGCCGAATACCACCGCCACCTTGTCCTGCGTGACCAGCTTGCGTACCTTTGTAACCGCGAGCTGCTCGTTGGTTGCCGTATCCTCCAGCACCATTTGGAGAGGCCGGCCCAGTAATCCTCCCGACTCGTTGATCTCGTCGATCACCATCTTGGCCACCTGCGAATTGGGAATACCGCCCCAACTGATGGCGCCGGTCAGGTCGGTGGCGATACCCACCTTGATGGCGTCCGCCGCCGATGCGTTCTCCGGGTTGTACAGATAGCTTCCGCCGCCCAATGCGACCATCCCGGCCAGGGCCGAGCTCCGCTGGATGAAATTCCGGCGTTGCTGCGACTGCGGTTTCTTCTCGGAACTGTCGTTGCTCATGGTCAACCCCTCCTCTTCGATAACAGGCCGTCCGGCCGAACCTTCACGATCGCGATCGCAATCAAGAAGACCAAAACATCCGCGACTACGGGCTTGATCGCCCAAGGCAACGCGGCGCTGGTCGTTCCGATCAGCGCTGCGCCCAGGATCGAACCTTCGAAACTGCCCATCCCGCCGAGCATGACCGCGAGGAACGACTTGATCAGAAAGGGCACGCCCATGTCCGCGTTTAGCGAATAAATGGGAACCATGAGACCGCCCGCCAGGCCCGCAAGAGCGGCCCCGAACGCAAAGGTGGCCGCATAAACGCGATGGGTGGAGATTCCCGAAGCGCGCGCCAAGGCTGGATTTTCCAGGGAGGCGCGCATGCGAAGACCGAAACTGGTCCTGGTGAGAAGGAGATAACTGCCTATCATGACCAGGGTGGTGATGACGATGACCGCGGTGCGCCATCGTGAAATTGACGCCTCGGCAACCTCAAAAGAGCCGACGAAGGGTGCCACAACGTTGTAGAACTGCCCGGACAACAGCATGCGTATCCCCTCGCGCAGCACCAGACCGATGGCGTAGGTGCCCAACATCGCCACAATGGGCGCGGCATAGAAGCGGCGAATCACCACGCGTTCCAGCACCAGACCTATGATGCCGACCACGGCCGGCGCCGCCAACATGCCAAGCCATACGGGCAGACCCTGACGGTCCAGCAGATAGACCGTGAAAGCGCCGAGTAGAACGAACTCGCCGTGGGCAAAATTGAAGATGCCCATCATGCTGGCGATGACCCCGAGCCCCAGCACGACCAGCACGAAGATGGCGCCGTACGCGAGTACGTCGAAGAAGAACGGTATGGTGTTCACGGCCTTGATGTTGTGAAGCAGGCACGCGCTGCGAGTGCAATGCCAAACAAACCACGCGCTGTGAGTCTTAACCCTACGGTCTTATCTCTCGCCCCTCTCCCTGAGGCGCGCGCGATATAAGGCCTATCGCGAGGAAGGGCCAGATTAAGACTTCCCCGGGGGGGAATCAAGAGCATGTCTCCAGAGAGGTGACAAGGCTTCTGCGTCATGGTCAATCAAGCAATGCAGCGAATCGATGAGCACGGCGTGATTAGGCCGCACCGCTTTCTGGATAACGTCTTATTCGGATCCCATGTCGCCAAATCTCGCCCTCGCAGGCAGCTCGCTCAAGAACAGGGACAACATCTGGCCGGCAACACACCGCGCGATCGATAATGAGTTAGGCTCTGCAACCGGTCATGTGCGATCAGGGGGAAGGTGTGAGAGAGAACAGACTCAGGTCGATCTGGAAGCAAGGCGGCGCGGTGATCAATGGCTGGCTGGGGATTCCCAGCTCGGTCTCGGCGGAGAACATGGCGCAGGCGGGTTGGGACTCGCTCACCGTGGATCTGCAGCACGGCCTGGTGGACTACCAGACCGGTGTCACCATGCTTCAGGCGATCACGACCACGCCGACCGTGCCGCTCGCCCGGGTGCCGTGGATGGAGCCGGGCATCATCATGAAAATGCTCGATGCCGGCGCCTATGGAATCATCTGTCCGATGATCAATACGCGGGCCGAGTGCGAGGCCTTTGTCGGCGCCTGCCGTTACGCGCCGGCAGGTTATCGCAGCTTCGGCCCGGTGCGCGCCACATGGTACGGCGGCGCCGACTACTGGAAGCACGCCAACGAAACCGTGATCACCATGGCGATGATCGAGACCAAACAGGCGGTGGAGAATCTCGATGAGATCCTCACGGTTCCCGGGCTCGATGCCTTGTATATCGGACCGAACGACCTGGCGCTCACCCTTGGATGCGCACCTTCCGGCGTGCCGACCGATCCGATCGTGCTCAAGGCCATCAGGACCATTCTCGCCGGTGCAAAGCGGCATGGGATTCATGCCGGCCTGCACTGCGGATCGACGGCAATGGCAAAGGAGATGATCGCGCTGGGCTTCCAGTTCGTGACCCTGCTGGCCGATAACGCGTTCCTCGCAGCTGCAGCCAGGAGCGCAGTCGCAGAGATGCGCGAGACGATCCCGCTTGCGAAAGCAACCAGCGCGTACTAGCGCTTAGGTGTTTACTCGACACTCGTTACTGTGGCCTTAGGCCTCTTGGCAGGCGCGGCCTGCCGCTAATATGGAATTGTGACTCCGACGTCACCTTGATCGTCCTGCGGACGCTAAAGGTGAGTCTTCGCCGCAACAAGCTCGCGAAGCGAGTGTGTTGTGAGTCCGGCTTAACGTTGATCGGCCCACCGCCCCGCTAAACGTTAGCCTCCCCCGCAACAAGCTCGCGAGCGAGCGTGTTGTCACTCGTTACCCGTCACCCGTCACTGCTTTTACGGCCTTTCCATCTTGACACCCGGAGCGCCAGCCCGGGTCAGCGTTGCCACGTACAAAGGACCGATTTGCGGGCCATCCGCTGTTCCTATGGCAAGCGATAATCAAGCCGCTGCGCACACTGGAGTTCGCCGTTCCCCCCGGACATCTTGCACTTCCACGGGCCGCTGCCCTGGATGCCGGCGTACTTCCCCGTACCTCCGGCAATCTCGTTGGTGCCATTGGCGCCATCGGGGCCGAATGTGCCGGTGAAGTCGGTGAAGATCCGGTCGCCGTCCGGATCGCCGAAGGCACAGAAACCTTTGCCCTTGCCACGACCGTCGATGGCGAAGAACGCTTCGAAGCAGTTCGCCGGGCCGAGGTGCAATGGCCCCGCGCCTTTGTCGTTGAAAGTTACGCCCGTTGCATTTCCACGTCCCATTCCGTGCTTGTCGGCTGGACTCATGAAATCGGCGACATACTTCCAGCCGGTATGAAAATTGATGCTTCCGGATTTGGGCAATTGCTGTGCACTGGCAGCCATGGCGCACAGACCCAAACATAACCCAGCGCAAGATACCACGAGTGCCTTGAACATGATCCCTCCTGAACAGGTTTTGTCGAAACGCCGCGTTTTCGGCCGGCGGATTCCGTTTACGCCGGTTTCTCGCTGGCGGAAACACGAGTGGCCCCAGGAGAGGGGCGGCGCAGAAGCGCCCACAATTCCTGCATGCTGGAAAATGACCGCTGCTTGCCGCTGCGGGTATCCTCCACCACGCCGGTGAGACTTCTCGCTCCCTGCCGATAGATCCGGACAATGTAGCTCTTCGGCTCCCGCACCGGTCCCTCCCGGACCCACACGCGCACAGCCTAAAGGCTGCCCCGTACAAAATCGCTTACTTATTGGAGAATCCGGCTCAAGTCGGCCGCAGAGTTTCAAAAAGCCTCTGCGATTCGTTGGAGGGTTGAACACCCAGCGTGACGGACAGCGTCTGGCGCAGGCGGCGATAAGCGCTTGCCGCCTCCGTCCGGCGATCAAGGCGTTTGTAGCAGCGCATCAAACCCTGATAAAAGCGCTCGACGAGAGGGTCCGCTTCAATACCTCGAACGTAGAGATCGATCGCCACCTCTTGCTGCCCTCTCTCTTCCAGGGACGCGCCGAGTCTTCCAGTCGCATGGATAAATTTTGATCTCAGGCGCTCCCGGGTCGAAATGATCCAGGGGGTGCCATCCTCCTGTACGAGGAACGCGCCTCGATAAAGACCGATGACTTTATTGAGTTCCTCCAGATCATTTGCAGCGTCGTCGATCCGATGCTCGAAGGCCCGCGCATCAACCCAGCAGACTTTTTCGTCCAGTGTCAGTTCGCCGCCGGATTGCCGGATTGCTTTCCCGTTGACGAGTAATTTGCGCAGCCTGTGCAAAGTTGCGGTGAGTGAGCGGCGGGCCGCATCGCCCTCTTCATCCGGCCATAGCGCATCGATCAATTTCTGTTCGGGTATGTTCTTGCTTCCATGGGCGATGATCGCTTTAAGCAACGCAAGAACCTTCTTGGGGATCTTGCGCGAATACTCCGGAGTCTTGCCATCTATCAGCAGATCAAACCGCCCTAGCGTGTACACCTTGATCGGCCAAGGCCACGCTTCCACGTCTGCGGGTTGCGGCAAAACCGACAACTCCCGGGCGATCCCGACCGCCAGGTCGGCTTCAATCCCCTGCGACAGGGCGACCGGAAGGAGCTCGGATAAGGCGTTCATATACCAGTGGAATCTGACTCGGGCCCCCTCCTTCCAGGCACCTTGCAACGCTTCTCGCAGGAAAACATCGCGCAATGAAGCATTGCCGCGACGATGCTCTAGCCATGCCTGATTGAGGACGATTGCCGCGACGTAATTCTCCGCAATGGCGCCATACTTCTCACCCCTCAGCCGGAGCAGAATCCCTTCGGCAATGTCGAATCGCGCTCCCGCAACCGCCATGTTGGCCACAACTGTCCCGACCGTGACAAGGCCATTGAAGAATCCCCCCTCGTCATATGTTTTAAAGGCCTTCAATCCAGTCTCTATCGCGTATTGCATGTTTCCCCGATCAAAGGCGACGACAGCCTGCATGAGCTGCAGTCTCGCCCTGGGTTGGCCGGTGGCAGGAAGCAGTAGCGCTTCCGTTCGGCGCGTAGTTGCTTCCGCGAGATCCAGAAGTCCGGCGCGCCGCTCACACAATCCCCGACCGGTAATGGTCGAAGCAGCATTGATGTGCTGAATTCCATGTTCCCGGACAATCGTGTCCGCCGCATCGAAGCAGGCAAACGCTTCTGCATAGCGTCCCCGGACGTAGTGCGAATAACCTTCGGCCGTCCAATAGAAAAGGGCGCGTTTCGGCGATAGTTCTTTGGAGACCAGCAAGGGCCGCGCGATGCTGATCGCGATCCGTTCAGCCTCCAGATCCATGGCCACATTCGAATACGCGTGCAGCATGCTGGCCGCCGCCACCTTCAGGTTGGGTTCGAAAGGCTCTCTCAGAAGCGCAAGAACCCTTTGCAAGCACGACGCCAACATTGAATGCATCGGCGCGCGAAGCGTGGCTCCCATCATTACGGCTGAATGCACGCGCAGATCGTCTTCCTTGGCGGGTGGCAGCACGCCGCGCTGGAGCAATGAAACGACCCGGTCGATCCAGGGGTCCATTGGCTTCAGGTTCTCGAAACTGAAGTAGATTCCCTCCAGTATCGTGGTGGCCGTCAGCAGTTGGCCAACCTCATCCCGGTTGTCGAGAAAGTTCCCATATGCGCTTTCCAGTATCGGCCGCGCGGACGCCGGATCGAAAAATGTTGCTGAGCGTCCAAGCCAATAGCCAATCCATGGATTCGATTCGACACGCGCGGCCGGCAGCGCTTCAATCCATTGCCCCAGCGTTTGCCACCTGCCCTGTTTGATCAGGATTGACGCCGACTCCATTACCACCTTTTCGGCGCCCGGCCAATCATCAGCGTCCACAAAGGAAGCGAACGCTTCCTCTGAATGGCCGCTGGCCAAGAATTCGGCGGCTATGCGTGTCGAGAGCGATCTTCTCTTCGTCAGCGGCAACGCGGCATTCGCCCTGCTCTGCAGGAACTCGCGAAACAACGCGTGGAACTGGTAAGTGGGCTCGGCCCCCATTCGGCGGTCGGTGAACAGATGCCGCTTGTGCAGAGCTTCGACATACTGGATCGCATTCGAGGTACCCGTAGCGGCTTCTGCCAGCTTACCGTTTACCCACGGGAGGAATGATGCTTTCATGAGGACATCCTGCATCTCTGCGCTGGCACCGTCAAAAATAAGACCCGCAAAGTATTCGAATATCGTGTCCAGCGTTTCGAGGCGCTGGTCCTCGAATGTTTCCCTACCCCTGAGGTTTTCAAGCATGAGCGTCAGGCCAGCCATCCAGCCGCCCGAGCGCGCATGCAGTATCTGTAAAGCCACCTTCCCGGCGATTCCAGCGTTGGCCGCGATCAGTCTGGTTTCTTCCGTCGTCAGACGAAGGTCGTCCCAGGTCACAACTGACATGAGCCGGTTCACGAGAAGTTCCGCAAACTCGCGGGGTGGATCGGAACGACTTATGGCCAGGACATTGGCACCTTGGGAAACCTCGGCGAGAGAGGCTTTGAGCGCAGCATGCAGCGACGATCCGCCGGCGAGTTCCTGATAGTTGTCCAATACAAGCACGATATCGTCCGGCAAGCGCGCAAAAGCATCGCGCAGGAACTGGCGTGCGAAGGCCGGCAGATCCGAGAGATACTCGGAGGTTAACAGAGGCAGCGGCTTTGCCAGATCCCGCGAAAGGCCCTCAACCGCCTGCTTCAGGTAAAAGAAGAATGTCGCAGGATCGCTGTCACCGGGATCAATTTGATACCAGATCGACGGTACGCCCGCTTCCTCCAGGTAACTGGCAGCAAGCGTCGTTTTGCCCGCGCCGGGCGGGCCGACGATCCAGACCACCGGGTGCTTACGTTTCTCGTCGAGCAGCTCAAACAGCCGCTCGCGGGCCACCGCGTTATGTAGTCTTGGCCTGGTGAGCTTGGCGAGTTGCGGAGTTTTCTTCGGCATCCTCCCTCCTGCCGATCGACGCCGCCAGCCGTTCTTCTGGTTCTGTAATCGGGCGGCTATGCCTGAATCATAGTCCGCCGTTCCAAAATGAAAAGCCCCGCGTCCGCGAGGCTCGGTCCTGCGCCTTGAGATCGAGGGCGGGTCCTTTACCTGTCACTTGTCACCCGTCACCCGTCACCGCCTTCACGGCCTTTCCATCCTGCAAGTAGTGGGCAGGACGTTGTTCTTGGAGTCGATGCGCACGTCGGTCTTCCAGCCGAAGCCGGTGTCGTCGGAGTCGTGCCTGACGCCGTCGCGGCCGGCCTTGGTGAAAGTGGCGACGAATACCGGTTCCATGAGCTGGTGGTCGTCGGGACGCATCCAGACTTCGCCGACGCCACCGTCGTAACGCATGTCCTCCAGCGCACGCGCAACCTTGTTCGGATCCGGCGAGCCGGCTTTTTCAAGCGCCATCGCCCACATCTCGATCGTGTACTTGATCGGGATGAAACCCCAGTCCTCGCCGTTGCGCTTCTTGTAGTCGAGGTAGTACTTTTCGAGCGGGTAGCCCTCTATGTTCTGGTGCCAGCTCGTCAACGTTTTCACGCGATCTGCGCCGGCCGGCCCCATGGCACGCGGCGTGCCGACGAGGTACGCATAATTGGTATAGAACTGCGCCTTGAGCCCGGCGTCGGCGGCGGCCTTCACCAGAAGCGCGAGATCGCTGCCCCAGTTTCCGGTCAGCACCGCGTCAGCGCCGCTCGACTTGATCTTGCTGATGTAGGGGGCGAAGTCCTTCACCTTTCCGATCGGGTGCAGCTCGTCGGCGACGACCTGGATGTCTGGCCGCTTGGCGACGATCATTTCCTTCGCCGCCCGCGACACCGAGTGGCCGTACGCGTAGTCCTGGTTGAGGAGATAGACCTTCCTGATCTCTCTCTCCCTGGCGATGGCCGAGCTCAGAGCGTCGATCTTCATGTCCACGGTGGCGTCGAAGCGAAAATGCCAGAAGTGGCACTTGTCGTTGGTCAGCGCCGGATCGATTGCGGCGTGGTTCAGATAGAGAATCTCCTGGCCCGGGTTGCGCTGGTTGTGCTTGAGCACGGCGTCCGTGAGCGCGTGCGCAACGTGCGAGCCGTTGCCCTGCGTAACAAAGCGAATTCCGGAATCGATCGCCTGCTTTAGGGCCACCAGACTTTCCTGCGGACTGGACTTGTTGTCGATCCTCACCAGTTCCAGCTTCGTCCCGCCAAGCACGCCGCCGCGGGCATTGACTTCGTCAATGACGGTCTGGATGTGCAGGCTGCCCTGTTGCCCCTGCAGAGCAAACGGCCCGCTCTGCGGGTCGATGTGGGCGATCTTGATCGTGTCGGCCGCCTGCGCTCCCGCTGCAAACGCCAGGACCGCGGCAAATACGAGCTTGTTGTTCATTGCTCCCCCCATTACGTGTTTTTGCGATGCCGGATGTTTTCTGTTGCGACGCAACGCATTCGGCCACAAGACCTTAACGGCTGTCCCCGGCATCGAGACTACACCGAAGGCGAAAAGTCTACTGCTTGTCCGGCCTTTGCATCTTGCAGCTGGTCGGAAGCACGGTCTGGTCGGGCTCGATCCGCGCATCGGTCCTCCATCCGAACCCTGTGCCTTCGGCGTCGTACTTCACGCCGGGACCGCCGGCTTTGGTGAAGGTCGCAAGATAAAGCGGCTGGATCAATTGATGGTCCTCCCTGCGCATGAGCGCCGGCCCGGTGGGGCTCAGGTAAGACAGCCCTTCCAGCGCCTTTGCCACTTTCACGGGGTCGGTGTTTCGGGCCCCCTCCATCGCGCCGACCAGCATGTGCACCGCTATGTAACTCGGCAGCCAACCCCAGTCTTCCTTGTGCTTCTCCTTGAATGCGTTGGCGAACTCCTCCATCTGGTTTCTCTCGATGTTGGCGTGCCAGGTGACCACGGTCTTGACGCGGTCCGCACCCGCCTCGCCGATCGCGCCGGGCGTTCCTTGCAGCGACGCGTACAGGGTGTAGAACCGCGCTCTGAGTCCGGCACCCTTCGCAGCGCGAACGAGCAGCGCGAGGTCGTTGCCCCAGTTTCCGGTCAGTACCGCATCGGCCCCGGAGTCGATGATCTTCGACACGTACGGCGCGAAGTCCTTCACCTTGCCCAGCGGGTGCAGATCATCGCCGACGATCCGCAGCTCCGGCCGCTTGCGCGCGAGCATTTCCCTGGCATCGCGGCTCACGCTCTGGCCCCAGGCGTAGTCCTGGTTGAGCAGGTAGACGGTGCGAACCGATTCATCGTCGGCAATGCCGGTGGTGAGCACCTCGAGCTTCATCGTTCCGCTGGCGTCGAAGCGGAAATGCCAGAAGCTGCATTTCTCGTTGGTCAGTGCCGGGTCGACCGCGCCGTAGTTGAGATACAGGATCGAGCGACTGGGGTTGCGCTCGTTGTGCTTGTTGATCGCCTCGATCAGTGCATGGGCAACGTTGGAACCGCTCGCCTGGGTGACGAAGCGGATTCCCTGCGCTATTGCCGCCTGCAGATTGATCAGCGCTTCCTGCGTGCTCGACTTGTTGTCGAAGGCGACGAGCTCCAGCTTTACGCCGAGCGCGCCGCCGTGTCGATTCGCATGATCGACCGCGGCCTGGAAGTGCTTCAGGCTCGACTGGCCGATGTTGGCGAACGGCCCGGACAGCGGATCGATCAGGCCGATCTTGATGGTGTCGGCGGCGGGAGCCGCGGAGCCCAGCACTGTGCCCAGGATTGCCACGATCAGCCGCGCCAGCCTCATGATTTCCTCTGTTGGGGATGCCGGATCATACGTTGCTGATGCGGAAAACCAGCGCCGGGTCACGCCCGACGAAATTCGCGGAAGAAGGCGCGCACTTCCTGAGCGAGAGCCTGCGGCTGTTCCAGCGCTGCGAAGTGCCCGCCTTTGTCGAGGCGGCTCCAGCGGCGGATGTCGGAATACATGCGCCGCGCGACCGAGCGCGGCGGGCGGAGGATCTCTTTCGGAAATTCGACATATCCCATCGGCACGTCGACGGTCTTGCCTTCCGGAATCGGCCAGGGACCGTGCATTCGGGCGTAGTACGGCCAGAACGACGAACCTATTGCTCCCGTGACCCAGTAGAGCATGATGCAGGTCAGCAGCACGTCCCGCCCGAGATACGAATCGAGATCACCTCCGCAGTCGGTCCAGGCATGGAACTTCTCCACGAGCCAGGCGGCGAGTCCCACCGGGGAATCGGTCAAGGCGTAGGCCAGCGTCTGCGGCCTGGTGCCCTGGATCCACTGGTAGCCGGTTTCCTCCTTCAGAAAGAGGCTCAGTTCATCGAGAAACTTCCTCTCTTCGGGAGTCGGACTCTCCAGCATTTTCGGGTCGCGCCTCACCGCGAGCATGTTGAGATGAATTCCTAACAGCGCTTCCGGATGCGCGTAGCCCAGCCGGGAGGTCACGAACGCTCCCCAGTCCCCTCCCTGCGCCCCGAAACGCGGATAGCCAAGCACGCGGGTCATGAGTTCGTGGAAGACTTCGGCGATTTCTTCGACGCTGAAGCGCTTCTGTCCCGGGGCGAAGGAAAACGTGTAGCCCGGCAGCGAAGGCGCGACCACGCTGAACGCATCACCCGGCCCGGCCCCATGCGCGGCGGGATCGGTCAGCATGGGGATGAGCTTGTGAAATTCGTACACCGATCCGGGCCAGCCGTGGGAGACAAGCAGCGGCATCGGCTCGCGACCCTTGCCTTCCTCATGGATGAAGTGCAGGTCGATCCCGGCGATTCGGATCTTGTACTGGCGGAAGCGGTTGAGCGCGGCCTCGTGCCTGCGCCAGTCGTAGCCGCTGCGCCAGTACTCCACAAGGGACTTGAGATAGGCGAGATCCGCGCCGAATCTCCATCGATTGTCCGGCGCCTCGTCCGGAAAACGGCATCGCGAGAGGCGCTGCCGAAGATCGTCGAGCACCGCGTCGTCGATCCGGATCTGGAAAGGTTGGGAGCGGGTCACGGGCTTATGTCAGGAAACAGATGAACTCTTCACTCTTCGCGCCTCGCGCCTTCCGCTGAGTCGTAAAGACTCCTGGCGGTCAGGGAGTCGATCGACTCGTCGCAGGTCGATCCACGGACGGAGTAGCCAACACGCACCGGGCTGCCGACCAGCATCAGAAACTGTTTCTGGATGGCGTAGGCTTCCATTTCCCGGTAATACCAGCGCTTGCACGGCTCCATCTCGCCGCGCTCGTCGGCCAGGTGCTGAACGAAGTGCACCAGTTCGTGCAGCAGGACGGAGCGATCGAACACGCTGGTTTCGGGCTGCATGCGCTCGTCGATGTAGATACCCTCTCCCAGGCGGTAGGCGGCCCGCACCCCACACTCGCGCGCGCAGACCATGTCCTCGATCACATGACGCGGAACGCGATGAATCCCGGGCAGGGTTTTCGGCCGCGGATACTTCGAAAGCTGATCGATGACCTGCAGCAGCAAGGGGAGAAGCTCCTGCATCGTGATCGCCCGGACATCGGCGAGGTTGCTGTCGAAGGAGGCGACTGCGTGATCCGTGTAGTTGCTGTACATCCCCGGAGCGTCGCTGCCGATCCGGGCCGAGGGCTGCGCGGCATTCAGATCGAACGCAAGTACCGCCAGAGCGATGGCCACAACGGCACTTCGGGGACACGCGTGCAGCGCCATACCTTCTCCTGCTTCAGGCTCATGCCGATTTCGGCGCAACCAGGCGCTGTTTCTCCTCGTCCCAACGCCAGGCTGAATGCGTTTCCAGATGCGTTCCGCCCATCCAGCTGTCGATGCCTCGAAGTCTAACTGCGTCGCTGTGGTTCTCCAACACCTCGCGCCCCTCGGCAGTCGGCGTCATGCGCTGCGCCGCGAACTCCGCCCCGTCCGGCACGCGCGGCGGGTAGAAGAATCGCGCACCGCCCTCGACTTCAATCATAGGGACCGGTGGTCGCGCCAGGCGAGCAAGCAGCCGCCAGAAAGCCCAGTCGCTCATGAAGGGCCGTTCCTCGAGCGCCTGGACGCCGGCAAAGATTTCGTGCGGTCCGGACGCGCCGTCCGAGATCAGCCCGAGCGTGGTGCGCTCGGAGCGCGACAGGCCGTTACGGGTCGAGGGCAGTTCTTCCAGCATCCGCAGAACCGCTCCTTGCAGATATGGCATCGCCGGAGCTTTCTGGCTCAGCAGCCGGGCCCAGGCCTGCGGCGTGCTTTCACGGAACGCAGCCCATGCCCTGCGGGCGGTCTCGAAGTGCTCCGGAAGCGCTGGAACGCGCGAACCAAGCAGGCCGGCGATCTGCCCCGGAGTGAGTTGGCCGAGGCCGACGAAGCGGGCGATGCCTGGGTAGTTGCCAACGATGACCAGCGACAGCCTGGCTTCGCGGCCGTGGGTCGCCATCCAGTCGAGCACCTGGAGCAACTGGAGCTGGTCGTACAGGTCGTGTTCGAACCAGAGCACGACATCGTCGTGCTCCGCAGCGCGGGCAAGGCGCGCGTCGCGGGCCTTGAGCTGATCGTGGATCTTGAGTTCGGTGCCGTAGCCGGCCTGCGCCAGGTACCTTGCGCGCAGGGCGGTAAGCTGAGCGAGACTCTCGGTCACGGGAACCGGGCCCTCATGGAGCAGGTCCTGCCACGGGAGAAAGGCCCCGGGTAGCCCGCCTTCGCGCATGCGGGCGACCGCGACATCGCCGTTGGTGATGTGCAGCATCAGATCCCCGGCGCCGCCCCTATGGCTCGCCACCACCCGCGAGGAAGGAAGAGCTCAGGTGCGGCTTTCGCGCGAATTCTGCGGCGCTTTCTGATCGGATACCGGCTGGCGGGTAAGCAGATCGATCTGCGCGGCGCGCGTCCTCGCCTGTGCGAGCTGTTCGGCCGAGAGCGCGGTGCCGAGCAGCTCGAGCTCGCGGCGATTGAGGTTCGCTTCCCCTGCCTCTTCGGGGCGAAAGCGGGCGTCGGCCACGCTGTGCCATGCCCAGGCCTCTACCGGATCGGTGTTCACGCCCAGGCCGTCGCGAAACAGCCGTCCTATCGCCCTCATCGCGGAGGCCTCGCCCTTCTCCGCCGACTGGCGATACCAGGACATGGCCTCGAGGTAATCGCGGGTGACGCCCTTGGCGTCCTCGAACAACGCCCCGATGTTGTACAGGGCCATGCGGTCTCCGCGCTGCGCCGCGCTCTGGTACCAGGTCATCGCCATCATGAAGTCCTGCTCGACGCCGTCGCCCTTCTCGTAGCAGTCGCCGACCGAATTCATCGCCCACGCATCGCCGAGAAAGGCCGCCTGATGCCACCACTCGAAGGCCTTGGCCAGGTCTCTGTACACGCCATGACCGCTGGCGTATGCCAGGCCGATGTTGTTCATCGCCACGGTGTAGCCACGGCGCGCGGCTTCGGTCCACCAGCGCATGGCCTCGGCATAGCTCTGTCTCCCCTGGTATCCCTTGGCCCAAAGCAGCCCGATGTTGTTCATCGCCCGCACGTCGCCCTGCCGGATGAGTTGGGCGAGGTTTCCAGGATCGAGCATGTCGCTGCCGGGAACGAGGTCGGTGAAAGTCTCCTCTTGCTCCAGGGCGAGCACCGAGAACGAAGCGGCGAGCGCTGCCGCAGCAATGACTGACCTGATCGTCAAGATGACCTCCCGGAGTAACGCCGCTGCGCCGTACAATGCAGGGCATGTCGCGGCTCGGACCATCCTACGTCTTGGCGCCGAGAAACGGCAAGAGTTCCACGAGCAGTTCGTCGGGAGCTTCCTCGGGAATGAAATGTCCGCAGGGCAGCGGCCGACCGTTCACGCTGTCCGCCTTCTCTCGCCAGGTGGCGAGCACGTCGAAAAGTTGGTGCATCTTTCCGTACTCGCCCCAGATCGCGAGCACGGGGCAGGCGAGCCTGCGCTCGAGGTCGCGTTCGTCATCGGCGAGATCCAGGGTGGCGGCGGCACGATAGTCCTCCAATCCGGCGCGGATCGTCCCCGGCAGCATGAAGGCGCGCAGGTAGTCCTGGAACACCGGCTCCTCGATTGCGCCGGCGCGGTATGTGAGCGCTCGCAGCACATGCCGCAGAAATGCCTCGCCGCTGTTGGCGATCATGACCTCGGGGAGATCGGGCACCTGGAAGAAGAACCAGTGCCAGTACGCCGCCGCGAGATCCTTGCCGGCGTCGCGGAACACGGTGTGGGTCGGCACGATGTCAAGCACCGCCAGCTTCGTCACTTGCTGCGGGCAGTCGAGTGCGAGCCGGTGCGCCACCCGCGCCCCGCGGTCGTGCCCGACAGCCAGGTATCGTTTGTGGCCGAGGGCCTCCATGATTCCGGCGATGTCGCTTGCCATGCTGCGCTTGTCGTAGCCGTCGCGCGGCTTGTCGCTGTCGCCATAGCCGCGAAGGTCGGGCGCGACCACGCTGAATTGCTGCATCAGCCGGGCCGTCACCTTGCGCCACATCAGCGCGGTCTGGGGGTAGCCGTGCAGCAGCACCAGTCCGGGGCCGTTGCCGCCATGCCAGACGTTGAACCGCAGGCCGTTGGCCCGAACCGTCTCCCGGCGCATTCCGTGCATGAAGTCCATATATGAGTGCGAGGCGTGAGGGGTTAAGAGTGAAGAGTTAAGAGCAAAAGCGTGAATGAGTGAATGAGCAGGAGCGCGTGGCGTTCGGTTGCTATCAGGCGTTGAGTCGTTCCCTCTCCCCCTTCACCCTTTCACTTCTTCACGCTTCAATAGTCACTGGTTTTCAGGTACTCACGGAGGCGGCGAACGCCCTCTTCCAGCACCGGGATCGGCTTGGGATAGGAAAAGCGCACGTGCTCGTTGGCGAGATGAGCGCCGAAGTCGATCCCGGGCGCAATTGCCACGCCCGCCTTTTCCAGCACGTCGTGACAGAAGCGATAGCTGTCGGAGGTCAAACGCGCGCAGTTGGCATAAATATAGAAAGCGCCCTGCGGCTCGACCGGGATCTCGAAGCCGAGGCGGCGCAGTTGCGGGAGGAGATAGTCCCGCTGGACCCGGAATCTCGCCCGATTGGCCTCGACGATGCGTAGCGTCTCGGGCGCGAACGCCGCGCGCGCCGCCTGCTGCGCGATGTCGGAGTTCGAGATGTAGAGATTCTGGGCCAGTTTCTCGATGTCTTCGATGTATGCCTGCGGCGCGACCATCCAGCCCAGGCGCCAGCCGGTCATGCAGAAGTATTTCGAGAAGCTGCTGATGACGAAAATATCATCAGCGATCTCCAGCGCGCTGCCTGCATCGCAGCCGTAAGTCAGGCCATGGTAGATCTCGTCGACGATAAGCCGGCCTCCCCTGGCGCGCACGACTTCGTGTATGCGGCGCAATTCGTCCATCGGAACCAGTGTTCCGGTGGGATTCGAAGGCGAGGCCACCATCACCGCAACGGTGTTCGAGGTCCAGTGGCGCTCCACCAGTTGCGCCGTGAGCTGGTAAGCGGTCTGTGCACCGACCGGGATGCCCACAGGCCGGCCCTCCATCGTCCGCACGAAATGCCGATTGCAGGGATATCCTGGATCCGCCATCAGGACTTCGTCGCCAGGAGAAAGCAGAACGCCCATCGTGAGCAGCAGGGCCCCTGAAGAACCGCTGGTCACGCCGATGCGCGAGGCCGGGATTTCGATCCGGTAGCGACTGCGATACCACTGCGACAGCGATTCGCGCAGCTCGGTCGTGCCAAGCGACGGCGAGTAGCGAATCTCGTTCCGCTGCAGGCCTTCGATACCGGCATCGACGATCGGCTTTGGTGTCGGGAAATCCGGTTCTCCGATCACCATGTTGACTATGCTGCGGCCCCCAGCTTCCAGTTCCCTGGCGCGCGTCACCAGTACCACCACATGGAATGGCTCGATCTCAGACATCCGCGAAGCCAAGCGAACGCGGGTGGAGGCAACTCGCTCCGGACGATTCATCGCACCTGGTAACACGCTTGCAGAAAGAAGCTCGCCAAGGATTGTAACTCGCACCCGGTTCTCGCCATCCAGGACCGGTCGTTCCGGACGGCAGGTTTCCTTGCAGAAATTCCCGGGCGGGTGTCTATAATCACACTCGGGGGGACACGATCATGAAAAAGGGTCGCACTGCAACGTCCGGAGTTGCAGAAGCGCTCATACGTCGGACTGGCGATCGGGTCACAGCTGCTCGTGTGCAGATTCTGGCCGTTCTTCTTAATGCCGGCTCGGCGTTGGCGCATTCTGAAGTCGAAGCACGTCTTGGAAAGAGCGTTTCGGTCGATCGGGTCACGGTGTACCGTGTGCTCGAATGGTTGACGCAGGCCGGTCTGGCTCACCGAATCACCGAGTCCGACCGTATCTGGCGATTCACCGCCCTGCCCGACGGCCGGTCAAGCAGCGGCGCGCACTTCACCTGCACCTGCTGCTCTCAGACCATTTTCCTGCCGGGCAGGATTTCTTCCGCCTCGCCGCGGCTGCCGGTTGGATATCGCGCCCGGCAGCGCGAGCTGTCGATACGCGGGCTGTGCAGGGGGTGCGCGCGGCCGGGCCACAGTCCGTCGATACACGGTCGCAAGCGTTCGCACGCGCGCTAGCGCATCTCGGGCGTAGCGGCTGCGACTTCGTTGCGCGGGAAGGAGCGGGTCCGCGCAGGTAGAATCCGCTTCTCCTGACGTGAGGAGGAGCGGGCTACGATGAAGATCGCGGTGATCGGCGCCGGGGGCGTCGGCGGGTATTTCGGGGGCCGGCTGGCGTCGGCGGGCGCCGAGGTCAGTTTCGTCGCGCGCGGAGCACACCTCGAGGCCATGAAGAAGAACGGCCTCAAGGTGCTGTCGGCGCTGGGCGACCTTCACCTGAAGAGAGTGCGCTGCACCGACGACGCCGGGTCCATCGGCCCGGTCGACATCGTGATAATCGCCGTCAAACTCTGGTCCACCGAGGAGGCCGGGCGTTCGGCGAAGCTGCTGCTAGGCCCCGACAGCGCGGCGCTGTCGTTCCAGAACGGCGTGGTGGCGGTGGATACGCTGGTTCCGATACTCGGCAAGCGTCATGTTATGGGCGGGGTGGCCAACATCGCGGCCCTGATCGAGGAGCCCGGAGTCATCCGGCACAACGGGACCATGGCCAACCTTTTCTTCGGCGAACTGGACGGCAAGCCTTCGGCTCGATCCTCGGCTCTGCTCGCGGAGTGCAAGAAAGCAGGCATAAACAGCGAAATCGTCACCGATGTGCACTTCGCGATCTGGGAGAAATTCACCCGGCTGGTGACCATGTCTGCGGTGACCGCACTGACTCGGCTGCCGATCGGCCCGATCCGAGAAGATCCGGACACTCGCGAGCTGATGATCCAGGTCATGCAGGAAGTCGTCGCCATTGGCCGCGCCAAGGGAGCCAGGTTTCCGGAGAATCTTGTCCAGGAGCAGATGGCGAAGGTGGAGACATACCCCGCGGGCATGGTGGCATCGATGTGCGGCGACCTGCGCCGGGGCAACCGGCTGGAGCTGCCCTGGCTGTCCGGAACCGTGGCCAAACTCGGAAAGGAGCTGGGCATTCCGACGCCAGCCAACCAGTTCGTGTACGCCGCGCTCAAGCACTATGCCAACGGCCGGCACCCGATGGCGCAGATCTGACGACGAGACGGAAGGAGATCCGGGATGCCCCGATCAGGACTGACGATAAAGAACATCCGGGTACGCGCGGTCATGGCGCCGATAAAGCGCCCGCCGGTATCCGCCTCTGGCGCTCTGCCTGAGGCGGCGCTGGTTCTGGTGGACGTCGAGACCGGGGAAGGCATTACCGGCCATTCCTATCTCGCCTCGTATGGCAGGCCGATGCTCAAACCGCTGGCAACGACAGTCGAGGCGCTCCTCGAGATAGTCCAGGGAGAAGCGCTGGTTCCCTACGAGGTCGACGCCAAGCTGCGCAGGCGGTTCACTCTGTTCGACACCCCCGGCCTGGTCGGGCTGGCGATTTCCGGCATCGACATGGCGGTCTGGGACGCATTCGCAAAAGGGCTTGGACTGCCGCTGGCCCGCGCATTGGGCGGGCAGGTCAAGCCGATACGCGCGTACAACAGTTGCGGACTCTGGATCAAGGACCCGGCTTTGCTGGCGGACGAAGCTGCCGAACTGCTCTCGGAGGGCGGCTACAACGCGGTCAAGCTGCGCATCGGCAGGCCCAGCTTCAAGGACGATCTGACCGCGGTGCGCAACGTCAAGAAGCGCATCGGCGGCGACATCCACCTGATGACCGACTTCAACCAGAGCCTGACGGTAAGCGAGGCGATCCAGCGCGGACGGGCGCTCGACGACGAAGGCCTGTACTGGATCGAGGAGCCGGTGCGACATGACAATTACGGCGGCTGCGCCAAGATCGCCCTTGAAGTGAAAACGCCGATCCAGATCGGCGAGAACCTGCTCAGCACTTCCGACATGCAGAAGGCGATACAGGCCGGCGCGGCCGAGTACTACATGCCCGACGTGCAGCGAATCGGTGGCGTGAGCGGGTGGATGCGCGCGGCGGCGCTGGCGCAGGCACACCAGCTGGAGATGTCCAGCCACCTGTTCCCCGAATTCAGCGCTCACCTGCTGGCGGTGACGCCGACCTGCCACTGGCTCGAATACATGGACTGGGGCAACGTAATCCTGCAGGAGCCGTTCGAAGTAAAGAACGGCCAGGTCGTCATTCCAGACCGCCCGGGGGCCGGTATCGACTGGAACGAAGACGCTGTTCGCCGGTTCGCGGCTGTCTGATGGCTGCCGGCATAAGGGTCTGCGAGAGGTCCTGGCGAGGTTCCACGCTTTGGACCATGACTCCCAAACCAGCTTTTATTGACGTGTCGTTTTCACTCAGCGTACAGTGAAAACCGAGAGGTGACTTGGTTAGCGGGATCTCGGTTTGTGTTCCAAAACCGAATGACGCGCCGCAGCAGACGGAGCGCACTCCTTGCGGTTGTCCGGCGGATGGGCGTCACCTTGAATCCGCGTATGTACTTACCAACTTGGGAGAAGAAGATGATGAGACTCGGCGCGATGCTTGCCCTGTCCCTGTTCGTCACCTCGCTATCGCTGGCTGCCGACGAACAAAAGACCCGCGTCGGCACCTGCGCGGACGCGAAGAGCCAGATGGAATACTTCTGCAACCCCGACAACGCCGCCAGCGACAGCATGGTGGCTATCGGTACCGCTTGCACCAACGCCAAGAACAACGTCAAGGAGGCCTGCGAAGGAGTTGTCGAGCCGGACAAGGCATACAAGTTCGAAGACAAAAAATAGGCGCCGATCACGGCGCGCAGTTGCGCGGCAGACCGTTGCTGCGACGAAAGGGGGAGTCATGAAAGCACGTTTGTTGATCGGGGCGGTGGCCCTTGGATTCTCCGCCGGCGCCATTGCCGCAGACGAAGTGGACACGCGGGGCGGCACGTGCGAAGACGCGAAGAAGCAGCACGAGTACTACTGCGAAGGCAAGGGAGACCCCAACGACATTTTCACCCAGGCGAACATCGCCTGTAACAACGCCAAGCGCAATGTCGCCGCTGCCTGTGAAGGCAAGGTCGAGCCGGATTCCGAGTACAAGTTCGAAGGAGACAACAAGAAGTGAGTGGAAGTCGTCGGCCCAGGCACCGTTATCCGCTCTCGGCTTGGTTCGGCCCGTCGTGCCAATGGTTGTTCAGCGCGACTTAATATCAACCTAGCGCCCAGCAAGGAGGAGTCATGACAATACAAAGACACATCGGCGTGCACATGAGCGACGAGGAGATGAAGCTCGTCGCGCCGGCGGACGAAGTGGCATTTCGCTCGCCGGTTCCGACCCAGGTAGTCTCCAACGGCGAGTACAACCCGCTGCCCCAGACCGAGGACCAGAAAAAGGTCGAAAGCCTGATCAAGGAAATCGGGGATACCCAGGCCAAGCGCCACAATATGAACCGCCGCCAGTTCCTCGCCTCCAGCGCCGGCATGGCCGCGGCGTTCCTGGCGATGAACAAGGTGTTCGGGCCCGTTTTCGACGTTTCCGAGGCAGAAGCCGCCGATATGGAAATGTCGGCGTATCGGGCCGGCCAGCTGGCCAACCAGTTCATCTTCGACGACCAGACCCACTTCATCCGTGACGACTTCAAGCAGGAAGGCCTGCTGGGTCTGACCAAGTGGGCAGTAGGCGCCAAAGTGAACCCGGACATCATGTCGGCTCCGATGACGTTGTCGCGCTACAAGATGGACAACTATCTGAAGGAGATTTTCCTCGACAGCGACACCAAGATCTCGCTGCTCTCGGGCGCACCGTTCGATGATCCGTCCTGGTGGCTGCTGTCCAACGACGCCATTCAGAACGCCTGCCGGTCGGTCAACAAGATGGCCGGGGGCACGCGCATGCTCGGCCACACCGTCATCACCCCGAAGTACCCGAACTGGATGGACGAAGTGGATCGCGCGATCTCGACTCTGCATCCGGTGAGCTGGAAGTCCTACACCATCGGCGATCCGTTCGGACCTTCCAAGTACGCCTGGCGCCTGGACGACGAGAAGCTGATGTACCCGTTCTACGAGAAGGCGATCAAGTCCGGCATCAATACCATCTGTATCCACAAGGGCCTGATGCCGCGCGACTACGAGAAGGCGTTTGCCGGCACATGGGAAAGCGCCACGGTCAAGGACCTGGGCAAGGCCGCCAAGGATTGGCCGGGAATGAATTTCGTCATCTACCACTCGGCGCTGCGCCCGTGGCTGGCGGATCAGCCCGACAAGGACCTGCAGGCTTTCCTCGACACTGGCTACGTGGAGTGGTCAACCGACCTGGCGCGCATTCCGGAGAAATTCGGGGTCAACAACGTGTACGCCGAAATAGGCAGCACGTTCGCCAGTACCGCGGTGACCAACCCGCGCTTCTGCGCGGCATTCATCGGTCAGCTGGTGAACATGATGGGGGCGGAGCGGGTGGTGTGGGGCTCCGACTCGGTGTGGTACGGCAGCCCGCAGTGGCAGATCGAAGCCATGCGCCGGCTCGAGATCCCGGACGACATCATGAAGAAGTTCAAGTGGAACACCCGTCTCGGCGGACCGAACAGCGAGGTCAAGCAGAAGATCTTCGGTTTGAATGCGGCGCACCTCTACGGCCTGGACATCAAGATCGGCCAGGGCAAGCCTTTCACCCAGGACCAGATCGCCCAGATCAAGGCCGACTACATCGCCATGGGCGGGGAACGTAGCAACACCTACTACGGTTACGTTGCCAGGAGCGATGTCAATCAGAGCGGAATCCCAGCGGTCTAAGGGGTCGTCGATCGAATCAAAGCCGGGGCTTGTCCCCGGCTTTTTTTTGTTGCCTTGGTCCGGGGAAGCAGCGGCTATTCCTCGTGCAGCAGGAAGTCGTATTCCTTTGCCAGCTCAGGCTTGTTGTCCAGGGCACCGGGTTGCAGGCTCAGCAGCCAGGTGAGCAGGTTGCCTTTCTCGACTGCTGTGCAGGGGCGCTTCAACAGGTAATTGCAGTTCAAGTGGAACCACTTTTCCACCAGGTCAGGATCGCTGAACCTTCGGGGATTGGCGACCGGGGCGAAGGCCTCGATTTCGCGCTTCTTGGCGTGGAGCGGATCCGGGTGCTCGGCATCGTCGATGACGTGGCACGCGCGGCAAAGGATCCTGGTGCGGTGGCGCATCACGGAACGGCGCGGGTCGTCAAGATGGCACGAGACGCAACCGACCTCCCCCACGACCGGCAGCGGGTGTTTCTGAACGTAGAAACTTCGTCCGTCCTCCGCGGAAAAGCCGCGAAAGTCCGGCGCTTCGGCTTGCGCCTGGGCGCGATAGCGGTCTAGCAGTTCTTCCACCGCACCGGCCTTCGCCGCCGGCGGCACGGACATCCCCACGAGCAGCACAAGAGTCCACGCGCAACAGCCACGCCCGATCCCGGAACGGCCGATCAGCAGCATTTCGCTCGGTCCTGCTCAAATCGAGGACAGGAACTTCAGCAGCGCCTCGCGATCGGCTTTCGGCATATTGCGAAACGCCTCGCGCGAAGCACGCGCCTCGCCCCCATGCCAGAGAATCGCCTCCGTCAGGTTGCGGGCGCGGCCGTCGTGCAGCATTGCCGTGCTCCCGCTCACGGTCTCCGAGAGACCTATTCCCCACAAAGGCGGGGTTCGCCAGTCGCGCCCGCCGGCCTTGAACTCGGGCCGATTGTCGGAAAGATCTTCGCCCATGTCGTGCAGCAGCAGGTCTGTATAAGCACGGAAAATCTGCCCTTCGATCTGCGGCAGTCCCGGGAGTTTGCCCGCCTTCATCTCCGGAACATGGCAAACCGAACACTTCGCCCGTTCGAACAGGGTCTCGCCGCGACGGAACTCGGCGCTGCCGACGTTGCGCCGCGCGGGCACCGCCAGCGCCTGGGTCCAGAATTCCAGTTCGTCCCAGTTGAGCTCGATGAGTTCCGGCTGGTTGCCCGGAGGCTGGTAAGCGCAATCCTGCTGCACCGGCGGGCAGTTCTCCTTGTCGAACAGCGGCGAAGTCACGCCGATGTCGCCATGAAATGCCGCCGCGATCTGTTGCCTGATCGAGGGCTGGTTCGATTTCCACCCGAAGCGGCCCAGCGCTACGCGCTTGTTGATCGCATCCCAGACATAGTTCGGACGGCCGCCAACACCCTGCGATTTCTGCCTTTCGGCAATCTGGAGGATATCGGCCTCGCTCACTGCCTCGAGCAATCCGAGGCCGAAAACCGGCTGCGCGATTCTCAACGAGTACATGACTTCCGGCCCAAGCGGCCCGAAATTGAGCTTCTCCAACCGAAGCTTCGGCTGGCGCAGCGTGAGCTTCTCGCCGTCAGCGAATGCAACCGGCACGTCTTGCCAGTCGAGGTAGATCTCGGCTTCCGGCTGGACCCGCTCGCCGAGATAGGTTGCGTCCTTGTCCTGGCCCATCAGCCCCTGGTTCTGGATCTGGTCGCCGTAGTCCGGGTGCGGCTTCGGTGCGCCGTGTTCGTCCTCGCCAGGAATCGAGATGCGCACCAGCACCGAAAGCAGTTGCTTGTCGGCGGATTTCGGCACGTCGCCGCGCCCCGCGCCGACGTGACAGGCCGAGCAGCGATCGGCGATGAAAGTCGGGCCGAGGCCCCAGTCGCCGCCCAGGGAGGGGAAAACCACCCATTTCTGATTGAAGTGCTGGCGACCGCGCAGGAACTTCTCGCGCTCCCGGTAACTGAGCACCGGCGCCGGCTCGGCGTACGCGGTAGCGTCGGCCAGCGCAACGGTAAAACTGCCGGCTGAAAGAGCCTCCTGCGGAATTTCATCCACCGCTGCGAACGCCGCCAGCGCAGACAGCACAACCACTGTCGCACCCCATGCCGACGCAGCCCGCATTGCCAGATCCTCCCGAAATCCTCTCAAGTCTGAAAACTAGCCCATAGCCGGATTTCCCGCAATCGGCGCTACCTCACGCCTCACGCCTAAAGAAGCTATATCGACTCCACGTACCTCGTCAGCGCTTGCCGATCCGGCCTTGGCATGCTGCGAAACGCTTCGCGCGAAGCTTCGGCTTCGCCGCCGTGCCAGAGGATCGCTTCGGCGACGTTGCGGGCGCGCCCGTCGTGCAGCAGTGCAGCGCTGCCGCTGACCGACTCGGAAAGTCCGAGGCCCCAGAGCGGCTGGGTGCGCCACTCGCGCGGACCGGCCTGGTAGTCCGGCCTGCCGTCGGCGAGCTCCTCTCCCATGTCGTGCAGCAGCAAGTCGGTAAATGCCCTGAACGTCTGGTTGGCCAGTTGAGGTAACGCCGGAAAACTGTCGGCGGTCCTGAGTTCCGGCACGTGACAGACGGCGCACTGCGCCGCGACGAATAGTCGTTGGCCGCGCGCGAACTCGGGCGTGTCAAGGTTTCTTCGAACCGGGACGGCCAGACCTCTCAGCCAGATCTCCAGCGCGTCGATCTCGTGCTCGATGATCTCCGGAAAATTTCCAGGCAGGGTTCGGGCGCACACTGTCTGCACCGGTGGACAGTTCTGCTCGGGGAAAAGCCGGGAGTTCAAGCCCATGTCCCCGATCGCGGCGGAGGCGATCTGTTCTCTCAGGCTCGCCTGGTTGGCCTTCCAGCCATAGCGCCCGAGGGCAGTGCGGCGACCGACCGCGTCCCAGACATAGTTGGGACGACCACCAAATCCGAGGGCTCTCTGCCCGGCAGCGAGCGCCAGGATAGCCGCCTCAGGCACCGCATCGAGCAGGCCCAGTCCGAAGATCGGCTGGGCGTTGCGCAGAGAGGTCATCGTTTCCTGTCCCAGCGGACCGAAGTTGAGTTTTTCGATGCGCAACCTGGGCTTCTGCAGCCGGATGATCTCGCCGTCGGCGAAGGAAACTTCGCGTTCCTCCCAGTCCAGGTAAAGCTCGGCTTCCGGCGGCACCGCCGCGGGCCCGTACTGCAGGTCGATGTTGCGGCCGTCGAGCGACCGGTTCTGCAACTGGTCGCCGTAGTTGGGGTGCGGCCTGGGCGCGCCGCGGTCGCTCTGGCCGGGAACGCTGAGGCGCACGAGCAGTGACAGCAGTTGTTCGCCGGGAGCGCGCGGCGGACTGCCGCGCCCGGCGTTGACGTGGCACACCGAACAGCGGTCCGCGATGAAGGTCGGGCCGAGTCCCCAATCGCCGTTCAGCGAGACGATCGAGGCCCATTGCCGGTTGAAAACATTGCGGCCGACCATGAAAAGACGGCGCTGCCTCGAGTCGAGCACAGCGGCGGGCTCGGAATAGAGCGGGCGGTCGATGCTGAAGCTGCCGGCTGAGAGCGATTCTGGCGAGAGGTCGTCTGCGGCAGCGCCCAGGACGGCAGCGGCGGCGAACGCTGCCGCTGCGGCTATGCATTTCCACATTGCGACTGTCTCCTGCGGACCGGCGACCTTATCCGAAGCATGGCCGAGCCGCAACTTGTACCCGCCTGCAAGCGCGCGCATCGGTTAAGATTGCGTATCAGGTGCTGTGCTGCGGATTCGCACTGCGCCGCATCATAACGAGGCTTGTTCATGACTCTTGCCGCGACCGAAGTCCAATCCGCGATCGACGAACTCAAGGCGCAGTTCGGCGACCGGCTTTCCACCAGTACCGGCGTTCGCGATCACCACAGCAAGGACGAATCCTGGCATCACCCGCATCGTCCCGACGCGGTGGTATTTCCGCAATCCACCGAGGAAGTGTCGCAGATCGTGCAGGCCTGCGCCCGCCACAAGACCCCGGTCATTGCCTACGGCACCGGAACTTCGCTCGAAGGCAACGTCATCCCGCACCGAGGCGGGGTTGTCGTGGACCTCGTCAACATGAACAAGGTCCTGCGCGTCAACGCCGAGGATCTCGATGTCACCGTCCAGGCACGGGTGACCAGAAAACAGCTCAATGAATACATCCGCGATCAGGGTCTGTTCTTCCCGATCGACCCCGGTGCCGATGCTTCGCTCGGCGGAATGGCAGCTACGCGCGCATCAGGAACCAATGCGGTGCGCTACGGCACGATGCGCGAGAACGTGCTCGGCCTGACCGTGGTGCTGGCTGATGGGCGCATCATCCGAACCTCCCGGCGCGCACGGAAATCCGCCGCCGGCTACGACCTCACCCGGCTGATCGTCGGTTCCGAAGGAACGCTCGGAATCATCACGGAGGTAACGCTGAGACTGTATGGGATACCCGAGGCGATGGCGGCGGCGGTGTGCTCGTTCGACTCGCTGGAAGGCGCGGTCAGGACCGTGATCCAGACCATCCAGCTCGGCATTCCGGTGGCGCGTATCGAGCTTCTCGATGACGTGCAGATGGACTCGGTCAACCGCTTTTCCAAGCTCAGCTACCCTGTGAAGGACACTCTGTTCCTGGAGTTTCACGGCAGCGAGGCGGGAGTGAAAGAGCAGGCCGAGATGGTGCAGTCGATCGCTGTCGAGAACAGCGGCGGCGAGTTCAAGTGGGCGACAAAACCCGAAGAGCGCAGCAAGCTGTGGACCGCGCGCCACGACGTGACCTACGCCAACAAGGCGTTGCGCCCCGGCTGCGAGATATGGGCAACCGACGTGTGCGTGCCGATATCGCGGCTGGCCGAGTGCATCATCGAGACGAAGAAGGACCTGAAGGAGAGCTTTTTGACGGCGCCGCTCGTGGGCCATGTCGGAGACGGTAATTTCCATCTCGGGTTCCTGATCGACCGCAACATTCCCAGGGAGATCGCCGAAGCCGAACGGCTCAACGAGCGGCTGGTGATGCGGGCGCTGTCGATGGACGGTACCTGCACCGGAGAGCACGGCGTCGGGCTGGGCAAGCAGAAATTCCTGATCGCGGAGCATGGCGAAGCGGTCGCGGTCATGCGTCAGATCAAGAGAGCGCTCGACCCGGACAATATCCTTAACCCCGGGAAGATCTTTATCCTGTGAAGTCCAGCGTCGCGCCACCGCGCGCCGGCCCGAAAGCCGCGATGCTCCTTGGCGACGCTCGCAACTGCGCGTTAGCGGCCGGCGCGACGAGGAACTGGTGCTGATCGGCGCGGATGGCGCGTCCGAGGTCTGGCGTCGCCGGTGAACCCGGCTTCCGGACGTCCGGCAGCAGAAACGGATGATCCCGCCGTTAGCCACAGCACGCCTCGCACTGCGCCCCTTCGAAATCGGCGACGTTGTCCCACTCTACGAGCTTTGGATCCGCGAAGCGGTACGCAGATACCTGTGGGATGGGAAGATCATCTCTGTCGATCAGGCTCGCTCGGTGGTGCTCGAAGCGATCGCCGACGCGGCCCGGAGCAGCATCGGCATGTGGACGCTTTGGGTCAGAGGCGACCCCCATCTCGCCGGCCACTGCGGGTTCCGCTGGATAGGGGTGGCGCGCCCCGCCACAACTTGCTCCCCCGAATCGACACCGGGCCATGGTACAGATGTGGCGTCGGAGCCGGAGCTACTGTACGCGCTGCGTCCGGACCTCTGGGGTCAGGGACTTGCCACCGAAGCAGCGCGCAAGTGCATCGAATGGCTGTTCCAGACGCGACCCGCTTCCCGAATCCTGGCAGGCGCTGACGCGGCGAACGAGACTTCGCAGCGCGTCCTGGAGCGGCTGGGCTTCGTCCCGTTCGACGGCCGGGTACCAGGCCCTGCGGGCATTCGCTACTTCGCACTCGCGCGACCCGGGAGCCCGAGCAAAGCACGATAAAAAAGGCGCGGCGGCAGCCGCGCCTTCTTCTCCCTGGAATCCCCAGTCAGCCGTTCTTTTCCGCAGCCATCGTCCCCGGTCCGAACGCAGCGACGTAGAGCAGACCGCCCATGATCGCAAGATTCTTGAGGAACATGACCATCTGCAGCTGTTTCTGCTCCTCCGGCACGGCCCAGAAACCGTGGAAGATTGGCGACACGATCAGCACGAACACGAACAGCGCCAGTGCCGCCCAGCGCGCCTTCCAGCCGACGATCAGCAGAATGCCACCGCCCAGCTCAACGATGATCGTCAGCACGGCGAGCACCTGGGCCATCGGAACGTTATAGGCTGCCATATATCCGATCGTGCCTTCGAAACCGGTGATCTTGCCGAACCCCGCGATAACGAAGATAAGACCCAGCAGAATGCGGCCGAGTGGCGGCCCGAATTGCTTCACCATCTCCATCGTGCGTCCTCCTTCATTGCGTTGACGGTTGGCACTGCCTGCTCTTCGACGCGGTCAACTCGCCTCGAATCCGATTTCCCTGTGGGTGCCATCGCAGAACGGCTTGTTCTTCGAGCCGCCGCAGCGGCATAGCGACGCCTGACTACCCTGCCAGGAGGTATTCTCCGTACCCTCGATCCGCATCTCACCGATACAGCGCAGAGGGCCATTGGCTCGCAGCCTGACACGGAGTTGCGGTCCGGCGGTTCCCGGCTCGACAGTCTTGGGCTGATAGGAGCTCGAAACACGGGCCGGCTCGCGAAAAGCGATCTTGGAGTGGGTGCTGTCGCAGAACGGCTTGCTGGACGATCGGCCGCAGCGGCAAAACCACGCTTCGGAAGTCTTCTCGATCAGCTTGCCATCAGCGGCAAGAATCTCGATGTCGCCGGCCACTTTTAGCGGGCCGTCGACCTGGGGCTGGAGGAGGTTCGGCATTTGGGGGCGCATAGTACTCCAACATAAATCGAGACGATAGGCACGGAAAGACGAGGCGCGAGGCACGAGGGCAGAACCGGACTTTACTGGCGCCTAGCCACCAGCGCCTAGCGCCTCGTCTGCCCGTGCCTCGCGCCTGAAGTTATTGTGCTACCCAGCCGCCGTCGATCGAGAGCGCAGCTCCGGTAATCGAGGCGGCAGCCTCGCCGGCCAGAAATACCGCCAGCGCGGCGACTTCCTCCACCCTGACGAACTCCTTTGACGGCTGCCGCTCGAGGATGACCTTGCTGATCACGTCTTCGCGCGGGATATCGTGCGCCCGCGCGTTGTCGTCGATCTGCTTTTCGACCAGCGGCGTGAGTACGTAGCCGGGACAGATCGCATTACAGGTGATCCCGCTGCCCGCGGTTTCCAGGGCAACGGTCTTCGTGAGCCCGACCAGCCCGTGCTTGGCGGCGATGTAGGCCGACTTGAACGGAGAAGCCACCAACCCGTGAGCCGAGGCGATGTTGACGATGCGTCCCCAGCCCTTGCGCTTCATCCGCGGCAGCGCCGTGCGGATGGCATGGAACGCCGAGGATAGATTGATCGCGAGGATCCGGTCCCACTGCTCGACGGGAAACTGGTCCACCGCGGCGACGTGTTGTATGCCGGCATTGTTGACCAGGACGTCGACGCCGCCGAGCCCGTCGGCCGCCTCGATCATCGACTCGATTTCCGCAGGGAGAGCCATGTCGGCCGGCGAGTAGCGCACTGCCACGCGGAACTCCCCTTCCAGTCCGGCGCGCATCTGTTCGATCTGGCCCGCATCGCCGAAACCATTGAGCAGCACGTTGCAGCCTTCTCGGGCGAAACCGCGGGCTATCCCCAGCCCGATGCCGCTGGTCGAACCGGTGATGATGACGGACTTTCCCTTGAGCATCTCAGCCTGCTTCCCTTGTTCCGCCGCGTCGTGCAGTGTATCAAACGCCGTCTGCCGCTCTCAGAATCTCAGTTCGCCGAAGTAGCCGGTCAGCTCCATATAGCCGCGACCGATCGCCTCTCCCCGTCGCACGGCGGTTACCGCTCCCTCCCAATACACTGTCCCGGTGCTGGCGCGCGAATCCAGTTCCTGATCGTCCATCAGCGGTCGAAGCTCCAGCTCGAACTGCCCCGCGCGCACTCGCATCGCCACCGGATACTCCGCGCCGGTTCGCGGCGAACGCCAGCGTCGCAACGGCACAAACTCGATTTCCCGGGAGGAAAAGGAAGTCAAGGTTCCATCCGAATCGCGCAGCGTGCCGCCGGTCCAGACAACTCCGCCGTCCTTGCCGCGGATGCGAAACGCCATCAAGGCGGCGCCGTCGTCAAAATTTATTCCGGTCCAGTCCCAACCCACGGCATCTTTCGCCAGATATTCACTCGACCACTCGTGATCGAGCCAGGCTTCGCCGGTGACGGCCATGCGCCTGCCGCCGACCACGAGCTCGCCCCGCACTGCCAGCTGCGGCCGGCTGTAGTAATAGCTCGCCTGCTCCGGCCGCGGGCCTTTGCGGCTGTAGCCGCCGGCGCCCTGCGGCATGACGGGGGTCGTAGGCGCAAAAGCGAGATCGACCTCGAACTCCCGCGCGACAATGCGGGCCAAATAGCCTTTCGCGTTTCTCGTCAGAGCCCAATCTCCGATGCGGACCTCGGTATCGCCGGCGCGGGCAAAGGCGCGGCCGAAGCCTTCCCGCGCCGAGCGCTGATCGTGGAGCAGCTTTCCGAGCCGCGCATCCGCCAGCGCTGCGTGGGCGAAGAGCAACTGCCTTGGCGCAAAATTCGAGGGATTGTCCTCCTGCATCCCGGGGCGGCTGCGAAAGAACGTGACCTGCACACCGAGATCGATCCCCTCGGAGGTACGCACCCAGCCGGTGACGTACCACCACTCGGTTCGGTAGCTCGAGTGTGCCCCGTGATCGCGAGGGAACTCGAGTTTTGCGCCCTGGCTCACCACCGGATAATCCACCGCGTGAGCACTCAGCGCGCCGGTGAAGATGGATAGAACGAACGTCGCGAACTTTCTGCCTCGCCCCTCGCGCCTTGAGCCCCGCATCACCAGTCTTCCTTGACCGCCCTCACCGCATCGCCCGACAGCGCCTGCCGGCCCCCAAGCACCGCGGTCACCACCGCCAGCACGAGCAGCGCGGCGACAAAAGCCGAGAGACCGCCGAGCGGGTAGTGCACCTCCATGCTCCAGTGAAACGACTGGCGGTTGACCACATGAACCAGCAGCAGACTGATGACCCAGCCCAGCATCAGGCCGACCAGGGCCGCGACCGCGGCAAGCAGGGCGCCCTCGAACGCCAGCATGGCGGCGATCTGCCTTCGGGTAAGGCCAACGTGGCGCAGCATGCCGAATTCGCGACGCCGCGCGAACGCCCTGGCAGCGAAGCTCGCAGACAATCCCGCCAGGCCGATGGCGACTGCTACCGCCTCGAGCGCATAGGTCACCGCAAAGGTGCGATCGAAGATGGCAAGCGACCACTCCTGAATCTCTTCCGCTGGCGCGACTTCGAGTCTCTCGCCTCCATCGACGCCGGCCCGCAACCCGGCTACGACTGCTTCAGCGGCGATTTCCGGCTGCAACCACAGCCCGGCGTCGCTGGCATTGAGATCACCGCTCAGCCGGGAATACGCGGCGCGCTCGATCAGTATTGCCCCGTTCTGCCGCGCGTAGTCGCGCCAGACGCCGCCCACCGCGAATTGTTGATGCCGTCCTGCAATCGGCAACTCGACATCCTGGCCCGGCTCCCAGCCGAACACGTCGGCCACATACTCGCTCACCCACACCAGGGGCAGCCGGTTTCCGACCGCGGTCGCGCTCCGGGTCAGCGGCAGGGTGCGCTCCGGATCTTCGATATCGCGGGCGATCAGGGTCACTCGCGGCCGCGAGGGGTCGAGCACGATGTGCTGGGTTCGCAGGAATTCGACCCTGCGCACGCCCTCGACCGCGGCGATCTGCCGCTGGACCACGGGAGACAGGAAGGCAGTGTCGCCCGACGGCGCGGCGCGCACGTAGAGATCCGCGGGCAGGGCGCGCTCCAGCCAGGCATCGAGCGAGGCGCGAAACGACGCGACCATGATCGCCATGGCCACGCACAGGCTCACCGATGCGACCAGCGCCGCCAGCCCGATGCTTACCTGGTTCGACGCCTGCCTGAGCTGTGCGATCGCGAGCCGCGCCCACACGGCCCTCGACGTCGGCGCGATTGCCGCCATCGTTGACGTCATGCGCGGCATCAACAGCAGCGCGCCGAACAGCAGCAGCGCGATCGACAGGTAACCGCCCACCGGGAGTTCGGCAAGCGGGGGGGCCAGCGACAACAGGCCACCCGCCGCCAGCAGTGAGAGCCCCGGCCACGACGAACGGAATCGCTCGAAGGCGCTGAACTCGTCGCCCGGCTTCAACGAACGGGCGAGCGGGATGCGCGCGGCATCGAGCGCGGGCGCAGCGGAACCGAGTGCGGCTGCAGCCACCGCCAGAGCCAGGAAGGGTAGTGCCGAGAGCGGTTCGAGGCCGAGCGTGACATCGTGGCCGCGGAAATACCCGGCGCCAAGGTCGGTGCCGAAGACGTTGAGCATCGCACTCGCCAGCAAGGCGCCTGCCATCAGGCCGACGATCCCGCCCAGCACGCCGACCAGCGCGCCCTCGGCTATCAGCATTGCTCCCAACTGCGTGCGAGTTACGCCGACGACGCGCAGGAGGGTGAACTGGGCTCGCCGGCGCACGATCGACAGCGCCTGGGTGGAGAAAACCAGCAAGCCGCCGGTGAACAGCGCAACCAGCGCCAGCACGTTCAGGTTGACCCGGTAAGCGCGAGTCAGGCGGGCGTTCGCCTGCATTGCCGACCGCGGCCGCCCGATCGTGACGCCGGCCGGCAGAGCCGGCGAAACTTCCGCGATGAAACGCTCCACGTCGACTCCGGCACGCAGATCGAGGTCGACCCGGGTGACCGTGCGCAGGCGTTCGAAGCTGCGCTGGGCGGCGGCGATGTCCATGAGCGCGAAGCGCCCGCTGCCCGCACCCTCTGCCAGCACGCCAGCCACCCGCAGCACGACCGAGCTCATGCCCGCCTGAAGGGCAATGCGATCGCCGCGCGAGATCCCCAGCCATTGCGCGGCGCCTGGCGAAAGAAACAGCGCGTCCGCTCGCAGCACTTCCAACCGGTCCTCGTCTGCGCCGATCTCGCGGGCGAGAAGCGCCGGCTGGACCGCCGCGGCGCGGAATATGTCGATCCCGATCACACGCAGCGCGTCCTCGCTTCCGACCACTCGTGCTTCCACCTCGACCGAAGGGCTCGCATCGCGCACCTCGGGACGCGATGCCAGCATCGGGTACACCTTCTCGTCGAACCCGGCTCGCGGCCCGCGCGCTGTCAACTCGGCCTCGCCCGACAGGGAAGCGGTTGCACGCTCCAGTTCGTCGATCGCCGCCCGGTTGACGAGCTGTACCGCATAGCCGAGCGCTACTCCCACCGCGATCGCGCCGGCCGACAGCAGCAGCCTCCCCTTGTTCTGCAACAGCGGGCCAACGACCAGTGACCAGTGATGAGTGACGAGCGACAAGGTTGCTGAGTCAGCGACGAGTGACAGGGTCAACGATCATCGCTTCACCGTGCGTCACTTGCCACTCGTCACTGGTGCGCGCAGGACGCACCGGCGGACGAATCTGGAGATCGCCTCCAGGGTGTCGGCGGGTTGATCGACGTGCGGCGAATGCTGGCAGCGCGGCAGCACGACGGTCTCGACCGGCCCGCCCGCCTGCCTCTGAATCGAATGGACCTGTGCAAGCGTTCCGTACTGGTCGTCCTCGCCCTGGATGAGCAGCGTCGGCGCACTCACGGCCGGCAGGCAGGCCTCGATGTTCCAGCGCTTGAAGTCGGGGTGCAGCCAGATATCGTTCCAGCCCCGGAACGCCGACTCGGAGTGGTCGTGATGGCGCGCCAGCCTTGCTGCAAAGTCTGTCGTCTCATATGCGGTCCTTGCCTGCGCAATGCTGCGCACAGTCACTTCCTCGACGAAGACGTGGGGCGCCAGCAGGATCAGCCCGCGCACCGGTTGTGTGCCTGCGGCTGCGTGGATCAGCGCGATCGAGGCGCCGTCGCTGTGGCCGACGATGACCGGATCGACGATATCGAGCTGCCGCAACACCTCAGGCAGAACGATCTGCCCCTCGCGATGCATGTAGTCGGGGGCGCGCGGTCCGGCAAGCCGGTCGGACTTCCCGTAGCCATGACGCGAGTAGAGCAGCGCGGGGCAGGCGGTTGCGCGCACGACTTCGTCCGGGAAAGCCTTCCAGGTGGACACCGAACCGAGTCCTTCATGCAGAAACACCAGCACCGGCGCGCCCCTGGCGGGCGTTCGCGGCCGGATCCACTTGTACTCCAGTCGATTTCCGGCGGCCGTCAGGAAGGAGGCACTCATACTCCAAGATGACGATGCAGGATCTGCGGGTTGCGGCGCAGCTCGTCGTTCGTTGCCTCGAACGCGACCTGGCCCTTGACCAGAATAACCGCGCGGTCGGTCACCGCCGACATCGCCGCGAAGTTCTTGTCGACTATCACGGTAGCCGCACCGCTGGCGCGTATCTCCCTGACGATCGCCCAGATCTCGCGCGCGACGAGCGGCGCGAGCCCTTCGGTGGCCTCGTCGAGGATGAGCACATCCGGGTTGGTCAGCAGCGCCCGGGCGATGGTCAGCATCTGCTGCTCGCCGCCCGAGAGCTGCTGCCCGCCATGCTCCAGGCGGTCGGCGAGTCGTGGAAACGCCGAAAGAACCCGCTCCAGCGTCCACTCGCGCCTGCCATCGCTTCCCGGCCGAGAGGCCATGACGAGGTTTTCGCGCACCGTGAGGTTGGGAAAAATGCCGCGGCCTTCGGGCACGAACGCGATCCCGGCGCGGGCCACGACGTGCGCAGCGGCGCCGGTCAGGTCCCTTCCGTGCACCCGAACGCTGCCACGCCGCGGCGACAGCAGGCCGAGAACGCTCCTGAGCAGGGTGGTTTTTCCCATGCCGTTGCGCCCCATGAGCGCCACAGCCTCGCCCCGGCGCACCGTGAGATCGACTCCGTGCAGAACATGGCTCGCGCCGTAGTAGGCGTGAATTCCCCGGGCTTCGATCAGCGGCTGATCTTCAGACATGAATCAAGTTCTCAATGCTCAGGTGCAGCCATTGGATTGCCCGGTGTTTCAATGCGACAGTTCGCCGAGGTAGGCCTCCTGCACCGCGCGGCTGGCACGCACCTGATGGGGCGCACCGGATTCGAGCACGGCGCCGTTCACCAACACGGTGAGCCTGGTGGCGAGCGTGAACACCGCGTCCATGTCGTGCTCGATCAGCAGAATCGCGTGGTCTCGGGCGAGACGGTCGAGCAGCTCGACGATCCGCGCGGTCTCATCTGCGCCCATCCCGGCCAGCGGCTCGTCGAGCAGAAGCAGCTTCGGCCTGGCGGCAAGCGTCATTGCGATCTCCACCTGTCGCTGCTCGCCGTGCGAGAGCGTTGAAACCGGATCCGCCGCCCTGGCTTCCAGACCGACCTGAGCCAGCGCCTGTTGCGCCGCCTCGGACACGTCACGATACGCGCTCGCCGGCCGGAAGAAACGCATCGAGGTGCCCAGCATCGACTGGGCGGCGAGACGGCAGTTTTCGAACGCGCTGAAATTCTGGAACACGTTGGTCTTCTGGTAGCTGCGGCCGACTCCAAGGCGAGAGATCCTGTGCGCCGGCAGCCCGGTGATGTCCTTGTCCCGGAAATGCATGCTGCCCGCGCTCGGCGCGAGATCGCCGGACAGTACGTTCACCAGTGTGCTCTTTCCCGCGCCGTTGGGACCGATCACGGCATGCACCTCGCCCGATCGGCACTCGATCGACACGCCATCGAGCGCGCGCAGGCCGCCGAAGCGCCGCTCGAGCCCGCGGGTGGCCAGCACGACTTCGTTCATGGCGAGCCGGCGCGCACGGTGCGCAATGCACTCAGCCCGGCGAGGCCGCGCGGCAGCAAGAGCGCGACCAGGACGATGAGTATGCCGAGAGGCAACTGCCAGTGAAGGGTCATCGACTGCAGGAACAGCTCGAGCGACATCAGGACTGCGGCGCCGAGCACCGGCCCGAACGTGGTGCCCAGCCCGCCGAGGATCACCATCATCAGGGCCGATCCCGAAAGATGCCAGCCGAGCATCTCCGGGTTGACCACGCCGAACTGCAAGGCTGCGAGGTAGCCCGCGAGTCCGGCCAGCGCTCCGGCAATGACAAAGCACACCAGCTTGTAGCGCGAAGTGGCGTAGCCGAGCGAGCGCATGCGATTCTCGTTCACGCGGATGCCAGCGATCACTCTTCCGAAAGGCGAAGCAAGCAGCACGCGCAGCAGCACGAAAACACCTGCGAAAGCAGCGAGGGCAAGCCGGTAGAAATGAACGAAGTCGTCCAGGTTGAAGGGTTGCCAGCCGGCAAGGGTGGCCGTCGGCCGCACGTGGACATAGATGCCATCGGAGCCGCCGGCAATCCCTGTGTCGTGGAACAGGTAATAGAGCATCTGTGCGAAGGCCAGGGTCGCCATGATGAAGTACACGCCGCCGGTCCTCAGCACCATGAGTCCGATCACCAGCGCCAGCAGCGCCGCGCCGGAGACCGATACAGCCAGGGTAATCCAGAAGTCCGCCGCCTCGTACTGCGGCGACACCAGCGCGAGCAGATAGCCGGAGAGTCCGAAGAAGGCAGCATGCCCCAGGCTCACCAGTCCGGCGTGCCCGACCAGCAGGTCCAGGCTCATGGCGAAGATCGCCATGATCAGGACCTTGGTTGCGAACTGCACGTAGAACTTGTCCGCTGCCAACGGCAGCAGGGCGAGTGCGGCAACCGCCAGCACCAGCACCAGAAGCTCCCACCGCTGCCGGGTCATCGCGGCTGCTCCCCGAACAGGCCCCCGGGACGCCACAGGAGGATCGCCGCCATGAGCAGATACGGTGTCATGCCGGCCAGTTCGGGCAGCACCTTGAAACCACCGATGTCGAGCACGATGACCTTGCCGAACGTATCCACTATCCCGATCAGCAGTGCGGCGATCAGCGCGCCGCTGACCGATCCGATCCCCCCGATCACGACTACGACGAAGCACACGATCAGGACGTGGTTGCCCATGCCCGGGAACACCGATGACACCGGCGCCGCTACCATGCCGGCGAACGCGGCAAGCGCCACCCCGAGCGCGAACACCACGCGGTAGATCAGGCTGATGTCGATACCGAGCGACTGCACCATGTCGCGGTTCGACGCGCCGGCGCGGATCATCATTCCCAGCCGCGTGCGCCGGATCAGCAGGTAGAGCAGCACCGCGATAACCACGCAGACCGCGGAGATCCACAGCCGGTAGAGCGGATAAGACAGGGTGTCGGTGAGCGGTATGGAGCCGGCCAGAACATCCGGTATGGGCACGCCGTGGACGTCGTTGCCCCAGATCATGCTGCGCAGTTCCTCGAAGATCAGGATCAATCCGTAGGTCAGCAGCACCTGGTAGAGGTGATCGCGGGCATACAGCCGGCGTATGAACAGCCACTCGAGCAGCATTCCAAGCGCGATCGAGAGCGCCACTCCCGCGGGAAGCGCCAGCCAGAAACTGCCGAGCTGACCGGCAAGCGACCACGCCAGATACGCGCCGACCATGTAGAAACTGCCATGGGCGAGATTGATCACGCCCATGATCCCGAAAATCAGCGTCAGGCCGCTGGCGACCAGGAACAGCAGCAGCCCGTACTGGACTGCGTTCAGCAGCTGGATGAGGAAAGTGACGAAATCCATCTAAGGTGAGGCGTCAGGCAAGAGGCGCGAACAAAACGGTAGGGACGTCATCAGCCGCAGGAAGAAACGAGATGACGGGCGGCCGAAGACCAGAGCGAAACGATAACTCAACGCCTTGCGCCTATCGCCTCACCGTCGTCAGCCCATCCTGCATCCCCGAGCCGGATCTTCCAGCGCCTTCCACGCCACGCCGATGACTTTGTTGTCGCCCTTTTCGACCCGGCGCAGGTAGATGTCCTGGATCGGATTGTGAGCCTTCGACATCCTCCATTGGCCGCGCGGGCTGTCGATCACCGCACCCTCCATCGCCGCGGTCAGTGCCTTGCGGTCCGACAGGTCGCCCTTGACCTTGTCGAGCGCCTGCAGCAGCAGCAAGCCGGTGTCGTAGCCTTGCACTGCGTAAACGTCGGGATCGGCCTTGTACGCTTTCGCATAGGCGCCGCGGAACGCCCGGTTGCGCGGCGTTTCCAGCGAATCGGAGTAATGCAGCGTGGTCAGCAACCCTTCCGCGGCCTCACCCTGCGCCGCGAGCACTCCTTCGGTCAGGAATCCGGAGCCATAGAGCGGGATCCGCTCCTTGAGACCGGCGGCGGCGTAGTCCTTGACGAACTTCACCGCACCCCCACCGGCGAAAAAACAGGCCACCGCATCCGGCTTGAGCGCTGCGATCTCGGTGAGCAGCGCCTGGAATTCGACGTTCGGAAACGGCAGGAAGAGTTCCTTGATCACGGCACCGCCGGCGGCGGAAAAGCCTTCCTTGAACGAGGCCAGGGACTCTTCGCCGGCGGCATACTTCCAGGTGATGAAGGCAGCGCGTTTGTGCCCTTTCTCCGCCATCACTTTTCCCAGCGGATGCACCGGCTGCCAGTTGCTGAACGAGGTGCGGAACACGTTTGCCGCACACAAAGGCCCGGTCGCCGCATCGGCCCCGGCATTGGGAATGAGGAGCAAGGTCCCGGTTTCCCGTGCGACCTTCAGCATTCCCATCGCCACTCCCGAGTGCACCGTCCCGATGAGCACGTCGACCCTGTCTCTGGTGACGAGACGATTGGCGTTGTCGGTCGCCTTTGCCGGATCGGATTCGTCGTCCACGCGGAAGAACTCGGGTTCGCGCCCACCGAGCCTGCCGCCGTTTTCCGCTATCGCGAGCCTGAACCCGTTCTCGATCGCGGTGCCCAGTTGGGCAAAGGTGCCGCTGAACGGAAGCATCAGCCCCAGCCGGATTCTCGCGGATTGGGCACGCGCCGCGCCGGGCAGCAGCGCCGCTCCGGCGAAAACCCCGGCGGCACGCAAGAAGCAGCGCCGCGCAGATTCGTGATCGTGGTCTTGCATCGTTACGCTCCCTTCTTGTCGTTGGCTTCCGCGGCACGCAGCTTGAATCGCTGGATCTTCCCGGTGGCGGTCTTCGGCAGTTCGGAAACGAACTCGATCCACCGCGGGTACTTGTATGGCGCCAGTCGCTCCTTCACATGATGCTTCAGCGCCTCGCCAAGCGCCGCAGTCGGGGTTATCCCGGGCTTGGTAACCACGTAAGCCTTGGGCTTGACCAGTTGCTGATCGTCTGTGGCGCCGATCACCGCTACCTCGAGAACATCCGGGTGGGTCAGCAGCGCGGCTTCCACCTCGAAAGGCGAGACGTACATGCCGCTCACCTTGAGCATGTCGTCCGAGCGGCCGCCGTAGATATAGTAACCGTCGTCATCGACACTGTACTTGTCGCCGGCGCGTGTCCATTCGCCGACGAAGGTCGCTTGAGTCCTGACACGGTTGTTCCAGTACATGACCGCACTGGTCGGACCGCAGATCTGCAGTTCACCCAGCTCGTTTCGCCCCGCTTCCCTGCCCTCCTCGTCTACCAGGCGGATGCGGTAGCCCGGCACCGGCTTGCCGGTCGTGCCGTAGCGCACGTCGCCGGGACGATTCGACAGAAAAATGTGCAGCATCTCGGTGGAACCGATGCCGTCGAGAAGCTCCACAGCGAATTGCGCGGCCCAGCGCTTGCCGATGTCCGCCGGCAATGCTTCGCCCGCCGAGGTGCAGACCCGCAACGCCACTTCCTCTCTGCGCGGCAACTCGGGGCTGGCGAGAAGCAATGCGTACAGAGTCGGCACGCCGTAGAAAATCGTCGGGCGATGCTCCTTCAGGCGTCTGAACACCGCGGCCGGCGTGGGTCGCTCCGCCATGAGCACCGCCGTGGCCCCCACCGACAGGGGAAAGGTCAGCGAATTGCCAAGGCCGTAGGCGAAAAACAGCTTGGCCGCGGAGAACACCACGTCGCTCTCCCGGATTCCCAGGATTGGCCGGGCGTAAAGCTCGGCGGTCTGTATCAGACTTGAATGGACATGCAGCGTACCTTTCGGCGTTCCGGTCGAGCCCGACGAATACAGCCAGAAGCAGACGTCGTCGCAAGTGGTCGGCGCCGGGTCGAAGCGATCGCTGGCCGCCGCCATCAGCGATTGCAGGTGCAGGTGCCCTTCCGCGTTCCTTCCCGAAACCACTACGTGCTTCAGGTACGGAAGAAGACCGAGCAACCGCTGCAGCTGCGGCAGTAAACCCTCCGAGACCACCAGCGCCTTAGCCCGGCTGTCCTCGAGCATGAACCTGTAGTCGTCAGTGGTAAGCAGCGTGTTTGCCGCGACAGGAACGATCCCCGCCTTGATCGCACCGAGGAATACGCTGGGGAAATCGATCGTATCCAGGTGCACCAGCAGGATGCGGTCTTCCATCTCCAGGCCAAGGGAGCTGAGTGCGTGCGCCGCGCGATTGACGCGCTGTGCCAGTTCGCCATAGGTATAGCGTCCGGCATCGTCGATGTAGGCGAGCTTGCCGGCGCGCTGCGCGGCGAGATTGCGCTCTATCAGATCGTGAGCGGCGTTGTAGTCCCGCGGGATCGCTATTGAGGGCGGGCTGACCGAGTGGTCGGCCTGGCTCAGTCCCGGCATCAGGTCTCCTCCCTGTGTTATCGCGCTGTTCAGCGCACTAGTACTGTTCCAACTTGCCGTGTATCCCGGCGAAACGTGTCGCTCCCCCCTGCCGGGATAAGCGCGGTTCCTTGTTGCTCGACAACACGTACGTGCAATGCATTGCCGGCAATCCCTGCTGACCCGGTTGGAACTGCACTAGTTTAACGGCCCGGTGCGGGCTTCACGCCTCGACCGTCTGGAGGCACTGCTCTATCCAGCCGCCGATCCATTCCAGGGCCTCGTCCTCCGGCAGGGTGCCGGCGCTGTTGTCGTGGAACAGGATGTCGCCGATGCGCCGGGCGCCCAGTTCGCCCAGGACCTTGTCGAAGCGCCTGCCGCCGTTGCAGAAGGTCTCGGCATAGGTGCGGTCTCCGAGCGCGATCACGCCGTAGCGCACGCTCGAAAGGTCCGGCCGCTGGTTCTGCAGCGCCTCGTAGAACTGCTTGGCATTGTCCGGGACGTCGCCCTGTCCGTAGGTCGATGTGCAGATCAGGAACACCCCTCCGCCCGCGAACGCGCTCGCGTCCAGATCGTCCATCAGGCTCATCTTCACCCGGATGTCGCTGCCCTCGAGCCGCAGTTCCAGGGCCTGCGCCACGAGCTCCGCGATCCCGGTCTGGGTACCGATCAGGATGCGCAGGTCCATCGCCATGGAACTTCCATCGGTCGTATTCCGGCGTCCCGGATTGCTTTTCGCCAGTTATGCACTATCATGCACGTAGTGAGCACTGTAGGCAATATAATGCAGGCCATGTGCCGGTCGCGAAGTCATGGGCGCGCGTGACAACAAAGCGGCTTCCAGAACCGCCCCTCGGGACGAAGAGGCCGGACTCCTGCGCGCGCTTGGCGACCGGGTGCGCACGACGCGCACCCGGCGCGGAATGACGCGCAAGACCCTGGCGCATGACTCCGGCGTTTCCGAGCGCCATCTGGCACAGCTCGAATCCGGCCAGGGAAACATTTCGATACTGCTGCTCGCACAGATCGGGACCGCGCTCGGCGTGCCGCTCGCCGACCTGCTCAGGCCGGCCGACGAAGAGCCGGCCGAACTCGCGGTCATCCAACAGTTTCTGCGCCGCCTGCCGGCGCAGCGGCTGGCCCGGGTACGCGAGCAGTTGCTGCGGGAGTACGGCAAAGGCGCTGCCGGGCGCAGGAAGCGCATCGGGCTGATCGGGCTGCGAGGGGCGGGAAAGTCGACCCTCGGCGCGGCGCTGGCCGCGGAACTGCGGGTCCCGTTCGTCGAGCTGGACCGCGAAGTCGAGCGCGAGGCCGGCACCGGGCTGCCGGAGATTTTCCTGCTTTACGGGCAGCAAGGCTACCGGCGATACGAGCGGCGCTGCCTGGAGAAGACGCTGGAGGCCCACGACCGCTGCGTGATTGCCACCGGCGGAAGCATAGTCTCCGAGCCCGCCACCTACGATCTGCTGCTCTCGACGTGCTTTACGGTCTGGCTCAAGGCGCTGCCGGAGGAGCACATGTCTCGCGTCATCGCCCAGGGAGACACGCGGCCGATGGCGGGCAACCTCCAGGCGATGGACGACCTGCGCCGCATTTTGGACAGCCGGTCGATGCTCTACAGCCAGGCAGACGCCATAGTGGACACGGCCGGGCGCACGGTGCGCCAGAGCGCGAGGGAGCTGAAGCGGGCGATCCAGGCTCGAGAGGAGAAGGTGCATGAGCGCAGTCCTTGAATCCGGCTCGCCGCAACGCGGAGCCCCAGTCGTGTTCGATACCGAGCCCGGGCGCTACGCGCACTGGCGTCTCAGTGTCGAGGGATCGGTCGCCACGCTGCGCATGGACGTCAATGAGGACAGGGGCCTCAGGCCCGGTTACAAGCTGAAGCTCAATTCCTACGACCTCGGGGTCGACATCGAGCTGCACGATGCGCTCAATCGCATCCGCTTTGAGCACCCGGCGGCGAAGTGCGTGGTCATCACTTCCGCGCGCGAGCGCATGTTCTGCTCGGGCGCGAACATCTACATGCTCGGGCAATCGTCCCACGGCTGGAAAGTGAACTTCTGCAAGTTCACCAACGAGACCCGGAACGGCATCGAGGACTCGAGCCGGCACGATGGACTGAAGTTTCTCGCGGCGGTCAACGGCACGGTGGCAGGCGGGGGCTACGAGCTGGCGCTCGCCTGCGACGAGATCCTCATGATCGACGACCGCTCTTCGACAGTGAGCCTGCCCGAGGTACCGCTGCTCGGTGTGCTGCCGGGTACCGGCGGGCTGACCCGTCTGATCGACAAGCGAAAAGTGCGGCGCGATCTGGCCGACGTGTTCTGCAGCACCGCGGAAGGCGTGCGCGCCGACCGGGCGAGGCAATGGCGCCTGGTGGATCACGTCGCCCGGCCGCAGCAGTTCGCCGAGGCCGTGTCGCAGCGGACCGCCGCGCTGTGCGCGCTCAGCACGCGGACCGGTCCGGACAAAGGTGTCGCCCTGGCGCCGCTGAAGCGATCTGCAGACGCCGACGGCTACCACTACGACCACGTGGAGGCGCTCATCGACCGCAAGGCAAGAACCGCGACGATCACCGTCCGCGGCCCGGCCGGCGCGCAACCCACCGGTGCGGTTGCAATCCACGAGGCCGGCGCCCGGTGGTGGCCGCTGGCGGTGGCGCGCGAGCTGGACGATGCGGTCCTGATGCTGCGGGCCAACGAACCCGAGATCGGCATCTGGATCCTGAAGACCCGCGGCGACCCGCAGGCAGTGCTGGCGATGGACGCGACGCTGGACGCGCACCGAGGCGACTGGCTGGTGCGCGAAACGATCGGCTGGCTGCGCCGTGCGCTGGCGCGGCTGGATGTGTCCTCCCGCACTCTCTTCGCCATCGTCGACCGGGGTTCGTGCTTCGCCGGGACGTTGATGGAACTGGCGTTGGCTGCGGACCGCAGCTACATGCTGATGCTGCCGGACGCCGAACCCGAAACGCCGCGGGTGGCGCTGTCGGCGCTGAACTTCGGCGCTTACCCGATGGTGAACCGTCTCACCCGGCTGGCGACGCGATTCTGTGGCGATCCCGAAGCTCTCGACCGCCTGCGCACAAGCATCGGCAGGCTGCTCGACGCCGAAGCGGCGCACGAGGCTGGACTGGTTACCTTCGCGCCGGACGACATCGACTGGGAAGAGGAAGTGCGCATCGCGATGGAAGAGCGCGCCAGCCTGTCACCCGATGCGCTGACCGGGATGGAAGCGAACCTGCGCTTCGCCGGGCCGGAAACGATGGAGACCCGGATCTTTGCCCGGCTCTCCGCGTGGCAGAACTGGATCTTCAACCGCCCCAATGCCGTGGGCGAGAGCGGCGCACTCAAGGTCTATGGGTCGGGCGCGAAGGCGAAGTTCAATTGGGAAAGAATCTAGGGAAGGCGTGAAGGAGTGAAAAGTGAAGGATGAATGAGATGAGCATCGATTACGCAACCAGGATCCCCAACAACGTCAACCTCGCCAACGACCGCGCGCTGCAGCGCGCGCTGGAGCACTGGCAGCCGGGATTCCTCGACTGGTGGCGGGAGATGGGGCCAAGCGATTTCGCCGCCAACGACGTGTACCTGCGAACCGCGGTCGGGGTCGATGCGCAGGGCTGGGCAAGCTACGGCTTCGTCAAGATGCCCGACTACCGCTGGGGAATCTTCCTCGCCGACCCGGTCGCTGACCGCACAATCGGTTTCGGCGACCACTACGGCGAACCCGCCTGGCAGCAGGTGCCGGGAGAGCTGCGTTCGCAGTTTCGCCGCATCATCGTCACACAGGGCGATACCGAGCCGGCTTCGGTGGAACAGCAGCACCTTCTGGGACACACCTGCCCGTCGCTCTACGACTTGCGCAACCTGTTCCAGGTCAACGTCGAGGAGGGACGGCATTTGTGGGCGATGGTGTACCTGCTGCACGCCTACTTCGGCCGCGACGGCCGGGAGGAAGCCGAGGAACTGCTCGCGCGGCATTCGGGCGACGCCGACAAGCCACGGATCCTCGGCACGTTCAACGAGCCTATCAGCGACTGGCTGTCCTTCTTCATGTTCACCTATTTCACCGACCGCGACGGCAAGTTCCAGCTCAAGAGTCTGGCCGAATCGGGTTTCGACCCGCTGGCGCGCACCTGCCGCTTCATGCTCACGGAGGAAGCGCACCACATGTTCGTCGGCGAGACCGGCGTCGGCAGGGTCGTCAGGCGAACGCTCGAAGTGATGAAGGAGCTCAAGACCGACGATCCGGAGGCGGTCCGCCGCCAGGGCGCGGTCGATCTGCCGACGATCCAGCGCTACATGAACTTCTGGTGCAGCTCTTCCCTGGACTTGTTCGGTTCAGAGATTTCGTCCAACGCCGCGTCGTCGTTCGCCAATGGCATCAAGGGTCGGCCCGATGAGACGCAGTACCAGGACCACGTGTGCAGCGACGCCACGTACGAGCTGGAAAGCCCTCAGGGCAAGGAGCAGGTCAGCCTGCGCAACGCGATGAACGAAGTCATGCGCACCGCTTACCTGAAGGACTGCGAGATCGGGATGAAGCGCTGGAACATGCAGATCGAGCGCGCCGGATTCGACTTCCGCCTGGCGCTTCCGAGCCCGCGCTTCCGCCGCACGATCGGCGCCTGGGCCAACGTCCCGAGCGACCCCCAGGGCCGGCCGCTGAGCCGCGAGGAATACGACCGCCGCCTGTACGAATGGATTCCGGGCGAGTCCGACCGTCAGTTCGCCCACAGCCTGATGCGGCGCGTGGTTGAGCCCGGCAAGATGGCGAGCTGGATCGCGCCGCCAGATCGCGGAATCAACAGCCTGGCGCTAAACTACGAGTACGTGCGTCTGGGCTAGCAGGCCGCTCGTTGGCGGCAGGGCTCATGATCAGCGCGGGTGTTTCATTAACTTTCAACAACAAGGGGGAGGAAGCAAAAATGACCGGATTCTCAAGTGTTCGAAGGGGCGGGTTCAGCAGGGGGCGGCGGACGGCAGCGTTTGCAACGGCGCTCTGGCTCCTCGGGTCCGCCTGGGCTGTCGAGGCCATTGCCGATGAACCGCGCGTTACGGTGACCGACCACTCCTTCCGCTGCATCACGGACATGATCAAGGTGCGGCACTTCTACGTCGACAATCTAGTGAATAACATGCAGGAAACGCTCGCGGTAGCACACGCGGGCCGAGGCGAGTATCCGGTGGGCTCAGTGGTGCAGTTGATACCAAACGAGGTGATGGTCAAGCAGCAGAAGGGATTCAACCCCGCGACAGGGGACTGGGAGTTCTTCTACATCGACGTTTCGAGCGAGGGATCGAAAATCTTCCGGCGCGGATTTGCGGAAGTCAACAACCGCCTGGGCCTGAACTGCTTCGCCTGCCACGTCAAGGCGCGGCCCGAATTCGACTTCATCTGCGAGCAGAACCAGGGCTGTGATCCCATTCCCGTAACACGCGAAATGTTTGGCGCCCTGCAAAGGACCGATCCGCGCTGCGGGAACAAGGAAGTCAGTGCGGAAGATGCCGAAGCGCTGAGACAGCTCGGCGAGATCGTAAAGGCGCTGACCGAGAACAAACAGTAGCGGGGTCGTTCTCCTATAGTAGTACTTCCAGGCGAAGGTCTTCCAGGCGTATCAACTCGACATGAAACTCGGATTACCTGCGTGGTACAGCGCAATCGCGATATCAGCTGCCAGCCTCGGTCTTGCCGGCCCGGGCGCCGCCGCCGATGCCACGGGCGAGCTGAAACTGGCGCAGGCCGCTCCTTCTGCCAATCCGTTCTCCGGCAACCCCGAGGCGATCGAAGCCGGCGGAAAGCTGTTTCATTCGTGGTGCGCGCAGTGCCATGGCTCGAACGCCGTCGGCAGCAAGTACGGCGCCAACCTGACGACCTTCTCCCTGGGCTACAAGGAGTTCCTGGCGATCGTGAAGAACGGCCGGGTGCAGAAGATGATGCCGCCGTGGAAGGACGTGCTGGACGAGGAGGCCATCAACAAGATCGGCGCCTACCTGGAAACTCAGGCCCAACCCGGAGCGTACCGGAAATGAACCAAGGCAGGCTGCCTCGCCTGCTGTGAAATGCAGAGCACACTCCCTCTCCCCCTTGCGGGGCGAGACGGGGTTTCGCGAAGCACGCTTCGCGCCGTCGCAGCCGGACCCCGGGATACCAACCCGATCCGTGGGGCGCGGAGCGGAGTTGGGGAGAGGGATTCAGGCGGGGCGATGCACGCGCTTGTAGTGCCCGCGCTCGATCTCTTCCAGGATCGGCGGGCCCATCGGTTGCCAGCCCAGCTCGGCGCGCGAACGCTTGCCGCGCACGCGGCTGTTCGAGCCGAAGGATGAATGCGCCTTCGGGCCGAGCGCGGCTTCGGCTTCCTGCGGGGACCATGGTCTCGTCCTGCCGCCGAAGCCGAGCATCCGGCTGATGGCCGCGGCGACGTTCTTGAGCTGCTCTTCCCCGTTCTCCGCGTAGTACAGCGCACCCGCCGGCGCCTTTGCCAGCGCGAGCAGGTAGAGTTCGACGACGTCGTCAATGTGGACATTGGCCCAGTAGTTTTCACCCCGGCCGATGTGCAGGCCGACGCCGGCTTTCTTCGCATTGTCGATCAGCGCCGGCACCTGGGCGCTTTCCGGGCGCACGCCGTGCCCGCCGCCGTAGATCATGGTGGGGCGGATCACCACCGAGCGCACGTTCTGCTTCGCGCAGTCGAACACCGCCTGGTCGATCGCCGCGCGTTGCACCATCCGCGGGAAGCTGGGCGTGAACGCACAGTACTCGTCGCAAATGCTGTCTACTGCCTCGCCCTTGGCATCGGTGGCGACGATTCCCGAGCCGCTGGTGTGAATGAAGCACTTGCCCGACCCGCGCACGGCCGAGGCAATGGCATCGACGACGCCGGGATGGTTGGCCTCGGCCAGGTCGACAACCGCTTCCGCTTCGCGTGCCGCGCGGGAGATGATCTCTGCGTCATCGAGCGTGCCGAGGACTGTTCTCATGCCACGCGCCTGGAGCTGCTTCGCGCCCGCTTCAGTGCGCACCAGGCCGGTCACCGCATGGCCTTCGCGCACCAACCTGTCGGCAACCGAGCCGCCGATGTAGCCGGTGGCGCCGGTGATGAAAATCTTCATCGCGGTACTCTGGAAGCGAACAAGGCGGCGATTCTACCCGGCGGGCAGCGACTGGCGCTGAGGTCGAAAAACTGACATTTCAAGACCTGACCCCATGCCCATGACTGACCCCATGCCCATGAGACCTGACCCCATGCCCATGCGTGACCCCATGCCCATGCGATCGGCAAGCATATCGAACAGAGGAAGGCGTCGGGTTAGCTCAGGTATATGGAGCAGCAGGTCACCCCGGCAAGCGCTTGCCGTTCGATGGCGAGACAGAGCATAGTTGATGCACCCCTCCATCAGAGTGTCAGCTCCTCATGGCAACAGTCACCTACGACACTACCTGTTTCCTGTGTCACAGCCCGGCCAAAGCCAGAGACACCGACTACGGTAACCGGCGCATGTATCGCTGTTCAACGTGTGGCGAGTACGAGATTTCCAGAACTGCGATGGGAAGGATCAACGATTCACTCGCATTCAAGGCGCAGGCATCCATCGCCGCTGCCGCTGTTGCGGCGCCCGATCAGATCTACGAAATCATAGTCGAGGGCCAGTCTTTCAAGGTCGTAGGTCGAGTGGTCAGCTCACGCCGCCACGGACCCCACGAGCCACACCCCCGTCAGAGACAAATCCTACGCCCCCAACAGGACACCGTCAGCCGCATAATTTCGAGGGTAGACCCTATTCCTCTTACACAGTGCAAAACCAGCCGCTCGTAACGGTCTGTCTTTTGGCAGTCCGCCCGTGCCTGTCTTCCAAGCGCTAGGCGGGACGTCTTCTTTCGACGCCAGCCCAAACGGCTGCCTCGGTTGTAGTGGCCGTTCTAGTCCAGCCCGCCACCATGCGCCCGCACCGTAAGTGGCACCAATGCGACCGTCAGCCGAAAAAGCAATTCAAGTCGCACACTCGAAGCCAAATCGGGATGCCCTGCGCAGTGTCCCTTAGACACCAAGTCGAAGCTTCCAATACCTCCACTTGCCTATATATCTGAGGCCCGGAAGTCTCGGCTCGGGTTCTTCGAGTTTGCCGCCAACCATGCTCACCGTTCCAGACCCATCCGGGTACCGGCAGACCCAGTTCATCTTGTTCCGAACCACGCAGTCGAGTAATGAGGTCGGCACTGAGGGCGCCAGCCAACTGGCTTCTTCGCTCCAGTAAACGACGCGTTGCTGCTCGGTGAACACCTTGTAGGTGGTTCGACCAATGACTTGGCATACCGTCCTAGAACGAACGTCATCGCAAGCTACGGGGTATACGGTTACTTCCTTTCCCCAAATTCCGTCTATCAATCCGTTTAGGACGAATCCGGCCAAGATGAGCAGGACGACCAGAAGCAGAGCACGAGCATGAAGACCATCATCGGGTTTTCGCGTCGAGTCCATCTTCTCACCTCTGTCTGTCGCCATGGCTTTAGCGTCAAGAACGATAAAAGCACAAGCGACTAGGATTGCGCGCAAGCGCCAAACATTATCGCCCCAAACTGCAGTAATGGTTTGATGCTGATATAGCAATACTCGTGCAGTGAAACCACCACTAGTTAGGGCGATTATGCACTACTTGACGGACAGACCAAGCGCCGCCCAGAATGCGCGGCGACAGGCCGGATTCGCCTTAGCATTGTTATTGCCATTCATAGTCTGGGTCTTTTGCTGGCTCGAACTTGTGAGTATCCGGGTCATAACACCGGAAAAATCCGGTGTCCCTGCGAACGTTGAGAGCATCGTGATAAGTAACGAGTCCAAAGAAATAGAACAGCTTTTCGCCGCGCAAGACGGAGCGATAGTCTTCTTCGATAAGCTCGTCGGACTTTACGACTATCGCTCTGCGCTCTCTGGCTCCTATGTCAGGACTCAATTTCCCGGTCTTGTCGGAAATATCTCCAAGAGATACCTCGCTAGTTCCGTAGCTCGGGAATGGCCCGCGCTCAAAAGAGGATTTCTCGTCAACTGGAATGAAGCGAATGTTGGTGTTTATCGTGACAGCTTTGGCGATCGTATCGCCAACATTAGCCAAAATGAACTCGATGCCGGCTTTCTGAGACTGATTAGCGGGTCGATACTGCAATCGACGCACATGAATGCACGGATGATGGGTTTCGTTGAACTCTTTGAGCGCCAAATCTGCCCCGCTCTTTGCAGCCATAGCCACTTGGTACGCATCCTCAACACCCTTGTTCATCAGTCGCAGCTGTCGCCAAAAGAACCAAGCCTGAATTCCAGCGACAAGAACAGCCAGGAACGCGAAAAGCGCGGTAAGGCCCGTGTATTTGACAAGAGACTTATTGATTTGGTGTTCTTCGTCGCGCTCAGCAGCATCATTCTCGGTTTCGGCTTTATTCTTCTTGGTAGTTATCTCGCCACGCACAACGAACGGCGCATTCTCGGTCCCGCGCTGTTCGGATGCGGATTGCTTTTGCCCGCCGTTGGCCTGTGGCTTTGGTGGATCTTGTGAATAGACTGTCCCGATGCAAAGCATCGCGCCGAGTAGAAAAATGACTCTTACCATGGCTGAGTGCGCTTCCGTTCCTACGGCTTCCTTGTGCGCCTCAGCATCCTGCTACGGCGCGCCCGAAGATGTCCGGGTTCTGCCGGTTGTTGTACCGGAACTCGAACTCGGCCACATAGAGCGGAAGGTACTTCTTGCTGACCTTGTGGAACGTGCCCATAACGCCCCTTTTGATCAGGCTCCAGAACGAATCTATCGATTGCGTGTGGACCGCGCCCGCGACGTACTCGCCTCTCCAGTGGTCAACGGAGGCGTGCGGGAACTCGCGCCAGAGTCCGCGATAGCCGCCGTGCTGGTCTGTGGAGATCAGGCTGACTTTGGTGGAGACGGCTTCGCGCACGAAGCGGGTCAGGGTGTCGGCACTGGTGTTCTCGATGACCTTGGCGACAACGCGCCCCTTGCGCTGAATCGCGCCGACAACGATGGCCTTCCCATGCTCTCCGGTCCCGCCTGCGCTTCCGGTCCCGCCAGGACCACCGCGCTTGCCGGTGTGCCGGTTCTTGGCCTTGCCGCCGATGTAAGTCTCGTCCACTTCCACGAAGCCGACCAGTTTGCGGAAAGCTGGATCGACCAAGGCCGCACGGATGCGGTGGCACATATACCAAGCCGTCCGATAGGAACCAAAGCCCATCATGCGCTGAATCTGGAGCGCGCTGATGCCCTTCTTGCTGGACAGCATCAGGTAGATGACCTTGAACCAGTCCGGCAGCTTGATGTTGGTGTTCTCGAACACCGTGCCGACCAGCACGGAAAAGCGGTAGGAGTGCCCCGCTCCGCATTGCGAGCATTCCCAGTGGAAGGGCTTGGATGAAACCGGGTTGACGTTCTCGTTCCCGCAGCGCGGGCACTTGACGCCGTTCGGCCAGCGGCGCGCTTGAAGGTAGGACTTGCACGCTTCTTCGGTCGAGAACTGGGCCTCGAACTGGGCCACAGTCATGGGCTTGTATTTGGTGTGTTTTCTCATGGTGGACTCCTATGAGAAAGCACTCTGCCAGAAAACTAGGCGTCCGTCAAGTAGTGCATAATCGCCCTAGTTAGAAGATAACGCGTTGATTACACTTCGGGCATCGCCTTTGAGTAGCTTCGACTGGCTCGTGACAGTTTGGGCAAAGGCGCAAAGGTTGCCCCTCCTCGGACTGTGCGTCCATTCGAGATACCGCTTCAGACATTCTCTGAAGGTATGGCAGCATGTATTCTGCAAGCCGCTTGCCCATCGACCCGGGCGTTCTGGTAAGAAAAGCCGCGAAGTCTTGCCAACCCGCAGACTGCCCCATTGAAAATGCCTGCTCACTCTCGAGTCTTTCGAAATCAGATCTCTCTGCAAGAAACTCCGACTCGGGAAACAACGGGCGCAGTTCCTCCACAGACTCCCAAATCAGCGACGAGAAAAGTGCTCCCGGATCCGCGTCTGGATCGCCTTCCGGATAAAAATTCTGCGCAGCACAATCAATAGCTCCAGTGATATATCCGAAGAGAAAAAGCCTGAAATCTGTGGAGTCGACGCCCCGAGCCAATTCCATTCTTATGACTTCTTTGAAGAGCCCAAACCGCGTACACAACCAGGTGGGCACCGCGATATGCCATGCTGCAATTGCTTTCGCTCGCCTAGCCCGTTTGCGTCGATCCACAAACCACGTCACGAGTCTGGACATTTGCACCTCATGATCTGGAGAAAAATAACGCGAGCACACCCACAGCTGCAGCCACTCCGCTCGGAGTAAACATCCCCCGGCAGAGCCGGGGCTTTAAGTTGTGAGCCGCTCAAAGCGGCTTCGGACGCCCGCGTTTTCCTCCGGATTACGCTTGTCCATTTCCCGAAGCGCTTCGGCATCGGGCGATCTAGGCCGAAACAGAGTGTTCTCGACGTAATGGTGCAGCTCCGCGTAGTACCAATCCTCCTTGAGCCGGTACACCGGCACATCAAAATATAGCGCGCCGCTACGTTCATGACGCCCAACGCCGGCGCTCACCCTCGCGAGCGGCGGACGCGGAGCGGCCGCCGTGAAGCGTCTGGTGGAGCGGCTGGTTTAGCGAGCAAACGGGCAGCATTGCTTTCCTCCCCTCCCTCGAACCAGGTCAGGGCTGGTACTGCGCCAAGAAGTACGGTCAGTCCGAACTGATACTGAAACTTCCGCTCGCCTGTCGGAGGTGCCGTGTACTCGCAAGCTTTCTCCGAATCCCTCGCGGACGCCGCGTACTTCAGTTCGATGACAAGAAGGTTGTGTTCCTTCTCGACGCGGGTCCTATGATGAACGATGATATCGGGACGCACCAAATCGCCCGTACTTGTCCGTTTCTTGTCATCATCTCGGCCCTGCCGGTTGAACTCGCAGTCGACATTCCAGCTAGGAAAGCTCTCCTCGAGGTAAACGGCTAGGCGGTGCGCAATCGACCATTCCGCGCCACCCCGTCGGAGGAGAGCGTCGTCGCGAGCGAAGAGCATGTCGAGCGCCCGTCGAACACTCTTTTCGATTTCGAGTCGCTCCATGGCTTGCTCGCTAACGAATTACTACTGCGGGAATCGATCTGGCAAAGAACGTCTTCTCAGTGCACGCGGTCGACGAGCGCGAGCGGGTGGTGCTGCGCGAGACGGTGGTACGGTAGTCTTCACTGAAGATGGCCGAAGGCCAACATTCGAACCGAGGGGTTCGGATGAAACCCGTGGGAACGCCAAAGAAGACCGCTGCCCAACTCGAAAGCTCCATGGTGGGGGGGAGACGTATAGCGGCCGTTTGGGTACGGGTATGAGACCCCACGGGGATTGTTCGCGGCTCGCGTTCCTCCGCGATCCGCGAATCCCCGCCGTCTATCAACCCCTCCCAATGACGCACCGAAGGCGCATTAGTCTCCACTGGAAAGGGGCACTTGGCCAATCTCCGAACACGGGAGTGTTAGGGGGTCTACCCTCGAAATTATACGGCTGACGGTGTCCTGTTGGGGGCGTAGGATTTGTCTCTGACGGGGGTGTGGCTCGTGGGGTCCGTGGCGGCGTGAGCTGACCACTCGGCTCTGAAATGTCGCCCCCGTCTTCTCGCATCATCCGTGACGTCTGCCGGGATGGTGCCCTCGATTCGATGTGGCTCTGAAAGTAGACAAGACGTGCGGATGTGGTTCGTCGGGTTTACACCAGGAGGCACACGCATGAAACTCACCGAGCTTCAGGTCGCAGTGGATGTAGGCGCGCGCACGCATCGCGTGGCGGTAGGGGATGCATCGGGGCGGCTTATTGAGGAGTTTGACCTGGAGCACACCGCGGTGGGGTTGAGCGGCTTTTTTAATCGCCTCGAGCGGCTCGCGGGTGGCCGCAAGCGGCCGGTGGCGGTGGCGATGGAGGGGTTTAACGGCTGGGCACGGCCGCTGGACCGGCAGGTACTCGAGCACGGCTGGAAGCTCTACAACGTCAACAGATCGCCGGGGGCGGCCCGTAGCCGAGGGACGTGATGCCCAGCGGCGCCAGGACATGCCTTTGCAGCGCGTCTTCGAACGGCTCGCCGGCCAAACGGTCGATTGCCGCTCCGATGACCATGTAGCTGAGGTTCGAGTACACGAACCGGCCGCGCGGCCCCGGAGCGCGGCGCATGGTGGCCAGTGCCGCACCGGTGCGTTGATCGACCAGCGGCCGCGTGTCAGCGCAGGCGGCGGCCATGGCGGATGCGGTCGGGTTCGCCTGCATGCCGGCCCGGCAGAGGAAGAGTTCCTCGATCGTCCTGCCGTGCCAGCCTTTGTCCAGCCGTCCGGCCATGTCGGGAAACAGGCTTGCAACCGGGCGATCCCAGGCAGCGTCACCGCTTTCAACCAGGCGGGCATAGAGAACCGCGGTGATGGATTTCGCGCACGACGCGATGTGCCACTGGTCGTGCTTCCGGGCCTTGTCGTCGCTTCCCCGCCGCCGGACGCCGACGACCTCGTAGTCCAGCGTCCCATCTTCGGACAGCACGCCTCCGGCGACAGCCGGGACCTTGAACTTCTCCGAGAACGCCGACAGGCGGGAGCAGATGTCAACGCTCACGGGGCCAGCCATCGCACGTCAAAGCCGCTGGCGCAGCGCCCCGGAAGTCAGGAGGTAAACCCGGTCCGCGGTCGCAGCGGCGTCCCGGGAGTGCGTCACCAGGATTCCCGCGGCGCCGTGCCGCCTGATCTGGTCGCGCAGGAGATCCAGCACCTGCCGAGCGGTGTCGTGGTCGAGATTTCCGGTGGGCTCGTCGGCCAAGACCAGCTTCGGCCGGTGCACCAGCGCCCGGGCGATCGCCACGCGCTGCAGTTCGCCGCCGGATAGCTCGCGCGGCATGCTCCGGGCGCGCTCGGCCAGGCCGACCGCGCGCAGGATTTCCTCGACCCGCGCGGCCGACTCGCTCTGCGGAGCGCGCGCCAGCGCCAGCGGCAGCTCGACATTCTGCGCCACACCGAGATAGGGCAGCACGTGAAAAGCCTGGAAGACGAATCCCATCTGCGTGCGCCGCAGGACGGTCAAGGCATCGTCGGAAAGCGCGCGAAGGTCGGCGCCGTCAAAGGAAATGCTCCCAGAGTCCGGCGATTCGAGCCCGGCAATGAGATTGAGCAGCGTGGACTTGCCCGAGCCGGACTCGCCCATCACCGCGACATACTCGCCGGGCGAGAGATCGAAGTCGATGGCGTTCAGCACCCGGCGCGGATGCGCCCCGTCGAAGGACTTGGAGATCGCGCGAAGCGAGAGCAAGAGCCGGGGGTTAGAGCAAAGCGATCATCGATCCCGGCATTCTAAGGCGGAGCACAGAGCGTGCTCCGTCCTTCCGTCCTCAGTCTTCCGACTTCCGACCTTCCGATCAGACCAGGTCGAACAGCAGAACTTCCGCCTCTTCGCCTTTCTCGATGACGATGCGCTGCTCGCCGCTCGCCTTGAGCGCATCGCCCGCCTCGAGCGGATGGCCGTTGACGCTCACTCTGCCGCGGGCGACATGCACATAGCCGCGGCGGCTTTTCCCGACCGGATGCTCGACCCGCTCTTCGCCGTCCACCAGCGCGGCGTACACGCGGGCATCCTGGTGAATCGTCACCGAGCCGTCGGTCCCGTCGGGGGAAGCGACCAGCCGCAGCCTGCCGCGCTTGTCCGCAGCGGTGAAGTGCTTCTGTTCGTAGCTTGGCGCGATGCCGAGTTCGCCCGGTTCGACCCAGATCTGGAGGAAATGCACCCGCTCGCTTTGCGAGGGGTTGTACTCGCTGTGGAACACCCCGGTCCCCGCGCTCATCCGCTGCACATCCCCCGGCCGGATGACCGACCCGTTGCCCAAACTGTCCTTGTGCTCCAGCGCGCCGTCCAGGACGTAACTGATGATTTCCATGTCCCGGTGAGGATGGGTGCCGAAGCCCTGCCCCGGCGCTACACGGTCCTCGTTGATTACCCGCAGCGCGCCGAATCCCATGTGGCGCGGGTCGTGGTAGCCGGCGAACGAGAACGTGTGAAAGCTCTTCAGCCAGCCATGATCGGCAAAGCCACGCTCCTGACCCTTCCTCAGCTCGAGCACTGATTCCTTCATATGCAAAATAATCGCCAGACCAAGCCGGTCATATCGTGAATAATATGGACGTATATTAATTAAAACAATGAGTAATAATTTAATAAATCGTTCTAATATACTGACTATGTCAGCCCAGCGTCTTCCTCATGCAAACCGCGCCGGCAGGACAGAGGGTGGTGAATTCGGCGGTTGCGCGGACTTCAGCGGGGGCTTGCTGGCGATCGGTCGCAACGTAACCCATGCGGCCGAAGAACCCTTCAGCGGTTTCGGTCAAGAGATACAGGGTCCGCACTCCCTGGCTCCTTGCTGCCGCCTCGATCTCGTCCACCAGGTGCTCCCCGACCCCGCGCCCCTGCCAGTCCGGCGCCACGACCAGCGAGCGCAGCAGTCCGTTCGCCCCCGCCGGCTCGCAGGCCACCGCCCCGACGACCCTGCCTTCCCGTTCCCCTACCAGAAAGCGGCGAATCAGGCGCTCGTCGAGGTCGGCGGTCGGCAGCCCGGCCGCCTCAAGCAGGGCCTTTACCGCTCCCCGGTCCCCAGGCCATGCCGGTCTGATTTCCACGGCTCACCCGACGCTCATGACGCCTTCAGAAATCCTGACCGAAGGCCCGCCGACCCGCACCGCCACAAACCCGCCGCCTTCTCGCTCGCATTCGAGTTCGAGCCGCGACGGCCGCCCCATCTCGACACCCTGCTCCACCACCCATGCATGCCTGCCGTCGGGCAGACCGTTGGCGATGCAGCCCGCCAGCGCGGACACCGCCGCGCCGGTCGCGGGATCCTCCGGAATGCCGAAGCCCGGAGCGAACATGCGCGCGCGAATCCTTGCTTCGGCCGCGCGCTCGCCAAAAGCGAACACGAAAACGTTCGCGGCTGCGGAACGTTCGAGCAGCCTCGCCCAACTCTCGTGGCGCAGCGCCGCCCGGCGCACGGCTTCCGCATCATTGAGCGCGACGAAGAGAAACGGCACGCCGCAGGACCAGGACTGGGGCGGGATGTCAGGACGCAAGTCGGCAGAGGTGAGAGAGAGCACTTCCGCGACGCGGTCGGCAGGCGGGGCTTCAGACAAGCGCGCCGGCATCTTCGGCACCGACATCTGCGTGCCGAGGACCGCTCCGCCGGCGAGGCGAATCGCTACGTGAACATCGCCGACCGCCTCTTCCAGCACCAGCGCGGGATTGGGCGTCGCGAGATCGCATTCTCCCAGAGTCGCCAACAGGAACGCGGTGCCGACCGTGGGATGCCCGGCGAACGGCAGCTCGGTGCGCGGGGTAAAGATGCGCACCCGGCGGGTGGCGGAGGGCCGGGTCGGCGGCAGCACGAAGACAGTTTCGGAGAGGTTGAACTCGGCGGCGATCGCCTGCATCGCGTTGGCATCGAGCTGCTCGCCGTCGAACACGACCGCGAGCGGATTACCGCCGAAGGCGCGGTCGGTGAATACGTCGAGGGTGTAATAGCGAAGGCGCCGCATCGACCCGCTCGCCCTGGCGTCGCCGACTCAGCAAAGCCTCAGGTTGGCGAAATCGACCAGGCTGGCAGGCGACACGTAGCCGCGCAGCGCGGCGAAACTCAGCATTGCGGCGACCGCCAGAACAAGCAGCCACCACCATGCGGGATGCCAGCCTTTCGGGGTCATGCGTGCTGCCCCTGGATCGGTGCTCTTTGAAGCGCGCGCTCGTCGATAGGCAGGTTCAGGATTCCCGCTATCACCCCCAGCGCGATGCTGCCGATCCAGACCAGCTGATAGGTGCCGGTCATATCGAACAGCACGCCGCCGAGCCAGACCCCGAGGAAGCTGCCGACCTGGTGACTGAGAAACACGATGCCGAAGAGCGTGGCGAGATAGCGCACGCCGAAGATCTGCGCCACCAGGCCATTGGTCAGCGGCACGGTGCCGAGCCAGAGAAAGCCGATCGACGCAGCGAACAGGTACACGCTCCATTCCGAGATCGGCCACAGGAGAAATGCGGCGATGACCACCGCCCGGGCAAAGTAGATCGCCGAGAGCAGATACTTCTTGCTATAGCGTCCGCCGAGGAAACCGGCGAGGAAAGACCCGGCGATGTTGAACAACCCGATCAAGGCAAGGGCCAGCGCGCCGATACGCGCCGCCAGCCCGGAGTCGGCCAGAAACGCCGGCAGGTGGACCTGGATGAAAGCCACCTGGAATCCGCAGACGAAGAATCCGCCGGTCAGATACCAGAAGCTCGGATGCGCGCTCGCCTCGCGCAGGGCTTCCCGCAGAGATTGTTTCGGCCCGGCAACCGTATCGCGCCTGGGTTCGGCCATCGCCGCGGCGAGCGGAACGATCACCAGCATGGTCACCGCCAGGGCGTACAGCGCACCCTTCCAGCCGTAACCGCTGATCAGCCACTGGGTCAGCGGCAACATGAGGAACTGGCCGAAAGAGCCACCTGCAGTCGCCACACCCAGCGCAAAGCTGCGCCTCTCGGGCGGATAGGCGCGGCCGATGACGCCGAGAATCACGCCGAAGGTCGTGCCGGACAAGGCCAGCCCGACCATCAGGCCCGCGCTGGCGTTCAGCGTCAGCGCAGTGTCCGAATGTGGAATGAGCGCCAGCCCGACCGTGTACAACAAGGCGCTCAACACGACAATCCGTCCCGTTCCCAGGCGATCGGCCGCCGCACCGAAGAACGGCTGGAACACGCCCCACAAGAGGTTCGACAGCGCCATCGCGAAGGCGAACGTCTCGCGACCCCAGCCGTAGTCCTGGGTCATCGGCGGCAGGAACAGGCCGAAGCTCTGCCGCACGCCCATCGCCAGCGTCAGGATCAGCGCACCGCAGCCGAGTACGATGCCGGGTGTGCGCCAGCTAGTGGATGCGCTCATGAATTCCTTTCGCCGTTCAACAGGGGTATCGGGCCCGTCTGTGTAGCACGGCTCGGCCGCGCTTGGGCGCGTCTGGCGGAATAGGCGTTATTCCGCCGCGGCCGCCGCCCGACCCCGAGAACAGAGACAAAAAGGCGGCAAGTGCATGAACACTTGCCGCCCGCGTTTCCAGCCCGCTGTACCGATGGGGACTACAACTCCTTGTGAGGCGCAGTCAGGGCGCCGGCGCCGCCCGCGGTGACCACCGCCGCTTCCTGCTCCTCTGGCAGCATGTGCACGCTGCGCACGATCAACGAATAGAACACCGGGATCACGAACAGCGTGAGGAAAGTCCCCAGCAGCATTCCGCCGACCACCACCCAGCCGATCGCCTGGCGCGCCTCGGCGCCGGCGCCGGCGGACAACGCCAGCGGCAACGCCCCGAGCACGGTGGCGAGCGAAGTCATCAGGATCGGGCGCAACCGCAGGGTGGACGCCTCGATGACCGCCTCGACCTTCTCCAGACCCTTGCGGCGCAACTGATTGGAGAACTCGACGATCAGGATGCCGTTCTTGGTGATCAATCCCACCAGCATCACCAGTCCGATCTGACTGTAGACATTGAGCGTGCCGCCGTTGCCCAGCTTGGCGTTGAGGAACATCGCCAGCAACGCCCCGGTCATCGCCAGCGGCACCGTGAGCATGATCACGAACGGCCCCACGAAGCTTTCGAACTGCGCGGAAAGCACCAGGTAGATGAAGACCAGGGCGAGCAAGAAAGTGATGTAGAGCTCGATCCCGGTCTCGCGGAATTCGCGCGCCTGCCCGTCGAGGTCGGTCAGGACGTTCTTAGGCAGCTCCTCGGAAACGACCTTGTCGATCTCGGTGAGCACGTCGCCCAGGCTGTAGCCCGGCCCGACGTTGCCGTTGATCACCGCCGCCCGGAACTTGTTGAAGTGGTTCAGCTCCTTCGGCGCGACGGTTTCGCGAAGCTGGACGATGTTGGAAAGCTGCGCCAGCTCGCCGTTGGAAGTGCGCACGTAGATCGACGTGAGGTCGGTCGGTTGCCGGCGCTTGTCGTCTTCCATCTGCACGACGACGTCGTACTGCTTGCCCTCGCGCTTGTAGCGCGTGACGTCGCGCCCGCCGAGCAGGGTCTCGAGGGTGCTGCCGATCGTTCCCATGGACACGCCGAGTGCCGCGGCCTTTTCGCGGTCGATTTCCACCCGAAGCTGCGGCTTGTTGAGCTTCAGATCGGTGTCCAGTCCGGTGATCCCCGGATACTGCGACAGCCGGCCGGTGACCTTGGTGATCTGGGTCTGGAGCTCCTGGTAGCTGTTGCCGTAGATCACGTACTCGAGCTGCTTCGACAGGAAACTCTGGCCGAGAGACGGCGGGTTGACCGCGAAGCTGATAACCCCCGGCAGCCCGCCGAAGAGCTTCGGGGTGATCTCCTGGGTGATCTGCATCTGCTTGCGCTCGCGCTCGTCCCAGTGGTGGAGGACGGCGAAGCCGATTCCGAGATTGACCGGATTGGGACGCTCCAGGCCCGGCGCGACCACTTCGAACAGGGTCTCGATCTCCGGCACCGACTGCAGCATCTCGCCGATCATCCGCATGTAGCGGTCGGTGTACTGCATCGTCGAGCCCTCCGGCGCAACGGCGAAGGCCATGAACACGCCGCGATCCTCGACCGGCGAAAGCTCCGACTTCAGTTGCGTGAACAGCCACCCCATAGCGCCAAGCACGACGAAGAAAATGCCGACGACGATCCAGCGGCCGCGCAGCGTGGCGCGGAGGAAGGCCTGGTACGCGGAGTTCATGCCGTCGAAAAAGCGCTCCGAAAGCTGGTAGAGCTTGCCGTGCCCGCTGTGCTCCTTGAGCAGCTTGGAGCACATCATCGGGGTGAGCGTCAGCGCAACGAAACCGGATACCAGCACCGCGGCCGCCACGGTCAGGGCGAATTCGACGAACAGCTGTCCGACCCGGCCGGTCATGAACACCAGCGGCGCAAACACCGCGACCAACGTGATCGTCATCGCCATCACCGCGAAGCCGATCTCCTTGGAGCCGGCCAGCGCCGCTTGATAGGGGTTCTTGCCCTCCTCGATGTGGCGATGGATGTTCTCCAGCATCACGATGGCGTCATCGACCACCAGTCCCACCGCGAGCACGATGCCCAGCAGCGTGAGCACGTTGACCGAGAAGCCGAGCACGTAGAGGAAGAAGAACGAGCCGATCAGCGACACCGGGATGGTGACCGCCGGGATCAGCGTCGCGCGCACGCTCCTCAGGAACAGGAAGATCACTAGCACCACCAGCACCAGCGCCTCGAGCAACACCTTGTAGACCGCGTTGATCGCCGCCTCGATGAATTCCGAGGTGTCGACCGCGACCTTCATGCTGATCCCGGGCGGCAACCCCGCCTGCAGCCGCGGCACCATTTCCCGCACGCCCTGGGCGATCGCCAGCGTGTTGCCGGTGGATTGCTTCACCACGCCGAGACCAATGGCTTCGTTGCCGCTCACCCGCACGATCTTGCGGTTCTCGTACGGACCGGGCGCGGCCTTGCCGACGTCCTTCAGCCGGATCGGATAACCGGCGGTTTCGCGGATGATCATGTTGTTGAATGCCTCGGCGCTCCTGAGGTCGGTTTCCGCCAGCACCGTCAGTTCCCGCTGCGTGCTCTCGATCCGCCCGCCCGGGGAATCGAGGTTCTGGGTGCGCAGGGCGTTCTCGACGTCCTGGGCCGTGAGCCCGAGCGCGGCCAGCCGCTCGCGATCCAGCCATACCCTCATCGCGTACTTGCGCTCGCCGCCGATGATCACTGTCGCCACCCCGGGGATGGTCTTCAGCGGATCGGTGAGATAGCGGTCGGCGTAGTCGGTCAGTTCCATCGGCGAATGGCGGTCGCTGGTGACCGCGATCCACATCACCGGCCAGGCGTCGGCCTCGATCTTGGCAACCACCGGGTCGTCTGCCTGCTCCGGTAGCAGCGTGCGGACTCGCGACACGCGATCGCGTACGTCGTTGGCGGCGGCTTCGACGTCGCGGTCGGTGATGAAGGTCACGGTGATCTGGCTGACTTCTTCGCGGCTCTGCGACTTGATGGTCTTGATGCCCTCGATCCCGGAAAGCGCGTCCTCGATCGGCGTGGTGATCACGCTTTCCACCACCTGCGCGGTGGCGCCCTTGTACACGGTGCGCACCGAGACGATCGGCGGGTCTATCTTCGGGTACTCGCGAACCGCCAGGCGATCGAAAGCGATCACGCCCAGCAGGACGATCATCAGGCTCATCACCGTTGCGAGTACGGGGCGCCTGATCGAAATATCGGAAAGGATCATGACGAAACCTCTTCTGAAGAGACCGGGCCGCTCAGCCCGCCTTCTTTTCTCCCGGCGTTGCCGCCGGCGGCTGCCCGCCCTGACCCGAGGGCGGTGCGGGCGGCGCACCCATCACGGTGACCGGCGCGCCGTCGCGAAGCTTGATCTGGCCTTCGATTACGACCACGTCAGTCGGGGAAAGGCCGCCGGCTATCTCGACACGGCCCGGCTCGCGGTTACCGAGCTGGACCTTGGTAAGCGCCGCCTTGCCTTCGACCACCCGGAACACGAAGTTGTCCTGTCCCTGCGGCCACAGCGCCTGCTCGGGAACGGTTATCGCGTTGGGGCGCGTGCCCATGGTCACCGCGACCCGCACGAACATTCCGGGCTTGAGCTTGTTGCTCTTGTTCGGCACACGCGCGCGCATCAGCACTGTCCGGGTCTGTTCGTCGACGACCGGCTCGACCGCATAGACGCGGCCACGAAAGTCCTCGCCGGGGTAGGCGTCCAGGCGGATCGCTATTTCCTGGCCGGGGCGCACCCTGGACATGAACACCTCGGGAATGCGGAAATCGGCCTTGATCGTTCCGATGCTTTCCAGCCGGACAATGTCGTTGCCGGCCTTGACGTATGCACCGGGGCTGATCATTCGCAGGCCCACCGTGCCGGAGAACGGCGCTCGAATCACGGTCTTGGCGACCCGGGCCCGTGCTTCGTCGACCCGCGCCTTGAGCCGCTCGACCGAGCCGCGCTGCACGTCGAGCGCTTCCTTGCTGATGAATTTCTGCTGAAACAACTCCTGGGCGCGGTCGAAACGCTGCTCCTCGGTGCGCAGGTCGGCCTCGATCGCCGCCAACTGGGCCGCGAACTCGCTGGCGTCGATACTGACCAGCCGCTGTCCAGCCGACACCGTCTGGCCTTCCTCGAAATGCAGGTTGATGATGCGCCCGTCAATCTCGGGCCGGATGATCACCGACTCCTCGGCAAGGAGCGATCCGACCGCGGTCACTTCATCGGTGACCTTGCTGATCTGCACCGGCTCCGCCTTGACCGGCAGGCCCATCGGCTTGGGCGCTTGCGCGGTTTGCTGCTGGCCGGCAGGCTTGCCTTGCTGAGCGCTGGCATCGTTCTTCGAGCTGCAGCCGCCGACTGCGGCGGCGAAAACGAGTGCGGCCAGGGCGCAAACGGATGAGTTCAGGTTCTGCAAGGGACGACCACTCCTCGTGTGCCGGACCTTCGGAACCGGTCCGCAGAAAAATAATTGCCAGCTCGATAGGCTCGGCTGGCTCGGTTTTCTGGTTGCCTGCCTGGCGCGGGTTGTTGCGCTGCGACAGGATTGCTGACTTATGAGTCAGTTATTAGGGTTAATCATACAACGAACCTTGTGGGTCGGACCATGAAAATCTCGCTGGATTCACTGCTGGTCCTGGACGCGATCGCCCGCAAGGGCAGCTTCGCGGCAGCCGCCGAGGAACTGGAGCGAGTACCGTCAGCGATCACTTACACGGTGCAGAAGCTGGAGCAGGATCTGGACGTACAGCTGTTCGACCGAAGCGGCCACCGGGCCCGTCTGACCGATGCGGGGGAAGCGCTCCTCCGGGAGGGGCGGTTCCTGCTGCGCGCCGCAACCGATCTCGAGTGCCGGGTCCAGCGGGCGGCGACCGGCTGGGAGTCGGAGCTGCGCATCGCGCTCGACGACCTGATCCCGGTCGAGAAACTGTTCCCGCTGCTCAAGGAGTTCTATCAGGGAGCGACCGCCACCCGGGTCCGGATTTCCTCCGAGATCCTGGGCGGGTGCTGGGACGCCCTGCTCTCCGGGCGCGCCGACCTGACCATCGCCGCGCCGGCCGAGGCGCCGCCGGAAGCCTCGATCGCGGTCGAGCCGATGGGGCAGTTTGACTTTGTTTTCGTGATGGCGCCGGATCACCCGCTGGCCGCTGCGCCCGAGCCGCTCACCGCGGCCGATATCCGGGCGCACCGCGCGGTGCCGGCGGCGGACACTTCGCGCACGCTGCCGCCGCGCAGCAGCGGATTGCTCGACGGGCAGGACACGCTTACGGTGCCGAACATGCGAGCCAAGCTCGCCGCCCACATCGCCGGCCTGGGAGTGGGATTCATGCCCCTGAAGTGGGTACAGCCGCACCTCAAGGCGGGCCGGCTGATACAAAAAACTGTGGAGGGAAACAAGAGCAGCGCAAGCGCCTATCTTGCGTGGCACCCGCGCCAGCCCGGCAAGGCACTGAAGTGGTTCGTGGCCCGGCTGCGAGAGCCTGCTATGCGCGATTACCTGTTCGGCGAGGGCCCGTACCCGGCGAAGGGGCGGTGAATCGCAGGCCGACGTTGCCGCCGGCGTCCGGGAGAATACGATGCGCAACCAACGCGGCACGCATCGCCCGCCGGGCCTCCAGTTCCGCGCGCACGCGCGGCATGTCTCTCGCCAGAGCGGCGCGAAGCAACTCGGTCAGCTTCGCGGCAGTGGGAATTCCGGACTCGAAATACAGCACCACCCGCTCGCGGATGACGGCGAGCGCGCAGGGTGCGGCGAGACCGAACATCCGGGCGAAGCGCTCGTCGCCGCCGTCGGCGAGGGCAAAAGTCACCTGCGGAAACGCCGCCCCGACCGTTGCGACTAGCGCCGCGTACTGAGAGATCTCTTCTTCGAACTGCGGAGCAAAGCCGACGACGGCCGGGCAGTGCGCGGTGGCGAATGCCTCCAGGGCTGCCTCGTCTGTCAGACGCAGAAACATCAGGATTGCGGCTGTGCTTCCTGGGCCTGGATCTCGCGGTGCACCTGGTCCATGTCCAGCGCCAGGGCCTTGTCCAGCACCTGCTCGAGCGCCGAAGCCGGCAGCGCACCCGGCTGCGAGAACAGCACCACCTTGTCGCGCACGATCATCAGGGTCGGTATCGAGCGGATGTTGAAGCTCGCGGCGAGCTCCTGTTCCTCTTCGGTGTTCACCTTGGCGAACAGCACTTTCGGGTACTTCTCCGATGCCGCCTCGAAGATCGGCGCGAACATCCGGCAGGGCCCGCACCACGAAGCCCAGAAGTCGATCACCACAGCGGGATTGTCGGCGACAAGCTGCTCGAAATTGTCCTTGGTCAGCTGAACCGTTGCCATGGCGGCCCTGGAAAATTCGGATGTCGCCAGTGTATCAGCTTGGCGCGCCGGTCCCGTCGGAGCGGGCACGACCGAAGCGCCCGAAGTGCAGCAGCATCGTGGGCAGAACCAGCAGGTTGAGCAGCGTCGAGGTGGCCAGGCCGCCGACTATGATCGTGGCCATCGGTCCTTCGATCTCGCGCCCCGGTTCACCGGAGCCGAGCGCGAGCGGCAGCAGGCCAAGGCCTGTGACCAGCGCGGTCATCAGGATGGATGGCAGCCGCTCTGCCGCGCCGCGCAGCGCCGTCTCCAGTCCCCATGGCTCACCTTCGACCGCGACCAGATGCTGATAATGCGATACCAGCATGATCGAGTTGCGCAGCGTGATGCCGAACAGCGTCACGAATCCGACCAGCGAACCGAGGGACAACCAGCCACCGCCGGCGAATACTGCGATCACGCCGCCGATCAGCGCAAAGGGCAGATTGACGAACGTGATGACAAGGTTGCGCAGACTGTTGAAGGCGACGTAGAGGAGCAGAAACACGCCCACGCCGGCGAGCAGCGAGTGCACGAGCAGATCGGCGCGCGCCTGGCGCTGCGCTTCGGCGGTGCCGCCGATCACCATGTAGTTGCCGTCCGAGAGTCGTACCTGCTGCTCGATCGCGCGCCTGGCGTCGCGCTCGAAAGACTGCAAGTCGCGCCCGGCCGTGCCCGCGGTGACGGTCTGAAGTCGTCTGCCGCCCGAATGCAGCACTTTGGCCCGTCCGCCGGTGACCTCGATGTCGGCGACTTCGGAGAGCCCGACCAGGCGCCCGTCCGGGTTGCGCAATGTCAGCGTTGCGACCTTTGCCACACTGTCGCGCTCTTCCGGGGGCAGAAGAACGACCAGATCGATCACCTGGGTGCCAAGGTGGATCTGCCCGACGATGGCGCCATCGTACCCGGCATGCACCGCCTGCAGGACACCGAGCGGCGTGAGGCCGAGTGCGGCGATCGCCTCGTGACGCAGGCGCACCGAGATCTGCGCCGCGCCCGGGGGCGCCTGTAACTGCACATCCTGCGCTCCGGGAACCGCGGCCAGCACTGCGGCCACCGCCAGCGCATCGCGATCGAGCGCGTCGAGATCGGCGCCGTAAAGCATCACCACCAGCGGTGCGGCGTAGCCGGTGATCGTCTCCTCGATGCGCTCGGTCAGGAAGGTGTTCACGGCGAACGCCACGCCGGGGAAAGTCACGCCTTTGCCGCCCGACAGTGCTTCGCGAATCTCGCGCAGGATGCGCGCCTGCTCGTCTCCCGGAAGAGCGCCGATCTCGACCTCGAACTCGCTGTAGTGCGTGCCGAAGGTGTCAGCCCCGTTCTTCGAGCGGCCCACCCACTGGGCGACCGACTGCACACCGCGAACCGACAGGATCGATTCCGTCACCCGCCCGCCGATGCGCAACGACTCCTGTTCGGAAGTCCCGGGCACCGCGGTCATGTGAATGATGTAGTGGCCTTCGCGCAGGGCCGGGATGAACTCGCCGGAGAACAGCGGCAGCATGCCGATACCTGCCGCAATGACGACGAATACCGCCGAGACGACCCGTCCCGGGTAACGCTCGATGCGTCTGAGCAGCGAGAGATAGCGCGGCTTGAGCCAGGCAACCGATGGCGGATCCGCGGTGGACAGTTCGCCCCACGTCAGCAGGAGATAGCACAGGGCCGGGGTCAGCGTCACAGCCACGACGAGAGAGGCGAGGATCGCGAATATGTAGGCTAGCCCGAGCGGGGCGAACAGCTTGCCGGCCACGCCGGACAGGGTCAGCAGCGGCACGAACACCAGGGCCACCACGAAGGTCGCGTACACAACCGAGGCCCGCACTTCTACCGAGGCATCGAGGACTACGTCCTGCGGCGGGCGTGGAGAGCCTGCGGCGCGGTTCAGCCGCAGCCTGCGGAAGATGTTCTCGGTGTCGATGATCGCGTCGTCCACCACTTCCCCCAGCGCAATGGCCAGCCCGCCGAGAACCATGACGTTCAGCGCAACCTGGAAGTAGTCGAGCAGCAATACCGCCGCCAGGAGCGAAACCGGGATCGCCAGCGTGCAGATGAAAGCGGTGCGCTTGTTGAACAGGAACAGAAACAGGACGAGGACCACCAGCGTCGAGCCGATCAGTATGTCGCGCTGCACGTTGCGCACCGCGGTCTCGATGAAATTGGCCGGCCGGAAGAGCTGCGGGCGCAGCGTGACCTGCTGCTTGTCCAGCAAAGGCTTGAGTTCGTCGAGCGCGCGTTCCAGGTCGCGGGTGACCGCGTGGGTGTTTGCGCCCAGCTGGCCCTGCACCATCATGAACACGCCCGGCACGCCGTCGATCGCGGCGGCGCCGATCGACGGCGCGGCGCCCTCTTCGATCCGGGCAACGTCGGCGATACGCACCGCCTGCCCGCCGCGCCAGGTCAGCACCGTTCGACCGATATCCTGCAGCACGCGCGGCTGCGACTCCACCTGGATTACGAGATGCTGGTTGGGAGTCTTGACGAAGCCGGCGCCGGCCATTCCGCTGGCGCTGCCCGCGGCTTCGACCACGTCGTCGATGGTCAGCGAATAGCGTCTAAGGCGGTCGGGATCGACCTGGATCTGCCACTGCCGAACATCGCCGCCGAACACGTTGATTTCCGCAACCCCGGGCACCGCAAGCAGGTGGGGACGAATCGTCCAGTCGCTCAGCGTGCGCAGTTCCAGCAGGGTGCGGTCTTTCGAAGTGAGTCCTATGCCGAGCACGGTGCTCGCCGAAGAGGTCAGCGGCGTCATCGCCGGCGCCGCGGCGCCGCGAGGCATCTGTGCGGACAGAGGCGCGAGCCGCTCGGCGACTACCTGGCGATTGCGGTAAGTGTCGCTGCCATCCTCGAACACCGCCGTGACCACCGACAGGCCCGGAATGGATTGCGACCGCAGCGAGGTCAGGCCGGACACCCCGGCTAGCGAGGTTTCGATCGGCTGGCTGACCAGCATCTCCACCAGCTCGGCGGACAGGCCCGGCGCCTCGGTCTGGATCACGACCTGGCTGGGCGAGAACTCCGGAAAGACATCGAGGTTCGCGCGAACCAGCGTGTACAGGCCGTAGGCGATCAGGGTCGCGGCAAGCGCGACCACCACGCCCGCACGCCGGATGGAGAAACGGACGATCGCCGCGATCATCGCAGTGCTAGGAAACCAACCGCCAAGACGGCAAGAGCGCCAGGGAAGACAAACGAGAACTCCTTACAAGAGTCAGATCAGATAGCGGTCTTGCATCGGTGTGCCCCAATCGCCGGCCTACTGGTTATCGGCCTCCAGCACACTCTTCCTGGCGTTGCCGGCCCCCTGGCGGTTCAGATCAATCTTCATTTTCGTTGCGGATCTGGAATTTGAGCTCCTCGGACAAGAGCAGCTGCGCGCCGCTGACCACCACCTCATCGCCGGGATTGAGATCGCCTGCCGGATTGAACCAGCCGTTGCCCAATTCCCGGGTAGCCTTCACCGGGTATCGCGCGAACGTATCTTCGCCCCGCCTGACATAGCTCCACGATTTGCCCGCGTGCCACACGACAGCCTCCCTGGGCAGCAACACCCCGCTTTGTTTGGGCGCGCCCGCACCGAGGCGCGCGACGATTCGCGTCCCGGCGCGCAGATCGGCACCGTCAACCAGATAGAAGAAAGTCTGGCCGGGCAGGCCTGCTTCCGCCCGCGGCGCTTCTGACACATAGCGCGCCCGACGCAGCTTGTCGCGCGCCGTCACCGGTGCTACGGAAACGGCGGCGTGCGCCGCGCTACGAGGCAGGTCAAGAGGAAAAGCGATCAGGACGATATGATCCCGCCGCTCCAGCAGCCGGCGCAGAACGCGGGAGTCGGGGTTCTGCACCCAGCCGGCTATCACCTCGCCCCAGGCGGATCGCAGACCATCGCCGAGCGCGTTGAGCGCAGCCTGAGCCGCGGCAAGCTGCGCCGACTCCGAGCGGAAGCGGGCTTCGGAATTGCGAAGGGCCTGCTCCGAGACATTGCGATCGTCGCGATGGAGCAGCTGCATCCGCTGGTACTCTGCCTCGGCCGCCGCGAGCGCCGCGCGCCTGGCGCGCAGCTCACCGAGCGCAACCAGGTAACGGCCGCGCGTCTCGAGCAACCCCTGGATGTCCACCGCCACGCCATAAGCTTCGATCGACTCCTCGCTCGCCGCCGCCTGCACCTCGCGGACCGCGATTCCGCTAGCCGCCTGGCTGGCGGCGGATACCCGCACCACCGCCCGGCCGTCGATCTCGCCTGCGGTCGACCCGCCCTGGATCTCCTCTTCATAGGCCGGCTCGCCCAATCCCCACTCATCCCGGGCGTAGTACACCAGCGTCCAGATCAGCCCGGCGATGGCGATCGCCATCACTGCGATCACGACTTGAGTCGGGCGCGCACTCACTTGCCCGCACCCGCACCGACCAGCACGCGCAGGCTCTGCGCCGAGTCGAACATCGGTTCCTGAATGGCGTCCTCGAGCCCGGCGAGCGCGCGCCAGGTCGCGGTGCGCGCCTGCAGGTCGCTGCGGACCGCACTCGCCGCAGCGATGCGCGCAGCGGCGAGCTGCAGCCGGTCGGTGCCGCCGCGCTCGAACAGACTCTCTACCCGCGAGAGCTGGGCCCGCGCCGCCTCGGACTGTGCGGCTGCAGCCATCGCCAGCAATTCGGCGGATCTCAGACGCTCGGCTACCCGTTCCACCTCTCCGATCACCTGGATCTGGAGCTCGAGGAAACGTTGCGCGGCCAGTTCCCGCCTGGCCTCGGCCTGCCTGACCGCTGCCTTTGTCCGCAGCGCCGGCGGAAAGACCATGCCGGCGGCGAGCGACCACACGCTGTCGCCCTGGTCCCAGAAGTACCCCGGCGAGAACGTCAGTTCGGGATACTGCGACGCAACCGCCAGCTTGACTTCGGCGTCGGCAGCGGCGAAGCCACGCAGCCTCTGATACAGGTCGAGCCGGTTGCGCAGCGCCGCTTCGCGCAGTGCGTCCGCGCTCCTCGCTTCGACCCGGCCGGGCAGCGGATCGCGGGAGATCGTCATCCGCTGGAACGTCTCGAGCGGAAGACCGACGGCGCGCGCCGCGGCGGCCTGCGCCTCGCGCGCCAGACCTCGCTCTTCGGCGAGCGCGGAGTCGATCTCGGCCAGTACAACGTCCTCCTGCGACAGATCGCGCGCGGACAGCATCCCGGCTTCGACCCGCCGTGCGACCAGTGCGCGCATCTCGCGGCGTGCTGATGCTGCGCTCTCCAGCATGCTGAGGCGTTCGCGCGAGTCGAGCAGATCGATCAAGCGGTCTCGAGCCTGCGCGCGGACCCGCCAGATCGAGAGTGCCACCTCGAACTCAGCTGCATCGGTCAAGGCGACGGCGCGCTCCACCCGCGCCTCTCGCTTTGACCGCGCCACCCAGGGCAGATTGAGGGCGACGCCCAGGCTCCACGGGCCGTCGCCCTCGACTTCGCGGCTGTGATGCTCAAGGGCGGGTGTGAGACCCACCGGCAGGGGCTCGCCCGCCACGGCGATCTCGGCACGTGATACATCGGCCTGTGCACGGGCAACACGTATATCAGGGCTGAAGTAGAGCGCGAGCAGGGTAAGCGCAGCGAAGTCCCATTCCTCGGGCGGCCATTCGCGCGCGTAACCGCTTTGTGAGGCGAACTGCGCCAGCGCGGGCAATTCGGGTCTGCGATCCCGGTACTCGGCGGCGGCATCGTGCTGCAACTCGCGCGGCGCGTAAGGCCGCGCCGCGCATCCTGCCAGGACGCACAGGCAGAGCACTGCAAGCCGGTAGCGGGACGAGATCATGGCGGCGACTCAGTGAAGCTTGACGTGCGGCTGCGTGCGTCGCGTGATCAGCCGCGCCAGCGTATCGAGCAGCACCTTGGCAAAGCCGTGCAACGCGTACTCGTGCATCTTGTACAGCGAGATGTACATGAGGCCGGCGAAATAGCCTTCGATCATCAGGCTCCCACGGCTGATCGCCCCCATGAGACTGCCCACCGTGCTGTACTTTCCGAGCGAGACCAGAGAGCCGAAATCCCGGTAGGTCCAGGGCCTCGGCGGCTTGTCCTCGATGTAACCCCGCAGGATTTTCACCAGATGCGATGCCTGCTGATGAGCCGCCTGGGCGCGGGGGGGCACGGGCGTGTTCTTGCCGGGCCAGGGACAACTCGCGCAATCGCCCATCGCGAACACCGCAGGATCGCGAGTAGTCTGAAGCGTCTGGGTCACCACCAGCTGATTGAGACGGTTGGTCTCCAGCCCGTCGATGTCCTTGAGGAAGTCCGGCGCCTTGATGCCGGCCGCCCAAACCACCAGTTCGGCCGGAACAAAGCGTCCGCCGGCAGTGCGCACTCCCTGTCCGCTGACCTCGGTGACGCGCTCGCCTGTGAGGACCTCGACTCGCAGTTTTTGCAGCAGCTTCAGAGTGGCTTCCGACAGGCGTTCCGGCAGCGCCGGCAGGATGCGCGCCGCCGCTTCGATGATCGTGAGCTTGATGTCGCGCTCGGGATCGATCTGGTCGAGCCCGAACGACACAAGTTCACGGATCGTGTTGTGCAGCTCCGCCGCGAGTTCGACGCCGGTGGCGCCGGCGCCGATGATTGCCACGTGAAGCTGTCCGGGCTTGAGGGGCGCCGCCTGCGTGTTGGCCCGGAGGCAGGCGTTGAGCAGACGGGAGTGAAACAATGCCGCCTGCTGCGCGGTGTCGAGCGAGATCGCGTAGCGCGCCGCGCCAGCGGTTCCGAAGTCGTTGGTGTGGCTGCCGACCGCGATGACGAGAGTGTCGTAACGAACGCTTCGCGCAGCGATCACCTCGCTGCCCGTATCGTCGACGATCGGTGCCAGCTTGACCTCCCTGCGTGCGCGATCCAGGCCGGTCATCTCGCCCAGCTGGAAACGGAAATGATGCCAGCGCGCCTGGGCAAGGTAGTCCAGCTCGTGATCGTTCAAGTCCATCGACCCGGCCGCCACCTGATGCAGCAGCGGCTTCCACAGGTGAGTGCGGGAGCGGTCGATCAGGGTAACGACCGCTTTCTTTCTGCGACCCAGGCGTTTGCCGAGACCGGTGGCAAGTTCCAGCCCGCCCGCGCCGCCGCCGACGATCACGATGTTGTGCAGTCCTTGCTGCATCCGCGCAAGCCCCTTCTCCTGCGGCAAAGTGCGCAGGATAGCAGGCTCGCGCAACGCGCCGACTTCTCTCCCGGCCGGACCCAGACTGCGAAGCGAAGGCCCTGCTCGGTTCGCAGGGCGCGATGCGTCCCGACTACTCCGCTGTCGCCGGCCGCTGCGTTCCCGTGGAGGAGGCCACGGCGTTCAGACCTGCGGATTCAACCGCTCTAGCCTGGAGTGCAGCTTGTTCAGCGCGTTGAGATAGGCCTTGGCGGAGGCCACCACGATGTCGGTATCCGCCCCCTGGCCGTTGACGATGCGACCGGCCTTGGACAGTCGCACACTGACCTCGCCCTGCGAGTCGGTGCCGCTGGTGATCGCATTGACCGAGTACAACTGCAGGTCCGCGCCGCTCGCCACGATCGATTCGATAGCCTTGAAAGTCGCATCCACCGGGCCGCTCCCGCGCGCCTCGGACTTGCGCTCCGTGGCGCCCTCAGCGATTACGATGCGGGCAACCGGCGTCTCGCCGGTCTCGGAATGGGCGAGAAGCGACAGGAGCTTGAAGTGCTCCTGCTCCTGGGTCACGGCTTCGTCGGAGGCCAGCATGACCAGGTCTTCGTCGAAGATTTCGTGCTTCTTGTCCGCCAGCTCCTTGAACCGGGCGAAGGCGGCGTTGAGCGCCTCTTCGGTTTCGAGTTCGATGCCCAGCTCCTTGAAGCGCTGCTTGAAGGCGTTGCGCCCGGAGTGCTTGCCCAGGACGAGCTTGTTGGTAGTCCAGCCCACGTCCTCTGCACGCATGATCTCGTAGGTTTCCCGGTGCTTGAGTACCCCGTCCTGGTGAATGCCTGATTCGTGGGCAAAGGCATTGGCCCCTACGATCGCCTTGTTCGGCTGAACCGGGAAACCGGTGATGGTGGAAACCATCTTCGAGGCCGGCACTATCTGTGTCGCGTCGATGCGGGTGTCGCACGGAAAGAAGTCCTGCCGGGTGCGCACCGCCATCACGATCTCCTCGAGAGAGGCATTGCCGGCGCGCTCACCCAGCCCGTTGATAGTGCACTCCACCTGCCGTGCGCCCTGCATGACCGCTGCCAGAGAATTCGCTACCGCCAGTCCGAGATCGTTGTGGCAGTGCACCGACCAGATCACCTGGTCCGAGTTGGGAACGCGGCTGCGCAATTCGCGGATCATGTCCGCGAACTGCTCGGGCATGGTGTAACCGACCGTGTCCGGAATGTTGATCGTCCGGGCGCCGGCCTTGATGGTCGCTTCCAGAATCCTGCACAGAAAATCGAGCTCCGACCGCCCCGCGTCCTCGGGTGAGAATTCGACGTCTTCGCACAGCGAGCGCGCCAGCTTCACCGACTTCACCGCCTGCTCGATCACCTGCTCCGGTTTCAGCCGCAGCTTGCGTTCCATGTGGATCGGCGAAGTCGCGATGAAAGTGTGGATGCGGCCCGCATTGGCCGGTTTCACCGCCTCGCCGGCGCGCCGGATGTCGGTGTCGGCGGCACGTGCCAGAGCGCAGACCCGGCTGTCCTTCACTGTCTGTGCGACCGCCTTGACAGACTCGAAGTCGCCGTTGCTCGCGGCCGGAAACCCGGCCTCGATGACGTCGATGCGCATTCTTTCCAGCTGGCGGCCGATTCGAAGCTTCTCCTCGCGGGTCATCGACGCGCCAGGACTCTGCTCGCCGTCGCGCATCGTGGTGTCGAAAATGATCAGTTGTTCCTTCATGGCCTGCCTCCGGTAATTCGGTTCGCGCCCAGGAGCTGTACCCACTGGACGCAACTCGGGTGTTTGGACTCCGGGTTTCTCAGATAACCCGGCGAACTGCTTGGGTGTGGATTGAGTATTTAGCGCCGGAGGCGCAGCAGCAGGCCCGCCAGCAGGAGGCTGGCGTTGAGGAGGAGGATCTGGCCGTGCTGTTGAGAGTACATGCGGCGGACTATAAGGACTTTCACAAGCGCATGCAAGACTGGCGTCAGGCTCCCGAGCCGGGTTCCTGGCGCGGGGGCACCGGTTCGTGCTTCACCTTGCGGCGGGCCGCGATCTGCATTGCCCACATCACATAACCCGACGCGGCATAAACCAGGAAAACCGAGAACAGGACTTCAGGCAGGTTGTCCGCGATCTGCACGATGGCGACTACCGAGAAGGCGATCATCACCACCACCCAGAAAGGGACCGCCTTGCGAAGGTTGATGTCCTTGCCGCTGTAGAACCTGATGCTGCTTACCATGGTGAAGCCCGCGAACACCGCGAGGAACCAGGCAAGCCAGGGCAGATCGCGGCGCGGAATGTCGTAGGCCTCCATCGCCCAGACGAAGCCGGCGATCAGTCCCGCTGCAGCCGGACTCGGAAGCCCCTGGAAGAAGCGCTTGTCGACGACATCGACGTTGGTGTTGAAGCGGGCGAGCCGCAGCGCGGCACAACCGCAGTAGACAAAGGCAGCGAACCAGCCCAGCTTGCCCATGCCCTTCAGCGCCCATTCGTACATCACCAGCGCGGGCGCAGCGCCGAAGGCAACCATGTCGGAAAGCGAGTCGTACTCCGCACCGAACGCCGACTGTGTGCGCGTCAGCCGGGCGATGCGGCCGTCCAGGCCGTCGAAGACCATGGCGACAAAAATACCGATCGCCGCCAGTTCGAAGCGCAGGTTCATCGCCTGCACGATCGCGTAAAAGCCGGCGAACAGCGCGCAGGTCGTTATGGCGTTGGGTAACCAGTAGATCCCGGGGCGGGCGATCGAGCTTCTCATCAACCACCGGGGACGCGGTTCAGGGTAGTTCATGGCGAGTCGGATCGATTCAGAGCTTCGCTAGCGAGGCCACGATCGTCTGTCCAGCATACACCTTGTCGCCCACCACAACACGGGCGCGGGCGTCGGCGGGAAGATACAGATCGACGCGCGAGCCGAAGCGGATGAAGCCGAAACGCTGGCCGCGGGACAGCCGCTCGCCGGGCTTGACGTAACAGAGGATGCGCCGTGCCACCAGACCGGCGATCTGCACGCAAGTCACCTCGATCCCGTTTTCTGTGCGCAGCAGCAGTTCGTTGCGCTCGTTATCGGTCGAGGCCTTGTCGAGGGCGGCGTTTACGAAGCCGCCGGCGTGGTACCGGATCTGCCCGACCTCGCCGTCCACCGGGCTGCGGTTCGAGTGGACATTGAAGACGTTCATGAAAACCGAGAGGCCTAGCGATTCGCGGCCGGTGCAGGGATCCAGCGCCCTGCCCACTGCGACGATCCGGCCGTCCGCCGGAGCGAGGATAGCGCCAGGCTCATCCGGCGCCCGTCGCGGCGGGTCGCGGAAGAACTGGAGTATGAAGACCGTAGCCAGCCAGAACGGGACCGACCACCAGCCACCGATCCACGTAATCAGCAAGGCCACTGTCGATGCGCCCGCCAGGAATGGCCAGCCTTCGCGGGCGATTAGGGGATGAGGCCAGGGCGTCACGCAGTTCGCCCGGTGACGAGTAACAGGTGACGTGTGACGAGAAGCAGTCGCGAGCCGGCCTCGATATGGGCCAGCACGGCATCCCATTGAATGGAACGCGCGCTACAGGTCGAGACGCTACCTGTCACCTGTCACCCGTCACCCGTCACCCGTCACTCGTCACTCGTCACTAGTTCCTGGACTTGTCGACCAGCCTGTTGGCCTTGATCCACGGCATCATCTCCCGCAGCCGCTCGCCGACAATCTCGATCTGATGTTCGCGCCCCATGCGCCGCATGGCGTTGAGCTTGACCGCTCCGGTTCGATTCTCGAGCAGGAATTCCTGAGCGTAGGCTCCGGCCTGGATTTCCTTCAGGATTCTGCGCATCTCGTTCTTGCTCTCCTCGGTGATGATCCGCGGACCGCGGGTGAAGTCGCCATACTCGGCGTTGTTGGAGATCGAATAACGCATGTTGGCGATCCCGCCCTCGTAGATCAGGTCGACGATCAGCTTCAACTCGTGCAGGCACTCGAAATACGCCATCTCGGGCGCGTAGCCCGCCTCGACCAGCACTTCGAACCCCGCCTGGATAAGCGCCGTGGTGCCCCCGCACAGCACGACCTGTTCGCCGAACAGGTCGGTCTCGGTCTCCTCGCGGAAGTTGGTCTCGATGACGCCGGCCTTGCCGCCGCCGATGGCTGCCGCGTAGGAAAGGGCCAGGTCGCGCGCTTTCTTGGAGGGATTCTGGTGTATGGCGATAAGCATCGGCACGCCGCCGCCGGCGGCATAAGTCGAGCGCACCGTATGGCCCGGGGCCTTGGGCGCGACCATCACCACGTCGAGATCGGCGCGCGGAACCACTTGCCCGAAATGGATGTTGAAGCCGTGCGCAAAGGCGACCGTCGCGCCTTTCTTGATGTTGGGCTCGACTTCGCCGCGGTAGACATCGGCGATGTGCTCGTCGGGCAGCAGGATCATGACGAAATCAGCGCTCTCGACCGCGTCCCCGACTTGCTTCACTTCCAGACCGGCCTTCTTCGCCTTGTCCCAGGAAGCGCCCCCCTTGCGCAGGCCGACGGTGACCTTGACACCCGAGTCCTTGAGGTTGAGCGCGTGGGCATGGCCTTGCGAGCCGTAGCCCAGGATGGTGACTTTCTTTCCCTTGATGAGACGCAGGTCCGCGTCCTTGTCGTAGAAGACCTTCATGTTCCCCTCTTTATGGAATTGCGCGAGGAGTGAGAGCGGCAGCGAGCCGGCACAATGCCGCCCATCATGCCTTTCGCCTCTCGCCTCACGTGACTTTAAGGATTCTTTCGCCGCGACCGATCCCGGATGCGCCGGTGCGCACCGTCTCGAGAATCATGCCTTGCTCGAGGGCCTCGATAAACGCGTCTAGCTTGGCGCCGGTGCCGGTCAGCTCTATGGTGAACGTCTTGTCGGTAACGTCGACAATACGGCCGCGGAAGATCTCGGCCATGCGCTTCATCTCGTCCCGGTCCTTGCCCGCCGCACGCACCTTCACCAGCATCAGCTCGCGCTCGATGTGGTTGCCATCCGAGAGGTCCACCACCTTGACCACGTCCACCAGTTTGTTCAGCTGCTTGGTGATCTGCTCGATCACGTCGTCCGAGCCGGCGGTGACGATGGTCATCCGGGAAAGCGACGGGTCCTCGGTGGGCGCCACGGTGAGCGATTCGATGTTATAGCCGCGGGCGGAGAACAGCCCGGCAACGCGCGAGAGCGCGCCGGACTCGTTCTCCAGCAAGAGAGAAATGATGTGACGCATCGTTGACCGGAAGAAACCGCGATCCTCAGACGAGGATCATTTCGGACAGGCCCTTGCCCCCCGGCACCATCGGAAAGACGTTCTCGGTCTGGTCAGTGATGAAGTCCATGAACACCAGTTCATTCCTGCGGGACAGCGCTTCCTTCAGCGCACCCTCGATGTCGGACGGATTGTCGATCCGCATGCCGACATGGCCGTATGACTCGGCCAGCTTCACGAAATCCGGCAGCGCATCCATGTACGACTCGGCATAGCGGTTGCCGTGAAAAAATTCCTGCCACTGACGCACCATGCCCATGTACCGGTTGTTCAGGTTCACTATCTTCACCGGCAGGCGGTACTGCTTGGCGGTGGACAGTTCCTGAATGCACATCTGGATGCTCGCCTCCCCGGTAATGCACACCACGGTCGCGTCCGGATGCGCGAGCTGGGCGCCCATGGCATAGGGTAAGCCGACGCCCATCGTGCCCAGTCCTCCGGAGTTCAGCCAGCGGCGGGGCTTGTCGAACTTGTAGAACTGGGCCGCCCACATCTGATGCTGGCCGACATCGGAGGTGACGTAGATATCCATGTCCTTGGTCAAGGCGTACAGCTTCTCGACCACCATTTGCGGCTTGATGATCGGGCTCGCCCGATCGTACTTCAGGCACTCACGGCTCTTCCAGAGGTCGATCTGCGCCCACCACGCCTTGAGCGCGGCCTCGTCCGGCCTTTCCTTGCCTGCCGCCAGCTGGCGACTGAGCTCCTGCAGCACTTCCTTGACGTCGCCGACGATCGGGATATCGACCTTGACTCGTTTCGAGATCGACGAGGGGTCGACATCGATGTGAATGATCTTGCGCTGTTCCTGGAAGAAGTGCTTGGGGTTGCCGATCACGCGGTCGTCGAAACGGGCCCCGATCGCCAGCAGCACATCGCAGTGCTGCATGGCCATGTTCGCCTCGTAAGTGCCGTGCATGCCGAGCATGCCCATGAACAGCGGGTCGGTGCCCGGATAGCCGCCCAGCCCCATCAACGTATTGGTACACGGAAACCCGAGACTGCGCACAAGCTGCGTCAGCTCTGCGGACGCGTTGCCAAGAATTACGCCGCCGCCGGTGTAGATCATCGGTCGCTTGGCCTGCATCAGCAGCTGGATGGCCTTCTTCATCTGCCCGCTGTGGCCCTTGATCACCGGGTTGTACGAGCGCAGCGACACCGACGCGGGGTAGAAGAAATTGGTCTTGCCCTGCGTCACATCCTTGGGAATGTCCACCACCACCGGACCGGGACGGCCGGTAGCGGCCAGATAGAACGCTTTCTTTATGGTGACCGCGATGTCCTTGACATCCTTGACCAGGAAGTTGTGCTTCACGCAGGGGCGAGTGATGCCCACGGTGTCGACTTCCTGAAAGGCATCCTGGCCTATGGCGTGAGTAGGCACCTGGCCGGTGATGATCACCAACGGGATCGAATCCATGTAGGCGGTCGCGATCCCGGTTACCGCATTGGTCACCCCGGGCCCCGAAGTCACCAGGGCAACCCCTACTTTCTCGGTGCAGCGCGCGTAGGCGTCGGCAGCGTGGACCGCAGCCTGCTCATGGCGTACCAGGATATGGCGGACCTTGTCCTGCTTGAACAGCTCGTCATAGATCGGCAGCACTGCGCCACCCGGATAGCCGAAGATATACTCGACCTTCTCTTCGGCCAGGCAGCGGGACACGATCTCGGCGCCGCTCAGTTCGGCGGTAAAGGCCCCGGTCATTTCCATTGAGGCACCTAAGTAGGCAGATTTGCTGCGAAAACTTTGCACGATACCGGCTCGACCCAAGCCGGTCAAGGCAGCCCACAGGACGCGGTTCCCGGGCGGATGCCCGGCGAGTCAACGCGCTACAAACGGGCGCGGACCCACTGTTTCCACACTTCGAACAGCGAGCGATCACGCGCTGCCAACACGGAGCGCTGCCAGAGCCGGTCGGCCCAGAAGTCGTCGTGCTGCATGGTGGCCATGAAGCCTTCAGCCTCTTCGAGGATCAGCGAACCGGCGGCATAGTCCCAGAGTTTCTGCCCGCCATGAAGATAGACATCGAAACGCCCGGCGGCGACATAGCACCATTCGAGCGTGCTGGCGCCGAAGTTGCGCTGGGAGGAGTAAGGCGGGTCGGACGCGAGCGCTTCGCTGAGTTTCCGCGGCAGGCGCTTGAAATCGACCTCTGCCATGGCATTTCGCAGGTGCGGCACCCGAACCTTGATCGGCAGCCGCTCGCCGTTTAGGTAGGCGCCGGCACCCTTCTCGGCATAGAACGCCTCGTCGGCGACCGGATCGTAAACCACGCCCAGCACGCTGCGACCCTTGCGCATCAGCGCGACCGATACCGCGAAATAAGGCAGGCCGTTGACGAAATTCGAGGTACCGTCGATCGGATCCACGCACCACAGGCCTTCGTCGCCCTCGATCCAGCGTTCGGCCTGTTGCTCCTGGGTCATCTCTTCGCCCACGATCGGGCCTGGGTGAATCTGCGGCAACATGCGGGAAAGCGCATCCTGCGCGGCGAGATCGGCCTCGGTGAACAGGCTTCCGTCCGACTTGCGCTGATGCGCGACCTTCAGATAGCGCGGCATGACCTCGTCCGCAGCCACTTTTCGCACCACGTCGAGCACGCGCCCGAGCGTGCCGACGGCCCGCCCGGCTACTGCTTCCATTTGATCGAGCAGCCCATCGACGCGGTCTGCTCGGCCGGTCCCTTGCCGGTGCTCGCAACCTGCAACATCGCCTCGAACAGCTCGCGCCTGGCGTCCGGCACCGGTGCGGTGCGCGAGGCGTCCAGCCGCCCGCGATACTGCAGCTCGCAGTCCTTGTTAAAGCCGAAGAAATCCGGGGTGCACACCGCCCCGTAGGCGCGGGCCACAGCCTGGGTTTCGTCGTAGAGGTATGGAAAAGGGTAAGAGAACTGCCTTGCGACCAGCTTCATGTTGTCGAACGAATCCTCCGGGTAGTCCGTCGGATCGTTCGAGCTGATTGCCACGCAGCCGATGCCATGCGCGGCGAGTTCGCTGCAGTCGCGGATGATGCGGTCGCGCACCGCCTTGACGTACGGGCAGTGGTTGCAGATGAACATCAGCAGCAGCCCGTTGCTCCCGCGCACATCCGCGAGCTTGTACCGCCCGCCGTCGGTGCCCGGGAGATCGAACTCGCGTGCCTTCCAGCCGAAATCGCAAATCGGTGTTTGCGCCGCCATCGCCTAACTCCCTCCCTGAACCGAAGCGGACGGCGCGCGGGGCGCAAAAGCCGCATGACCCGCCATGTGTCGCATGGCAGAATTTTATCAATGAACCACCCAGCGCAAAAGAAATCGGACAGGGACGGTCCGCGCTTCCACTACCCGGACAGGCTCGGAAACGGCTCGGAGGTGAAACTGCCCGCAGACGCGGCCCACCATGCGCTTCGCGTCCTGCGCCTGACGGCGGGGGAGCCTGTAACCCTGTTCGACGGCCGGGGCGGAGAGTACGTCTCCCGCGTCACGCGCACGAACAAGGGAGAGGTGTGGGTGAAAACAGTCGCCTACCGCGAGACGACGCGCGAATCTTCGATTGAGCTGGTGCTTGCCCAGGGCGTATCCAGCGGTGATCGAATGGATCTGACGCTGCAGAAATCGGTCGAACTCGGGGTCGCGGCGATCCAGCCGATCAGCGCCGAACGCAGCATCGTGCGCCTGTCGGCCGAGCGCGCCGCGCGCAGGGTCGAACACTGGCGCAACCTGGTGATCTCGGCCTGCGAGCAATGCGGGCGCAACCGGATCCCGGAAATCGCAGCGCCCGCGCGACTGGATGACTGGCTCGGCCGATTGCCGGCGAAGGCCGCACCGGGCGAGCTTCGCCTGCTGCTGTCGCCGGCGGCGCAGGCATCGCTCAAGTCGCTGCCGGGTGGCGCGGCGCGTATCGTGCTGCTGGCGGGACCGGAAGGCGGTTTCTCCTCCGGCGAAGTCGAGGCTGCGCTCACGCGCGATTTCGCTCCGGTGCGGCTGGGCCCGCGAACCCTGCGCACCGAGACCGCCGCGCTCGCGGCGCTCGCCGCTATCCAGGGGTTGTGGGGCGACTTTTGACCGCCCCGCTTATATACTGCGCAGCCTTATAGTCTCGACATCCACGTGGCATACCAATGGAACTGAAGAACAGCACGGTGATCGTCACCGGCGGCGCCTCCGGTCTGGGTGCGGCAAGTGCCGAGATGATTGTTGCCTGCGGCGGCAACGCGATCATCGCCGACATGCAGAGGACCGAAGGAGAGGCGCTGGCCGCGAGGCTGGGCGCAAAGGCGCGCTTCGTAGAATGCGACGTCACCCGGGAGGAGCATGCGCGCGCTGCGGTCGATGCGGCGATCAAGCACTTCGGCGGCCTGCACGGGCTGGTCAATTGCGCCGGCATTGCGCTTGGCGAGAAAACCGTAGGCAAGGAAGGTCCTCACCGGCTGGAAACTTTCAGCCGCGTGATCAACATCAACCTCATCGGCACTTTCAACATGATCCGGCTGGCGGCCGATGCGATGTCCAGACAGAACCCGCGGTCGTCGGGGGAACGCGGCGTGATAGTCAACACGGCATCGGTAGCGGCGTTCGACGGACAGGTGGGGCAGGCTGCCTACTCGGCCTCCAAGGGAGGCATCGTGGGCATGACGCTGCCCATCGCCCGCGATCTGTCGCGCAACGGCATTCGCGTCGTGACCATCGCGCCCGGAATCTTCGAGACCGCGATGCTCAAAGGAATGCCGCCGGAGGTGCAGGATTCGCTTGGCAAGCAGGTGCCTTTTCCGTCGCGCCTCGGGCGGCCGTCCGAATACGCCCAGCTGGTTCGCAGCATCTTCGAGAACGAGATGCTCAACGGCGAGGTAATTCGCCTGGATGGGGCGATCCGGATGGCGCCCAAATAGTCCTTCTGCCGCAACGCGATGACATCGCCCGAGAACTTCGTACAGTGGTTTCGCGCCGCTGCACCGTACATTCATGCCTTTCGCGGCCGCACCTTCGTCATCGCCTTCGGCGGCGAGGTGGTGGCTGACGGCAAGTTCGTCGGGCTTACGCACGACCTCAACCTGCTCGCCAGCCTGGGCGTGAAGCTGGTGCTGGTGCACGGCGCACGCCCGCAGATCGAGCGCGAGCTTGCTGCCCGCGGGATCGAGACGCGCTACGTGCGCGACGTTCGCGTGACCGATGAAGCGTCGCTCGCCTGCGTGAAGCAGGCCAGCGGTCAGCTTCGCCTCGAGATCGAAGCGCTGCTATCGGTCGGGTTGCCGAATTCGCCGATGGCAGGAGCCGGGATCCGCGTGGCATCCGGCAACTTCGTCGTTGCCAGGCCGAAGGGCGTAGTCGACGGCGTCGACATGCTGTACGCGGGCGAGGTGCGCAAGATCGATGCCGAGGCGATTCGCCGTCGCCTGGACGCCGACGAGCTGGTACTGATTTCCCCGCTCGGCTACTCCCCCACCGGAGAAATCTTCAACCTGACCGTGGAAGACGTGGCGACGCGCACCGCAGTGGCGCTCGGAGCGGACAAGCTCGTCTTCCTGGTCGACGAGGCGGGCATGCCGGGGCGCGACGGGCAGCTGTTGCGCGAACTCACGGTTTCGGACGCCCAGTCGTTGCTCAAGACGGCGAAGGCACTGCCGGCAGGTGCAAAGCAGTACCTGCCGTTCGCCATCCAGGCCTGCCGCGCAGGCGCCGCGCGGGTGCACTTGCTCGACAGGCAGGTCGACGGGGCGCTGTTGCTCGAGCTGTTCACCCACGAAGGTATCGGCTCGATGGTCACACAGGATCCGCTCGAGCAGTTGCGGCAGGCATCGATCGAGGATGTCGGCGGCATTCTGCAGCTGATCGAGCCGCTCGAGGCCGAGGGGACGCTGCTGAGGCGCTCACGCGAGCTGCTCGAGATGGAGATCGACCGTTTCACGGTGCTCGAGCACGACAGCGTGATCGTCGGCTGCGCCGCACTTTATCGCTTCGTTGAAGACAGCGCCGGCGAACTCGCCTGCCTCGCGGTACACCCCGATTATCGCAACAGCGGCGCGGGCGAACGGCTGCTGCAGGCGATCGAGAACAGCGCCAGAGGCGCCGGGCTGAAGAGACTGTTCGTGCTGACCACTCGCGCCTCGCACTGGTTCATCGAGCACGGCTTTGCCGAGACCGGGACTTCGCTACTGCCGACGCGCAAGCAGGCACTGTACAACTACCAGCGCGGATCGAAAGTCCTGGCCAAGTCTCTGTAAAGCGGCCCGAGCGTTTATAATCACCGGTACCGTCACGCGCCTGTAACATCTTGACCGCGGTGCGCGTGTAATCTTCTGATTAATGCGAATGACCAGGATGGTGCAGTGCGTGAAGCTCGGGCGCGAAGCGGAGGGGCTGGACTTTCCCCCCTTGCCTGGCGAACTGGGCAAACGCATTTTCGAAAGCGTATCGAAGGAAGCGTGGAAGGGTTGGCTCGAACACCAGAAGATGCTGGTCAACGAGAACCGGCTCAATCTCGCGGACCCTCAGGCCAGGAAGTACCTGTTGCAACAGACCGAGCGTTACTTCTTCGGCGCAGGCGCAGACACGGCCGCGGGATACGTCCCTCCTTCGAAGCACTGAGCGGCGCCCGACCTGGGCGTCGCGCGCGGGCAGCGTGCGAACCGCGCGCAGATCGCAAGCGGGCTGGGGGAGACCATTAGATCGATGCTTTTCAACAAGGCGGAGCCGGCTGACCGGCTCGCCGGCGCAGTGGCCGACAAGGCTGCGCGCAAGAAGGCGGTCATTGCCGGCTCCAAGGCGCGGAAGCCGCGCGCAGTCGATCCGGGCCGGCTGCTCAATCGCGAGCTGTCGCAACTCGAATTCAACCGCCGCGTTCTGGCGCAAGCCGAAGATCCGGTGGTTCCGCTACTGGAGCGGCTGCGCTTCCTGTGCATCGTCTCCAACAACCTCGACGAGTTCTTCGAGATCCGGGTCGCCGGACTGAAGGCGCAGATAGACCTGGGGGTGGAAGCCTCCGGCGCGGACGGGGCTTCGCCCGCGCAGGTTTTCCGCCAGGTGTCGGCGGCAGCGCACGAGCTCGTCTCCCACCAGTACCGTCTGTGGAACGAGCAACTGCTGCCGCAGCTTGCGCAACAGGGCATAAACTTCCTGCGTCGCCGCGACTGGAGCGACCCGCAACGCGCCTGGATCAAGGCGTTCTTCCTGCGCGAGATCATGCCGGTCATGACCCCGATCGGACTGGATCCTGCCCATCCTTTCCCGCGCATACTCAACAAGAGCCTGAACTTCGCGGTGCAGCTCTCGGGCAAGGACGCTTTCGGCCGCAACTCCGGGATCGCGCTGGTGCAGGCGCCGCGGGTGTTGCCGCGGGTAATCCAGCTCCCCGCCGACGTAGGCGGCTCGCCGTGCGCCTTCGTCTTCCTGTCCTCGATCATCCACTCCCATGTCGACGAGCTTTTCACCGGCATGCAGGTGCAAGGCTGTTACCAGTTCCGGGCGACCCGCAATTCCGATCTGTTCGTCGACGAGGAGGAAGTCAAGAACCTGCGCATTGCGTTGCAGGGCGAACTGCCGCAGCGCCATTTCGGCGACGCCGTCAGACTCGAGGTGGCGGATCTCTGCCCCGCCGAGGTTTCAGACTTCCTGCTGCAACAGTTCAACCTCGGCCCCGACGATCTTTATCGCGTTAACGGCCCGGTGAACCTGGTGCGGCTCATGCGAATCCCGGATCTGGTGGACAAGCCGGAATTGAAGTTCAAACCGTTCCTGCCGGGGGTGCCGGAGGCGCTCACCCGAAACGGCGACCTCTTCGAGGCGATCCGGAAAGGCGACATTCTTCTGCATCATCCTTTCGAATCCTTCAAGCCCGTGATCAGCTTCATCGGCCAGGCGGCGAGCGACCCGCATGTGGTCGCGATCAAGCAGACCGTCTACCGTACCGGCGCGAACTCCGAGCTGATGCAGACGCTGGTGGATGCGGCGAAGAAGGGCAAGGAAGTCACTGTCGTGGTCGAACTGCTGGCCCGCTTCGACGAGGAAGCCAACATGACTTGGGCGCAACGGCTGGAGGAAGTCGGCGCCCATGTTGTCTACGGCGTGGTCGGCCACAAGACCCATGCCAAGATGGCGATGGTGGTGCGGCGCGAAGACGGAGGGCTCAAACGCTACGTCCACCTGGGCACCGGCAATTACCACGCGAGCACCGCAACCCTGTACACCGACTTCGGCCTCTTCACCTGCAACGACGAAGTCTGCGGCGACGTGAACGATGTGTTCATGCAGCTTACCGGCCTGGGCAAGGCGATCAAGCTCAGGCACCTGTGGCAGGCCCCTTTCACTCTGCACGCTCGCATCCTCGAGGCGATACGCAAGGAGGCCGAGGCTGCACGCGCAGGTCAGCCGGCGCAGATCATCGCCAAGATGAATGCGCTGCTTGAGCCCGAGATCATCGCAGCGCTGTACGACGCCTCACAAGCCGGCGTGCAGATCGATCTGATCATACGGGGCGTATGCGCCCTGCGGCCGGGAGTGCAGGGGTTTTCCGAGAACATCCGCGTGCGCTCGATCATCGGCCGCTTTCTCGAGCATCACCGGGTGTTCTACTTCAGAAGCGCGGATGTGGTGTACCTCGCAAGCGCGGACTGGATGGACCGCAACTTCTTCCGCCGCATCGAAGCGTGCTTCCCGGTGCTGGACCCGAAACTGAAGAAGCGTGTGGTCGACGAATCGCTGAAAACATACCTCGCCGACAACGTGCTTGCATGGGAAATGGACTCCAACGGCCAGTACCACCGCAAGCAGCCCGGCCGCGCCAAGCCGCTCGCTGCCCAGACCGCCCTGCTCGAGCTTCTGGCGGCCAATCCCGGGACGCCGGTCTGAACCCGGACGGGTTGTCCATGGCCGTGCCGAGCCAGCTCGTCGCATGCACAGAGAACCGCCACCCCTCCCCGACGAAATCGAACTCAAGCTGAGCGTCGCGCCGGCGCACGCTGCCCGCGTCTGGAAGACGGCGGCCATCTGCGCCGGCGGCAGGATAGAACCGTCGGCCCGGAAACTTTTCTCCGCCTACTACGACACGACCGACTTTGCCTTCAGGCGCGGCGGGGCCGCGGTCAGGCTCCGACGCGAGTCGGGCCGCTGGATGCAGACCGTCAAGGTCGGCGGCGGTGCGGCGGCAGGACTGCACGCGCGCAGGGAACTGGAATGCGCGATTCCTGCGCAGCTTCTCAACTACTCGTCGCTGGTGGAAGCGGGGCTCGGGGAAACGCTGGCCGACGAGTCACAACGCCGCGCGATCGGCGTCGTGTTTACCACCGTCTTCCGCCGCAGCCGCGCGCTGATCGAACCCTCTTCCGGAAACCGGATCGAGGTTACGCTCGACCGCGGCGAAATCGCGGCTGGCGGGCGCCGCCTGCCGATATGCGAAATCGAGCTGGAGCTGAAGTCTGGAGAAACACGGGCGCTGTTTCGGCTTGCGAAGGAACTTGCGGCCGAACTACCGGTGCGCCTGCAAAACGATTCAAAGGCGGAACGCGGCTACCGCCTCGCGGCAGGCGAAGCAGACCGGCCGGTCAAGGCCGGGGCGTCGGGGCTTGCCCGGGACATGGATGTGGACGCGGCTTTCGCGGAGGTCGTGAGCTCCTGCCTGCGGCATCTGCAGGCGAACGAGCGCGGTGTGCTGGAGACGGAAGACCCGGAGTACCTGCACCAGGCGCGGGTGGCGCTCAGGCGGCTGCGCTGCGCCTTCGGCGCGTTTTCGGGTGCGGTGCCGGGGATTTTTTTCCAGGCGCAGCTCGCCGGGCTCAGACAGGTGGCGCAAACCCTGGGACAGGCGCGTGACCTCGACGTGTTCCTGACGGAAACGCTGGAAGCGGCCGGCCGCGGCGATCGCCCGGACGAACTGGGGTTGCTCGAACGGCGGACACTCGCCTCCGCACGCAGGGCACGCAAGGCGGCACGGTCGGCGATCCGCGCTCCGGCCTATACCTCGCTGATGCTGGACCTCGCGGAAGCCCTTTCCGGCAGGACCTGGGTTGCGGCCCGCGACGACGATCAGATACGCTGCGCCCGCCGGCCGCTGACCGAATTCTGCGCGGGAATGCTGGCGCAGCGCGACCGCAAGGCGAGAAAACGCGGCAATGGCATGGATCGCTCCGACCCGGATGCCCTGCACCGGCTGCGAATCGAACTGAAGAAGCTGCGCTACGCTTGCGAGTTCTTCGCGCCGCTGTACCCGCGCAAGATGTCGCACGAGTACCTTAAGCGGCTGACCGCCCTGCAGGAAACTCTCGGCAATCTCAACGACTGCGCGGTCGCATCGCGGCTGCTGCTGGCAGCGGGGCCGCGCCGCACGGGTTACCTGCGCGGCTACCTCGCGGCGCAACGCGATCGACAACTCGAAGCCCTTGCGCGCTCCTGGCCCCGGTTCGAGCGGGTCCGGCCTTTCTGGTACCAAGAGGAGAGATGATGGACCTGATCCTCTGGCGTCACGCCGACGCCGAAGACGGCACACCCGACATCACGAGGCGGCTGACCTCCAAGGGACTGAAGCAGGCACGGGAAACCGCAGCCTGGTTGCGGCCGAGATTGCCCAAGCGTACACGGATCGTCTGCAGCCCGGCCGAGCGCGCCAGGCAGACCGCTGCAGCGCTGACCGAGGACTTCGAGGTCGTGGCCGAGGTCGGCCCGAGGGCGTCTTGCGCGGCCTTGCTGGGGGCAGCCGGCTGGCCCGACGCCGCGCACGCGGTGCTTCTGGTGGGACACCAGCCGGCACTGGGCACGCTGGCGGCCCTTCTTTTGGCGGGGGAGGAGCGCGCCTGGAGCGTGAAGAAGAGCGGCGTGTGGTGGCTGAGCAACCGGCAGCGCGACGACGAGGCACAGGTTGTGCTGCGCGCCGTCATGGCGCCTGACCTGCTCTGAATGTTCGCCGCCGCCAAACTGGGACATCGTGTCTCAGACGCAGCGTACCGGCAGGCCGAGCCCGAACTGCGCGCACAGAGGAGCTTGACCTTCCGATGATGGCAAGCCCGAGACTCCTCGGCCCGCCAATCGATGGAGAGAGCGATGTCCCTGTGGTTCAGTCTGTCGCGCCGCAGCGGCACCGGCAGCCAACCGTTCCTAAAGGCCGGACGGCCGGTTTGTTCGTAGATCGCGACCGGAGGACCGCCCCGCGCGAGCGCCTCTTGACCTTCCCATGATGGGAAGGTCCAGCATTGTTTCGCTTTCAAACCATCCGAGGAGGATTCAGAAATGACTTCACATCAGCTTCACATGCATCATGGCCATCAGGTTAGCTCGGACTCCATGCGCAACCACCACGCTGCACCCGCAAGCCATGGTGCACACGCAGGCCACGGCGCACACGCCGGCTCGCTGAACCGCCTGGCGCTGTCGGCCACGCTGCACTGTCTGACCGGCTGTAGCATCGGCGAGATACTGGGAATGGTGATCGGCACCGCGCTAGGCTGGGGTAACGGCGCGACGATCGCGCTTGCCGTCGCGCTTGCCTTCCTGTTCGGCTATGTGCTGACGATGATTCCGCTGCTGCGCGCCAGCATCCCCTTCAAGCGCGCGGTCGGCCTGGCGCTGGCGGCTGATACGGCCTCCATCACCGTCATGGAGATCGTGGACAATGCCATCATGCTGGTAATTCCCGGCGCGATGGAAGCTCCGCTCGGTTCCTGGCTGTTCTGGGGCAGCCTCGCGGGTGCGCTGCTCGTTGCCGGGCTTGCGGCCTATCCGCTCAATCGCTGGCTGCTCGCCCGCGGCCGGGGGCATGCGGTGGTACACGCTTTCCACTGACCCGAGAGGTGCGCGATGGATGAAGTCGGATCCGTGAACATCGGAAGGGCGGCCCGGCTCTCGGACGTCTCGGCCAAGATGATTCGCCACTACGAGTCGCTCGGGCTGCTGCCCAAAGTGCGGCGCACCGGCTCCGGATACCGGCAGTACTCGAGCAACGAAGTGCACACGCTGCGCTTCATCCGAAGGGCGCGCAGCCTCGGATTCAGCATCGGGGAGATCACTGCCCTGCTCGGCCTGTGGCAGAACCGCCGACGGGCGAGCGCGGACGTCAAGCGGCTCGCGCTGACGCACGCGGCCGACCTAGCGACGCGAATCGTGGAACTGACCGAAATGAAGAAAACCCTCGAGCAACTCGCTGCCCACTGCCATGGCGACCACCGGCCGGAGTGCCCGATCCTGGACGATCTTGCAAGAAATGAAAGGCATTCGCCGCATGAAGACGCTGGGAAATACCGAGAGCGCCGTGGCCGTGCCCGTTTCCGTTGAACGGGCGGCGCGGGCTGGGATCGAAGCCTGCGCCGCTAATAAGGAACCGGACAAGGGCGAGGATGTCTGACGTGCGGTGGGTTGCTTTTGCGGGACCGGCTATACTGTAAACATGCGTCGCTGGCGAATCTCACTCGTGCTGCTCATGTCGCTGTGGCTGCCCCTTCAAGGGGTTGCCGCGGTCGTCATGCCGTTCTGCAAGCACAGCCTGATCGCTGGCACGGCAGACTTGCACCAGGCCCACAAGGCGTCGGCGAATCTCGACCATTCTGCACATCTTGGCGAGCATGACGTTCAGCTGTCGGACGACAGTCATGGCCTCGGCAAGACCATCGCCTCTGCCTGCGATGACTGCGGCCACTGTCAACTGAGCGGCGCCTGCACCCTTCCGGCCGCGGAACTGCAGGCCTCGTTTACCACGGTTGCGGTCGTACCGTCTTCAATCCTGCCCGCGCTGGCGGGTGTCGTTCCCCATCACCTGAAACGCCCACCGCTTCTCGCGTAACCCACGAGCGTGCTCGACGCACGCCTCGCTCGTTTGTTGCGACTGTTTCGGGCTGACGCCCGTACCACGACGTGAGGAGCTTATGTTCAAGAGAAGAACGACTGCGCTCGCCGCTGCGAGTGCCTTGATTCTTTCCGGCTGTGCCGGCAACGGATGGCAGCCGCCTGCACATCACCCCGCAGACTCAGCGGCCCGGCCCGGGCACACACCACCCCTGACCGCGCTCGAGCGCTACCGGGCCGGCACCACGACCCCTGAGCCTGGCGAGTCGCCGGCCGGCGCGACCGATCACGAAGGTCACGAGGACATGCAGCACCATCACCACGGGGACCAAGGGGAGGAAGCTCAATGAGCGCACCAAACCCACTCGTTCGGGCGGCGGCGGTTGCGCTGCTGTCGCTCACCGCCGCCTGCGCCACGGTATCGGCCGAGCGCGTGCAGAGCGACATTGCCGAAAAAGTCGACGCACGCACGTCGCAAGGAGTCGACTGGAGCATCGGCAGCCCCGAAGACCAGAAAGTGCGCGATGCTGTGCGGAAGATGCTCGCCGACGAACTGACACTGGAGAAAGCGGTCGCCATCGCGCTCGTCAACAACCGGGACATGCGGGCCCGGCTGGCGCAGGCGCAAGTGGCGCGAGCCGATCTGATCCAGGCCGGCTTGCTGGACAACCCGGTGTTCGGCGTCTCCGTGCTGCGAGGCGATTCGGGCAGCGAGACGGAGCTGTCACTGTTCGAGGACTTTCTTAACGTGTTCACCCTTTCGGCGCGCAAGAAGCTCGCGGGCACCGATCTGGAACGCACGCGCCTTGAAGTCGCGCAGGCGGCGCTGGATCTCATCGCGCAAGTCAAGCGCACCTGGTATGCGCTGGTCGCGGACCGGCAGGCGGTCGATCTCTTCTTCCAGGTCACGGATTCGACCCAGGCGGCCGCCGAGCTGTCGCGTCGACAGTATCAGGCCGGCACGTTGAGCCTGCGCGAGCAGGCGCTGCAGCAATCCTTCCACGCACAGGCCTCGCTTGAGGCCGCGCGAGCCGAGGCTGCCTTCGGCTCCGATCGCGAGAAGCTGAACCACCTGCTGAGTCTGTGGGGCGAGAACACCGCCTGGCGGTTGCCGGCTCGACTGCCGGACGTGCCGGACAAGCTGCCGCCGGTGGCACAACTCGAGGGCAAGGCAGTGACCGAACGCCTCGACCTCGCCGCGCGCCGCGCGGAGGTCGAAGCCGTGCACATGGCCCTTGGCTACACGAAGCAGACGCGCTGGCTGTCCGTGCTTGGCGTCGGATTCAGGGTAAGACGCGATCCCGGTGGCGAGACGCTGCGCGGCCCGGAACTCGAGGTGGGTCTGCCTGCGTTCGATCGCGCGCAAGGACGCATCGCCCGGCTGGAAGCGCAGCTGCAAGACGCCGAGAACCGCTACTCGCAACTCGCGATCGATGTGCGCGCCGACGTGCGCGAAGCGGCCGCCCGGCTTGCGGCGACGCACGATTCGATCCGGCACTACCGCGAAGCGGTCCTGCCGCTTGCCGACCGGGTCGTGGAAGAGACGCTCAAGTTCTACAACGGCATGCTGGTCGGCGTGTACGACCTGCTGCTGGCCAAGCAAACCCAGATCAATGCCGCGCGCGATTACATCGGCGCCTGGCGCGAATTCTGGATTGCCTCCGCCGACCTCGAACGGGCGGTAGGCGGCAGCTTCGCATTGCCCAGCGCCATGCAGCCCGGCTCCTCTGCGGCTGCGGAACCGAACTCTCAGGATGGAGACCACTGAAATGCTTACCCGACGCGATTTACTCAAGACCGGCGCCGCGCTGCTCGCGGGCGGCGCGGTCAGCGCAAGCTTTCGCAACGCAAGCGCAGAAGAACGCGAGTCGGCGGCTACCCGCCCACCGCTATCCCCGCCCGCCGGCGCTTCTTACACACCGGTGGTCACGCTCAACGGCTGGACGCTGCCGTGGAAGATGGACAACGGCGTGAAGGTGTTTCACCTGGTCGCCGAGCCGGTCAAGCGCGAGTTCGCGCCTGGAATGATCGTGAACTGCTGGGGCTACAACGGCTCCTCGCCGGGGCCGACCATCGAGGCGGTCGAGGGCGACCGCGTTCGCATTCTGGTCACCAACAACCTTCGGGAGCATACCTCGATCCACTGGCACGGCGTCTTCCTGCCCAACGGCATGGACGGCGTAGGAGGCCTCACCCAGCCGCAAATCAAGCCAGGCGAAACCTTCGTCTACGAATACACGCTCAAGCAGAACGGTACCTTTATGTACCACCCGCACGCCGACGAGATGATCCAGATGGCGCTCGGGATGATGGGCATGTTCATCATTCATCCCCGCAGACCGGAGCCGGTCAGGATCGACCGGGACTACTGCATCATGCTGCACAACTTCGCGGTACATGCCGGCACCGCCACGCCGGATCCGTCGGTGATGACCGATTTCAACATGTGGGCGTTCAACAGCCGCGTCTTCCCCGGCATCGACCCGCTGGTGGCGCGCACCGGGGAGCGGGTGCGCATCCGCATCGCCAACCTGTCGATGCACGAGCACCCGATTCACATCCACGGCACTGCCTTCGAAGTGACCGGCACCGACTCCGGCTGGATCCCGCCGTCGGCGCGCTACGCCGAAACAACCCTGCTGGTGCCGGTGGGCAACATCCGGGTGGGCGAGTTCGTCGCCGACGCGCCCGGAGACTGGGCCCTGCACTGCCATAAGTCGCATCACACCATGAACGCAATGGGGCACGACGTGCCGAACATGATCGGCGTGAAGCACGACGACATCGCGCGGCGCATCCGCAAGCTGGTGCCCGGCTATATGGCGATGGGCGAAACCGGCATGGCCGAGCACGCGGTGCACACCGCGATGGCGCACATGAAACTGCCGGATAACACTCTTCCGATGATGATGGGCGAAGGCCAGTTTGGCCCGATCGAAATGGGCGGGATGTTCACGGTCGTGAAAGTCCGCGACCAGCAGAGACCGGGGGATTACGCCGATCCCGGCTGGTACCGTCACCCGGAAGGCACGGTCGCCTGGAAGCTACAGGGCGAAATGCCGACGCCGGTCAGACAGGAATTCAAGGCCGCCCCAGAGGAAGAGGCCGGTTAAACAGCCCGCCGCCGGCTGATTTCCAAACTGGTCGACACACTTTTTATCACTTGTACTTGCAAAGGAGAACCAAAATGAGAACCTCGATTCCTGCAATCCTCGCCGCATCTTTGCTGGCCTTTGCCTCGGCGGCCGCAGTCAATGCCGCCGGCGACGAGCACTCTGGGCAACACTCCGCACAATCCGACAAAGTCCATCAGGGCAAGGGTACGGTGGAGTCGGTCGATCTCACGAAGGGTGTCGTTACCATGGAGCATGAGCCGATCGAATCCCTGCGCTGGCCGAAGATGGTCATGGACTTCAAGGCTCACGATCCGGCTTTGCTCAAAGGCCTGAAGGAAGGCGATCAGGTCGAATTCGACCTCGTGAAGATGGGAAAGGAATACCACATAACCCGCATTCAGGCTGCGCGTGCCGGTGACGGTGTTGGTCAGCGCCACGACCATGGTGCGCACCAACACCATAGCTCGGAGGCACATCAGTCTGCCGCCGGCAAGCCCGGCAAGGCTTCGGCGGTAAGACGCTCCATCAAAGTCACGATGCTCGACACCATGCGCTACGAGCCCTCATCGATCACGGTCAAACCGGGAGAAACGCTACGCTTCGTGATCGAGAACAAGGGCAAGCTCGCGCACGAGTTTGGCATCGGCACGCCCGAGGAACAGATGCAGCATGCCGAAATGATGAAAGCAATGCCGGACATGAAACATGACGACCCGAACGTGGTGACGCTGGAGCCGGGACAGAAGAAGGAGCTGATCTGGCAGTTCACGAAGGCGGGAACCTTCGAGATCGCCTGCCACGTTCCCGGTCACTATCCTGCGGGAATGAAGATGGCAGTCACGAGCGTAAAGTAGAAAGCATCCGGACCACAGCGGTTATCTTCCACTGCTCGTGCGAACCCGCTTCAGAGGATCGGTGCCCCTACCCTTCGTGACACCGGCCACGCACCACAAGTCGGCAGGGCTCGCGGCTTTATGAGATCCGTAACCAAGGTGGAGGTAAACATGATGGGAGAAGGTTTCTGGTTCTTCGGGATGCACGCCTTCTGGTGGGTGTTCTGGCTCGCCGTGATCGTCGTGGTCGTTTATATGCTTCTGTCGGGTACGCAGCAACGGGAGCGCCGGCAGAGTGCGCGCGAAATCCTCGACCACCGTTACGCCACGGGCGAAATCTCCACGCAAGAGTACGAAGAGCGCAAGAAAAAACTGGCGGAAAGCTAAAGGATATTTGACCATGACTATGGCAGCCCCTCTTCGTAAGCTCACGCTCACCGCCCATGTCACCGCCTCGGTTGGTTGGCTTGGCGCACTTGCTGTTTTTTTCGCTCACGCCCTAGCCAGTTCGATCAGCCAAGACGAGCAGATGGTGCGCGCGGCATCTCTCGCGATGGGTTTAACTGCCTGGTTCGTGATCCTGCCGCTGAGTCTGGCCTCACTGACAACTGGGCTTGTTCAGGCACTGGGTACTGCGTGGGGCTTGTTTCGGCACTATTGGATCCTCTTCAAACTCCTGCTGACCGCCATTGCGACGATTGTGTTGTTGCTGAAGTTGGGGCCAATCAGTTACCTGGCCGACTCGGCGGCAGAGACGACATTTTCAAGCGCTGGTCTCATCGGGCTGCGAACCTCCCTCATGATCCACGCCGGAGGTGGTCTGTTGGTGTTGTTGACGGTTGCCACGCTGGCGGTCTACAAGCCGCCGGGTAGGACTCGGTACGGGGCACGCAAGCAGCGCGAAGAGAGCGGCGTCCGGACAGATTCCGACCTCGGGTCGGTCATGAGTACGCCACGCTGGGCGAAAGTCTTTGGCGTTATCGTGATCGTCCTGATACTGCTGATGGGCGTCATGTTGCTCGGCGGTGGCCATGGCCCAGGCGTCCACGTGCCGGCCGGTGGCTAACGAGGCGCTACACCGGACGGCAATTTCTCTGCGCTCCATTGCCGCCAGTGACCTTGGGTGTTGAGACTGTAGAAAGAGTCCTTTTCTCGGCAATCTTTGAAAAATGCATCCTGTGAATTCGGTAAGTTTCGGAACCGAAATTTCTGCCGATGGGCCTTTTCTACCGCCTTCTAACCCTTCTTGCGGCGCTCAGGCCCTGCTATGTGTGGGGTCGCATCGGGTAGCGCCTACCCTGTCGGGGGACGATTCACGTGGAGTTCAATATGGCGACCGATCCTGTCTGCGGCATGCAAGTGGATGAGTCGAATCCGGCAGCGAGCGCCCAGTGGGGTAACAAGCGCTACTTTTTCTGTTCCGCTCATTGCGCCGCCAGGTTCGACGCCGACCCAGCAAAGTACGTTGGAGGTGCGCAAGTAGCCGCGCCTCCGAGTGCGAAGTACACCTGCCCGATGCACCCAGAGGTCTTGCAGGATGGTCCGGGCTCCTGCCCGAAGTGTGGCATGGCACTGACCCCGGCAGTCGGTGCTGCGGCTGCGGTAACCGAGTACACCTGTCCCATGCATCCCGAGGTGCGCAGCGACCGGCCGGGCAACTGTCCGAAATGCGGGATGGCGCTGGTACCGGTCGCCGGGGCCGAGGAAGACAAAGCCGAGTTGCGCGATCTGACGCGCCGCTTCTGGGTGAGCGCGGTGCTCAGCGCGCCGCTGGCATTCATAGCAATGGCGCCTTACTTCGGCGTGATCGAGCCGCTGGGAATCGCGCCGAAGGTGCGCGGCTATATCGAGTTCGTCCTCGGCACTCCGGTCGTGCTGTGGGGCGGTTGGCCGTTCTTTCACAAGTTTGCGCTCTCGGTCCGTAACCGCAGTCCCAACATGTACACGCTTATCGGTCTGGGGGTTGCGCTCGCCTATGTGTTTAGCGTCGTTGCGGTATTCGCGCCCAGCCTGTTTCCGGAGGAGTTCCGCATGCACGGCGGTAAGGAGGTCGGCGCTTATTTCGAGGCGGCGGCGGTAATTGTGACGCTCGTCCTGCTGGGGGAAGTGATGCAGTTGCGCGCACTAGGGCAGACCAGCCAAGCGATCCGGCAGCTGCTCGCGCTCGCGCCGAATACCGCGCTGCGCATCGAAGCCGACGGTCGCGAGGTCGATGTGCCGTTAGGTGTAGTGCAAGTCGGCGACCGCTTGCGGGTACGGCCTGGCGAGAAGATCCCGATCGATGGTATCTGCCTGGAAGGGTCGTCAAACGTGGACGAATCGATGATTACTGGCGAGCCGATCCCGGTGCCGAAGAAGCCGGGCGACCGCGTAACCGGCGCGACCATCAACGGAAAGGGCACGCTGGTTCTCCGCGCCGAAAAGATCGGCTCGGACACTTTGCTCGCGCAAATCGTGCACATGGTGGCGCAGGCGCAGCGCACGCGAGCGCCCGTGCAGCGGCTGGCTGATCTCGTCGCTGCCTATTTCGTGCAGGCGGTAATCGCCATCGCAGCGATCACCGCGATTGTCTGGGGAGTTTTCGGGCCCGAGCCTGCGCTGGTTTACGCCTTGGTAAACGCCGTGGCGGTGCTGATCATCGCCTGCCCCTGCGCAGTGGGACTGGCGACGCCGATCTCGATCACCGTCGCAATGGGACGGGGCGCGCTCAACGGCATCCTGTTTCGCAACGCCGAGGCGGTGGAGAAGCTGCGCGAGGTCGACACGTTGGTCGTCGACAAGACCGGCACACTTACGCTCGGCCGGCCGCAGCTCGTCGATTTCGCCGTTGATCCAGGCGTCGACGAGAAAGACTCTCTGGCGCTTGTCGCAAGCCTTGAGCGCGCCAGCGAGCATCCGCTCGCGCAGGCCATCGTGAAGGGCGCCCAAGAGCGGGGCATTGCATTGCACCCCGTTGAGACCTTCGAATCGATCACCGGGCAGGGTGTAAAGGGGATTGTCGCCGCACGCCAAGTGGAGATCGGAAGCCGCCGCTTCATGGAAGCGTTCGGCGGGGTGCCACAGGTGCTTGCAAACCAGGCGGACGCGCTGCGCTCGCAGGGCAAGACGGCGATGTTCGCCGCCATCGACGGTCGCGTCGCGGCCGTAATCGCTGTCGCTGACCCGATCAAGGAGACGACCCCTGAAGCGGTGAAGATGCTGAAATCTCTGGGGGTGAAGCTGGTCATGCTCTCAGGCGACTCGCGAAAGACCGCAGAGGCGGTGGGCAGACAGCTCGACATCGATGAAGTGGTCGCCGAAGTCCTGCCTGAGCAGAAAGTCGACAAGATCAAGGCGCTGCAGGCGGAGGGACGCGTGATCGCGATGGCGGGCGACGGCATCAACGACGCTCCCGCGCTCGCACAAGCTCAAGTCGGCATCGCAATGGGCACCGGCACTGACGTTGCAATCGAGAGCGCAGGTGTGACGCTGGTGAAAGGCGACCTGCGCGGAATCGCCAAGGCAATCCGGCTTTCGCATGCCACGATGCGCAACGTCAAACAAAATCTGTTCTTTGCTTTCGTCTACAACGCGCTCGGCGTGCCGATCGCGGCGGGTGTGCTTTATCCGCTGTTCGGGCTCCTGCTGTCGCCGATCTTCGCCGGGGCTGCGATGGCGATGAGCTCGGTTTCGGTCGTTACCAACGCCCTGCGGCTACGGCGGACGATGCTGTAACCCGTAATGAGAGTGCCTAAGAGGATTGGCGTGGCTGGCTGCGTGCCGAAACTAACCGGTGATCATCATGCTTGCTGTTTTTGCGTTCGACGATGACCGAGGTGAATAGATTGAGTTTCGGTAGCCGGTGAACTTGCAATGAGCGAGGCAAGCAAAAACGCGACATACAGGCTATGGTTCCGCTTCTCCTTACGCTATGTGCCTGTTACAACTGCAGGTCACCTCGTGTGGGAGACCCTACAGTTGCCCCTTTACACCATCTGGTGGGAGCGTGGCATCGGAGAAAGCGCGTTTGCTGCAGGTCATTGCACTGTGGGGGACATGCTGATCGGCACGACAGCGCTCGCCGCTGCGATTCTGCTGTTCGGTCGCGGTCATGCACCAAATCCCCGGGGGCTCTACGCTCCAGTCGCCGCAGCGGCGATCTTGCTCGGAGTAGGTTACACGGTGTTGAGCGAGTGGTACAACACTCGCATGGACGGCAGTTGGGCGTACTCGGTATTCATGCCACTCGTGCCTCCTTACGGCACGGGCTTGTCGCCCCTGTTGCAGTGGATCGTAGTTCCCGGGATTGCCTTTTGGTGGCTGAGACCACGCCAAGCTGCGCGCGGCGCCGAACTATCGCCTTCGTCATCCAACGAAACAAGGTAGGCGCACTGGCGGGTCTGGACCGCTGGTGCTTCAACCCGCGCAGCAGGACAACTGCTTCACGTCCTTGGTGAAGGTCTGGGCACAGAGCTTCAGGCTCTCGGCCATCACCAGATACGGGAGCATCTCAGTGCCCAGATCCTGCACCGTCATGCCGTGGCGGATCGCCAGCACCGCGATCTGGATGATTTCGCCCGCCTCGGCCGCGAGGATCTGCGCGCCGAGCAATCGCCCGCTGTTCTTTTCCGCCACCAACTTGATGAAGCCGCGAGTATCGAAGTTCGCGAGTGCGCGCGGCACGTTGTCGAGCGTGAGCGTGCGCACTTCGATCCGCAGGCCCTTGTTGCGCGCCGTGACTTCGTTCAAACCGACCGTCGCCACCTGCGGATCGGTAAAGACCACGGCAGGAATCGTGGAGAGGTCGAGCGAGGCATCGCCCCCAGTCATGTTGATGGCTGCGCGGGTGCCGCCGGCCGCCGCCACGTATACGAACTGCGGATGGCTGGTGCAGTCACCGGCGGCGTAAATTCCCGGCACGCTGGTTTCCAGGCGATCATTGATCTCGATGGCGCCGTTCCTGAGCGTCTTGGCGCCGATGGCTTCCAGACCGAGGTCGGCGGTGTTTGGGCGGCGTCCCGTGGCGACCAGCAGTCGGTCGCCCGTCAACGTCTTGCCGTTGCCCTTGATCTCGAAAGAGCCGTTGCGGTATCTGACCGATTCGGACTTGAAGCCGGTGTGAACTTCGTTGCCTTCGGCTTCCAACGCTTCGCGCAGACCCCGGCTGATATCTTCGTCCTCGACCGGCAGCAGACGGTCCAGCAGCTCCACCACCGTGACTCTTGCGCCCAAGCGTCGGAAAGCCTGACCCAGCTCCACGCCAACCGCAGAACCGCCAAGCACGATCAGGTGTCGGGGCATCTCCTCGGCGACCAGAGCTTCGGTCGAGGTCCAGAACGGCGTCTGATTGAGTCCGCGGATCGGTGGCACTGCGGGCGCGGCACCGGTGGCAATCAGCACGCGGTTGGCGCGGATCTCCCGCTGGCGCCCGTTGTCGCCTTCTACGACGATTACGTTGGGCGCTTTGAACCGGGCGCGTCCGTGCAGCAAGGTGATCCCAGGGTTAGCATCGAGAATGCCCTGGTACTTGGCTTGGCGCAGTTCGTCGACTCGCGCCTGTTGCTGCGCCAACATCCGGCGCCGATCCACTGCAAGGGCTTGGCGCGCGACGCCGTCAAAGGCGTGGTTTTGAGCTTCGTGGACGACGTGCGCGCCGCGAATCATGATCTTCGAGGGCACGCAGCCGACGTTGACGCACGTGCCCCCCAGTGTGCCCTGCTCGATCATGGTCACACGGGCTCCTTCTTCCACTGCACGGATGGCAGCCGCGAAGGCCGCTGAACCGCTACCGATGACCGCGATATGCACAAAGGGCTTGGACGGGCCGCGTGTTTTGGGCCCGGGTAGCCTTGTCACTACGTCGAGCGCCTTGCCGATCAGTTGCGACTGAGGCATTTGCCTTTCCCGCAGTTCGGGGCCGGGCAGCTCGGCGCCGTAACCCGCTGCGCTAACCGCGGCTACCAAGGCACCAGGCGGTGTTTCGCCTTCGACCTGCGCCACGCCCCGAGGATACGAGACTTCAACTTTCTTGACACCGGGCACCGCTTTGAGCGCGCCTTCGACCGTGCGCGCGCAGGGTTCGCAGGTCATACCGGTAATGCGAAGTTCAAGCGCCGTCATCAACCGGTTACTCTCATTGGCTGCAATACATCGCGGTAACGCACCGCGTTCACGCGCCGGCCGATGTCAAAGGCCTCGTCGAGCGTCAGCAAAAACGTCCGGGGATGGCGCTCCGTCCAGCGCTCACCCTCCTCGCGGTCGCGGAAGAAGTGCACGAAGTGGCAGAAGCTCGTCACCACGTTTCCGCGTGGCGAGCGTTTGTCGAGTTCCAGAAAAGACACCACTATCGAGGCGGGTTCGACCGACTCAACGCGCTCGGACGAGACGGTTAGGCGCACCGGCCCCTCCGTCTGCGCGCAACGGGAGGTGACCATGACCCTTGTGCTGAGCAGTCGCGGAAGCCACAACGTGTCCCAAGCGCACCAGGCGTAGACGATGCTGCCGTTCACCTCCAGGCGGTGTTTCGTCTCCCGTACCGAAAGTCCCCAGAAGCCGACGATGCAGCCTTTATCGTCATAGAAGACGGCGGGCCACTGATCAAGGGTGTGTTCGAGGTCTTCGACGGGACGGTTCAGAGCGCTGGCCAAGTTTGCCGGGGAAGCCGCTCGGCCTTCCGCGAGCAGTCTATAGAGTGCCAGCGCCAGCCGCTGGTCGCCGGCGTCCATGCCGGGAAAGGCATTGATGAACTTGCGTGCGAGGGCCTCGCGATTTTCCTCACCCAGCGCCGGTCGCTTGTCTTGTGTGATTGCGGTTTGCATCTCAGGGTCTCCTTGCTCGGTCATCGAGTTCGCGTTACTTCGCTTTCACCGTGGCCGGGTAACCC